>Ga0308172_1000008_pt1 | contig 543178 bp, 507 predicted proteins | sample PhyGR2_FD_202134 | JGI IMG/M metagenome (GOLD analysis project Ga0308172, IMG submission 202134) | Phyllosphere microbial communities from UC Gill Tract Community Farm, Albany, California, United States - DLSLSG.R2 | ecosystem: Host-associated > Plants > Phyllosphere > Unclassified | place... | reverse complement strand
TTCGGTGTGTGGGTTTTCTGGCGGGGCAGGATCGTCAAGTGCAAAGAACGCACGCCAATGTTGCAAAATGCTGGCAGGCAACGCGGCAATTTTTCTCGGGTCTGGCTCCCCCCAACGATCAGCTAATGTGAATATCAGCCGAAGCAGAGGGGAGTCGGTTAGTTTTTTTGCGCTTCCTCCAGCGTGCCATAACTGTGGCGCTGGACTAATAGGCTGGCATCGAGCAGCGCGGTATTTGCGTGAGCACGCAGTAGCTCATCGGCGGTCGGCAACTGTTCAGCGGGAATAGCTACCCCCGTCTCATCAACAATGGCGCTTAACACTAACTCAGCACCGAGCAAGCTGGTTGCGTGCGCATCCTCTTTGTCTTGTAGTGTCTTGAGCTTTGCCTCGTAGTCATAAAGCTCGCCCAATGTCAGTTGGCGAATAGATACGTTTGCGCCAAACAGCTGGCAGGCAAGAATATTGGCTGAAGGGGTGAGCAACGCCGTTTTCAGGTTTTTCATAGCATGTCCTTGATATAAAAAACGGCCCGTAGGCCGTGTTGAGATATTTGAATGGATTTTTTAAACAAAGTGGTTGTTAAGATGTTTGTACAACGCCCCACTTCAGATTGTTCTGTTTACCCTGAACAGTGACCTGAATAACTTCGCTAGCAGGAGCGGTAATTTCATTCATCTTCCAGCCAGACAAAGCTAAGATCATATTCGCCGTGCGGCCATTTGGCAGCTCAACATAAAACTGCACGGTTTCACGATTTTCAGCAGCGTTGAGAAAATCTGCAAAATCCTGATTGGCTGGGTCGTCAATGAAACCCAGTGATTTTTCAGGCCCCTCGGGGAGATCTGAAATAAACTGCTTACTTTTATCGATGAGCGTAGTGCAATCTACAAAGCTGCCCGTCTGTCCTGTGGCACCAAGCGCTTTACAGTTGATGAGCGGTTTCATTGTCGCTACGTCGCTGCCCGCAGCCCCCCACATCACGACGGTGCCCGCAGGCAGCATCGCGTACTCAGGTGAAGTCTTATCGACCATATTATTTTCTCTCTTTGATAATGGCAGCGAGCGCTACCGTTTGTTTTCTATGCGGTCGCGGATTTCTGCCGCGAGAATGCGAAGTACTTTAGCTTTATGGTAATCGAGCGCAGGACGAATGAACGGACTGGCAACCTGCTTAACTGTTCCCATCTCCTGCGCGAGCGCCTTAATGAAGTGTTTTTTGCTTGGGCCAACGCGAAGGTAAACTGCGGTATTACCTTTGGCTTTTGAAGTGGATGAGCGGATTTTGATGGTGTCTCGCATATGCTCATTAGTTGATGATTCATCGTACCCTGCGTGATCCGTCATATCTTCAAGCACGGGCTCTAGAGCAACCTTTCCTGCTTCTCTAAGTACCTGAATACCTACCTTTTCACCAATTCCGATTAGCTTGCGCTCAAGTTCCTGTAAGCCATTAACTTCAATTCTGATCATGTAGCCCCTTCCGGATAATAAAAAATATAATCGCGGGTACGACGGTATTTTCCTCCGTCATCAGGATCAAAACTTTCAGATATTCCAACACGCTGGACATATTGCACCGGAGTGCGGCCAATATGCCCATGAGCCAAACCTTCCCAAGCTTGCCAAAGCGCTTTATCCATTTCCTCAATGCGGCTGTAGAGCGACGATATGAAGCTAATCTGCCAGCGTCCGGCCACCAATTTTGTTCGAACCATGCCCGACTCAATGAGGGGATCACTAACCAGCTGCAATGTGACAAAACTGCTTTCGGTCTGAGGCCCTACTAGCGGATAAACATTGATATGCAGTAGGGCTTCAATTTCAGCCTTCAGGTCAGTAAACACGCGTAAAATCCTCCGTACACAGCACTTCCATATTGCGCCGATCCCGAGTCGGTAAGGGGGCGGTAACCGTATAAACACGACCATTACCGCGTGGCGTCACCTCAACAAAGCGTGTCGTTGTTGCCCTCACGTCTTCACGATAACGCATGAATATTTTGCTCGTGACGGATGAACGCTCAGCATTCCCGCTGATAAATTCCTTACCTGTCACGCTCCGAATATCAGCGGCGACAACGCCCACGCTTACCCACCCGATTGGCTGCCCGTAATCGTCTCGCTCGTCAGTTTTAATCTCGATCCGGACGCGATGCCGGAGACGTCCCGGTTCCATCAGGAGCCCTCCTCTTCGGCACTGCCTCGCCAGTTACGGCAGGAAAACATCAGATTTTCTGCCGCCGCATTGCTATAAAGCTGAACCTCGGTTTTGCTCGTTCGATGTTCAAACAGATCACCAAACACCAGCAGCATCGCCGACACAACCGGTGAAGGAACATCACCCGCCACCTTCCATCGAGGCTCATCACACCAGCGCAGACAGTAGTCCAGCGCCGCTTGTGCGTAACGTTTGATAACCGCGTCGCGGTCGTCGCCGTCAAATTCAATGTGCTGACGCAGTTCGTCAATAGGCACAACGTCGAGAACGTCTATTGCCATAAGCATAAGGACGGGTTACCCCGCCCTTCCTTTTTTAGCTGTTTTGTTCTGCGAAAGTGCCTTTGATCAGCGCTTTCGGACGGTAGTGAGCCAGTGCTAATCGCTCTTCACACAGAATGGTCAGCATGTTTTTAACAAAATTATCGCGGTCTTCACGGCTAACTTCGATGGTTGCATCCATGCGATCCCACACCTGAGAGGCCATATCAAAACCGCCTACGGTGAAAGTGCCTTGGGTCTGTGCACGCGTTGGAACCACCGGCAATCCCCACATGATGTTCTGAGTGAACGCCTGCGGACCGCCGAAGATATAGCGCCCTTCGTTGTCTTTCAGTAGGGCAATGGAATGCCAGTCTCGCGGGTTAAGCACAATGCCGGACGCGCTGAACTCTGATTCAGTTACTTGGAAAATGGCATGCGCGATGATATCGGCACGCGTATCACCTGACGCATTCAAGCCGGTATCGTAAGCGGTGGCCACATGGTTGATACCTTCCAAATCATCACCACTACCATCACCATTCAGCAACTGGCGCTCCTCTTCCAGAGCAAGACCGTACATCAGGCGGTTGTTCACGTAGGATTGCAGCATCGGCGCATCATCCATCACCTGACGAGAGGCTTGGATCCAGTGAGCAACGGTTTTTACGTTGGCCGTCTGTTTGCTGAAAGTGATTTCAGACTCCGGCTTCAACGCTTTTTCAGCTACGCTGGCGGCATTATTGGTAAACAGCTCTTCACGCACATATTCCAGTGAATTACTGGAGATCCGGCCTTGCGCCAACAAGTCGCGAATAGTTAAACGGCGCAATCCCGGCATAATGATGCCCGGTACCTGCATGGGCTGGATAAGTGAGCCGGCAGAGGCATCATCACTGCCCAATGACTTATTAAACGTCTGCGCTTCAAAGTGCCCTTTACTGCCATTCCACGATTTAGTCAGCTCTTCAGCAGCGCGCTCGGAGAATGATTTTTTCTCAAGCGGATTTTCTGGACCAGAGGAAAACTTTTGCTCCATATCAAACAAACGTGTACCCGCTGCTTTCAACTCTTCCTGCACTTTGGACAGATCGTCCTGCAACTGCTTTGAAACCTGACCGGTCGTCTCGATTTCTTTTTTCTGCGCGTCGAAAAGCTGCTGCATGTTTTTCTGAGAGTCTTCAATCGCTTTTTGGATTTGTGCTAATTCGGACATATTATTTTCCTAACTTTTGAGGGAATGAATTGATTCGCGCAATAAGCGCTGAGATTTCTGATTTGTTTTCATCTTTTTCGGACTCACTCCGAACAGCCGACTTAAACTGGGCGATAAACCCCACTGCCTGTGATTTGCTTAAACCCACTGAATCCCTCAGCCAGTTTTCGACATCACGAATAGTTTCAATGCCATTGATGCTTTTTATTGCTGATACGCCAGCGAGCTCATTGGCCGGAAAAGTGCACACACTGATTTCTCTCAGTGCGCTGATATTTTTAAAGATCCGCCCACCGTTAGTCGCTAGGGTGTAATCGTCTTTGGTGACAGAAAAACCAACAGACATCCCCTCAACGGTGCCGTGTAGCATCGCGGCCTTTAAGTCGCTCGCCCCGCTATGACCCGGCGTCAGTTGTCCGCGAACAAGGAGACCCTTCGTGTCTTCCTGTAGTGCCTCCCATTTTCCAACAGGAATTTCCCAAGCGCGGTGATTGAAAAACATCGCCACCTTGCGCGTCTGCTGCGCTAGCGTGTTTTTGAATGCCCCCGCAAGGATCACATCACCATCAGAATCGACATTGCCGAAAACAGAGGCGTACCCCTCAAAAATCCCCTGCGAGCCATCGCCGGTGAATTTAATTTCGGTTTCTTCAAAAGACAGCGTTTTTTTAATATCTGGCATGGTTATCCCCATAAAAAACTAAACCCCGCTATTGCGAGGTTTGTTGTCTGTTCCTAATTGGGTTATAGGCACATATTGTTTTTGCCGCATCGCAGAGTCTCCACCGGTTATCGGCGGCATATTATCCAACCGACGCATTTCATTAATCGTTCGAAGTCCTGCATCGCCCATCGCTTTCATAAACGCGGCGCGAGAGGTCGAATCGCCACGCAATAGGCCATCCAAATTATGCTCGGCGTGTAACTTTCCGATTTGATCGGGTTTTAACAACCAGCGTTGAATGCAGTTCTCCCAGCGGGAAATAAAGGGCTGTAGCGTATATTGCAAAAAGCCGAGGTTTTGCTGCTCGATGCCCGTCCCCCAGCTGGTAGATTTTTCGACATCACCCACCAGATGTGGCGGAACGCCAAAAAAGCGCGCCAGCTCACTCACCTGAAACTTTCGTGCTGCCATGGTTTCAGCGTCTTGGGGGCTTACACCAATATCGTGTGCTTCAAAGTTTGCCTCAAGGATCCAGAGGCGCTTCTTCACGGGACCACCCGCAATTTCTTTAAAGTTCTCCTCCACCTGGTCGCGCTGCTCCTTAGCCATAACGCGATCGCCGACTGAGAGTATTTTTGGGGATTTGGCACCGTTGGCGTAAAAATCACGCTGCTGATCCTCCATCGCGACGGCTACCCCTGCGGATTTGCACGCGTGAGCAATAGGCGATAATCCAACCAACCCGTTAAACCCAAACCCTTTCAGATGGAAAATATCCCGTTGCTGAAAGTTGGCATACTCGCTATCTCGCTGGTATCGGTAAACAATCCGCTTGCCCTCCAATCTCACGTCCATATTAGCCGACATGAGCGGCAGCAAACTGACAACATCACCAACTGAGTTTCGCTCGATCAACGCATAAGCATTGCCATAGAAGCAGAGCTGCATTGTCATGGCCTCGCGGAACTCCTGCGCGGTCATATACTGGTTCGGCGAATAACGCAGTAGCCTTGCCAGAGGATGTTCCATGCCGACTTTCTGCCGGTTATCACTTCGGTCTGTTTCAAAGACATCGAGCGGCAAGCAGGCGGTCAACGTGGAAATCAGAGAGACACAGCGCCAAACGGTGGAGATTTGTAATATCCGCTCATCAGTCACTAATGAATCACCCAGTGCCCCATGGGCTGATACGGGGCCTGTTTGCGATCCCTGATCGGGCGTCACTAAACGTCCGCCGACAAACCACGACTGCAGACGCGCCCACCAGCCGTTATTCGTGCGCAAATCGATACTGTAATTATTATCTGCCATCACATACTCAGCGGTTTAAATAAGAAATCTTCAAAGTCGCCACCAACAATAACGACCTCCCCGTTTGCTGCTCCTGCTGCCATCGTCATAGCGACCATGCCGTCGATACGGCCCGTTGCCTTAGACTTATCCAGTTTGCGGTTTCCGGCTGCATCTTTAACTACCACGGCATTCTGTGCGCACATGGTCAATACGGGATGCATGCCATGACGTACTTTTCCGTTAAGCAGCAATGATTCAATGGTGTCTACGGCAGGCCCCATGTCTTTAAAGCCCTGCCCAAACTCGGTAAGCGGTAAAGTCAGGCCAATATTTTCGAGCTCTTTTCTAAACAAATCGATGCGCCATCGGTCAAATGCCATTGAGCTTAATAGATCAAAGTCACTTAATATTTCGGCGATATCTTTCACCACATATTCGTAATCCACCGACGAACCCGGTGTTGTTCGCAAGAACCCCTGCTTAACCCAGACGTCATAAGGCACCCTGTCCGTTTTAGCTCTGTCAGCCAGCGTTTTTTGCGGCGTCCAGAAGAAGGGGAAAATATCCCAAACGCCTTTTCCATCATCGCCAGCAATAACCAGCGCGGTAAGGTCATTTCGAGCCGACAGGTCAAGACCAGCAAACCATTTACGCGGCGTGTTCTGTGGTGGTTCCTTACCGCTCTCCCATACGTTTTTAGAGATAAACGGCGAAACCGTAGACACACGCTGATTGAGGCAAAGGTTACGAAAGGTGTTTTCAAAACTCGGCATACGTCCGGCCATTTCAGCCTGACGCTCTAAATCTTTGAGAGAACGGAAGCTACCCAACGCAGGGTTAGCCGCAGCCCATGCCTCTCTGTCACTCACGTCGGCCTCTTTCGGCGCTTGGTAGACATGAGAAACAATATGAGGGTCACCGGAACGCTCGGCATCATCAAGCCAGATACTGAGCAAATCATTATCGTTTGCCGCTTGAGTGCTGATCGCTATCAGTAACGGAGACTCATGCGCCCCCTGCGCGGTAATGATGGCATCGATAAAGTCACTTTGCGGACCGACAACCTGCCCCACCTCATCAAGGATTGCCAACACGGGAGATAAACCGTGGGTCGTTTTACCTTCGGCGGCCAGCGCCTTGAACTCAACGTTCATCGGTAGGCCAATCAGCTTTTTACCACTGGGAATAATGTGAACAATGCCCTGCAGGTCAGGATTGAGGTTTATCATCTTTACCGCGAGGCTAAACACGATCCCAGCTTGCTCACGGCTCATCGCCCCGCTCACTATTTGCGTGTTCTGTTTTGCCTCTGGGCCCACTAAATGAGCCAGCAAAATCCCCGCAATCAAACCGGTCTTACCGTTTTTACGCGCAATACTCAGATAGGCTTTATCGGTACCGACAGGATTGTCGTACATTGCCAAGAGAAATAGCTTCTGAAACTCGTCCAGTCTCATCGGCTGCCCGATAAGCTTTCCCTCTGGTACGATGCAGTAGCGCTCAATGAACGCGATAACCTTTTCTCCTCGCGTCATCTGTTACCTATCCTTGTTTTGGGAAAGCAATCAGATTGTCATCCTCTCCCGAGTTTTGATTAACAGCATTGCGTGCATTGCGGTCATTCTCATTACGTTTTTTCTGATCGCGGCTCTCGCCGTTAGTCGCATGGGAATGGATCTGCAGGTCGCGGCGCTGGGCAAGAATGGTTCTCTGCAGCTCAACTATCTGTTTACGTAAATCTTTAATCAGCTGCTCATTACGATCTTCGCCACGTTTACGCTCTTCTTTGCGCAAATCACGTCGTAATACGGTGATATAGAGCTGATTATTTGCCAGTTCAGCCGCGGCTAATAAGTCGGCTGGCGTCCAACTGTCTAATGCTTTCGATCTGATATTGTCATGCCAGAAAGGTTCGGCTTTTTTCTCCAGACCCGCATGCGCCGGAGGTTGAATGGTATCCTCTGTAGCATTTTTCATGGCCTGAATTGCCGCCGACGAACTGTCAGAGCGGATCCGTTTGTCTGCCATATTTGCACCTGAAAAACCTGAAAAAATCGGGTTAGCGTTAAATTGAAACTCTAGCGGCGGTCATTTAGGGCGAGAGAGGTAGAGATTTACCCCTCCCCCCTGCCCTTGATGCGAGCAAATAACATTTGAATTGATGTAATTTCAACATGAAACTATCGCACCATTTAGATGATAGCTGTTCTCAACCACGCCAATGAGAATTGGGGTCGAGTGGGTAGCCATTGACATCACATCCAATGGCAACGCCGTGCTTCTCCATCCTCTGCTTGGTGGAGTCATGATGTTGCTTGCAGAGCGGCTGCCAGTTCCTTTTATCCCAGAACAACAGCTGGGCTTTTGCTATCGCCGCCTGATTACCTGACTTAATCGCATCCTTCAGTTTGTGTGGCTCAATATGGTCCACGACCGTTGCGGCTATCGTTCTACCTTGTTCAGCACACATACGGCATAACGGATTAGACCGAAGAAAGGAAAGGCGAGCCTTATCCCATCGGCTGCCATATATACGAGGCTCTTTGCTCATAGTGCCAGTCTCCATGCTTTCCTGCGCTCAGTCCTCGGCATCCCGTCTTGCGGAACCTCAATGGGCTGGCCGTCTGCATGGTCAACGAGTGAGTAGCACGGATAGACTACCGAACCACCATGGGCATCACCTACTGCATAGTCTGCTGCCTTACTGCTATCCCATCTTGCCAGCACGCGGGCGAGATGTTGTTGCGGCACGCTATAGCACACGCCATGGATCAGCCGAGGGATGGTGATGAAGTCCGTGCGGGTTTTATCAGAGACAATCAGCTTAGTGGCTATCTCCATCTGATACTGTGGTGGCCTGCCGGTGCCCAGATAAAAGCTAACGAGGTTATCTGGGAAGCGAGCCAACCATTCGCCCGCCTGTTCAGTAAAACCACCGACAGGCTGCGCATCATCCTCCAACACTACCACCCGGCAATCCTGCTCACTGGCCCACTCAAGGGCACGCCGATGCATGGTATTTGCTCCTACACCGACACCATCGAACAACAAATGAGCGCTCAGGCTGTTCGCCAGCAATATAGCTGAAGCGCGGCGCTTAAAGTGCCCTACAACCACAAACTTCACTTGTGTTTCCACCAGGCGCTCTCCTTACCAAATCCATCAGTTTTGAAAACGGTATGCACACGTGGCCCTGTAACGACACGATCGCCAAATGACTTAGCGACAATACCGAACGCGCCCATATCAACAGATGTTGCTGGTGCTTTATCAATACCCCAGAACCGTTGGCTTTCGATGCGGTAATACAGACGAATGATGCGATGAGCAAACTCCATAACATCTTCACGGCATCCACCAAGCAGTCCGGCGTTGAGCAGTGTCTCAGCCTTATGCCTATCGAAGAATGAATGGTAAGCCTGCCCATGGTGATTCTTCTTCATCCATGGTTCCGAATACGTCTTAGCTTCGGAACCAACGTAAATTTTACCAGGCTCCATCTCATCCCATGGCTCACTTAACATCTCAACATCGGTACCGTCAGTACACCAGACAAGATGATATTCAGGATGGGCTCTCAGGTGTTGGTAGATATGCAACCAGCGCGCAAAGTATGGACTCATGCGCAGAGCGGGAACCTCGAATAGGCCAGCACCAGTTGGAGATTCTTTCAACTCATCAGCAAGGACTATAGGCAACGCGCCGGAAATAGAATCAGCCCACGCCTGCAGCAACTGCGGATCCGCTTTCATACTTGCAACACGCTGAGGGTCCGGCTGGCTGGTCAGTAACGTAGTGAGAACTAAGTTAGGATTACGAGAGTAGGATGCAAAGCCGGTATATCCGGTATCACGGCGGCTGTTATAAATGCCAACATTGCGTTTCACCAGCGCCTCACGCTCAGACCGAGGAACTGAACGATTTACCTGTTCGTGCTCATCAAGCGAATAAATCAGTTTTTCCGAGCCGACTACATCAGCAAAGGCCCACGTAGTTAATCCAGCGTTATGAATGCGCAACGCCAAATCAGGATGCTCATACATTCCACGGCCATAGATGGGATCGAAACCACCAACCTTCTCGATGGCACTGCGGTGGTAATACAGCATCACGCCGCGCTGACCGGTATAAGCAACGTGCGTATTGTCGCGATACAGCTCGGCCATATCGTTCAATTTCTTCGGCCCTGCCAAATCTTTAAACTGATAAGCCAGATGAGGTTCAGGTGATTCGATATAAGGGATATGCCAGTTATCAGCTATGGGCCATGCATCATCGTCCCATAAAAATAGATGTTCACACCCGGCATCCACCAGCGCTTCAATGCTTCGATTCTTTGATGCCACGATACCGAGTGATTTTTCGTGCCGTATAAGTTTTACACCATCAGGAGCTACGGCTGCAGATGCTGATCCATCATCGATAACAACCACCAGCGCACCAGACGGTAGATATTTTTGATGTTGCGCTATGGAGCGAGATAGAACATCAGCACGGTTATGGGTAGTGATCGCAATACCGATGCGTGCCGATGAATTATTAGCGGGTTCATAGGGAATGCCATCGATAGTGACCCGCATGATTTAGCCCTTAATGGCGCGATAGATCATCCCACCAGCACGACACTCAATTTCAATAGCTTCGCGAAGAGCATCCTGATTAGCGGTGGCGTTTTTGATGATTTTTCTAACTTCATTAACGGTAATTTTATCTCGAGAGATGGTGGCTGGTTTGATAAATACTTTGCCGTTAATGAGCTCAAAGGCTGCGCTGTTTTTTATTAGATTGTTAATTTCATCCAGCTTTTTCTCGAGCTCACTAGTGTCAGCTTCAACCTTAATGCTCAACGTTTGGATTGGCTTGGTTTCAGTGGCTCTCTTATTAGTGTGAATCGGAGATGATTCCGGTGAATTACTCCCAACCACTCCCACACTCATTGAGCAATAACCGCCACTCGGCGCAGTAGTCTCGAAGCTCGCAACCCCTGAAACAGACAGCTGCAGCGGGAAATATTCAGGAATGCCGTTTACTGTCGTTCTCAATCCCCACGCATCGTACTGAGCCGAGCCAGCAGCATTCGAAATCTCATAGCCGTCACTATTATTAGTAATTCTCATACTTGCCATCACGTCTTTAAGCGATAAGTGTTTCATTTAGAATAATCCTCTATATGTGAAAATAGCGCCCCGCGTAATTCAGTGACCACCTGCATTCAAAACAGCGTGTTTATCCTGAAATAACGGATAGCCAAACAGATAAAACAGCAGAAAATAAAATTATTGAATACGCTCTATCAGGACTTTCCCGTAAAGGGTCTGCCGCTTCACCCCACGACCCTCGACCTGCAAACGTCCTTGCTCATCCGTTACGGCAGCAATAACCTCTCCTTTCTCATCGTCAGCCGTGAGGCAATATTTCACTTCAATACCATCTAGAAAGACTTTGTAGTACTCCCTGTATGGTTCAACTTTCACACCGAGATCATCATCAAGGACTGTCAGGCGCATATGACCTCCAATAAAAAAGGCCACCAGCGGTGACCTATGTTGTTGTGCCTAATTGAGGCGGGATGTATCGGCGCTGACTTTAGTCTCTTCCACGGACATAAACACGACTCTCGCTAGTGATATCCCTCACGTTAATCATCACAAAAATAATTAATTGCACTATGTTTAAGTAATGTTTATGTGTGCTATTATTTGCACAATTATTGTGGTGAGGACATGTATATTGAACAATGTTTTTCTTACTGCGGCTTCAGTGCTGCTTGCTTTCTCAGTCTCGAACTGTGATACAAGCATGCCTAAAAGATACAAAAACCCCCTCAAATCTGTGTATAAAAGGTTTGAGGTTAGAGAAAAATTGCAGTGTCTAAACAGTCCGTCTTGCAATACAAGAAAATAAACCCAACGTTTTTATTTACTTAACGACATTAAACCACTAGAGCGAAGTCTATTGGCACTGTGTGCGGATATAACCCTGTAATGCCTAGCCGAATATCATCCAAGTAACTTAATAATCCCTTCTATAGCTGCCCAACCACCAAATGCCGATATAACTATTAGAGGCAAGAATATTCCAAGACCGAATAAGTTGTGCATGATATTTATTCTTTATTGCATCGTAGATGCGTTCACAGACGTACCCGGCGCTATAAGCGCGGTCAGCCTCTATAGCATTGCTATTGCTTATGGTGCAGGCCGGGAATATTTATTTGCCCCATTTGGTTAATACACTCAATCTTTGCCAGCAATGATGGCTTTTTACTCGCCCCCAACCGTTCAGTAATAACCCAGACATACTGGCTACATCTTTCTCTTTCATGTATTCGAGCATGACGGCATTGCGTTCTGCTTTTAGGTTTTGTATTCCCAACAGGATCATGTCCTGCATCCAGTTAAAGGCGGCGATGTAAGCCTCTTTGAAAGCGATTGCAGCCTTACCTGTTAAACTAAATACAAGCATCGTCCAGCCATCGCGAGTCATTTGATAAAACGGTTGAGGCTTTCCGTTCTGTAACTCATTGTTTTCATGACAAAGCGTAAAATTGCGATCTGCGAAATCATGAGAGCAAGTCTTGATTACCTGTCTTGTTTTTCGCAGTACATCCTTGTGTTCCTTACCAAAGGCTTTGACAACTTTCTATGTGTCTGTTGATGATTTAGCCCCAGAAAGAAAAACCAAATCGCGGAAATAAAACCCGTTAACAACTGTTGGATATTGCATGGTGAATACCTTCAAAAAAAGAAACCTCTGTTCACCAGAACGCCCATACCCGATCGCACCATGCTTCGATGGAGTTCTCAGAGGTCGCTTTTGTGAATGGTTTCGGGATTTACGATGCGCGGTGAAATACAGATATAAAAAAGCCCCGCAGATGCGGGGCAATATCTTTTTTGAAAGAACTTATTTATTACCGCTACTTACCTAAAATAGCTTTCATGCTTTCCGACAACATGCCAGGGTCGGCTACTTCAGTGACATTTTCGATTGCGTCAATACCCCAGTCTTCTGCATGCGCACTTCCATCAAATGGCTGATTAAACACAACATCCTGATTCATTGTGCGATTCCAAACATTTCCTGCAAACCAAGTGCAGTTTGTCAGAGGCGTATATACACCCTGCTGGCCTTTACCTGGCTCCATATGGAAACCTTTTGCAATTTCCGTACTTTCAATATTTAGCTGTGGAATAATTTTGTTTTCTAAATCTTTAAACTGAGCATCACTAATTTTCATGCACAGTTGATAAGCAAAACCACGATCTACACGATCGTTAGATTTGTTTTTAGTATATCCATAACCCTCGTGGTAACCATAACGGTGGCTATTAGCATCCGTTACATTTTCGCTTTCAAATACGATGATCCACGCGTGTCCGAGTGCTCCGCCACCTAAAATTTTATTCAGCGCCGTAACTACTGCTTTTGCACGTTCCTTTTTGTCATTTGGATATTGAGCTGCCGCTTCATCTGCGATATCGCAAATAGCATTTAAATCGGTTCGTTCAGGTTTTCGGTTTGAACGAATACAAATTTGCGGATAACCGACAGAAGGATCCCCCTTCGGCATAACTTTTGATTCATCTTTTAAATTATTTAATGATTTAGGTAAGTTCAAAGCGTCATATTTCATTTAATTTCCTTTAGGTCTTAGGTATAAAAAACCTCACCGAAGTGAGGCTATTGGTATTTGTTGCGGATGTAATTCTGCAACCCGTTAATCATTGCTTCTGACTGTCTGATTCGTTCGACGAGACTGAGATAATTGCGTTCAAACTCTGCATCATATCGGGGACTTGCTGCATCAGGCTTGCTGGTGGCGGTGGTGGTCTCGGGCAGCTTTCGGCAACTGGCCGCGATGCGCAGCCGCTTAGTACCACTGTTAAGGTCAACACGAAGAGTTTCAATCTGAGATTTAGCATTTAATAACTCCTGCATATACTTCGCGTCCAAAGCCGCATTAAGCTGCTGACGGTGTGCCATATCATTAATGGTGGATTGGCGTTCACGTGCTAACTGTTCAGCAGCAATGCGGTCTTTATCAACCTGGTGGTATTGATCGCGATAATGATTAGCTATTCTTCCAGCGACGACCAACGCCACCAGCAATACACCTATTGCCATCATTCGCCAGCTGAAATTGATATTCATACCAACAGCGCCGCCCGCGCTTTGTTGTAACGGATCTTGCGATCTTCTATACCGTTCAATCCACCGTTAATAATGCGTGTTACACGGTCAATGTCAGCACCGTAGGCCATACAGCCTTTTGATGTGTAGAACCATGCAGCAGAACGCGCAGCTTGTTGGTCTAGCTCCAGCAGTTCAGGCTTGGTCACTAAATCAAGCTTTAGCGCTGCGCCGCATGCGCGATAGTTATCAAGTCCGGTAATCTGGATAAGGCCGCGGCCTCGATACTTCCAACCATCGCCGGAGGCTTTATTACCTAAACGATTCGCGTAGACCAAATTGGCGATCGCATCTTGTCGAGCGGATTGCGCTGTCGTTCTGCCAAGTGCATTGGCTTGCTGTTGAGTAATACGCTTACCAAATACAGCCACCAGCGCACCCGGTGTGTAATTCAGTGATTCAACAATCTGCCGAAAACCGCCAGACTCATGCCCCACTTGAGCAATAAACATCGCCTGATCGGTTGCCGCCGTAATACCAAATTCTTTCATTGCTGCATCGATGTGCGGAAACCAACGCATAGCTAACTCGGCGCTAATATCAGCCGCCTTTTGAAAATCACCCTCTTGCATGATGATCACTCCGTCGAAAAATATTCATCACATTGCCTCGCGATAAGAACAGCGATACGCATAACGTGATATTGATGATGGTTTCTGCAAAATCAGCCTGAACGTAAGCGCCAGAGATTATGCGTATCGTGACAGCAGAACAGGCCACAATGAGTAAGTAGGCAAACGCCGAACCAATCAGATTATGACGGCTTGCGCCCCGCTTAAATGTCAGGAGGCGCGCTGCAATCAAAAAGCAGGTGATAGCGTTGATATTCAATAACAGGATATTGAGTGTCACTTACCACCCCCTCTGAAATTAAACGTTGGATTTTTGGCGCGGGAAATTACCGCGATTAAGATCCACACGATGGTTGCCGATGAAACTAAGGCCCCAATGGGCTTTTCTACCGTTACTGATTCAGGCGCTACCGTGCTGAGTATTGAAGTAGAGAAATTCGCGGTCAGTACACCAAGCACAAACGCCACAATGAAAAACGCCAATCGCTTCCAGATAGGAAACTCTGTAGCAGATAAAACAAAAACAACGGCACCGGCGAACGCACCGATGACAACACCAGCATCGAGTCCAGAAAGCAGACCAACTAGCGTTACACCAGTAACAGCAGCTGTAGCCGCGCCCGTGCTAGTAGTCGGCTCTAACATTTGGGTTACTCCATTTTTTGCTGTGTGCTAAATACGAAAAAGGCCACGCATATGCACAGCCTTGAGAGGATTTGTAATTCTAGAAGCAAACCATGGCGTCTGTTATCGTTAATTTGCCAATAACCATACAGACAAGGAGACTATAGTGTCTGAATACCACAACCTGCTACACGTCATCAAAGCGCGAGTGTGTGAAAACCGGAAAATCTCACACTCTGCTTACTACGTTGGCAGTCAGCAGGACGAACAGATAAAGAATAGAACGGCGTTAATATTTATTTTGGAAGTAGTTCTTCATGAGCACAGAGTGAAATACGCCACAATTTTCAACCCTATGGAAGGTAAGGTCGCACTACACCATCTAATATTCATGAAAACGAAATGGCTACTATCAGATATTAGAAAGCTAACACTGGACGACGCCCTTCTGGTTATTCAGGACGAACTAAAGCCTGAGAAAATAAACGCAGAGGCTCAGGATGTATTATCCACGCTTAAGCTTCCTTCGGTTGCTTTTCTGTTTGAAGATGCGATGGAAGAGGACTGGGATCCCAAGAAAAACGCTGTTTACCTTCAAAGCCTGATGTTGAAAGCGCTTCAATAGACTTATTAATTTCCTCAAGCTGCCCTTCAAGGGTGGCTTTTTCTTTCACTAATCGGTTGAAACATACAACGTGCAGGTGCTGCTGATTGAGCCAATCTTCAAGTTGTTCAGCGGACATCCCCGGATTATAAAAATACGGTTGTTGTTTTTCCTCTTGCATTATCATCCTCCAGAAACGCAAAAACCCGCACTAGGCGGGCTTCTTGATTATGTAAGCTAGGTGACGAACTAACCACTCTTATCAGAATATCAGCGTTTTTACGTACGTAAAGCTATTATGCTACTTTTCTTACTATCGACTCTTTTCGTACTAAACGATCCATTTCTAAGCGAACATCTAACGCCATCAGCAAACCTTCGATGATGCCCTCTGCTTTTTGCAACAGTTTCCCAATATGTCCATCTGAACAACTATGCTGTTTGGCTAGCGCCATGAACGTTTTGCCGAATAAGTAATAGTCCACCAGCAAATCATGAGCGTCAGGGTTCTTTTTGTTCAACGTTGCCATACAACCCACAATCACCATTGCATCATCATCGCAGCACTGGGGACGAGATTTTACTTTTGAGGGGATCAAGCCAGAGAATCCCGCAGCAATCGAGTTCCAGCAAACGTCTTCTTTGTTATTGGCTGCCCATGCGCCCCACCGTTCCATAACCATCTGAATATCACGCATCAGCACATTCCCCTACTAAATTCAGAATGATGTTTTCCGTTGTCTTTCCAAGATCCATTAAAGGCTCTTTCTTAAATACCCACTTGCACACCGCTACGGCTTCTTCACGGCTAACTGGCCGAATAGTTGCTAGGAGGTTTTCGAGATATCCCTCACGATCATAAATATGGCTACGGCCACCATCGGCATATTCATAGCCCAACTCTTTTTCAGCACGGCTACGCAACTGATAGAGCCAATCCCAATATTGAAACTCACGGACAACATCTGAAAGCGTGGCTGGCTCGGGTAATTGAGCAACAAAACCCTTTGAAGCTGCTTTTCGCTGATCATCTATTTCGTAGCAACGCGCCCCCTGAACGCAATTATCTGCAATCTCTTCATCCGTCCAGCCCCAGCAGGATGAGTACACCTCCGCTAGCTCACCGGACAACATAAGCTCTTCCGCTGGGGTATTGACCAAGGCAGCCTCATAACTACCAAACACAGCACGTACCTTTGCAGCCTCTGCAATGGCCTGTTTCGCCGCGCTTATATAGCCTGCAGGGTTATCCATCGACATGGTGCTAAACGCTATATGGAACGGAGCTTCACCCGACTTCAACAGGTAGTTGCTATAGCGCTCCTGCGCTTGCTTAGGTGTGATTTTCAGTTTTTGCAGTGCATTTTCTGCTGCTTGCAAGTGTGCTGGCTCGTTGAGCCTGATAACCTCCAACACCCACAAATAAGCATCCGTCTGCTTATGTCCGGTAATAACCCGTTGTAGTGGTAATGGCTTTGTTACCGCAACCTCAGTGCTGTAAGTTGGCTCTGGAATTGTGAATAGGTCTTGATGTACTGGATTACCTTTATAAGACATTATGCGGCCCTCCCCAGCGGCCATTCGAAAACTTGTGCACCATTGATGAGCATATCGTTGAAATCACCCGATTCCGGCCAGCGGATACTGACCTTCTCAACATCGTTGTTGGATAAAATATTGCGATGCCCACACTCAAAAGCGGCGGCGTGACCTGCCCCGTTTAAATCTGTGTCCGCAAAAATAATGAGATGTTTAACGCCCATAGGCGCTCTGAATCGCTTCATAAGTGACGTGTTCAGCACCGCCCACACATTGCAGCCGTAAATTTGTCGGCATGACAGCGCAGTCTCTATCCCCTCGGCAATACCCAACGTCGATGCAGGTGGAAACATGCGGATCGCCACTGAACTGGCATGCTCCAAATAGCTGTCCTCTTGTAGCGACAGCATGCGTTTGGCGCTTTCACCCAAATTTGCTTTTTTATCGCCATCCAACAAGGTTCGATGCAAATAACAGAGCGTCCCTTTGTCATCCGTTGCCAGCGAAAATAAGCTTTGGTAGTGCTGCCCGTTAAATGGCTGCTCGAGGCAGAAACGGATAGCATCTGAGGGTAGGGTATTGATCCCGCGATTACGTAGATACGTTTCGCCGATCGTACCTCTTAGCTCTGCCAGCCCTGAATATTTTTTAGAAACCGCTTCACGCTGTTTCTTCTTGCTACTTTCTACAGGTTGGGATTCGGAATTGGGCTGATACTCCCGCCCAATAATCGTATCGACCTCAGCAGCAAGTGTTTTGAAATCCTTACCCTGAGTGATGGCAAGCAGCTTCCATCCATCACCCGCGCCGCATTTACACACCCATGTACCGCGCCCATCTTTATCGTCACAACGGAAACTGCCTTTCGACTGACAAGCTGGGCATTTCCCTTTGAAGTGACGTTTACCGGTTACAGGAGGCAAACCATAGAACTCAAACACCTCTGACCAGCGTCCGATCACCGCAGTAGTGGTTTTCATTGCGCTACTGCCTTACGTGCAGCAAAAGACGCACGAACTTGACTGAGATGATTTGCCGCTTGCTCAATCCCGCTTAACGCAGGCTGGCGTGGCTCTGTATCTTTGGATTTTTCGCGGCCTTTAGCGAAGGCGATTTGCTTCCATTTAATGTAATTGTTGACCTCTGGGGTAATTTCCATTGGGTAATCTTGTAATCCGTTGGGCCATGTTCCGAACTTGTCCTTGAAGGTATGAGCACACCAGCCGTCAGATACTGGCTTGCCTTGTGCAGCGCGTTGACGCTGATAAAACTTGATTTGCGACCACCAGCTTTGCTTCTGCTGCTTAGTCACAACCTTCTTTTTCCCGCTGATTTGCTTGAGTCCACGGCTCGCATCCGTATCAACATCCTCACCAGCAAGCGGCTTATGTCCGCACTTAGGGCACTGGTAAACACCGGCTGGCTTCATGTAATGGCACTGAGAACACTCTTTGGGTAATTTCTCGCGCTTCTCGTTTTCTCGTTCCGATACGGCCGTTTTCATCCCATCGTTTTTAGAGGGAAGTGTGTCGTACTCAATGCTGTCGGGATAACCTAGCCGATGGACAGAACCCGAGTGATCGAATACCAGGCACTTATCTTTGCCCTTGGCAGTACGTAGCCCACGGCCAATAATTTGTAACCAGCGGATCTCGGATTTCGTCGGGCGGGCGTAAATGATGCAACGAACATCGCTGTCGAACCCCGCAATCAAAGTGCCAACGCTAACAATGATTTTTGTCGCACCCTGCTCAAATCGGTGGATCATCATCTGGCGTTCGTCGTGTGGGGTTTGGGCTGTCATAACCTCAGCATTTACCCCCGCCTTATTGAACTGGAGAGTGACATAGTTGGCATGATTAACATTGACGCAAAACGCAACTGTCGGGCGATCTTCGCCATGCGAAAGCCAATTACTGACAATATCGCCCACCAGATCAGCGCCACACATAATCTCTGCAACCTCATCCTCTTTGTAGTCGCTGCCGAACTCATCTGAGCGCGTTACCTTTACACCGGATAAATCAGGCTTTGTTGGCGCAAAAAACTCGTAGCCACACAACACGCCCGTATCCATCAGCTCTTTAATCGTGGTTGGCTTGATGAGTCGCTGGTAATACTTGCCAAGGAACGGCGCAAAGGGGGTGCCAGACAAGCCGATAACTTTAACGTGGGTCTCAGTCGTTAAATACTTAATAACCTCAAGCATCTTTTTACGGCGAAGATGGGCCTCATCAACAATGAGCAGATCAATATTTTCTGGAAAGTCACGACGGATTAGCGTGTCAGCGGATGCAATCTGAATCTTGCGCTCAGGGTCATAATTTGGGTGATCGCGCCATACATAGCTGATCTCATCCTCTGGCAGGCCATATTGAATAAAACGCTTTGCCGTCTGGGTAACCAGTACGGTATAGGGGCAGGTCATCAGAACGCGCATACCGCGTGACACGAACCCGTCAGTGATAAACGCACTCAAGCCAGTTTTACCGCTCCCTGTAGGGCTGTACACCATGAACGAGTTGTACTGCTTCCAGTCACGTCGTAACATATCCAGCGCGCGCTGCTGCGCTAAGTTAGCAGTGATGTTAAGCATGTTTTACCTCCGCAAGAGCTGGAGCGCGAACACTCGCCAAAGTAACCCGCTCCAGTTTCTTGCACTCTTCCGAGGCTTTCTCAATCTCACCAATAATCATTGGGTACTTACCTCTTCTGTTGAAAATGGCTATGCCAGAGACCAAGCCTTGAATTGTTTTACGCATCTGGTATGACCTCTGATTTGCCGGATTTTTAAGGGATAACCCCTACAGTGATCTTATGTTAGTAAGGAGATCTCCCTCTCTGGCTAAGCCTTCCCTAACACCCCTTTCAAAGATCACCCCCCTTACCCCCCTAGAAAGTTTTCCCCTCTTCCCCAAAACATCTAGACGGCTAAATGTCTGAAAGGTCAATCTCTCTAAGTGGGCCTACTGCTGAGCCGCTTGCGGTGGACGTGATGTGATCCCCTCGCTTGCTGCTGCATACCGGTTTACAAACAATCTGAGTCGCGTATTAGCTTCTCGCCTCGCCTTGTTCTCTTGCCGGTATGTCACCTCCTCGCTTTCGAATGCCTCCTCATAAACTTCTGCGTACTTGAGTGCTATTTTGGGTCTGACTGACGGCCTTAGCCGCAGTAGTTGTTCCTGTATCCAGTCTCTGTCTGCTTCGCTGAATAGTTCAGGCATCAAAGATTTGCTATGATTAAACTGCATTGCTATCGGCATCTGGATTGGGGAAGATATCTTCAATAGCAACCTTGACTCCATTTCTCCCAAGGGCTGTAGCCAACTGATGACAGATATTAATATCTGGCTGCCGTCTCCCCGATTCGTAGTGACAAATAGAGCTAATGGTTTGCCCGATTTCTTTCGCTAAGGATTTTTGAGTCATCCCTAATGACTTTCTTAGAGCCTTAAGATTATTCACGACGTTCTCCTCATGGATAACGTAAATGTACAATATGTAGTTTACACAATCAAACAAATTGTACATATTGTACGTTGATGAAAACTACACAAAGTGTATTATTTGAACCATGAAAATGAACTGGAACGAGCTGGCGAAAACCAGATTAAACGCGCTTGGAATGACCCAAGCTGAACTCGCTGAAGAAATGGGTGTGTCCCAAGGAGCAATGGGGCATTGGCTAAACGGAAGGCGATCACCATCCCTTACTGAAGTTGGTGCAATCTTCCAAATCTTAGGCATAAACGGAGCGGCCCTTAACCCTGATGGCACATTCACCGTCGCTGAGGATTTGACCCTTCCCCTAGTGAAACAACAATACGAATACCCCCTATTCACTAGTGTTCAGGCGGGGTCATTCGGCGCAGTTGGTTGTTACACAGAGCAAGATGCTAAAGACTGGGTCGGCACTACCAAAAAGGCTAGCGATATGGCTTTCTGGCTGGTTGTTGAGGGTCACTCGATGACTGCTCCAACTGGTAGTCGCCCTAGCTTTCCAGAGGGAATGCTAATCCTTGTAGACCCAGCTGAGGACGTTGTTTCTGGTGATTACTGTGTTGCTGGGATTGATAATGGTGCGGCAACCACATTCAAACGATTTGTCATTGAAGAGGGGAAACCTTGGCTAGAGCCGCTCAATCCTAACCCTCGCTACCAAAGCATACGATGTGGTGAAGATTGCCGAATCATTGGAAAGGTGATCAAGGCCCAATGGCCTGAGGATACGTTCTAAAAACAAGCAGCATTAACACTATCTTTTAAAAGGTCGCATTTATTGCGATCTTTTTTTTATTATAACAAAACTAATACCCAATAAATTTATTTAATCTTAATTATCATACACTTTGTACATAAATATAAATAACATGTACAAATCGTATAGACATAATGATGTACATTTTGTAGTATCAGCTCATCGGCAAAAAAATGGAGCCCATGAGAATGAACTCATCACATTCACATTTCATACCCAATAACGGCAAGCAAGTGCCAGTCCGTAATAAACGTACCGGTTCCTCTTGGCTTGCTAGTTTTAATTATATTACTGGTCGTTACCATTTCCAGCCTGTAGGAAATGTAAAGGCAATCAAGCGTGAGTTTGAAATCACTCGCATACCATGCGAATTTGAACCTGCAGGAACAAGATAAATGAGAAATTATTCATCTAAAGATATTGGGGCAATCACTAGCCGAAATTCATATGACCATATTGGTATTAGAGCTATGCCCGGTGTATATGTAAAATTCCCTATCGTTGATAATAAAAATGGCCTATTTCGTGCGTGGTTTCGTTGCAATGAAGATACTACTGCCTATGAATTACAAGCTGCTGATGATGGTGAAATTACATGTTACGGGATCTACAAACATGAAGATGGCATCGCTTATCTGATTAATTCATTCTCAAATATAGATGAAGTTAATGTAGATGGTTTAAATGTCATTATGGCGCACTTCCCTTACCTACCGGATAAGTTAGGTGTAAGTGTTAAATACACACTAATGATGAATACAGAACCACCATATAATTTCGAATTTTATGCAAGAGTGAAAAAAGGATTTTATTTGGTTTCAAAAATATCTGACATAAACAATATATCAAAATTAGAAAAAATGAATATCAACAAATTTCCTAATGCAATGATTAGCCTGAACACTCTATTAAGAAAGAACTACGCACCAACGCTATAGCAAAGTGGGGAACTATGAATATCAATCTTGCAACAATAGCAAAGCTCCGTAGCCTCCACGAAGAAACGTCAAATTTGTTTGGGCTGGCAGCTACCCTGCATGAAATGGCTGACGAAAAGCTGGACGCAGATTATCTCAATTTTGTTGGTTCTCTAGGCGCTCTACGCCAAGGGATACTAAAACTTAGCGCAGCTCTATATGAATTAAATGAAGAGGTATCCAAGCATGAGTGACTTACGAGACCTATCAACAAAATCGGTTAATTTAGAGGTTCGTACAATATCTTGCATAAAAGGAATTACAAATGCAGATGATGATAACGACGCACTAACACAGCAATCAATGGCACTGTCATTTGCTACAGATTTAGGAAAAGTAGTGCAGGAACTTGATAAACACCTAATTAAGATTGGTGCCTATAAAGTAAGTGACGGTGGCAATGAAAGCAAAATGCTTGAAGTTGACTGCATGCTGGGACAAATAAATTCAATCTTATCCTGCTTGCTTGAGGATATTACTGACTCTGATATGGCAGGGCTAATCGGCGGTGCAATAACCATAACTAAAACCGCACAAGAAACACTTGATAGTTAATTAATTGATGTAGCGAAAACAATTACAGCCTAATGGCTGGGGCTAACTGCACCTAAATTTTAAAATAAGGCATATATGAACTTTCAACAAAAGATTGCTCAATATAGAAAATACCTCATCGATGCCAAACTTAATGCAATGCTGCGAAAAACAAATAGCCATTGCACTATTGTTACCCTCGAGGATGGCTCTATGCGGACGGTTGAACTATCAGAATCAACATTAAACAAAGGGCTGGAAATATTCTTCGAACTTCCCGCGTTAGATGTCAATAAACGTTCCGAAGCCGAACCAATGATTTTAGAAACCTACAAGTCACTTTTGAAAAAAGGTAATGACAAACTGAATGATGAAGGTCATGAGTTCATGAATAACCTCGTCAAGAATATTGCTGAATTAGCCAACCAACGTGGCTTATTTAATAAGGAATAGCCTTGTGAATACCAAAATGTCACTAGAGCAAATGGTCGAATATATGAAGAACGATAACTCTAATGTCCCTGAGTGGCTTCTTGATATTAACCGTTTGAAATCAGGCGCTGAGTTATCACGCGATGAAATGCTGGAATATGCAGAGTGCTTCTGCTCACAGGCTCGTTCCGTTGAGGCGCTCACCTATTTAATCGAGTGCGAGAAGCGTTTCGGTCTGGCAGCTAATGGCGGCCACATATTTGTTCACGGCAACGTCATTATTCAAATAGACAAACGTGTAATCGAAGTGCTCCTGCAGTGCCAGATAGAGTCCGTAATTTTAGAAAGGGGTTCAGCCGATCGCTACATATCGGTCATGCGGTTTTATTTAGATGATCGACAGAAGCGCCAGCAGGAAGGATCTACATGGATGATTGATTTCATTGATGAGGTTCTTATTTCCGGTTCGAAATCTTTAATCAGCGGTGAAATTCCACCAGCTAAAGAAATGCACTGAGGGGAGCGGCAATGAATGGCACAGCAGAAATAGCTAGCAACTATAAAGCACAGATTCTCCTCACGTTGGAGAACGGAAAAATCATCAGTGAACGATTATTGCGCGATGGAGAGATGGTACTCACGTTACCAGATTTTATAGAGCTGGCGGAGATGGCTGGCTATCAAATTACCTACAGCACAAGTGAGGCGAAAAATGGCTAAGAAAACTGAGCTGGTGGCTGTTGAAGCCAAAGATCTGCAAGTTATTGAATATCGTGGGAAGCGTGTAGCAACCACAGAGCAGCTAGCGGCGGGGTATGGCACAACGGTGATCCGTATTCAACAGAACCACACCCGTAATGCAAACCGCTTTGTTGAAGGTAAGCACTTTTTCAAAATCAGCGGAAATGAACTGAAGTCATTCCGACTATCTTTAAGCGAGTCGGTTAATAAACATACAACCTCATTGATTCTCTGGACTGAACGCGGCGCGGCAAACCACGCGAAGATGCTAGAAACCGATCAGGCTTGGGGATACCACGAGGATTTGGTTGAGTTCTACTTTACCCAGCGTAATGCGATTACAGCGCCAGCAGCGATCGGACGTAAAGAACTAGCGCTGATGGTTATCGAAGCCGAGGAACGAGCCGAAGCAGCTGCACTTGAGAATAAAACCCTCAATGCCACCGTGGAAAGCTTAGCGAAACACTTCACTAAAGGCATGACGATCCCTGCTTTCTGTAAGGCTCTAAACGGCGTCAACGTAAGCAAAATGTCATGGTGGGCTTTTCAACGTAACTGGCTATACAACGCCCAACGAGATCCTGAAAAGCCCCCGAAGTGGCGTGCTGCTTCTTATGCCCGAGATAAATATCTGACTGAAGAAGAAACGCAGATTACACCGCATGGAGCGGACGAGTTTACCCGATTTACGCCAGTGCTACTGGAGAATGGTTGTCACCGACTTTACCGACTGTACATGAAAGGTGAGCTGCCAATGAAAAAGACATGGAACGGCGAGTTTAGCCACGACAAAGCCATTTACACACCGGAGGCCAAATAATGCTTATCCCAACTGATATTCTTCGTGCCGCTCTGTGCTGCGTGGCTGCCGAGAACGAACAACGCACTTACCTGCAAGGGGTGTACATCACCCCCACCCATATTAAAGCGACTAATGGACGTGCTGCCGTAATGATGGAGCACGGTGCAGATACTGAAATTGACGCTGTCTTTTTGGTCAGTGGTGTTATTCCGGATGATGCCGAGGGAACGCTAATCACACAGAAGAATGGCGAATGGTACGCCGCGCACATGAACGATGATGAAACAATAATCGGTTATAGCGAGCTCAAACTCGTTGTCGGTCGCTACCCTGACTTTGCCAAGTTGCTACCTGAGAAGCCAGAACCTTGCACCGAGTTACCGATGTTTGCAGCCCAACTGCTGGCGTTGCCTTATTTAATGTTTCGTAGCGGATTTGGCCCCGTCAAATTCAAACCTTATGGCAAGACGGCACCATGCCAACTAATTTTAGATCCGGTGACCAATCACCTATATGGCAATCCGTTTCTCATGATCATGCCGTTGCACGATAATGCCTTCGAACTGTGTGCCGAGGTGCTAAATGAAGCTTGATTATCAAGACCACGGCGTCATTACAACGATAACCGTGACCGGCACTGTCTTTGAATTCCGCCGTCATAACCGTGTAGTCGATGCCGCATTATTTGCGGCTAATGTTAAAACTTATCGCTCAGGATTCTTTTTCATGAAGACGGTCATTTCAGGCAAAACCGCTGCTGTGATGCGCGCCTATAAAGCTGTTATGCGGGAGGTCTAGTGATGAATAGCGATATGTTTGAGCTCACCAAGACAATCAAGGCCGCTGCTTCTGGTGGGCCATCGGACATCACCGATGTTATTTATGCTGCTGGATACCGAAAACCTGATCGCAGTATTGAAGATACCGTGATGCTCACCATTGAAACGCTAGCGGGGTTTGAAGGTGCAGACATCCCTTGGGAGCAATGGCCAAAGAACCTTGATGGAATTTTAGTTAACGAACTGAATGAGCTGATTGAGGTGGAATGTCACAACGCAGATGGATCAGCAGCCCATATAGCCAAAGTAGTGTTGAGCGCTGGTTATCGTAAGGTAGGTGAGTAATGGCTAATACTGAAATGATTAAAGAGTCTGAGGTGATGCTAAGGCTAGAAATATCATCACGCCAGACCCTGTGGAACTATGTAAAAAAATATAACTTTCCAAAACCAGTCAGGACACATCCGAAACAATACCTGCGCTCGGACGTGGATCATTGGATCATTAACGGCGGCGTTAACCAGAGATCTTCTTAACGTGCCAGAATATTTTATCGGCGTATAACTCATACGCCGCTTTCTGCTCAGAAAGCCAATCATGCTTGTTATAAACAGACATGACCCCACCTAGTTCGTGGCCTAGCATCTTCTCAGTAACATGCGGTGGCACACCCTCTTCTGATAATCGTGTAACAAGCGTTCGACGAAAATCATGAGTTCTCCACTCACCTATACCTAAATTATCCTTTATTCTTGCCATGTAGCGGTTTGCTGCGGCTATTGTAATAGGTGTATCCATGCTCTGTCCGGGAAACATAGTATCCCCATAAGTAAGCATAGCCTTTTCAACCAACGGTTTAATTTGCTCAAAAATAGGGCGCCGCAGCACTATTTTCGTTTTGTTGTGTTCTTTAGGAACCGTCCAAACCAACTCATGTAGATCAAACTCACTGCGCTCAGCCAGCCTAACTTCGGATAACCTTGCCCCCCACAGCATAACCATTTGGTGGAGTAGCTTATTCGAAGTGGCAGCTCTACTACGCTCTATAGCCAGCCAAAGCATTGCCAGCTCGTTATAGGTAAGAACCCTGTCACCAACTTCTGGTTTACATCCTACATCCTTCGGGCTGATTCGCATTACTGAGCAGGTATCAATATACTGCCGGCGAATGCACCAGTTAATGGCTGAACGTAACTGGGTTAAGAGTTGACGTGCACGGCGAGGATTAATTTTTTCCTCTGCTGTGAAGCGTTCCATCCATTGCCGTACCGTTATATCGTTAATGTTTTGGTTAGGAAAAGCATCTTTCATGTGCTTTATAACGGTAGATTCATACAGGGCTTTCGTCTTGGGCCGCAAGGCCACATCAACATAGGTTTCTTGCCAGTAATTGATGCAGTCCTTAACCGTTACTACCGATTGGCCTTTCTCGCGTTCAAAATAGGTTCGGGGATCTGTTCCACCGTCATATAAAAGTCTGAGCTCAGAAGTTAACGCTCTGGCATCTTTTAATGACAATGCGGGGTATCGCCCAAGCCCCAACCTTTGAGGCTTTCCGGCCCACCGATAACGGTACTGAAATGTGACGACTCCCTTGGGGGAAATGCGCACTCCTAATCCATCTGTATCGGCCACTTCTGGTGCACCCGAATATGGTTTACCATGTATAGAACGCAGTTTTGTATCGCTGAGAGCCATAATAATTTTCTGTACACGCTAGTTTTTGAGATTCTGTACCAAGTCTGTACGCAATCATGCATGGACTAAGGCAAACAGTAAACAACATTAATAGACAAGCGTGTACAGACAGCAACAAACAATAGAAATAATACCCAATAAAAACAGGATATTATTGAACAATGATGGACATTATTTTACTGTGAAGAACACAAAAATACAAAGCTCCTTCCTCATCCACGACTACGAAACCTTTGGTCAACATCCGGCACTAGATCGCCCTGCCCAGTTTGCTGGCGTGCGGACAGACGCTGATTTCAACATCATTGAAGAACCTTTGGTGATCTATTGTCGCCCTGCCGACGATTATCTTCCTCAGCCAGAAGCCGTCATGATCACGGGCATTACACCTCAGGTTGCGTTAGAGCGTGGCGTTAGCGAGGCCGAGTTTGCACGGCAAATAAACCAGATGTTCAGCGTGCCCGGTACCTGCATTATGGGCTACAACAACATTCGTTTTGATGATGAAGTCAGCCGAAATATCTTTTATCGTAACTTTTATGATCCGTATGGATACAGCTGGCAAAACGGCAATTCACGCTGGGATTTGCTCGATGTTTTACGCACCTGCTATGCATTGCGCCCAGAAGGGATCAATTGGCCGGAAAACGATGAAGGTTTGCCAAGTTTTAAACTTGAGCATTTATCGAAAGCCAACGGTATAGAGCATGAAAATGCCCATGACGCGATGGCCGACGTTTACGCCACCATTGCGCTGGCTAAATTGGTTAAACAAGCACAGCCTAAGCTGTTTGATTACTTGTTCCAACTGAGAAATAAACACAAAGTTTCAGCGCTGATTGATATCGCCAACATGAAGCCTCTGGTGCATATTTCTGGCATGTTTGGCGCACTGCGTGGCAACACCAGCTTAGTTGCGCCGCTGGCATGGCATCCTGACAATAAAAACGCGGTGATCATGTGCGATCTGGCTGGAGATATGTCTCCACTATTGGATCTGGATACCGATGCCCTGCGCGAACGGCTCTATACTCGCCGCAGCGAACTTGGCACAGCGTCTCCCGTTCCTCTCAAACTTGTGCATATCAACAAATGTCCAGTGCTGGCACCTGATCAGACCCTGCGCCCTGAAAATGCCGAACGATTAGGGCTCGATCGTCAGCATTGTATGGATAATTTACAGCTGCTACGTAGCCATCCCGAGCTACGAGACAAAGTCGTGGCGGTGTTTGCCGAAGCCGAGCCTTTTAAAGCATCAGAAGACGTTGACGCCCAGCTGTATGACGGCTTCTTTAGCGATGCAGACCGAACGGCAATGCAAATTATTAGAGAAACTTTGCCGCAGAATCTTCCGGCTCTCGACCTTACATTTAACGATAAACGCGTTTTACCACTGCTGTTCCGCTATCGCGCACGTAACTTCCCCGCTACGCTTACCGATGATGAACAGCGTCGCTGGCAGCTACATCGCCAAGCGGCACTAACGCCTGAACGTGTTCAAACCTATATTCATCAGTTGGAAGAGCTGTATAACCGCCATGAAGAAAATCCAGAGAAATTGGCCCAGCTTAAAGAACTGTATGAATATGCAAAGCAGTTAGTTGGTTAATATTCATAAGATTTATCATTGAGGATGAGCTACATCACCCTCGGTTTTCTTACCAACGGTTAAAGTAGGTAGCGAAGGCGTATTTTCTTTATTTTACAAGATACATACTCCAATAATTCGAGTTGCATTGAGGCGAGCCAGCCAGTGCTTAGGGTGAATAAGCGCGACCAACAAAATGCAGCTTGAAGTATGGCGGTATAGATTTCATACAAAACAGGTCGTAAATATGTGGCTGAAAAACGGGCCAGTCTTGGCCGTTCTCGCGTTTATTTTGTGGGGCATTACACCGCTGTTTTATAAAATGCTGCCAGATGCCAACGTGTTGGAGTTACTGGCGCAACGCCTGTTTTGGTCTATTCCTTTGCTGCTTCTGCTGCGTCTGTTATTTAAAAACCGAACGACGTGGCAGCAGGTTTGGCAAGATAAACGCTCTCTGTTCTGCTGCCTATTAGGCGGCCTGATCATGAGTGTCTCGTGGACAACGTTTATCTATGCGCTCACCCATAATCTGGTGCTTGACGCCAGCCTTGGCTATTTCACCAATCCACTGTTTTCTATCGCGTTAGGCGTTATTTTTCTCCACGACAAACTCAGTCGCTTTCAGCGCATCGCCGTGGTGCTCGCCATCACGGGTTTGGTCTATCAGGTCATTTTGTTAGGCCACGTTCCACTTCTCGCTTTGGCAATGGGCAGCACATTTGCATTCTATGGGTTAGTGCGTAAATTTATTCGCTACGACATCATGACCGCATTAACGTTAGAAACACTGTGGATGCTCCCGCTAGCGATTGCGATTACCTTTTGGCTGCATGCCACCGGCGGCAGTATTCTGGCGAGTTCTGGTACTAAGACCTATATTCTGTATGCCCTAACGGCACCGGTCACCTTCGCGCCTCTGCTGCTGTTCGCCGCGGCCATTAAACGCACCTCGCTGACGGTCATTGGCCTTGCTCAGTATGTTGAGCCATCTCTTCAATTCTTACTGGCGGTGCTCGCCTTCGGCGAGCCGATCAATATGCCGAAAATGATTAGCTTCTCTCTCATCTGGCTCGGGTTGGCATTTTGCGTCTACGAATTATTCCAGCAGCATTGGCGCTATCGCCATTTAGCTACTGATATGGTGCGCGGCAAAAGAAACCATCCAGGGCATTAAGTCACTTAACTCACTGATACGGTTAAGTGCCCGCGGGTTGTTTTAAGGCGCGGTTTTTTAACCTGAATATTAATTTGCCCACCCAAGCACATCAGGCATGACAGCATCTTAAATTCGCTAATACCGCGAAACTGCCCACGCAGCAAATTAGACAGTTTTGGCTGAGTCATCCCCAGCATCACAGCGGCTTCCGTTTGGGAAAGACCGCGTTCCTGCAGCAGCTCAGCAATAATAGCCGCCAACTGCGCCTTCACCTGCATCTCTTCAGCATTAGCGTACTGGAGATCTTCATAGATGCTACCGCTACCGGCTTCGATCTCTAGGTTATTTTTCATAGTGATTTTCCTTTGCATGTTGTTGAGCCGCTTTTAAACGTTCTTTGACCTTTTCCATATCGGTCTGCGGTGTCGAAATCCCAGAAGATGACTTCTTTTGAAACGCATGTAACACATAAACCGCATGTTTGAATTGAACACAATAAACAGCGCGATACGTTCCACATCCATCATCATCAACGATCTCTAATATCCCCGCGCCATGAAAACCCTTTAATGGTTTCGCCTGCGGGTGCTTTCGCCCAATTTGGGCAAGATACAATGCATAGCCCATCGTATCTTTCACCTCATCAGGCAATTGCTGCAGATCTTTTTTACATCCCGCAATCCAAAAAATGGGTCTGCGATAAAGCCTTGCCATTCGCTCAATTATATCCATTTAGGTATAAAACTCCATGTTATTTTTGCTGTTTAAATGACCTTTTTATTGAGGGGGAAACTAGCATGGCGATAAGGAGATGTCAGAGCATAAGCAGAGGATTGGAAAGAGCTTCGCAAAAAATTCGGGGAGCTTTCGCTCCCCGACATAACAGTTGAGATCGTTATTCCGCCTGCGGCTGGCTTTCGAACTGCGGCGGTGGTTTACGGAAGCGACGGGTGAGGAACACCAGATAACCAAATCCAAGAGCAGCCCAAATTAACCCCATGGTTAGCGAGCTTTTCTCCAGATTCAGCCACAGCACAGCAACCGTAAGTGCGCCAATCATCGGCAAAATCAGGAAGTGGAAACGATCCTTCCAGGTTTTATTGCGCCCTTCACGAACATAGAAGTGACTAATCACCGAGATATTCACAAACGTGAATGCTACCAGCGCACCAAAGTTTATCAGCGCGGTCGCCGTCACCAGATCAAACGAGATAGCCGATAGAGCAACCATCCCCACCATCACCACATTCAGCGCTGGCGTGCGCCATTTTGGATGCACGTAGCCAAAGATCTTTTCAGGGAACACGTTGTCGCGCCCCATAACATACAGCAAGCGCGAAACACTCGCGTGCGATGCCAAACCCGAGGCCAGCGTATTCACAAACGTGGTGCACAGGAAGATTGACTGGAACAGTTTTCCACCCACGTAAAGAGCTATCTCTGGCAGCGCCTCATCCGGCTGTTTAAACCTTGAGATATCAGGGAAAAACAGCTGAATAAAGAACGATACCGAGATAAAGATAATGCCACCGTACAATGCTGTCAGGAATATCGCCCGCGGAATCGTTTTCGCGGCATCCTTGGTTTCTTCAGACAACGTCGTTACCGCATCAAAACCGAGGAATGAGAAGCACACGATGGTAGCGCCGGTGATAATCGGCAGCAAATGCGCATTCTCGCTGACAAATGGCTGGAGGCTCCATACTTTGCCAACCCCCTCGCCTTTATGCAGACCTTGCACAACTAAAAAGATAAACACCACGATGATTGAGATCTGCACCAAAACAAAAACGGTATTGAAATTGGCTACCAGACTCACGCTTTTCAAGTTTGCCGCGGTCATGATCGCCACAAAACCGACCACCCAAATCCACTGGGGAACCTCTGGGAACATCGCGGTGAGATAGATTTTCGCCAACAGCACGTTAATCATCGGCAGGAAAAGATAGTCCAGCAACGATGACCACCCCACCAAAAAGCCCACGTGTGGATTAATGGCTTTTTGTGCGTAGGTATACGCCGAACCCGCGGTCGGGAACTGACGCACCAGTTTGCCATAGCTGATCGCCGTAAATAACACGCCGGCCAAAGCAAAAAGATACGACATCGGCACATGCCCATTGCTGATACCCGACACAATGCCAAAGGTATCAAACACGGTCATCGGTGTCAGATAAGCCAAGCCCATCATGACGATCTGCCAAAGTTTTAATGATTTACGTAATTGAGGCTTACCCGCTTCATGCGCGGCAGCCTGAGCAACAGGAGGAGTGCTAATCGCCATGACGGTTTCCCCCTTTGTCCTCTGCTGGTAACAAATTAACGTCATTCAGAGAGGCCGCGGGGAAACGTCGTATTAGGCGGCGGGATAATCGACTACAGATATAGGTTTGTTCATTCAGCAAAGCGCCAGTAAAGCAGTGAGCTGGCCCGTATTCGCTGCGGCTCAGGCGTTCGCCCAAGCGCGGCGGATAAACATAAACATGCACCATCATTATATCCTCTAGACGTATCCCGATACGTCATCATAGTAAACCGCTACCGCCTGAACGCTCCGTGGTCCGGTAGTGGAAAACAGCCGCGAGAACTACTTTTGCTCTGGCTATTGCGCGAATCTTCCGACCGCGCTCTGTATTTGGAACCTGTGCCGTGCAAGCATGGACAGGCTCATCGTTTGTTCACCTACGCAGACCCAAAGTCGTTACGCCATAGTGATAAAAAAAAGATAACCGGCAGTAAACTACCGGTTATCTTTATGTCATGCATTTTGCACTGTTTTTGTCACAACAGAAAGTGCTGAAGCCAACTTTTCCATACCTTCTTTTATAACTTCTTTTTCGGCCGTTAACGGCGCTAAGAATCGAATGACATTACCGCGCACGCCGCAGGAGAGCAGAATCAGTCCTTGCTTACCGGCCTCTTTCACTAACGCAGACGTTATCGCCTTGTTTGGTTTAGCTGCATCGCGATTTTCCACCAGCTCCATCGCCACCATCGCACCAACGGCACGAATATCGCCGATGCAATCAAAGCGCTCAGCCAACGCATGTAGCTCGGTCGTAATCTGTTCGCCAACCTGCTGGGCTTTTTGGTTCAGTTGCTCTTCTTTAATCAAATCTGTGACTGCCAGCGCCGCGGCGATAGCCACCGGAGAACCGGCGTAGGTGCCGCCTAAACCACCCGGCAGCGCTTTTTCCATCAGGCGTTTTTTACCCACCAGCGCAGACAGCGGGAAACCGCCCGCCAAGCTTTTCGCCATGGTGATCAGATCGGGTTCAACGCCGGTATGTTCGATAGCAAAGGTTTTACCCGTACGGCAGAAGCCGCTCTGGATTTCATCGGCAATTAAAACAATGCCGTGCCGATCGCAAATTTCACGCAACGATTTCAGGAAACCAGCAGGAGCGGCATAGAACCCCCCTTCGCCCTGCACCGGTTCAATAATGATTGCGGCGACTTCGCTCGGCGCGATGTCCGCAGCAAAAATGGAATCGAGCGCATCTAACGCGTGCTGTTCCGTAATGCCCAAGTAGGAAGACGGATATGGCGCATGATAAATGCCGGATGGGAACGGGCCGTATCCTTGTTTATACGGAGCCACTTTTCCGGTCAGCGCCATCCCCATTAAGGTACGTCCGTGGAAACCACCGCGGAACGCAATCACACAGCTACGCCCGGTAGCGATACGCGCCACTTTCACAGCGTTCTCAACCGCTTCAGCACCGGTAGTCAGCAACAGCGTCTGCGTGGCTTCTTTAATTGGCACCAGCGCATTCAAACGCTCTGCCAGTTCAACGTATTCAGGATATGGCGTAACTTGGAAACACGGATGCGTGAAGCGCGTCAGCTGTTCTTGAACGGCCGCGATCACTTTTGGATGGTTATGACCGGTATTCAGCACGGCGATCCCTGCTGCAAAGTCGATATAACGATTGCCTTCAATGTCCCACAGCTCAGCATTACGTGCTTTATGAATGAACGCTGGCAGTAATGTTGACACTCCGCCCGCCACCGCCTCTTCACGGCGCTTCTGCCATGACTGGTTGGAGGAATTCCCGGACAGATTTTGATTCTCAGACATGATGTACTCCGTAATTGAATTTGAATTTCAAATTTCTAACCCCACCCCAACCCTCCCCTTATCAGGGGAGGGAGCACTCCGTGTAAACACGATGTTTCTGCAAAAATACGCATTTTCAGCCCCTCCCCCTGACAAGGGGGAGGTTGGGAGGGGGTCTTGCAGCACCTTTCAATTTGAAAGATAAAGGGTATTAGGCGTTCTTCAACATCCAGTCGATCTCAGTGTCAGTCACCATGCGTTCAAACTGAATAAGCTCATCGGTTTTACAGGCGTGGTAAACGTGGCTGAAACGCTCTCCAAGCAGCGAGCGCAGCGCTTGCTGTTCTTCAAATTCATACAGAGCATCACTTTGGCGAATTGGGAATGGCAGGCCGTCTTGCTCAATACCGTTACCGGTGATAGGTTCTGCCAGCGTAAGTGTGTTATCCAACCCGTGCAAAATGCCCGCAAGCACCGTTGCCATCACCAGATACGGGTTGGCATCAGCACCTGCAACACGATATTCAACACGGTGGCTGTCGCGATCGCCACACGGAATGCGCAATGCAACGGTACGGTTGTTGTGGCCCCAAGATGCCTGAGTCGGTACATACATGCCCGGTTGGAAGCGGCGGAACGCATTGACGTTAGGCGCTAACAACGCCATAGATGCTGGCATCAGTTCCATCATGCCCGCGAGTGCTTTCTTCAATAATGCCGAATCTTCACCATCATCATCAGCAAAAACGTTTTGGCCTTTACTATCGAGCATACTGATATGGATATGCATACCGCTGCCCGCATACTCTTCATAAGGCTTCGCCATAAAAGTGGCGTGCATGTCGTGATTCTCTGCCACCATGCGTACCAGTCTCTTTAACGAAAGCGCATGGTCACAGGCCTGTAAGACGTTATCGGTGTGGTTCAGGTTAACTTCGAATTGTCCTGGAGACGCTTCGGCTACCGCACCATCGGCTGGGATTTGTTGTAATTTCGCCAGTTCATCAATATCGCTTAACACGTCGGCAAAGTGATTCAGGTTATCAACGGAATATACCTGACTTTGTGTATTACGCTCCTGAGTCCCTGGCGCACATGGCGGCTGAAGGTATCCTTCGGCGTCGCGTTGTCGATCGATGAGATAGAACTCCAGCTCTACCGCTACCACGGGGAATAATCCACGCTGGCGTAGCTGCTGCCAGACATTATTCAGCACGTTACGTGGCTCAACGTCAAAGGGAGTACCATCTTCATCCAGCATGGTCAGTAAAACCTGACCGATAAATTCTGGGTCAGCCGCCGATGGCGTTAACGATCCCAGTACCGGGATACAGGTGCGATCGGGCTCTCCGAGCTCTTGGCCTAATCCGGCCTCTTCAACCACGTTGCCCAAAATATCCATCGCAAACACCGACGCGGGGAAATAGCAGCCTTTCTCAAGCTTTTTCAGCCCAGCAACAGGAATACGCTTTCCACGGAAGCAACCATTAAGGTCGGTAAGGAGTACATCGACGTGCTGCGTGGAGGGATAGCGTTCCAAGTAATTTTTTACTTCGCGTTGGAACGCGCTACTTCGTCTCTCTTCACTGTGCTGAACAAAGTTTTCAACTTCTACGATATTGGTTTGCATGATTCACCCGCCATTGATTGAAGACCGTGGATCTGACCGTTTGGACTGCTCGATATAATGTCCACAATTGAAATGTAGATGCAAACAAAATGTTTCGCAAGTGTTGCAATTAGTTTGAATATTACGCTTACCACTGCTAGATTGAGAAAATATTGAACGGAAAAGCGCTGTATGGAAGCAATGTGTTCATAATTTAGACCAAGCGGAGAGGGTGGTATGGGCAATATATTTAACAGGCCGGTGATTGGCGTCGTCATGTGTAGGAACAGGGTGCACGGGCACCTAACGCAGACCTTGCAAGAAAAGTACCTAAATGCCGTATTGAACGCGGGCGGACTTCCGGTGGCCTTGCCACACGCACTGTCTGAACCTGAATTGTTGGAATCGCTTCTCCCCCATCTGGACGGCATTATGCTGCCGGGCAGCCCAAGCAATGTGCAGCCGCACCTATATGGTGAAAACGGCGATGAGCCTGACGCCGATCCTGGGCGTGATAGTTTGAGTATGGCGCTGATTAGCATCGCACTCGAAAGGCGCATTCCCCTTTTCGCCATCTGCCGAGGGTTACAGGAAATGGTGGTGGCAACCGGTGGCACGCTCTATCGCCGCCTCTATGAACAGCCGGAGTTACTGGAGCACCGCGAAGATCCAGAGCTTCCGCTGGAGCAACAATATGCCCCCTCTCATGAAGTGCTGGTACAGGCAGGGGGTTTGCTTTCACAATTAGTACCGGGTTGCAACAAGTTCTGGGTTAACTCATTGCATGGTCAAGGTGCCAAAACGCTGGGGCCACGACTACGCATTGAAGCCAAGGCATCTGATGGTTTAGTAGAAGCCGTTAGCGTTCACGATCACCCATTCGCCTTGGGCGTGCAGTGGCATCCTGAATGGAATAGCGATGAATACGCCCTATCCCGCTTGTTGTTTGAAGGTTTTATCACCGCTTGTCAGAAAGCCAGTGCTGAAAAAAACAGCCAGCCTGATAAGAACTATCAATAAGGAAATATGCATATGAGCGATGTCAGCTTGGCGCCAGGAAAACGCCTGTCACATATCCGTCAACAATTGGGATTGTCACAGCGCAGGGCAGCTGAACTGTCTGGATTAACGCACAGTGCTATTAGCACCATCGAACAAGATAAAGTCAGCCCAGCGATTAGCACCTTGCAAAAACTGCTCAAGGTCTATGGGTTGTCACTGTCGGAGTTTTTTGCCGAACAGGAAAAACCAGATGAACCACAGGTTGTGATTAACGCCGAAGACTTGATCGAAATTGGCAGCCAAGGGGTTTCCATGAAGCTCATTCATAACGGTAACCCGAACCGCACGCTGGCCATGATGATTGAAACTTATGAACCCGGCACCACAACCGGTGAACGCATCAAACATCAGGGTGAAGAGATCGGCACCTTGTTGGAAGGGGAAGTGATGCTGACGATCAACGGTCAGATTTATCACCTAGAAGCCGGACAAAGTTATGCCATTAACACCGGCATTCCACATAGCTTCAGTAATACGTCGGCGCGTATATGTCGAATTATCAGCGCCCATACACCCACAACATTCTGACGCCTATGTCGAGATATAGATAAAACCCGACGCCGTTGGCATTGCCGTTCACGCTCTGCAATGCCATGTCGAAGGGAATTAAGGGGAACGCATGGACTTTCACGATTTGCAGTACTGGCAGCAACGGGCTCGCGCCCTAGAGATTGAGAACCGACTGTTTATTAATGGCCGTTATCAGCAGGCCGCCGATGGCGCACAGTTTGCCGTGGAAGATCCGGCGGGTCAGCGTGAGCTGGTTCGCGTCGCTCAGGGAGATGAGCATGATGTGAATCAGGCCGTTAGCGCAGCGCGTGAAGTTTTTGAGCGTGGGGATTGGTCACGCTCCCCTCCGGCAAAACGCAAAGCAACGCTGATGAAGCTGGCTGATTTAATGGAACAGCATCACGAGGAGCTGGCGCTGCTGGAAACACTGGATACTGGCAAGCCTATTCGCCACAGCCTACGTGATGATATTCCTGGCGCCATTCGCTCTCTGCGTTGGTACGCCGAAGCCATTGATAAAGTGTATGGCGAAATTGCCCCGACGGCTCAAGATGTCCTTGCGTTAATCGAACGTGAACCCGTTGGCGTTGTCGCCGCCATCGTTCCTTGGAACTTCCCGCTGCTGTTAGCCTGCTGGAAACTCGGCCCCGCCTTAGCCGCGGGTAACAGCGTTATTTTAAAACCGTCAGAGAAATCCCCGTTAACCGCCTTACGCATCGCGGGTTTAGCCAAAGAGGCGGGTTTGCCAGACGGCGTACTCAGCGTGATTGCAGGCTTTGGCCAAGGCGCAGGGCAGGCTCTCTCGCGCCATCCTGACGTCGACGTACTGACATTTACCGGATCCACGCGCACCGCCAAACAGTTGTTGAAAGACGCGGGGGATTCCAATATGAAGCGCGTTTGGCTCGAAGCCGGCGGCAAAAGCGCCAATATTGTTTTTGCCGATTGTCCCGATCTGCAAAAAGCCGCAGCTAATGCGGCGGCCGGTATTTTCTACAACCAAGGCCAAGTGTGTATCGCAGGCACACGTCTGCTGGTGGAAGAAAGTATTAAAGACGAATTCCTCACTATTTTGCGCGAACAGGCTCAGGCCTTCAGACCGGGTAACCCACTCGATCCTGAAACCGTGATGGGCACACTTATTGATGCAGACCATTGTGAAAAAGTGAATGAATATATCGCGGCAGGACTGGCTGAAGGTGCGAACCTCTATCTCGATGGTCGCGATCACCCGCAGGGTGAGCATGGTAGCTATCTCGGCCCCACCATTTTTACCGAAGTGCGCAACTCTATGCGCATTGCGCGTGAAGAAATCTTTGGCCCAGTGCTTGCTGTCACCACCTTCACCACCGAACAGGAAGCGCTCACGCTGGCAAACGACAGTGATTATGGCCTAGGTGCAGCTATCTGGACTCGTGATTTGTCTAAAGCTCATCGTATGTCGCGCCGCCTGAAAGCAGGTTCGGTATTCGTTAATAACTACAACGATGGCGATATGACCGTGCCGTTTGGTGGCTATAAGCAGAGCGGCAACGGTCGCGATAAATCACTGCACGCCCTAGAAAAATTCACCGAATTGAAAACTATCTGGATCTCGCTGGAGTAAATATCATGACTGAACATGTAAATAGCTATTATGCCGCCAGCGCGAATCCACACGCGCCTTATCCGCAGCTAACCGAATCGGTTCAATGCGACGTGTGTATCGTCGGCGGTGGTTATACCGGCCTTTCTTCCGCACTGCACCTCGTTGAAGCCGGATATGACGTTGTTTTATTAGAATCAGCTCGCATTGGCTTTGGTGCCAGCGGACGTAACGGTGGCCAGTTGGTCAACTCCTACAGCCGCGATATTGACGTCATTGAACAGCGCTACGGCATGGACACCGCCAAAATGCTGGGCAGCATGATGTTTGAAGGTGCAGAAATTATTCGCCAACGTATCAAACGCTACGCCATCGACTGTGATTACAAGCCCGGCGGCATTTTCGTTGCACTCAACAACAAGCAATACCACACGCTCATCGAACAAAAAGCCCACTGGGAACGCTATGGCAATACTCAGCTTGAGCTTTTAGATTCAGATCGCGTGCGTGAAGAGATCGCCTCCGATCGCTACGTAGGGGGATTATTGGATCACAGCGGTGGTCATATTCACCCTCTCAATTTAGCGCTGGGTGAAGCAGAAGCGATCCGCATGCAAGGTGGACGCATCTTCGAGCAATCTCCGGTCGTCAAAATTAAGCATGGCACGCCTGCCACGGTGATCACTGAAAAAGGTCAAGTACAGGCGAAATATGTCATTGTGGCGGGGAATGCCTATCTGGGAAATAAAGTTGAACCCGAATTAGCGCGCCGTAGCATGCCATGTGGCACTCAAATCGTGACCACTGAGCCTCTGCAAGCCGACGTCGCTGCCTCATTAATTCCGAAAGACTACTGCGTGGAAGATTGTAACTATCTTTTAGACTACTACCGTGTCACCGGTGATAACCGTTTATTGTATGGCGGCGGCGTAGTTTACGGTGCACGTGACCCAGACGACATTGATAATCTCATCGTGCCAAAACTGCTGAAAACCTTCCCACAATTGAAAGGCGTGAAAATTGATTATCGCTGGACAGGTAACTTCCTGCTGACCCTGTCGCGCATGCCGCAGTTTGGTCGACTGGAGAATAACATTTACTACATGCAAGGCTACAGTGGACATGGCGTGACCTGTACCCATCTGGCTGGGAAGCTGATTTCAGAGGTGCTGCGTGGTGACGCTGAGCGCTTTGATGCCTTTGCTAAACTTCCTCACCTTCCATTCTTTGGCGGACGAAATTTACAAATTCCATTCACCGCTATCGGCGCTGCCTATTATACAATCCGTGATCGGTTAGGCGTGTAATTATTTCGTTATCCACACAAATACAAGAGTCTTATAGGCTCTTGTATTTCCCCATTAAACTTATTTCATCATCATTAATATCGCCCCTAAAACGTCTAAACTATTTCCCTCACAGTTTTCTTTAACCTTCATTTCATTTGTTTATTTAAACACTTTTATTACAACCTGATACTATTAAAATGTAAATAATGAAAATAGCGCTGGCATTTAAGCGCTTAAAAAAACAAAATATAAAACTGCATTTATATACTTAAAAGAGAGGAATATTATGCAGTTAATATATAATTATGATGAATATTACAAATGGATTGTCAGCTCTTTTTTTTATGATTTTGACGCTAACTCAGAACCTTTAGTCGATGAAAGTGAATTACTTGATTTTGCTAGTAAATCCCAGCCAAAAAACTACCCGTGTTTGGTTTACATCGCGGTGAATAGCCCATTAGAGCCTTTCCCCTCCATAAAGTTTATCTATACAAAGCAGCTCCACGCATGGTCTGAACAAGCCAGACTCGTTGCCGAGCACCCATAAGCCACATAGAAAACAATGGTAATGGATTGCCATTGAATTTCTTAAAAATGCTTATTTTCTCCTTCAGTATTTTCTTTACGATTTCTGGTTTATGGTAGTCATTGATCGCTAAACGAGTCATTAATTATAAATAACTCGCTGAATTTATTGTTTAGACTACCCGACACTGTTTTTTCTAATACAATCAGTAGCTATCGTTCATTTCCTTTACCATGCGTAAACTACATAGAGTAAGACATCAATATATGAGGCTGAAAGGATTCCCACCACTAATTACCCTACTGTTGATGTCGTCACTCATATTAACCATAGGGCGCGCCATTACACTGCCTTTTATTACTATCTATATGACCGAGCACTTTCATCTTGAGCCTGAGAGTGTGGGGCTGGTCTTAGGTGTCAGTCTTGCACTAGGCATTACTGCAAGCTTTTACGGTGGCTATCTGGTTGATAAATTTGATAAACATCGTTTAATGATTATCAGCATTGCTCTATTTACTCTAACGTTTTGCATTATGCCATGGCTTAACGACGTGCTCTGGATGGTGCCCGTATTGGCGCTGTTGCACGCCGCTTATTCTATTTTTAGCATTGCCATTAAAGCCTGCTTTGCCGAATGGCTACCGGTAAGTGAACGCATTCGCGGCTTTTCGATGAATTATACGTTAGTGAATGTTGGCTGGGCCGCGGGCCCTGCGCTCGGTGTTTTCGCAGCGTCGTTCTATCCCATGCTGCCGTTTTTTCTCTCTGGCCTACTCGCCTTTCTCGTTGGACTCACCCTTTGGCTGCGCCTAGATAGCTACGGACTTCCGCCTGCGAACGGTGATACCGTATTTACCGACCAGCGACTTACTTTTAGTGCTACTTTTAAAGTCTTAAGCCACGACCGCCGGCTAATCTTTTTTACGCTTGGCAGCACCATGGGCGCAGTGGTTGCAGGACAGTTCACCGGCTACTTATCCCAGTATTTAATCACCGTCAGCAACGCGCAGTTTGCTTATCAGGTGATTGGCTCAGTGATGACGATAAACGCAACCGTCGTCATCGGCTTGCAGTATTTGCTCAGCCGCAACATGAATAAAGAAAATCTGTTGCGCTGGCTGATATTTGGCACCCTCTTTTTCTGTCTAGGACTCATCGGTTTTGCTTTGGCTGAGCGCTCCATTCCTCTCTGGATGGTCGCCATGGCGATCTTCACCCTCGGTGAAGTAATCGTGATACCGGTTGAATACTTGTTTATCGATTTTATTGCACCGCCACATTTGAAAGGCAGTTACTACGGGGTGCAAAATTTGGGCAACTTAGGGGGTGCAGTGAATCCTATACTGTGCGGCTTTTTGCTGTCTTTCGCGCCACCGACTACGCTTTTCTATGTACTAGTAGGTGCGTCACTTCTTGGGTTGGCATTTTTCTGGTATGGCTATCGTCTTTCGGGCGCAGCCAGTCACGCCGCAGAAGATATTCTTTGATACAGGAACCTGACTGAAAACCTTCACAAACGGCATAATTGCGATAACTTGTTTTCATGATGTGATCAGTAGCACATTTCTGAATTTAATTGTATGATGAATGCGTTTTCTTTCTTAGGTATTCACTGATGTCAAAAGCATTTTCGGTTTGCTGGCAGTATTTGAGAGCTTTCATATTAATTTACCTGTGTTTGTTTGCAGGGAATGCCATCTCAACGCTGCTGCCAATCACAATTCCAGGCAGCATTATTGGCATGCTGATCTTATTTGCCCTGCTGGCATCACAAATCATGCCAGCAAAATGGGTAAAGCCTGGTTGTAATATTTTAATCCGCTATATGGCGCTGTTGTTCGTCCCGATCGGCGTTGGCGTGATGCAGTACTACGACGTGCTGACCAAGCAGTTTGGTCCTATCGTCGTATCGTGCCTCATTAGTACTTTGATTATTATGGTTGTCGTTGCTTATAGCTCTCACATGGTGCACCGCGAACGCATCATTGGTGAAGCTACCGACGGCAGCGAGGAGAAAAAATAATGGCTTATATTTGGTGGTCGTTACCACTCACGCTGTTAGTCTTTTTTGGGGCGCGCCGTATTGCTCAAAAGCTAAACATGCCGTTATTGAATCCGTTGCTTGTATCAATGGTAATTATTATTCCATTGCTATTGCTGCTCAAAATTCCTTATGAGCATTATTTTGCAGGCAGCTCAACGCTGAACAGTTTGCTACAACCTGCCGTGGTGGCATTGGCATTCCCACTGTATGAGCAGATCCACCAGATCCGCGCACGCTGGAAATCCATCATCACTATCTGTTTTATCGGCAGCGCTACCGCCATGATTTCAGGCACAGCAATTGCTCTGTGGATGGGTGCATCGCCAGAAATCGCAGCCTCGGTAATGCCGAAATCAGTGACCACGCCAATTGCAATGGCCGTTGCACAGTCGATTGGTGGTATTCCAGCCATCAGCGCGGTGTGCGTTATTTTCGTTGGGATTCTGGGAGCCGTGTTTGGGCATACTCTATTAAACCTGATGAAAATCAGCACAAAAGCCTCGCGTGGTTTAGCGATGGGTACCGCATCGCATGCCCTTGGCACCGCACGCTGCGCCGAGATGGATTTTCAGGAAGGCGCGTTCAGCTCACTGGCTCTGGTTATCTGCGGGATTATTACTTCGTTGCTAGCGCCATTCCTCTTCCCTGTGCTGTTGCACTTATTTAGCTAATATCACTGTTGCCTCCCCTACATGGGGAGGCAAAAAAGAAACAAAAATCACAAAAACCCGCGATACATCTCACACTTCTTTCATTCGTTACATTAATTACATCAAAATAGTGATAATAATCACATAATAAAGCCAATCGGTTGCCTAGAATACTCTCCCGTAACTAACTAAGAGGCTCCCCCATGCACGCACGATACGACGCGGCATTCAGCCAACTGCCAGCCGCTTTGCAGGCGGCGCTCTCACCGATTATCAATAATGCTGATTTCCACGCGGTGATTACCTCTTCTCAGGTTGAAAGTCTGAAACAGGCTACCGGCTTGAGCGACAGCGAATTAGCATTTGCCCTGCTTCCTATGGCCGCAGCATGCTCACTGGCCCCCATCTCCAAATTTTACGTCGGCGCCGTTGCGCGCGGTGTTAGCGGCAACCTGTATTTCGGTGCCAATATGGAGTTTCTCGGCGCACCGATGCAGCAAACCATTCACGCAGAACAGTGCGCGGTGACGCACGCATGGCTGCGCGGCGAAAAAGCACTCGCCTCCATCACGGTTAACTACACCCCTTGTGGTCATTGCCGTCAGTTTATGAATGAGCTGAATACCGGCACCAAACTGGCGATTAACTTGCCAGGACGCCAGGCCGCTACGCTGGGTGATTACCTACCAGACGCTTTTGGACCGCGCGATCTTGAAATCAAAACCCTGCTGATGGATGAAGAAAACCATAACCTCAGTTTGGCAAATGCGGACGAACTAACCTTAGCGGCGTTAGACGCAGCCAACCGCAGCCATGCGCCTTATAGCCATGCCTATAGCGGCGTAGCGCTGGAAGCCGAGGACGGTAGCGTTTACAGCGGACGTTATGCTGAAAATGCGGCCTTTAACCCAAGCTTGCCGCCGTTACAGGCAGCGCTGATTCTGATGAACGTTTCGGGCAAAGATGTGCTGCGTACTCGCCGTGCTGTCTTGGTTGAAACCGAAGATGCCGTGTTCTCCCAATGGGATGCCACCCAAGCAACGCTTCATGCGTTAGGCTGCACTCAAGTCGAACAGGTTCAGGTTTAAGCTATTTTTAATGCAGGGTCATTCGGCCCTGCATTCTCACTCCTCGCCAAATCCTGTAAAAAAGTGTTACTTAGCTCGCACTTTCCCTGCTAAATGTCATCTTTCTATAACAAGCATTGAACAACTTATTAGTATCTCTTAGGATCGCAGGGATGACGTATTAAAATCTCTGATAAAAATATACCGCCCGACATAAAGAGTGCTACCCATGGAACTGGAATACGAAAGTAAACGTCCGTTATACATCCCCTACGCAGGCCCGATCCTGCTGGAATTCCCCCTGCTGAATAAAGGCAGCGCCTTTAGCGAAGAAGAACGCAGCAACTTCAACCTACACGGCCTGCTGCCTGAGGCCGTCGAAACGATTGAAGAACAAACCGAGCGCGCCTATCGCCAGTATCAGGATTTCAAAACCGATAACGATAAACACATCTACCTACGCAATATCCAAGATACTAACGAAACCCTGTTCTATCGCATGCTTGATGCCCATCTGAGTGAAATGATGCCAATCATTTACACCCCGACGGTTGGCGAAGCCTGCGAGCATTTCTCTGATATTTACCGTCGCGCCCGTGGTCTATTCATTTCTTATCCGAACCGCGACCGCATCGACGATATGCTGCAAAACGCCACCAAACAAAACGTGAAAGTCATCGTTGTAACCGACGGTGAACGTATCCTTGGGCTAGGCGATCAGGGCATCGGCGGCATGGGGATCCCCATCGGTAAATTGTCACTGTACACCGCGTGTGGCGGCATCAGCCCTGCCTATACGCTGCCGGTCGTGTTAGATGTGGGCACCAATAATCCACAGCGCTTGAACGATCCGCTGTATATGGGATGGCGTCACCCACGCATTTCCGGTGATGAATATTATGCCTTCGTTGACGAATTCATTCAGGCCGTGAAGCGCCGCTGGCCTAACGTTCTATTGCAGTTTGAAGACTTTGCTCAGAAAAATGCTACCCCACTGCTCAACCGTTATCGTGACGAACTCTGCTGTTTCAACGATGATATTCAAGGTACGGCAGCGGTTACGCTGGGTAGCCTGATTGCCGCCAGCCGTGCGGCCGGCAGCCAACTGCGCGATCAAACTATTACGTTCTTAGGCGCGGGCTCTGCAGGTTGTGGTATCGCCGAGCAGATCATTGCCCAGATGAAATCCGAAGGCTTAAGCGATGAAGAAGCACGCCAACGCGTATTTATGGTTGACCGCTTTGGCTTGCTCACAGATAAGCTACCAAACCTGCTCGAGTTCCAAAGTAAGCTGGTGCAAAAAAGTACATCACTAGCAAACTGGGAAGTAGAAAGTGATGCAATTTCACTGTTGGAAGTGGTGCGTAACGCTAAGCCTACCGTTCTCATCGGCGTTTCGGGTCAGCCGGGCTTATTTACTGAAGAAATCATTCGTGAAATGCACAGCCACTGCGCGCGTCCAATCGTTATGCCGCTGTCGAACCCAACGTCACGCGTTGAAGCCCGTCCAGAAGATATTATTAACTGGACCGATGGCGCGGCGCTGGTCGCCACCGGCAGCCCATTCGGGCCGGTAAGCTATAAAGATCAGGTCTTCCCGATCGCCCAATGCAATAACTCCTATATCTTCCCTGGTATTGGGCTCGGTGTTCTGGCCTCTGGGGCTAAACGCGTCACCGACGGCATGCTCATGGCCGCCAGCCGCGCCTTAGCCGACTGCTCACCGCTGGCACAGCAAGGTTCAGGTGCACTACTGCCTGATGTTAAAGATATCCAACAAGTATCACGCTCCATTGCGTTCCAAGTGGGCAAAGAAGCACAGCTACAAGGTGTGGCCGTGTTGACCTCTGACGAAGCATTATTACAAGCGATCGATAATAACTTCTGGCAGCCTCTGTATCGTATCTACAAGCGAACCTCATTCTAAGAGTGTGTGACAGTCGCTAAGTAAAATACAATTAGAGTTATCTCCCAAGCGTGGTGTAACAACCACGCTTTATTTTTAATTACTCACTCTCATCGTCTAAAAAATCATCAAGTTAGGAAAATCCCACTCAGATTGCTTGCGTCGCCTGAGCGGGTAAAGTAGCCTCGTAGACATAAGCACCTTTAGGCATAAATACAACCGACGCAGCAGGCACCATCATGTGGAGACGACTGATATACGGTATTTTAACCGTCGCTATTTTACTGGCGGTGACGGCTATTGGTCTGGATCGCTGGATTAGCTGGAAAACTGCGCCGTATATTTACGAAGACGTGCAGGATTTGCCACATCGTCAGGTGGGCGTGGTTTTAGGTACGGCCAAATATGTCAGTACTGGAACCATCAATCAGTATTACCGCTACCGCATCCAAGGCGCGCTTAACGCCTACAACAGCAACAAAGTGAATTACCTATTGCTGAGCGGCGACAATGCGCTTCAGAGCTACAACGAGCCGGTGACCATGCGTCGCGATCTCATCAATGCCGGTGTGCCTAACGGCGATATTGTGCTCGACTATGCCGGATTCAGAACGCTGGACTCCATTGTTCGCACACGCAAAGTCTTCGACACCAACGACTTCACCATTATCACGCAACGTTTCCACTGCGAGCGTGCTCTGTTTATTGCGCTTCACATGGGTATACAGGCGCAATGCTTAGCAGTGCCGTCGCCCAAAAATATGATGATGATAAGAGTGAGGGAAATAGGCGCACGACTGGGGGCGTTAACCGATCTCTATATCCTTAAACGTGAACCGCGTTTTCTTGGCCCAATGATCCCTATTCCCGCAGTACATAAAGTATCGGCCGATGCACAAAGCTATCCAGCGGTCTCCCCTGAGCAGTTGCAAGAACTTGAGCAAGTTTTAAAGCAAGAAAAAGCCGCTGAGAAACCAGCGGCTAAATAGTTAGAAAATTAAACGGTTAGAAAGAAATTAGCGGCTTAGGTTCTCCGAGTAAAAAACCCTGCAAATACTGCACGCCTAATTGCTGTAGCATCTCAAGCTGTTCTTGAGACTCAACATATTCAGCAACGACCTGCAGTTTCTTTTCTCGAGCAATATCGCAAATCGACTTAATAATCAGCTGGTCGAGCGAATTATTGACAATATCTTTGACAAATACGCCATCAATTTTCACGACGTCTGCATTTAAGGATTTCAGACGCTGATAGTTAGAAAATCCCGTGCCAAAGTCATCAATAGCAATTTTGAAATGGTAGTCACGTAACGCTTTGATCGTTGAATGTTCAATATTCTCGTTAACAAGATGCTGTTCTTCGGTGATTTCAAAAATAATGGCTTCCGGCCGAACCCGGTAATGCTCAAAGATTTCAATAATCCGTGGCGCAGTATCACGCTGCATCAATGTAAGCGGCATTAAATTAACTGAGAAACAGGTATTGCTCGTGTCTAATTTCGCTTCGCTAATATGCTTAACCACATTTTCAACCATCAGCAAATCAAACTGCGCGCATAAATTAAACTCAGAAATCAGAGGAATAAATTTACTCGGCGGGATGACTTCACCGTTATCGAGAAGACGAGCCAAAATCTCGTAATAACTCTTTCCTCCGGAATGAACGATAGGCTGTGCATAGAGTTCGAGGCGGTTTTCAAGCAACGCCGTCGTAATTTTCCGTAACCACACCACTCGCTCGCTGACTTCTTCCCGAATTGATTCCGTATTTTCCTCTAAGCTGATAACCTCATTTTCGAGGCTAGCACGTTCAGAAAGATGATGAAGCTTTCCCACGCGGGTATACAGTGACTCTTTCGTGGCATCAAACTGGGTATAAGCGATGCCATAGCGCAATATGACGGGATTATCATTCCAGCTTAGCTCTGCATCACACAAGCACTGGCGAATAAGATGAATGCGGTTTACGTTATCCGTCGTATCAAGATAAAGCAGTAGCTCACAGCCAGGCAGTTGATAGATATCTTCACCCGGTTTCAGCAGCGGCTTAATCACCGCCGCAATGCGCCTTTTAGTATCAACCCGCATCATCATCCCATGATAGCGGCTCAAGGCTTCTAAATTTGTTAAACGGAGAAAACAGAGCGTTCCTTTGGGATGGCTTTCGATATACTCGCTCAAGGAACGAATATTTGCTAATCCCACCATCGGATCAATACGAGCAAGATGCATATAAACCCGTTTCATCACTTCGCTGCGTTTAAACATCACGGCCATATAAAAAATGGAAACCGTAAACGCAATCAATGAAGCCGATAAAAATGCAATCTGATAACTACTATTGAGTTCAACAGAGAAATTTGAGTTAAAGATAAATAAGCATAGAGACGTAAATGACCACATAAGTAAAATAACCCGATGGCCAAATCTAAATATTCCGTAAGTAAATAAAATAAACAATAATGGAATGAAATAACTTACGTTAAAATTTTGCTGCGCGGGGAAACAAATGGCAAATAACGCCCCTAATAAAATCCCTAGCCAAATGAACGTGACACAATGTTTTTCTCTTGAAAAAGCATCACGTAAACACTGGTTAAAAAATTTCTTTGCATAGTTTCGGTTAAGCAACATTCGCAAAGTGTAATAATAGGCAGGCGAAATGGCGATTGAAGATAAAACCAGCGCCTCAACGTTAACTACCGCGAACATATCTAGCTTATATGAAAAATAGCGCTCCATGACGGGTGACATATCAAGCACGGAACCGAACGCAAGCATCATGCCTTTACAGGCCAGTGGATACAGTAACCCAAAGACAAACATACGAATGCCTAGTGCACGACTGGTCATACTATCAATATCATAACGCCAACGAACGCCCACTATGCGATCCATGAAGCAAAAACTGCCCCATAGCGGCAGTCCGTAACACAGTGAAAGCACCACTGCCTCAGTCAAGCTCATGATGTTTAAAGTTGAATAATAAAAAGTATAAACGATAAACAGTGGGGCAAACCCTTTCATGCCAAATAACATGACGACTGAAATCGCTAAAGCCAACGGAAGATAAAGTAAAAAGATTGCGTTCCCTTGAATGTTCGCCATAGGCGACAATTCACGCGATAAAGGCAGCAATACGATGCAAATAAGCATCGGAACAATCATTTCTTGCAGCCTGATAATGGTGTTTCTCATTGTATCGATATGCTTCTTTCGAAAGAAAAAATATCAGAGATAGAAAACAAACAATGAAACCTCACGCTTGTTCATTTCGTAAGTTATGAGTTTATAATTTAAGAAATGTCTATTCTCGTAGAAAAATCCGTTTAGCGCTGCTCACATCCTTGATCTGTAGTTAGCAAGAGACATAGTTTCTTTATGTTACTAGCTCAATAATTCAAGTGTTAAACCTGACGAATGATTATTACATATCGAGAGCTATAAGATGTAGGGTTATTATTGCAATCAAGAATGTTCCTAGACTTAAATTAGCCAAGTGCATCCTTTTTTTATTGTCAGGTTAATAATGTAATTATATTTAACAAATATGACATTATTTTTTGAAATGAAAAGATGTTAACGATTGTGGATTGTTTTTATTAAGATTTAATTAAAAACCTTATAGCGTTTATCATCATGATATTTATTCCAGACAATATTTAAACGAGAAATATCTTATAGAATACAAAAAGCCGAACCTAAGTTCGGCTTTTAAAAAAAGATTATTTTTTCTTCGCATACTTCAGAGAATCAAGCGCTACCGCAAAGATAATAATTGCCCCCTTAATAATATACTGCCAGTAGGGGTTAACACCAATGTAGGTCAGACCATAGTTGATTACAGTAAAAATAATAACCCCAGTCACCACGCCGATAACGGTTCCTACACCGCCGCTGAAGGATACGCCACCAACGACGCAGGCTGCGATAGCATCCAACTCATACATAAAGCCAAGGTTATTCGTTGCACTCCCGATACGCCCAGCTTCGAGCATCCCGCCAAATGCGTAGAACACGCCAGACAGTGCATACACCATAATCAAATTTAGCGGTACGTTTACCCCAGAAACTTTCGCCGCTTCAGGGTTACCACCAATAGCAAAGATATTTTTACCAAACCGCGTTTTGTTCCACAGTACCCAGACGAAAGCAACCGCGATCAGCGCATAGAAGGTGATATAAGAAAGTTTGAAATCCCCGAAGCGTAAAAAGCCTTGCGCAAAATTAGAGAAATTCGGCGCAAAACCCGCTACAGGAGAAGCCCCTACATAATCGTAATACAGTGAGTTAATACCGTACACGATAATCATGGTACCAAGGGTGGTAATAAACGGCGTTACGTTGAGATAGGCGATAATTAAACCGTTTACTAAACCAATCACCGCACCCACAGCACACACCACAAGAATAACTAATGGAATAGGCACAGTATCTAAATTTGGAAACACCTTATTGACGTTATCCATAGACTGCAACAGCGTTGCCGCAACCACGGCAGCCAAACCGACCTGACGCCCAGCAGATAAATCCGTACCCTGCGTCACAATCAGCCCTGCCACACCAAGCGCAATAATTATACGCACCGATGACTGAGTCAGAATATTACTCAGGTTCATTAGGCTTAAAAATGTTGGATCCTGAAAAATAATAATCGCTAGCAGCACTAACAAAACAACATAAATCCCGCCTTCTTTAAAATAAGTAAACAGGCTTTTTTTATTTAATACGCTCATATTCGAAACCCTTAAAATATCAGGTGCAACATTACCGATGCAGGATTTATAGATGCAAAGAAGCCAATCGCAGAATTTCATTCTGAGATGTTCTTTTAGTTTCAACGATACCGGCAACTTGGCCATTACTCATGACTAATATGCGATCGGTAATACCTAGCAGTTCAGGCATTTCTGATGAAATAATAATGATGCCCTTGCCTTTTTTCGCCAGCTCAGTCATCAATTGATAAATTTCAAATTTGGCTCCCACATCAATACCCCGAGTGGGTTCATCCAGCATCAGTATTTCGGGCTGAGTTAACAACCAACGACCAATAATCACCTTTTGCTGATTCCCCCCAGACAGGGAACCAATAGACGTATGATGCCCTGGCGTTTTTACCCGCATTGCATCAATAACCCACTGGGTATCGCTTTTCATTCGTCGATTATCCAGCAAGCCCACTTTATTTTTATACTTACGAATATTTGAAATAAGCGAGTTAAAACCAATATCAAGATAAGCATAAATACCGGTAGAGCGGCGTTCTTCAGTCACTAAAGCAAAACCATGGTTTATCGCTTCGTTCGCGCTATGGTTATTAATCGCTTTGCCATGCAAGCGGATCGTGCCTTTTACTTTTTCACGTATGCCAAACAGAGTTTCCACAATATCCGTTCGCTTCGCACCGACTAGCCCCGCAATACCTAAGATCTCACCTTCGTGCAAATCAAATGAAACATCACGGATTGAAGGCTGGCGAAGCGACGTCAGCTCGCGCACTTCTAAGATAACCTTACCCGGCGTATTAACCCGATCGGGAAAACGCTGGGTTAGTGAGCGCCCCACCATCATGGAAATGATTTGGTCCATACCCATACCATCTAAGGTTTGAGTCGCAATCCACTGACCATCACGCAGAATCGTTATTTCATCGCAGAGCTTAAAGATCTCTTCCATTTTATGGGAGATATAAACAATGCCGCATCCGCGATCTTTTAATTTACGGATAATCGTAAAAAGATGATTAACTTCTTTTTCTGTTAAAGAAGAAGTGGGCTCATCCATAATCACAATTTTGGCGTTATATGAAAATGCCTTAGCAATTTCAATCATCTGCATTTGGGATACAGATAATCCGGCCACTTTTTCGCGCGGATCGATATCAATATCGAGCTCATCGAATATCGCTTTAGTATCTTGATACATCTTATCTTGATCGACAAAAATCCCTTTCATCGGGTAACGACCAAGCCACATATTATCCATCACGTTACGCTGCAGAACTAAGTTTAGCTCTTGATGCACCATCGAAACGCCGTGTTCCAATGCTTCTTTGGCGCTCTTAAAATTGATCTCTTTTCCCTGAAAAAGAATACGTCCTGAATCTTTCTGGTAAATGCCAAACAAACATTTTAATAGTGTGGATTTACCCGCACCGTTCTCCCCCATTAATGCATGGATGGAGTGTGGTCGTACACGCAGATTGACATTATCCAGCGCTTTGACGCCAGGAAATGACTTATTGATATTATCCATTTCCAATAAAAACGCGTCATCGTCCTGTTTTATCGATGCGTTCTCTTGATTAGAAATCTGATCTTTTGCCAAAGAGCTGTCGGTCAACGAGTTACCCATCAAAGAGTTATCTGGCATAACATCCACCTGAAAATGACATAAAGAATAAGCCCGATAGCCTCTGGTTGAACCATCAATCAATATCGGGCTTAAAACTTAAAAGTTATTGTTATATAGGCTTAGGTGACGCTTATTTTTTAATAAACTGAGACAGATTGTCCTGATCGACGCCGACATACGGAACGCGAACAATTTTATTTTCAATTTTCCAGTTGGTGCCTTCACCCGCTGGCTTGCCTTCGGCGAGATTTTTGGTCAAATCGAAGGTGGCTTTCGCTTGGTTGCTGGCATCGTTCAATACGGTACCGGCCATTGCGCCTGATTTAACTAACGCCAGCGCTTCTGGCAGGGCATCGACGCCAAACACTGGAATAGCGGTTTTGTTATGCGCTTTCAGGGCTTCGACGGCGCCCATCGCCATAGCATCGTTGTTGGCGATAACCACTTCAATCTTGTTCGCATTTGGGCCAGACAACCATGCATCCATTTTATCTTTAGCCTGCGCGGTATCCCACATTGCGGTATCTAACTGCAATTGCTGAGTTTTAATACCTTGGTCGTTCAGGCTTTTCACCACGTAAGTTGTACGTGCTTCAGCATCTGGGTGGCCCGGCTCGCCTTTCAGCAGGACGAACTGAATCACGCCATCTTTGTTCAGATCCCAGTTAGGATTGGCTTTCCAGTGTTTACCGATCAGCTGACCCTGAATGATGCCAGACTCTTTGGAGTCGGTGCCCACGTAATACGCTTTGTCGTAGCTATCCAGCGCCTTACGAGAGGGTTCTTTGTTGAAGAACACGACCGGAACATCGTTTGCCTTCGCTTTATCAATAATCGTTGGAGCAGCAGCAGGATCGACGAGGTTAATTGCCAATCCTTTCACGCCACGCGCCATCAGCACGTCAACCTGATCGTTTTGCTTGGACTGATCGTTTTGTGAGTCATTCATCAACAATTTAACGCTGGGATCAGCCTTAGCATCGTTTTCTAACGCCTTACGTACCACGGACATAAAGTTGTCGTCGTACTTATAGATGGTGACCCCGATATTGGTGGTTGCCGCCTGTGCCGCGACGCCAAACATCATGCTGGCCGCCAAAGTTGCTAAGGTAAACGTCTTCTTATTCATGTGAAGCTCCGATTGGATGTAGGGTATTTCAGCATGGATGTCCGATTTTTCAGACGCCCTTGTTTATCGTTTCCACTATCGCTGCGGCAAGAAAACAAATACCAACGCGAACCGTTTAAAATACACATATCGTTTACATTTAGAATATCCCAGCCACTCTAGGTTTGACGCCCGAAAAACCTAGAGTATCAGGGCGATTTGCACGTATGACTGATATTTGTGATAGCGAAAACGCCACAAGAATAGACACGATTATGTTAATATTCTGTGAATGAACTCACAGATTGAAAACGGTTACATGGGCCAATCTGCTGACAAAGTGAGCTACACCACAATTATCGAGAACCCACGCTCCAGCGCTGCACTAAGGTAGGCATAAAACAGTGGCCGTTGGGAGAAAGAGGCGTTTGATGAACGGACTTAAGCGCCAGCTCAGAGGCTAAAGTAGCCATAGAAACAATAGGATAACGGACGGTGGTCAGTTTAGGGCTGGTATAGCGTGCAATAGGGATATCGTCAAAACCCACGATAGAAAATTGTTCTGGAATAGAAATACCGTTTTCTTTCAACACGGCTAAAGCACCCGCAGCCATAGCGTCGTTATAGGCAAACACGGCACTCAACTGCTGATTGCGGCCAAGAAGTTCCACCATTGCGGCTTCCCCACCTTGTAGATCGGGCGAAGCATAGGCGCACCACGCTTTACCGATTTCGATCCCCGCTAATTGCATGGCGGTTTCATACCCTTTCTGCCGCATCATTTGGTCTTCAATCTGATGATTTGAACCCAAAAAGCCAATCCGACGATGGCCTTTGTCCAGCAACAACTGCGTGGCCATTTGCCCACCCGCCAAGTTATTCAGGCCCACACAGCGGTGCTCATAGCCTGGAACGATACGGTTGATCAACACCATACCCGGCACCTGCTGCATAAACGCCACCAGCTCATCGTCTGATAACATCTTTGCATGCACAATCAACGCATTGCAGCGCTGGCGTATCAGCATTTCTATCGCCTTTCGCTCTTTATCTGCATCGTGATAACTGTTGGCAATCAGCAGATTTTTGCGCTCGCGCTGGGCTACTTCATCAACACCTTTAACTAACGCACCAAAGAACGGGTCAGAAACATCCATCACCACCACACCCAACATGTCGCTACTTTGCGTTGCTAACGCCTGCGCGTTGGCGTTCGGGCGGTAGCCGAGTTCAGCCACGGCGCTCTGCACCACGGCTTTCGTTTCCGGCGTGGTGATCGCCGTATTGTTCAAAACACGGGATACGGTAGCAACGGAAACACCCGCCAGCCGTGCAACATCACGAATAGTGATCATGCGCAACGCTCATGACGGCAAAGAAAAGCATAAAAATAAACACGGAATGGTGCAGGACAGCAAATGGCATTCATAGAGATCCCTGAGTCGAAAGCACGTACGTGATATGACCGCGCTATGCTACCCAGTTTTTCATCATTGCTGCGTGAAATATGTCACAGGAAAGAAAACGTTTTCATACATTTCGTTAACCTTTCACTTCAGCTCACGCTTTTAATTTGTGTTTCTCGCGTCAATATTCGCGTGAGGCGTCATTGCTCAACTTCTTGTTTGAGTACCCAGCGCCGTTAATTTACGCCACAACCACTCAACCGGCCCTTGCTTAAACTGACGCAGCCAAAGTATCGAGAAAAGAACATTAATCAGCCATACTACCGGAACAACCCAGAGCAATGCCGTTCTTGACCAGTGATTAAACATGGCGAATTGATAAAACAGCGTGGTGCACAGCAGCGTTTGCAGCAAATAGTTCGTCAACGCCATGCGCCCAACCTGCCGCAGAGCGAAGGCAAGTTTAAGCCGTGAGATTTGTGGCCAGAATGCATAGATCAGCGAAACATAACCGATCATCATGAGTGGCGCAGTCAGTTCGGCAGGCACCTGAAGCAAATAGCCACTAACGTGATATTCCCAACCGTTTTGCCACTGCGCTAAGGTGGTCGGCACCTGAATGCCTAGTCCCACCACCAGCGACCAAAGCGCGGTTCGCCGATAATGTCGCTGGCTGAAACTACCGCTTAGCCAGCCGCTGCGCATTAACGCCGCACCGGTCAGCATCAGCCCTGCGAGCTGCCAGCCATACTGCACCGCGAGCGCCATCAGATTTGCGCTGAGCAAATCACTGCGATTACGCCATGCTTCCCAACCACCGTGTATTTTCCAAATGCCTTCGTACTGAATGGCGGCATATCCCGGCAGCCAAAATGCACTCGGCTCTGGCCCTGCAATCAACCCCAGCAGTAGCAGCAGCCCTAATCCAATGACATACAGCACCAGACCGGTGCGCAACAGCTGTAGCGTTGAAGAAGCATCGCGGATCATTCGCCAACTGATTAATCCAATCAGGCCGTAGGCCAATAAAATGTCACCGTCCCAAAAGAAAATGGCATGGATGAGTCCGAATAAAACCAGCCAAGATAAACGCGCACGCAGCCAGTGTTTACCTTTGGGCAACAATAGCTGAAGCCCTGCCCCAAACAGCAGCGCAAACATGGCTAAAAATTTGCCTTGTACGAAGATATGTAACAGACCCCACGTCAGCGTATCTGCGCCATCAGGTAGTCCGTTATAGGCAGGATTGAGATAGGCCGCTTTGGGTAAACCAAAACCGGTGATGTTCATTAAAAGAATACAAAGAATCGCCAGCCCGCGTACAAAATCCAGTGTACCAATGCGCGTTTTCAGCATGGCAGGTTTTGTTACCGCTTCCGGTTGAGAGTTTGGCAAACGCTGCAGCATAACGGCGATCCCTATAGACAGTACTTTAACTATACCCAAAATAATTCAAGTTGCTTGAAGGCGGCAATCCTGCTCACCCCAGAAGCTTACTCCAGTAAGTGACTGGGGTGAGCGGTTGCAGCCAACGCGTAAGCAGCTTGAAGTATGACGGGGATATACAAAAACGCCGGCACATGGCCGGCGCTGTATCACTTCGAGTCAATCACCCGATTATTCACGCTCAACTAGCCGTGGTGGCGTACCGCGCGCAAAAACTCCTGACGAGTATTTTGGCTCGATTTAAACAACCCGCCGAGCGAGGTTGTGGTCGTCGCACTGGTCGCATCACGCACACCGCGGGCTTTCACGCAGTAATGCGTGGCATCGATAGATACCGCAACGTTGTTGGTTCCCAATAGAGTTTGCAGCGCAACCAAAATTTGCTGGGTCAAACGCTCTTGTACCTGCGGACGCTGCGCAAAGAATTGCACGATGCGATTAATTTTCGACAGGCCAATCACGCAGTCTTTAGGAATATAGGCCACCGTGGCTTTGCCATCGATGGTCACAAAATGGTGCTCACAGGTGCTGGTTAGCGTGATATCTCGCACCGTGACCATCTCATCAACCTTCATCTTATTTTCAATGACGGTAATTTTTGGAAAATTCGCATAATCCAAGCCCGAGAAAATCTCATCAACGTACATTTTGGCAATACGGTGCGGCGTTTCCGCCAAGCTATCGTCAGATAAATCAAGATTGAGCAACTGCATGATTTCCGTCATGTGCTCTTTGATGCGCTGTTTACGTATTTCACGATCTAACACTTCCCCTCGCAGGGGAGTTTCTAGGCCACGAGCCTCTAGCGCCGTATGAACCAAAACTGCTTCTTTGCTTAGCGATGACATCAATTCTCTCCTGCAGGTAATCTTAATTCTGAGCACAACTTGATGGTGATCACATCAGAATTTTGTCATCACTTTAGTGGAGTGCGGACGCTTTATCCAGTGATACTCTTTCAGCTATACATGAAAAACCGTCATTTGTTTAATGCATATAAAATGTGCGGTTATCCATCAGACCGCTCTGTTTGTGGGCTGAGCTCGGGCTGCGTGCGAAAAACCAAACCACCGGCAACGAGCAAACCTATTGCAGCAATATACAACGCGGGCTCTAAACGATGCGTTAGCGCCGTTGAAATAGCCGAAAGCATAGGGCCAACTAATTGGCCAACGGCGTAACCGGTGGTCAGCAACCCGGCCATATAACGAATGTGCGAAGGCGCTAACTCGCGGCCATATTGCAGCGAAAGTTGAACCACACATAAGAACCCACCGCCGGTGAGCAATGCACCGAATACCAATCCGCTGACTCCAGGGATCGTTTCCGTGAACACAATGCCTAATGCTTGGATCCACAGTACGATCGCTAAGCGTTGCTGAGTCAGCAGCCAGCGGCGCGTCAGAATCCCCAAACCAATTCCCACCACCGCGGCAAAACCAAATACGGGCCAAACAAACTGGGCAAAGAGGCTATCGGGAAAACGGGCATGAGCCATTTGTGATAAAAACGTCGCAGGTAAGATATAGCCGAATCCGGCCAGACTGTAGCTCCACACCAATCGTTTGAGTGCGGGCGTTAATACCAAAGGCTGGGCAGGCACGTCAGGGCGATGAAGCTCCCCTGCTCTTGGTAAGAAGCGGGCGATAAAACCAATCAGCACCAACGCTAACACGCCGTAAACCAACCACGCCTGAGCCGCATCGAGATTAAGCGCGCTAATTCCTACCGATAGCATCCCACTGATAAAAATACCGGCGCCGGGACCGGCAAACACCGCGGCAGCAAGATTTGGTTTTCCGAAATGAGCCAGACGTTCATTCGTCCATGCGGCCACCAGCACCATGGCCCATCCGCTCGCCCAGCCAACCATAAAGCGGATTAAGCTATGCCACCAAAAACCGCTGACACAGGCTGAAAGCAGAGTTAAGAACACTGCTCCCCAAAGTCCAAGCTGCAATCGCCACTCAACCTGTCTGCTCGCCCGCATCGCGTCAAAAGCACCGGCCAAATAGCCCAAATAGTTCAGCGCGGCCACAATCCCCGCGCCGGTCAGTGAAAACTGATGCTCTGCAATCATCAACGGAACCTGAGGCGTGAACGCAAACCGCCCAATTCCCATTGCCACAACTAAGGCTAAAAAGCCGCTTAATGCGATACGCACTGCCATTGCAGGATCTCCATCCCTATCACGCTTGATGATAGATAATTGTTAAATAATTTGTTGTTATATTGCCTTGCCAAACAACTCTCAAAAAGTGAATAATGATAATCAAGTTATTCACGTTAAGAGAATGAATATGGATCTTACCCAACTGCGCATGTTCTGTAGCGTAGCTGAAACTGGCTCGGTTGCTCGTGCAGCGGAGCTACTTCATCGCGTTCCTTCCAACCTGACCACCCGTTTGCGTCAGCTAGAGCAGGAGCTGGGCACCGATCTGTTCATTCGAGAAAAACAGCGCTTACGCCTTTCACCGATGGGACATAACTTCCTCAACTATGCCAAACGAATTCTGGCGCTCAGCGACGAAGCAATGAGCATCACGCATGCCGGAGAACCGGCAGGCAGCTTTGCGTTAGGCTCAATGGAAAGCACCGCCGCAACCCGTTTGCCGGTGTTATTGGCGGCCTATCACCAAAGTTATCCTCAAGTGGCACTCTCGTTGGTGACGGGGACTTCAGGAGAAATTACTGAGAAAGTACGTGCAGGAACGCTGGCTGCGGGATTAGTCGACGGGCCACTCAATCATGATGAACTGAATGGCTGTATCGCTTTTCGTGAAGAGATGGTGGTGATTTCTAGCCTTGAGCATCCACCGATTACCCGTGCTAAAGACGCCGCCAATCAAACGCTGTTTGCCTTTCGACCTAGCTGCTCGTATCGGCTTCGTTTTGAATCGTGGTTTCAGCAAGATGGTGCCGTTCCCGGCACGATTATGGAAATTCAGTCTTATCACGCCATGTTAGCCTGCGCCGCCAGCGGTGCCGGTATCGCGATGATCCCGCGCTCGGTGTTATCTCTTTTACCCGGTCATGAACGTGTGGCCGTACACGCATTGCCTGACGATATCGCCCAAACTGCAACGTGGCTTATCTGGCGACGCGATGCGTTTAATCCCAATATTCGTGCGCTTAAAATGCAAATCATTGAGCAAGAGCGCATAGAAGAACAGTCAGAAACTATCGAGATTCCCGCGTCAGAGCACGCCATCGTCTTACATCAAAAAGAACCAGGAGCACACCATGCAAATGATTAAAACTCGCGCCGCCGTCGCTTGGGGGCCAAATCAACCATTAACCATCGAAGAAGTTGATTTGATGCCGCCACAAAAAGGCGAGGTTTTGGTTCGCATTGTCGCCAGCGGCGTGTGCCACACCGACGCATATACCCTGTCAGGGAAAGATCCTGAAGGCGTATTCCCAGCGATCTTGGGCCACGAAGGCGCGGGCATCGTTGAGGCCGTGGGTGAAGACGTGACTACCGTCGCCGTGGGCGATCATGTGATCCCGCTATATACGCCAGAATGTGGCAAATGTAAGTTCTGTCTGTCAGGCAAAACCAATCTGTGCCAAGCCATTCGTGAAACCCAGGGCAAAGGCTTGATGCCAGACGGCACAACGCGTTTCTCTAAAGACGGCAAGCCAATTTTCCACTACATGGGTACATCTACGTTCTCTGAATACACCGTTGTGCCCGAAATTTCCTTGGCGAAAATCAGCAAGGAAGCCCCGCTGGAAGAAGTTTGCCTGTTGGGCTGTGGCGTAACCACCGGTATGGGCGCCGTGGTCAACACCGCTAAAGTTAAGCCGGGCGACAGCGTGGCGATCTTTGGTCTGGGCGGTATCGGTCTGTCTGCCATTATTGGTGCCAAAATGGCGGGCGCGGGACGTATCATCGGTGTCGATATCAATACGGATAAATTCGAACTGGCTCGCAAGTTAGGCGCAACCGACGTCATTAATCCAAAAGATTACGATAAGCCAATTCAGCAAGTCATCGTCGAACTGACCGATGGCGGCGTCGATTTCTCGTTTGAATGTATCGGTAACGTAGACGTAATGCGCTCAGCGCTTGAATGCTGTCATAAAGGCTGGGGCGAGTCAGTTATTATCGGCGTGGCTGGCGCGGGCGAAGAGATCTCGACCCGTCCATTCCAGCTGGTGACCGGTCGCGTATGGCGCGGTTCCGCATTCGGTGGCGTTAAAGGCCGCACCCAATTGCCGGGTATCGTACAGCGCTACATGGACGGCGAGTTTGCCCTCAACGATTTCATTACCCACACTATGAGCTTGGATGAAATTAACGAAGCCTTTGATCTTATGCATGAAGGTAAATCGATTCGTACCGTTATTCACTTTGACCGCTAGTCAAAACGAATAACGAACATACCTAAATAATGGGCGCAGAAGATTTAATCATCGCGCCTATTATCTCGGATAGGAGAACGTCGTGGATTCACTGGAACTGTTAGAAGAGCATCGTCTGTTCAATGGCTGGCAGCAGCGCTACCGCCACGCATCTGATGCACTCAACTGTCTGATGACATTTAGCATCTATTTGCCTCCCACAGCCGACGATGCACCGCCGCCGGTACTCTATTGGCTGTCAGGCTTAACCTGCAATGACGAAAATTTCTCCACCAAGGCTGGCGCGCAGCGCGTTGCGTCCGAGCTAGGTTTAGCGTTAGTGATCCCAGATACCAGCCCGCGCGGCGATACAGTGCCCAACGATGCGGGCTACGATCTGGGACAAGGCGCCGGTTTTTATCTGAACGCCACGCAGGCTCCGTGGAATAGCCATTATCGAATGGATGATTACATCACGCAGGAGCTGCCAGCGCTTATTCGCGAGCATTTCAACGTCAGTGAAAAGCAGTCTATCAGTGGTCATTCGATGGGGGGACATGGTGCGCTAACGCTGGCATTACGTAATCCACATCAGTATTTATCGGTATCTGCCTTTGCGCCTATCGTTAACCCAACGCAGGTACCTTGGGGGCGCAAAGCCTTCGCGGCCTATTTGGGCAACGATCGCTCTCTTTGGCAGAGCTATGACAGCTGTTGTCTGATTGCGCAGCAAAAGCCTACGTTCCCGATCCTCATCGATCAGGGCGATGACGATCAGTTTTTAGCGGATCAATTACAACCCGCCAAACTTGCCGAGTTGGCTCGTCAGAACGAATGGTCACTGCGCTTACGTATCCAGCCGGGTTATGATCATAGCTACTTTACTATCGCGACATTTATTGAAGATCACCTGCGCTTCCATGCCGAACACCTTGGCTTAGCGTAATATCGATGAGATTTCATTCACGCTGAATTTCATGGCCGCACCTGCGGCCATTTTTTATGATGCCTATCGAACTCACCCTCTGAACCTGCGCACATGGGCAATAAGCGGGTTACGCAAGCATTCTCCCCTTCTCCGATTTCTGCCATAATAGCCGCATTATTTATCCCCTCCTGAGCTGAGATCGGCTGTCGGGAACCCTGTACGGAGCCAACCGATGGATTGTTACAACACCTCTGATTTGATTTCTATTGAGCAAGCGCTGGAAAAATTACTTTCGCAAACATCAGCCATTTCCGATGTTGAAGACGTTGCGCTGACCGATGCCGCTGGCCGTATCACTGCTCTTCCCGTTATTTCTCCGTTAAATGTTCCTCCGTTTGCTAACTCAGCCATGGACGGATACGCCGTTCGTTTGCAAGACATCACGCCAGACGCCGTACTTCCTGTTGCTGGCAAAGCATTTGCAGGCAGCCCGTTCAGCGGTGAATGGCCAGCAGGCAGCGTCATTCGTATTATGACCGGCGCGTCCGTACCAGCAGGAACCGATGCGGTTATCATGCAAGAGCAGGCTGAACTCAGCGAACAAGGCGTGCGTTTTACGGCGATGCCAGCGCAAGGACAAAATATCCGTTTGGCCGGTGAAGATATTCGCCAAGGCGCTGAAGTATTAGCCGCAGGGGTTCGTTTAGGCACGGCGGAACTTCCTCTGTTAGCGTCTTTAGGCATTGCTCAAATTAAAGTTGTGCGCAAATTGAAAGTCGCTCTGTTTTCAACCGGCGATGAGCTACAGCCGGTAGGCACGCCTTTGCAAGAAGGGCAGATTTACGACACGAACCGTTTTGCCGTACGTTTAATGCTTGAGCAAATGCACTGCGAGATTATTGATTTAGGCATTATCCGCGACGATCCACAGGCGCTGCGCGAGGCCTTTAAGGCAGGCGATCTGCATGCTGATCTATTGATTAGCAGCGGCGGCGTTTCCGTTGGCGAAGCCGATTTCACCAAACAAATTTTAGATGAAGTTGGGAAAATCAGTTTCTGGAAACTGGCCATGAAGCCGGGTAAACCATTCGCTTTTGGTCAGCTTAATCGCGCGTTGTTCTGCGGCCTGCCGGGCAACCCTGTTTCAGCCGTGGTGACGTTCTATCAGTTGGTGCAACCGCTGATTGCCCATCTTTCTGGCGATACCCACTGGCAGCCACCAGCACGTTTAAAAGCCAAGGCGATGACTCCGCTGAAAAAATCACCGGGTCGTTTAGATTTCCAGCGCGGCATCGTGAGTGCGAATGCTCAGGGCGAACTAGAAGTGCGCACCACAGGCCATCAAGGTTCACACGTCTTCAGCTCATTTACCCTCGGCAATGCTTTTATTGTTTTAGAGCGCGAGCGCGGCTCGGTTAAAGCCGGTGAGTTAGTCGATGTAGAATTGTTTAATCCGCTGTTGAGATTTTAAACATGAGCAAAGAGATACCCGAAGAGCTTAGCGATGCTGAGATGATGCGATATAACCGCCAGATCGTGCTGCGCGGTTTTGATTTCGACGGTCAGGAAAAGCTAAAAGCCTCGCATGCGCTGATTATTGGGTTGGGTGGTTTAGGCTGCCCAGCCAGCCAATATCTCGCTGCGGCAGGGGTAGGAACCTTGACGCTTGTCGACTTTGATACGGTATCTCTTTCTAATTTACAGCGCCAAATCTTGCACTGCGATGCGCGCATCGGGATGGCAAAAGTCGAGTCTGCGCGTTTATCGCTCCAAGAGATTAACCCTCACACCCAGTTGCATACCGTAAATGCCGTGCTAGAGGACGCCGAGCTCACCACGCTTATCGAGCAGGCTGACGTGGTTCTCGACTGCACGGATAACGTCGATATTCGCGATCGTCTTAATCGTTTATGCTTCAACCTGCATACGCCTTTGGTATCCGGTGCCGCTATCCGCATGGAAGGGCAAGTTAACGTATTTACCTATCAAGAAGACGAGCCTTGCTACCGTTGTTTAAGCCGCTTATTTGGCGCTAACGCCCTCACCTGCGTGGAAGCGGGTGTTATGTCACCGTTGGTCGGAATTATCGGTGCCATGCAAGCGATGGAAGCCATTAAGTTATTGGCACATTTCGGCACGGTTCCCCGTGGGCGGCTGATGATGTACGACGCCATGAGTTCGCAGTGGCGTTCAATGACGCTGGCTAAAAATCCTTCCTGCGAAGTGTGCAGTCACCCATAATCGCTCTGGTCTGTGCTCCTATCTGTTGCGTAAATGTTGAATAACATCAGAGTAAAACGTTATGGTGGCTGAATAACGTTTTATTCTTCAAATTCGTTTTCACTCATATTTACATCATCTTTTGGAGCCGCCTGCCCATGCTTAAACTCTCCGCGCTGGATCATTTAGTTCTCACCGTGGCTAATATCGACAAATCCGTCCAGTTTTATCAGCAGGTTCTGGGGATGGGGGTTGAAACCTTTGGCAGCGAAGGCCGTACGGCGCTTACGTTTGGTGAGCAAAAAATCAATCTTCACGCGGCCAAATCGCCTTTTCGCCCTCATGCTAAACATCCAACACCAGGCAGCGCCGATCTCTGCTTTATCACGGTTCAGCCGCTGCAAGAGGTTGTTTTATGGGTGATTGGCTGCGGCGTCGAGATTATTGAAGGGCCGGTAACTCGCACGGGTGCCAGCGGAAAAATTAGCTCTATTTATTTGCGTGACCCCGACGGCAATCTGATTGAAATCGCCAATCGTCTTTAAACGACTCAATAATGACCGCTCAGGGCTGTGAATTCCTACCGCATAGCCCATTCAGTCCTCCTTCTCTTTCTAGCCTGGTGTATTATCAATTAAGACACGTTTGCATCACTGCTCGTCACGATAGAATTATGCCTGTTAACAATTAACGCTAGGCGTATTTTGGCTAAATCATACCGCAACAAGGAGCATGAATGCGGCCTCCAGAGACTTTACTCGCTGCTGCAACGCTACTCGCCGTTGTGTTATTGCCTTCCGGCGCGATAGCGGCTCCACCGATTATCGGTAATTCACACATTGTGCGCTCCAACAATATTATCTTGATGGAAGGCGATATCGTTGGCCCAGCCAAAAGCTATCATCAGTATGTTATCGGACCTGAAAGCCAAGATACGCTGCGTGATATCAGCATCGAGTTTGCTCGTAATGGACAAATCGAGGCTGCCGGTCAAAGCTACGGCCCCAACCCTGTTTGGGAAAGTCGCCTCATGCCGGATGATATTGGTTGGATAAGCCGCAGCGTGGTAGCGGTTCAAACCGGCCATGAGCAAGACGTTTCTCAGCTCATCAGCGCCTATAAAACGGATGAGCGTGGCCGAATTGTAAAAGTGACCGAAGTCGAAGCTGGCGACAACACGATTGGCATTACTAATCAGTACTATTTTTATACGCCTGACGATCAGGTGCGCTTTTACGTTGCCGTTGGCCGTAATCCGGGATTTGGTATGTATCTGTATCGTCCCGATGGGCGATTAGAGAAAGTCGTGAAAAACGATAATGACACCCTTTCAACCTTTACCGATAACGGCAAAGATCTCAGCTCTATCACCAAAACGCCTCATGTTACCTATATCACCGAGTGTCAAAAATGGGATAACAGCGGTAACTGCATACTGTCTGAGAAGCAGGAAATCATCAGCTTTGACTATCAAGGCGAGCTAAAAAGCATCACGTCACGCTTTATGCTGCAACAAGACATCTTGTACTACCCGCCCCACCGCGCTGCCCATCCTTAATCGCGAGATAAAAAAAGGGTGTTTGCTTTTCGGCAAACACCCTTTTCCGCATTCTAGCTCAGCTAAGCGGTTAGGCCGCAGGCTTCAGTGCCTGATAAGCCTGAGTCCACTGAGGATAGCGCTCTGGCGTGCTCCACAGTAACTGATGAAGGCGTGCCAACGTAACAGGATCGCTCAGCAGCGCCAAGCGTTCGTCTCGGCTAAGCTCCTGAGGCCCGGTGCTCAAGGCTTTCTCTACGCGCTCTTCACGTGCTTTAGCAATAGCAGCATGCGCATGATGGCGAGAAGTGGCCATTGCGGTCGCCAACGCATTGTACGCAGGATCAAACACCGCACGCAGGAAGCCATGATCGAGTTCACGCTTGTTGTTGAGCTCAACGTAGCGCTCGGTCGCCACCATCTCAATCGGAGGAGAGTATTCCTCGGGGATCAAGAAGATCTTAGCACGTTTGCACTTCACGCCCAGCGTGCGACGGCTCGTAATCACCGAAACCACTGGTGAAAGGATCAACGACACCACGATCGGTGACAGCCACCAGAGGAAACGCAGATCCAGCACCGCCACGCCACCCGCCCAGATAAGGCCGAGTAAGCACTGCGAACCATGACGACGGAAAGCTTCACTCCACGGCGTAGCATCATCATCACGCTGCGGCGACTGCCAGGTGATTGACCAGCCAAGGAACGCGCTCACCACAAATACGGTATGGAAAATCATACGCACCGGTGCCAGCAACACGGAGAACAACATCTCCAGCAGCATGGAAATCAGCAGGCGGAATGAACCACCGTACTCTTTAGCACCTTTGGCCCAAATCAGCACCACAGACAGCAGTTTTGGCAGGAACAACAGCACCAACGTGGTTGAGAACAGCGCAATCGCCAGTTCAGGACGCCACTGTGGCCAAACTGGGAATAGCTGTCGCGGCTGCAGGAAGTACTGCGGCTCCATCAGCGTATGCACCACCTGTAGCGCCGTTGAGAGCACCAAGAACATAAACCATAACGGTGCCGACAGATACGACATCACGCCCGTCAGGAATACCGCACGGTGAACCGGATGCATCCCTTTCACCAAAAATAGGCGGAAGTTCATCAGGTTACCTTGGCACCAGCGACGGTCACGCTTCAGCTCATCCAGCAGGTTCGGGGGTAATTCCTCGTAGGAGCCCGGCAGGTCATAGGCAATCCACACCCCCCAGCCAGCGCGACGCATCAATGCGGCTTCCACAAAGTCATGTGACAAAATGGAACCGGCAAAGGTGCCGCTGCCCGGCAGCGGTGCCAGCGCGCAGTGTTCGATAAACGGCTTCACACGAATAATGGCGTTGTGGCCCCAATAATGGGATTCACCTAACTGCCAGAAATGCAAACCTGCGGTGAACAATGGCCCATATACACGCGTTGCAAACTGCTGAATACGCGCATACATGGTGTCCATGCCGGTCGCCTTCGGCGCAGATTGAATAATCCCCGCGCTTGGGTTGGCTTCCATTAGACGAACCAGATTGGTTAAACAGTCGCCGCTCATCACGCTATCGGCGTCAAGAATAACCATGTAGCTGTATTCTCCGCCCCAGCGACGGCAGAAGTCATCGATGTTACCGGATTTGCGTTTCACACGACGACGACGACGACGATAGAAAATACGCCCTTCACCGCCGACTTCTTTGCAGATCTCCATCCATGCTTTTTGCTCTGCCACGCAAATATCGGGATCGTAGCTATCGCTCAGCACAAAGATATCAAAGTGTTCGATTTGCCCTGTCGCCACCACCGATTCATAAGTTGCTCGTAGCCCTGCAAATACACGGGATACGTCTTCATTACAAATCGGCATGATAAGCGCGGTGCGATGTTTTGGATTGAGCGCTTCGTCCCCAACCGTTGTAGCGGAAATGCTGTATTTATCGCGGCCTATCAAGAGCTGAAGGAAGCCCATCAGCGCTGTCCAGAAACCGGCCGATACCCAGCAGAAGAGAATGGCAAACAGCACTAATATTCCAAACTGAAGAACATAGGGCAGCAGCTCCATCACCGACTGCATGATCGGTTTCTCTAGCATTGAAGCTGGATCGATCCATTCCCAACCTTGATACGGCAGAATGGTTTTCATGTACCAGGTGGCGATGACCGTCTGCGTCAGCATCAGGATAAGCAAAACCCAGCGGCGCATTGAGCCCACTTTACGCCAGCGTTTATCGGCCTCGGCTTCTGCCGCGGTTTTAAACTGGTGTTTCGGCGGCTGCGTTCTGCCTAGCAAGCCATCCCACAGGCGGCCAACCGGATTGGTGCGCCACTTTTCAGGAAACATCGACGTACGCTTAATGGTGGGCATTGCTTTGATCGCAGTTCGTCCTGCTGCATCTTTTGTCAGCAATGCTTTCTCTTCCAGCGTATCCGACCAGCCCATCTCAAGACGTGATTCAACTGAACAAAGAGGCGCATCGAGCGCCTCTAAATCCGACAGTTGAACATCGTCTGAGGCCAGCGACCTATGCACCGCATCCACAGAAACATCCTGTGATGCGGTCATTTGCTGCCTGAGCGCGGCTTCTTGCTCCGCGCTCATCGCCAATGCCTTTAGATAGGCATCGGCATTCTCAGTAGACTTATTCATTGGCAGGTAACTGATAGCTCCAGATTTCACTCAGCGGTTTATCTTCTTTGATCAGATAAGCACGCATCTCAACCGGTTTTTTGTTGTCGATAACGTTAAAGCGCAGCGTCAGACGCCAGCCGCCGGTTACCGGGTTGTAACGTAAATCGTTCTGCACCAGTTTAGTGTTGTCATCCGTTGTCACCTGAGTGGTTACAGGTGCATCAGGCGTCAACGCTTTTAGCGCTGGGCCAACAAAATCAACAATCAGCGCGGTTGTGCCGTCTGGTTCGCGGATCAGGTTAGACTGTTTCACATCACCGGTTGAACGCATAGTCTGCTTCACCCACGCTAACGCAGGGTCATGCAGTTTTGCTTCATCACGAGTGAAGTGTAGACGGTAATCCAGATTAATAGGTTTTCCGACCTCTGGCAGACTTGCCGGGATCCAGAATGCCACGATGTTATCGTTGGTTTCATCGGCCGTTGGAATTTCCACCAGCTGAACTTTACCTTTGCCCCAAACACCACGTGGTTCAACCCAAGCGCCCGGACGCAGATCGTAACGATCGTCTAGGTCTTCGTATTGAGAGAAGTCACGAGTACGCTGCAGCAGGCCAAAACCTTTCGGATTTTCAACGCTGAAGGTGCTTACGGATAGATGTTTAGGATTGTTCAGTGGACGCCAGATCCATTCGCCGTTGCCAGCATGAATCGATAGACCTTCAGAATCGTGCAGCTGTGGACGATAGTTCACGTTAGTAGATGGCTGGTTTGAACCAAACAAATACATGCTGGTTAACGGTGCCATACCCAGCACGCCCACTTTGTCGCGCAGATATACACGTGACTGCACATCAACCACGGTGTCAGTACCCGGAGTCACAATCATGCGATATGCGCCGGTTGCGCGTGGAGAATCCAGCAGCGCGTAAATCACCAAGTGTTTATCTTTCGCTTTTGGACGTTCAATCCAGAATTCGCGGAAGCGCGGGAATTCTTCGCCAGACGGCAGTGCGGTATCAATAGCCAAACCACGTGCAGAAAGACCATAGACTTGGCCTTTACCCACAACGCGGAAGTAGCTTGCGCCCAGCATGCTCATGATTTCATCGTTTTTACCCGCCTGATTGATCGGATAAACCACTTTGAAACCCGCAAAGCCCAAGTCTTTCACGGCCTCTGGGTCGTGTTTCACTGAGCCAAAATTAAAGTAGTCCGGGTTATATTTGATCTGACGAACCGACGTTGCCGTCACTTCATTGATCTTAACCGGCGTATCAAAATACATACCCTGATGGTAGAACTCTAATTTGAATGGAGTTTTAAGGTTATTCCAGTAGGGTTTGTCATGATTGAATTGGATCTGCTGATAGTCAGCAAACTTCATCTCACGAAACTCTGAAGGCAGGTTGCTTTTAGGTGCCTTGAAAGACTCCCCTGCCAGAGATTGTGCTTTTTTTGCAACATCATCTAGCGAAAACGCCCATGCCTGTGTTGTTGCGAGCATCAGAAATACTGATGCAGCCAGCCCTGTTAAAGCGCGAAACTTGGGCCGGGTGGTTAATAAATGTGTTAGCACATACCCCCCTGATGGTGCTCTACGAAACGAAGAACTCAGTAATAAATTGGTTTGTTGGAAGCATAGTAATTGATTACTCACCCCGTCGACAACAACCTAATAAGGGTTGCAACCCAATAGGATTGAATTTAATTATACTCAACGTCAATTAGAATTAAATTAGCATTTAAAATCAAAATGTTACATTAAGTGTTTTTTAGGAAGATCCCTAATAAATGCCTGATTGTGCAAGATAAAAAATTTCACTGAATAAATTTAAACCAGCCAGCCATAACGTGGGCCTTAATAGAAAAAAGCTGCTTTTTTATCCATAGTTCCGATTGACCAATTCATTAATAAGGAAAGTAAAAGCGATAACATCACAATTGTTTAAGTGAGACTGCGTATAGCGGGCCACCGAATATAGCCACTGAATTGAAGTGTCCGCTAAGGTTTGATGTAAAAATAACCGTCTTGCTGGTGTTCAACCAGTGCCAATATGCCCGCAGGAACTGAGTTCACCCCCATCAATAGCCGATCCAGCGTAATGCTATTCGCCCGCATTGCATTCTCACAGGCCAGCAAAATGACGTTGGCCTGCTGCAACGTCTCCCAGTTTGGCGATTCGTCACTGTCGGCAATCAACGTGCTGATGGCTGAGCCGGTAAACACAATATGAATATCGGTATATTTACCATTGCGCGCTTTCAATAGATTAGTGGCGCTGTTAAATGCGGGAATGCAGTGCGTTGATTCTGAAACATGGAATACAACTTTCATTTTAGTCATCATTTTCTACAAAAGGAGGCTTGAACCATAACAGTAGGAGAAGTCAAAGTCATGATTGAGCAGATATCTTGCCAAGATAGCGCACAAAAAAATCTTGTCGTTTTCTTGCACCTTTGCAGAAATTATCAACAATTGATATTTGAACTCAAACTTCATAACCACAACCAATAGCGAGAAACATCATGGACATGTATCTGACCTTAGATGAAGCTATAGAGGCCGCCAGAGAAGCCTATTTAGCCGATCATGAAAACAGCGATGACGCCTCACAGGTCGCCCAATTCAATCTGCAAAAATATGTCATGCAGGATGGGGAAATCATGTGGCTCGCGGAATTCCACGCTACCGAAGATGAAGGTGGTGATGGCGTACCGCTATTTAGCGGTGAAGCAGCTCAGGCAATTTTTGATAATGACTATGATGAGGTAGAAATTCGCGAAGAGTGGATCACTGAGAACACGCTCTACGAATGGGATGAAGATGACTTCCAGTACGAACCACCGTTAGATACCGAAGAAGGTGAAGCCGCCTCAGACGAGTGGGAAGAACAAAATTAGTCGCGGTGCATTTTCGGTAAAACACTTCCTTAATCTATCGCAGAGCTCATCTGCGATAGATTGATTTTCGCCTAGAAACAACGCCCTCCCCTTCCCTGATTACGGCAATCTGCGCCATCGCTCTGGTTGATTATCATCATGGAGGCTTTATGGCTATAATCGCCGTACATCAACACACTGAATTATTCGGTTTATAATATTTTGCAAGAAAACTTCAATATGCTGCTGGCGGTGTTTGAACGCGCCGCTTTGATGCTGATCTGCATCTTTTTTCTGACACGCATTCGCCTGTTCCGCCAACTGCTGCAAAAAGAGCAGCATACGCGGGTTGAGCTGGCCGCCGTCACCGCGATTTTTACCACCTTCGCTCTGTTTAGTACCTATAACGGTATCAGCGTTGAAGGCGCATTAATTAACGTGCGTATCATCGCGGTTATTTCCGGTGGGATACTTTTTGGCCCCTGGGTGGGGATCACAACCGGCGTCATCGCGGGCGTGCATCGCTATTTGATCGATATGGATGGCGTAACCGCGATCCCATGCTTAATCAGCAGCATCATCGCCGGGATTATTTCAGCGTGGATCCATCAACGGATTGCGAAAGAAAAACGCTGGAGCGCGGGTATCTTAGCGGGCATGTTGTGCGAAAGCCTGACGATGGTGTTGATTATCGCCTTTATCGATTCAAAACCGTTGGGGATCGATATCGTTGAGCACATCGGTTTACCGATGATTCTGGGTGCGGGCTGCATCGGTTTGATCGTGCTGTTGGTACAAAGCGTTGAAGATGAAAAAGAGGTCATTGCGGCGCGTCAGGCGAAGCTGGCTCTCGATATCGCCAATAAAACGCTGCCCTACTTCCGCAATATCAACAGTGAATCACTGATGACTATTTGCCGGATCATCCGCGAAGATATCAACGCCGATGCCGTCGCCATCACTAATACCGAAAATATTCTCGCCTACGTGGGCGTGGGCGAAGAGCAATACAATATTGGCGAAGAGCTGATTAGCGATGTGACGCGCCAAACCATTCAGCGCGGTGACATCACGATCAATAACAACGATGAAGCCCATCGCACGCCGCAGATCCATTCACAGATTATTATCCCGCTGCGTGAAAAAGGCGAAGTCACCGGTACGCTAAAAATCTATTACTGCCATGCACACAAAATTACCTATTCATTAAAGGTCATGGCCGTTGGTCTATCGCAGATTATCTCAACGCAAATCGAAGTTTCTCGCATTGAACAGCTACGCGAAATGGCAGATAAGGCCGAGCTACGCGCATTGCAAAGCAAGATTAACCCCCATTTCCTCTTCAATGCGCTCAACGCGATTTCTTCTTCTATTCGCACCAATCCTGATACCGCTCGACAGCTGATCATTAATTTGGCCAGCTACCTGCGCTTTAATCTGGAGCTCAACGATGAACACATCGACATCAAGCGCGAGCTACACCAAATCCAAGACTATGTGGCGATTGAAAAAGCGCGTTTCGGCAGTAAGTTGACGGTTATTTTTGACATCGACGACGTCGATTTAACCATTCCTAGCTTGCTCATCCAGCCGTTAGTTGAAAACGCAATTGTGCACGGAATACAGCCATGTCGCGGCAAAGGCGTGGTGGCGATTGCGGTTAAAAAGAAAGATAACCGGATAAGAATCTCTATCAAAGACACCGGCAACGGGATCAGCCAGGAAACCATTGACCGAGTGACGCACGGCGACATGCCAAATAATAAAATTGGCCTGCTCAACGTACACCAGCGCGTCAAACTGCTGTATGGCGAGGGGCTGCATATCCGCCGCCTTGAGCCCGGCACCGAGATCTATTTTTACATTACCCCAAGCGTTCCTACGCACAACGAACTGACGGTGCGAGAACCCAAGGAGGTTAATACGCTATGAAAGCGATTATTGTTGAAGACGAGTTTTTAGCACAGGAAGAGTTAAGCTACCTGATTCGAACCCACAGCAAAATTCAGATTGTGGGTACCTTCGAGGATGGTCTGGATGTACTGAAATACCTGCAGCACAACGAAGTGGACGCTATTTTTCTCGACATCAATATCCCTTCGTTGGACGGCGTTCTGCTGGCGCAAAATCTCAGCAAATTTGCGCGTAAGCCACAGATTATTTTTATTACCGCTTATAAAGAACATGCGGTAGAAGCCTTTGAACTAGAGGCCTTTGATTACATTCTCAAGCCCTATCATGAGTCACGCATCATCACCATGCTGCAAAAGCTGGAAGCCAGCCACCAGCGCGAACAAGAGTTGACCCATAACAACACCGTAGCGCGTCCAGCCCCCAAAACGATTAACCTGATAAAAGACGAACGCATCATCGTCACCGAGTGCAACGATATTTATTATGCAGCGGCGGATGAAAAGGTCACCCGAGTCTATACCCGTCGCGAAGAGTTTGTGATGCCTATGAACATTACTGAATTCTGTAACCGATTGCCTGAAGAGAAGTTTTTCCGCTGCCATCGCTCGTACTGCGTCAATCTGTCTAAAATCCGAGAGATCGTACCGTGGTTTAATAACACCTATGTACTGCGCCTCACCGATCTTGAGTTTGAAGTCCCGGTAAGCCGTGGAAAAGTAAAAGCATTCCGCCAACTTATGCGGTTATAGGATCGAATCAATTCAAATCTATATTTAGCCAACCGCCTTCTGATGGATCTCATTGCGAGATCCATTTTGATCGACCTCATGTTAAAAACGCTGTTCAACACATAGCAAACAGACCAAATAACTATATTTATAGAGCTAATATCTAAATCCAACATTTTAAAAAGTGCTATATACTATTTGTGTTACAAAAAAACTTCCGCTCGTTATGACAGATATCAACGGAAATGGCACTTTTATGATGTATTTATGAGCGGTTTGCTCTGTTGGATCGAAGAGAGAATAGCGATGATGAATTACAAAACCTTTTCAATAGCGCTTTTAACCACACTTCTGGCGACCACCTGCACCTACGCAGCATCGGTTCAAAACAGTGATTCACAAAGCAATAATGCGCAGAACAACGCGGTCTTAACGTTAGACGCCCCGACCACGACAACGAGCGCCGCGGGTTCAAAATCCAAAGAATCTAAAACCACACCCATTCACATGTCCTGTGAAGATTTTTTGGCGCTTGATACACAGGCACAAACACCAGTTGTATTTTGGGTAAGTAATTTAGATACCCACTATAAAGGCGGCGACTATGTTGATGAGCAGCAGGTCGACGAGTTTGTCACGCCGATGGTGATTGAAGAATGCAATAAAGCACCGGCGACCAAACTGATTGATTTGAAGAGTAAAATGGAGCAATACGTCAAAAAGCATTTCTAATGTATTTTGCTGATGCTCACAAAAAAGCCTGCTCAGTGTCCTGCGCAGGCTTTTTACTTTTATTTTCAGCGCTGCTGAGAATCGAGCTAGATTTTCATCCCTAGCTCTTGGCGCAGATGTGCACCCGCGCCCAGTAATCCGGGGAAGTCATGCACGATAAGATAAACCGGAATATCATGCACATACTCCTTAAAGCGCCCTTTATCTTCAAACGCCGCACGAAAACCCGATGCTTTAAAGAATTCAAGAAAACGCGGCACAATGCCCCCGGCAATATACACGCCGCCGAAGGTTGCCATATTTAGCGCCAAGTTGCCGCCAAAGCGGCCCATAATCACGCAAAACAGCGAGAGCGCACGACGGCAATCGGTGCAAGAATCGGCTAATGCTCGCTCGGTAACGTCTTTAGGCGCCAAGTTTTCCGGCAGACGATTATCCGATTTCACAATGGCGTGGTACAGGTTAACCAGCCCTGGACCGGATAAAATACGCTCGGCAGAAACGTGCCCAAGTTCTGGACGCAACACTTCGAGGATCAGATCTTCTTCTTCACTGTTGGCGGCAAAATCAACGTGCCCGCCTTCGCCCGGCAGGCTGATCCAGCGATCGGCCGCATGGATAAGATGCGCTACGCCTAATCCCGTCCCTGCGCCGTAGATAGCAATCGGCTTATCCTTTAGCGGTGCTTTGCCGCCAAACTGCATCAGATGCTCGGGCTTGAGCATAGGAACCGCCATGGAAACCGCGGTGAAATCGTTAATCACTTCCAGCTTTTCCAGCGCCAGATTTTTTTTCATCTCAGCAATAGAGAACGCCCACGTATGGTTGGTCATCGCCACCCAGTCATCTGTCACGGGGCAAGCGATGGCAATACAGGCTTCTTTAACGGAAACGTTATGCTCTCGCAGATAGGTGCGAATCGTGGCTTCTAAACTGTCAAACTCCAGCCCTGAATAGGTTTTTGCCTGCGAGATTTCACCGTTTTCCAGCGAGCAAAGAGCCAATCGCGCGTTAGTACCCCCCACATCCCCGACCAGTGCGTGCGTTGTCATACTGACTTCTCCCAAAAAATGCTGCCTGAACCACCGAAAAAAATACTGGCCGTATCTAAACACAGCCGTATCAGCCCCCACAACGGGCACTCCGCACTACGGCGCGCAATAGTGAAACCGATCACAAAAATCGTTTCAGCAAAGAGGGGCTAAACGCTTTTTTATACTAAACGCTTTCGTTGCCTAACGCCCAATGCGCAGCGTATTCCGCATGAATTTGCGCGGTATCAAACAGCGGAACGTCAGCATCGGTTTGGTCGACCAGCAATGCAATCTCGGTACATCCCAGAATAATGCCCTGCGCACCTTGCTCAGCCAAACGCTGCATAATCTCGCGGTATTGTTGGCGTGATTCAGGACGGATTTGGCCTAAGCACAGTTCCTGATAAATAATGCGGTGGATAATTTCACGGTCGGATTCGTTGGGAACGATGACCTCGATGCCAAAGGTGTCAGTGAGTCGGCCACGGTAGAAATCTTGCTCCATCGTGAAACGCGTACCCAGCAGGCCAATGCGGGTTAAGCCTTTAGCCTGAATGCGTGCCGCAGTGGCGTCGGCAATATGCAGCAGCGGCAAACAGCTACGTGCTTGGATCTGCTCGGCCACTTTGTGCATGGTGTTAGTGCACACTACAATACCATCTGCGCCAGCAGCCTGTAGACGTTGTGCGGCATCCGCCAAAAGTTCACCGGCCTGTTGCCATTCGCCCTGCATCTGTAGGTGTTCGACTTCGGCAAAATCGACGCTATACAAAACCAGCCGAGCGGAATGTAGTCCACCCAGCTGGTTTTTTACGGTTTCGTTGATAATTCGATAGTAAGGAACCGTGGATTCCCAACTCATTCCGCCAAGTAAGCCTAGCGTTTTCATGCTGTTGCTCCTGTTAACCCGCTATTATCTATAGGGGTTAACATAACGCAGGCAGGCAGAATGAGTACAGCATTAGCGTAGCGTTGACGCCATATTGCGCGCCGCTCGGCGTGCAACAATGCGCTCACGCAGCGTGTCATACACCCAGTTGTAGGCCATGGTGTATGGCAAGAAGAACAGGATAATGCCCAATTCCAGCATAAACGCCTGTAGCATCGAGATGCCTAACACATACGCGGCAATATTAACGCCGATCACGATAAACCCGCACTCAAAGCCAAGCGCGTGAAGAATACGGACTTTTACATTACGCACCACGCGGCTAACCGGCCATAAACGATCGAATATCGCGTTGTAGATGATATTCCAGATCATCGCAGCAGTAGCCAGAATAATCGTCAGGCCGCCCATCTCCCATACTGAGCGCTGCATCAAATACGCGCCAACGGGCGCACAGATAAGCGTCGCAATGGCCTCAAAAGTAACGGCGTGGAACACGCGTTCCATCAAAGATTTACGTTGCATACGGAATAAAACCTCAAATTAATGCTCTGAGTTATGTCAGAGAAGGTGATTATCCTCAGGTTTATCGCTATATTAAAATTAGGTTCCATCGATAAAATAGATACTTTATGCGTTACTCTCCCGAAGCACTCAATGCCTTTGTCGAAACCGTTTCCGCCGGTTCATTCTCCGCCGCCGCACGCCGTTTGCATAAAAGTCAGTCCACCGTCAGTACCGCGATTGCCAATTTAGAAGATGATTTGGGCGTGACGCTATTCGATCGTTCGGCTCGTCATCCGGTTCTAACCGAACAAGGGCAGCGGGTTTTGATTCACGTGAAAGAAATATTGGCTGCCAGCGAGCGTCTAGATCAGCTAGCCGTGCGTTTGATGGATAACGTTGAGCCGCGCCTGACGTTTGTGCTTTCCGACACCTTCCACCCCAGCGCGTTAGAAGCCTTGTTAAAGCAATTCGACCAGCGCTACCCCGATACCGAATTTGAATGCCTGATTGGTGAAGATGAAGACGTTATCGATCTGCTGCAAAAAAATCGCGCCCACATTGGACTGATTGAATCGCGCAAGCACTATCCGCCAGACATCGGCGTGGCACGGTTAAGCAAGCAAACCCAGATGGCAATTTATACTGCCCCGTCACATCCGCTTGCGCTACGCGAACGCATTCGTCCAGAAGAACTCAACGCCGTGCGCGAACTACGTTTAAGTACCTATCTCGAGCGCGATCAAACCCAAATGCATGGGTTGATTTGGTCTGCACCAAACTATTTGCTGTTGCTCAGCATGGCGGTTCAAGGATTTGGTTGGAGTGTACTACCGTGCGCATTGGTGGAGGAGTTTTGCCATCAACAAGAATTGGTGCCGCTGTTAGTGCCCGGCTGGCCAAAATCCATTTCTGTCGACGTAGTGTGGTCAAAAAACTCCCCGCCGGGGCCGGCAGGGAGCTGGATTAAAGACTATTTACTGGATATGCCCGCTTAAGACTGATTCAGCCGACTATTGATGCGATGCATTACGTTCGGCAATCGCTTTGCTCAGCGTCGCCAGATATTCCGGCACATCCATTTTCGGCAGCATAACTTCAATCAGCGTCAGCGCTTTTGGCGTTTTGCTGGCGTCAAAGGCCTTTTGCAGAGATTGCACGCTGTCGGCATGATAGGTGACTGCGTTGCCGTTCACCGAAAGTGCGGCCGGAATTTGAGTCCAATTCCATGCGGCAATATCGTTGTAGACTTCTTCCGGGCCGTGGATCGCTCTCTCTACGGTATAGCCATCGTTGTTCACTAAAATAATCACCGGCTTTAAACCGTGACGCAGCAGCGTACCTAATTCTTGAATGGTAAGCTGCGCCGAGCCGTCGCCGATCAACAGCACTACGCGGCGCTGTGGCTGCGCCAGTTGGGCTCCCAACACCGCGGGCAGCGTATAGCCAATCGATCCCCACAGCGGCTGAACGATAAAGCTGGCATCTTTAGGTAAACGCAGCGTCGCAGAGCCAAAACTCGAAGTGCCCTGATCGGCAATCACGATATCGCCTGCGCGTAAAAACCGCTGTACCTGCTGCCAAAACGTATGCTGATCAAGATGATTACCCTGCCCCTCAGGTAAACTATCTCGCTGGGCATCAGGGGATTGCCACTCTACGCAAAGCTCACGCGCCAGATCAATTAATGCGGCCAATGCGTTATTCATCGGTAATTGACTAAACACGCGCCCTGCCACGCTGGCTGAAAATGGCTGAATATCGATGGTTTTATTTAACGCAAGCTGATGGGTGAAGCCCGCCGTTACGCTGTCGGTTAACCTCACCCCCACGCTTATCAACGCATCTGCATTTTCAATCGCGGCCTTCACGCAGGGCTGGCTAGCGCCTCCGGCATATGTACCAACAAAGTTTGGCTGACTTTCATCGAGAACACCTTTCCCCATGAGCAGCGTTGCGCTGGCAACGCCGGGTAAATCAGCCAACTGTTGAACGGCCTGTTTTTGACCAAAACGGTCGGCCAGAAAATCGGCCAATAATGCGACCTTACGAACCGGTTTAAGCAGCTCACGCGCCGCCTGAACAAATTCATTTAGCCCGGTGATCTCATCTTGCCGTGCGGCGAAAGGATAGAGTTCGGTTCGAATCGGCTCATCACACACATCGCTTGGCAATAAGATATAACCTGGTCGACGGTGATAGAGCACATCGCTGAGAACACGATCGATTTCAACCGCCGCATTTTCTGGGGTCAATATGGCCTGCGAACAGGTGACTTCCGCCGCCATGCGATAGAAGTGGCCATAATCGCCATCGCCTAACGTATGGTGTAGTAGCTCTCCTTTCTGCTGAGAACGCCTATTCGGAGCCCCCACAATATGAATGACCGGTAAATATTCAGCATAGCTGCCTGCGGTGCCATTAATTGCACTCAATTCCCCCACCCCGAACGTGGTCACCAGCGCCGCTGCGGGTGCACAGCGCGCATATCCATCGGCGGCATAGGCGGCGTTGAGCTCATTGGCGCATCCCACCCATTCAAGATCGGCGTGAGCCGTAACAAAATCGAGAAAACGTAGATTGTAGTCTCCGGGAACGCCAAACACGTGCTGGATACCCGCCTGTGAAAGTCGGTCGAGTAGATAGTCGGATACGCTATACACCGTGCTATTTGAAGTCTTGCTCATTGCGATGCTCCCAATGGACATTTCAGGGCAGTAAGCGCTGAAAAAACGAGAATTTAGATCACGTTTAAAAGTATAGGGGGCTCTTTTTGATGGCGTTGAAACCGGCTCTGGAGCATGATGGAAAGCTAGATTTACGCTGTGAACACCCATGCCACCGATTAGCATCAGGCGGCGTACTGTGTGTTTATCGTCTTTTTTCATGTCATCGTGTAAGGAAGATCAATGAGTTATCTGGCAAATCCCGAACGCTATCAATCGATGGAATACCGACGTTGCGGTAACAGCGGTTTACAGCTACCGGCTATCTCGCTGGGGTTGTGGCATAACTTTGGTGATACCACCCTTTTCGATAACAGCCGCGATATGCTGCTGCGCGCTTTCGATTTAGGCATCACTCATTTTGATCTCGCGAACAACTATGGCCCCCCTCCCGGCTCGGCAGAAACCAATTTTGGCCGTGTTCTACAACACGATCTCCTGCCTTATCGCGATGAAATGGTGATTTCCAGCAAAGCGGGATACACCATGTGGGGAGGGCCTTACGGTGACTGGGGCAGCAAAAAATACTTAGTAGCTAGCCTTAACCAAAGCCTGAAACGCATGGGGCTAGACTATGTCGATATTTTCTATCATCACCGTCCCGATCCTAATACCCCGCTCGAAGAAACCATGGGCGCTCTCGACCTCATCGTGCGTCAGGGTAAGGCCTTGTACGTTGGGCTATCTAACTATCCTGCTGAAACGGCTCGTCAAGCAATTGCGATCCTGCGCGATCTCGGGACGCCTTGCTTGATCCATCAACCTAAATATTCAATGTTTGAACGTTGGGTTGAAGGCGGTTTGTTAGATGTCTTGCAAGAGGAAGGGGTGGGTTCGATTGCATTTTCTCCTCTGGCGGGAGGCCTACTGACAGATCGATATCTGCATGGAATACCAGAAGATTCACGCGCAGCACACAGCCAATTTTTAAAACCTGAAGCCATTACTGAGCAGAAGCTGGAGAAAATTAAGCAGCTTAATGAGATGGCGTTGGCGCGAGGGCAAAAACTGTCGCAAATGGCGCTGGCCTGGGTGCTACGTGGCGATCGCGTGACATCGGTACTGATTGGCGCAAGCCGTATCAGCCAAATCGAAGATGCCGTTGGCATGCTAGAAAACCGACATTTTAGCGCCGAAGAGCTCAGCGCTATCGAAATGATTCTGGCCAGTTAATCTTCATCAACCGAACGCAGTACACGACATGGATTTCCCGCTGCAACAACGCGCGGCGGGATATCTTTCGTGACCACGCTTCCGGCACCAATCACAGAACCGTCACCGATGGTAACGCCCGGACATACAATCACCCCGCCGCCAATCCACACTTTGTTGCCAATCGTAATCGGCTTACCAAACTCAATGCCTGAAATTCGCTGTTCAGGATGGGTAGGATGTGCCGCGGTATAGAGTTGCACATGGGGGGCGAACATCACGTCATCGCCGATAGTCACAGGCGCGATGTCCAAAATGGTCAGATCCGTATTGGCGTAAAATCGCTGCCCAATTTTAATGTTGTAGCCGTAGTCGCAAAAGAACGGCCCGGTGATCTCAGCCAGCTTATCCACATTCGGCAACAGCGCTTCCAGCAGCTCTTTGCGCATCTGCTGCTGCGACGGCAAGGTATGGTTAAAGTGGAAACATAAATCAATCGCGCGTAGTCGATCGGCCACTAACTCAGGATCTGACGAGTAGTAGTTTTCACCCTCAATCATCTTCTGTTTTTCACTTTTGCTCACGTCTACTGCTCCTTAACTTGGCGAGGCCGCCAGAATAATCTCAAACGTCGCGATTAACAGCGGATTACCCCATTTCTCCACATTGTCATCACATTCACAATGCTAATATCAGCTCACATAAAGGAATGACGGCGTTATGTGTTGTTCATTGAAGATGATGCCAACCAACGTCCTTCCCCGTAAAGGAGAAAAACATGAACCTGCGTATCGCTGCAGTTATTTTTGCTTTTTGTAGCCTGATGCCTCTGGGCGTTGCACAGGCCACGTCCGCTGATATCGATTTACTTCCCGGCGTGAGCTTGCACCTTGGCGATCGCGATCAGCGAGGGAATTACTGGGATGGTTATGACTGGCGCGATCAAAACTGGTGGCGCAATCATCAAGGCCGTTGGGTGGGTGACCGCAGTCCTCGCGGCTATTACTGGGATGGTGGCCGCTGGCGTGACCACAACTGGTGGCAGAAAAACTACTATTCACACGGCGGGAAGTATTACCGCTATGACCATAAAAACAAATATAAGCATCATGACCGTGGCAACCATTATGGTCACTATAAAAAACACGACCGCCATGACCACGACGATCGTGGCCACGGGCATGGCCATCACTAATGACTGAATAAAAAAAGCAGGTTCACGAAAATGAACCTGCTTTTCTATAAATCTTCTAAAAACAAATCTTCTAAGCCCTAAAACAACATACTCACCAGCAGGTAGAAGTTGAGCCCGACGACCACGACCACAATCACTTTACCCAGCGCCTGAACGGTACGTCCGTTCACCATCTCGCCCATCAGTTCTTTATTGCCGGTGAAGCGCAGCAGCGGCACCAGTGCCAAAGCAATACCAAAGCTCAACAGCACCTGACTTAGCAATAGAATACGGGTCGCATCCAGCCCGGCTATAATCACGATGAAAGAAGGCAGCATGGTCACCACTCGGCGCACCCAGAGCGGAATGTAAAAGCGTACAAAGCCCTGCATAACCACCTGACCCGCCAAGGTTCCCACCACGGTAGAAGACAAACCGGCAGCGACTAGGCTCAAACCAAAAATAGTGGCGGCAGCATTACCTAGCAGCGGTTTTAGCGTTAAATAAGCTTGGTCCAGCTCTGCAATTCCACTGTGACCGCTAAAATGAAACGCTGCCGCTGCGGTTGCCATCATCGCAAGGTTAACAAAGCCGGCAATGGTCATTGCAATGGCAACGTCGAGTTTAGTGGAAGAGTAACGTTCGGCCTTGGTCCCCAACGATGCAGACGTTTGTGTCAGAGACGAATGCAGGTAAATCACATGCGGCATGATCGTTGCGCCTAACACACCGGCTGCCAAAAATACCGCTTCGTGAGTGGGTAAATCCGGAACCAACATTCCGTGCGCGAGCTGAGCAACGCTTGGCTGAGAAAATACCAGCTCCACGATATAGGCCGCAGCAACAAAAAGCAGCAAGCCACCGATAACCAGCTCAAGCGGTTTCTGTCCACGGCGTTGTAGCGTCAGGATCAAGAAAGTGGCAATACCGGTTAAAACCGCCCCTTCCAACAACGTACAACCCAGCAATAACTTGAAGCCAATCGCGGCTCCGATAAACTCAGCCAAGTCGGTCGCCATGGCAATGATTTCAGCCTGCACCCAATAAGCCCAAACCGCCGGACGTGGAAAGCGATCGCGAATATGTTCCGCTAGATTTTTACCGGTAGCGATGCCAAGTTTTGCGGAAAGGAGTTGGATAAGCATGGCCATGAAGTTGGCCCATACAACGACCCACAGCAGCTTGTAGCCGTATGACGCACCGGCCTGAATATTAGTCGCAAAGTTACCGGGATCGATATAGCCGATGGCGGCGATAAAGGCGGGTCCCATCAGCGAAAGTTTTATCTTCCGCGACGCAGGAGGAGTTGTTTCTGCAACACGTGAATCAAGCATACCAGCCACCTTAACACCTATAGTCACACTAACAATTTGTGACCTAAACTTCGTGATTAACTCCATTATTGTATAAGTGATAATGATTATCAATATCAACTTGAACGATACTGCCTATCCGTTCGATAGGCCGTTTGCTTGTGGAGTCTGACAAGGCGCTTTCAGCACTTAAACACGCGACCATCACCGCTTCTGGCATTTCTTCCCAATAAGCGAACTATGGTGTTTAATAATAATATCACAACTTCTCAAACTTTCATCAACATGGTCCTTGGGGGCTTTTTGTTACTTTTCTAACTTTTTTCTTGATTTACGTTATAACAATTTCAATATTTGCAACCTAAGTCTCGTTTTTACCTGTGCCGTTACATAGAATGTGCTGCGAAATTTAGCCTGCCTCATAATTTGGAGCACTGTATGTCCCCTATTTTGCATTTTGTTTTAGCCCTTGCGGTGGTAGCGGTACTTGCCCTGCTCGTTAGCCGCGATCGCAAAAGCATTCGCGTGCGCTTCATTGTTCAGTTGTTAGTCGTTGAAATCCTGCTGGCTTACTTCTTCCTGAACTCCAACATTGGTTTGGGCTTCGTGAAGGGTTTCTCTGGGTTCTTCGAAACGCTGCTCAAATATGCGGCAGAAGGTACCAACTTCGTCTTCGGTAACATGAGTGACAAAGGTCTGGCCTTCTTCTTCCTGAACGTACTGTGCCCAATCGTCTTTATCTCTGCTCTGATTGGTATTCTTCAGCACATTCGCGTATTGCCGGTTATCATCCGCGCAATTGGTACCGTGCTGTCTAAAATCAACGGCATGGGTAAGCTGGAATCTTTCAATGCCGTGAGCTCGCTGATTCTGGGTCAGTCTGAGAACTTCATCGCGTACAAAGATGTTCTGGGCAAAATGTCTGAAAAACGTATGTACACCATGGCAGCAACGGCGATGTCTACCGTTTCTATGTCCATCGTTGGTGCATACATGACCATGCTGGATGCCAAGTTTGTGGTAGCCGCATTGGTGTTAAACATGTTCAGTACCTTTATCGTACTGTCCCTGATTAACCCTTATTCTGTGGAAGGTGAGGCTGACATCCAGCTGAAAAACACCCACGAAGGTCAGAGCTTCTTTGAAATGCTAGGTGAATATATTCTGGCTGGTTTCAAAGTTGCGATTATCGTTTCCGCTATGCTGATTGGTTTCATCGCGCTGATTGCTGCGTTGAACGGCCTGACCGAATGGGTCTTCGCGCTGTTCCACGTTGACGGCATGACTTTCCAGAGACTGCTGGGCTATGTCTTCTATCCATTTGCATGGGTAATGGGCGTACCAAGCCACGAAGCGCTGAACGTTGGTAGCATCATGGCAACCAAGCTGGTTTCTAACGAATTCGTTGCCATGATTGACCTGCAGAAGATTGCAACCGAACTGTCTCCTCGTTCACTGGGCATTCTGTCTGTGTTCTTGGTTTCCTTCGCTAACTTCTCTTCTATCGGTATCGTCGCAGGCGCCATCAAAGGCCTGAACGAACACCAAGGAAACGTGGTTGCTCGCTTCGGTCTGAAACTAGTTTACGGTTCTACACTGGTCAGTATTTTGTCTGCGTCAATTGCAGGTCTGTTCCTGTAATACGTTAGGTTAATTCTGATTGGCTAAAAGGCGCTTAGGCGCCTTTTTTATTGCCCGTTACCCAATGACATCTCTTTTTACAGAAAAGTCCGTAGCGGTGCTTACAGGGCTATTATGTAGGGCGTTTATTGAATCGATAGTGAAAGAGTTAAAACTAGCGAACGGAAAGAGAAAAGAATTTCAGTACGAAATGCTGAAAAGCAAAAAGCCGACATTTCTGTCGGCTTTTCAAATTTTGGTGGAGCTAAGCGGGATCGAACCGCTGACCTCTTGCATGCCATGCAAGCGCTCTCCCAGCTGAGCTATAGCCCCACAACGTAAACTACGAGAAGTGGTTGTACTTCTTTCAAGCTTATTTCTAAAGCTTATAAAACGACCAACCAGTCTGAGAAAAGGTTGGTGGAGCTAAGCGGGATCGAACCGCTGACCTCTTGCATGCCATGCAAGCGCTCTCCCAGCTGAGCTATAGCCCCAACGCTGACGCTAAATCGCGTTAACGGGGCGCATGATATGAAACCTCACAAATACTGTCAACGGCTAAATGTTTTTCTTAATCTAAACGCTGAAAAAGCCGCCAACTCAGCGAAATTTATCGACAAATTGAAGCTGAAAACAATCCAATCTTTAGGAATGCTAAAGCTATTTTATAGCTTCACTCACTGTATTCTATTAGCTAGATATGTAACTATTTTGGGTAATACATACGACAGTGTTTTTTAGTAAGCAAAGGAAGAAATATGAACAAGGAATGGTATGCAGCAAAAGAGTTGGTTGGAATCGCTGGTTTTCCCACTACGCCACAAGCCATAAACCAAAGAGCAAAATCGGAAGGATGGCGCAAACAGAAGCGTAGTGGCGTGCAAGGTAAAGCACTCGAATACCATATCAGCAGTTTTCCTGATGAAGTTGTGTCTGCGCTGCTAGCAAACGAAGAGTCATCGTTTTATTTGACTGATCTTCCTAAAGCAGAAAAAGCATGGAGTGCAATCTATTATCAGTTGACGGAAGACGAGCGCGAGCAGCTAACGCGTTTTATCATGCGCCGAGGCATTAACGCATTGTTGGGATGCTTAGAGCCTCAGCAGTCACAGACCAGTCTTTACGATCAAAATAACACCATAAATTCAGTCTCATAACGCTCTCGAAAGATAGGATATCATAATGAAAAAAAGGACTGGTTTACCGCCAAAGAAGTGCTTAAGAGTACCGCAATTACCTCCTCACCAGATAAAGCTTGGATAAATATCTTTCATCAGATGAGCCAAGACGAACAGATATTCCTCACCGATTTTACTATGCGCGAGGGGATAAATACCCTGCTGCAATGCTTACATGCCAACGACAGCTAAAATATAGAAAAGCGATTTAGAAATCGAAATTGCTCTTATAGTTCGAGGTATAGAAAAAGATGTGAATGACAAAGAGCTTGTTCTAGATAAAGAAAAACCGGCAAAAGCCGGTTTTTCTTGTATAAGCATAATCTAATAGACTTATTGCTGCGCTTCACGCTCGGCAATAAATGCCAGAGCCATGTCAATACGCTTCAGTGAACGCTGCTGACCAATCGCATGTACGGTCACATCCACGCCAGGTGACTGGCCTGCGCCGGTAACAGCCACACGCAGTGGCATACCAACCTTGCCCATGCCTACTTCCAACTCATCCGCAGTGCCTTGGATAGCATGGTGGATATTTTCAGCGGTCCAGTCAGTAATTGCCGCCAGCTTAGAACGTACCAGTTCTAACGGCTGACGCGCGACAGGACGCAGGTGTTTTTTCGCCGCATCAGCATCAAACTCAGCAAAATCTTCGTAGAAATAACGCGCCTGAGCGGCCATTTCTTTCAGAGTTTTGCAGCGCTCAGCCAGCAACTTAACAATTTCAACCAGCTGTGGACCATTGCGCGTTTCATAACCCGCTTCATGGATATGCCATGCCAGATGAATAGCCACATATTCTGGCGCCATCGTGTTGATGTAGTGATGATTCAGCCACTGTAGTTTTTCAGTGTTGAACGCACTTGCTGACTTGCTGATGTCATCAAGCGTGAAGAACTCTTTCATTTCATCGATGCTGAAGATTTCTTGGTCGCCGTGAGACCAGCCCAAGCGCACTAAATAGTTCAGCAACGCTTCTGGCAGATAGCCGTCATCGCGATACTGCATTACACCAACCGCACCATGACGCTTAGACAATTTTTTACCGTCATCGCCTAGAATCATCGACACGTGTGCGTATTCAGGAACCGGAGCACCTAACGCTTTCAGAATGTTGATCTGACGCGGCGTGTTATTGATGTGATCTTCACCACGGATAACGTGAGTGATTTCCATATCCCAGTCATCGATCACAACGCAGAAGTTATAGGTCGGAGAACCATCGGTACGACGGATAATCAGATCGTCCAGTTCTTGGTTACTGAATTCAATTGGGCCACGAATTTTATCATCAAAGATAACGGAGCCTTCCTGAGGGTTCAGGAAACGCACGACGTGCGGCTCGTCGTCAGCGTGATGTTCATGACTATGACGGCAACGGCCATCGTAACGAGGCTTCTCACCGTTAGCCATTTGCGTTTCACGCAGCTCTTCCAGACGTTCTTTAGAGCAGTAGCATTTATAGGCGGTGCCCTGCTCTAACATCTGATCGATCACATGGTTATAACGATCAAAACGTTTGGTCTGGTAGTACGGACCCTCATCCCAATCGAGATTCAGCCAGTTCATACCATCCATGATGGCGTCGATGGCTTCCTGAGTTGAACGCTCAAGATCGGTATCTTCAATACGAAGAACAAATTCACCGCCGGCGTGGCGGGCGAACAACCAAGAATAAAGTGCGGTACGCGCACCACCTACGTGCAGGTAGCCCGTTGGGCTAGGTGCAAAACGAGTTTTGATTTTCATGTGAAACGTGGCCTTTATTACGCAATGACCCACATTAGAGGAATGTGGCCTGCTTTCTATTACTAATAAGTAGGCAGCATTCTACCATTACGCCCCGATTCCTCAACGCCGTTACGTCTATAGTTAGAGAGCTTATTGCAAAATGTGCTTAAAAAGTTCTCATTGCTGTCTATGTATAAGACATCTTGACTATTTTTCCAACGAACAGCATTTTTTCTTGAAAAAAGCGTTGACCATTTTCGGGCGCTCCCTATAATGCGACTCCACACAGCGGGGGTGATTAGCTCAGCTGGGAGAGCACCTCCCTTACAAGGAGGGGGTCGGCGGTTCGATCCCGTCATCACCCACCACTCTTTAGAGTGTTCCCGCAGTGTGAAGTACATGAGTAACGACAGGTTTCAGACTGGGTGATTAGCTCAGCTGGGAGAGCACCTCCCTTACAAGGAGGGGGTCGGCGGTTCGATCCCGTCATCACCCACCACTCATTTAGAGTGACCAGTGAACCTGAAGTGATTGATGTACTGCAGTAAAACGACAGATTTCCGATTGGGTGATTAGCTCAGCTGGGAGAGCACCTCCCTTACAAGGAGGGGGTCGGCGGTTCGATCCCGTCATCACCCACCACTCTTTAAGAGTCAATTGGGCTGTCGTGAAATTCGGTATTTAGAAGTGGGTGATTAGCTCAGCTGGGAGAGCACCTCCCTTACAAGGAGGGGGTCGGCGGTTCGATCCCGTCATCACCCACCACTTCTAACCAGCTGGTACCGAATTGACAATGAGTATCTGAAGTAGCGCAGAAAATAGTAGTTCAGAAGTGGGTGATTAGCTCAGCTGGGAGAGCACCTCCCTTACAAGGAGGGGGTCGGCGGTTCGATCCCGTCATCACCCACCACTTCTGCGGGTCGTTAGCTCAGTTGGTAGAGCAGTTGACTTTTAATCAATTGGTCGCAGGTTCGAATCCCGCACGACCCACCATTTCAGATAAAACATTAAGCGCCGAGAGGCGTTTTTTTGTTTTTGTACTCCGCATAAAATTCGTGTGGGATGAGAACCTGCCGCAGGTTCGAGTCGAACGAAGTGAGACAACGTTGCGCAAGCAACGGCCCAAAGGGCGAGGCAAAGCCGAGTAATCCCGCACGACCCACCATTTCAGATAAAACATTAAGCGCCGAGAGGCGTTTTTTTGTTTTTGTACTCCGCATAAAATTCGTGTGGGATGAGAACCTGCCGCAGGTTCGAGTCGAACGAAGATACTTATCCCCTCTCCTTCCTAAATTCTCCATTTCATAACTTCATATCACCAGATCCATACCATCACGCCCAACAAGACTAAAATCCCCACAAACATAATCCAGCCTGAGGAGCGTGCAGGCGTGCGCATTCCCGTAGGCAACCAATCTTGCGGGATAATGCCAAACAGTGGCTTAGGATCGATGACCGAGGTTATTTTGTTATCAGACTCGTCAGGCTTCACATTCACAACCGGATTTTGCGCGGCCACGGCCAAATAGTTCTCCAGCGGAGAACGTACCACATCGGATGTTTGAGACGCTGGAGCCAAATTCCCTAAAGCTTTATCCAAGACTTGATTGACCTGTATCGCATGCTGGATTTCACTTTTACTCATTAATGCTTTGGCCGTATCACCAATCACAACCGGTTGATTGCTTTGCATGACCGTCGTTGCCCGCGCAGCCGTTGCCACATCCGGACGCGCATTTTGCACCTGAGTTGCTGGCGGCGTATTTTTTGCGCCAGAAGCCAGCTGGCTGAGCAGTGTTCGTTCCTGCTGTAGCGCGGTTAATGTTCGAATCAGCGTCTCACGCTGCTGAGGCGATATGTCTTTACGCTCAAGCAAATTAAGAAGCTGATCGATTTTAACCGACAGCATCTCCGCGGTGAGTTTTTCTCCTCGCAGAGTAGGTAAGGCGTCAGACCGTGCATTCACCGGAGGTATGTTCATTATGCCTGCTTGAGCTTTTCTACGTTGAGCTTTTCTAGGGTTTGTTTAGACCTCAAAGAAGTCTCCCGAGACGATTTTACAACAACCATCGCACTGCTTTATATACATATACGGCAAAATGTGGACATAACTTTAATCATATTCTCTATCATTAAATTTAATTTCACTCAGGAGAATAAAAATATAATTTTTCATCCACTTTGAAAGTGTAATTTCACATATATTGGGATGAATCTTATTGCAAAGAAATAAACAAATAACATCACTTACATAATAACAGCTACCTTGAAGAGGGATTAGATTCTGGTAATTCAACCTTGGTACAAACTAAAGCAAATTGCGATTCATCATGCCATGAATACTTACAAACAAATCTATAATTATCATAGAGCAGCGTACTATCTTTGCCAGAAGCCACGGTGGAGATTAATGAATTAGACATTTCATCACGCCCTTTGATTTTTGTCAGTAAAGGAAATGAAGGGGCAACGCCATGCCAAACCACCCCACAAATAAAACAGACTATGCCAATAGCCACCATCATCCCCCAGCGTTTTATCCTTTGATTCTCATTAATAACTGGCAGAATATTTTGTACGTTTTGCCTTTTACCCTCATAGTGAGATTGTGTGTTTAATTGCTTATCTTCACCGCTACTGTCCTGAATTATCGGCTCATGATTAACCGCCGGTTCTAAGGAAAAGAGCTCGGGATGCTCTATTTGATACCCCATCCTAGGTATAGTTTGTATTAGTGTGAAATCTTTATCTCCTAGTTTGCGCCGTATGGATTTCATTGTTTGGTTGATCGTTGCATCTGCGCTGTACGTCCCACTCCACACATGTGAAATGATTTCACGCCGCGTCACACATAACGGCGCACGCTCTAAAAGCAGGCATAGCATCTGATATTCTTTGCTACGTAGCGTGTGTTCCTCGCCATCAACGGTAACAATTTTGTGTGTTATCGTACTGATGGTTATTTTCCCTTGTGCCATATAAAGCTCCCGAAAACCCCTCGCATTTTCAATATCTATACATGCAAGATAATTCCTATTTCTGATGAAGGAAATTTTGTGATTATTTTATTGAACTCATCATATAAAAATAAAACCACATCACTGACCATTCTCATTAAAGCATTCAAATTTCCATTATTATTTTACGCAGATAACGTTTTATAACAAGAGAGCAAATGGTCGCTAAACATTAACATCACATGATTATACTTTTTTTCACTCTACTATTAATTCATTGCATGGAATCATTACATCCATTCCCTCGTTATAGAACAATTAGCTACAGACAAAGTTTAGAGAATATTCCTAAATGAGCATTTTCGTTACTTACCCAATTCACTTACCTAAGATTTTATTTATCTATAAATAGCTTAATGATGAAGTGCTTACTTTATTTCTGCCTCCATCACACCGTTATCCAGTAACAACCGAAAAGGTGTCGTTTGTGATTTATTTAAGACCTCGTTGGGAATACACGATGTTTGCAGCCTATCTCATATTAACGCCTTCCCTGTGTACGGCCGACACGGAAGAAATATCGGCTGACACATTGATGTCATTAGGCGCACCGACTCTCGCTTGGGAAAAGATCTCCATGGTCCAATCCCATGAAAATACATTACAAGCAGCCACGATTGCTCAACACCGGCTCAACCTTTTACTACGCTGGGGCATAGACGAAAGCCGAAACGATAACGGCTCCCTGCGTCTTGATCCATTAAATAAGGCATTAGTCGAAGAACAACGATTGTTGGCCACGCTTGGGCAGCCAAACAGCGCCAATCGCGTGCAGCAACAGGTTCTCGGCGATCAAATAGTCACACTTAGCGCAAAAGGTGACGCGAAAAACGCGATCATTCGCGCCCATCAGCTAGAACAACTCGCCCCCCTTCCGGCCTATGTGAGCGCAGCACGTGGCGACGCATTTATGCAGCTAGAGCAGCCAGAAAACGCCGTAGCCAGCTATGAATATGCGTTGGCACACGCAGCACCTGGGGAAATTGAACCGATCCCCACGCAGGAAATGCTGTTCTATGCCCTTTTAGACTGCGGGCGCTATGAGCAAGCCGAAGCTTTACTGGCAAAATTAGAACCCGATACACCACAGTGGGTCAGGCTCAGTGCCGCACCAGGACTGGTGAATCAGGATTACGCCACGGTAAAAAAAATGCGCGCGCAGTACACGCTGTATAGTGGAAATGTCACACTGGGCCAGCGACAGATAGACACTTTGGTCCATACGGCTCCTATGAATGATGACCTGCTAACCACTCAGGCTCAGGCCTATTTGCTGCGCGATTTACCCACGCGTTCTGCACAGACCTACCGAATCGCCTTAAATCAAGCACCCGACAGCCTTGAGGCTCGCGCAGGCCTTGCCCAAGCGTCGCTTGCCAGACGAGATTTTGCCCTTAGCCAAGAGATCTATCAGCAAGTCTCTCAAGGGTTTGAAGACGACAACTCTATTACGCAATTCGTGGATAATTATCGCTATGAGCAGCTGCCTTATTTCACCACCGATGCCAGCGGCGGTCGCGGTAACGGCACGCTCAGTGATTATGATTGGCAAATCGATAGCCAACTTTATTCGTCACCGATTAACCAGATTTGGCGGCTGTTTGCGCACCAATTTACTGGTCAAGGGAAAACTGAAGAAGGTACAGCAAAACGGATACGTAACGGCGCGGGCGTCGATTTTCGTGCCATTGAGTGGCTCGGCTCGATGGAAATCAACCGCAGCAATGGCAACGCGGCGAAAACTGGCCTAGCAGCGCAGGTTAGCTATCTTCCATCCGACCATTGGCAGTTCGACCTAGGCTACGATAACAGCAGCAACGAGCTTGCTTGGAAAGCCTATGACAGCGGCATCAGCGCGAAGCACACGAACGCCGCGCTGCGCTATCAAACCGATAGCACCGCCTCCGCAGAACTGGCCTATCAAAATCAACGGCTGAGTGATGGAAATCTTAGCCAAACATGGGAAGCCTCAACCACCAAGCTGTTGTGGACACGCCCACGCCAACAGCTAGAGGGCACACTAGCGCTTTCCACCAGCAGCAATAGCTTGCCTGACGCGGAGTATTTCAGCCCTGAGCGCGACTATTCGGCAGGTGTCACCCTGCTGCATCAGTGGACACCATGGCAATCAGCGCGGCGTCACTTCACCCAGCGAACCTATCTCACCGCAGGCGAATACCAACAGCGCCATTTTGGCTCAAGCCTATTTGCTGAGCTGAGACTCGAGCACCAATGGGCGCTGAGTGCCCACTCAGAATTAATTTACGGTATTGGACTGAATAGCCATCGCTACGACGAATCACGCGAAAACCGGACTCTCTTTTATCTGTCACTGACTTTGCCTCTAGGAAGCACGCTATGACGTCTCTTTTTCGTTCAATCTTAATTTTTGCTTTAAGCCTACTGTTGCTTCAAGGAGCATTCGCTGCCGAGCAGTCGTTACCGCCTATTGATATCCAGCCTCCTGCCGATCCCGACGATGGCCTTACTTTCCGCGTATTGGCTTTCCACGATGTGCGCGACGATCTGCGTGCTAGCTTTGCCACTTATCCTGATGCCACCGCCATTGATACGAAAACGCTGGCGTCGCTGTTTGCTTGGCTGAAGGAAAATGATTATCACATGGTATCTGTCGATCAAATTATTGCTGCACGCCAAGGCGGCAAAAAGCTGCCACCGCGTTCGGTGCTGTTAAGCTTCGACGATGGATATCGCAGTTTTTATACCCGTGTCTTCCCGCTACTTAAAGCCTACGGCTATCCCGCAGTGCAAGCGCTGATCACCGATTGGGTCAATCACTCGGCTAATGAAAAAATAAAAATTAGCGCCACGGTGGAGTTGCCTGGTGATTATTTCCTGAATTGGAATGACGTTGCCGAAATGCAGCGTTCTGGTTTAGTCGAATTTGCGTCTCATACCCACAATTTACATCGTGGAATATTAGCGAACCCACAGGGCAGCGAGTTTCCTGCGGCCACCGCATTACAGTATTTGGCAGATAAAAAGCGCTATGAAACCGAGGCCGAATATCAAACCAGAGTTAAAGAGGATTTGGCTCACAGTTCGCAGCTCATTCAGCAATATACGGGTCACGCCCCGCGAATTATGGTGTGGCCTTATGGCGCATACCATCAACCCGTGCAAGAAATTGCCCGTCAGCTTGGTATGCCTATCATGCTGACGCTGGATTCAGGTTCAAATCCGCCCTCGCAACCGCTTTCAAAAATCACCCGTATCCTGATCGGCTACGACACCACGACCAGCGTGCTCAAGCAGGAACTCAGAGCGCCAGCCAACTACAACGGCGATATCTATCCCGTTGAACGCGTGGTTCAGGTCGATTTAGATTACGTTTATGACGCCGATCCTCAGCAGCAGGACAAGAATTTATCTTGCCTGTTAGATCGCATCATAGATCTTTCCCCAACCACCATTTACTTACAGGCCTTTGCCGATCCCGACGGCAGCGGCCTAGTCAAAGAAGTCTATTTTCCCAACAGCGTATTACCGATGCGTGCTGACCTTTTCAGCCGTGTCTCATGGCAATTACAAACCCGCACCGGCGTGAACGTATTCGCATGGATGCCGGTGCTCAGCATCGCTCTGCCCAAGGATAATCCGGCGGCGAATAAGTGGATCACCTCAACCCACAGCGGCACACAGCCCAGCACGTTCCCCTACCCTCGCCTCAGCCCTTTTGAACCCGATGTTCGGGCGGCCATCACTCAGCTTTATCACGATCTCTCACGCTACACGCCGTTTCAGGGCGTTCTATTTCATGATGATGCCGCGCTGAGCGACGACGAAGACACTCGCCCCGCCGCCTTAGCCCAATACCAAGCATGGGGATTGCCGGGTGATGTGGATAAAATTCGTGCAAACCCTGCGTTATTACGCAGGTGGACAGATAAAAAAATCGATTTTCTGATTAACTTCACCCATCAATTGGCCGCTGAAGTGCAGAAAAATCAGTTTGCCTCCGCGACGCAAATGACTGCCCGTAATCTTTATGCCCAGCCCGTTATGGATCCACAGGCCGAGCAGTGGTACGCGCAAAGCCTGCCTAAATTCTTGGCAAACTATGATTACACCGCGCTGATGGCGATGCCCTTTATGGAATCGGCCACCATGCCCGATCGTTGGCTCACCGAGCTGTATGAAAAGGTGGCCGCGCAGCCATTAGGCATTCAAAAAACCGTCTTTGAACTCCAAAGCTACGATTGGGCGAAAAAGCGCCCCGTCGGCAACGACGTTTTGCTACACCAACTGACGTTGCTGCGCGCGCTCGGTGCCCGCCATTTGGGCTATTACCCAGACGACTTCATCACCAACCAGCCGGATACCGAAGTGATCCGCCCGCTCATGTCGGCGCAAAGCAACGTTATCGAGCGGAAACCGTTACCTAAATGCGATAGCCGCATGGTGCGCGAAAAGCCTAAGCAGTGGAGCAATCAACAATGAACCACATTTTGAGCACCGATATTCCGACGCTGCTGTTTGGTTTTGTCTTCTACTATCCGTTCTTTATGGCTTGGCTATGGATGCTCGGAGGGCTTATCTATTTTGTCGCCTACGAGCGCCACGATGATTTCACCCACCCTGATTTCACGCAGGCAGAAACGCCGCGCATTTCCATTATCGTGCCCTGCTATAACGAAGAGCCTAACGTGCGCGAAGTGATCGCTCATCTGCAAAATCTGAATTACCCCAACTATGAAGTGCTCGCCGTTAACGATGGCAGCCACGATCGCACCGGCGAAATTCTTAATGAACTGGTTGAGCAATATCCCAGCCTGATGGCCATTCATCAGGATAAAAACCAAGGCAAAGCCGTGGGATTAAATACCGCTGCACAGTTAGCCACCGGCGATTTTATTCTTTGCATGGACGGTGACGCACTTCTCGATCCTAACGCGCTGCATTTTTTGGTTAGCCATTTTATTGATAATCCGCAGATCGCCGCGGTAACCGGCAATCCGCGCATCCGCAATCGCACTTCCTTACTTGGACGCATGCAGGTGGGAGAATTCTCCTCCACGGTGGGGCTCATTAAACGCTGCCAGCAGGTCTTTGGCCGACTATTTACCGTATCCGGCGTTATCGCCCTATTTCGTAAAAGCGCGCTCGAAGAAGTGGGTTATTGGAGCGTCGATATGCTAACCGAAGATATTGATATCAGTTGGAAATTACAGACTCACGGCTGGGAAATACGCTACGAACCACGCGCACTCACGTGGATATTAACACCGGAAACATTGGTTGGACTTTATCGCCAACGGCTGCGCTGGTCTAAAGGCGGGGTGCAAACCGTATTCAAATATTTTCCTGCGATGTTCACTCCGCGCAACCGCATGATGCTGCCTCTGTTTTGTGAATACGTGGTGAGTATTTTTTGGGCCTACTGCATGGCCTTTGCCTTCGTATTGATGTTTGCCGATCTCTTTTTCACGCTGCCCATCAAGTGGCAAATCTCGGTCGTTCCGGTCTGGAATGGCATGGTGCTCGGCGTGACCTGTCTATTGCAGCTCTTAGTCAGCTGTCTTATCGACCGACGCTATGACCGAGGGATTATGAAATGCTATCTCTGGACGATTTGGTATCCATTGATGTTTTGGTTAATCAACGTGGTAACCAGTTTGGTTGCCGTTCCGTCCGTATTGCTTCGCCGACAAGGCGCACGAGCGGTATGGGTTAGTCCTGACAGGGGTATTCAACATGGAAAATCCGATCATCGAAATATCAGCAAAAAGCTTCCTTAAGGCCTCCACGGTGAATAAGCGCCAGCGCATGCTGCTCTACATTTGGTTTGGCTTCGGGCAACCGTTATTGATTATCGGGGTATGGCTCGCGATTGTCTTTTTCCTTTATCGCTACATGCTCAACAGCCATGATTTGCTAAGCAATCTAAACCGGCTGGGCGATTACAGCCTGATAATAATATCGATGGGGATCATTCTGGCGCTATGGTTTGCACTACGTTATCTATGGCGGGTATTGATGCTAATGCGTAAACATGAACTGCATCAACGCATGGCGGAAACCCATCCCGAGCAGGCGCACCGAATTGTCAAAGTGATCCATGATGAAGCGGGCAACATCACGCATATTCAGCCGCAGTAAATAAACATAAGGGCAGTATCTTACTTAATACAATTTACTTAAGCTCGATTTTAGGGGGAGCACACCGATGGGGTCGTAGCGGCGTAAGCCGCCGACTACTTTGCCTGGAGCAAAGTTGAACAACGCTTCAGCGTTGACCCTTAGGGTGGAACACACGGATGTGTTCCATAACCGCCCCGCGGTGTGGTAGGCCCGTGTATCTCGATATCTTAAACAAGCGTATTACAGTATTTTACTGCCCTTATCGCCGCTGCATTTAACTACGTTGACGCTTGAGCGGCTTAACTAAGCCTTCAAGACCTTCAATTTTGATGGCGAGGGTGATCTGCATCAGCTCACCCAGTTTCCCCTGCGGGAACTGATCTTTGCGGGCAAACCACAAAAGATACTCTTCCGGTAAATCAATCAACACGCGACCTTTGTACTTGCCAAACGGCATCACCATATTGGCAATTTCAATCAGGTTTTCTTTTTCCATTACATTTCTGTCCGTCATCTAGCTCCCCTCGATTGAGAGGAGCCGATCGCGCTGTTGTCATTGAACGTTATCGCAGCCAATACGCTTACAGGCCTAGCAGCCGGATCATCTCGGCTTCATCAATCACAGGAATACCCAACTCCTGCGCCTTAGCCAGTTTAGAGCCTGCGGCTTCGCCCGCGATAACCATATCGGTTTTCTTAGAAACGCTGCCGCTGACTTTAGCGCCCAACGCCGCAAGGCGATCTTTCGCTTCATCACGCGGCATCAAGCTCAGCGATCCGGTCAGAACGACGGTTTTACCGGCAAACGGACTGTCGATCTCTTCAGCCACCACCACCTGCGGCGCAGGCCAGTTGATGCCAATCTCTGGGCTGATGAGTTCCTCGATCACTTTCTGGTTATGCTCTTCGCTCAGGAAATGACGCACATGTTTCGCCACCACTTCACCCACGTCCTGCACCGCTTTCAACGCCTCAACGTCGGCCTCGCGCAAAGCATCCAATGAGCCAAAATGCGCTGCCAGATTCGCCGCGGTTGCTTCGCCCACTTCACGAATGCCGAGTGCATACAGGAATCGAGCCAGCGTAGTCTCTTTAGATTTGTTTAACGCATTGACCAAGTTCGTCGCAGATTTTGGCCCCATGCGATCAAGTCCGGTTAAGATACCGGCGCTCAGGCGATAAAGATCGGCTGGCGTTTTCACATACTCTTTTTCGACCAGTTGTTCGATAATCTTATCGCCCATGCCGTCAACGTCCATCGCACGGCGGGAAACAAAGTGCTTAAGCGACTCTTTACGCTGTGCGCCGCAGATTAATCCACCGGTGCAGCGCGCCACGGCTTCACCTTCCACGCGCTCAACGTCGGAACCACAGACCGGACAGTGCAGCGGGAACACAATCTCCTGCGCATTCTCAGGGCGTTCAGCCTCCACCACGCCCACCACCTGCGGAATAACATCACCGGCGCGGCGCACAATCACGGTATCGCCGATGCGCAGACCCAGACGATCGATTTCATCAGCGTTATGCAACGTTGCATTGCTCACAATAACACCGGCAACCAACACCGGTTCTAAGCGCGCCACAGGCGTAATTGCCCCAGTGCGCCCAACCTGAAACTCAACGCCGTTTACCGTGGTCATCTGCTCTTGCGCGGGGAATTTAAACGCCGTGGCCCAACGAGGTGCACGCGCCACAAAACCAAGCTGTTCTTGGATCGCGATACTATCAACTTTAATCACCACGCCATCGATATCAAAACCGAGCGTTGGTCGATCCTGCTCAACCTGACGGTAAAATTTCAACACCTCTTCACTACCGGTACACAATTTCACGCGATCGCTGACCGGCAAGCCCCACGCTTTAAACTGCTGTAAGCGACCATAATGACTCGCTGGTAGCTCACCGCCGTCCATCAGCCCAACGCCATAGCAGAAGAACGTCAGCGGACGTTTCGCGGTGATGCGTGGATCGAGCTGACGCAGCGACCCCGCTGCGGCGTTACGCGGGTTGGCAAAAACTTTGCCATCTTTACGGCGCGCTTCTTCGTTCATAGCTTCAAAACCAGCGAGCGGCATGAACACTTCGCCGCGCACTTCAACGCGACGTGGAATATTATCGCCCTGCAAACGAAGAGGGATCGCGCGGATCGTTTTTACGTTGGCCGTAATATCTTCACCGGTCGTACCATCGCCGCGAGTCGCGCCGCGAACCAATACGCCATCTTCATACAGAAGGCTAACGGCCAAACCATCCAGTTTAAGCTCACAGCAAAAAGTTAATGGCTCTGCGGTTTTCAAACGATCATGAACGCGCTTGTCGAAAGCTAAATAGCTTTCATCATCAAAGACGTTATCCAGAGAGAGCATCGGCACTTCATGGCGAACCTGACTAAACGCCGAGAGCGGAGCCGCTCCCACGCGCTGGGTCGGTGAATCTGGCGTGATAAGTTCGGGGTGTTGCTCTTCGAGCGCTCGCAGCTCGCGCATCAGGCGATCGTATTCGGCGTCTGGAACTTCAGGGGCATCAAGTACGTGATACTGATACTCATGATGGCGCAACGCGGCTCTAAGATGTTCGAGTTGTTGTTGGAGTTGGGATCCAGTCGTTGAGGTCATAATCCACCATGATTGATTAATGATAAAAAACCCCCGATATACGGGGGTTTCATTTTATTCGATTCTATCGCCGTTGCGCTATTTCGCGGTGTTATCCAAAACTTCACGAATACGCGCTTTGTAAATCTCTAGCTTCTGTGGCGTCATCATACGGCGCTCATCATCCAGCACCACACCACCAACATCATCAGCGATTCGCTGAGCAGATTGCAGCATCAGCTTAAAGTTCTGATTCGCATCGCCATAAGAAGGCACCATCATAAAGAAGGAGATCCCCGGCGTGGTGAAATCAGACATATTGTCAGGATCGAAGTTACCCGGCTTAACCATATTCGCCATGCTAAATAGCACAGGGCCACTGCCCGCTGGGTTCAGATGACGATGGAAAATATTCATCGCACCGAACTGGAAGCCTGACTGCAAAACGCTTTGCAGCAGCACTTCACCGCCAATCACGCTGCCGTGATGCGCAGCAACATGCAGCACTAACACCGTTTCGGTAATTTTCTCAGGCTCAGGCGCAACGTCAGGTACAGCCTGCGGCGCTTCTTCCTCGTATTCATCATCATAAGAAGATGTTACGTGAGGAGCTTCAGGCTCATTTTCTTCTTCAGCGTAATGAGCGGGCTGCTGCTTCGGCTGAATAACAGGCTCAGCAGGCTGAGAATGGCGAACCGGCTTACTCGGACGACGGTAATCATCTTCATCATCGTCACCGAACAAGGCATCACCCAGTAACGGATCGCTATGTTCACGCTGTTCTGGAACGACAGAGCTTGGTTGCGCTGCAGGGCGTGAAGGTGCACGAGCCGTATCCAATGGATCCGGACGTTCATCCTGTGACGCGCTGAACTGCCCAAATGCTGGCTCAACAGGTTTCTGTACCGGGTTGCTAGAACGCTGCACCCGAACTTCGCCCACGCCTTCATCTAGATCAGCCAGAGGCTGTTCGTCACGCTGTTTCTTTGTTTTTTTTGCTGGACGATCGCGAAATAGCGAAGAACGTTCTTTACGACTGGTCCACAAGCCGTGCAGTAACAACGCTATAATGGCGACCGCACCAACAACAATTAATATCAGACGCAAATCCTGCATCATCGCAATCTCTGTTGTTTTAATACTATTGCCATAATGGCAAACCCTTAACGCATAACTCTATTTGGCTGTCGGTACAAGTGCAAGTCTGGACTGAAATTTACCTTAAGAAAGATGACTTTTCGCACTTTTTTGCTGATTTTTCGGTCGATTCTGAACTGGAAAGCGATTTAACTCATAGTTATGATAGCTGAGATTTTTTTTATTATAACTAACACAGCTAAAAGAGCAGTTATGAAAAACACCCCTATCGGGTCAAATGAAAGAAATATCCCAACAAAAACCAATGGCGTTCACTACTTTTCTGAAGGTTGGCGTTTAGTTCGCCTGCCGGGAATTAAACGTTATGTGGTTATGCCATTGTTGGTGAACATCGTTTTAATGGGCTTAGCGTTCTGGTGGCTATTCAATCAGCTAGGCGCTTGGATCCCAAGTTTGATGAGTCACGTGCCTGACTGGCTACAGTGGCTTAGCTATTTACTCTGGCCGCTGGCCGTTATTTCGATCGTTTTGGTCTTCAGTTATTTATTCAGCACCATAGCCAACTGGATAGCCGCGCCGTTTAACGGCCTGCTGGCTGAGCAGTTAGAAGGCGTATTAACCGGTAAACCGCTGCCGGATACGGGCATTTGGAGCGTGGTCAAAGACGTGCCGAGAATTATGGCGCGTGAATGGAAAAAGCTGGCCTACTATCTGCCACGCGCCATCGTCTTGCTGATTTTGTATTTTATTCCGGGCGTGGGACAAACCGTTGCGCCTGTGCTGTGGTTCCTGTTCAGCGCATGGATGATGTCTATTCAGTACTGTGATTATCCGTTTGATAACCACAAGGTGAGTTTCCCAGACATGCGCGATGCCCTGCGCCGCAATAAAGTCGATAACCTACAGTTTGGCGCATTGACCAGCCTGTTTACCATGATCCCGATTTTAAATCTGGTGATCATGCCGGTTGCCGTTTGTGGCGCGACCGCCATGTGGGTTGATCGTTACCGCGCAGAGTATTCTCGCATTCAGCCGTAACCCTCCCACGTATTCCCTCCAAGAGCAGCTCCGGCTGCTCTGCTCGATTCCTTTCTCAGCTAAACTTCCGCTTCATGAAACCTAATCGCATATTGAAATAAGCATATATGATTTCTTTACTTCCCAACGGGTTGTATTCGCGTATGCTCAATTAATGTTCCCTGTATTTCATAGAGTTAAAGGACGTGCTATGAGCAAGATTTTTGAAGACAACTCCCTGACAATCGGTCATTCGCCGCTTGTTCGTCTGAATCGTATCGGCAATGGTCGTATTTTGGCGAAAGTGGAATCTCGTAACCCAAGTTTTAGCGTCAAAGACCGCATCGGCGCCAATATGATCTGGGATGCCGAAAAACGCGGCATTTTAAAACCGGGCATTGAGCTGGTTGAACCAACCAGCGGTAACACCGGTATTGCATTGGCCTTTGTGGCCGCCGCGCGTGGTTACAAGCTCACGCTCACCATGCCAGAAACCATGAGCCTTGAACGCCGTAAACTCCTCAAGGCCTTAGGCGCGAATCTGGTACTGACCGAAGGTGCCAAAGGCATGAAAGGCGCCATTGCTAAAGCCGAAGAAATTGTGGCGAGCGATCCAAAACGTTTCGTTCTGCTCCAGCAGTTTAGCAACCCCGCTAACCCAGAAATTCATGAAAAAACCACCGGCCCAGAGATTTGGGAAGACACCGATGGTCAAGTCGACGTGCTGATTTCTGGCGTCGGTACCGGCGGTACTCTAACCGGCACCAGCCGTTACCTGAAAAACACCAAAGGCAAAAAAGTCATCACCGTTGCCGTTGAACCTGAAAGCTCACCGGTTATCACTCAGGCGCTGGCCGGAGAAGAAATCAAACCAGGCCCACACAAAATTCAAGGTATCGGCGCTGGCTTCATTCCTGAAAACCTCGATTTAAATCTGGTTGACCGCGTGGCACTGGTTGGCAACGACGAAGCCATTGCGATGGCTCGCCGTCTGATGGAAGAAGAAGGCATCTTGGCCGGAATATCTTCGGGTGCGGCAGTTGTTGCAGCGGAAAAACTTGCTAACGATCCAGACTTTACTGACAAAACAATTGTGGTTATTCTGCCTTCCTCGGGTGAACGCTATTTAAGCACGGCATTGTTCGCAGATCTGTTCACAGAACAAGAATTGCAACAGTGATGCTGATGTTCTAATCATGCTAAAAAAGCACCCAAATGGGTGCTTTTTTGTGGCGCAGTTCAAAGTTTTTACCTGCCCAAACTTGCTTTTCCTGCCCGGGTCTAGTATTTAACCAAGCAATTATTTTGAAGCGCGAAATAAAGCGGAGTGTTGCGTCAAGTCAGCTGAATCGATTTACTGATTTGTCCTGAGCATCACGATAGCGGCATAATACGGATGTTATTAGCGAACGTATTCACGATAGTTTCTATCTTGAACACATTTTCTACAACGCTCAGGCTGCTACTGCTCCACGAGTTAGGCGCTAACTGAAAACAGGCTGAAGTTCAGTATTTAAGCTAAACTTTAGCCCCACAACATTAATTCAAAAATAGTTGGGGAAACCTATGTTCCAGCAAGAAGTTACGATTACCGCTCCGAATGGTCTGCACACCCGCCCTGCTGCTCAGTTCGTTAAAGAAGCAAAAGGCTTCACTTCTGACATCACCGTGACCTCTAACGGTAAAAGCGCAAGCGCTAAGAGCCTGTTTAAACTGCAGACTCTGGGTCTGACCCAAGGCACCGTAGTGACTATCGCCGCTGAAGGTGAAGATGAGCAGAAAGCCGTTGAACATTTGGTAAAACTGATGGCAGAACTTGAGTAATCCTCAAGTCCAATCCGTTTAGTTTAACCAGTCAACAGTAAGGTAGGGTTATGATTTCAGGTATCTTAGTATCGCCGGGCATTGCTTTTGGTAAGGCACTCTTACTGAAAGAAGATGAGATTATCATCAACCGGAAAAAAATCGCTGCTGAAGAAGTGGAGCAAGAGATCGCTCGTTTTAAATCTGGTCGTGATAAAGCATCTGTACAGCTTGAAGCCATCAGAGTGAAAGCAAGCGAGACCTTTGGCGAAGAGAAAGCCGCCATCTTCGAAGGCCACATCATGTTGTTGGAAGACGAAGAGCTTGAGCAGGAAATCATAGCCCTCATTAAAGACAGCAAAATGACCGCAGACGCTGCGGCTCACGAAGTTGTCGAAGGTCAAGCGAAGGCTCTGGAAGAGCTGGACGACGAATACCTGAAAGAGCGCGCGGCTGACGTGCGTGATATCGGTAAACGTCTGCTGATGAACATTCTCGGCATGACCATTGTTGATTTAAGCGCAATTCAGGACGAAGTTATTCTGGTTGCCACCGACCTGACTCCGTCAGAAACCGCACAGCTGAATCTGAACAAGGTTCTCGGCTTCATCACCGATCTGGGCGGCCGTACTTCCCACACCTCTATCATGGCGCGTTCTCTGGAACTGCCAGCGATTGTGGGCACCTCTGACGTGACCAAACAAGTCAAAAACGGCGATTTCCTGATCCTCGACGCCGTTAACAACAAAATCTACGTCAACCCGACGGCAGAAATCGTTGAAGAATTGAAAGCGGTACAGAACCAGTATGTGTCTGAAAAGAACGAACTGGTGAAACTGAAAGATCTGCCAGCTATCACGCTGGACGGACATCAGGTTGAAGTCTGTGCCAACATCGGTACCGTGCGCGATATCGCCGGTGCTGAACGTAACGGCGCTGAAGGCGTTGGTTTATACCGTACTGAATTCCTGTTCATGGATCGCGATGCGTTCCCAACAGAAGAAGAACAGTTCCAAGCTTATAAAGCTGTGGCTGAAGGTATGGGTTCTCAGGCGGTCATCGTGCGTACGATGGACATCGGCGGCGACAAAGATCTGCCGTACATGGATCTGCCAAAAGAAGAAAACCCATTCCTGGGCTGGCGTGCAATTCGTATCTGTTTAGATCGTAAAGAGATCCTGCATGCTCAGTTGCGCGCTATCCTGCGTGCTTCTGCATTCGGCAAACTGCGCATCATGTTCCCAATGGTTATTTCCGTTGAGGAAGTGCGTGAGCTGAAAGCTGAGTTGGAAATGCTGAAAACCCAGCTGCGCGAAGAAGGTAAAGCCTTCGACGAAACCATCGAAGTCGGCGTTATGGTTGAAACTCCAGCAGCGGCAACCATCGCACGTCATTTAGCGAAGGAAGTTGACTTCTTTAGTATTGGGACAAATGACTTAACCCAGTATACTCTAGCGGTAGATCGCGGAAACGAGCTGATTTCTCATCTCTACAACCCTATGTCTCCGTCAGTGTTGACCCTAATCAAACAGGTCATCGACGCGTCTCACGCGGAAGGTAAGTGGACCGGTATGTGCGGCGAGCTTGCTGGTGATGAACGTGCTACACTGCTTCTTTTGGGCATGGGGCTGGATGAGTTCAGCATGAGTTCTATCTCTATCCCTCGCATCAAAAAAATCATTCGTAATTCGAATTTTGAAGATGTGAAGGCACTGGCAGATGAAGCTCTGAACCAGCCAACAGCAGAAGATTTAATGAACGTGGTCAACAAGTTCATTGAAGAAAAAACTATCTGCTAATTCATGCGCTGGGCGCCGCCCAACATTACTTGCTTAGGAGAAGATCATGGGTTTGTTTGATAAACTGAAATCTCTGGTTTCAGACGACAAGAAAGACACGAGCAGCATTGAAATTTTTGCTCCGTTGTCTGGTGAAATTGTCAACATTGAAGATGTGCCGGACGTTGTATTTGCAGAGAAGATCGTTGGTGATGGCATCGCTATCAAACCAACAGGCAACAAAATGGTTGCTCCCGTTGATGGAACCATTGGCAAAATCTTTGAAACAAACCATGCATTCTCAATCGAGTCAGACAGTGGCATTGAGCTGTTTGTTCACTTTGGTATCGACACCGTTGAACTGAAAGGCGAAGGCTTCAAACGCATCGCTGAAGAAGGCCAGCGTGTTAAGAAAGGCGACGTTGTGATCGAGTTCGATCTGGCGCTGCTGGAAGAAAAAGCCAAGTCTACCCTGACTCCGGTTGTTATCTCTAACATGGACGAAATCAAAGAGCTGACTAAGCTTTCTGGTACCGTCGTTGTTGGCGAAACCCCAGTTATTCGCATTAAAAAATAATGTGATTTAGCATGAAAAAACGGAGCCTAAGGCTCCGTTTTTTATTGGCTGCGCGCGGAGATTTAACCTTCGCCCGCAAACGATACAAGCTATTCAACGAATCTCATTCGTTGAACACGCCGGTCGATAAATAGCGATCGCCCCGGTCACATATTATCGCCACCACTGTGCTCCCCGGATTCTCCTGCGCTACGCGCAGCGCCCCAGCAACAGCACCACCGGAACTCACGCCGCAGAACAGCCCTTCTTCACGCGCCAAGCGTTTCATGGTTTCTTCTGCCAACTGTTGTGACATATCCATTACCTCATCCACCAGTTCTGGGCGATAAATTCCCGGCAAATATTCCTGCGGCCAACGGCGGATCCCCGGAATGCTTGAGCCTTCAGAGGGCTGTAGACCGACAATCTTTACCGTATCACTCTGCTGCTTTAAGAAACGGCCAACGCCGGTAATCGTGCCCGTGGTGCCCATACTGGACACGAAATGCGTCACCTTGCCCTGCGTCTGTTGCCAAATCTCCGGCCCTGTGGTGGTGAAATGCGCTAGCGGGTTATCCGCATTATTAAACTGATCGAGGATCATCCCTTCACCACGGTCGGCCATTTGCTGTGCGAGATCGCGAGCGCCCTCAATGCCCTGTTCACGGCTGACTAAAATCAGCTCGGCACCGTATGCACGCATGGAAGCCTGACGCTCTTGGCTCATATTTTCCGGCATCAGTAATTTCATGCGGTAACCTTTCAGCGCCGCGATCATCGCTAATGCAATACCGGTATTGCCGCTGGTTGCCTCAATCAAGGTATCACCTGGTTTAATCTCACCACGCAGTTCAGCCTGCTGAATCATCGACAGCGCTGCGCGATCCTTTACCGAGCCAGCCGGATTATTCCCTTCCAGTTTGACCCAGACCTCACTCCCCGTGCCCGCAGCCATGCGCTGCAGCTGCACTAAAGGCGTGTTTCCAATACAAGATTCCAGAGAACTCACGAGCGGTTACCTATTTAGACAAAAGATGAGAAGTTTAGTGTAATGCAAAAGCGGAGATGTTGAAGAGGCACAATCTAAATCCCCGCCCTTCGAAGCAAAAGACGGGGAAAGGATCTAAGCACTTTTAGCCAGCGCTACCGGCTGCAAGGGCGTATCGCCCGCATACAAGCGCGCATTCAGACCACCCACAAAATATCGACCGCCGCGTTTAGGAGCCTGTGTACCATTGCCTTCCAGCATCACCACGCTGATAGGCTCAGGATGCCAACCCTGCGGCTGCACGGTAAGCTGCCAATAGTGTCCGCGTGGGCTCACTTCCAAGACCTGAACGGGCAACGGACAGCGCGCATTAGCCTGTAAGCTGACCTCCATTTCCCACGGACGCAGGAACATATCAACTTTGCCTTGATGCAACGGCGAGAATGCCAAAGGCCAATGATGCTCACCGATGTAAATCTGCGAGCCACGAATTTCGCCACCGACTTTATTCACTTCGCCCAAGAACTCCAGCACAAATCGGCTGGCAGGCTCACGCCACACATCATCAGGCGAGCCAATCTGCTCGATATTCCCTTGGCTCATCACCACGATCTGATCCGCCACTTCCATGGCTTCTTCCTGATCGTGAGTCACGAACACGCTGGTGAATTTCAGCTCTTCATGTAACTGGCGTAACCAACGGCGCAGCTCTTTACGCACCTGTGCATCCAGCGCGCCAAAAGGTTCATCCAGCAGTAAAATTTCAGGCTCAACGGCCAGCGCGCGCGCCAGAGCAACGCGCTGCTTTTGTCCACCGGAGAGCTGAGAAGGAAAACGATCGGCCAGATGGGCAAGCTGAACCATTTCTAGCAACTGTTCCACTTTCTGTTTAATCGCCGCCGTTGATGGACGCTCGCGACGCGGCAGCACCGTTAAGCCAAAGGCCACGTTATCGAACACGCTCATATGGCGAAACAGGGCGTAATGCTGGAAGACAAAACCCACGCGACGATCGCGCGCATGCAGTCGACTCACGTCATTACCGTTAAAGCTGAGCTGACCGCCGCTCTGCCCTTCTAAACCGGCAATAATTCGCAACAGCGTGGTTTTACCCGATCCGGATGGGCCAAGCAGCGCCACCATCTGGCCAGACGGAATGGTCAGAGAAATGTCGTTCAGAACTTTGGTGCGGCCAAAGTATTTGTTGACCTGTTTAATTTCAATGCTCATTTCACGTCCTCCCGCGCAGCGTGAACCACCTGTCGGTTCAAGCGCCATTGCAGCATATTTTTCAAGAACAACGTTACAATCGCCATCAGCGTCAACAGCGCGGCGGCGGTAAACGCTCCGGCGGTGTTGTAATCCTGATGCAGCAATTCAACCTGTAGCGGCAACGTGTAGGTTTCACCCCGTATCGAACCGGAAACCACCGACACCGCGCCAAATTCACCAATCGCACGCGCGTTCGTCAGCACCACGCCATATAACAGCGCCCAACGGATATTCGGCAGCGTCACGCGACGAAACATCTGCCAGCCAGAGGCACCCAGCAGCACCGCCGCTTCATCTTCGTGACTCCCTTGACTCATCATCACCGGTACGAGCTCGCGAACCACAAACGGACAGGTCACAAATACCGTGACTAACACCATGCCCGGCCACGAGAACATCAGTTGAATGTCATGTGCATCCAACCATCCACCTAGTGGACCGTTCGAACCGTAAAACAGTAAATAGAGCAGCCCCGCCACCACCGGCGACACCGCAAAAGGAATATCAATCAGCGTCAGCAACAGCTGGCGACCGGGGAATACAAAGCGCGTGCACAGCCATGCCAGCAACGTACCAAACACCAAATTGACCGGAACCGTAATCAACGCCACCAGCACCGTGAGCCAAATCGCATGCAGCATGTCGGGATCGCTAAGGTTCTTCCACACCACGCCAGCGCCTTCAGAAAATGCCAAAGCAAAGATTGAAATCATCGGCACCAGCAACAACAGCACCGAAAGCAGCACGCCGCTGCCGATCAAAAACCATTTCAGCCAGTCGACCTTGGGGCGAAGTTGTTGGCTGTTGCCTTGCCATGCAGATAAGTCAGCCATTAATGCCCCCCAATACGTTTGCCGAAGCGGCTTTGCAACGTGTTAATGCTAAACAACAGCAGCAACGATGCCGCCAAGATCACCGAGGCAATCGCACTCGCAGCCGGATAATCAAATTCTTGCAGACGGATAAAAATCATCAGCGACGTTACTTCCGTCTTCCATGCAATATTGCCCGCAATAAAAATCACCGCGCCAAACTCACCGAGGCTACGGGTGAACGACAGCGCGGTTCCCGCTAACAGCGCAGGCGCAACTTCGGGAAACACCACTTTGCGGAAGCTCTGCCAGCGTGAAGCGCCTAGCGTCTGCGCGGCCTCTTCATACTCAGGGCCGAGTTCTTCCAGCACCGGCTGCACGGTGCGAACCACAAACGGAATACTGGTAAACGCCATCGCGACGGCAATACCAAGCCACGTGAAAGCGACTTTGATATCTATCATCGCCAGCCATTGTCCATACCAGCCCGTGGTCGAAAAAAGCCCCGCCAGCGTTAGCCCTGCTACCGCCGTTGGCAGAGCAAACGGCAGATCCATCAGCCCATCCAACAGGGTTTTCCCAGGAAACTCATAGCGCGTTAGGATCCACGCCATCAGCATGCCAAATATCGCGTTGAACACGCTGGCAACGCCCGCCGCCAGCAACGTCACTTTATAGGCGGCCACCACCTGTGGGTTGGTGATCACGTCCCAATACTGCTGCCACGTCATCTGCGCGAGCTGCATGACCAGCGCGCTTAACGGCAACAACAAAATTAAACAGGTATACAGCAGGCTACTGCCCAGACTCAGGGTAAAGCCGGGCAAAACCCTTTTCGGTGCAGCGCGAGACAACAACATTACCGGTGCCCTTCTGCTAACAGTTGGTCAAGCTCTCCGCCGGTGGCAAAATGCGTTTGCATCACCTTCGGCCAGCTACCAAACTGATCTTCAACGCGGAACAACTTGGTTTCAGGGAACTGCCCTTTGGCCGCGGCCATCGCCTGTTTGTCATACACGCGGTAGTTAAAGCTGGTGATAATTTTTTGTGCCTCCGGCGAATAGAGGTAGTTCAAATAGGCCTTGGCGGCTTTTTCGGTGCCGTTGCGCTCAACGTTTTTGTCTACCCACGCAACGGGGAATTCAGCCAGAATATCCACCGGAGGAACGATCACCTCATAGCCCGCGTCACCGTACTGTTTTTGAATGTTTTTCACTTCTGATTCAAAGCTAATCAGCACGTCGCCCAAATTACGTTCCACAAACGTCGTCGTGGCACCACGGCCGCCGGTATCAAAAACTTCTACGTTGCCAAGAAAGCGTTTCATCCACTCGCGGCTTTTGGCCTGATCGCCACCATCGCTTAAATTCGCCGCGCCCCATGCGGCAAGATAGGTATAACGCCCGTTGCCTGAGGTTTTTGGATTAGGGAAGATCAGCTTCACATCGCTGCGCACCAGATCGTTCCAATCATGGATCTGCTTCGGGTTTCCCTTACGCACTAAAAACGCCATGGTGGAATAGAACGGTGAGCTGTTATTCGGCAGGCGAGCCTGCCAGTCTGCGGGGATCAGATTGCCGCGATCGTGCAGGATCTGCACGTCGGTGACCTGATTGTAGGTCACAACGTCCGCACGCAGCCCCTGCAAGATGGCCAAAGCCTGTTTAGAGGAACCCGCATGAGACTGCTTGATGGTCAGCGCCGCGTTCCCCTCTTTCTGCCATTGGGTTTCAAAGGCCGGGTTAAGTGCGGTGAACAGCTCGCGAGAAACGTCATAAGAGCTGTTCAGCAGTTCTGCCGCCGACGCTCCGCCAGAAATCAGCAACGTCGCCAGCGTCCATCCTTTGAGCTTATTCAGTTTCATCGTTCACCTTCAGTCAGTCTGTGAAAACGACCACGCATGTCGTCTTTATGACTGTTAGTGTATTTATAACTGGAGGCTAACCTGTAACGGTTTTATATATCGTTTGGGACTCAGAAAGCATCAAATGCTATAAGGCATTTTAGAATGGCGGTGTGAGGGAGAAATTGAGGGTGAATGTGAGAGAAATAACCGCCCGCAGAAGCAGGCGGTTAGGTGCGAATTACAGTGACAATAAGCGATCTAACGACGGCGCAAAGTAGTAGCTGCCGGTTACCGCTTTACTGAAGCGCAATAGCTGATCGCGCTTGCCGTCTAAGTCACCAAACATGCTTAGCAGCTGTTTTTCGATATTGTGCAAACGGCCACAATACGCAATAAACATCAGACCATGTGCGCCGCTAGCGGTGCCATACGGCAGGCTTTGACGCAGAATTTTCAGGCCTTTGCCATCTTCGCTCAGGTCAACACGGCTAACGTGTGAGGTATCTGGGCGTGATTCTGGATCAAGCTCTTCGCTGTCGTGCTTAGTACGACCGATAATCTGCTCTTGTTGCTCAGTGCTGAAACGACCCCATTGCTTAAGGTTGTGCTCCCAGCGCTGCACAAATACGTAGCTACCGCCTGCATCGGCGTCGTCATTGCCAATCACGCCGACGATAGGACGCTGCTCATCTTTCGGGTTTTCGGTGCCGTCAATAAAGCCGCTCAAATCGCGCTCTTCGACCCAGCGGAAACCGTGCACTTCTTCTTCAACCTTAATGCTGTTACCAAAGGCAGCCAGCGCGGCCTGAGCTAAAGAGAAGTTGATATCGTGGCGTAGAGACTGAATGTGGATCAGCAGGTCGCGCTGCGTTGCCGGAGCCAAACCTTTGCCAAGTGGGGTAAAAGGTTTCAGATCTGGCGCACCAACGCCTGCGGAAAGATCGCGCCAAACATCGTTACCGAAAGCGATAACCGCGCCTAAACGTTCCTGAGGATATTGTGCTTGCAGTTCTTCCAAGCTTTTGACGAAGGCTTTGCATCCCTGACGTACTGCATCAAGATCGCCTTGCACCATGGCTTCAATAAAAATACCAAAACGACAATGCTCTAATAAAATACCGCTTTGTGGCTGAGACATTAAACCTCATCTCCCTTTTTGACTGATTTGCCGCGCTCAAAGCTAACATCGTTCACTTCAGCTCGATTTTAGGGAGAGCACACCGATGGGGTCGTAGCGGCGTAAGCCGCCGGAGCGCCCCGCGGTGTGGTCGACCCGTGTATCTCGATCTCTTAAACGAACGGCGTAACGCTTAAAGCGCGATTTAATTGCGCGTAGTTTACGCTATGCCGAGGGCGTTGCCTTGCTAAAAAGCAAGAATTCAGAACAAAAAAGAGGTATTTAGTGAGGAAAAGCGCCGGTTTTAAACATTCAAATCGGCGCTTTCAAAAGGCAGGCTGTCACGTAGAACGAAAGAATTTAGATCGCGTTGGCGTGCCAAACAATCTGCGTAATCTTCCAGTTTTTCAGCGTATCGTCAGACGGCATTAAGCCTTCTGGCCCATGCCATTCACCGCTGAACAGATAGCTCACATGGCGGCTCTCTTTTGCTACGCATTCAACGTCGTTGGCGTTATCGCCCTGACCTTTCTGGCACACGCCATAGGCTTTTTCATAGAGATCGCTAAACGGCGTGCCTATTTTTACGCCCCATGCCGTTTTAATCGCATCGCTCTCAACGTTAACGCGTTTCACGGTGCCTTTGTCATCGCCGCTGATGGTCATCACCAGCGTGTCACCGTCCAGCGCCTGATAAAACGAGGTGACGGTTCCGTTACGCGTGCCCATACCAGAACGTAGGCGATAATCATCATCCAGCGCCTTATTGATAGCGGCTTCGTTTAGCGGCGTACTGGCATTGATACCGGCAACACCCATATCGCTCACTTCTACCGAGCTACCAAACCAGTTTAGCGGTGACAAGCTGGACCATGACATATGACTCATCGTAGAGCAGCCCGTTAATAACAGCGGAACCACTAACAACAGAGGACGAAAATTCATGCGAATGCTCCTTGGTATCGAGTCGTGGTCAGCACGCCCGAGAAAGTTTATCTGGCTGGTTGGAGTGCACATCTGGGAAAAAGTGCCGAAAACTTTTTCCTAATTTCACCTTAACGCGTCATTCACGCCTAGGCCTCGGGTTTAAATGATTCGCTGATCTTGAAGCTATCAATCAGCCGGGAGTTAAACAGCAAATAGGCTACCGCCAGCAAATCCAACAACAGAATGACTAAAGAGAGCAGCGTGACATCATTGCTGTTGGTCCAAAAAGGTACGGCCTGTAGCCCCATTTGTGCCAGCGTGGTGAGAATTAATACCCAACGCCAGCGTTTCCAAAGGCCTTTCCATAAATGGCGGCGACCGCTCAATAAAAAGCCCAAAGCCGCCGGAAGACCGACAAGCATTCCGCTCCAAAATAACCCGCGATCGGGATAAAACAGCGCCAGCAGATCGGCACCTTGCTGGCGCGACGAGCCCGCCACCACAAATAAAAACCAGGTTTTAGCCTGTAATATCAAAACCAGCCAAAATACCCACGGTAAGCGCAACATGCCGTGGGTATTAAAATCATCGGGGGAATAGGTGCGATGGAGCATAGCCACTCATAGGAAATAAACCAGACGTTTCAGCTCGTTATCCTGCTTTGCACAATAACGAGCCCAACATAAAAGCGCGATCAGTATTCGTGATCTTCAATAAGCCTTTTGCTCAGACACAAGGTGTCCTGCGTTTCGTAGTCCAGCTTCTCATACATGCCGATGACCGCATCATTTTCTTCACTGACCAAGATTTGAATCTTTGGGCAGCCGCGGGCGATCAGCTTTTTCTCGAGGCGACTGATCAGCGCATTGGCAATGCCACGACCGCGAAAATCAGGGTGAACCCCCAGATAATACGCCGTGCCACGGTGACCGTCGTAGCCGCCCATGACGGTCCCCACCACCTCACCGCCGACTTCCGCGACAAGAAATAAATCCGCGTCGTGATTGAGCTTACGCTCAATATCCGTCTCCGGATCGTTCCACGGGCGCAGCAGGTCGCAACGCTCCCACAGCGTAGTAACTTCTTCAAAATCAGCTTGTTTAAAAACGCGGATTTCCATGGTTCTAACCGTAATTATTTGTATTAATACCTAATTATCGCCGGAATCCTTCGATACGCAACGAAAAAGTTATCTTACTGTTTCCATGGGCTTATCCGAAAGACGCTGGCCGGTCGGCAAACCAAACCAGGGAATAGCAATAATGCGTATCGCTGAGCAGGAAATCGGGGCTCACGCTGGGGCTCCATGAATCGTCCCCGCCGACGCCCATATGAAAGCCATCAATGTTAACCCACACGCCCTGTTCTTCATGTAATCGATGCTGGTGAGAGGTCTCCATCAGCTGCTTCTGGCTGAATCGGCTTAAGCCAAAATGGAAATTCCCCTGCCATTGCCAGCGTCCAAATTCCAGCTGGCGCGTATGACAGCGCAGTCCATTTTCGCTTGGGAAAATATAAGGGGTATGCAACTCAGAAAGTGGCAACGTCCAGCGCCCATACTGCGCGGCGAGCTGTCGGTCAGGATAGTTTTCATGTGGGCCAAGCCCTAGCCATGTGACATCAGAAGTCACTTCAGCCACCTGACAGCTTAAGCCAATGCGAGCAGGCGCAGGCATCCCGTGGCCCACATCCACCGCCACGGTGATATGTAGCTTGCCCTGATGATCGACCAGATAGGTTTTCCGGCTGATAAACAACACCGCTTGCTGGTTATGGTAAGCATGCTCTGTCGTGATTTGAATACCTTGAGAAACCACATCAGCAGCACATTGCAACAACTGAACGTCCAGCGCGTACATACCTGCCTTTTTCCAGCGCTCAACCCACGCGTTGGGATCGATGCGCGCCACTTCACTCACGCCAATATCATTATCGAGCGGCGCACGCGTAAAGTTGTCTTGCAGCGGTGTTAACAGCGTGGCTTTGTCACCCTGCCACCACTGTTCGAGCAGGCCAGTTTGGCGGCTAAACTGCCAGCGCTGATCTTGCCAAATGACGCAATGCTCATCACCAGACGTTTCCAAACGCGGCATTGTGCCGCACGCTTCACTAGCCATCGTTAGAGCAAGCGGCTGAGCCAATCGCCACTGATCCCACGCGCAGCGGTGATGTTCATCCGACCACGGCGTCGCTTCACGCTGGCGAACTTCGACGTTAAGCCACCGTTCACCTGAAGAAATACTCTCAGGCATATCGCCCAACACGATATGCTGCGAGGTTTCCGCCAGCAGATTGAGGTCAATACATCCCGCAGCCAGAATATCTCCATCCTGCGCGACGTTCCAAAATAGCTGCTCGTTATCGCTGGTTCGAAACAGATATTCACTGGTGATTTCTACGCTGAGCGGGTTTTGTTCGACCAAACGAAACTGGAAGAACTGCTGGGCACGCTGAGCTTCAAACAACGCCGGATGCGGTGTTCTATCGGGGAACACTAAACCATTCAGGCAAAACTGGCGATCGTTTGGCGTGTCGCCAAAATCTCCTCCGTATGCCCAATACGCTTCGCCCTGTTCATCCACTTTAGTCAACGCCTGATCGACCCAATCCCACACAAAACCGCCCTGTAAACGCGGATACTTGCGGAATGCCTGCCAATAGCGATCAAAACCACCCAAGCTGTTACCCATCGCGTGAGCATATTCACACAGGATCAGCGGACGCGCTTCGTCCGGCAGACCGACCCACTTTTTAATTGACCATTTGGGCACCGTTGGGTGCGGCTGATCTTGATCTACGCGCGCATACATCGGGCAAAGGATATCGGTGGCGGCAGTATTCGCGCCCCCACCTTCATATTGAACAGGTCGAGTCGGATCGTTAGTTTTTACCCAGCGATAAAGCGCATCATGATGACAGCCGTGGCCAGACTCGTTCCCCAGCGACCAGATAATAATCGACGGATGGTTACGATCGCGCTGCACCATACGCGTCACGCGTTCGCTCATGGCGTTGAACCAAACCGGATCGTCACTCAAGCGATTCATGGGGATCATGCCGTGCGTTTCGATATTGGCCTCATCCACTACGTACAAGCCATATTGATCACACAGCCGATACCACAGTGGATGGTTGGGATAATGGGAACAGCGCACCGCATTAAAATTGTGCTGCTTGAGTAAAATAATATCGCGGCGCATGGTTTCTTCGTCCATCACCTGCCCATGTTCAGGGTGGTGCTCATGACGATTGGCGCCGCGTATCAATAAGGGTTTTCCGTTCAGTTGGAGCTGCCCATGGCTGATTTCAATCTGACGAAATCCAACGTCATAGGCTTCAACCTCAACAATACCGCCCTGCTCGTCACAGAGTGAAACCACCGCACGATAGAGATGGGGTTCTTCCGCACTCCACAACAGAGGCTTATCCACCCGTAAACGCAGCGTAGTGCGATCGTCATAGGTGCCGCGCTCATCCACAATATCACTGACGATAGCCTGCTGATGTTCGGCAACGCAGCGATCGTTTCGCCACAGATCCACACGGGCATAATAGCTCGGTTCAGGACGATTCAGCCGCACCAAAATCTCAAGATCGGCGTGATAAAAGCCGGCTCCCAGATGCGTTCTAATCTGAACATCGCACAGGTGAGTGGCGGGTTTATGCAGCAACGTTACATCACGAAAAATGCCGCTCATGCGCCACATATCCTGATCTTCAAGATAGGTGCCGTCGCTCCAGCGTAGCACCAGCACCGCTAGCCGGTTTTCCCCTGAATGCAGCGCATGGGTGAGATCAAACTCGGCGGGCAGGCGGCTATCCTGCGAATAACCAATCCACTGACCATTACACCACAGATAAAAAGCAGAATTTACGCCGTCAAAAATAACCCGCGTCTGCCCCTGCGCCAGCCACGCATCATCCACGCTAAACGCCAGCGAATAACATCCCGTGGGGTTTTGCTGTGGCACAAACGGAGGATTGACCGGAATTGGATAGGTGATGTTGGTATAGATAGGTGCATCATAGCCCGCCATTTGCCAGTTAGACGGCACCTGTAAGGCATCGGCATCGTCTAAGTCCGCATGCCGCCAAGATTCTGGCACCTGTTCAGGTTGGCTAAAATAGCTAAATGCCCAAACGCCATTCAGTGAAATCCGCTGCAACGAAGGCCGATCGTTTTGCGCATCCTGCGTATTACGCCAGCTATTAAAAGGCGGATGAGCCGGTAAGCGTTGATATTGCGTGCAAATAGGATTTTCCCAGTCACGACGAGAAAGGACAACAGACAGCGAATTAACAGCGTTATCAGCAGAATTAGATTTCATCGCGATGGCCTATGCATCTTCAATATCGAATAGAACATCAAAATGAATAACAAACCCAGCGCTGTAAAGCAGTAAAGTCCCGTTCTATGAACAGCCTCAAACAAGGTAACAGTTCGAAATAGTTCTCAACTCGATCATTGCGGTAGCGACGCGCTACTATTCAGCCTCTGTTTGTTATCAATGGCTAATGAATCATTCATCACATGAAGAATTTCTCCCACTTCCGTTTATTGCCTAAATACACTTCCCGTCGTCAGTTCCTCCTGTCTGGATTGGCGGCGATGGCGCTGGCGGGAAGTAAAATCGACGCGGCCTCCGCCAGCAGCACCGCCTTAACGGCAAAACCGGCAAAAAAAGCACCGGGTGCTCGCAAGGTCATCATGCTCGACCCGGGTCACGGCGGCATCGATCCAGGGGCTGTGGGTCATCAAGGAGCCAAAGAGAAACATGTGGTGTTAGAGATTGCCCACTACGTGCGCGATCACCTGCGCGAACACGGCAATATTGACGTGAAAATGACGCGTGAAGATGATTTCTTTATCCCACTGTATAAGCGGGTAGAAATTGCCCATCAGCATCAGGCCGACCTGTTCGTTTCTATCCACGCCGATGGATTTACCAGCCCAACCGCATCAGGCGCATCGGTGTTTGCCCTCTCCAACCGCGGCGCGAGCAGCACGATGGCAAAATATATGTCGCAGCGCGAAAACGATGCCGACAAAGTGGCTGGGGCGAAATACGCCGATGAAGATAATAATTATCTTCAGCAGGTGCTGTTCGATTTGGTGCAAACCGACACCATCAAAAATAGCCTCACGCTAGGCCGCCATCTATTAGACCATATTAAACCGGTGCATCATCTGCACAGCCAGCATACCGAACAGGCTGCGTTTGCAGTTTTAAAATCACCGTCGATCCCCTCGGTGTTGGTTGAAACCTCGTTTATCACCAATCATCAGGAAGAACAGTTGTTAACCTCAGTGGCCTTCCGCCAGCAGATCTCGCAGGCTATCGCGAACGGCATCGTCAAATACCTCGATTATTTCGATGCCCACGAGCGTCGGCGTCCGAGTTAATTTGGCCAAATAGCGTGGGAAGTTAATCCCACAGGAAAGCCCCGTTTTCCGCTATACTGGCGCACTTATTTGCATCATTAGATGCATTTTATTTCATTGAGCAATGTAGCGGAAAACGTCATGAGCAAGCCTTCTTCTGCGCAGGTAAAAGCTTTTTTGCTGAGCCTGCAGGATTCTCTCTGTCAGCAAATTGCTGCCGCCGATGGGCAATCCACGTTTCGTGAGGATAACTGGCAGCGCGAGGCCGGTGGCGGCGGACGCAGCCGCGTGCTGACTCAGGGTGCCGTGTTTGAGCAGGCTGGCGTCAATTTCTCCCACGTTACCGGTGGGCAACTCCCCGCCTCGGCCACCGCGCACCGTCCTGAATTAGCCGGACGCAGTTTCGAAGCGATGGGCGTATCGTTAGTGATCCATCCACTTAATCCTTATGTCCCCACCAGCCATGCCAACGTGCGTTTTTTTATCGCTGAAAAAGAGGGTGAAGAGCCCGTGTGGTGGTTTGGCGGCGGTTTCGATCTCACCCCGTTTTATCCTTTCAAAGAAGACGTCCTGCATTGGCATCGAACCGCACGCGATCTGTGTCAGCCGTTTGGCGAAGAGGTGTATCCGCGCTATAAAAAGTGGTGCGATGAGTATTTCTTTATCAAACATCGTCAGGAATCACGCGGCGTGGGTGGCCTGTTCTTTGACGATTTAAATACCCCTGATTTCGATCGCTGCTTTGATTTCATGAAAGCCGTGGGAAACGGTTTTAATGCCGCCTATCTGCCTATTGTGGCCAAGCGCAAAGACACCCCCTTCGGTGAACGCGAACGTCAATTCCAGCTGTATCGTCGTGGCCGCTACGTTGAATTCAATTTGGTATGGGATCGCGGTACGCTGTTTGGCCTGCAAACCGGAGGAAGAACCGAATCTATTTTAATGTCGATGCCGCCGCTGGTTCGCTGGGAATATGATTTCCACCCTGAGCCCAATTCACCCGAGGCCGCGCTTGAGCGTGATTTTTTGCCGGTTCAAGACTGGCTAAAGGAAGAGTAATGTCAGAAGCAAAACAAATTTGGGTCGATGCCGATGCCTGCCCAAACGTGATCAAAGAGGTACTGTTTCGCGCCGCCGATCGCGTCGGGATATTTGTCACCTTGGTCGCTAACCAAACCATCCGCACTCCACCGTCGCGCTTTATTCGTAGCCTGCGCGTCGAAGCAGGTTTTGACGTTGCGGATAACGAAATTGTGCGTCGCGTCAATCCCGGTGATTTAGTCATCACCGCAGATATTCCGTTGGCAGCCGAAGTGCTGGAAAAAGGCGGCGTAGCGCTAAACCCTCGCGGTGAGCTTTATACCGAAGCCAACATTAAAGAACGCCTGAACATGCGTGATTTTATGGATACCATGCGCGCCAGCGGTGTACAAACCGGCGGCCCAGCGACGCTGCATCAGCGCGATAGACAAGAATTTGCCAACCAGCTCGATCGCTGGCTGCAAAAACGCTAAGCGCCTCGAAAACTTTACAGCCGCGTCACGCCTAGCGCGGCTGCCCGTAGTTTCATATCGCTACAACGCTGATATTCATCCACGGATATCGGGCTAAAACCGCTAATCAATAAACGCGATCGCACCGCTGCCATTGACGGATCTTCCACCATTTTTTTCAGCGCACGGCGCAAACGCAGCAGACGGGCTTCATTTCCCGCTGCGGTAATCAACGGTAAACCGGGCGCCGGTGGCGTTTCCCCGATAATTTTCAAACCACTCAGGCATTGCGGCTCCGCTTTTTGCAGCAGCGCCAGCGTCACGCAGTCAATAGCGGCAATATCGGCTTCGCCCTGTTTAATCGCCAACAGCGAGGCACGATGCGATCCGGTCTGCAACGTGCTGGCAAAAAAGCGCCCATGGTGCGCCAATGGCGCAATCACCGAGCGCAACGCATTGTATCCGGACTGGGAATCCTCGCTGTTATACGCCGCTTTGCGGCCTAAAAACGAACCAATATCGGCACCGGCGTCCTGTTTTCTCGCCACTAAAAAACTACGATAATCATTACCCTCACATCCCGGCGCGCGATAGCGAAACACCCCCACGGCGTCGACTTTTGCACTTAATGTTTCCTGAAGCGGATAGCCGCAGGTTTGGCTGAGCAATAAATCAGGCTGCTGCCAATGTGCATAGAGATCATCCGGCCAGCACAAATGAGGCGGCAAATCCTCTTCACCCTCCTGCGCCAGCCAGCGAGAAAGTCCCTGCCAGAGCAGCTCTACATCATCGCGATTGATGCCATACATCGGCAACGAAACCCGCATGTTTATCATCCCTCTGTCGACGGTGGCACCTGTCGCCAACGTGTTAAATAATTTACCCAGCGCTCAAACGCCGCGTCGGTAATCATCGCCAATAGCGCCACCAGCAATGCGCCCTGAATGACGTAAGCGGTGTTAAAACCACTTAGCCCAATAATAATAGGCGAACCTAGCGTTTTTACCCCAACCGTTGAGGCAATAGCTGCGGTGCCGATATTGATAATGACGGAGGTGCGCACTCCGGCCAAAATCACCGGCGCGGCTAACGGAATTTCCGCTCGCCACAGGATCTGCCAAGGATTCATTCCGGCCCCTCGGGCAGTCTCTCGCACCGCGGCAGGCACCGATTCAATCCCGCTAATGGTTCCCTGCAAAATCGGCAACAAACCATACAGCACCAAGGCAATCACCGCGGGCTCAGGGCTGAAGCCCATCAGCGGCACCGCCACCGCTAGCACCGCCACAGGTGGAAATGTTTGCCCCACCGCCGTGATAGTTTCCACCATTGAGCGAAACTCGCGTCCGCCGCGATGGGTGACCAATAGCCCTGCACTCACGCCAATCACCACGGCAATCAGACTGGAAATCGCCACTAACGAAACATGCGCCAGCGTGAGCGACCAAAAACTGTCTTGCTGATACACCGGCCGTGAAAGCTCAGGAAATAAAGCGCTAAATAAACGCCCCATGTGCGCCATTCCGCTATTCAGCCCAATAAGCAGCACGATCCCCCACAGCAATGGATCGAAGTACCAGCGTCGGGTTATCGCATGATATTTCCCCTGCATCATGCCTCCGTTTTCTTCACCAAATCGGCGAAATAGAGCACGCCAACCGGCTGCCCTGCCTCATCGATAACGGGTAAACGGTCAACCTGACGGTAAATAAAGACCGACATCGCATCACGTAAATTAAGATCGCAGAGAATTGGCTCACCGTGAAGAAGTTCGCCGCGACGCACGCGGGAAGCCACTACGTCTAATCCCAACAGCTTGATCCCAACGTCGCTGTGCCCAAAGAATTGACGCACAAAATCATTTACCGGTTGATTCAGCAACGCCTGCGGCGTTCCCTGCTGGACCACTTTTCCGGCGTCCATCAGCACGATACGATCGGCAAGGCTCAGCGCCTCATCGATATCGTGAGTCACCAAAACAATGGTACGGCCTAACAAGGTATGAATGCGGCCGATTTCCTGTTGCAAGGTGGTGCGAGTGACGGGATCGAGCGCGCCAAAAGGCTCATCCATCAGTAAAACTTCCGGATCGGCAGCCAAAGCTCTCGCCACGCCCACGCGCTGCTGCTGCCCCCCTGAAAGCTGATGCGGATAACGATGGCGAAACTCGGCCACATCCAAACTGAGCATTTCCATCAGCTCCGTCACGCGCTGGCGAATACGGGCTGCGGGCCACTTCAACAGCTGTGGCACGGTGGCAATATTTTGCTCTACCGTCCAATGTGGAAATAATCCAATAGATTGAATGGCATATCCCATACGCCGCCGCAAAGCCTCAGGCTTAAAATGACTGATATCCTGTCCGGCGAAGGTTAGCTCACCGCTGTCATGATCGATTAAGCGATTGATCATTTTCAGCGTGGTCGATTTCCCCGAGCCAGAGGTGCCGATCAGCACGGTAAATTCACCCTCAGCAATATGCAAAGAGAGGTCTTCTACCGCCGGACGTCCGGCAAAGTATTTATTAACATGCTTGAAATGAATCATTGTCGCGTCGCTTCAATTCGAGAAACTAAAAATTTAAATAAGGTATCTACGGTCACCGCCATCACAACCACCGGAATAACCCCCAGCAACACCAAATCCAACGCGCTGCTGAGTAAGCCTTGGAAGACAATGGCACCAAATCCTCCCGCGCCGATCAGCGCGGCGATAACCGCCATCCCCACGGTTTGAACCGCCACAATTCGCACACCGCCCAGCACAACGGGCAGGGCCAAAGGTAATTCAACCTTACGCAGGATTTGGCTTTGCGTCATACCCACGCCGCGCGCGGCTTCAATCACCGGCTGCGGAACCTGTTCAATTCCCGCAACCACGCTACGTACCAGCGGCAACAGCGCATACAGCACCAAAGCGATCAGCGCCGGTGCAACGCCAATTCCGCTAATACCCAGCGCTCCCAACCATGGCCATGCCTGAGCTAATCCCGCAAGCGGCGCAATCAACAAGCCAAATAGCGCAATTGAGGGGATGGTCTGAATAATATTGAGCACCGAAAACATCGGCTTACGCAGTTTTTCACAGCGCGCAGCAACAATGCCAAGCGGCACACCGATGAGCACTGCCGCCGCGAGCGTGCTAAACAGCAACGTGAGATGTTGCCCAAGCGCCTGATTAAACACATCGTCACGGTTGGCGTATTCTTTCATCAGCGAAAGCGTATCCAGCGCACCGCTGAGTAATAAGATCGGTATCGGAGCCAAAATCAGCAGCGCTGCCAAAATACGTATCCCGCTGCTTTGAGTTAAACGGCTAACGGCGTCGGCGCCGCTCAGCAAACTTAACGCACCGATAAACCAAAATCCGCCACCTAAAGAAACGCGCACCAAGCTATCTTCATCACCGGCTAACAGGTGTGCTTGCCATGCAATCAAGAGCAGCAAACCTGCAAACAATGCGCCGCTGACGAGATAAATCAGCCATAGCGCAAGGCGGTTTTGTGGGCAAAAGCAAAGGATGAGCAAGACAGGAAACGGTAGGATCAGAATCCATGCAAAGCCATGAATAATGTCCCTTAGCGGCATACCAGTACCAGACACCAAGCGGTTTGCCGCCTGAGTCAGCAGCGGCATTTGCCAGAGCGCCAACATCATCAGCAGCCAGAGTGTGAGCACGACTCTGTTTTTTACCAAAACGGAATTCCCTATAGTTTTCCCCACCCAAATCCTCCTCTTATCAGTGGAGGCCGCAACAGCGCGATACACGATCTGCTCCTCCCCCTGCCAAGGGGGAGGTTGGGAGGAGGTATTAACTTAAGACTTAACAAATCCCTTATCTTTCAGGTATTTTGCTGCGACTTTCTTCGCATCTTGCCCATCAACGGCAATTTTAGCGTTCAGTTTTTGCAGCGTTGGGCCATCAAGAGATTCAAAGACCGGTTTCAGCACGGCCGCGATTTCGGGATGTGCTTTCAGCGTAGCCTCGCGCACGATTGGCGTTGGCGCGTAGATTGGCTGCACGCCTTTAGGATCGCTAAGCGTTTTCAAACCTAATGCGGCAACGGGGCCATCGGTGCCGTACGCCATCGCGCCGTTAACGCCTGAAGTTTGCTCCGCGGCCGCTTTAATCGTCACTGCGGTATCGCCACCGGCCAGAGACAACAGCTGATCTTGATCCAGTTTGAAACCATAGGCCGTTTCAAACGCCGGTAATGCATCAGGGCGTTCGATAAACTCAGCCGACGCGGCCAGCTTAAATTTACCGCCCTGCTTCAGCCACTTACCTAAATCTTCTAACGATTCCAGATGGTTTTGCTGCGCCACGTCGTTGCGCACCGCGATACTCCACGTATTGTTAGCCGGTGCTGGCGTCAACCAGACAATTTGGTTCTTCGCCAAATCGAGCTGCTTCACTTTTTCATAGCCTTGCTGAGCATTTTTCCATGCTGGATCTTTTTCGTCGGCAAAGAAGAAAGCCCCATTGCCGGTATATTCTGGGTAAATATCAATTTCGCCCGCGGCGATCGCACCCCGTAAAACTTTGGTGGTGCCAAGCTGGGTTTTGTTTACCGTTTTGATGCCGTTTGCGTCCAAGGTTTGCACAATGAGATTGCCCAACAGTGAACCTTCGGTATCAATTTTAGAGCCCACCGTTACTGCATCGGCCGCCTGTGCGGTGCACATCGTCGCGCCCATTAACGCCAAAGATGCCAGAATCCTACGTCCCATAAATATATTTCCTGCCATAACGGTTCCTCATCATTGTTATTGTGTTTGTTTGCATCAGAAAGCTCGATTAAGCCCTTTTCTTCTCGCCCCATTAAGGGATGTTGAGTCACCTCAATAGCGCGCCACGCATAATTTCGCCACCACTGCGAATAGCCCTGCACCACAAACCCGTGATTACGCTGCTGATACTCGATGCGGTCTGCCAGATAGGCTTTACGTAACCCATACCAAGGCAATCCCGGCAAATCATGATGAACAATGTGATAGTTCAAATTGAGAAAAAGCAGCCGCCAAGGCCATGCTGCTTCATTAATAATAGAACGAGCTGAGGGTTCGTCCACCGCGCGGTGCTCGTAAAACGAGCGAACCATGGCAAGTCCTAAGGCCGGATAGCTCACCGCTATCAGGTACCACCACGCTGACATCCCCGCGAGTTGGGCGATCCAGAGCACTAACGCCAGCAATGAAAGATGAATCAACCACATGGTAATTTTTTTGCCATTACCGCGAATTATTTCTCGTAGCTCATCTTTGAGCAGTGCGCCAATGCCCAGCGCAGGACCCAACAAAATCCGACCAAAAAAGGTATTTCGAAACGCAATGACGCCGCGCCATAGCGCCGATGAATGCTGCCAGCGTGACTCGGAAAAATAGTAGGACTCAGGATCGTCCAGCGGATGCGTTAAAGAGTCATCGTTGTGGTGAGCTAAATGAGAGTCTCGATAAACTCCATAGGGATACCAAACCGCCAGCGGCAGCAGGCCAAGTAATTGGTTCACGCGCGGCCAGCGCGTTGGATGCCCGTGGATAAGCTCATGCTGTAATGACATATACCAGCAAGCGATGAGTATCAGCAACGGTGTTCCAACGGCTTTGCCAAGCGTCTGCCAGTGGTAAACCACCAGCGCCCATCCGCCATACATGGCGAGCAGCACACACCACGTTGGAAGCTCGCTGCGCCACAGCCATTGACGTTGCCATAAACGAATACGGCTTTTCTGCTCGGCATGCAGATAGTGCGAAGTTCGCGTTTTGCTGGTTGCTGATGTCATCAATAAGCCACTCCCTCAATCCGATGTGGCTCAGTATTCCTGAAAGCTTAAATTCCACTAAATACTAAAAAATTTGTTTTTATTACGATAATGAATATGTGTTTCATGAGAAAAGTGACTTGAATGTTACAAAATGGTTAGAGGCAAAGCCTACTGCGGGGTATAATCAGCGCAATTGTATTTAGGAGAATAATCATGCTGAAAAAAGCAATCATCGCCGGAATGGCACTGTTAACACTGGGCGGCGTTGGCGGAGTGATTCTGGCCGGAATTATTATCTACGTTCGCTCATAATTCCTGCTAAATATTGGCCTGAGCCGCGACTTCGCCTACTATAGGGAAATATCCCTCAGTCTTGTTAAGGTTTGTCCCTGATGGCAGTTATCCCTAAAAACTATGCCCGTTTAGAAACTGGCTACCGTGAAAAAGCGCTTAAAATCTATCCTTGGGTGTGCGGTCGCTGTTCGCGCGAATTTGTGTACTCCAATCTGCGTGAATTAACCGTGCATCATATCGATCACGATCACACCAATAACCCAGAAGACGGCAGCAACTGGGAGCTTCTGTGTTTATATTGTCACGATCATGAACACTCAAAATACACCGAAGCCGACCAATACGGTTCAACCGTAATTGCGGGTGAAGATGCGCAAAAAGACGTAGGTGAAGCCACCTATAATCCGTTTGCCGATCTTAAAGCGATGCTGAATAAGAAATAAGCGACCGCTCTCTATTTTCCTTAATAATTCAAATTGCCGTTCTGTGGCTTGAAATATGAAAAGGAAAAAGAAAAGGCGCTGAAGATAAACTTCAGCGCCTGCTAGGTGGACATTAACAAAACGATTTTCACTTCTACCGCGTTGAACACCGCAGGGCTAGAAAATATGTGAACCATAGCCCCACATGATAACGGTTATCCCTAATAACAGCTCGAGTACCAAAACGCCTATTGCAAAGGTGGAGCCTGAAAATATAAACCCCTGACCTTCAGTGATACCGAGGAAATTCGGAATACCGCGATACAACAAATACCCGCTATAACATACACCAACAATAACAGCGAGCATGCACAGCCATACCATCGGATATATTGATACGATACTGCTAATAAACATGGGCGTACCGACGTAGCCCGCAAACACAATACATTGATTTAAACTCGGGCAGTTTTCATATTCCCGAGCCATCCAGCGAATGACCATACCAACAAAACCTACCGCGGCGAGCATTAAGCCGTAAAACACAACTGCAATAGCTAACGCCGTCATCGGCATAACTTTAAAAACGCGGTCTCCGCCGAAATCCCAGCCAAACTGGGTGGTACCGATAAAAGAGCAGATGACAGGAATAGCAGCCATCAGCAGCACATGGTGAGTATAGATATGCGATACCGACTCATTTTCCTGCCGTATTTGCCGGAACTCCTGTGCCGGATGCGATAACAGTCCCCAAACATGGTTACTCATGACACACCCCCTGACGTCTATCGAGGGAATAACGCTTACTCACATTTTCCCCTCACTTTCAGTATAGAACGCCCCCACAAAAGTACAGAAAAAAATAGGAATTTTTTTATCTCTATAAGCCGCGCCCTCATTGGGTTTGGACTGAATTTGTTTTAATTTTTCGAAGCTGTCTTTTTGCCAAACATAAATTCCTTATTTTGCTAAAGTATTCCCTAATATTGGTATGATTTTATGCGGCGGCATCATGATCGACAGCGAAATAACTCTGCGAAAATTAGAAATCTTTTTAGCCTTCATGGAAAAAGAAAATATTACCCGCGCGGCAGAATCTCTGGGATTAAGCAGTGTGAGCGTGCATAGAGCGTTGCACACGCTAGAAGACGGTTTCCGCTGCCCGCTATTTGTGCATAAAGGGCGGAATTTATTACCGCTTCCAGCCGCACATACGCTGGCGGAATATGCTCGCGATCTGGTGGAGCTTGCTCAGAAAGGCATTGAAGAAACGCGGATTGCCGCTGGGTTTGGTCAGCAGCGGATGAAAATTGGCACCATGTATTCGCTAACGCTGGAAACCATTCCTAAGCTCATCATGGGCGTCAAGCTGCGCCGCCCTGAAGTGGAAATCAGCCTTACCATGGGCTCGAATCAGGATTTATTACAGCAGCTCGAAAACCAGCAGCTCGACGCCATTCTGATTTCTATTTCTGACAGCCAAGTGAACGAACAGTTATTCGAAACCGTACCGCTGTTTCAAGACGATATTTTTCTTGCGGCACCGGCGTCATCAGCGCTGGTGAAACCCGGTCTGGCGGATCTGCGTGATTATCGAGGCGAGAAGTTCGTTGCCTTAGCGGAAGGATTTGCCACCTATCACGGTTTTAGCGAGGCATTTCAAATAGCCGGTTTCGAGCCGGACATCGTGACCCGAGTCAACGATATTTTCTCGATGCTCAGTCTGGTTCAGGCTGGCGTGGGCTATACGCTGATCCCAGGTCGAATGAAAAACGTGTATGAAAGCAGCGTGAAGCTGCTGCCGCTGTGCAGTGAATATCAAATGCGCCAGACCATTGCGTTGGTATTTTCTCGTAGCCGAGAACAAGATCCTAACCTACTCGCACTCACCGCAGAAGGACGCATGTACGCACGCGCCCATCCTTCACTCAATTAAGCTAGTTTCTGATAGCGAGCCACAATATCAGTGACCGATTTCAAACCAAGCTGGCAGCGCGAAAGCGCTTCCCCCTGCTCCATCACTTTTCGGGTTAGTCCTGTGAGTACTGCTCCCGGCGGCATTTCAATCGCCAAACGCACTTCTCGTTCATAGGCCGCAACCATAGCTTCATGCCAACGCACGGTGCGCGACATATTGAATGCTAAATCGTCGGCAATGCGTTCGGGTTGCCATAACACACGCCCCGTGCTGCCGCTGAGATAGGCTATGTTCGGTCGTTGCAGTACCACGTTTTGCATCGCCTGCGCCAGCTGGTGTGCGGGCTCCAGCAACAGCGCGCAGTGCGAAGGAACGCTAACCGCCAGACGCTGCGTTTTATGCGCGCCTTTGGCCTGCGCCAGCGTCATCACCTGCTGCATAGCGGCTTCGCTACCGGCAATCACAAACTGTTCTTCCGCGTTGATGTTGGCTAAATAAACCGGAAAATCCGCCGAGTTCACTTCAGCAATCAGCGGTTCTAGCTGATTCAAATTCAGACCAACAATGGCAGAAAGGCCAAAACCAGTAGGATAGGCATTCTCCATCAGCTCACCGCGTAGGGCGACTAAACGCACGGCGTCCGAAAAGTCCAACGCCCCCGCAATCACCGCCGCGGGAAAAGCACCAATAGACAGGCCGCTAACGAAATCAGCCTGAACGCCTGCCGCCTGAAGCTCTCGAGCATAGGCAACGCCCGCGATCAGCAAACATAGCTGAACCGCGCGCGTTCTTTGCAGCGCAGAGTCGCTGTCTAGCACCAACACGTCTTCGTTTAACGCGGTATTAGCCTGTTCAATGAGCGAGCGTGAAAGAGCATTATCAGGTAAGTCATGCAGCATCGCAGGGCGCTGCGGCCCTTGACCGGGAAAAGTAAATAAGACCTTCATTATGCCTCCTCTGACGGCAACCACGGATCGCGGGTTAACACCGGTCCGGTTGACGTTTTCAGCATGACGCGCTTATCGCGTAGCCATTCTGTCAGAGCAAAAGCTCCGAATGGGGTTTCAACCTGAACATCAGTTCGGCACGGGAGCTGAACCTGAGCAATGCGTTCGGCAAAGTGCGCCAATTCTTCCGCAGTTATTTTTTGCGGACAGCGCACCACTAAATCGAGATCGCTATCGGTATGCATCACCGGAATATCCGTCGCTAAGGCGTAACCGCAGCTTCCTGTCACGCCCCATACCCACGGCCACGGCGTCTGCATCAACATAATCAGCACCTGAACCGGAGGCAGGGATACAAAAGAAGATTGCAGTAACGCGATAGGATCGGCGATTAACGACTCCGGCGTGACGCATCGCACCACGCTTTGCTCATCGACCCAACCCGCCGCACGCTGGCTGCGCTTCATACCACGGATCCCCACTGGAATACGCCCGCCGTCTTGAACATCGCGTCGCACTACCAATGGCAATGATGTGCGCCACTGCTGCGTCACCCACTCCGGCATGGTGTCTTGCGTGGTCAGTGACTGTGCGTTGTTAATCCAGATCAAGTCATGCGGGCGTAACATACGGATTCCTTATTTAAATTCCTGCGGTCAGCGTAATAAACAGCGGCAGTGTGATGATACACAGCACGGAGCTTATCAGTAGCGTGGCTTCGGCATCAGGAGACTGCACACCGAAACGGTTGCCGAATACGATACCGAAGAAGCCCGCAGAAAGCGCGATCATCAGAATGGCCGTGACGGCAACATCGCCATGCAAGCCCATCGCCAACACGATTCCCCACGCAATGAAGGGCTGAATCAGCAGCTTGGTGACGCTAGACAGCACCACGCAGGTGTTGATTTGCAGTTTACGCGCAGACAGGATCACACCGGTCAGGAACAGCGCCGAAGCCGTAGCAGACAGGCCCAACGGTTTGATTGAAGCCAGCACCATTTCAGGCATATGAATACCAATCGCTGACAGCACAACCCCCAGCAACGGCCCCCACACGATAGGTTTTTTCACTGAACGCCACATCAGAACCGGCAGCATGGTAAGCGTTGAACCCTGAATCGCACCCGATTCACGTGCTTTTTCACGTTCGAGGATCAGCAGACAGAACGGCGTCATCAGCACGGAACCACAGGCGATAGCCACCGCAACCGACAGCGACGTAGCAGAACTTTCGCCCAGCACGCTGCCTAAAATTGGTAAGCCCAATGCGGCGTAGTTAGGTAACGCTACGGTTAGCGTCAGAACCGCTGCGTCCTGTGGGGTTTTCTTAAAGACTTTGGTGCAGATAAAATAAATGGCGGCATAGGTAATCCACATGCCTAATACCAGAACTACAATCAGCGGAGACTGCTGAACAATGCCGCTCCATGGCGTTTGCACCGTGGCGCTAAACAGCGCCGCAGGCAAAGCAAAGTCCATCACGAAGATATTGAGTAAAGAAACATTTTTGTTATCGACCATCTTGGCTTTACCGGCATAAAAGCCGAGCAGCATGATGACGAAGATGGGAGCGAGGGCGTGAATAATTACGTATGTCATAAATCACCTTGTATAAAAACAAAAAGCGTTACAGAAAAATTCAGTTAAAACGTTATTTTCTTTTTATAAAACAGTCGTTAGCGGGCAGGTGAAGACTCGCTGGGTGCGATACATTTGCATCGTTCCCAGCGTTATAATTAAAACTAACGGTCGGTCTTAGAGTGTTTAACGCGTTACCACTCGGCGCGCATACGGCTGCGAACCAGAGAAGAGCTTTGGCGATTGTGGGCGCCTAAGCGGTTGCTGAGATCAACGCCCTGTTGGCGAGCATCGGCAATGGCCTCACTCAGTACGCTGTTCACGCGAGCCAGATCGTCTGCGCTGGCATTAAGCGGATCGTTGATGTCCAGCAGCTGGTCTAATAGGCCCAGCGTGCTGTAGTTTTTAATGTCATAGGCCATTGGCGGAATAGTCGCGGCTAATTTCTCCAGCGATTCCACGGAACGCAGCGTGATGCGCGCCGCAGACTCTTTCCCCATCGCATGAATCATTACGCCCGCGTCATTGAACGCAATCAGACGGTTAGCCTGATAGCCGTGCGCTAAGAAAGCGCCGGACATCGCTTTACCGACGATTAAGCCAATCACCGGATGACCCGCCAAACGCGCTTTAGCGTAAGCGCCTGCGGCACCGGCTAAGGCCTGATGAATACCAAACGCCTCTTCGCGGCGGCCATAGGCCTGACTTGGCACATCAATCACGGCCACGACGGCGCGCTTCTGCGGCTTGTCTTGGTCAGCTTCAACGACTTCACTCACCAACTGTGCCAACGTCCAGCCTTCGAGCAGACCGACTTCGCCGTTAACCGCACGCGGGTAATGATTGTTTGCGTCTGGAACCACCGCGATAAAACGTGCGGCCTGGCCATCAATTTCACCATCCGCGGCTTTCACCGATTCGCATTGCCCCTGACGCTGAGTGGCGCCCTGAGTCAGTAAGGAAAACCAGTAGCGGCCACGGCTGGCGGTGTGTGCTGTTGAGGTGCTCATGCGCGATCCTCCTGTGAACGGTCTTTAGCAGAGAGATGATTCTGAGAGAAAAGTTCGGCGGCCAGTTCAGCCGTTGCCTGCTGGCGAGTATCGAACCCTTGCAGCGCGGTCAGATACTGGGCGAATTTATCTGAACGATGTTGTTCCGGAACGCCACGGGCAATGCACTGATTCATCGCCTGTTTTACCGCGTTTAAACCATCAGGGACTTCGACATCAACAAAACCATTGCGATAACGAACGTCACCACCGGTCATGCTCCAGATGAATGGACGGTCGCGCGAGTCATACTCTTCAATCCCCGCTTCTTGCTCAATCACCTGCGGGCCGTTAAGGCCTAAGCGCGCTTCACGGGTTACGATCAAATAGCTGCACAGCGCGGCCGCAATCGACATACCGCCGAAGCAGCCAACGGTACCAGCAACAATACCCACTACCGGCGTATAACGACGCAGATCGACAATCGCCGCATGAATATCCGCAATGGCTGCCAAACCGAGATTAGCCTCTTGCAAACGCACGCCGCCGGTCTCTAACAGCAAAACAGCCTGCGTTGGAATACCGTTGCGGTTATCCTCTGCGGCCAGCTCTAACGCTGAGGCCATTTTGGCGCCGGACACTTCGCCCATGCTGCCGCCTTGGAAAGCGCCTTCAACCGCAACCACGACCGCGGGTTTCCCTTCGATGGTGCCTTTAGCTACTACCATGCCGTCGTCGGCCTGCGTCACAATACCCTGAGGTTCTAACCACGGCGATGTGATGTGCTCGAAGGGGCCTAATAATTCACGGAAAGTACCGGCATCCAGTAAACGACGCGCACGTTCGCGAGCACTGAGTTCGATAAAACTGAGATCGTTACGCATGAGTTGCCTCCTCAAAGACTTGTTCGATACGTAGGCGAGCCACACCCGGCGTTGCACCGAAATCATTAATCTCTAACCGCCCTGCGGGCAAAGTACGCAGGCTAGCTAAGCGCTCAAACAGGTGTTGCCAACGCAGACCGCTGCCGTCTACCGATGTTTTAATCACCACGGACAGCGTGCCTGCGCTCTGTTCAGGCGCAAACAGCACTTCCATATCGCCGGAACCGACGACGCCGCTTAATGCTTTGTTGGGCAGCGTTTCGCTTGCCGGATAGCTCAGTTCAATACGTTCCATAACGTCCTCTTTATTCGTTGTCTAACCGCCGACGCGCATCTTGACGCCCCACCTATTAGCGGCAGGTTCTGTCTAGAAACAGCGCGGCGGCCAGTAAATCTGCGGCTCCACCGGGAGAAACGTGGTCAGCCAGCATACGGGCTTCCAAATGCGCTAACGCTACACGACCCGCTGGCGTTTGATATCCGCCGTTGGCAAGTACTTCGGCGGCCCCCTGTTGCATCGCTTTCAGGGCAGATAAACCACCACGAGAAAGCACACAGGTATCGCTAAGCGAGGTCATAATGGCCATCAGCGCATCAATCTGGGCTTCTTGTTCCGTTGCCCCTTGCTGACGGCTGCACCACAGCTGAGGTAAAGCCAGCGTTATCACATGTGGAAAGCCTTGCTGTGCCTCTTCACGTGCACCGGGAACCTGGTAACGTTGAGTCGCTCGAAGCCCCTTACTGAATACTTTTGGGCTTGCATGGTCGGGCAAACGTGCAACCTGCGCGGCCAGACTGAGCGTTGAGTACACGTCCCCCTTCGCTGCCTGCATGGCGACGGCGCTCACCAATAATCCCAGCGCCCAAATAGCACCACGGTGGGTATTCACGCCCTGCGTCGCCAGCATCATGCTGCGCTCACCGTCCCTCCCTATTCTTCCAATCTCCTGACGCAGCGCGCTGTCTACCGGACGCTGCCAGCTTGCGATAGCGAGCTGCTGAAACGCTGGCGTTAAGCTGTGTGCCGAGCGCTCCATCAGATCCAGCGTTAAATCCTGATGTGCGCCAGAACCGCGGCTATCAACCAAGCCAGGTTTTGGAGACAGACGAGCCTCGTCCAGCAGCGCTTGCGTTGCCTGTTTAGCGAGTAAACTGGCCGCGTCATCGGTGTCGGAATGGCGTGAATAGGGTTGGATTTTCATTACCAGCTCCGGAATTTAGCGGGTGGGTTGTATAAACCGTCAGACCACTCAACCAGATCGGATACGCTACCCGCAGCCAGCAACGAGCGCGTTGCGTCGGTACGGCGGATCCCCATATCTTCAGGGAAGACGACTTTGCCTTCACGACGCAGGTCGGCAACGCGTTTAGCATCCACGCCCAAACCGATATCGGTGATCCCCGCCACTGCCGCCACCATCGCACGACGCTCTTCTAACGAGCGGGCACGGTAGAGATAGGCAATCCCCTCTTCGGTTAGTACGTGAGTTACGTCATCGCCGTAAATCATGACCGGAGCCAGCGGCATGCCCGATTCTTTGGCCACGTCAATCGCATCCAGTTTTTCAACGAAGGTCGGTTTCGCACCGGCTTGGAAGGTTTCAACCATCTGAACCACCAGCTTGCGGCCGCGTGCTAACGGATCCGGCTCTTCGATCATATCGAGCCAAGCTGGCGTCGCGTGACGGCGACCGTGCGGATCGTGTCCCATATTTGGCGCACCGCCGAAACCAGACAGGCGACCACGGGTAACCGTTGAAGAGTGCGCCATGCCGTCAATTTGCAGCGTGGAGCCGATAAACATATCCACCGCGTACTGCCCTGCCATCTGGCAGAAAGCACGGTTTGAACGCATAGAGCCGTCATTACCGGTGAAGAAAATATCCGGACGTGCCGCGATGTAATCTTCCATCCCCAGTTCGCCGCCGAAGCAGTGAACGGTTTCAACCCAGCCGCTTTCGATAGCAGGGATCAGCGTTGGATGCGGATTCAGTGTCCAGTGTTTACAAATTTTGCCCTTCAGCCCCAGTTGCTCACCGTAGGTTGGCAGCAGCAATTCAATGGCGGCGGTATTAAACCCAATCCCGTGGTTGAGGGACTGCACCTGATGCTTGGCATAAATACCTTTAATGGCCATCATGCCCATTAAGACGTGCACGGGTTTGATCAAACGAGGATCGCGTGTAAACAGAGGTTCGATAAAGAATGGCTTGTCGGCAACTACAACGAAGTCAATCCAAGAACCCGGAATATCAACACGTGGCAGGTCGGTTTCGTCATCGACCAGCTCATTAACCTGTGCAATGACTAAGCCATTTTTGAACGCCGCAGCTTCAACCAACGCGGGCGTATCTTCGGTGCTGGGTCCGGTATAAAGATTGCCGTGGCGGTCTGCTTTGAAACCGGCGACCAGCGCCACATTTGGCACCAGATCCACATAAAGGCGTGAATACAGTTCGATGTAGGTATGAATGGCACCAATTTCTAACTGACCATCCTCAAGCAGCTGTGAGATGCGCAGGCTCTGGGTGCCGGAGAAGGCAAAGTCCAGCTTGCGAGCAATCCCTTTTTCAAAGATATCCAGATGCTCTGCACGACCCACGCTTGGCATGATCATATGCAAATCGTGTACTTTAGCCGGATCAACCTCAGCCAAACTGCGCGATAAGAAATCAGCCTGCTTTTGGTTGTTACCTTCCATAACAACGCGGTCGCCAGAGACAATCAGTTTTTCGAGAATTGCGGTTAAATCATCGGTTGGAATCACTTTTCCGTTGATGAGCCCCTGCACGCTTTCAACGCGACGTCTTTTTTCCTGACGGCGGGTATCCCAGACGCGAGTGGGTGTTTGATGAAGCGACATACCTAAACCTCCCCGGTTTAATTCATTAGCGCATCATGCGAGTAAGAATTTTTGCAGTGAGGCCAGCATAAAATTCCTAAAGTCGTCTATCAATTAACCAATTCACGTAATCGTTAGCCAGAGAGTAATGATTGAGGTGGCTTATAAAACAGGTATTTACTTTGCTAAGTGGGCAGAACAGGCAGCATGATGAAAAATAATCAGCATACAAACGCAGGTGAAAAAGCGATGCTGAATATGACGTCAAAATAACCTTTCGACAGAAGCGCTAACGTCGGCAAAAGCTATTAAGCGGAAGGTTGAGAAAAGCAATTAATATTGGCGTTGCACCTTTCTCACCCCATTGAAAAACATAAGGACGGTACTCATGAAATCTGCGTTTAACGCAACGCTATTCGTTGCGCTATTTAGCACGGCTGCATTGCTCTCTGGTTGTGATCAAAAAAGCGATCAGGCCCATCATATAAAAGTGGGCGTGATTAACGGGGCTGAACAGGATGTGGCTGAGGTGGCTCAAAAAGTAGCAAAAGAAAAATATGGCCTCGACGTGGAACTGGTTGGATTTAGTGGTTCGCTGCTGCCTAACGATGCCACCGATAAAGGCGAACTCGATGCTAACGTTTTCCAGCATCGCCCTTACTTAGCCGAACAAAATCAGGCGCACGGCTATAAATTAGTCGCCGTCGGCAACACCTTTGTTTTTCCGATGGCAGGCTATTCAGACAAAATCAAAGCTGTCTCTGAGCTGAAAAAGGGAGACACCATCGCAATTCCAAACGATCCCACCAACTTGGGTCGCGCATTATTGCTGCTGCAAAAAGAGAAGCTGATTACGGTAAAACAGGATAAAGGCCTGTTGCCAACCTCGATTGATATTACCTCCAACCCGCTCGATTTAAATATTATGGAGCTTGAAGGCGCGCAGCTTCCGCACGTGTTAAAAGATCCGAAAGTCACCGTGGCGATTATCAGCACTACCTATCTACAGCAAACTGGTTTATCGCCGGTCAAAGACAGCGTATTTATTGAAGATAAAGAGTCGCCTTACGTCAATATCATCGTCACCCGCGAAGATAATAAAGACGCCGAGAATGTCCGAGACTTCGTGAAATCTTATGAATCACCAGAAGTTGCCGCCGCAGCTCAGAAGATATTCAACGGCGGTGCCGTACAAGGGTGGTAGATCGCAATATCCTAAGCATTTGCTTTTCTTGATCTATACTCAATATGACTAACGCCCACTTAGGGCGTTTTTTTCAGCGACTAAAAATGGATAAGGAGCAGCAAATGAAAATTCTCTTATGGGTTATTGCGATTATCTTTATTGTGGGGCTGTTGACGATTACGGGCGTGTTTAAGCTGATTTTTTAGGGGATAACCCATAAGGGTTCAGACGTATCCGTTTGTGGGGGCTTGGTGTAAGGCTTAAACCTCCTTTGCTTATGATGCTTTTGTGTAAGGTTTCGTCCGCCCTTGATAATGCTACGTTCGGGGAAAGTTACGTACGCCTAAAACCCTTATTTCTACATCTACATCGTGCCGGCGTCCGTGTTAGGGGGCCAATCGCCGCCCCCTAACAACCCGGCTTGGCACCGTTTTTCAGCCTGCTTCGCAGGTTCCCTCATTTCGTCATTCCGGCTTTAACGGAACGAACGGCAATCGCCATCCTGGCTCCTCCGTTCTTTCGCCGACATCCCTGTCGGCGAATCCTAGCCTTCATTCCTCAACTCGGCTGAAGAACAACGTGCCGGAAAAGGTCAAACCCAAAAAACAAAATCTTATCAGTTTTAAGTATAAGTATTGGGAGAAAGAGCAACGCTAACAGGATGTTAGCGTTAGGGGAGGAGGCGCCATGGATGGCGCATGCCGACCCGGCGCGGAGATGGCATCTCGGATAAAGCGCGCGAGTTGAGAGCCCCCGCGCAACGGGGCTCTCATCGGACGCCGTCGCTCGGTTAGCATGTGAAAACCGCTGCTGACTGGCTGTCGAAACCTTACACAAATACAACATAGGAGACTGACTCTAGAAAACTAACACTGTACAAAATTAAAAAGTGCTACCAACTTGTATCCCCCCAGTAACCAAAAAGTTAAATCAACTCCCTGATTATCCGAAATATCTCCTCCTGACAGTTCTTTACCCATCATTCCTTGTTAGCACGCAATGCTAAACGCTACACTGAAAGCCGTTTCATTAGGGTGACTGTCAATTTCTATGTTTATGAGCAGCAAGCTTCAGCAACAAATGCATAATCTACGCGTGAAAAACGTGTGGGCGATTGTATTAGTGGCTTGTTGGACGCTGTTGAACGCTCAGCTCGCCATCGCTGGACATCAATGCAATATGAACGTTGATGGCCCTGCGCCGATGGTGCAGCACATCACGCATATGCAAGGCGCACCCGACGTTGTGGCGCATCACATGCAAGTGTCGGAAACCATGTGTGAAAAACACTGTTCTCCTGACAGCATGAAACAAGACAACGGTGAAACCCAGCTCACGCTCCACGCGATCCCTGTCAGTTCTGAACTCGCCGCCATTGATGTGGCCGCAGTAGAACTGCCTTGCGATACCGAATGGCGTCAGCCCCCTTCTATCGGCCCTCCAGCCGAAATACGTTTTTGCCGCTTTAGAGAATAACTCCTGACGTAAAACCTCAATGTCGTTTTGCTGCGTGGCGTCGCCTATACGCAGCGGGTTTTCGTTATTTTTACAGGAGTTAATCTTATGTCTTACGCTAAAAACATCCGCGCTCTACTCGCAACCACTGCCTTTCTTTCTGTTTTTACTCTTGCTGCACCAGTTATGGCCAACACCGGCCACGACATGAGCACCATGCATAACATGAGTGACATGCCGCATCATGAATCAAACGCGGCGTCTTACCACGCGACCGGTGTGGTAAAAAGCTGGAGCCAAGAAAGCGGCGTTTCATTAACGCACGCCCCGATCCCTGAACTGCATTGGCCAGCCATGACCATGACCTTTGCATTGCCCTCTGCGCCAGCCATCAAGCCACTGGCCGTAGGTAGCAAAGTAAATTTCAGCTTTATTCAAACTGAATCCGGTTATCAATTAACTGAAATTACCCCAGCTCAGTAACGGAGAAACATCATGCAAAACCGAAAGCAGCGCCGCATTGCGGCGTGGCTGGCGGCGATGTTTTTCCTGCCTGCCGCCGCTCAGGCGGCAAGCCTGAGCTTGGATGAAGCCCTGAACGCCGCGCAGAAATATTCTGCGGCGCTCTCGGCCAACCAACATCAGGTTAATGCACTGGAAAACATGGCTGACTCTGCCACGCAACTTCCCGATCCAAAATTAAAATTTGGCATCGAAAACGTCCCCGTCGGTGGGGATAACGGTCGTCGTCTTACGCGCGAAGGGATGACCATGCAGCGTATAGGGATCATGCAGGACTACGTCAGCAGCGAAAAACGCGAACGTAAGGCCGATACCTTACGCGCTGAAGCGGCAAAAACCGCGGCCAATTCGCTAGCGATCCGCGCTCAGCTCCAGCGAGATACCGCGCAAGCGTGGCTCGATCTGGCCTTGGCACAGCGCAGCGAAGAACAGGCAAAAAAACTGGTACATGAAGGCCAACGCCAGGTTCCATTGCAAAATGCCAGCGTCGCCAACGGCAGTGCGCCGAGCAGCGCGATTGATGCCAGACTCACGCTCGCCGCCATGCAGGATCTCGTGACCGATGCCAGCCGTGATGTTCAGGTTGCTCAGGCGCGTCTGATGCAGTTGACTGGCGAAAACGATGTACGTACTGCGGGCTCGCTGCCGCGGTATCAGCGTTTACCCGCCGAGCGCGATGTTTTGATTCAGGCCATTGATGAACATCCTGAAGTTCTACAGGCTAAACGTGAATCAGACGTTGCGCATGCCCGTTCAGAACAAACCGCGCTGGCCGCAGTACCCGACGTGGGCGTTGAGGTCTATTACGCCAAGCGCGGGGATGACTACGAAGATATGGCAGGCGTGATGTTTACCGTCGATCTCCCGCTGTTTAAATCCAAACGTCAGGATAAAGACTACGCGGCTGAAGTTTCCCGCAGCATGGAAGCGAACGACCAGCTTACGTTACTCCAACGCGATCATCGCGCACAGTTAGATACGTTAATCGCTCAGTATCAGGCCGCCCAAAGCCGCTGGCAGCGCCAGCAGCAGGAAATCGTGCCGCTACAGCAACAGAAAATCCGTCTGCTAGAAGCACAGTATCGTGCAGGCAGCAGCTCCTTAGCCGAGGTGATGAGTGGTCGCCGCGCCCTGTTAGAGAGCGAGTTGGCATCCGTCACGGCTGAACGTGAAATGGCCAAAATCTGGGCCTCGATCCGCTATCTCATCCCGCAGGAGTTTGCCCAATGAATAACAAATTTACCCTTAGCGCCATTGTCATTGCCTTGCTCGCTGCGGGCTGGGGCGGATACAAATTAGGTTCACAATCCCAACATAACAATGATGCAGTCCCCAGCAAACAGACCGCCGAAGCGGGACGCAAAGTGCTGTATTGGTACGATCCGATGGTTCCCGGCCAGCGATTTGATAAACCGGGGAAATCTCCGTTTATGGATATGGAGCTTGTGCCACGCTATGCCAGTGAATCAGGGTCGGAATCGGATACCGGCGTCAGCATTAGCGCTCGCCAGCAGCAGAATCTCGGCATTAAAACGGCACCCGCCGAGCATCATACGTTTAGCAGCAACCTGAAAGCCTATGGCACCGTCGCCGTTAACGAGCGCACGCTGAGCACGCTCTCTGCGCCCAGCGCGGGCGTCATTGAGCAATTGAAAGTGAGAGCGCTACAGCAAAGCGTTAAAGCCGGTGAAACGCTGGCTGTTATCTGGAACCCTAGCTGGAGCAGCGCTCAGCAGGAGTATCTGGCTATCCGCGCCGTGGGCGATTCGGCGCTAACGCAGGCAGCTCGTCAGCGCCTAGCGCTACAGTTCATGCCCGAAAGCGTTATCCGAGCCGTAGAACGTAGCGGCAAAGTGCAGCCGCGAATGACCATCACCGCACCACGCAGTGGCTACGTATCTAAACTGGAAGTGCGTGAAGGACAGCAGGTTGCCACCGCTCAGCCGCTATTTGAATTGGCAAGCCTCGATCCAGTTTGGGTGGTTATTGACTATCCGCAGTCACAGGCCGAGAGGATCCGCTTGGGCGATCGCGTCACCGCCACCAGCAGCGCATGGCCTAGCGTCGGCTATGATGGCCGCGTGAGCGAGCTTTTGCCCGAACTCGATGCCACCACCCGTAACCTGAAAGCCCGAATTGAGCTCAGCAACCCGCAGCAACAATTAAAACCGGGGATGTACCTCAACGTCGCAAGTGCCAGCAGTCACGAACGCAGCGCCTTGGCGATTCCGCAATCCGCGTTAATCACCACCGGTGAAAACAGCCATGTGCTGCTCAGCGATGGCAACGGGCATTTCACCCCGGTGGAGGTGCGTACCGGCGAGAGCCAAGGCGATTGGGTGGAGATCTTAGAGGGTCTAAAAGAAGGCCAGCCGGTCGTAACGTCCGGTCAATTTATGCTGGATTCTGAAGCCAGCCTGCGTAACGCGCTGCCGCAGTTTAGCGAGGCAAAAACGTCTACTGAAGTTCAAGCTAAGCAAGAGCCGGAGGAGACTCAATACTCCACCACCGGCGTGATTAAGGCGATAACGGGCGAGAGTTTAACGATCAGCCACGAAGCGATTCCGGCCTTGAAATGGGGTCCGATGACCATGGATTTCACCCTGCCAGGCGGCAAGCTCCCTGAAGGTGTGCAGACAGGGTCGCATGTCAGCTTTAGCTTCACGATGGATGACAGCGGAATTGTCATCCGCCACATCATGCCCGCAGACATGAAAATGGATATGTCGGGAGGCCGCCCATGATTGCCGCCGTTATTCGCTGGTCGCTCAAAAACCGTCTGTTGGTGCTACTGGCAGCCATCGGTTTAGCCGTTTGGGGATTGTGGGCCGTACAAAAAGCCCCGTTGGATGCGCTGCCCGATCTCTCTGATACGCAGGTCATTATTCGTGTCAGCTATCCTGGTAAAGCTCCGCAGGTGGTCGAAAACCTAGTCACCTATCCACTCACCACCACCATGCTTTCGGTGCCCGGTGCGAAAACCGTGCGCGGTTTCTCGATGTTTGGTGATTCCTATGTGTATGTACTTTTTGACGATGGCACCGATCCTTACTGGGCGCGTTCACGCGTTCTCGAATATCTCAGCCAAGTACAGTCAACGCTACCGCCTGAGGCTAAAGCCTCTCTTGGCCCCGATGCCACCGGCGTCGGCTGGGTATATGAATATGCGCTCACAGATACCACCGGAAAATACAGTTTGGCCGATCTTCGCGCGTTACAGGATTGGACGCTGAAATATGAATTAAAAACGGTGCCAAACGTATCAGAAGTCGCCAGCGTGGGCGGTATGGTGCGTCAATATCAGGTCGTTTTGCAGCCTGAAAAAATGCGTGCGCTTAACGTGACGCATGAGCAAATAACGGCGGCCATTAAGGCGGCAAATCAGGAAGGCGGAGGCTCAGTTTTAGAGCTTGGCGAAGCGGAGTATATGGTTCGCACCTCGGGCTATCTGCAATCCTTGGATGATTTCCGCAACGTGGTTATCGCCACGCGTAACGGCGTTCCCGTCATGCTCTCAGATGTGGCAACGCTGCGTTTAGGGCCTGAGATGCGTCGCGGCGTGGCCGAGCTTAACGGTGAAGGCGAAGTAGCTGGCGGTATCATCGTGATGCGTTCAGGGAAAAACGCCTTAGACACCATTAACGCGGTGAAAGACAAGCTGAACCAGCTGCAAAAAAGTTTGCCACCGGGCGTGAAGATCGTCACCACCTACGATCGTTCTCAGCTCATTGAACGCGCTATCGAAACCCTTTCACATAAGCTGCTGGAAGAGTTCGTGGTGGTCGCCGTTATCTGTGCTCTGTTCCTGTTCCATTTCCGTTCGGCGTTAGTGGCAATTATCAGCCTGCCGTTAGGAATACTCGGTGCATTTGTCATCATGCATTATCAGGGGGTCAACGCCAATATTATGTCACTCGGCGGGATCGCGATCGCCATTGGGGCGATGGTGGATGCGGCGATCGTGATGATCGAAAACATGCATAAGGTGCTGGAACAGTGGCGACACGATCATGAAAACCGCACGCCAAGCAGCGCAGAATATTGGAAGATCGCAGAGAAAGCCGCGGTCGAAGTGGGCCCAGCGCTATTTTGTAGCTTATTAATTATTACGCTGTCCTTTATTCCTGTGTTTGCACTTGAGGCGCAGGAAGGGAAAATGTTCTCCCCGCTGGCGTTCACGAAAACCTATGCCATGGCGGTCTCAGCCGGTTTAGGGATTACGCTAGTTCCGGTGCTGATGGGCTATTTTATTCGTGGCAAGATACCGGATGAAAATGCTAATCCGATAAACCGCTGGCTGATTAAAGCCTATCACCCGTTATTAGACTGGGTGTTGGCCCGCCCGAAAACCACGTTGGTGATTGCCGCCGCGCTGTTGCTGGCAACAGCTTATCCTTTAAGCCGCTTAGGCAGCGAGTTTATGCCGTCGCTGGACGAAGGTGATTTGTTGTATATGCCTTCCGCATTGCCCGGTATTTCAGCGCGCGAAGCCAGCCGACTGTTACAGCTCACCGACCGCCTGATCAAAACCGTGCCTGAAGTTGAGACCGTATTTGGCAAAGCAGGCCGAGCGGATACCGCGACCGATCCCGCCCCGCTCACGATGCTGGAAACGACCATTCGCTTCAAACCACGTGACCAATGGCGCGCGGGTATGACGATGGACAAACTGATTGCCGAACTGGATGCTCGCGTACAGGTTCCCGGCATCGCCAATATTTGGGTGCCGCCGATCCGTAACCGTTTAGATATGCTGTCTACGGGCATCAAAAGTCCGGTAGGGATCAAGGTAAACGGCAACAATTTGCAGCAGATCGGCGAAGTGGCTGAGCAGATCGAACGCGTAGTGCAAAAAGTACCCGGAGTCACGTCGGCTCTGGCCGAGCGCATGACCGGTGGACGTTATATCGATATTGATATTAACCGCACCGCAGCCGCTCGCTATGGCGTCACGGTCAAAGAGCTTCAGTCTCTGGTTTCCAGCGTTGTCGGCGGTGAAAATATTGGTGAAACCATTGAAGGCCGCGAGCGTTTTCCTATCAATATCCGTTACCCACGTGAAGTGCGCGATTCCGTTGAAAAACTACGTGCTTTGCCGGTAGTCACGGCGAGCGGCGCTCAGGTTGCGCTGGGAGATTTAGCCGAAGTTCGGATCAGCGAAGGCCCGCCGATGTTAAAAAGCGAGAATGCGCGCTTGTCAGATTGGGTATACGTTGACCTGCGCGGGCGCGATCTGAAATCAGCGGTGGAAGATATGCAGAAGACCGTGGCAGAACAGGTAAAACTGCCCGAAGGCGTTTCTTTAAGTTGGTCAGGACAGTTTGAGTATATGGAACGCGCCAGCGCCAAATTACAGATGGTTCTGCCGTTAACATTGATGATTATCTTCGTGCTGCTCTATATCACATTCGGCAAAATTCGCGATGCTTTGCTGATCATGGGCACCCTTCCTTTTGCCTTGATCGGCGGCGTTTGGCTGCTCTATTTATTGGGCTATAACCTCTCGGTCGCCGGAGCCGTTGGCTTTATTGCGCTGGCGGGCGTGTCGGCAGAATTTGGCGTCATTATGCTGCTGTACCTCAACCATGCGGTAGCCCAACATCAGCATGGCGATCAACCTCTCACTCATAAACAAATGCTGGCAGCGCTGCATGAAGGCGCGGTGCTGCGCGTTCGACCCAAAGTGATGACGGTTGCCACCATTATGGCGGGCTTATTACCGATTATGTGGGGAGGCGGAACCGGTTCAGAAGTCATGCAGCGCATTGCGGCGCCGATGATTGGCGGGATGGTCAGCGCCCCGCTGCTATCGATGCTAGTTATCCCTGCGGTGTATTTGTTACTTCATCCGGTTAAAGCGGCTCCCAAGCAACCACATTAAAATCGACGTTTGAAGTTAAAACACAGCCTGTCCCGGCTGTGTTTTTTTTGTCTATTCTTCTGAGATTTATCCGTTTCTCACTGTTTTAAAGCGCTTTTTATAAAAGTCTCATTCCAATTCTGCTATTTGCCATCTACGCTTATTACGTAAATGAATGGGTCAGTAAAAATTCATCTAAAAAGCTACAATTCGGCAAATAAGGAAACAGTTATGTTCATGCGCAAAGTTCTCCCTTTAATGGCGGGTTTACTGCTGGCTGGCAGCGCTCTGGCGGCAGATCCGGCATCTACCGATGCTAAAGCAGTAAAAGCGCCTTCGGCAAAACAGTTAGCTCAGCAAAAGAAAATGACCGACTGTAGCCAGCAGGCAAGCAGCCAGTCATTGAGCGGTGACGCTCGTAAAACCTTTATGAGCACCTGCTTAAAAGCGGAAACGAATCCAACCGCCACCACGCTAACGCCACAGCAGCAGAAAATGAAAACCTGTAACGCGGAAGCCAAAAGCAAAACCTTTAAAGAAGGCGAACGTAAAACCTTCATGAGCGACTGCTTGAAGAAAAAATAATTCTGCGGTCTGGCTCGCGTTCTTCACGTTATGGGAGGACGCGAGCTTATTTCCCCATCCATCCACAGACATAACACATTGCATCTCGCACGAATTCCCCACTCAACACGTACACATACGCGCTGAAATTAGCTATGTTTAGACTCAGCTATTGCTGTTTCCTATACGATGGCAATATAATGATAATAGTTATCATTTAATAAATTACGCTAAGGAGTTTACCCATGGCTGTGACTAAATTAGTTTTGGTACGACACGGTGAAAGCGAGTGGAACAAAGAAAACCGCTTCACTGGCTGGACGGATGTTGAGCTTTCTGACAAAGGACGTTCCGAGGCAAAATCGGCGGGTAAGCTTTTAAAAGAACAAGGTTTCTCTTTTGATTTTGCATACACATCAGTGCTGAAACGTGCGATTCACACCTTGTGGAATGTGCTGGATGAACTGGAGCAGCAATGGCTGCCGGTTGAAAAATCATGGAAACTGAACGAACGTCATTACGGTGCTTTGCAGGGGCTGAATAAGGCTGAAACCGCACAAAAATATGGCGACGATCAGGTCAAACTGTGGCGTCGTGGCTTTGCCGTTACACCTCCTGAGTTAACCAAAGAAGATGAGCGCTATCCGGGCCACGATCCTCGCTACGCCAAACTCAGCGAGCAGGAACTGCCGGTTACCGAAAGCTTAGCGACCACCATTGACCGTGTTATTCCTTACTGGACCGATGTGATTAAGCCACGCATTGCGAGCGGTGAACGCGTCATTATCGCAGCACACGGTAACTCACTGCGCGCATTGGTTAAATATTTAGATAATCTAAGCGAAGATGAAATTCTTGAGCTGAATATTCCAACCGGCGTACCGTTGGTTTATGAGTTTGATGAAAATCTTAAACCATTAAAACGTTACTATCTTGGCGATGCAGATGAAATTGCAGCTAAAGCCGCTGCGGTTGCTAATCAGGGTAAAGCGAAATAATTTCCCTCCTGTTTTATTATTAATAAGCGCCTTCGGGCGCTTTTTTCTTGCTGAGTGCCGTGGCGAATAATCACAAAAATTCACACAACCAATAAATAATCACAATGCATAATTAAACAATCTGTGTTCACGAGTTCACACACTTCATTACAACACTAACTCATAAATGGTTTACAGTTATTTGGACTAATTTTCTTTTCCCTTTATGGAATTACATTGATGAACAAATTTTCTAAATTGACTCTTGCTGCATCAGCGCTCGTTTTTTCTGGTTTCGCTTTAGCATCCAGCAATACTAGCGGAAGCACTCAATCGGAACCTCAGCAAGATCCAATGATCCAGCATCTGCATTTAAATCAATCTCAAGTGGATAAGATTAAAGCCCTGCGGACCGAAACAGATAAGAAAATGGCCTCTATTGATACAAAAGATATTCAGAATGGCCTACTAATCGATATTATTGATTCAGGTAAATGGGATGAAACAGCGGTTAAGAAGCAAATTGCGGCTTTCGGTAAAGCACAAGAGCAGGCTCGCTACTATCGTATGCAGTATTTCTTTAATTTGAGCAAAATCTTAACTCCAGAACAAAAAGCACAGGTTAAAAGCGATTTAGCACAAGAAATGCAGCAGCAGTAAAACTGCTATCGGATTTTATCTAGTAAAAAGCCCACTCCGTGAAGTGGGCTTTTTTGTAAAACAGCTGATTAACCGCGACGTGCTTTCACGGCCTGTGCTAATTGGCGCAGTACCGTTTCAGTATCATCCCAACCAATACACGCATCAGTCACGCTTTTGCCATAAACCAGAGGCTCTGTGCCTTCTAGGTTCTGGTTGCCTTCTTCAAGATGACTCTCGATCATCACGCCCATAATGGCTTTATCACCCGCTTCCAGTTGGTGGCAAACGTCAGTACAAACATCTAGCTGCTTTTTGAATTGTTTGCTGCTGTTTGCATGGCTGAAATCAATCATCACCTGCTCAGCCAAACCGGCTTTCTTTAGCCCCGCTTTCACTTCCTGTACATGTGCAGCGCTGTAGTTTGGCTCTTTACCACCACGCAAAATAATATGGCAATCGCCGTTACCGCTGGTATTCACAATTGCAGAGTGACCCCATTTGGTGACTGACAAGAAGCAATGCGCCGCGCTTGCCGCGTTGATCGCATCAATAGCGACTTTGATGGTGCCATCGGTGCCGTTTTTAAATCCAACAGGACATGACAAGCCTGAAGCCAGCTCGCGGTGAACCTGTGATTCCGTAGTGCGCGCGCCGATAGCGCCCCAGCTCATGAGATCCGCCAAATATTGTGGCGTGATCATATCAAGGAATTCACCCGCCGTTGGCATACCAATATCATTGATATCCAACAGTAATTTACGCGCAATACGTAAACCGTCGTTGATCTGATAGCTGCTGTCCATATGCGGATCGTTGATTAATCCCTTCCAGCCCACGGTGGTGCGTGGTTTTTCAAAATAGACACGCATCACGATCTCAAGCTCACCGTTGAGTTCTTGACGTAGCTTGAGCAGGCGCTGCGCATACTCTTTGGCGGCTTCAATATCGTGAATTGAGCATGGGCCGATAATCACCAGCAGGCGATCGTCTTTGCCTTTGAGGATTTGATGAATTGCACCACGGGCCTGCGACACCGTCTCTGCTGCAAACGCCGTCGCCGGAAACTTCTCTAACAAGGCAACAGGTGGCAGGAGTTCCTTAATTTCTTTAATGCGTAAATCGTCGTTCTGGTAATTCATAACTATTCCGTTGGTGTCGAAGGGGATTAATAGGCGAATCTCCAATCTAGCCGTTTTACGCGGCAATTGTAAACGGGGTTTGTTCAACAATTTCTTGATTTAAGCCCACGACAGCCTAGCAACTACGGTCATCACTTCATCATGAGTCATCATTGATGCTGATTTTAAACGTATTAATCAGCATAGATGGATATTGAACAGCCGAAGAAAAAGCAACTCCAACAACAAAATTTCTTCCTCACATAAAAGCCTTTTCCGCATAAAATAGTTTCATCAGGTTACAAGCAATCAATCGTGCAAAGATTTGTAGCGCATTCATTCACTATTATTATTTTTAATAAAATTCTTAATTTATAATTCAGCATAGGTTTCAGGTCGGATGCTTGCTTAGTTTTCTCTGTCGCATTTATAATCATGCGAACACATCATAGAGAAATACCGTGCAATGGACAGCAAGACACTGGGTAAAATAACACAATCATTTATATGCTTTAGCATTTTTATACTTTGGTATTTTATTTCTTATGTTTCACTATTGCTTAGTAACTATAAAGCACTCTATCAAAGTGGATATCTCATCCCATTTATGAGTTTTGCGCTTTGGACCCCCTTTTCTTACATCGCAATAAGAAAATATTCGTTTCACTACAAGGACATCAACAAGGGCAGTATCGATATAAAAAGCGCGCTATTTTTTATCTTTTTTATCATCACGCTAAGGATAATATCCGCTTTTTATGATAAGCCCGAAGTGTGGACTGAATCGATAGTTACTTATTCCAGTTTTTCTTTTTTCCTGTTCTCTTTTTGTGTTTGCTTCTTAGCCCCTATTTATGAAGAGATCGTATTTCGTGGTTTTCTTCTCAATGCATTTCTTTTATGGGGGCCTAAAGTAAAAGTTTATGGGATAGTATTAACATCTCTCTTATTCAGTCTTATGCATACTCAATATAACTCTCCCACGACCTTCATAGAGTTATTCACTTTTTCCGTCATATTATGTTATGCAAGAATATACAAAAATGGATTACTACTTCCTATATTTCTGCATTGTATTTTCAATTCATTTGCTACTATATTGGTCATATTAAGCAGATAGATGACAAATATTTCTGACACCTTCTTAGGCAAAAAAACGTTAGAGAACGTTCCGTATCAGCCGTCCTGTGCTTAAACTATAGTTATATAGTTAAAATCTAAAGCGTATTAAGGACAAAAGATGCCAGCTCATCAACATTCTCACTCCCCACAAAGCAGCGACAGTAAGCGCTTGATACTGGCTCTGGCCGTCACCGCCATCTTCATGGTGGTTGAAGTTATCGGCGGGCTTATTTCAGGCTCGCTGGCGTTGCTCGCTGATGCTGGTCATATGCTAACGGATACTGCAGCCCTGTTTGTTGCGGTTATCGCCGTGCGCTTTGCCGCTCGTTCACCGACTCTGAAACACTCATTTGGTTTTCTGCGTTTCACCACGCTTGCGGCATTCGTTAACGCCGCCGCGTTGGTGGTGATTGTTTTCATCATCGTATGGGAAGCGGTCAAACGCTTTATGTCGCCCGAGCCTGTGATGGGAGGGACAATGCTAGCCATCGCCATTGCAGGTTTGTTGGCGAATATTCTCTCATTCTGGCTGCTTCATCACGGTTCTGAAGAGAAAAACATCAACGTTCGTGCTGCCGCGCTGCACGTTATGGGCGATCTTTTAGGCTCCGTGGGTGCCATCGTGGCGGCGCTGGTCATCATGTGGACGGGATGGACCCCCATTGACCCTATTCTTTCCGTCGTCGTCTCATGCTTGGTTTTACACAGCGCATGGAATTTGCTGAAAGAAAGCACTAACGAACTTTTAGAAGGCACACCAGAAGATGTCGATGTACCGCAGCTACAGCGAGCGCTATGCAATGCATTTCCCGAGGTGCGTAATGTACATCATGTGCACATTTGGCAAATTGGCGAACAGCGCTTAATGACGCTGCACGTACGAGTGATTCCGCCACACGATCATGATGGCCTTTTAGACCAGATCCAGCATTATCTTGCAGAACACTATCAGATTGGGCACGCAACCATTCAAATGGAATATAACGGCTGTGAGGAACATGACTGCGATCTTATGACTCAGGTAAAAATGCCCTCAGGCCATTCTCATTCGCATAGCCATGGGCACACACATGAGCACACAGACTAAGTAAGCAATCACAAACATCTTCGCGAAAAGCAAATGAAAAAAGGGAACCTCGCCATATCGCTTCGAGGTTCCCTTTTTTATCGTTATATCATCCCTATCAGGCCACGCTCATCGTTGGCTGCTGGGTGGGACTCAATGCACGCATCGCTTTTAACGCCTCTTCTGCGCGAGTCAGCACTTGCTTACATTGTTCTGCCGTAATGGTGAGCGGCGGTTCTATACGAATAGACTTGGAGTTATTCAGCGTTCCAGCAACCAGCACGTTGCGCTGGAACATCTCGCGAGAAAACGCATAGCCTACCTCGCTTTTGATAAACTCAATCGCCTGCATGAGCCCTTGTCCACGCACTTCCATCATAAACTCAGGATACTGCGTTGCTAAGCGACGGAACCCATCCATTAACTGCTGGCCACGCTCGGTTGCTTTCGCGGGAAGATCTTCAGTTAACAGCACATTGAAGGTCGCCAGCGCTGCCGCACACGACAACGGATTACCACCAAAGGTCGTGGTGTGTAGGAACGGATTATCAAACAGGACAGAGAAGACTTTTTCGTTCGCAACCGTTGCACCAATTGGCATCACACCGCCGCCAAGAGCTTTTGCGAGGCACAGAATGTCTGGGGTAACATTTTCATGCTCACAGGCAAACATCTTGCCAGTACGGCCCATACCGGTTTGCACTTCATCGAATATCAGCAATGCGCCATATTCGTCACAAAGTGCTCTGACCGCCGGTAAATAACCTTTCGGTGGCAAGATAACCCCACCTTCACCTTGGATAGGCTCGAGCAGAACAGCGGCAACGTCGTCACCGGTCTTCTTGCACTCATGCAACTGAGTGCGCAGGGCTTCAATATCCCCAAAAGGAACATGATGGAAACCGGGTAACAGAGGCATAAACGGACGACGGAAAATAGACTTCGCAGTTGCGGACAGTGCGCCTAACGATTTACCGTGGAACGCACCGGTCGCAGCAACAAAAGTATATTTACCATGCGGCGATTGATACGCTTTAGCTAGCTTCAGCGCGGCCTCAACGGATTCGGTTCCGCTATTACAGAAGAACGTATATTTGAGATCGCCCGGCGTAATCGCCGCCAAGGTTTTCGCCAACATAGAACGTAGTGGATCAAGGAGTTCTTGGCTGTGCAGCGGCTGTTTCGCCAACTGACTTTCTACGGCGGATATAACTTTTGGATTACGGTGCCCTACATTAAAAATACCGAATCCACCCAAGCAATCGATATACTCGTTCCCCTGAGTGTCGACAAGCGTGTTTAGACCGCTCGCTTGCCATTCTACGGCTCCGTAATCCCCGCCTGCCGTGACTGATTTCCGATATTCCAAGAAACCAGGATTGACGTACTCCCTGAAGTTGCTCAGGACTTCTTTGTTTAAAGCCACCATTTCATCATGCGTTAGCGACTTTTTTTCAATCCAGTTCAATGCCTGCTGAGTACACTCTAGCGGGTTAAGTACCACGTTTGTTCGAGACAAAATGTGCTCCTGAATTCGTCGACATCACATGACGTCAGTTTAAATATTGCACAAATTGCACCAAACGCAGCCCGCTAACGCATTTCGAAAGAAAATAGTTATTTAATAGAACCAACAGGATTAACGCTGTTTAAGAAAATGAATACTGGCAGAAAAAATCGACACGCTAAATAGTCTAACGGCATAAAATTGCCAATCGGAGTGTGTGCTCACCATCACAGTGCAAGCATGAACTATAGCAGCGCATTTTGGGTTTCGCTCTTTTTTGGAAAGCGTGTAAATAAAAATTCATAAAAAAGGCCTGAGACGCAGTGCTCAGGCCATAGTTAATACTCACATTTTTGCTGTAGCCGTTAGGCGCCAAGCCGCTTAGGCATTACCTTTCACTTTGAGCTTGAGATCGCTTGCAAACTGTAACATGCGATCCAACGGCATCAGAGCGCGCTCACGCAGCGCAGCATCAACATTGATTTCATGCATGCTTCCACCCTGTTCTAATCCCGTAGCAATGGCCTGAAGGCCATTCATTGCCATCCATGGGCAATGGGCACACGTTCGACAGGTTGCGCCTTCGCCCGCCGTTGGTGCCTCTAACAAAATTTTATCTGGGCATGCCTGCTGCATTTTGTAAAAAATGCCGCGGTCAGTCGCCACTATCATCTGCGGGTTAGGCAGCCGCTGAGCAGCTTGAATCAACTGGCTGGTTGAACCAACTGCATCAGCCATGTCGACGATACTCTGAGGCGATTCAGGATGAACCAGAATGGCTGCATCAGGATAAAGCAGCTTCATTTGCTCTAATGCCTGAGTTTTAAACTCATCATGAACAATACAGGCACCTTGCCAACACAGTATATCCGCACCGGTTTGGCGTTGAACATAACGACCTAAATGGCGATCGGGAGCCCAGATGATTTTTTCGCCCAGGCTATCGAGATGCTCAATCAGCTCGACTGCAATGCTGGATGTGACCACCCAATCAGCTCTCGCTTTCACTGCGGCCGACGTGTTGGCATAAACCACCACGGTTCTATCCGGGTGCGCATCGCAGAATGCACTAAACTCATCAACAGGACAGCCAAGATCGAGCGAGCATTCAGCCTGCAGCGTTGGCATCAATACCTGCTTTTCAGGGCTGAGGATCTTTGCCGTTTCCCCCATAAAGCGAACGCCGGCGACAAGCAAAGTCGTCGCTGGATGATCTCGGCCAAAACGCGCCATCTCTAATGAATCAGACACACAGCCACCGGTCTCTTCTGCTAATGCCTGAATTTCTGGATCGGTATAGTAATGTGCGACTAGAACCGCGTTACGTTGCTTAAGCAGCGTTTTGATTTTCTCGCGGTAGAAGCGTTTTTCATCTGGAACCAGCGGTGTTGGCTTGGGTGGAAAAGGGTATACCGCAGCATTTGGGTCAAACATCGCGCTATAGCTCATCTTGGAGGGTTGATTGTTTGGCGAGTATACAACAAATGATTAACACAGGTGAGCACTAATTAGACTTTTTGTTTTGTATACTAAACATAGTTAGTCGAGATAGGCCAAATTCAGGCCAGAAATGGTAGGTTAGCGTGAGATTGTTTAGTATCGGTAAGAAATGGCACTAAAGTGATATTTGGTCAGGATGACTCGGCTGCGCCTCGCCCTTAGGGTCGTCGCAAGCGACGCTCAAAACACTAACGTGTTTTGTCGAACCTGAACGCAGGTTCTTACCCACACGACAAGCGAACTCTGTATATATCTAGATTATTTGAAGCGATGAGGGTACTAAAAGAAATGGTGGGTCGTGCGGGATTCGAACCTGCGACCAATTGATTAAAAGTCAACTGCTCTACCAACTGAGCTAACGACCCGCTGTAGCGGAGTGTAACTCTCTTCGAATGGTGGGTCGTGCGGGATTCGAACCTGCGACCAATTGATTAAAAGTCAACTGCTCTACCAACTGAGCTAACGACCCATTCGAGAGTGCTACTTCAGTAGAAAACCGTTTGATGCTCAAACATAATAAATAAATGGTGGGTCGTGCGGGATTCGAACCTGCGACCAATTGATTAAAAGTCAACTGCTCTACCAACTGAGCTAACGACCCATTTATTTATCTGGCTTACTACCTTAAAACTAAATCATTTTGAAATGGTGGGTCGTGCGGGATGACTCGGCTTTCGCCTCGCCCTTCGGGCCGTTGCTTCGCAACGTTGTCTCGCTTTCGCTCGACTCGAACCTTTACGGTTCTCACCCACACGTCTTACCTATTTCTACTATTTTTGAATGGTGGGTCGTGCGGGATTCGAACCTGCGACCAATTGATTAAAAGTCAACTGCTCTACCAACTGAGCTAACGACCCATTTCAAAAATTGTTGCCTGAATCACTCTGTTTCAGTTTGTCTGGGCAACGGCGGCATATATTACCCATTTATCAGGACAGCGCAACCAAAAATTTTAATAATCAGTTCAATTGATTGCACTTCGTACGTTCAGGCCCATAAATTAAACAAATCGTCTACTTCTGAGCCTGAAAATACGCTTATGATGCAGCAATACGTTTTTGAGCCTGCTTCGCAGCATCGCTCGTTGGGTATTGCTTAATAACCTGCTGATAGACGGCTTTGGCTTTATCAGCCTGCCCTTTCTCCTGCATGATCACCCCAACCTTGTACATCGCGTCGGGCGCTTTCGGGGATTTAGGGTAATTTTTAACAACTACGGCAAAATAATACGCCGAGTCATCTTTTTTACCTTTGTTGTAAAACAGTTGCCCCAGCCAATAATTTGCATTTGGCTGATAGGTCGAATCTGGATATTGCTTAACAAAGCTTTGGAAGGCGGTAATCGCCTGATCGTTCTGCTTTTTCACCAACACCAAATCTACCGCACGGTTGTAATCCGTGTTGGCATCACCACTGCTAGCTGGTGCAGTGCTCGCTACAGGGGCTGCCGTAGTGCTAGAAGCATCAGAAGCAGTCGAGGCTGCGGCGGCCGAATCTGCGGCTGCGGCACCTGTATTGGCACTACTATTGGCACTACCTTGGCTGTCTAACTGCAAGAGGATCTGTTTTTGACGTTCAACAACTTGATTCAGTTGATACTGACTTTCTTGGATTTGACCACGAAGAGAATCAATGTCGCGCTGGTTATCGGAGAGTTGCTGCTGGAGCTGAGAAAATAGTTGACCCTGAGCATTGGTTATACGCTCAAGTGAAGTGACTCGGTCTTCAACCGAGCCGGAGCCGACGCTACTGATTGGGGCTTGGGCAATAGCGGCCCAGGGGGCCGCTATTCCAACCAGTAACGACAGACTCAACAAGTGAAGTCTGAAGTTACTGCTCATGCGATACTCGTCTTACTAACTATTAGTAAACCAGTACGGCACGACGGTTTTTAGCATAGGCTGCTTCGTCGTGGCCCAGTACTGCTGGTTTTTCTTTACCGTAAGAAACGATAGAGATCTGATCAGCGCCTACGCCTTTACCTTGCAGGTACATCTTAACTGCGTTAGCACGACGTTCGCCCAGGGCGATGTTGTACTCAGGAGTACCGCGCTCATCCGCATGACCTTCTACAGTCACTTTGTAAGATGGGTTGTTACGCAGGAAAGCAGCATGCGCATCCAGCATCTGAGCGTAGTCAGAGCTCACATCGTACTTGTCCAGACCGAAGTAAACGATGTTGTTTTTCTGGAGTTCTTGCATCTGCAGACGAGCCTGTTCTTCAGAAGACAGGTTGCTGCTGCCGTTTTCCATACCGTTACCAGCGCCAGCACCCATTGCTGATTGATCGTCGTTCGCATTTTTATGTGAACTACAAGCAGCTACAGCCATGATAGGCAGTGCCAACATCAGCCCCTTCAGAACTTTGTTCAGTTGCATCTCTTTGATCCTTTTATAATTTGCTATACATATCTTTTTATACATGCATCACAGATACGGCGACCAGGCAGGGAATTTCACCTGTCCATCGGTTGCCGGAAGACGCGCTTTGAAACGCCCGTCGGTCGAGACTAGCTGCAACACGGAACCCAGTCCTTGAGTAGAACTATAGATAACCATGGTACCATTTGGCGCGATACTCGGCGTTTCGTCTAGGAACGTGCTGGTCAAAACTTGATTCGCATTCGATCCGAGATCCAGTTTAGTGATGTGCTGTGAACCGCCGCTAGTGCCAACCATGACAAGGAACTTGCCGTCAGAACTTACGTCGCCATCCTGATTCTGAGAACCTTCCCAGGTCAGACGTTCAGGCGCACCACCATTAATATTCACTTTATAAATCTGTGGACGTCCACCTTGGTCAGATGTAAATGCCAAAGTTTGACTATCCGGGAACCATGAAGGCTCCGTATTGTTGCTACGGCCATCAGTAACCTGACGAATTGAGCCAGAGCCCAAATCCATAACATACAGGTTCAAGCTACCTGTTTTAGACAGCGCGAACGCCAACTTGCTGCCATCTGGAGAGAACGATGGCGCACCGTTGTGGCGTGGGAATGACGCTACCTGACGGATTGCTCCGTTAGACAGAGTCTGAATCACCAGCGCTGATTTACCGCTTTCGAAAGTCACATAAGCCAGTTTGCTACCGTCTGGAGACCACGCCGGAGACATCAATGGCTGTGGTGAGCGGTGAACAACAAACTGATTATAGCCATCGTAGTCAGCAACGCGCAGTTCATAAGGGAACTGGCCGCCGTTAGTCTGCACAACATAGGCAATACGGGTACGGAATGCGCCTTTAATACCGGTCAGCTTTTCAAAAACTTCATCGCTGCTGGTATGTGCCGCATAGCGTAGCCACTGCTTGGTCACTTTGTACTGATTCTGAGACAGAACGCTGCCAGGGTTACCAGAGGTATCAACCATCTGATAAGAAACCATATAGCCGCCATCTGCGCTTGGCTGAACCTGACCCACCACGACCGCATCAATACCCAATGCTGTCCACGCTGCCGGAGTCACTTCAGCAACCGTCGTTGGCTGCTGTGGCATACGGTTGGTGTCAATCGGGTTGAATTTACCGCTGTTGCGTAAGTCAGCCGCGACAATCCCACCGATATCTTCAGGAGCAGAACCCGGTCCCATCCATTTGAAAGGCACTACACCGATCGGACGAGCGGTATCAACACCCTGAGTAATCACTATTCGGACTTCCGCGTGGAGCACACTGGCCCACAGGATTAATAGTCCCATCGCTACACGAAACGCCTGCTTCATCATATCTCCCTTATCTGACCCCGATGGCCACGATAATTTAGCAGAATTTTAACAAACCAACGCACACAAAACTACATATTGCCCAGTGTAACCATCATATAATTCCGAAACTTTACGTTCACTATATGTTGCTTTACTTCGGCTTTATCTAATGCACTGTTATTCAAACAAAATTAGTCAAATCAATTCGGTTTAAAATCAACGGGCGCATTTTTAAATATCTGGTAAATGGCGTCACTTGGCGGCTTAGGATATTTCGCCATTCTCGCTGCTGCAACCGCCGCCTGACAAAGCGCAGGATCGCCACCTTCGGAAGTCACGCTTAACAGCATGCCATCCGACGCGAGCTTAATACGCAGGTTACATACTTTGCCGCTAAAGCTTGGATCCGTATGGAACTTACTTTCAATCGCCGCTTGAATCTGTCCAGCGTAGTTACTGATATCCGCGCCAGAAGCTCCACTCGTTTTGCTATTACCTTTTCCTGCCGCACCTGCTTTACCGGAAGTCCCGGCAGCACCTGCGGCTCCCCCACCCTTCGGTGCGTTTTTGCCATCAGCGAGGCCATCAAACAGATCGTCAACGCCTTCTGCGGCTTTCGCAGCGGCAGCTGCATCAGCCTTTTTCTTGGCATCTGCGGCTTTTTTCGCAGCGGCTGCGGCTTTAGCTTCAGTATCGGCTTTCGCTTTAGCATCTGCGGCAGCTTGTTTTTTGGCTTCAGCTGCGGCTTCTTTCTTAGCGTCTTCAGCCGCCTTCTTCGCCTCATCAGCAGCCTGTTTTTTGGCTTCTTCAGCGGCTTTCTTAGCATCAGCTGCAGCTTGTTTTTTCGCTTCAGCTTCGGCCTGTTTCTTCGCCTCTGCTGCCGCTTTCTTAACTTCTTCTTCCGCTTGTTTCTTCGCGGCAGCGGCAGCAACCGCCGCCTCTTTGGCAGCTTCCTGCTTCGCTTTAGCCGCTGCTAGAGCAGCCTCTTTCTTAGCGTCTTCTGCTGCCTTTTTCACTTCTTCCGCAGCCTGCTTTTTAGCTTCTTCAGCCGCCTGTTTGGCGTCTTCTGCAGCTTGTTTAGCATCTTCCTGCGCCTGAATTCTCTCTTTTTCCAGCTCTTTTAGACGCTGCTGTTCCTCAGCCTGTTTTTGTTGTAGTTCTTCAGCCTGCTTTTCGGCTTGTTTTTTACGCTGCTGTTCTGCACGACGCGCATCACTTTGCTGCTGTTGCTGGCGATCATTATACTGTTGAACCATTGCACCGGAATCAACCATGACCGCGTCAATGGCAGAACCGCCGCCACCGCCGCCGCCAGCACTTATCGTTGAATCCTGCATCATTGAGCCCCAGACTAATAACGCTATCAGGACAATATGCAAAATGATTGAAACGATGACAGAGCGATTTAGCTTATCGTTTTTCTCAGATGCCTTTACCACGATTCAGTTTCCAAGAGCCAGTATCCCGGAGCCGGTTTCCAAAAGCTCAGTTAAACAAATTAAGTGCCAAATATCCTCTGCGCAAAATGCAACACGCAGCCTATAAACAGGCTGCATGCTAGCGCTTTAGTACAGGAATTCCAACACGGATTTCATGCTTTTTTACAGCAATCAGATCGGCTGCGTCATTAACCCTACAGAGGCTACGCCTGCCTGATGCAAAAGATTCAGCGCCTTAATGATTTCGTCATAAGGTACATCTTTAGCACCACCGATCAAAAATACGGTTTTTGGATTAGCTTTAAGCTGAGATTGCGCTTCCGCAACAACCTGCTCCGCTGGCAGCTGTTCCATACGATTATGATCAACCACAACCGCATATTGGCCAATGCCAGACACTTCAACGATAACCGGTGGGTTGTCGTTGGTGCTTACCGTTTTTGAATCCGTTGCGTCGGGTAAATCAACCTCAACGCTCTGGGTGATAATCGGCGCTGTCGCCATAAAAATCAGTACCAGAACTAATAACACGTCCAGTAACGGAACGATGTTAATTTCAGATTTGAGCTCGCGACGGCCACTTGATCTCGCCATGCTAACCTCCTACTTATTTAGATTCGGTAGCAAAAGCCTGACGGTGCAGAATGGCAATGAACTCTTCCATAAAATTGGTGTAATTCTGTTCAAGCTTATTCACACGCTGATTCAGACGGTTGTAGGCCATAACCGCTGGGATTGCAGCAAACAGACCGATCGCCGTTGCGATCAATGCTTCTGCAATACCTGGAGCAACCATTTGCAGGGTTGCCTGTTTAACAGCACCCAAACCGATAAAGGCATGCATAATCCCCCAAACGGTACCGAACAGGCCGATATACGGGCTGATTGAACCAACGGTACCCAAGAACGGGATATGCGTTTCCAAACCTTCAACTTCGCGATTTAATGAAATGCGCATCGCACGCGTTGCACCTTCAATCACGCCGTCCGCAGCATGGCTGTTTACACGGTGTAAACGCGCAAATTCTTTAAAACCAGAATGGAAGATTTGCTCTGAGCCAGTCAGGCTATCACGACGAGTTTGGCTTTCCTGATACAGACGAGATAACTCAATTCCCGACCAGAATTTATCTTCGAAGGCTTCAGCATCACGCGTGGCCGCATTCAGGATGCGGGTACGCTGAATGATGATGGCCCAAGAGGCGATAGAGAAGCACACCAAAACCAGCATGATAAGCTTTACCAGCAGGCTCGCCTTCAAAAATAAATCGAACATGTTCATGTCAGTCACTGCTTAAACTCCGCGACAATAGACTTGGGAAGCGCAATAGGCTTCATTTGGTTTTGATCGATGCATGCAACCAACACATCAGCTTGGCTTAAAATTTTGCCTTGCGAATTGATGATACGTTGGGCAAACGTGAGAGAAGCCCCTCGTATGGCGGTAATCTCAGTCTCTACCTCCAGCATGTCATCCAGACGTGCATGTGACAGATACTCTACCGTCATGCGACGGACAGCAAAAGCGACATGCTCACTCAGCAATTGTTGCTGACTGAAATTATGTTGGCGCAGCATCTCTGTGCGCGCTCTTTCATAAAAAGCGACGTATCGTGCGTGATAAACCACGCCCCCGGCGTCCGTGTCTTCGTAATATACACGTACCGGCCATCGGAAGATCATAATACTCACTCTACATCTCAGAAATGCAAATTAACGCGGTTACTATACTCACTTGAAAACGGGTTGGGAATGGGGGAGGTAGATGAGAACGAAAATAATTATGGATCAATCATGGACCCATAATTATTTTGAAGAATTACTAACCGTTCTTGACGTTAACTGAAGAAGTGTAACAAACCGGCCAGCAGAATAATCACAGCAGGCAATGGAGAGAACACGGCTTTCCACAGACTGCGGTAAGGACGAAAACCAACGCCATGTATCACACCGGCGCAAACCGCCCACATAATTAATAGCCCTTGCCAAATCTCAAGCTCACTGGTCTTTGCGGCAAAACGCGATGGGTCCCAAAAAACACAAAACGCCACCACTAATGCCAGAACCAGTGAAAGGGCCCGTAACGGGCCCTTGTCCATGATCTGATAGAGCTTATCAGATAAGTTAGCCATTACTCGGCGTCTTTCGCCGTTGCCTTGGCTTCGCTGTTTTCAATCGCCATCGCAGTGATGATAGCGAAGAAACAAGCCAGAAGCGTTCCTAAAATCCAGGCAAAATACCACATGGTTATCGCTCCTTAATAAAGTGAGTGCGTGTTTTCTTCGATATATTTTTTGTCCAAACGGCCGAACATTTTGTAGTAACACCAGATGGTGTACAGCAGCACAATTGGAACAAAAATAATCGCAACCACGGTCATCACTTGCAGAGTCAGCAAGCTAGACGTCGCATCCCACATGGTCAGACTCATGCTTGGGTTGGTGATAGAAGGCATCACGAACGGGAACATGGTCACACCGGCGGTCAGGATTACACAGGCAATGGTCAGAGAGGAGAACAGGAACGCCCAGCCACCTTTCTCAACGCGTGAGCACAACGTTGTCAGCAACGGCAGTACCACACCCAGCGCAGGCAGAGCCCACAGGATTGGGTACTTGTTGAAGTTCAACAGCCATGCACCGGCCTGATGAGCAACTTCTTTACGCAGTGGGTTAGACTGGGCCGTAGTATCGATAGCAGAAGTAATCACATAACCATCAATGCCTTTCACCAGCCAAACGCCTGCCAGCAAGAATGCGACTGCCATGACCAGAGAACAAATCTGCGCCGCAGTACGAGAGCGCAAATGCACTTCGCCCGAGGTTTTCATTTGCAGATAAGTTGCGCCCTGAGCCAGCAACATCGTCAAGCTAACCACACCCGCCAACAGGCCAAACGGATTCAGCAGTTGGAAGAAGTTGCCTGTGTAGTAAAGACGCAGGTATTCATCAATATGGAATGGAACACCCAACAGCAAGTTACCGAATGCCACGCCGAAGACGAGTGCAGGCACGAAGCTACCAATAAAGATGCCCCAGTCCCACATGTTACGCCAGCGTGTACTCTCGATCTTAGAACGGTAATCAAAGCCAACCGGACGGAAGAACAATGACGCCAGTACTAAAATCATAGCAACGTAGAAGCCGGAGAATGCAGCCGCGTAAACCATTGGCCATGCAGCAAACAGCGCACCACCCGCGGTTACCAGCCAAACTTGGTTACCTTCCCAGTGAGGGGCAACCGCGTTAATCATAATACGGCGTTCGGTATCGGTCTTACCGATGATACGGGAGAGCACACCTACCCCCATATCAAAACCATCGGTGACTGCGAATCCAATCAGCAGCACACCAACGAGCAGCCACCAGACAAACCGCAATACTTCATAATCAAACATAGCGTGGACTCCTGTTAGCGCGCTTCTACTGCATTCGTCTGTTCAAAATGATAACGACCGCTCTTCAGGCTGCTTGGCCCCAGGCGAGCAAATTTGAACATCAAATACATTTCTGCGACTAAGAACAGCGTGTACAGACCGCAGATCAGAATAATGGAGAACAGCAGATCGCCCGTTGTTAGAGAAGAGTTCGCCACCGCGGTCGGCAATACTTCACCGATAGCCCATGGTTGACGACCATACTCAGCAACAAACCAGCCCGCTTCACAGGCAATCCAAGGTAAAGGAATACCCAGCAATGCCGCACGGTGCAGCCAGCGTTTTTTACCCACGTTACCGCGAACAACGCTCCAGAAGGACAGTGCAATGATCAGCAACAGCGCAAAGCCACATGCCACCATGATGCGGAAGGCAAAGTACAACGGAGCAACTTTAGGAATAGAATCTTTGGTTGCGGCCTGAATCTGCTCTTCACTTGCCTGAGATGGGTTATCAGTATAACGCTTCAGCAGCATACCGTAGCCCAAGTCCTGCTTGGTTTTGTTGAAGGCATCACGCACGGTAGGATCGGTGTTACCGGTACGTAGTTCCTGCAGCAACTCGTAAGCTTTCATACCATTACGGATACGAACCTGATGCTGAGCCATCAGCTCTTTCAGGCCAGTCACTTTCTGATCAAGCGAACGCGTCGCGATCAGGCCCAGTGCGTAAGGAATTTGAATCGCATATTCGTTGGTCATGGTTTCCTGATTAGGGATACCAAACAGAGTAAACGATGCTGGAGCCGGTTGGGTTTCCCACTCTGCTTCAATCGCTGCCAGTTTGGTTTTCTGTACGTCACCCATCTCGTAACCGGATTCATCACCCAGAACGATAACAGACAGAGACGCAGCCAGACCAAACGCCGCGGCGATAGCAAATGAACGCTTAGCAAAGGCGAAATCACGGCCTTTCAGCAAGTAGTAGGAACTGATACCCAGAACGAACATGGCACCGGTCACGTAGCCCGCAGAAACGGTGTGAACGAATTTCACCTGAGCAACTGGGTTTAATACCAGCTCAGAGAAGCTCACCATTTCCATACGCATGGTTTCAAAGTTGAAATCCGACGCGATTGGGTTCTGCATCCAGCCGTTAGCCACCAGAATCCACAGTGCAGACAGGTTGGAACCTAACGCAACTAACCAGGTGGCTGCCAAGTGCTGTACTTTGCCTAGACGATCCCAGCCAAAGAAGAACAGACCAACAAAGGTAGATTCAAGGAAGAACGCCATCAACCCTTCAATGGCCAACGGCGCACCAAAGATGTCTCCAACGTAGTGGGAATAGTATGACCAGTTAGTCCCGAACTGGAATTCCATGGTTAAACCCGTGGCAACCCCAAGCGCAAAGTTGATACCAAACAACTTGCCCCAGAACTTAGTCATATCTTTATAAACTTGTTTGCCCGTAAGAACGTATACCGTTTCCATGATGGCCAACAAGAACGCCATACCCAGCGTTAGTGGCACAAACAGGAAGTGGTACATCGCCGTTAAGGCAAACTGTAACCGTGACAGTTCGACAATATCCAACATCTTGACTCCTTGCTCCTCGCAGGAAGACTCCGACTTGCGGCAACACGGCTCCCGTTCGAGTACGGAAGTCACATAACTACCAGCAGTGAATGCCCTTCAACAACAAATTGGAACCTCCCCCAATTCTCGGCAGCCTACGCTTTCCAAATCTTAGCAACGGGTGTTGAGGTAAAACCTCTCCATCAGCATAGTTCAGAAAACGTTTGCAACGAAAAACCGAAGGAAGATAACAAATATAACAATAAAAACGACTCAGTATTACAGACGAGTAAATAGTACCCCGCCATTCCCACACAATAAATAGGTATTTTCATGTTAGGAATTAGATTTGTGTATTTAGGTCACGTTTTAGGCAAATGGTTATAATTACCCAAAATTGATCTGCAACAAGATTAGCAAAACACACTGTTTAAGGCACTATTTCTGGCATTTTTTTATAGGAATTTCATTGATCTATGTTAAGCAAAAGTATCATAAACGTATTCATGGTTACTTATTGTTAATTGATTGTTATTTATTCGGCATCCTGTTTCTTTTCCGTGATTTTTTATTTTCATTGCGCGCTATTTTCAATAACAGAGTAATAAAGCAACGTGACAAATCGTCAGTAAGCAAAGCGGAAACGTTACGCAAACAGGTAAGAAGTTAATGGCGAAAGAAGCAATAGCGCAGAGTTGATGTAGCATAAAATATCGCCATTTTTCTCTGTGTGGCGAAGGAATTGCAGTGGTCATTTAACCGCGATACGGAATGTTGTTGCTCAGGGTATAAAAAAGGGCCACCGAAGTGACCCAACATGTCGAAACTTTTCTGTTTCTTTCAACAAACAGCGTTCAAACGTGATGTTTGAACAAGACTTAACGCAATACTGTTTTCACGGCGTTGCCAATTTCGGCCAAGCTGCGTACGGTTTTCACCCCTGCTGCTTCCAACGCTGCAAATTTTTCGTCCGCAGTGCCTTTCCCACCAGCAATAATGGCGCCTGCGTGGCCCATACGTTTACCTTTAGGCGCAGTAACACCCGCGATATAGCCGACTACAGGCTTAGTCACATGCTCTTTAATGTATGCAGCAGCGTCTTCTTCAGCGTTACCGCCGATTTCACCAATCATCACAATCACTTCAGTCTGCGGATCTTCCTGGAACAGTTTCAGGATATCGATGAAGTTAGAGCCTGGGATGGGATCGCCGCCGATACCGACACAGCTAGACTGGCCAAAACCGATATCTGTCGTTTGCTTAACGGCTTCATAGGTCAAGGTACCAGAACGAGACACGATACCCACTTTACCCGGCAGATGGATGTGACCAGGCATAATACCGATCTTACATTCACCCGGAGTGATAACGCCCGGACAGTTTGGACCGATCATGCGAGCATCGCTCTGTTCCAGCTTCGCTTTCACCACCAGCATATCCAGGGTCGGGATGCCTTCAGTGATACAGATGATCAGCTTAATACCTGCATCAATCGCTTCCAGAATGGAATCTTTGCAGAAAGGCGCAGGGACATAGATAACCGACGCCGTTGCACCTGTCGTTTCAACTGCTTCACGCACGGTATTAAATACTGGCAGACCCAGATGTTCGGTGCCGCCTTTACCTGGCGTAACACCGCCAACTAATTTAGTACCGTAGGCTAGAGCCTGTTCAGAATGGAAGGTGCCCTGACTGCCGGTAAAACCTTGGCAGATCACTTTGGTATCTTTATTAATTAAAATGGACATTATTTCCCCTCCACGGCAGCAACAACCTGCTGCGCAGCATCCGTTAAGCTTTTCGCTGCAATAATATTCAGACCGCTGTCAGCCAGTTTTTTCGCACCCAGCTCAGCGTTGTTACCTTCTAAACGCACCACAACCGGTACGTTAACGCCCACTTCAGCTACCGCACCGATAATCCCATCAGCGATCAGGTCACAGCGCACAATGCCGCCGAAGATATTAACCAGCACCGCTTTCACTTTCTCATCGGAGAGAATAATTTTAAACGCTTCGGTCACACGCTCTTTGGTTGCACCGCCGCCAACGTCTAAGAAGTTAGCGGGTTCGCCGCCGTGCAATTTAACGATGTCCATGGTACCCATCGCTAAGCCAGCACCGTTCACCATGCAACCGATGTTGCCGTCTAGCGCAACGTAGTTCAGTTCCCACTGTGCAGCCTGAGATTCACGCGCATCTTCCTGAGAAGGATCGCGCATTTCACGCAGTTCAGCTTGGCGGAACAGCGCATTGCCGTCAGCGCTCAGTTTGCCGTCTAAACAAATCAGATCGCCCTGCTTGGTGATAACCAGCGGGTTAATCTCAACCAAAGCCAGATCGCGCTCAAGGAACAGCGTCGCCAAGCCCATAAAGATTTTGGTGAATTGACCGACTTGTTTGCCCGTCAAACCCAGTTTGAATGCCAGCTCACGCCCCTGATAAGGCTGTGGGCCAGTCAGTGGATCAAGTGCAGTTTTATGGATCAAGTGTGGCGTTTCATCAGCCACTTTCTCAATTTCCACGCCACCTTCGGTGGATGCCATGAACACCACGCGACGTGTGCCACGATCGACAACCGCGCCCAGATACAGCTCTTTATCAATATCCGTTGCGCCTTCCACCAGAATCTGGTGAACCGGCTGACCCAGCGCATCTGTCTGGTAAGTCACTAAACGCTTACCTAACCAGTTCTCAGCAAAAGCACGGATCTCTTCTTTAGATTTAACCAGCTTAACGCCGCCCGCTTTACCGCGGCCACCAGCGTGAACCTGACATTTCACCACCCACGGGCCGGAACCGATTTTGGATGCTGCTTCTTCTGCTTCGCGAGGTGTGGTGCAGGCATAACCGACCGGTGCCGGTAGACCATACCGAGCAAACAGTTGTTTGGCCTGATATTCGTGTAGATTCATGATGTTCTATCCATTTAATTATATTTGTGGATATGACCCGCTGTTAGCGAATCAGTGCATAGCGTCTTTACTTCAGTAGGGGTTCTCCATCCCCCGCACACCTGAAAGGAGCACGGGGAGGAGACTTGGCTTATACGTCCAGCAGCAGACGGGCCGGATCTTCCAGCATCTCTTTCACCGTAACCAAGAAGCCTACGGATTCGCGTCCATCGATCAGGCGATGATCGTAAGACAGAGCCAGATACATCATTGGCAGGATCACAACCTGACCATTCACCGCCATCGGACGATCTTTGATCGCGTGCATGCCCAGAATCGCGCTCTGCGGTGGGTTGATGATCGGAGTAGACATCAGTGAGCCAAATACGCCGCCGTTGGTAATGGTGAAGTTACCGCCGGTCAGTTCTTCAACTTTCAGTTTGCCATCACGACCTTTCACCGCGAGTTCTTTAATATTTTTCTCAATGTCAGCCATACCCAACGTATCAACGTTGCGCAGCACTGGCGTTACCAAGCCGCGTGGCGTGGACACCGCAATGCTGACGTCGAAGTAGTTGTGATAAACCACATCTTCGCCATCAATAGAGGCGTTCACTTCTGGATAACGCTTCAGCGCTTCCAACACCGCTTTGATGTAGAAAGACATAAAGCCCAGACGCACACCGTGGCGTTTCTCAAATGCTTCGCCGTACTGCTTACGCATGTCCATGATTGGCTTCATGTTGACTTCGTTAAAGGTCGTCAACATCGCGGTGCTGTTTTTCGCTTCCAGCAAACGCTCAGCCACACGCTTACGCAGGCGAGTCATCGGAACGCGTTTTTCAGTACGAGCGCCTAATGGAGCGGCGGCTGGTACTTCTGGCTCAGCCGCTTTGGCGGCTTTTGGTGCTGAAGCTAAATGTTTGTCAACGTCTTCGCGGGTCAGACGGCCACCCACGCCAGTGCCTTTGATGTCAGCGGCATTCAGAGAATGCTCGGCTAACAGGCGGCGAATGGCTGGGCCTTGTGCATCAGTGCTACCGTCTTCCAGATCCGCCGTATGGCGTGAGGCCGGTGTTGATTCAGACGATTGCGCTTTGTCAGTGGTCGGTTTGCCGGAAACATCAGCCGGACGCAAACGGCCCAACAGCTGGCGAGAAAGTACGGTTGCACCCTCTTCTTCCAGAATGGCATCCATAATGCCGGCTTCCGGCGCTGGCACTTCCAGAACAACTTTGTCGGTTTCGATTTCAACGATCACTTCATCGCGGGCAACGGTATCGCCCGGTTTTTTGTGCCACGTTGCAACCGTAGCGTCGGCAACGGATTCAGGTAGGTCAGGGACCAGAATTTCTACGCTACTCATGCTATATCCTTTTTTATAACCAATTTTTTTGCAGAACTGGGCGCTTACGCGCCCAGACTCTTATTCCACGTTCAGCGCGTCGTTAACCAGATCTTGCTGCTGTTTCTGGTGAACCGACATATAACCCACAGCCGGCGAAGCCGATGCCGCACGCCCCGCATAACGCAACGATGCTCCAAAAGGAATCACTTCACGGAAGTTATGCTGGCTACAGTACCAAGCACCTTGGTTCAGTGGTTCTTCCTGACACCAGACAAAATCGTGTACGTGAGCATAAGGGGCAAATGCATCCTGAATCGCCTGGTGAGGGAATGGATACAGCTGTTCGATACGCACAATCGCCACGTCTTTCTGTTCGTTTTTGCGACGTTGTTCCAACAGGTCGTAGTAAACCTTACCGGAACACATCACCACACGCTTAACGTCTTTTGGATCGATTTCATCAATCTCGCCAATCACCGGCTGGAAGCTGCCGTTTGCCAGCTCTTCCAGAGAAGATACCGCTAACGGATGGCGCAGCAAGGATTTAGGCGACATCACAATCAGAGGGCGACGCATTCCGCGTAGCGCCTGACGACGTAGCATGTGATAAACCTGAGCCGGCGTAGACGGAATACAAACCTGCATATTCTGGTCAGCGCACAGTTGCAGATAGCGTTCTAAACGTGCAGAGGAGTGCTCAGGGCCTTGGCCTTCATAGCCATGTGGCAACAGCATCACTAAACCACACAGACGACCCCATTTCTGCTCGCCGGAGCTGATGAACTGGTCAATCACCACCTGCGCACCGTTGGCAAAGTCACCAAACTGCGCTTCCCAGATGGTCAGCGTGCGAGGTTCTGCGGTGGCGTAACCATATTCAAAGGCTAAAACAGCGGCCTCAGACAGCACGGAGTCCCAAACTTTGAAATCACCTTGGCCGTTATGCACGTTTTCAAGCGGAATATACACGGAGCCATCTTTCTGGTTATGGATCACTGAATGGCGGTGGAAGAACGTACCACGCCCGCAGTCTTCGCCAGAAATACGGACTGGAACTCCTTCATCCACTAAGGTGGCGTAGGCCAAGTTTTCAGCCGCGCCCCAGTCAAACAGTTTGTTACCTTCAGCCATCTCGGCACGGTCGCCATAAATTTTGGCCACACGCGACTGCATTTCAACCGATTCTGGTGCACGGCTGATACGACGAGCCAAATCCTGCAAGCGTTTTAGCTCAACGGTGCTTGGATAAACTTCATCCCACTCATGGTTCAGGTAAGGAGACCATGTGAAGGTATGCATGTTCATCGGACGCCACTCGTCCACCACACACTCGCCGCGATCCAACGCGTCACGATACAGGTTAACCATTTCCGTGGCATCTTCGAGAGAGGCAACGCTCTGCTCGGTCAGCTTATCAGCGTAAATTTTACGCGGGGTCGGATGTTTTTTGATTTTCTGGTACATAACCGGCTGAGTTGCACTTGGCTCATCAGCTTCGTTATGACCATGGCGGCGGTAGCACACCAGATCGATCATCACATCACGTTTAAAGGTGTTACGGAAATCGAGGGCCAAACGCGTAACAAAGGCAACGGCTTCAGGATCATCCGCGTTAACGTGGAAGATTGGTGCCTGAACCATTTTCGCGATGTCAGTACAGTACTGAGTTGAACGCGCGTCTTTCGGATTAGAGGTGGTAAACCCGATTTGGTTGTTGATAACGATGCGAACGGTACCGCCCACTTCGTAACCACGCGCCTGAGACATGTTCAGCGTTTCCTGCACAATGCCTTGGCCTGCGATTGCCGCATCACCGTGAATGGTGATTGGCAGAACCATATTGCTACGCGCTTCGTCCAGACGATCGCGACGGGCACGTACCGACCCCATGACCACAGGGCTCACAATTTCCAGATGCGACGGGTTAAACGCCAACGCCAGATGCACCAAACCGCCTTCGGTTTCAACGTCAGACGAGAAGCCCATATGGTACTTAACGTCACCGGCACCGAGGTGTTCTTTATGTTTACCGGCAAATTCGTCGAACAGATCCTGCGGTTTTTTACCCAGCACGTTAATCAGCACGTTCAGGCGGCCACGGTGCGCCATCCCGAGAACGGCTTCACGCGTACCGTTTTTACCCGCATGGCGGATCAGCTCTTTGAGCATAGGCACCAACGCGTCGCCGCCTTCCAGTGAGAAGCGTTTCGCGCCAGGGAATTTTGCTCCCAGATAGCGCTCCAGCCCTTCCGCTGCGGTTAACTCACGCAGGAAACGCTGTTTTTCTTCTTGAGTAAAGGAAGGCTGACCGACAACAGATTCTAAACGTTGCTGAATCCAACGTTTTTCTTCCGTGTTGGTGATGTGCATATATTCTGCACCGATGGAACCACAATAAGTCTGCTTAAGCGCCTGATACAGATCGGACAGCTTCATTGTCTCTTTGCCGATGGCAAAAGAACCAACGTTGAACGTCTGATCAAAATCTTCTTCGGTCAGGTTGTGGTAGGACGGTTCCAGATCGGGCACCGCATCCTGCTTCCACAAACCTAATGGATCCAGATTGGCTTGCTGATGACCGCGGAAACGGAAGGCGTTGATCATCTGCAACACCTTGACCTGCTTAGCATCCGTATCAGGGTCGTTTAGAGAGAGATTAAACCGGGACGGGTCTTTCGCCAGACGGCGGAAGTAGTCTCGTGTTTGAGAGTGGAATTGTTCCGATTTCAGGCCGATCGTCGGCAACTGTTGGAAAATTTCCTTCCAGCTCAGATCCACCGAGTCAGGATCGGTGAGATAGTCTTCATAGAGCTGCTCTATGTAGGACTGGTTTGCGCCCGCCAGATAGGAGGAATCCAGCCAGGCCTTCATTGCGCCGTTCTGCATCATGATCCCTTAAGCTGTTTTCAGCTTTAGTTTTCGCCGTGATAAACATCATGCTTTTAACAAATGCTCGCATCCAACCGAGTGTTATTAAAAACATTTATCGTAATTACATACATCGCAATTACTTTACCGTAACTATCTTATAGTAATTGCACCTATCGTCAGATGACTCTATGTGCTTTTTGTGACGAAGATACATCACCTGTTGCAAAAATGTGTCTTGCGTCTTAGTACTACCTATTGCAACCCCTCTCATCCTCCTTTTTCAAGGAGGGAGAGGTTCGCATAAATCCAACGCTAAGCGCTGGAATTTTAAATAAATATCCCCTAAATAATTCGAATTGCATGTAGGCGGCAAGTTTGTGAAGCCCTAGTCACAGAGATAACTATGTGACTAGGGTGAACAAACGCAGCCAACACCCATGCAGCTTGAAGTATGACGGGGTAAGCCTTAAGCACTGCGGTGAAGCAACATAGACTTAATATGACCAATTGCACGGGTCGGGTTCAAGCCTTTTGGACACACATTGACGCAGTTCATAATGCTATGGCAGCGGAATACGCTGAAAGCGTCGTCTAAATCGTCTAAACGGCTATCCGTTTCGGTGTCACGGCTATCGATTAAGAAACGATACGATGCCAGTAGACCCGCTGGACCGATAAACTTATCAGGGTTCCACCAGAACGATGGGCATGAGGTTGAACAGCATGCACAAAGAATACATTCGTACAAACCATCTAACTTCTCACGCTGTTCCGGCATCTGCAAATGCTCACGTGCCGGAGGATTTTTACCGTCGTTAAGCAAATAAGGCTTAATTTTTTCGTATTGGGTGTAAAACTGCCCCATATCGACCACCAGATCGCGCACGACGGGCAAACCTGGCAGCGGACGGATCACAATTTTTTTGCCTGAACGCTGTAGGGTTGAAACCGGCGTGATACAGGCCAGTCCGTTCTTACCGTTCATGTTTACACCGTCAGAACCGCAAACCCCTTCACGACAAGAGCGACGGAAGGCCAGCGTTGGATCTTGCTCTTTAAGCAAAATCAGCGCATCGAGCAGCATCATGTCGCGGCCTTCTTCGGCCTCTAGGGTGTAATCTTGCATCCGTGGCGCGTTATCGACGTCCGGGTTATAGCGATATACAGAAAACTCTACTTTCATGACCGTTTCTCCGCAAAAAATGGGTAACTAACCGAGTGATTGATGGAACAATCAGTAAGTACGGATCTTCGGCGGGAACGCCGGACGTAGCTTAGGTTCCATGTTCACGCTGCGGCGTGTCATGCTCTCGGTTTGCGGCAGATACAGGCTATGGCACAGCCAGTTAGCGTCATCACGATCTGGGAAGTCGAAGCGGCTATGTGCGCCACGGCTTTCGGTACGGAAGTTCGCTGAAACTGCGGTCGCAAAAGCAGTTTCCATCAGGTTATCCAATTCCAAGCACTCAACGCGTTGGGTGTTGAAATCGCTAGAAGTATCGTCCAGACGCGCATTTTTCAGACGCTCACGGATCACTTTCAGCTCTTCTAAGCCTTTCGCCATCGCATCACCTTCGCGGAATACCGAGAAGTTGTGCTGCATGCAAGACTGGAGATCTTTACGGATTTGAACCGGATCTTCACCGCTGCGGGTGTTGTTCCAACGATTCATACGATCCAGTGAAGCTTCGATATCCGATTCGCTCGCGTCGCGGCTTGGCCCCTGCTCGGTCAGGCACTCTTGCAAATGCAGGCCAGCAGAACGACCAAATACCACAAGATCGAGCAGTGAGTTACCGCCTAGACGGTTAGCCCCATGAACCGATACGCAGGCAATTTCACCAACCGCAAACAGCCCAGGGATCACGACGTCTTCACCCTTCTCATTCACGGTTAGTGCTTGACCGGTGACTTTGGTTGGGATCCCACCCATCATATAGTGGCAGGTTGGGATAACTGGGATCGGCTCTTTCACCGGATCCACGTGCGCAAAGGTACGCGACAGTTCCAAGATCCCCGGCAAGCGCGCTTCAAGCACGTCTTTACCCAGATGATCCAATTTCAGTTTGGCATGCGGACCCCAAGGACCATCGCAGCCACGACCTTCACGAATTTCAATCATGATGGAGCGTGCAACCACGTCACGACCTGCAAGGTCTTTCGCGTTTGGCGCATAGCGCTCCATGAAACGCTCGCCGTGTTTATTCAGCAAATAACCGCCTTCACCACGGCAACCTTCTGTAACCAGAACCCCCGCACCAGCGATACCGGTTGGGTGGAACTGCCACATTTCCATATCCTGCACCGGAACCCCGGCACGCAGCGCCATACCCACGCCGTCACCGGTGTTGATATGCGCATTAGTCGTTGACTGGTAAATACGTCCTGCACCGCCGGTCGCCAAAATAGTGGCTTTTGCTTTGAAGTAAACGACTTCACCGGTTTCGATACAGATAGCCGTTGTCCCAACCACGGCACCGTCTTGGTTTTTCACCAGATCCAGCGCGTACCACTCGGAGAAAATCGTGGTGTGGTTTTTCAGGTTTTGCTGATAAAGCGTATGCAATAGCGCATGGCCGGTACGGTCAGCCGCCGCTGCGGTACGTGCCGCTTGCTCGCCACCAAAGTTTTTAGACTGGCCACCAAACGGGCGCTGATAAATTTTGCCATCGTCCAAACGCGAGAATGGCAGTCCCATGTGTTCTAATTCTAGAATCGCCTCTGGGCCGGTTTTACACATATATTCAATGGCGTCTTGGTCACCGATATAGTCGGAGCCTTTCACCGTGTCATACATATGCCATTCCCAGTTATCTTCATGGGTGTTACCCAGTGCAACCGTAATACCGCCCTGAGCGGATACGGTATGAGAACGCGTTGGGAATACTTTAGATAATAGGGCGCAAGACAGTCCCATCTGGGATATTTGCAGCGCGGCACGCATACCTGCGCCACCCGCACCGATAACAACAGCATCAAATTCTCTTACTTCAAGACCACTAACTGACTGACTCATGTTAGGCACCCCACACAACTAATGTTCCGTAAACCAAGTAAACCACCAGCGCGACAACGATAACGAGCTGAAGAATCAGCCGTAATGCCAGCGGTTTAATGTAATCCGTTAACACTTGCCACATACCAATCCAGGCGTGAGCCAAAATGGATACCAACGTGAGCACGGTAAAGACTTTAGTGATGTTAGAGGCGAAGAATCCGCGCCAGATTTCATAGGTCAGGGAATCTGCGGTGAAGATAAAACCGAGAATGTAGAGGACATATAAGGTAATAACGATGGCCGCCGCACGCAGCAGTAACCAATCATGAATACCATTACGGCCTAAGGCTGATGCACTGGTTTTTGAGTTTGGGGTTACCATACGAGGACTCCAGCTAAAATAGAAAGTACGACGGTGATCGCAAATGAAACATAAGCTGTGCGACTACCTGCGGCGAAACTCTCTTCGATGTAGCCAAAATCCATCAGCATGTGACGAATACCACCACAAATGTGGTACGCCAACGCAGTGAGGATCCCCCACACGATGAATTTAACGATAAAGCTATCCATAACCGCTGCGGCCTGAACAAACCCTTCTGGAGAAGAGAGGGAAAGTCCCAGTAACCAAAGCAGAATACCGAGTGATACAAAGGTAATCACACCTGAAGCGCGGTGTAATATGGAGGCTATCGCAGTGACGGGAAATCGGATCGTTTGCAGATCCAGATTGACGGGTCTTTGTTTTTTTGAAAGCTTTTTGACATTTTTTATCATAGCGCCCACACAGCTCTTTTATTATTTTTCCTTCCTCCGGGCCTGGGCGGGGTCAAGCAGCGCTTTACCTGTCTGATTAAAGTTGCTTCGGCGTTCACCTATCGCAACCCAATAAGTTGGGTAATCCTTCACGTCACACGCCTACAGCTTCCACTGTGCTAAAACGGCGCGCTTCATATTCACGCTGGGTGCTCCTACTTCAGGGCAGTTTCTTAGAGGGTACAACCCTAAAAAACAATAAGTCCCGGAGACCTGGCGGCAGTATAGAAGTATCACAATTTGATTACAATTCGAATACAACCTGATTAAAGACATTTGACCGGAACAGTGACATGAGTCACGAAAGTAACAAATACGTCAAAATTAATTACATGATTTGACAAGGAATCAACATTTCCGTTACAACAGGGTGGCGAATAGACCTACGTTGTACTATTGATGAGCAAACTCTTTCCCCCAATGCAAAGTTATGCAACAGTGGGATATGTGAATACCCATAGGTTTAGCGTAGGCAATAATTAATTATGTTATAAAGAATACCAACGAATCATTAACATTCTAAACATCGACGAGCGAGTAGTCGTCGAACGACAAACTGGCCGTTAGCAGGATAAATTGCACTCTGTACCCTATAATTTAAGACCCCCACGACATTCGACGGTGGTCAACAGAGCGCGAAGAACCGCTAACAGGGAGGCTGGTACACACTAACGGTGTCGGTCGTTAATGGTTCTTAAATCTAGAGGCGCTAAGGAGACTGTAATGGCTAACAAGAAAGCGACGCTGACGCTCGATTCCGAAACAATTGAACTTGATGTACTTTCGGGCACGTTGGGCGCGGATGAGATTGATATTCGTAGCCTCGGTTCAAAAGGCTACTTCACGTTTGACCCAGGATTTACCTCCACGGCCTCTTGCGAATCTAAAATCACCTATATCGACGGTGACGAAGGCATCCTGCTACACCGCGGTTTCCCTATCGATGAGCTGGCAAAAAACTCCAACTATTTGGAAGTTTGCTACATCCTGCTTTACGGCGAAGCACCAACGCCAAAAGAGTACGAAACCTTTAAAACCACGGTCACGCGACACACCATGATCCACGAACAGATTACTCGCCTGTTCCACGGTTTCCGTCGCGACTCTCACCCAATGGCGGTGATGTGCGGTGTAACCGCCTCTCTGGCGGCATTCTACCATGACTCCTTAGACGTTAATAACGAGCGCCATCGTGAGATTGCGGCTTATCGTCTGTTGTCTAAAATGCCAACGCTGGCGGCGATGTGCTACAAGTATTCACTCGGCCAACCGTTTGTTTATCCGAGGAATGACCTGTCTTACTCCGGCAACTTCTTGAACATGATGTTCTCAACTCCGTGTGAAGAATATGTGGTTAACCCAATTCTTGAGCGCGCGATGGATCGTATTTTGATCCTGCACGCTGACCACGAACAAAACGCATCGACCTCAACCGTTCGTACCGCGGGCTCATCCGGCGCTAATCCGTTTGCCTGTATCGCTGCGGGTATTGCCTCGCTGTGGGGACCTGCGCACGGCGGCGCAAACGAAGCGGCACTGAAAATGCTGGAAGAAATCAGCTCAGTTGATCACATCCCAGAGTTTGTTCGTCGTGCCAAAGACAAAAACGACTCGTTCCGCCTGATGGGCTTCGGTCACCGTGTTTATAAAAACTATGACCCACGCGCTACCGTGATGCGTGAAACCTGTCACGAAGTGCTGAAAGAATTGAACCTGCAAGATGACCTGCTGGAAGTGGCGATGGAGCTGGAACACATCGCGCTGAACGACCCGTACTTCATCGAGAAAAAACTGTATCCAAACGTCGACTTCTACTCAGGCATCATTTTGAAAGCCATGGGTATTCCGTCTTCCATGTTTACCGTTATCTTCGCTATGGCACGTACCGTAGGCTGGATTGCCCACTGGAACGAAATGCACGACGACGGCATTAAAATTGCGCGTCCTCGTCAGTTGTACACCGGTTACGACAAACGTCCGTTTGAGTCTCAGTTGAAAAAATAATTTCGCTAAAACGCCCTCCCAGTCTCCCCCTTTTCAGGGGGATAAGCATACCGAGAATATTTTCCGATCTGCTCCCTCCCCTACCAAGGGGAGGGCTGGGACGGCGTATTATTCCCAACCATCACCGCTGGCAATTCGGGCACCAATAAAACGGTCTAGACGAAATCATCGTTTTCTCAATCATCTCGCCGCAGCGCAGACAAGGTTCACCGGCGCGGTGAAAGACTTTGAATTGAAACAGTGCGCCATGATGCACATCGTCATCCATCGTTCCACGGGTGTTATACGAAAGGCGAGGAATATCCAACAGCGCATGAGATAAGTGCTCAAGCTGATCTTCACGCAGCGACTGAGCGTTGTGCGTTGGAGCCAGCTCGGCATCCCACAAAATCTCAACCCGCAGATAGTTACCTAAGCCCGCTAAAAAGCGCTGATCCAGCAATAACCCGCCAAACTGACGGCGGCGAAACGCTGGCTGCATCAAACGCTCTTTGACCTGCGCCGCATTCAGTCGCAAATCTAAAACATCCGGTCCAACGCGCTGTAAAAAGGGATGCTGCGCAATCTCCTCACGCGGTGCAATGGTGATATCTGACGCGCTATACAACAAAATGGCTTTATCTTCAGTCTCAAGACGCACACGCAGATCGCGCTTAGTATCCGGCGTTTCGCCCGCATCAACGATTTTCCACACCCCATAAAGCTGGTTATGGCTATACATGGTTAAACCATTGGAAAAGTGTGTCAGCAGCGCTTTACCACGCGTTTCAATATCTTCTATTTTTTCGCCAACCAACTGTGATTGATAATGCTTTAACTGCGGAAACGCAAACCACACCTCGGTCAGCGTTTTGCCCACTACGGCATCGGTGAGCTTATCCGCAGCGCGACGAATCTCTGGGCCTTCTGGCATCTGAACTCTCTTTATCTGGCTAGAACCTAGGGCCAGAATAGCGCGTTCGGCATAGCGTGCCAAACGTCACTCGGCGCTGACCTTGATCCCTTGCTGTGAAAAATGGGTGCGTAATAAACGTGCGAAATCCAACGCATGCGCATTGTCGCCGTGCAAACACACGGTGTCAGCCTGAACAGGCACGATATCCCCCTGAGGGGTAACCACCTGATGATGCTGCACCATCATCAGGGTGTGCCGCAGTGCCTGTTGGTCGTCGATGATTAACGCATCGGGTTCACTGCGCGGAACTAAAGATCCATCAGCCTGATAGTTGCGATCGGCAAAAACTTCCTGCCATGTGGTTAAGCCTAAGGCTTGCCCCTCACTTATCAGCGCGCTTCCCGCCAGACCAACCAAACGCAGTGCGGGGTTGAAATCCAGCACGGCACGCGCAATGGCATGCGCCAACGCAGGTTCAACCGCCGCTTGGTTGTAGAGCATGCCATGGGGTTTAACGTGCCGCAGGGTGGCACCCAGTGCCAAACAATGCCGATTAAGCGCATGAAGCTGTTCAGTGACCAACTGATAAACCTCATCAGGAGACAGATTTTGACGTCTGCGGCCAAAGTTTTCTCGGTCAGCAAAACTCGGATGCGCGCCTATAGCGACGCCCAACTCCTTGGCCCAAATCACCGACTGTCGCATGGTCGCATCATCACCGGCGTGGTATCCACAGGCGATATTGGCTGAGCTAACCAGCTTTAACAGCGCATAGTCATTCGCCCCGCCTTCGCCTAAATCCGCATTGAGATCAATCACCCTGAATCCCTCGCTCAAGCTGGCGCAGATAAATTTTCTGCTCTTTATAAGCCTGCTGGGCCTGTGCCAACGTGCAGCGGATAAAGTGAATCGGCTCACCTAGGCGGATCTGTGCCAAATGATAGAGATCGGCTTCGATCACGCAGGCAATACGCGGATATCCGCCGGTGGTTTGCGCATCTGCCATCAACACTATCGGCTGACCGCCGTGCGGCACCTGAATAACGCCGGGCAATAAACCATGCGCAAACATCTCGCGTGAACTCTCGCGCTTCAACGAATGTCCAGTTAAGCGATAGCCCATACGATTACTTTGCGGACTCAGATGCCACGGTGTACGCCAGAAAAAATCCTGTTCCTGCGGGCTAAATTCCTGAAACTCTGGCCCCGGTAATACGCGAATATAGTTGCTGAAAAGCAGTTGCTTGATACCCTGCGATTTTTTCGGCACAAAGCGAATATCGCCTAAAGGCAAGCTATCGCCATCCTTTAATTTCCGCCCTTCCAATCCGCCAAAACCACCTGTGAGATCGGTGCTTCGCGATCCCAACACTTCGGGCACATCAATCCCTCCACTAACGGCAAGATAGCTGCGCATGCCGCGCTTAGGACGGTGTAACACCAAACGCTGCCCCGCCCGAACTGGATAATTCCAGCCGGTCCAAACACGCTGCTGGTCCAGATAGGCATCGCACCCCGCGCCGGTTAATGCCATCCAGCCATCGCGGGCAAACTCCACCGAACATTCACCTAGCGTGATCTCAAGCCCTGCGTCAGTGCCTTTGTTTCCCACCAAGATATTCGCTGCATACAGCGCCGGTGCATCCAAGGCACCACCTAGACTCACGCCTTGGCCACGAAAACCATGACGCCCTTGATCCTGAACCGTCGTTTGTAGACCCGCACGAATAATTTTCAACATACACCCTCCTTCTGCGGTACAAAGCGCACGCTATCACCGGGACGTAGCAAGGTTGATGACGAAGCCTGAGGATCAAATAACGCCAGCGGCGTATTGCCAATAATCTGCCAGCCACCGGGCGAGGCTAACGGGTAAACGCCGGTATGGCTGCCGCCGATGCCCACCGAACCCTGCGGCACTTTAACTCTGGGAACGGCACGCCGTGGCGTATGCAACTCCTCAGGTAAACCGCCCAAATAACCAAATCCCGGCTGAAAACCGAGGAAATAGACCACATATTCGGCGCTGCTGTGCATCTCTACCGCCTGACGCGCGGTCAGATTATGTAATCGAGCCACGTCTTCTAAATCAGGCCCCTCTGCTCCACCATAGATCACAGGAATATCAATGTGGCGCACCTCGGGTTGGGCAGACTCGCTCTCTTCCCACCATTGCTGTAGTTTTTCTAGCGCTTCAACCGGATCGGCCTGCGGTACCGATAGCAACAACGTAATGTTGTTCATGCCGGGAATGACTTCCGCTACGTTCGGATACTCGCGCAGGCGCGTGGTTAACGACCAAATACGCTTTTGACTCTCTAAAGACAAAGGGGGCTCAAGTTCTAACACCGCTGCGCGTTCACCTAACAGATAACATCGTGCTTTTTGCAAGACCGCCTCCCAATGGATTTCACCCACAAATAATCAATCACTACGTTAACTTATGCGCAAAGACAACACTGCCGTCAATGAATCCCCCGATGAGATTCCGATCACAGAATGGCAATTTGAGTTGGCACCCGTCTGCAAGCACCTCTTCCTCGCTACTTTCACAATCCGCTGAATCTGAAATATAAAATGCCTAAACGCGCTATTGATTCGATTTTCGTATCAATCAAAGCATTTTTAATATTGGATTGCCAATCGAAGCCATACACACAATGCGGGCATACCTTTCCTGTTCTGGAGTCGACTATGTCTTTCTCACATTGTGATAACTTTCCTTTTCATGCCGCAGAGATCATTCGCGCGGCTAAGCCCGGATTCAAACCCCGCATCGCGCTCATTCTCGGCTCTGGTTTAGGCGTATTTGCCGACCAGCTTGATAACAAAGTCGCTATTTCCTATCAGGATCTGCCTGGTTTTCCCGTGAGCACCGTCGTCGGCCATGCAGGAGAGTTAGTGTTGGGCTCCATCAACGGCGTAGACGTTGTCTGTATGAAAGGCCGCGGCCATTTCTATGAAGGCAAAGGTATGGGGATCATGACGCCAGCGGTACGCACCTTCAAACTGCTGGGCTGCGAATTCCTGTTTTGCACCAACGCGGCCGGTTCTCTGAATACGGGTATTCCCGCAGGGAGTCTGGTGGCACTCAACGATCACATTAACACCATGCCTTCTACGCCGCTGGTTGGCCCCAATGATGAACGCTTTGGCCCACGTTTCTTCAGCCTCGCCAACGCCTATGACGCAGACCTGCGTAGCCGCTTACATCAAACCGCCGAGTCTTTATCACTAAAACTGCACGAAGGGGTATTCGTTTCCTATCCGGGGCCTAACTTCGAAACCGCTGCAGAAATTCGCATGATGCAAATGATCGGCGGCGACGTGGTAGGCATGTCGGTGGTGCCTGAAGTGATTGCAGCTCGCCACTGCGGCCTGAAAGTGTTGGCGGTTTCCGCCATCACCAACATGGCTGAAGGCCTGAGCGACGTTGAGCTTTCGCACGAACAAACGCTGAAATGCGCCGCCATGGTGACCGACGATTTTGTCCGCCTGATCGGTACATTTGTTGCGGGCTATGCGCAGTAATTTAGGCCAATAGCGGGCAGCATAAACGTAATGCGAACGTTTAATTGATCGAGATACACGGGGGCTACCGCAGGGTGGGGCGCTCCGGCAGCTAAAGCTGCTACGACCCCATCCCTACGATTCCCCCTAAAATCGAACTTCAGCGGAAGTATTACAGCATAAGCCCGCCTTATTCATTCTCCGGCTTGGAGTTTCGCTATGACAGAGTCATCTTTCTCTCGCGTGAATATGAACGCGATTTCCTACCTCAGTTACTACTTTGTGGGCGCACTGGTTTCTACCTTAGGTATCGTACTTGGCCCGCTGTGCGATGCATTTCATAAAGACTATAGCTTCATCGGTCAGGTTTTTACGCTGATGAATCTGGGGATGTTCCTACCGATCATGCTCGGCGGGATCCTGATGAAAAAATGGGGTCTGCAAAAGCCATTGGTGATCGCCTCCGCCATCACCGTGATCGTCAGTATCCTGCTATTTGTTAGCCCAACGCTTACCGTATTTAGCCTTGCCGTCACCTTGATTGGTGCCTGTGGTGGCGTATTTATGACTATCGGTAGTTATTTGGTGGTTCGGATCAATCCTGAAGAGAAAAAACGCTCTTCCAGCCTGATTTTTACCGACTTTTTCTTCAGCTTAGCGGGAGCAACGCTCTCGGTCGTGCTCGCATGGATGTTTAAACTCGGTGCTAACTGGTTAGCCATGTACGCGATTATGGGCGCAATCGGTGCCCTAATGTTGTCCATCACCTTGCGCAGCCGCTTCCCGACCACCGAAGCACCGGCTGAAACCTCAACGCACGCCGTCCAAACCACGGCAGAACCTTGGGGAGCCGCTATTTATCTGCTCTGCTTTGCGCTGTTCGCTTTCTTATTGGCTGAACCTATTTTCACGCTATGGACACCAACCTATCTGCAAGATCGCTTCCACATCACGCCGGAAAACGCTGCGCTGTTCACGGCCTGCTACTGGTGGGCGAAAGCCACGGGGCTGTTCGTTAACCAGTTCACCGTGAAGTTAATGAAGCTACGCACCTTCCTGCTGGTTTGCGCGCTGATCGGAATGGCCTCCATTTTAGTGATTACCACCAGCACACATACCCAGCTCATCATGGTCGCCTGCGGTGTATTTGGCTTCTTTAACTCCGGATTATTCTCTGGATTGATGAGCTATGGTTCGCTTCAGGTACGCAACAGCCCGCCAACCCTTATCTCTGCCTTGCTCACCTGTGGCACCGTGGGCACATTGATGTTTGCAACCGTGTCATCGCTGATGAATTCCTACTTCGGGCTGCATTGGGCATTAGGCACCGCGGCAATTTCGTATGGTTTGTTGCTGATTGCGTTATTGGCCGCCATCGCACTCAGCCGTGCTGAAAAAATCTCTCATGCCAAAGCAACCCAAGCCTCGGCCTAACGATATTTTTCTGATGATTTGACTCCCTCCAAGGCGGTCTGCATCATGCAGTACTGCCTTTTTTCATTCAGGTGCCTCATGCCAACCACGCCCATTTCTCAACTCCCCCATCACGGACACAGCAACGGCCGTATCAGTCTGCGTATGTTGCGCTATTTTCAGGTATTGGCGGATGAGCTGCATTTTGGCCGCGCCGCTGCGCTGCTGAACATTTCCCAGCCGCCGCTCAGCACGCAGATTAAAGAGCTGGAAGATATTCTTGAGGTGAAGCTACTCGAACGTAACAGCCGAAAAGTGGCTTTAACGCACGCTGGGCGTGTGCTCAAGACCGAGGTCGATCGCATTTTGAGTGCCACCGAAACCTCATTGAATTATGTGCGTCAGATCGGGCGTAATGAAAACCAGCATTTGAATATCGGTATTATCGGCACCGCGCTGTGGGGCGCACTGCTACCCGCGCTAAAATCATTTCGCATGGATTATCCCCACGCCACGTGGACGTTGCATGAGCTGCCACAGCAGCGCCAAATTGAGCAGATCATGCAGCACACCATTGATATCGGCATCAACCGAAATGTAGCCGTAGAGTCCACGCCCAATATTTGCTATCAGCATATTGCACGCGAATCGGTCATGGTTGCGTTGCTCGAGCACGATCCTTTATGCCAGTTCCCTAGCCTCGACCTCATGCAGCTTGCCGAACGCCCGTTTATCTCGCTCTCATTCAGCCACAGCGATTTTGCCCAACAGCTTTATGATTACTGCGTGCAAACCGGTTTCTATCCGCTCATTGCCCAACAGGCCATGGAGCCGCAAACGGTGTTGGCGCTGGTCAGCGCAGGCTTGGGTATCGCGCTATTACCGGAAACCTGCTCGCTAATTCACTGGCCAGGCGTGACGTTTGTTCCTCTAAAACAGCAAATCCCCGCCGATCTCTATGCGCTCTACCATCGAGAACTGCAATCACCGATTGCGCACGCCTTTCTACAGGCATTGGGACACATCGCAGCCTAACGGCGAGAAAATAGACTCTTTACGCTATTTAGGTTATAAGAAGCACTCTAATTGCGATCTTTTTAACATAAATCATTTTCGACATTGGTCAAAAGTTGTATGATCGCGCGCTTTGCAGATCCGCCCTGCGGAATCACTGTTAGATGCTCTACGTCCTTGAGACCACACCAAGACCGTGGGTGTCAATCATCACCATAGCAGTGCTGCATTTTATTATTTTCTGTTAAAGGCGACCTTAGCATGCAATTACCAAACTGCCCGAAGTGCAACTCTGAATACACCTATCAGGACAACGATATGTACATTTGCCCTGAATGTGCTTACGAATGGAATGACAGCGCACCGGCAGAAGAAAGCGATGAACTGGTGGTGAAAGACGCCAACGGCAATCTGCTGGTGGATGGCGATTCCGTCACCGTAATCAAAGATCTGAAGGTAAAAGGCAGCTCGTCTATGCTGAAGATCGGCACCAAAGTGAAGGGTATTCGTCTGGTTGAAGGCGACCACAACATCGATTGTAAAATCGACGGTTTCGGCCAAATGAAGCTGAAATCTGAGTTTGTGAAAAAGAGCTAATATTCTTACCTCCGTTGTTATCAGACAAATACCGATAGCAACGGAGTGTTTTCATTACTGCATTACGCTTTTACGCTGGATTAGGGATATCAATAAACTTCACATCTAGTCCATGTTCCGCCGCTAACCACTCGCCTAACGCACGAATGCCACCACGCTCTGTCGCATGATGACCCGCCGCAAAGAAATGCAGCCCCATTTCACGCGCGATATGAATGGTTTTCTCTGAAACCTCACCGCTAATAAACGCGTCAACGCCAAACTCAGCGGCCTGCTCAATATAGCTCTGACCACCGCCGGTACACCACGCAACGCGACGGATCTCCTGCGGCGCATTGACTCCGCTGTGTAGCACGGCATGCTGCAGCTTACGCTCCAAACGGCCAATCACCTCACCTGCGCTCATCGGTTGCTCAAACTCACCGTAAGGCAGTAAAGGGTCGATCATCCCTAATGCCTTGATTTTCATCACACGCGCCAGCTGCGCATTGTTGCCCAGCACCGGATGGGCATCTAACGGCAAATGATAGCCATACAGGTTAATGTCATTAATCAGCAGCGTTTTCAAACGATGACGACGCATACCGCGCACGGTTGGCGCATCGTTTTTCCAGAAATAGCCGTGGTGCACCAAAATAGCATCGGCCTGCTCTGCCACGGCGGCGTCGAGTAGCGCCTGACAGGCGGTCACACCGGTAATGACTTTTTTAATTTCCTGTCGCCCCTCAACCTGCAAACCATTGGGTGCATAGTCACGGAAATCATTAACGCTAAGATGCTGATCGAGCAGTTTTTCCAGTTCAATATTATTCATAGTGTCTAGTCACAAAAATTTTGATTAATCATTAGAAAACGGCTTTGTCGCCCTGTTGCATAAACATAAACTTCACGCCCAATGAATTCCCTGCAGTCAGCTGTTGCTGAATCAACGCTTGCGGATCCTTCCCCGCCACTAGCGTGGGTTTAATATGGCTAATCACAATCGGTAAATCTTTCAACGAACCTGCGCCGCCGCTGTATTTCTCCAGCTGAGTCAGCTCGGAAAGCAGCAATTTTGGCGTCAGATGTCCAAGCAGTTTATTGTCTGGCTGCGCGTCATCATAGGACGTTTCAATAATCATCCCTTTGAGCGTTTTTTGCTGGATAAGCGGCCCCAAAACACGCCAAATCGCATCCAGATTTTTAGAGCGTTCTACGGCATCAGCGCCGGTATCGCCAAAGTAGGCAAAAGACTCTCCACGTGCGCTAATTAACAGCATCGACGATGCCGTTCCATTATGACTCAGCGGGTAGATCACCCCGCGCATCGGCGTTACGCCTAGCGTAAAGGTCTGACCGACGCGCGGCGAATTAATTCGATAGGTACCTAATCGTTCACCGTTGCCTGCATCGCTGAAGTTTGGCCAGCTTTTCCAGTTGAAATAGTGGTTATGCAGCGTATTCGCGCTGTCGGCGAGGGTATAGATAGTCTTCTTTTTATCATCCGGTGACCCCAAAATCAGACCAGCAACGTGATCCAGATGAGGATGGCTGATGAAATAGGCGTTAATCTGCTCACGAAAAATGTAGCCCTGCGGCGTGAGCGGTGCAGCTTTTTCTGGGGTGACGTCCGGGAAACTCCCTTTTTCAATGCCCTTCGCAATGCCGGGTAAAGTGCTCCCCGCATCTAACGCGATATATCGGGCATCCCCCTCGGTGCGAATAAGGTAGGAGGTCAGGTTATCTCCCGATAATCCTCCCTGAGTGCCTAACGCCACTACGTCAAAACTGGCCCAGGTAAATGCGGAATAGCCCGCCAGCACCACAGCTATGAGTGTCTTTCGCATTTATTATGTGCTCCTTGCAGTAAAAGCGGCTGGAAATATCAGCCCGCACCTCGCTTAGCCTCTTCAAACGCTTGAAGGGTTTGCTTACGTGCAACGGCATGATCCACCAGTGGTTCAGGGTAGTCTAACACGCGACCTTGTTTAATCGCCCATTGATGGGGGTGATGAATATCACTGTCTGGTACATCCGCAAGCTCAGGCACCCAACGACGAATAAAATCGCCCTTTTTGTCAAAACGCTCGCCCTGCGTGGTCGGGTTAAAAATACGAAAATAGGGGGCCGCATCGGTTCCCGAAGATGCCGCCCACTGCCAACCGCCGTTATTCGCCGCCAAATCCCCATCCAGCAGTTGAGACATAAAATAGCGCTCTCCCGCTCGCCAGTTTATCAACAAATCTTTAACTAAAAAGCTGGCGACAATCATGCGCAGTCGATTATGCATCCACCCCGTTTGATTTAATTGCCGCATCGCAGCATCCACAACCGGAAAACCCGTTTTCCCAGCTTTCCATGCCGCTAAATGATCGGCGTCACCGCTCCAGCGCACATTGTCCGTCCACGCAATAAACGGCTTATGTCGACAGAGCTTGGGATAAGCCACCAGCAGGTGGCGATAAAACTCGCGCCAAACCAGCTCATTGAGCCAAACAAAGGCGCCGCTTTGATCGTCTTCCAACGTTTGCGGACACTCAGCCAAAAGCCGGTTAAAACACTGACGTGGCGACAGCACGCCGATAGCCAAATAAGGCGACAGGCAACTCGTGCCATCAATAGCGGGAATATCACGCTGCTGCTGATAATCCTGCACGCGTTCTCGGCAGAAACTCCGCAAGCGCTGTAACGCGGCGTCTTCTCCCGCAGGGAATAGTGACGGGTCGGGTTGCTCGAAGGGATAATCAAAAGACACTATCGGCAGCCGTTCAGCGTTACCCGCTCTCGGTTTGGGGGCAGGCAAACAGCGTGCATCTGAATGGGTTAAGCGTTGTAAGAAAGACTTACGGAAGGGAGTAAACACCTTATACATTTCGCCGCTACCGGTCACCACGCTACCGGGTGGCAGAAGCAAACTGTCATCAAAGGCATGCAGCCTGCACTTTCCTTGCAGTAACTCACCAACACGGTCGTCACGGCGTCGCTCATTCAGTTCATATTGGCGGTTGTAAAACAGGTCGGTGACGTCGTTTTTCTGGCAAAAATCACTGAGCCACTCAACGCTCTCGGCAAAATCAGCGCACTGATGAGAGAAAAGAGGGATGTTTTTTTCTGCTAGCGAGGCGTCTAGGCAGTGCAGATTTTGCTGAAGAAACGCCGCCTGCCGCGGCGCCATATCATGCTGCTGCCACTGCTCAGGCGTCGCGATATAAACCGCGATCACCTGAGCGTGAACATCCTGACAGGCCGCGTGCAGCGCACGATTATCCGTTATCCGTAGATCGTTACGAAACCAAACTAAATGTGTGGCAGTCATTACACGTCCTTGTCAATGCTAGTGGCCATACCGCAAACGCAGTACTTCAGGATAAGGGTCGAAATAACGTTGCCCGGCTAAATAGCTGTCTGGATATTCTTTGAGATAATGGCGTAGCAGCGTGATCGGAGCCAACAACGGTTGGGTTCCCTGCCGATAACGCAGGATCAAATCGGCCAACTCCTGCCGCTGGCTGCTGGTGAGCTGGCGACGGAAATAGCCCTGAACGTGCTGTAACACGTTGGTATGATTACGGCGCGAGGCTTTATGCTTGAGCAAAGCCATAAAACGATTTCGGTATTCGTGCGCGTATTCATCTAAGGATTCCCACTGCTCCATCGCCGCAACAAAACGCCCCAGTTCGCGATATTCCGGCTGTGAATGAGCCAGCAGTGAGAGCTTATAGCGGCTGTGGAAGGCCACTAACGCACCACGGGTTAAACCGTTTTTCCAAAGCTGGTTAAACTCGTGTAGCGCGTAAATACGCTCAACAAAATTCTCTCGCAGTTCAGAATCATATAACCTGCCGTCCTCTTCTACCGGCAGCCAAGGCATATGCGCCATCAGCTGCTGGGTGAAAATCCCAACCCCACTTTTACGCGCTTCATGCTCGGTATACACCTTCACTCTTTCCATGCCGCAGCTGGGCGATTTCGCACAGACCAGATAGCCGCACAGATGTTCAAGGCTCGCCACTTTCTGTTTGGAAAACTCACGCATTTTTTGCGTCACATCCCCTTCCCCATCGCGGCTGTTAACCAAAGCCACATCATCGCCCTGTTTGATCAAACGAAGGGTTGGGCGTGGCGACGGTAAACCAATCGCCATCTCAGGGCACACGGCTTCGAAGCGCACAAAGGGTGACAGCTCATCCACCGCAAACGGTAATCGTTTATGGCCGCCATCGAAACGCACATTTTCGCCCAGCAAACAGGCACTCACACCAACGGGTATTTTATCTGACATCGCGCACCTCTATTTATTGATATTTATGGGTTGTGCACTTTCAGTGTAGGTGCAGAAGAGAAGGAATTACACCAAGAAAAGATAGGGATATGGACAATCGAAGTTAAACCAGATGCAGAAAATTGCTTTTAATGGTTCCAGATAACAAAAAACCACCTGCATTGAGGTGGTTTCTTCACGTTTGCCGTTTCGCTAGCAGCGATTAATAAAAATCAGCGGTGACCTGCTCCGACTGCGCCAACCAAACCGGCTTATCGCTGGTTTTAGACCAAACGCGGTGCAGATAGCTATAAAAACGTGCGCGATCGCTGCGGAATAACATCACTGGCAGAGCCAAAACACCGGCAATAACAACGCCACAACGACGCAGGAGAATGCGAGATAATGAATACTGTTGGTACATTGAGTCCTCCTTAAAACGTAGCTGTTTCCCTGAAGGGAGCACTAAAGCAGCGGACGTTATAAATTAAAATGTTTCAAATTTAAGTTTGCCTGTAATCTGAACAAAATATTACCCCATCCGCTGAAAGTTTACCACTCATCCGACCACTATATTTGCTGTTTTTTTCGCCTTTATTGTACCTTTATGTAATTTTGTTACTTTATGGTTAAATAAAAACTTAACATTAGTTATTTTATTGATACTTTTATTTAACATTTTATTTCGCTTTTTATTTCACTATGAAAAATAGCCATTCAGAAAAGCTTCGCTAAACAACGACGCATCAAGCAAACGCAGCAAACACACTTCGCGACCATTAAATAAATACAGCACGAGCCATGGATAGCCCCTGAGGATCCGCAATTCAACCGGGCCCAGCTCTATCGCGAGATTTTTTAACCGCCGATTTAATTCAGGTTCATCCGTTTGCTGATTTAAAACCAGTTTTCCTGAACTCGGGAATTGCTTCAAAGGTAGACACAGCATTTTCCAGACAAAAAAAGCCTGATCTTTACCGCTGGCTTGTAGCCTTTTTAGCTGTCGGTTAAAAGGTAATGCAGATAGCAACTGCGCCGTTGGCGAGCGCTCGGCAGTCGCCCCTTGCCGAGACGCATTCACCGCATCACACACAAAGCGCTGGATATCCTGTTGTTGCAGAGCAGCCTGCGCCTGCTGCAACACCGCATATAAAAATGTATTTATCTGATAAACCGGCAGCATCCCTTCTTTCCTCATCACTCCACGAATTTGCCTCACCCTAGTGGCAGAAGAAAAACGATGCCAGCTGCTCCCATGAGATTTGCGAAACGCATTCCACGCTTTTTCACTAAACAACATGACGCTTGCAAAACACTCAGACATCGACTGTTTTTCCATCATTTTTATACTTTTTTTACACCCATCCCCTGCCTTTTTACGCTATTTATTCCCTAAGTTACCTAGGCTAAGCAGTATCAAAAATGCCTTTGGAGAGGTTGTATGAATATCGGGGTGATTGCCTGTGCAGTCCTAGTTGTATTGCTGCTGGCTTATCTGATTTATGCATTATTTAACGCGGAGGAATTCTGATGGCTGCTTCTGCGTTTCTGATGATCGCGGTATTTCTGCTGGTGCTTTTTGCCTTGGCGTTGCCTTTGAGCAGGGTGTTGGCTCGCCTGATCGATGGCGAACCCTTTGTTGCCCTACGCGGCATTGAAAATGGTTTTTGGCGTTGCTGTGGGATCCAACCGCAGGAAATGAGCTGGTTACAGTATTTGCTCGCCATTATTGCCTTCAACCTACTGGGTATTTTGCTGCTCTTCGTTCTACTCATGGCACAGGGCATCTTGCCGCTGAACCCACAGCAGATGCCAGGGATGTCTTGGCACCTTGCGCTGAATACCGCCGTGAGTTTCGTGACCAACACCAACTGGCAGGCATACAGCGGCGAAAACACCTTGAGCTATTTCAGCCAAATGGTTGGATTGAGCGTACAAAACTTCCTTTCTGCCGCAACGGGAATTGCCGTGGTCTTTGCGTTGATCCGCGGGTTTGCTCGCCACTCGGCAAGCACGCTAGGAAATGCATGGGTCGATTTATTCCGCGTGACGCTTTACGTTCTTCTGCCGCTGTCGCTCATTCTGGCGCTGTTTTTCGTCAGCCAAGGCGTGCTGCAAAACCTGCATAGCTATATCACGGTGCATACGCTGGAGGGCGGTACTCAGCTGTTGCCTATGGGGCCGGTGGCTTCACAGGAAGCGATTAAATTACTCGGCACCAACGGCGGCGGTTTCTTTGGTGCAAACTCAGCGCACCCATTCGAAAACCCAACCGCACTGAGCAATATGGTGCAAATGCTGGCGATCTTCTTAATCCCTGCCGCGCTCTGTTTTGCCTTCGGACAAGCGGTGGGAGAAAACCGCCAAGGCCATACGCTGCTATGGGCCATGAGCCTGATTTTTGTGGTGGCCGTTATCGTGGTGATGTACGCCGAGCTGCAGGGAAACCCGCATTTATCCGACTTTGGCGCAGCCAGCAATTTCAACATGGAAGGGAAAGAAACACGCTTTGGCATTCTGGCAACGGCGATGTATTCCGTTGTCACTACCGCCGCATCCTGCGGCGCGGTGAATGCGATGCATGATTCCTTCACGGCGCTCGGCGGCATGGTGCCCATGTGGCTGATGCAGATCGGTGAAGTCGTCTTTGGCGGCGTAGGTTCTGGTCTCTACGGCATGCTGCTCTTCGTGCTGCTGACGGTATTTATTGCCGGTTTGATGATTGGCCGTACACCTGAATATCTCGGCAAGAAAATCGAAGTTTTCGATATGAAAATGACCGCGGTGGCCATTTTGGTTACTCCTGCGCTGGTGCTGATTGGCTCTGCCGTCGCGCTGATGACCGATGCAGGCCGCGCCGGCATTCTTAATCCGGGCGCTCATGGGTTCAGCGAGGTGCTTTATGCCCTCTCTTCAGCAGCAAACAACAACGGCAGCGCTTTCGCCGGTCTGAGTGTGAATACGCCGTTCTATAACGTTCTATTGGCGATTGCCATGTTCCTTGGTCGCTTCGGCGTCATCATTCCGGTGATGGCGATTGCGGGTTCTTTAGTCGCGAAAAAACGTCAACCCGCCGGAAACGGAACGCTACCGACTCAAGGCGCACTGTTCATTGGACTATTGGTTGGCACCATTTTATTGGTCGGCGCATTAACGTTTATTCCGGCGCTAGCTCTGGGGCCGGTAGCTGAACACCTGCAAGTTTGGTTAACACGTTGAGAGATAAAATAATGACTCGTAAACAACGCGCGTTGTTCGAACCAAAACTGGTCCGTACCGCTATCAGAGATGCTGTTAAAAAACTCGATCCCCGCGTGCAGTGGCGCAATCCGGTGATGTTCGTGGTGTATTTTGGCAGCATTCTCACCACCATTATCTGGATCTCCATTCTCAGCGGGCAAAGTGACGGCAGCGCCGCATTTACCGGAAGCGTGACGATTTGGCTTTGGTTCACGGTTCTGTTTGCTAACTTTGCCGAAGCTCTGGCAGAAGGGCGCAGTAAAGCTCAGGCCGAAAGCCTGAAAGGGGTGAAAAAAACCAGCTGGGCTAAAAAACTGGCCTCACAGCAACATGATTCACCGCAGGAAAAAGTGTCGGCTGACTCTCTGCGCAAAGGCGATATTGTGCTGGTTGAAGCTGGTGACACCATTCCCTGTGACGGTGAAGTATTGGAAGGCGGTGCCTCGGTGGACGAAAGCGCGATTACCGGTGAATCAGCGCCGGTCATTCGCGAATCGGGTGGCGACTTTTCCTCCGTCACCGGCGGCACGCGGATTCTGTCGGATTGGCTGGTGATCCAATGCACCGTTAACCCTGGCGAAACCTTCCTCGACCGCATGATTGCGATGGTTGAAGGCGCTAAGCGCCGTAAAACCCCGAACGAAATCGCGCTGACCATTTTGCTTATTGCCTTAACGCTGGTGTTTTTACTGGCTACGGCAACGCTGTATCCCTTCTCGCTATTTAGCGCGCAGGCCAGCCACGTTGGGGTTCCGGTCACCATTACCGTACTGGTTGCCCTGTTGGTTTGTTTAATCCCAACCACCATTGGCGGCTTGCTGTCAGCCATTGGTGTGGCAGGTATGAGCCGTATGCTGGGCGCAAACGTCATTGCCACCAGCGGACGCGCCGTGGAAGCCGCCGGTGACGTCGATGTGCTGCTGTTGGATAAAACGGGCACCATCACGTTGGGCAACCGTCAGGCGACCGAATTTTTGCCCGTCCCCGGTGTGAGTGAGGAAGAGCTTGCCAGCGCGGCGCAGCTCGCTTCGCTGGCCGACGAAACGCCTGAAGGTCGCAGCATTGTGGTGCTGGCAAAGCAGCGTTTTAACCTGCGCGAACGTGATTTAGCTAGCCTAGGTGCAACCTTTGTGCCCTTCTCGGCGCAAACCCGCATGAGCGGCGTTAACGTGCAGGGAAGAATGATCCGCAAAGGTTCAGTGGACGCAATACGCCGCCACGTTGAATCTAACCAAGGCCACTTCCCACGTGCGGTTGATGAACGCGTAGAAAGCGTTGCACGTACCGGCGGCACACCGCTGGTGGTGGCAGAAGATGGGCGCATTCTTGGCGTGGTGGCGCTAAAAGATATCGTCAAAGGCGGCATTAAAGAGCGATTCTCCGAGCTACGCCGCATGGGTATCAAAACGGTCATGATTACCGGTGATAACCGCTTAACCGCTGCGGCTATCGCGGCCGAAGCTGGCGTGGATGATTTTCTGGCGGAAGCGACGCCCGAAGCCAAATTGGCGTTGATCCGCCAGTATCAGGCCGAAGGTCGCTTAGTGGCCATGACCGGCGACGGCACCAACGATGCGCCAGCGCTAGCACAGGCCGACGTGGCGGTCGCTATGAACTCAGGTACTCAGGCCGCTAAAGAAGCGGGCAACATGGTTGATTTAGACTCTAACCCAACCAAGCTGATTGAGGTGGTGCATATCGGCAAACAGATGCTGATGACGCGTGGCTCGCTAACCACCTTTAGCATCGCCAATGACGTGGCGAAATATTTCGCCATTATTCCTGCGGCCTTTGCAGCCACTTATCCTCAGTTGAATGCGCTCAACGTCATGCACCTAACGTCACCGGCGTCGGCCATTATGTCAGCGGTCATTTTCAACGCGTTGATCATTGTGTTCTTAATCCCGTTAGCGTTGAAAGGCGTGAGCTATAAACCGCTAAGCGCCAGCGCATTGCTGCGTCGAAATTTATGGGTTTATGGCGCAGGCGGGCTGTTAGTGCCGTTTGTCGGGATCAAACTGATTGATATGTTGCTGACCGTTTGTGGCTTGGCTTAGTTCATATAGAACCGCTCAAAAGAGCAATAATACTTAACATCCCCAAAATAATTGGAGTGGTATCAAGGCGGCAAGCGAGTTCATCCCGATGAGCTTACTCTAGTAAGTGATTCGGGTGAATGAACGCAGCCAACGCAGATACCGCTTCAAGTATGAAGGGGAAAAGGATTCGATAATGTCACTACTACGCCCCTCTATAATGATGATGCTGATTTTGACCGCCATCACCGGCATAGCCTATCCGCTGCTGACCACGGGGTTAGCGCAGGTGATGTTTCACTCTCAGGCCGAAGGATCGTTGATTGAACGCGATGGTGTCATCGTGGGTTCACGTTTGATTGGCCAAAACTTTACTCAGCCTAAATATTTTTGGGATCGTCCATCAGCGACCGCTGACGCAGCCTATAACCCACAGGCTTCCGGCGGCAGCAATTTGGCGGCATCCAACACGCAGTTGGATAAAAATTTAAAGGCGCGTGCAGCGCTATTACGTCAGGCGGATCCTTCAGCGCCAGTGGCGATTCCGGTCGATCTGATGACCAGCTCAGCCAGTGGTTTAGATCCCCACATTTCACCGCAGGCGGCTTATTATCAGGCGGCACGCATCGCCAAGGTTCGCAATTTGCCGCTGGCCAGCGTTGAGAAGCTGATCGCCGCTAACACAAAATACAGCCTACCGCAGTTTATTAGTCAGCCGGTGGTTAACGTATTAGAACTGAACATGGCACTGGATGCATTATTGCCCCACAATGCATCTAACACGCATTCATAACGCCACCAGCCCGATCATAAAGAGAACGACATGCTAGACGATGAAGAGCTGCGCCGCCCCGATCCAGATACCTTACTGGCTCAGGTTTGTGAAAAGCCACGCGGAAAACTAAAAGTCTTTTTCGGCGCCTGCGCTGGCGTTGGCAAAACCTACGCAATGCTGCAAGAAGCGCAACGTCTTCGCGCTCAAGGCTTAGACGTGCTGGTCGGCGTGGTGGAAACCCATGGCCGTGCGGAAACGGCCGCACAGCTTGAGGGGCTGGATATCCTGCCCCTCAAGCGGATTCACCATCGCGGCCGTCAAGTACGGGAGTTTGCGCTCGATCAGGCGCTGGCTCGCCACCCAGCGCTGATCCTGATGGATGAGTTGGCGCACAGCAACGCCGCCGGTTCCCGTCATCCTAAACGCTGGCAAGACGTCGAAGAGCTGCTGGATGCGGGCATCGACGTGCTCACCACCGTGAATGTGCAGCATCTTGAAAGCCTCAATGACGTCGTCGGTTCCGTAACCGGCATTCGCGTGCGCGAAACCGTGCCTGACCGCATCTTCGATGACGCCAGCGAAATCGTGCTGGTGGACTTACCGCCAGACGATTTACGTCAGCGTCTCAACGAAGGGAAAGTCTATATTCCTGGGCAGGCAGAACGCGCCATCGAGCACTTTTTCCGTAAAGGAAATTTGATTGCCCTGCGTGAATTGGCGCTGCGTCGCACCGCAGACCGCGTTGATGAGCAAATGCGCGAGTTTCGTAATAGCCAAGATAAAGAACGCGTTTGGCATACTCGAGATGCCATTTTACTGTGCATTGGCCACAACGTTGATAACGACAAGCTAGTTCGCACCGCATCTCGATTAGCGGCTCGCCTTGGCTGTATTTGGCACGCGGTTTATGTAGAAACACCGCGCCTGCATCGATTGCCTGAAAATCAGCGACGAGCCATTTTGCGCAGCGTTAAGCTGGCACAAGAATTAGGTGCAGAAACCACCACGCTATCCGATCCAAATGAAGAAAAAGCCATTCTGCGCTACGCCCGTGAACATAATCTCGGCAAAATTATTATTGGCCGACGCAATAAGAAAGAGCGGCGTTGGTGGTGGCATGAAAGCTTTGCTGACCGGCTAGCTAAACTCGGGCCTGATCTAGACTTAATTATCGTCGCCGTTGAAGACAAGCCTCGCACCACCAGCAAAGAGTCCGATAGCCGTCCTTTCAGCGAAAAATGGCGGATACAAATTCGCGGCTGTCTGGTTGCCATTGCGCTGTGTGCACTGATTACACTGCTGGCGAGAATGATTTTCCCCAATTTCGATCAGGCCAATATCGTTATGGTCTATCTACTGGGGGTCGTGATCGTGGCGCTATTTTATGGCCGTTGGCCCTCCGTGCTTTCCGCCGTGGTTAGCGTTGCCAGCTTCGATCTGTTTTTCATCCAACCTCAGTGGTCGTTCGCCGTTACCGATGTTCAATATCTCGTGACCTTTGGCGTGATGCTGACCGTCGGGATCGTGATTGGTAACCTAACCGCCGGTGTACGCTATCAGGCACGGGTTGCACGTTATCGCGAGCAGCGTGCGCGCCATATGTATGAGCTGTCTAAAGCCCTGAGCAATGCCATCACTAATGAAGATATCGCTCGCAGCGGCAGCTATTTTCTTAACAGCAGTTTCAACGCACGGACATCAGTATTAATTCCCAGCGATGATACGCCGTTAGTTCAGGTGACGCCGCCGCAGGAAGGAGTATCAGGCGTTGACTTTGCTATTGCGCACTGGTGTTTCGATAAGCAGCAACCGGCGGGAGCAGGCACCGATACGCTACCCGGTGTTCCCTACCAGTTGTTACCTCTTAGCACTTCCCAACAGACCTTTGGCGTGTTAGCTATCGAACCCATGAACATGCGCCAATTGATGGTGCCGGAACAGCAACGCCTGTTACAAACCTATGCGGTGATGATTGCCAGCGCGCTTGAGCGTTTGCATCTGGCCCAAACGGCGGCGAGCGCACGTATGGACACCGAGCGCGAACAGCTCAGAAACTCGCTGTTAGCCGCCCTTTCGCACGATCTGCGTACCCCGCTCACCGTGTTGTTTGGTCAGGCTGAAATTTTAACGCTCGATCTGGCCGCTGAAAAATCGCCGCATGCCCAACAGGCTAATCAAATCCGCCAGCAGATCCTCAATACTACGCGGCTGGTCAATAATTTACTGGATATGGCACGTATTCAGTCCGGCGGATTTAACCTGCGCAAAGAGTGGCAATCGCTAGAAGAAATCGTCGGCAGCGCCGTTAATACGTTAGAACCGATGCTGAACTCACATCCGCTCACGATTGATTTACCCGCAGATCTTCCCTTGGTGAACTGCGATGGCAGCTTGATTGAGCGCGTGATACAAAACTTGCTAGAAAATGCAGGTAAATATGCCGGATTAGAATCACCGTTGGCGATTCGGGCCAAAGCTTCAGAGGATTGGTTAGAAGTCGAAATTGAAGATCGCGGCAACGGTATTCCTGCCGAGCAGCTACAGCTGATATTCAATAAATTTACCCGTGGCGATAAAGAGTCGGCTATTCCTGGCGTCGGCTTGGGCTTAGCCATTTGTCGTGCCATTATAGAAGTACATGATGGTAAAATATGGGCGGAAAATATTGCCCAAGGCGGTGCCTGCTTCCACTTCACCCTACCGCTAGAAGCACCGCCTGACATTGAAGATGAGCTTAATCATCCCAGTTCTTGAGAAACAGAAAGCGGCAAAACAGAGAGATAACGTGAATCAGACTCCGATAAATGTGCTCATCGTTGAAGATGAAAAAGAGATCCGCCGCTTTGTCAGGTCTGCGCTTGAGAGTGAGGGCTGGCGAGTTTTTGACGCCGATACATTGCAGCGTGGGCTTATCGAAGCGGGCACACGCAAACCGGACCTCATTATTCTCGATTTAGGCCTGCCGGATGGTGATGGTCTGGATTTTATCCGCGATTTGCGCCAGTGGAGTTCAATTCCGGTGATTGTGCTTTCTGCTCGCAGCGAGGAGTCGGACAAGGTGCTGGCGCTAGATGCCGGAGCCGATGATTATCTGAGTAAACCCTTTGGCGTGGCGGAGTTATTGGCACGCGTACGCGTCTCTTTGCGCCGCCATGCTCAGCAAAATCAGGAAAGCCCGCTGATTCAATTCTCAGACGTTGAGGTGGATTTGATCAACCGCCGAGTCTCTCGAGCCGGTGAGGATTTGCATCTCACCCCATTGGAGTTCCGTTTACTGACCGAACTCATCGCCAACGCGGGGAAAGTACTTACGCAGCGCCAGCTGCTTAGCACGGTTTGGGGGCCAAACTACGTTGAGCACAGCCATTACCTGCGGATCTATATGGGGCATTTACGGCAGAAACTAGAAGCAGAACCAGCACGTCCTAAGCATTTACTGACTGAAACCGGCGTGGGTTACCGGTTTATGCTGTAATTTTTAGTCTTACTTTTGCTCTTCTTTTGCGTCTTCGGCGCTCTCACCGCGCTTGATACCTTTTAAGGTCATCATAAAAGCGCGGAATGAATCACGCAGATCGTCAAACAGCGGGTGTTTACGGTTCTCCAACAGCGATTCAGAAAACAGTTTTAACCCAACGGCAAAGGCCTTCGATTTATCGCCGGTGAACGGCAAATCGTCTCGGGCACCCAATCTTTCGACGATAGATAAAATCTCATCATGATTTTCAACTTCAAAGCTGATTGGCGCTTTATCAATCGGTTCGCCTTTGCGATCGGCAATCGGCTCTACGGTGATGCGGTAGCGGTATCCAGACATAGTATTCCCTCTTTAAGCTTTTTTGATAATGATAATTTTTATCATATTTAGTCAGATTGAGCTTCCCTTTTTGTGGCATAAAAAAAGCGCCGTTAAAGGCGCTTTTTGAATTTCTGAAGAACTCGCTTATTTGGCGCTGGCGAGCACGGCGCTCACAATATCCACCGCTTCTTTCTCGATTCGCTGGCGATGTTCAGCGCCCAAGAAACTTTCGCAGTAAATCTTGTAGGCTTCTTCTGTACCAGACGGACGCGCGGCAAACCAGCCGTTGTCGGTCATCACTTTCAGCCCGCCGATAGAAGCGTTGTTGCCCGGCGCTTTAGTCAAACGCGCAGTAATCGGATCGCCTGCCAGTTTGTCAGCTTTAACCATCTCAGGAGAGAGCTTCGACAGCGCATCTTTCTGTGCATGCGTCGCCGGTGCCTGAATGCGGTTATAGCTTGGCGCACCAAAACGTTCCGCCAGCTTATTGTAATGCTGCTGTGGATTTTCGCCGGTTACTGCGGTGATCTCAGCGGCAAGCAGACACATAATGATGCCGTCTTTGTCCGTTGACCACGGTGTACCGTTAAAGCGCAGGAAGGAAGCCCCCGCGCTCTCTTCGCCACCAAAACCAAAGCTGCCGTCAAACAAACCATCAACAAACCATTTAAAGCCGACAGGAACTTCCACCAGCTTGCGGCCTAAATCATTCACAACGCGGTCAATCATCGCGCTGGATACCAGCGTTTTACCTACGGCAACATCAGCGCCCCACTGTGGGCGATGCTGGAACAGATAATTAATCGCTACCGCTAAGTAGTGATTCGGATTCATCAGACCTGAAGGTGTGACGATACCGTGACGATCGTAGTCTGGGTCGTTAGCGAAGGCTAAATCAAACTGATCGCGCAGCGCCAGCAAGCCTGCCATCGCGCTTTCCGATGAGCAATCCATACGGATCACGCCGTCGTGATCTAAATGCATGAAGCGGAATGACGGATCAACGTGATCGTTCACCAGGGTCAGATCAAGTTTGTAATGCTCACCAATACGCTGCCAATATTCGATGCCTGAACCACCTAATGGATCGACGCCTAAATGCAGTCCTGAGCGCTGAATGGCTGGCATATCAACGATATCGACCAAACCTTCAATGTATGGCTGCACCAGATCTTTGGCATGCACCAAACCGCTTTTCCAAGCCGCATCCAGAGTTTGACGCTTCACGCCCTGCAAGTTAAGGCTTAATAGTTCATTGGCGCGCTGCTCAATCACTTTGGTGAGGTCAGTATCTGCCGGTCCACCATTTGGCGGATTATATTTGATACCACCGTCTTCAGGCGGGTTGTGCGAAGGCGTGATAACGATACCGTCGGCCAATGCCGCATTCTTATTGCTGTTGTGGGTCAGAATAGCGTGAGAAACCGCAGGCGTTGGTGTGAAACCGTTATCCTGCTGTACCACGACGTCTACACCGTTAGCCGTCAGAACTTCCAGCACGCTGATAAACGCAGGTTCAGATAAACCGTGTGTATCTTTACCCACGATACACGGACCTTCGATGCCATTCGCTTTACGCACTTCAACAATTGCCTGCGCAATAGCTAAAATGTGCGCTTCGTTAAAGCTATGACGCTGAGCGCTGCCACGGTGACCTGAAGTCCCGAATTTTACCGCATGCGACGTGTTACCCACTTCCGGCGTCAATACATAGTATTGAGAAACCAGTTGTGCCACGTTAATCAAATCGCTCTGCTGGGCAGGCTGCCCGGCACGGGGGTGATTTGCCATGGTCACTACTCCCTACGCTATTACGCTTATATGGTTGAGTGCCTAATCGCGTTGCCAGTGCTTGCGATTAGGCAGTTCTTGAATTAGATGGTTCCGCAAACTTTTTCAATCAGTTCGGCTGGGAACTGCATCGCCTGCATGATGTGTTCAATCATGCTGCGCTTGCGATCGGTGTTGGTGTTAGTGATCACCCAGTAAGGCGTGCCCGCAACATGTTTAGGCTTGGTATGCGTGCCGTTTTGCAGCAGCGTTTGCTGGTCACCGGCGAAATAGACGCGCGTGCGGCCATGCAAGGATTCCGTTGCCGCAGCGAACCCTTGGTTATCAATGGAGTAAAGGGTTGAAAGTACCAGCATGAAGCGGTTTACCGCTTTGTTCTGCTCTGCATATTCATCAGAAAGCAACAGTTCACGCATGGTACGAACGCGATCTACCGGACGGGCAGATACCGCAGCAGCCACTGGCGCAGCGATGACGGCAGGCGCCACAGCCGGAGCAGCAGTGGCTTTATGTTCAGAGACTTTCAGCAGGCGGCGCAATATGTCAGAAGCACTCTCACCGATACTTTGCGTGTGGCTTGCAATGTAGCGGTACAGCTCCTCGTCGACTTCAATAGTTTTCATCATTATCCAATACAGGTTTACGACTTAATCAGCAGGATTATAAAGTCAAACGCCTCATGCGGATAGCGTAAACCCGATGCTCTGATCAATTCAGTGAGTTTTTTCCCAAACTTATGGAAAGAATACCCTTAAATTTTGCTGGATAACACTCGATGGCTAACAATCATGCTTAGTCGTGGTAACCTATTTGTTACAACATAAGATTTGTCGCACTCCGTTGCCGCATGTTTAGCGCATGAAGCCCGCGAATAGACACCACGAATAGACCTAACGATATGAAACTCAACTACCGCGAACATATTCCAGCCCAGCAAGCCCAGTTTCCACCGGCATTATTGATCCACGGTTTATTCGGCAGTCTGGATAATCTTGGCGTATTGGGCCGAGACTTGCGCAGCGATCGCCGTGTGATTCAGGTTGATATGCGCAATCATGGCCACTCGCCGCGCTCAAAGCGCATGGATTATGCCGCGATGGCCGAAGATTTACTGGCGTTGATCGACGATCTTTCGTTGCCGCAGTTGGATGTCATTGGGCACTCAATGGGTGGAAAAGCCGCGATGACGTTAGCTGCACTTGCCCCCGAGCGTATTCGCCGCCTTGCCTTGCTGGACATTGCGCCCGTTGACTATCAAGTTCGTCGTCACGATACGATTTTTGCAGCTATCAACGCAGTGACGGATGCACGGCTGACGCGTCGCCAAGAGGCCGCTGAAATCATGCGCGGCTACATCCAAGAAGAAGGTGTAATACAGTTTTTACTGAAATCTTTTCAGGAGGGCGAATGGCTATTTAACGTGCCCGTTCTGTGGGAGCAATACGAAAATATCGTGGGCTGGCAAGAAGTAACGCCTTACCAAGGCCCTGCGATGTTTATCAAAGGTGGCTTATCGCCCTACATCCAAGATATTCATCGCGCCGCCATTGCGCGCCAGTTTCCTCATGCTAAAGCTCACGTGGTAGCCGGTACGGGCCACTGGCTGCATGCGGAAAAGCCAGAGCTGGTGCTACGCACTCTGCACCGTTTTCTCGACAGCGATGAATAAGTCAAACAGCTTAATTTTGTCGCCTTCACGACCTAACTTCATCTTAACGACAGCCTCACTGTAGAAAAAATCACCATTCATCAGTGAGGTAAGTAAGATTAAGGATTGTCGCAGCTGGGGGCGCTGGGGTATTATGGCGCGCTATTATTCTGGCAGGCAGTTTTGCTGTTCAAGGATAGTGCCGGTAAAGGGTGAATGGCCCTAGTATGTTAATCATGATCTGATTCGTTACGCAGATTCAAAATTCTCCTTGTAGTACCGCTACCTGATATGGCCAAAGAACAAACGGACCGCACGACTCTGGATCTGTTCGCAGATGAACGTCGTCCGGGTCGCCCGAAAACTAACCCGTTATCTCGGGATGAACAGCTAAGAATTAACAAACGCAACCAACTGCGCCGCGATAAAGTGAAAGGACTGCGTCGCGTCGAGCTAAAGATTAACGAAGAAGCGGTTGAAATGCTGAATCGTTTGGCTCAGGAACAAAACATTAGCCGCAGTGAATTGATTGAACAAATTTTACTCAATCAAATTTTAAAATCTTAACGCCACCAGCACACAATGACGACAAATCGATACGGTTTAAAGTGCTATAGTGCGTAAAGTACGTACTGGTCTTTCTCAAGATTCTAGTTTAATTATTTGATATAAAAGGTATAAACGCGACATGGCAATCGTAGGCATTTTCTTTGGCAGCGACACGGGCAACACGGAAAACATCGCTAAGATGATCCAAAAGCAACTCGGAAAAGACGTTGCTGAAGTTCATGACATTGCCAAAAGCAGCAAAGAAGACATCGAAGCATTCGATATTCTTCTGCTTGGCATCCCAACGTGGTATTACGGTGAAGCTCAGTGTGACTGGGATGATTTCTTCCCTTCTCTGGAAGAGATCGACTTCAACGGTAAACTGGTTGCTCTGTTTGGCTGCGGCGACCAAGAAGACTATGCAGAGTACTTCTGCGACGCTATGGGCACCATCCGTGATTTGATCGAGCCACGCGGCGCGACTATCGTTGGTCACTGGCCAACGGCGGGTTACCATTTTGAAGCGTCTAAAGCGCTGGTTGATGACAAAACCTTCGTTGGTTTGGCTATTGACGAAGATCGCCAGCCTGAACTCACCGCAACGCGTGTTGATGCGTGGGTGAAACAAATTTCCGAAGAGATGAGCTTGGCTGAGCTGGCTGGCTAATCTGAAATTGTGCCCGCTGACTGCATAAGTCAGCGGGTATTTCAGCGATTGGCGAAAGCAACTTGCAACATCTATGTAACTCATTTTTCCCGCTCTAGCCCCCGCCACCAGCAGAGTTACATATTTGTCAGTGTGTTACGTTTTATTTCCACCTTGTAATTCCGTCCAAGTTGTTAACACACTGCGGTTTCCATTTACCGCCATCAGCCTTATAATGAATCTCAATTATATTTTCAGTTCGGTGACAATTAGGGCAACGTAGGCAGCAAATGCAGGCTATCCTAAACGTCTTCGAGCTAAGTAACGGGACAGAATCCGAATGACAGATAACAACACTGCTTTAAAGAAGGCTGGACTTAAAGTCACGCTTCCGCGTCTTAAGATTCTGGAAGTTCTGCAAGATCCAACTTGCCACCACGTCAGCGCAGAAGATCTGTATAAGAAGCTGATCGATATGGGTGAAGAAATCGGCTTAGCCACCGTTTACCGTGTACTGAACCAGTTCGACGACGCTGGAATTGTGACTCGTCACAATTTTGAAGGCGGAAAATCCGTATTTGAACTGACTCAACAGCATCACCATGATCATCTGATCTGCTTAGACTGCGGTAAAGTGATCGAATTTAGCGACGACTCCATCGAAAAGCGTCAGCACGAAATCGCTAAAAAATATGGTATCCAACTGACCAACCACAGCCTGTACCTGTATGGCCACTGCGCTGAAGGTGATTGCCGCGAAGACGAAAGTCTGCACGATGGCAGAGAGTAAGCACACGCGAGTGTAATGAGGCGACCTGAGGGTCGCTTTTTTATTGCCTGAAATCCACCATCTTCGTTTTCTCGTCGAAAAACAGACAAAAAAAAAGCCCCTCAGGCAGGGGGCTAAGCAACTCACAACTAAATCACTCATATGGCTTCGGCAGATACCATAGCAACAATAATGATGATGAAACGGTATTAAAAATCACTGCGTTAATACGTTATTGCGGCATTCCCTACCCCACCGGAGCAGAGAATACCTTGCATCCCTATCTCGATATCACGCCTGTACCGGTTCTACGCGGCTATAGCGCTTGCCGTCTGGGCTTACTGAACGAATTTGAACGTCGCCAGAAACGGTTGGTTGAGCTTTAGCATCATAACGCTGCCACTGCTTGCCACCGTCTACGGAGTATTCAATCCCCAACCCTGGCAGCGCAATGTTGGCTTCCAGTTTCCCGCCCACAACTTTTGCTCCAGGAACCGGCAGGCGATATTCCACACCGGCTTTATCCATTTTCGCCAGCTCACGCTGTCCCATCAGGTTGGCAAAGCGCTGCCAATCACTCAGCAGAGATTTTTTGTCGACCAAGTTGGTTTCTCCGCCTTTATATTCACGGCCCGCTTTGTAGTCCTGTTCCCAACCCGCGCGATGCCATCCACGCTCCGCCACCGTCATAACGCGAGGATAAATTTTATACTCCATCATTTCGTCGGTGCGCGTAGTTTCACTCCACAGCTGCGCTGAGAGTCCATAAACGCCCGGCCATGGCTTATCGCTTTTCGCGGTAAAGAAATTGCCGTCACGGTCTACGGAAGTTTCCGCATTCTGTGGCATGTTGTCTGGCGCGAAACTGAAGATCTTACGCTCATCGTTAAAGCGAGTTCCCCAGTAGTAGCCATTTTCCTGTGGATTCACCTCATACGGGAAATCCATGTACACGTAGTCTGGGTTAGAAACCGTCACTTCATAGCCTTTGTTCGCCCAGTCGTTTACGGTATCAAAACCGCCCCAATAGAGCGTATCCCAGAAGTTAACACCCACGCGCTTGGTGGCAAATGCCTTCGCGTCTTTAGCATCCTTCAGGCCATCCTGCCACGCCTGCATTTTTTCAATGCCGTGCTTATTGACAATCTGGCTGACTTCAATCGCAAAGTGGCTTGGGAGATGCTCCATATCTTCCACTTTGCCGCTCTTAATCAGGGTCTGGCAAACCTGAGACTGCGCCCATGGTTTATCTTCTTTACTCTGATCGATAATGCCTTTACCCGGCTCAATCTTGCCATTCTTATCCTGATAACCCGGCCCTAAGCGGATGTTCTTAGCTTCATCACCGCCGAAGTGCCACGTGGTTAATGGCTGCCCCGCCTCTTTGTGCATCTGCGCCACTTCGCCAATCACTTTATCGACAAAGCGCTTAGAGGAATCTAAGCATGGGTTCAAATAGCTCTTACGATCATAGAACTGCACAGACGTGGTGTTTGACGTATCCGTAGGATCAACCAAACGGAATTCGTTAGCGCCCTTCTCGTCACCAGCGGCTTTCAGTTTGTCATAACGCGCTTCCATCGAAATCACCGCCGCACGAGCATGCGCAGGCATATCGATTTCAGGGATCACTTCGATCTGACGCGCCTGAGCATATTTCACGATATCGATATATTCAGCGCGAGACAGATGGCCAGAACCATTATTGTTAGCATCAGGTCCTGAGCCTAGCTGTGGTAGCAGGCACTCTTTTTCGCTCAGATCGTGGCAGCGTTTTGAGCCCACATCGATAAGCTCTGGCAGGCCTGGGATCTCAATACGCCAGCCTTCGTCATCGGTCAGATGGAAGTGGAATTTGTTCATCTTGTACGCCGCCATCTGGTCTAGCAGGCGGTGTACCGCTTCTTTGGAATGGAAGTTACGCCCGATGTCCAAGAAGATGCCACGGTATTGGAAACGCGGCGCGTCTTTCGCATCTAAGGTTGCAATCTTCATGCTGCCATCGCTTGGCACCAGAGAAAGAATGGACTGTAAGCCGTAGAAAACGCCAGCCTGATCGTAACCAATGACTTCAGCCCCCTTTGGCCCGATCTTCAGCTCGTAAGCCCCCGGAACCGCTAAGTCGCCTTTGAAGTTATTAACCGCAATCACCGTTTTGATTGGATAGCCTTTGGCATCGTTTTTCACACCTAACAGCGCGAAACGCTGCTGCGCGGCTTCTGCCGTGGCGCTGTTCAGAACGGTAAGATCCAGCGCAACGCCTTTGCTGAGGTCAACGTCCTGCTGATGGATTTTCACTTCCATCGGCGTTGGCATAATTTGGCCACGCAGGCTCTGCGCTGGCAGCTCTTTCACATCGGCGTTTTTGTCGAAGCGAGTTTCAGGCACCATCAGAACGTTTTTATCGTCTTTGGTACGCTTCCACAGATCTCCCGCAAACGGCGTCACAAACTGACGCAGATCTTCCGTATCGGTGCTGGCAATCACTTTAGGTTTAGCATCCTGAGAAGTGACGTACCAACGCGGCATAATGTCACTTTCAAACAACTGCCAGTATTCACCAATCAGAGGAATTTCCACCGATTGACCGGCGGTAAACCCTTTAAATTTATCGGTGGGTTCAATTTTGTGCAGGTCACCGGTCACAAACGTAATTTTGAACTGATCGCTTTTCACGTCCAGAACCTGACGTGGGTTATGGAAATAGATCGCCCAGTCATTGCCTTTAATATCACTATCGCTGGTTAGCGTGATGACCGATTGGTTACACGATGCCCAGTCAGCGCCCAGCGCGGCACAATCGACGCCGTTCTCTGCCGCGCGGTTGTCGGTGACTTTCACGTTAACTTTTAACTGACTGAGTTGGTCAACGATTTGCTGATCTGCCTGGCTTGCTGCGGAAAAACCGAGCATGCCCAGTGCAGAAACGGCAACGGCCAACGTGTTCAATTTAAATTTGCTCATCCTAAAGCCCCATCCTTAATCAGTTATTGTTGCTGCGAATTTCCTGCCAAACTTTGCTACAGGCCTGCTGGTAATTATCTCCAGCACCGGTTTTAGCCGCCTGAATACAATTTTGGTAATCAAATACGCGCACGCTTTCCTTTTCGGCAAAGGCCTGATGCGTTTTACTTTGCTTCAGCACTTCCAACACCGACTGACAGGCTGAAATTTTATCTGGGTTACCTTCAGCGGTATTAATGCAGTTGCTGTAGGCTTGTTTTAACTTTGCATCTTCTTGAGGGGCAGTAGATTGCTGCACACAGGCACTTAATCCAACAACGGCAGCGACAACCAATAGAATTTTTTTCATGTTTTTATCTCGTCAAAATGACTCTGCATGCTTAGTTAAACATGCAGAATCTTTGGCTTAGAAAATGGTGAACGGTGCGATAACGATGAACTTAACATCACGTTCGTCTTGAAACATGTTGCCGTAACCGCCGCCCCAGCTTGGGTTGTCTGAATGGTTGTCGTACTGAGTGAAGTGCAGTTTGAACAGCGTGCCTTTCGCGCGGCCGTCCTGAATGGTGTACATCGCATCCAGACTGTAGGCGCTTTCTTTCACGCGCTGGCTTTGATCGTACTGCGGGTCAGTGCTTGGTTTCGCATCCCATGCGTAAACATAAGAACCACCGATGGCGAAGCCCGGCAGATCCCACTTGCTCAGGTCATACATCACGCCGCCGAAAATGGCTTTTTCACCGTTGGCGTTGAAGTCAGAGCGGTTATCCCACCAAATGTCCAAGCGACCGTTTGAAGAGGCGTAGGTTGGAGTCATACGCTGTAAGAAATAGCCCTGATTACCTTCCGCTTTAACGTAAGTACCTTCCAAGCGGAAGTCGAACTGCCCAACTTTGTAGCCTAACGTCAGCGCTTGCAACCATGCGGTTCCGTCATAAATATCATTCACACCGCCGTCATGTACGCGGTCACGCGTGCCATAAAATTGGTAGCTGGTTGTCATCGGATTACCCGCGACATCAAACTTGTAGGAACCTTTAGCAAAGTATTGATCGACATAGCCTTCAGCCTGACCAAAGGCCGCTTCCAGTATGAAATCGTTTTTGAAGTCATACTTGGCACCCAATGAGTGCAGATAAGAAACGCCGGTTTTTTTGTCGTTTTGATAGAAGCCATCAACTTCGGTATGCCATGGCGCTTTATATTTGTCGGTCCACATGTAGGAGAAGCTCAGCGCTCCTGCATCACCGTAGTCAAAGTTTGCACCCGCCTCAGCACCTTGATAGGTACCAGGCATAAAGCTCCAGTGTGGCGCCAGTAAAGTTTGGCCCGTTGGCTGAATGTAGCCCGCACGCGCCCAGACAGGGCCGTACTTAAATTTAGCAGCAGCTTTGTAAAGGCTTATGCCACTCTTATCACCCGAGTAGTCTTCGTCGTAGCCTTTGTTTTTCGAGGAGAAAGCAATTTCGTTTGGATGTCCGCTATCATGGTTCTCTGCCATTTCGATTGCGGTAAATGCGGCAACATCAATACCAAACATGTCGGCTGCATAGCCGGATGAGAAATCTAGGTTGGCGTTCCACGTGGAATGATTCAGGTTGGTTTCGTAGTTTCCAGTGGTGACATCTTTACGGTCACGCTCACGTTGCCAGTAGTAAATACCCCCCGTCAGCGTTGAATCATCAACAAAACCTTCAGCCTTAGCTTCTGGCATTGCATAAAAACCACTACCCAACAACACCCCAGTTATGGCGAGCGTTAGCGCGTTGCGCTTCAAACGATGCGTAACCATAAAATCGATCCTCTTTGACTTTGAAAAACGCGACCCTCGACGTTCACCGGTCTAGGACGCAAAACCCCTAAAATGGGGAAAAGTTAATTCGTAGTAGAGTGAATAACTCAATTGCTCATCTACCGTCTTAGACTATTTTTCGCGACGCGAATTATCAAATGAAAAGTAAAACAATTATGTCAATTCTTGACCGAGTGCACATATTTTAATGTTTTGTTACATGTGACACACTTTCACTGAGAGCAACTTAAAATACGCTTTAAAAACAGTATTATATTTATAATTGCATTGTAAATTCAGATAAAAATGCTTAGAAAACAAACGCTGATGGGATAACTATTTTTATATCGAGGTAAATCTGTGGCAATTAATTAATTCGTGAAACGAATATTCAGAGTGTGTTTATGCACTTCGAGAAATAACATCGAATTACTAAACTATTTACAATTAGGATTTAAAAACTGATGGGGTATGTTGAAGACAGACATAAAAAAAGCCACTTACAGCATAGGTAAGCGGCTTTTTGTGATTGCAATCTAGCGAGGACTATCTTGGGTTATGCACCCACTTTTGCCCACGTATCACGCAGACCCACAGTGCGGTTAAACACTAAATGGTCTGGCGCGGAGTAGCGGCAGTCAGCGCAGAAGTAGCCTTCACGTTCGAACTGATAGGTGACTTCTGAAGTCGCTACAGCAAGGCTTGGTTCAACAAAACCTTTACGGATAACCAACGACTCAGGGTTGATGGTAGACAGGAAGTCTTCCGCCGCGCCTGGGTTGGCAACGCTGAACAAGCGATCGTACAGATGGAATTCAGCAGGTACTGAGTGGTTTGCAGATACCCAGTGAATAACGCCTTTCACTTTACGACCATCAGCAGGATCTTTGCTCAACGTATCCGCATCGTAGGTGCAGTAAATAGTAGTGATTTCACCGTCAGCGTCTTTCTCAACGCGCTCGGCTTTAATCACATAGGCATTACGCAGGCGAACTTCTTTGCCCAATACCAAACGCTTGTATTGTTTGTTGGCTTCTTCGCGGAAATCGGCACGATCGATATAGATTTCGTTGCTAAACGGCACTTCGCGTTTGCCCATTTCAGGCTTGTTTGGATGGTTTGGCATCGCCAGCATTTCTACGCTATCCGCAGACATGTTTTCAATAACCACTTTAACCGGATCCAAAACCGCCATCGCACGCGGCGCGATTTCATTCAGGTCATCACGCACGCAAGACTCTAACGCCGCCATTTCAACGTTGTTATCTTGCTTAGTCACGCCAATACGCAGGCAGAATTCACGAATAGAAGCGGCCGTGTAGCCACGACGACGCAGACCAGAAATTGTTGGCATGCGTGGGTCATCCCACCCTTCCACAATTTTCTCGGTCACCAGCTGGTTCAGCTTACGCTTAGACATGATGGCATATTCGAGATTCAGACGAGAAAACTCGTACTGACGTGGATGCGTTGGAATCGTGATGTTATCCAAAACCCAGTCGTATAGACGGCGGTTGTCTTGGAATTCCAGCGTACACAGTGAATGCGTGATCCCTTCCAGCGCATCGGAAATGCAGTGGGTGAAATCGTACATCGGGTAGATGCACCATTTGTTGCCAGTCTGGTGATGTTCAGCAAACTTAATACGGTATAGAACCGGATCGCGCATCACGATGAACGGAGAGGCCATATCAATTTTGGCGCGCAGGCACGCGGTGCCTTCGGCAAATTCGCCGTTACGCATTTTTTCGAACAGTGCCAGATTCTCTTCAACGCTACGATCGCGATACGGGCTATTTTTGCCCGGAGAGGTCAAGGTACCGCGATATTCACGGATCTGTTCTGGAGTGAGCTCATCAACGTAAGCAAGGCCCTTGCTAATCAGCTCTACGGCGTACTGGTGCAGCTGATCGAAGTAATCAGAAGAGTAACGCACCGCGCCGCTCCACTCAAAACCTAGCCACTGTACGTCGCGTTTAATGGACTCAACGTATTCAATGTCTTCTTTCACCGGGTTGGTGTCATCAAAGCGCAGATTGCACTGGCCTTGATAATCTTTGGCAATGCCAAAGTTCAGGCAAATGGATTTGGCGTGGCCAATATGCAGGTAGCCGTTTGGCTCCGGCGGAAAACGGGTATGAACTGAATTATGTTTACCTGAGGCCAGATCTTCATCGATGATCTGACGGATAAAGTTACTAGGGCGGGCTTCAGCCTCACTCATTTTCTATTCCTCTATGCCTAAAAACGCGACTTATAACCAGTAATGATCTTACAACCTGTGGCGGGAAACAACCGTTTGTTGCCATTATCACGGCGTTTTTTCTGTGGTTATGTCAAAAGATGAAAGATCTGCTAAGTGACACTGTATATCAGCGGACGCTAAAAACAAAAAAACGGAGAAAGGTCCCCCTTCTCCGTTCTGCTTGCTTAAAACAGTTTCTGATAAATCAGCTAACCGTTCGCAGACAAGTTATTTTGCAAAGCTCTTATTTTGCAGTGATGTCATACAGCTTGGTTTCACCCGCCACAACATGACCCGCTGCCAGCGCTTTCAGACCACCGAAATCATCGATGTTGCTGACAACAACTGGGCTAATCATTGAGCGTGCATTGGCGTTCAGATATTCCAAATCCATCTCTAAGATTGGCTGACCCGCTTTCACTTCTGCACCCTCTTCAACGAGGCGTTTGAAGCCTTGACCATTCAACGCCACGGTATCGATGCCCATATGCACAACGACTTCCGCACCTTCATCCGTTTCTAAACAGAACGCATGGTTGGTATTGAAGATCTTAACAATAGTGCCACGAGCTGGGGATACCACGGTTTTATCCGTTGGGCGAACCGCCACACCGTCACCCACGGCTTTGCTAGCGAACGCTTCATCAGGAACCTGATCCAGCGCAACCACTTCACCGGTGATTGGAGAAACCAGCGTCGCTTTTACTACCGCAGCGGCGTTTGGCGTTGCCTGTGCTTTTTCTTCAGCGGCGGCTGGAGCAGCATGCGCAGTGGCAGCTTCAATTGGGCCCGATGCCATCACGCCACGCATTGCGGTCGCGATTGCTTCAGCACGTGTACCTACGATGACCTGTACGCTTTGTTTGTTCAGGCGAATCACACCAGAAGCACCCAGACGCTTAGCCAAGCTATCGTTGACGATAGCAGAGTCTTTAACGCTCAGACGCAGACGTGTGATACAGGCATCGATGCCGGTGATATTGGCAGAACCACCGACAGCAGCAATGTAATTGCGTGCCAGATTTGCCGTTTCGTTACCACCTTTCGCATTGTCCAGATCCAGATCGTAACCATCGGCGCTTTCGTCAGCGTCGGTAGCCAGTTCACGGCCTGGAGTCAGCAGGTTGAATTTGGTGATAGTGAAACGGAACACCACGTAGTAAATCACGAAGAACACCAGACCCTGAGGGATCAGCATGTACCAGTGAGTTGCCAGCGGGTTACGTGAAGACAGCACCATATCCACCAGACCGGCGCTGAAGCCGAAGCCCGCAATCCAGTGCATAGAAGCTGCGATGAATACGGAAATACCGGTCAGGAATGCATGCAGAACATACAGTACTGGTGCAACGAACATGAAGGAGAATTCCAACGGTTCGGTGATACCGGTGAAGAAGGCTGCAAACGCAGCGGCCATCATGATACCAGCCACTTTGGCTTTGTTTTCTGGACGCGCGCAGTGGTAAATCGCCAGCGCAGCACCCGGTAAACCAAACATCATGATTGGGAAGAAACCAGCCTGATAACGGCCCGTGATACCCACAACGGCTTTACCCGCTTCGATAGACTGTGCGCCACCCAGGAAGTTAGGAATGTCGTTGATACCTGCAACGTCAAACCAGAATACGGAGTTCAGGGCATGATGCAGGCCCACTGGGATCAGCAAGCGGTTGAAGAACGCGTAGATACCTGCGCCGACGGAGCCCATTTTCTGAATGTGTTCACCGAAGTTAACCAGTCCGTCAAAGATTAACGGCCAGATGTACATCAGGATGAACGCGACCAGAATCATGACGAAGGAGGTCAGGATTGGCACCAGACGACGGCCGCTGAAGAAGGACAGCGCCTTTGGCAGCTCAACGCCGCTGAAGCGGTTGTACAGTTCAGCAGAGATAATACCCACCAAGATACCGACGAACTGGTTATTAATCTTACCGAATGCAGCTGGAACCTGATCCGCAGGGATTTTCTGGATCATGGCTACGGCGGCCGGAGAGCACAGCGTAGTCAATACCAAGAAGCCAACAAAGCCAGTTAATGCGGCAGCGCCGTCTTTATCTTTTGACATACCGTAAGCGACACCGATCGCAAACAGTACAGACATGTTGTCGATAATGGCAGAGCCCGACTTGATGAAGAAGGCCGCTAACGCATTATCGCCCCCCCAACCTACCGGGTCGATCCAGTAACCGACACCCATTAATATCGCGGCAGCCGGCAGCGTCGCCACCGGTACCATCAGCGCACGGCCGACTTTTTGCAGATAACCTAAAATACTCACCATTTCCCCCTTGTGGACCCGTCATTGCTCGAATTGGCACTGCTCATGGTCACGTCATAACTGACTTAATTATTAAGTTGACAGTATGGACTACAATCAGGAGTGTAAAAAAATTATTTTTCTCCGCAAATTAAAACCTCCAGTTTTGTGATAAATATCACCAAAGGAGGCTCTAAACATGCCTAATTGCTAGCCATCATACAAAACTTATTTTATCATTCGAAAAATCAAAGCGGCGTTAGGTCACACATTAGTCGTTAGCAAGCATTACGCCTTATACTCTGAGCAAAGAGCAATGTGGACCCCCGTTTATAATATAGATTTATATTCACTAAAGGTGCCCTATGAGACTTATCCCTCTAAGTAATGCTGCAGACGTTGGCTTATGGTCTGCCCGTCATATTGTTAACCGTATCAATGCCTTCAAACCAACGGCTGAGCGTCCATTTGTTCTCGGTCTGCCAACCGGCGGCACCCCGCTGCAAACCTACAAACGTTTGATCGAGCTGCACAAGGCTGGCGAAATCAGCTTTAAAAACGTGGTGACGTTCAACATGGACGAATACATCGGGCTGCCGGAAGAGCATCCAGAAAGCTACCATAGCTTCATGTATAATAATTTCTTCAATCACGTGGATATCCCACGCGAAAACATTAACTTGCTGAACGGCAATGCGGCCGACGTTGATACCGAATGCCGCCGCTACGAAGAAAAAATTAAATCCTACGGCAGAATCAATCTGTTTATGGGTGGTGTAGGTAACGATGGGCATATTGCTTTTAACGAGCCAGCATCATCTTTAGCGTCGCGCACTCGCATCAAAACGTTGACCGAAGAGACCCGTATCGCAAACTCTCGTTTCTTTGATGGCGACATGACAAAAGTGCCAAAATACGCGCTCACCGTAGGCGTTGGCACATTATTGGACGCTGAAGAAGTGATGATTCTGGTCACTGGCCACGCGAAAGCATTGTCTCTGCAGGCCGCCGTTGAAGGCAGCGTCAACCATATGTGGACGATCAGCGCTCTGCAACTTCATCCGAAGTCCGTCATCGTATGCGATGAGCCTTCAACGATGGAGCTGAAAGTCAAAACAGTTAAGTACTTCCGCGAGTTAGAAGCGGAAAACATGAAGAATCTGTAATTTTCAACCTGTAACCAGGGGTATGTGATGTACGCTTTGACCCATTGTCGGATTTATACCGGCCACGATATTCTCGACGACCATGCAGTAATGATCGCCAATGGCTTAATTGAAAAGATCTGTCCTGTCGCTGAACTTCCGTCAGGCATTGAAACTCACGATCTAGGCGGGGCAATCCTTGCTCCTGGTTTCATCGATCTGCAACTTAATGGCTGTGGCGGCGTTCAGTTTAATGATTCAACCGAAGCGGTTTCTGAAGAAACGCTTGAAATCATGCAGCACGCCAACGAGAAATCAGGCTGTACCAGCTATTTACCTACGCTTATCACCTGTGCTGACGATTTAATGAAGCACGGTATTGATGTTATGCGCAGCTATCTGACCAAGCACCAGAATCAGGCGCTAGGTCTGCATATTGAAGGCCCATACATCAGCTTAGAAAAGAAAGGCACGCACAATCCGAAATACATCCGTAAGCCGGATCATGAAATGATCGATTTCATGTGCGAGCACGCGGACGCCATCACCAAAGTGACGATGGCTCCAGAAGTCGCGACTCAGGCATCTATCCAACAGCTGAAAGCCGCCGGTATTGTGGTTTCCGCGGGTCACTCCAACGCCACCTATGAAGAAGCGCGTAAAGGCTTCGCCGCAGGCATGAGCTTTGCGACTCACCTTTATAACGCGATGCCCGTCATTTCTGGCCGTGCTCCGGGTCTGATGGGCGCTATTTTCGACACTCCTGAAGTGTATACCGGCATCATCGCCGATGGTCATCACGTTGCTTGGCCGAGTATTCGTCTGGCTAAACGTTTGAAAGGCGAACATCTGGTGCTGGTCACCGATGCAACTGCTCCGGCAGGCGCTAACATAGATCACTTCATTTTCGCCGGAAAAACAGTATATTACCGCAACGGTTTAGTCGTTGATGAAAACGGTACGCTGAGCGGTTCTGCACTGACCATGATCGACGCCGTCAAAAATAGCGTTGAGCACGTCGGTATTGCTCTGGATGAAGCATTGCGCATGGCAACGCTCTATCCATCGCGCGCGGTGGGCGTTGATAGCCGTCTGGGAAGCATCGAAGCGGGTAAAGTGGCGAACCTGACCGCTTTCACTTCAGACTATCGCGTGATCAAAACCATCGTGAACGGCGAAACGGTTTACGAAAATAAATAAGAGAGAACGTACATCAGTCTGCGTGCTTTCTTTATTAACTTGAGCTCTATTTTTATAAGCGGGTAATAAATTGATGACCACAGGCGGACAAGGACAAATTGGTAACGTAGATCTGGTTAAACAACTTAACAGCGCCGCTGTTTACCGTTTGATCGATCTACAAGGCCCTATTTCGCGCATTCAAATTGCCGAACTAAGCCAGCTTGCCCCCGCCAGCGTCACCAAAATTACCCGCCAGCTACTGGAGCGCGGGCTGATCAAAGAAGTCGATCAGCAAGCGTCTACCGGTGGCCGCCGTGCCATTTCCATTGTGACAGAAACCCGCCTCTTCAATACCATTGCCATCCGCTTAGGGCGTCACGACGCCACCATCACGCTGTACGATATGAGTGGAAAGTCGCTGGCCGAAGAGCACTACCCGTTGCCTGAACGTACTCAGGAAACAGTGGAAAATGCACTGCTGAATAACATTGAGCAGTTCATGCTCACCTACCAGCGTAAAATCCGTGAGCTGATTGCCATTGCGGTGATCCTGCCCGGATTAGTCGATCCACAGCATGGGATTGTGCGCTACATGCCGCATATTACCGTTAACGATTGGCCGTTGGTTAATGCGCTGGAAGATCGATTTAACGTCACCAGCTTTGTGGGGCACGATATTCGTAGCCTTGCTTTAGCTGAACACTATTTCGGCGCCACCCGCGACTGTGAAGATTCAATGCTGGTACGCCTACACCGAGGAACCGGTGCTGGCATCATCGTGAATGAGAAAATATTTCTCGGCAGTAAAGGCAACGTCGGTGAGATTGGTCACATCCAAATCGATCCATTAGGCGAACGTTGCCACTGCGGGAATTTCGGCTGCTTGGAAACCGTGGCCGCCAACGCCGCCATTGAACAACGCGTTCGTCATCTGCTCGAACAAGGCTATCCAAGCAAACTCTCGTTGGACGATTGTAGTATCACCGCAATCTGTAAAGCAGCAAATAAAGGCGACGCACTAGCAACAGAAGTCATTGAATTGGTTGGCCGTTATCTTGGCCGCGCTATTGCGATTGCGATTAACATGTTTAACCCGCAGAAAGTGGTTATTGCAGGCGAAATTATCGAAGCAGAAAAAACGCTGCTGCCTGCCATTCAAAGCTGTATCAATACGCAAGCTTTGAAGAATTTCCGCATTAATTTACCGGTGGTCACCTCTGAATTAGATCATCGCTCAGCCATTGGGGCATTTGCGCTGGTGAAACGAGCCATGCTCAACGGCGTATTGCTACAGCGCCTGCTGGAAGGGCAACATCCGCACTGATTCTCTGCTTATTTGAAGCTGCTGCGTTAGCTGACAAGCATGATATGATTTGTGCTTGTCAACTTAACGAGTAATAAATCCATGACAATCAAAAGTATTATTTGTGACATCGACGGCGTTTTGATGCACGACAACACTCCGGTTCCGGGTGCAGATAAATTTCTGGCACGTATTCAAGAAAAAGACATTCCTCTCGTCATTCTGACCAACTACCCTTCTCAAACCGCGCAGGATCTGGCGAACCGCTTCGCAGCCGCCGGGCTTGATGTTCCTGAAAGCGTGTTTTACACCTCAGCCATGGCCACCGCCGATTTTCTCAAGCGTCAAGAAGGGAAAAAAGCCTATGTGATTGGTGAAGGTGCGTTAATTCACGAATTATATAAAGCAGGCTTTACCATTACCGATATCAACCCTGATTTTGTTATCGTTGGTGAAACCCGTTCGTATAACTGGGAAATGATCCATAAGGCCTCTTACTTCGTAGTTAACGGCGCACGGTTTATCGCGACGAATCCAGATACACACGGTCGTGGCTTTTACCCCGCCTGTGGTGCCCTGTGTGCGCCAATTGAACTCATTTCAGGCCGCAAGCCATTCTACGTTGGCAAACCGAGCCCGTGGATTATTCGTGCCGCGCTCAACAAAATGCAGGCCCATTCAGAAAGCACCGTAATCATCGGTGATAATCTGAATACCGATATTCTGGCAGGCTTCCAAGCGGGACTAGAAACGATATTAGTGCTATCCGGCGTTTCTACGTTAAACGACGTCGATAACATGCCGTTCCGCCCTAACTACATTTATCCCTCCGTTGCCGATATTGACATAATCTAACGTTACCCCTTTGCGTCTGGTCTGCTTGGCCAGACGCGATTCTCCTCTTTTTTTTCTTCACTTTTTTCTGCGCTGCTTTTTATCGTTTCTACAATGAACGCTAAAAAATTATCGATTCATCAATAATTCACTTAAAAAAATGAACAATCATTAAGTTTTTAAGTATGCCAACTGACTATTTCTCACCATTACGCTAAAGCGCTTGCATTCTATTCAGGTTTTGACGCAATTTATTATTTATAGCAGCGGTAAACGCCTCTCTGAGTCGTAAATCAATAATCTTTTACCGCCTTAAACTGACCCACAACGTCACAACTAGACAATGCAGTATGGGAGAAATCTATGTGTTCTATCTTTGGTGTGCTTGATTTAAAAACCGATCCTGTTGAGCTGCGCAAAAAAGCGCTCGAGCTATCACGCCTGATGCGTCATCGTGGCCCAGATTGGTCCGGCATTTACGCTTCTGACAACGCGATTCTGGCACATGAGCGCCTGTCTATCGTTGACGTCAACAACGGCGCCCAGCCTTTGTACAATGCCGCGCACACCCATATTCTTGCCGTGAATGGTGAAATTTATAACCATCAGGCTCTGCGCCAGCGTTTCGAAGGTCGTTATGAATTCCAAACGGCCTCTGACTGTGAAGTCATTTTGGCGCTATACGAAGAGCAAGGTTCTGCATTCTTAGACGAACTGCAGGGCATGTTTGCCTTTGTTTTATATGACGCAGAAAAAAACAGCTATTTGATTGGCCGCGATCATCTCGGAATTATTCCGCTGTATATGGGTTATGACGAACATGGCAACTTCTACGTCGCGTCAGAGATGAAAGCTCTGGTTCCGGTTTGCCGCACCATCAAAGAATTCCCGGCAGGCAGCTACATGTCGAGTGACGATGGCGAAATTCATAGCTACTACCAACGCGACTGGTTTGAGTTCGATAACGTCAAAGATAACCACACTGACGCAGCACAATTGAAAGAAGCCTTGGAAGAGTCGGTCAAAAGCCATCTGATGTCTGACGTCCCTTACGGCGTGCTGCTGTCTGGTGGGCTCGACTCCTCGGTGATCTCCGCCATTACCAAAAAATTTGCCGCTCGCCGCGTTGAAGACGGTGAACGCAGCGAAGCATGGTGGCCACAGCTGCACTCTTTCGCCGTGGGTTTGGAAGGATCTCCGGATTTAAAAGCCGCGCAGGAAGTGGCTAACCATCTTGGCACGGTGCATCACGAAATTCATTTCACGGTGCAAGAAGGATTAGACGCAATTCGCGACGTGATTTATCACATCGAAACCTATGACGTGACCACCATCCGCGCCTCAACGCCAATGTATCTGATGGCACGTAAGATAAAAGCCATGGGCATCAAGATGGTGCTTTCCGGCGAAGGAGCCGATGAGGTCTTTGGCGGATACCTCTACTTCCATAAAGCTCCAAACGCCAAAGAGTTCCACGAAGAAACCGTGCGTAAGCTGCTGGCTCTGCATATGTATGACTGCGCCCGTGCTAACAAGGCGATGTCAGCGTGGGGCGTTGAGGCACGTGTTCCTTTCTTGGATAAAAAATTCCTCGATGTCGCTATGCGCCTAAACCCACAAGATAAAATGTGCGGCAACGGCAAAATGGAGAAATACATCTTACGTGAATGTTTTGAATCCTATCTGCCAGCCAGCGTCGCATGGCGTCAGAAAGAACAGTTCTCCGACGGCGTCGGCTATAGCTGGATCGATACCTTAAAAGAAACCGCGAATCAGCAGATTAGCGATCAAATGTTGGCAAATGCGCACTTCCGTTTCCCATACAACACGCCAAACTCGAAAGAAGGCTATTTGTATCGTGAAATTTTTGAAGAGTTATTCCCCGTGCCTAGCGCCGCAGAGTGCGTTCCGGGCGGCCCTTCCGTTGCCTGTTCTTCGGCAAAAGCGATTGAATGGGATGAATCTTTCAAAAAAATGGATGACCCGTCAGGCCGTGCTGTAGGCGTACATCAGTCGGCTTATCAAAAGTAGTGATTTAAAAATTCATCTACCCACCAAACGGCGAACTTTTTAGGTTCGCCGTTTTTTTATCGATAACGCCGTTTTACCCTATTAATAAGCCTGAATTTTGTTGATTTTCTCACCGAGCTGTATAATCCCCGCGCAAACGTGCCTAAGATGCCCTTTTCCGATAAAAAAGGGGTTGACGCAACTTTCTCATATACGCATAATGCGCCCCGCAACGCCGATGAAGGTTGGCGAAAAATAGATGGCTACGTAGCTCAGTTGGTTAGAGCACATCACTCATAATGATGGGGTCACAGGTTCGAATCCCGTCGTAGCCACCATCTATTTTCAACACCTTCGATTAAATGAGCGGGAGTGGCGAAATTGGTAGACGCACTAGATTTAGGTTCTAGCGCCGCAAGGTGTACGAGTTCAAGTCTCGTCTCCCGCACCATTTAAACGACTCGGTTTTGCAGCGGATGGGGTATCGCCAAGCGGTAAGGCACTGGGTTTTGATCCCAGCATTCCCAGGTTCGAATCCTGGTACCCCAGCCATCCTTTTCCTCGAAAAGGTCTAGTGAATTCTATTCCCGATTGGGGTATCGCCAAGCGGTAAGGCACTGGGTTTTGATCCCAGCATTCCCAGGTTCGAATCCTGGTACCCCAGCCATAGAATTGGCTAATAGAATTACGTAATATAGAGTTTCCTTGAGTTGGCTACGTAGCTCAGTTGGTTAGAGCACATCACTCATAATGATGGGGTCACAGGTTCGAATCCCGTCGTAGCCACCATTTGGGGTATCGCCAAGCGGTAAGGCTCTGGTTTCTGATACCAGCATTCCGAGGTTCGAATCCTCGTACCCCAGCCAAATTTCTTAAATCTGTTTTAAACAGGTTTACGCGTTAAAAAACGCAATGAGTAACACCCAAACAATTGGGGTATCGCCAAGCGGTAAGGCTCTGGTTTCTGATACCAGCATTCCGAGGTTCGAATCCTCGTACCCCAGCCAATAAAAAGAGCTCGCTTTTAGCGAGCTTTTTTTCGTCTTGAGTTTACCTTCCCACGCATCCTAGAAAATCATCGTACAGTACGTTAATGAGATCTCGGTGCGCTCCTCCCCCTAATTAAGGGGGAGGCTGGGAGGGGGTAGTTCTACAATCTACAACCCCAACGCGTACTTCAACGCACGTTTTTTTAACTCTCCAGAGCGCTGCGCTGCCATTAATCCTAAATTTCGCACCAGCTGTAGCGGCTTAAGCTCGTTGCTGAAAGCGCTATAAAACAGATCCATACCGGCCTGCATGAGTAAATTATCTGGGCGACGGCGGTGCTGATAGCGTTTCAGGATTTCCTCGCTGTGCCAGATTTCACCCTGCTGACGTGCATTGATCACCACGTCCAACAACGCATCTACGTCGCGATATCCCAGATTAACGCCCTGCCCTGCCAATGGATTAATGGTGTGCGCCGCATCGCCAAGCAAAGCTAAACCACTTTGCACGTAACGGTTCGCATGACGACGCACCAGAGGAAACGATCCAGCGGCTATTGCCGTTACATCGCCCAAACGAGCGGGGAAGGTTTGTTTGATTTCTTGCGTAAGCTGCGACATTGGCAATGCCATAAGCTGACGGATCCTAGCGGGACTGTCATACCAGACCAGCGAAGCCCAATTATCCCACAGCGGCAGAAAAGCGCGCGGCCCCTGCGGCGTAAACTGCTGCCACGTGACGTCTAAGGGGTCTTCCAGCGTTTGAACGGTTATCAGCATGCATGATTGACGATATTGCCAACCACGCACGCCTATGCCCGCCTGAGCGCGCACCAGAGAGTTTGCGCCATCGGCACCTAAAACCAGCTTGGTTTCAATTTCACGGCCGTCGCTCAATTCCACGTTCCATACGTCTTGGCCTGGCACGATGGTTTTTAATTCAGCAGGAACCATCAGCGAAATATTAGGCATCTGCTCTAAATGCTGCCAAAGCGCAAGCTGCAACACTTCGTTTTCTAGCATATAGCCGAGCTCTGGAATACCCAGCTCTTGGGCGCTGAAACTGACGCGAGATGCTTCCCACTCCCAGGTTTCTAAACCACGATAGGCCGCACTGCGCATGTGACGTACGGTTTTCCATACGCCTAAACTCTCTAACAACGCCACCGATGAAGCACTAATAGCCGATATTCGTAAATCAGGTGGCTGTGACGCATCGAATGGACGAGGCGTACGGTTTTCAACAACCGTGACAGTAAAACCGGCCTGGGCCAACCCCAACGCGGCTGCCGCACCCACCATGCCGCCTCCGATAACGACAACATCACTTTTATGCTCGGCCATAAATCCTCCCGCTGATATATTTCGCCATTGTACCGGATTTTACCTTTGATTCCGTGCACAAAGCGTGAGGTTATAGGGTAGTCATGACCTAAGGCAAAGATTACAATAGCCTACCTGCGTATGGGCTTGTTCCGACACCTCTACCTTTTAATATCTATGGCGATTTTCACCCGATGCTTTATCCGCTTTAGATAACAGTGCCGGTCTGTCCGAAATCCACCTGCATAAAGCAATGGCAAATCGATGACACAAAAACTGCATATTAAAACCTGGGGCTGCCAGATGAATGAGTATGACTCATCTAAAATGGCAGATTTACTGGGCAGCACGCACGGTTTCGAACTGACCGAAAATGCCGAAGAGGCAGATGTCTTGCTGCTAAATACCTGCTCGATTCGCGAGAAAGCCCAAGAGAAAGTCTTCCACCAACTCGGCCGCTGGAAGTTACTCAAAGAAGCGAATCCAAACGTGATTATTGGCGTTGGGGGCTGCGTGGCCTCGCAGGAAGGCAAACTGCTGCGCCAGCGCGCCCACTATGTCGACATCGTTTTTGGCCCACAAACGCTGCATCGTTTGCCAGAAATGATTAATAAGGTTCGCGGTAGCAAAAGCCCTATCGTGGACGTGAGCTTTCCTGAAATCGAAAAATTCGACCGGCTTCCCGAGCCGCGTGCCGACGGCCCAAGCGCCTTTGTCTCCATCATGGAAGGCTGTAATAAATACTGCACATACTGCGTGGTGCCTTATACCCGCGGTGAAGAAGTCAGCCGCCCATGCGACGACGTGCTGTTTGAAATTGCTCAGCTTGCCGCCCAAGGCGTGCGCGAAGTCAATCTGCTTGGGCAAAATGTGAATGCCTATCGCGGCCCTTCGTTCGACGGCGATATTTGTACTTTCGCCGAGCTGCTGCGCTTGGTTGCCGCCATTGATGGAATCGACCGCATTCGCTTCACCACCAGCCATCCGATTGAATTTACCGACGATATCATCGCCGTGTATGAAGACACGCCTGAGCTTGTTAGCTTCCTGCATCTGCCGGTACAAAGCGGATCAGACCGAGTTCTCAATATGATGAAACGTACCCATACGGTACTTGAATACAAATCCATCATTCGCAAACTGCGTAAAGCGCGACCGGATATTCTCATCAGCTCAGACTTTATCGTCGGCTTCCCCGGTGAAACGCAGGAAGATTTTGAGCAAACCATGAAGCTGATCGCTGAAATCAACTTCGACGTGAGCTACAGCTTTGTTTTCTCACCGCGCCCAGGCACGCCAGCCGCTGACATGGTTGACGATGTTTCTGAAGAAGAGAAAAAACAGCGCCTGTATATTTTGCAAGACCGCATCAATCAGCAGGCACAGAGCTACAGCCGCAAAATGGTTGGCACCGTGCAGCGTATTTTGGTGGAAGGGGTATCACGCAAAAACGTCATGGAAATCTCAGGCCGCACTGAAAATAACCGCGTAGTGAATTTCGAAGGTTCACCAGAGCTGGTAGGCACCTTCGTGGATGTAGAAATTACCGAAGTCAGAACCAACTCGCTGCGCGGTGTGTTAGTGCGTACCGAAGATCAGATGGATTTGCGCGTTCATGAGTCACCGGAGTCGGTTATTGCACGCACGCGTAAAGAGGATGCGCTGGGGGTGGGGAGTTATCAGCCTTAGTGCTTGATGCTCTTACATTTCGCAGATTAATGGGCGAACAGTGTAACATTTCGTTCGCCTATTAAGTATGTGCATTCCTATGCAGATACGGCCATCGGCGACCGAATTGGGTGCGCCAGCGCGCGCACCCAATACCCGCGCGCTTTTACCGAGTCGCATGGTCGACCGGTTTCAGAGCACACATCCTGTGTGCCTTCAACCTGCCACCAGCATCCCTGCTGGCGGCTCTATAACGCATTTCAGTTAACATGAAAAACAAAATGGGTTGAAATTATGCACTTCCTCCCCCATTGAATAATGAGAAATTGCGCAGCGTATTGGCAATTCTGGTCACAATAGCCCGCAGATGAAGAATAATGGCGTAATGCCATGTATCATTTACGCTATTAGTTATGGGTATAAGCTCAGAGGAATAGTTTGAACATTATCACTGAAGAACTTGCATTAGAACCGGCGGATAATCAGCGACTAAACAGCCTGTGTGGCCCGTTTGATGACAATATTAAGCAACTACAGCGCCGTTTAGGTATCGAAATCAGCCATCGCGATAACCAGTTCAAACTGGTGGGTAAAGCGGCCTGCGTCAATGCCGCCAAAGATATCCTGCGCCATCTGTATGTTGATACGGCGCCAATGCGCGGTCATATCCCGGATATTATTCCTGAACAAATCCATCTAGCCATCAAAGAAAGTGGCATTTTGGAACAGGTGTCTGACCATGTGCCTGAATACGGCAAAGCCGTTAATATCAAAACTAAGCGCGGCGTAATCAAGCCGCGTACGCCCAATCAGGCGCAGTACATCGCCAACGTGTTGGATCACGATATTACCTTTGGCGTTGGCCCTGCGGGTACCGGTAAAACCTATCTTGCCGTTGCTGCCGCGGTTGATGCCTTAGAGCGCCAAGAAATTCGCCGTATTTTGCTCACCCGTCCTGCGGTAGAAGCCGGTGAAAAGCTGGGCTTCTTACCCGGTGACTTAAGCCAAAAAGTCGATCCTTACCTGCGTCCCTTGTATGATGCGCTGTTCGAAATGCTCGGCTTTGAACGCGTTGAAAAGCTGATGGAGCGCAACGTCATCGAAGTTGCTCCGCTCGCCTACATGCGCGGACGCACGCTGAATGACGCGTTTATCATTCTCGATGAAAGCCAAAACACCACCATCGAACAGATGAAGATGTTCCTGACGCGTATCGGTTTTAACTCGAAAGCGGTCATTACCGGTGACGTCACCCAGATCGACTTACCGCGCGCGCAGAAGTCGGGATTACGCCATGCCATTGAAGTGCTTTCTTCCGTTGAAGAGATAAGCTTCAACTTCCTGACCAGTGAAGACGTGGTACGTCATCCGGTCGTTGCGCAGGTCGTCATGGCCTATGAAGCGTGGGAACTGGCGGAGCAAAAGCGTAAAGATGAGCTGGCGGAACAGCGTAAGCGCGAAGCCCAAACCTCAGCCTCAGGGCAAGAATCACACTAAGCTGGAAGTATTATGAGCAACACACTATGAGCAATGTAATATTAGATCTGCAAATCGCCTGCGAAAACACGGAGGGATTACCCGCCGAGGCCGATTTCCGTCAATGGCTTGAAGAGGTGCTACCTAAGTTTCAAGAAGAGGCGGAAGTCACCATTCGTTTGGTTGATGAAGCAGAGAGTCACGAGCTCAATATGACCTATCGTGGTAAGGATAAACCGACCAACGTGTTATCCTTCCCGTTCGAAGCGCCTCCGGGCATTGAGCTTCCGCTGCTGGGTGATATGATTATCTGTCGGCAGGTAGTTGAAGCAGAAGCAAAAGAGCAAGAGATTTCCCTGCTCTCACATTGGGCGCATATGGTTGTTCACGGCAGTCTACATCTGCTAGGGTATGACCACATCATCGATGAAGAAGCAGAAGAAATGGAAGCTTTAGAAGCCGAAATCATGCAGGAACTCGGGTATCCCGATCCCTACGCGGCGGAAAAAGAATCCGATTAACTATTGCGTCATGCGGCCCCTAATCGCGCCGTATGACGTGAATTATTGACCACTTATATGAGTAACCACACACTAACGCCATGAGCGACGACCATTCACAAAACAACGATAGCCCCAGTCCCAAAAAGGGTTTTTTCTCTCTGATTCTCAATCAGCTGTTCCACGGAGAACCTAAAAACCGTGGAGATTTAGTTGAACTGATCCGTGATTCCGAACAAAACGATCTGATCGATCCCGATACCCGTGACATGCTGGAAGGCGTGATGGATATTGCGGAGCAGCGCGTTCGCGACATCATGATCCCACGTAGCCAAATGGTCACCTTGAAACGTAATCAGACGCTGGAAGAGTGTCTAGACGTGATTGTTGATTCTGCCCACTCTCGTTTCCCGGTGATTAGCGAAGATAAAGATCACATCGAAGGGATCCTGATGGCGAAAGACTTGCTGCCGTTTATGCGCAGCGATTCTGAGCCGTTCAGCATCGACAGAGTGCTGCGCGCGGCCGTGGTTGTTCCAGAGAGCAAACGTGTTGACCGTATGCTCAAAGAGTTCCGTTCACAGCGTTATCACATGGCGATCGTTATCGATGAATTCGGTGGCGTTTCCGGCTTGGTTACCATCGAAGATATCCTCGAGCTTATCGTGGGTGAAATCGACGATGAATATGACGAAGTTGAAGATCGCGATGTGCGTCAGATCAGCCGCCACATGTATACCGTGCGCGCGTTGACTCAAATTGAAGACTTTAACGAAGCCTTCGGTACTCACTTCAGCGACGAAGAAGTTGATACCGTGGGTGGCTTGGTAATGCAAGCCTTTGGCCACCTACCGGCACGCGGCGAAACCATTGACATTGATGGTTACCAATTCAAAGTAGCCATGGCCGATAGTCGACGCATTATACAGGTTCATGTCAAAATCCCGGATGAGTCCCCTCAACCGAAATTGGATCTGGAAGATTAATAACAACATGTGTTCATTACTTCAACGCCAGTGGGTTCGCGCCCTGCTGGCGCTTATCTTGGGTGCCGCTGGCACCCTCTCGTTCTCTCCCTATGATTTCTGGCCTGCGGCTCTCATTTCACTGATTGGCCTGCTTGCCGTTACGCTTAACCGCACCACGAAACAAGCCATCGGTTTAGGTTTTCTGTGGGGGATGGGGTTGTTCGGAACAGGAATCAACTGGGTTTACGTCAGTATTGAACAGTTTGGCGGCATGCCAACGCCGGTGAGTATGTCACTGGTCGTGCTGCTGGCCGCCTATCTTGCGCTGTATCCGATGCTTTTTGCCGGTGTGCTCAATCGTTTTTGGCCTAAGGCGAACGTTTGGCGTTTAGTTATCGCGGCTCCGGCGCTTTGGCAATTGACTGAATTCCTGCGCGGCTGGGTTTTAACCGGCTTCCCGTGGCTTCAGTTTGGCTATAGCCAGATCAATGGTCCACTGAAAGGCATTGCTCCTATTGCGGGTATGGACACCATCACCTATTTACTGATGATTATCAGTGGATTGGTTATGCTTTCGGTCTGCCTGCGCAAAATTGTCCCCGCGATTGTTGCTCTCGCGCTGCTGTTATTACCTTGGCCGCTACGCGGCATTCAGTGGTATCAGAACCAAACAGACAAAGCGGTTAACGTGGCAATGGTTCAGGGCAACATTGAGCAATCCATGAAGTGGGATCCAAACGCGCTGATCACCACGCTGCAAACCTATCTGGATGAATCACGTCCTTATCTGGGGAAAGCGCCGATTATTATTTGGCCGGAATCCGCAATCCCAGATACTGAAAAGAATCAGAACCAGTTCTTAACCATGCTCGACAGCCTGTTCCGCTCACACCACAGCAGCCTGATTACCGGTATTGTTGATGACCGCATGGGCGAATATGGCCCACGTTATTACAACACCGTGATCGTCTTGGGTGAGAAAGAACCCTACGTTTATCCGAGCAAAAACCGCTACAACAAGCACCATCTGGTTCCTTTTGGCGAATTTGTGCCGATGGAAGATTTGCTGCGTCCTCTAGCGCCGTTCTTTAACCTGCCGATGTCAGCCTTTAGCCGTGGGGACTATATCCAGCCACAGCTCAGCGTGCAGGGATATAACCTAACCGCGGCTATTTGCTATGAGATCGTGCTTGGCGAACAGGTACGTGCTAACTTCCGCCCAGATACTAACTTCTTGCTCACCGTGTCTAACGATGCGTGGTTCGGCCACTCCATTGGCCCATGGCAGCATTTCCAAATGGCACGGATGCGTGCGTTAGAACTGGGTCGTCCACTGCTACGCAGCACCAACAACGGCGTTACCGCTGCGGTTGATGCTTCAGGCAATGTGATTGCGGAAATTCCACAGTTTGAACGCAAGGTGCTGGAAGTTAACGTTGCACCGACAACAGGCATCACGCCCTACGCCCGCTTTGGTTCTATCCCATTATGGATTATTACCTTTGTGATGGCCGGTCTTGCGCTGATTGCCGGACGTAAACGCCGTTAAACCCGCACTACCTCCCCCTTCTCGGGGGAGGTACTTATCAACTCCCCAGAACACCGCCCCCTCAATCAAATAGGGTTATTTTCGCGATTGCGAATCATACTCACTGCTGTTAATGTGCCCGCAATTTCCCTAGTCATTAATGAGAAAGTGATGCAGCTAAATCCTGAATTTATCATTGCCGATGAGCAAAAATTGCGTGAACACTATGCTCAGCCCAATAAGATGGTGCTGCAGAAGCAAATTGATCACATTGATAGCTACGCCCGTCAGCTGATCGCGTCGTCTACATTTGTCGTGATTTCAACGGTTGGTGAAAACGGAATGGACTGCTCTCCCAAAGGCGGAGATGCGGGCTTTGTCGTAGTGGAAGATGAAAAGACGCTGTTGCTGCCCGACTTACCGGGCAACAATCGCTTAGACGGCATTCGTAATCTGCTGAATAATCCAACGATCGGGCTGCTGTTTTTAATTCCGGGTTGGAGTGAAGCCTTTCGTGTGAACGGCAGCGCACAAATCAGCGTCGATCCTGAGCTATGCCAACGCTTCAATGTGCAAGAAAATGCCGCTCGTAGCGTGCTGGTGATTAACGTTGAAGAAGCCTTTATCCACTGTGGCAGAGCCGTGACCTTTGGGGGCTTATGGGACGCTGAACGCCAGCTTGATCCTAAGTCACTGCCTTCTATCATGGAAATTGTCCGCGCCCACATCGCACTATCTCAAGCAGCCTCTCAAGCCTAACATCGCCATGAGCTCCCGCGCGGAGCTCAATTTCTGGCATACCTCTTGCAGTATTTTCCGCATAACGACCGAAAACCATGCGTTGGCGTTAATCCATAAAAACGCTGCACAAAATTGATGCATTGAGTGCTTTATTTTTGTGCATCGGGAATTTTATGCCACTGAATGGTGCGGTTTATGTCTCAAAATATAAACATAAAGATATCAATTTGGTTACATTAGGCTATTTTGCTATCAAGTGCAGACGTATTTTGCACGCCAAATAAGAGACAACCAATTTCGACAATGGGTAAACGTACAGCGGTGCCATCGTTCCGGCACCCACGTACGAACAGATAAAAAGCAGTAACAAAAGCTATATATAACAATTAAATGTGAAACTTGTAACACAACAATCAAAGGAGTACGCGAATGCAAATGCGCAAACTGGCGTTATCAATTCTGCTAATCGGTATGTCTGGCACCGTGGCTCACGCCGCAGATGAAGCAAAAGCAGCAGACGCCCAGAAAGCTGAAGCCTCTGCAGGCACATTACAAAAGATTAAAAGCAGCGGCGTTATCGTCGTTGGTCATCGCGAATCTTCTGTACCTTTCTCTTATTACGATAACGCGCAGAAAGTGGTGGGCTATTCCCAAGACTATTCTAATCAAATCGTTGATGCGGTTAAAAAGCAGCTGAACATGCCTAATTTACAGGTAAAAATGTTGCCAATCACCTCGCAGAACCGAATCCCACTGCTGCAAAACGGGACCTTTGATTTTGAATGTGGTTCCACCACCAACAACGCAGAGCGCCAGCAACAAGCGGCTTTCTCTAACTCGATCTTCGTCGTCGGTACTCGCCTGCTGGTGAAAAAAGGTGGCGATATTAAAGATTTCAAAGATCTGGCGGGCAAACCGGTCGTGGTCACATCAGGTACCACCTCTGAGATCCTGCTCAATAAGCTGAACGAAAAAGACAATATGAAAATGCGCATCATCAGCGCCAAAGATCACGGTGACTCATTCCGTACTCTGGAAAGCGGTCGCGCCGTGGCCTTTATGATGGATGACGCCTTATTGGCCGGTGAGCGTGCTAAAGCGAAGAAACCCGATCAGTGGGAAATCGTCGGCACTCCTCAGTCGCATGAAGCCTACGGCTGTATGCTACGTAAGAACGATCCAGCCTTTAAAAAGCTGATGGATGAAACCATTGCCAAAGCGCAAACCTCTGGCGAAGCCGCTAAATGGTTTGAACGTTGGTTCAATCAACCAATTCCACCAAAAAATATGAATATGAACTTTGCACTTTCTGATGACATGAAAGCATTGTTCAAAGCCCCTAACGACCAAATCGCTAAATAAATCCTAGTCTCCGCACGATGTAAAAATTAAGGAGACGGAGACAATCGCCATTGTCGTTCGAGTTACGCAATGGCGCTAGATTGCTGACAAAACTTTAGGCAGACGGGATTGGGGGAGATCGTTCCCTCCCCCTTTTTCTCGCCGCAGTTGTCTTGTCTCCAATTAAAAGTGACTGTCATCAATTTTCGTGTGTGCGGTTATCTACCCAGCCTGACGTCTGAATAGGTTATTGCCGTATCTCACTTTAGGGAGCTATCTATGTCTATTGACTGGAACTGGGGCATCTTTTTGCAACAGGCACCTTTCGGCAACACAACGTATCTGGGGTGGATCTGGTCTGGTTTTCAGGTCACGGTAGCCCTGTCTATCTGTGCGTGGATCATCGCGTTTTTCGTCGGTTCTATTTTCGGTATCCTACGCACCGTTCCTAACCGCTTTCTCTCAAGCCTCGGCATGTGTTACGTCGAGCTTTTCCGCAACGTTCCGCTGATTGTGCAATTCTTTACGTGGTATCTAGTGATCCCCGAATTATTGCCCGCTGATATCGGCATGTGGTTTAAGAGCGAGCTCGATCCCAACATCCAGTTCTTCGTTTCCTCGATGCTATGTCTGGGATTATTTACCGCTGCACGCGTGTGTGAACAGGTACGTTCAGGGATTCAATCGCTGCCACGCGGGCAAAAAAGCGCCGGTTTAGCTATGGGGCTAACGCTGCCGCAAACCTACCGTTATGTCTTGCTGCCCAACGCCTATCGCGTGATCGTTCCGCCAATGACGTCCGAAATGCTTAACTTGGTGAAGAACTCGGCTATCGCATCAACCATTGGACTGGTCGACATGGCGGCTCAGGCAGGCAAGCTGCTCGATTATTCTGCTCATGCCTACGAATCCTTTACCGCCATCACGCTGGCCTACATTGCCATCAACGCGGTGATCATGCTGATCATGCACTTCGTCGAGCGCAAGATTCAGCTACCAGGGAATATGGGGAGCAAATAATGTACGAATTTGATTGGAGTTCTATTGTTCCCAGCCTGCCCTATCTGATGAATGGGATGGTGATTACGCTAAAAATTACGGTTATCGCCGTGGTCTTTGGCATTATCTGGGGTACGGTTTTAGCCGTCATGCGTTTATCGTCGTTCAAACCGATTAGCTGGTTTGCCACGCTCTACGTCAACCTGTTCCGCTCCGTACCGTTGGTGATGGTTTTACTTTGGTTCTATCTTGTTGTTCCAAGCTTATTACAACAAGTTCTAGGCCTATCACCAAAAAACGATATTCGGCTTATCTCAGCCATGGTAGCGTTTTCTCTATTCGAAGCCGCCTACTACTCAGAAATCATTCGTGCGGGCATCCAAAGCGTGTCCAAGGGGCAGTCCGGCGCTTCGCTAGCGTTAGGCATGACCCACTGGCAATCGATGCGTTTGGTGATCCTGCCTCAGGCGTTCCGCGCCATGGTGCCGCTGCTGCTCACTCAGGGAATTGTGCTCTTTCAAGATACTTCACTGGTGTACGTACTCAGCTTGGCCGATTTCTTCCGCACCGCGTCAACTATCGGGGAACGTGATGGAACGCAGGTAGAAATGATTCTGTTTGCCGGTTTTGTCTATTTTATTATCAGCCTAGCCGCTTCGGCGCTGGTTAATTACTTGAAAAAAAGGACTGTTTGATGATTTCCCTGAAAAATGTTTCTAAGTGGTATGGTCACTTTCAGGTGCTGGCAGACTGCTCCACGGAAGTGAAAAAAGGCGAAGTGGTGGTGGTATGCGGCCCTTCTGGTTCAGGTAAATCAACGTTGATAAAAACCGTTAATGGGCTGGAGCCGATTCAAAAAGGCGAGATCACGGTGAACGGAATTCAGGTTAACGATAAACGTACGGATTTAGCCAAGCTACGCTCGAAAGTGGGCATGGTTTTTCAGCATTTTGAACTGTTTCCACATTTGTCGATTATCGAAAACCTCACGTTGGCACAGGTGAAAGTACTAGGCCGCGAAAAAGCCGCGGCAAAAAGCAAAGGGCTAAAATTGCTGGAACGCGTAGGGCTTAGCTCTCATGCTGACAAATTCCCTAGCCAGCTTTCCGGTGGACAGCAACAGCGCGTGGCTATTGCACGTGCGTTGTGTATGGATCCTGTCGCCATGCTGTTTGATGAACCCACCTCGGCGCTCGATCCTGAAATGATCAACGAAGTGCTGGATGTTATGGTCGAACTGGCAAAAGAAGGCATGACCATGATGGTGGTGACGCATGAAATGGGCTTTGCGCGTAAAGTAGCCAACCGCGTAATCTTTATGGATGAAGGCAAAATCGTGGAAGATCGCAACAAAGACGACTTCTTCAATAATCCAGAATCCGATCGCGCCAAGGATTTCCTCGCTAAAATCATTCATTAATGTTTTCGTGCGCAATTTCCACAATCGTGTGGGATTGCGCATTACCTCACGCTTTCCACTCGCTTTTCTATTCCAAATTTCTTCTGCGCGTTAAGCTGGTCACACATTAATTTTCTAACAATCATTATTAAACAATCTTCTTCAAATAAATAAGCTCAAACAATAAAACCCGCTAATGACAGGAGTCTTCTCGAATGTCTTTACCTATTATCCTTGATTGCGATCCTGGCCACGATGACGCTATTGCGCTCATCCTTGCCCTTGCCTCACCAGAGCTCGACCTCAAAGCCGTTACCACCTCCGCGGGCAACCAAACGCCAGAGAAAACTCTGCGCAATGCTCTGCGCATTTTAACCCTGCTGCAAAGAAACGATATTCCAGTGGCTGGCGGCGCAGTGAAACCTCTGATGCGCGAGCTAATCATCGCCGACAACGTGCATGGCGAAAGCGGTTTAGATGGCCCAGAGCTTCCAGAACCCAACTTCGCACCACAACAATGCAATGCCGTTGAGCTTATCGCCAAAACCCTGCGTGAAAGCAAGGAGCCGATGACGATTGTTGCGACCGGGCCACTCACTAATATTGCATTACTCCTCACCTCACATGCCGAATTAAAGCCTAAAATTGCGCGCATCGTGATCATGGGCGGTGCCGCTGGGCTCGGCAACTGGACACCTGCCGCCGAGTTTAATATTTATGTCGATCCTGAAGCGGCCGAAATCGTATTCCAATCAGGGCTACCGATAGTTATGGCCGGACTTGATGTCACCCATCGGGCCCAAATCATGAGTGAAGATATTGAACGTTTCCGTCAGTTGGATAATCCCGTCGCCGCGGTGGTCGCTGACCTGCTGGATTTCTTCATGGAATATCACAAACAGGAAAAATGGGGATTCCAAGGCGCTCCGCTACACGATCCTTGCACCATCGCATGGCTGATTAAGCCATCAATGTTTACCTGCGTTGAACGCTGGGTCGGTGTTGAAACACAAGGTAAATACACACAAGGAATGACCGTGGTGGATTACTACAGCCTGACCAACAATGCTCCAAATACCACCGTAATGATGGATATCGATCGTCAGGCATTCGTCGATTTACTGGTTGAACGCGTCGGCACCGCCTACGCCAATCTTCGCTAACGGAGGAAAACCGATGCCAACCCCTATCATTTTTGACTGCGATCCGGGCCTTGACGATGCAATTGCACTGGCGATGGCCTTACATTCCCCTGAGTTGGATATCAAGGCCGTCACCACCTCAGCGGGCAACCAGACCCCAGAGAAAACGCTGCACAACGCGCTAGGGTTACTCACGCTCATGCAGCGTACCGATATTCCTGTTGCAGGCGGCGCGCACCAACCGCTAATGCGCAAATTAATGATTGCTGACCACGTGCATGGCGAAACCGGAATGGGAACCACCAAGCTGCCAGCCGCCACCATTCAGCCTCATCCGCTCAATGCCGTTGAACTGATGGCAAAAATTCTTCGCGAATCAGATACGCCGATAACGCTAGTCGTAACAGGGCCAATGACCAACGCCGCGCTATTGCTATCACAATACTCAGAGCTGAAAACCAAGATTTCACGCATCGTCTTCATGGGCGGCGGCATCGACGGCGGTAACGCCACGCCGGCAGCTGAGTTCAACATCATCGTGGACCCTGAAGCCGCTGAAATTGTGTTGCAATCGGGCGTGCCACTAGTGATGGCTGGACTAAATATGACCCATCAAGCCTTGGTGATGGCAGATGAAGTCGAACAAATTCGCGCTATAAATAATCCAGTAGCAAAGGCCGTAGCCGAAATGCTTGATTTCTATCTGCCGCTCTATCTTAGCGGGCCGCGTAAACTGCCGGGCGCAGCGATGCACGATCCCTGCGTCGTGGCATGGTTGCTTAAACCTGAATTATTTACCTCGGCACACTACTGGGTTGGCGTAGAAACACAGGGGAAATACACCACGGGCATGACTGTGGCAGACGTCTATAACCTAACTGGGAATACGCCAAATACCGAAGTGTTGCTAAACGTCGATCGAGAAGGGTTTGTGAAACTCTTGATGGAACGGGTTTCGCTGTATTGATATTGGGCTATTCGTCATCCCCAAATAATGGGGATGACGTCTCCCAAAACCTAAGGCTGGAACGGCTTACGGTGGAACTGGTCATGGCCGCATTTTGGGCACAGCGGCAAAACTTCAGGGGTGTAGAAATCAAGCGTGTAGTGGCATTTTTCGCAGACAAGATGTCCAAGCCCAACCACTTCCCCACTGTGATAAACGCCGTGATGGCTGACGTCTTTGAAAACCTCGCGCCATTCGAGCTGAGTTTTGTCGGTAATATCGGCGAGTTCCTGCCATAAACTCTCTTTGATGACGCGCATAAATACGCTATCGGTCAGCTCATCTTTGCTTTCTTGGTAGCTGCGAGCGAACTCTTCCAGATCGCGTCGCACGGCAAGCTTAATCTGTTCTACTTCATCATGCGTGAGATCTTCCGCTTTGTTTAAGTGCTTTTCCGCGCTCCCAATCAGCGCATCAATGTCACGCTCGCCGTTTTTCAATCGTTCGGTTAATGCCGCGACCCATTGACGGTAATACTGAGCAACCTTGTTCATACCAAACCTCCGCGTGACGTGAATGTAATCTGATTCGTACCCTTAACCTAACCTACAATCATTTTAGACGTAAATACCTGAGTCTCTACGATCTTTAGGCTGTGATCGGCATCTCAACGCAACGCTTTTGTCCTTAATCACAAAGAATTGCCCTCTTGTTGACGCTTCTTGGTTGTTGCACGCCGCGCTTATCGGCTATTCTATGGCGATCGGTACTAAAGCCAAACTTCATAAAAAAACGTTTTTTAAAAAGATCACAGTCGTATACCTAACGTCTTTCGATAACAGCCAACATCGCTGACCCCGAAAGAGAAGAGGTATTGCTGTTTTTAACCAACAGGACCCCCAGCTGCCATGCAAGAGCAATATCGTCCAGAGGACATAGAATCACACGTCCAGCGCCATTGGGATGAAAAGAAAACCTTCCAGGTTACCGAAGATGCAAGTAAAGAGAAATATTACTGCCTCTCTATGCTCCCGTATCCATCCGGCCGACTCCACATGGGTCACGTGCGTAACTACACCATCGGTGATGTGATTTCCCGTTACCAACGCATGCTGGGTAAAAACGTTCTCCAACCAATCGGTTGGGATGCATTCGGTCTGCCAGCAGAAGGCGCTGCGGTTAAGAATAAAACAGCACCTGCTCCGTGGACTTACGACAACATCGAATACATGAAGAACCAGCTTAAACTGCTGGGCTTCGGCTACGATTGGAGCCGCGAAATCGCGACCTGCGATCCTGATTACTATCGTTGGGAACAGTGGTTCTTCACTAAGCTGTACGAAAAAGGCATGGTTTATAAGAAAACCTCCGCCGTTAACTGGTGCCCGAATGACCAGACCGTACTGGCTAACGAACAGGTTATTGACGGATGCTGCTGGCGCTGCGACACCAAAGTCGAACGTAAAGAAATCCCTCAGTGGTTCATTAAAATCACCGCTTATGCAGACCAACTGCTAAACGATCTTGATACGCTGGAAAACTGGCCTGAACAGGTCAAAACCATGCAGCGTAACTGGATCGGCCGTTCTGAAGGCGTCGAAATTACTTTCGACGTCGCAGACAGCGATGAGAAAGTGACCGTTTATACTACGCGTCCAGATACCTTCATGGGCGCAACTTACGTTGCCGTCGCGGCGGGCCATCCTCTGGCTCAGCTTGGCGCTGCTAACAATCCTGAACTGGTTCAATTCATCGACGAATGCCGTAATACCAAAGTTGCCGAAGCAGAAATGGCAACCATGGAGAAGAAAGGCATGGCCACCGGCCTGTTTGCGATCCACCCACTGACGGGCGAAAAACTGCCAGTTTGGGTAGCAAACTTCGTTCTGATGGAATACGGCACCGGCGCCGTGATGGCCGTTCCTGCTCACGATCAGCGTGACTGGGAGTTCGCCACCAAATACGGTTTGCAGATTAAACCTGTGATCCTGAATCTGGACGGTAGCGAGCCTGACGTTCATGCAGAAGCCATGACCGATAAAGGCGCGCTGTTCAATTCCGGTGAATTTGACGGTTTGAGCCATGAAGCTGGCTTTAACGCCATCGCAGACAAGCTGGTAGAGAAAGGCGTTGGTGAGCGTAAAGTGAACTATCGTCTGCGCGACTGGGGTGTTTCTCGTCAGCGTTACTGGGGTGCGCCAATCCCAATGGTCACTCTGGAAGACGGCAGCGTCATTCCAACGCCAGAAGATCAACTGCCGGTTATTCTGCCTGAAGATGTGGTGATGGATGGGATCACAAGCCCAATCAAAGCCGATCCAAACTGGGCAAAAACCACCGTTAACGGCCAGCCAGCGCTGCGCGAAACGGATACCTTTGATACCTTCATGGAATCTTCATGGTATTACGCACGCTACACCTGCCCTCAGTACAATGAAGGCATGCTGAATCCAGAAGCCGCTAACTACTGGCTGCCGGTTGATCAGTATGTTGGTGGTATCGAACATGCCATCATGCATCTGATGTACTTCCGCTTCTTCCATAAACTGATGCGCGATGCTGGTTTGGTCAACTCTGATGAGCCCGCTAAACGTCTGCTGTGTCAGGGTATGGTGCTGGCTGATGCCTTCTATTACACCGGCGTAAACGGCGAGCGTAACTGGGTTTCTCCTGTTGACGTTACCGTTGAGCGCGATGAAAAAGGTCGCATCACCAAAGCCGTTGATAATGAAGGCCGCGAAGTTATTTATGCTGGCATGAGCAAGATGTCCAAGTCTAAAAACAACGGCATCGACCCTCAGGTCATGGTTGAGCGTTACGGCGCAGATACCGTTCGTCTGTTCATGATGTTTGCTTCTCCGGCTGAAATGACGCTGGAATGGCAGGAATCAGGCGTTGAGGGTGCTAACCGCTTCCTGAAACGCGTTTGGAAACTGGTTTACGAACATTCACAGAAAGGCGCATGCGCAGAGCTGAACGCTGCAAACCTGAACGAAGATCAGAAAGCGCTGCGTCGCGATCTGCATAAAACTATTGCTAAAGTCAGCGATGATATTGGCCGTCGTCAGACCTTTAACACCGCTATCGCGGCTATTATGGAACTGATGAACAAGCTGGCTCGTGCTCCACAAGAGAGCGAACAAGACCGTGCGTTGATGCAGGAAGCTCTGCTGGCCGTGGTTCGTATGCTGTATCCGTTCACCCCGCACGCTAGCTTCGAAATGTGGACAGCGTTGGGCGGCGAAGGCGATATCGACGTTGCTCCATGGCCACAAGCCGACGAAAAAGCGATGGTAGAAGATTCTAAGCTGATCGTGGTTCAGGTTAATGGTAAAGTCCGTGGCAAGGTAACCGTTGCGGCTGATGCCACTGAACAGCAGGTTCGCGAACTTGCAGGTCAAGAAGCTCAGGTCGCTAAATATCTCGACGGCGTGACCATTCGTAAAGTGATTTACGTTCCGGGTAAACTGCTGAACCTAGTTGTAGGTTGAGCCGAGGAGGAATTGTGCGACATCGTACTATGACGTCGTTGTTAAAAGTTGCTGTTCTGGGGCTGGCGGTACTTACCGCCGGTTGTGGTTTCCATCTGCGTGGTAACACGTCGGTGCCAACCGAATTCCAGAAAATCACGTTTGACACGAGCGACCCGTATGGCCCACTGTCACGTTCTATTCGTGAACAGCTGCGCCTAAGCGGTATTACTATCGTCGATCCTAAAGTTGACGACTCGAAAACGACGGACGCGACCACAACCAGCAGCGCTAGCATCGTGGATAACTCTGCGACAGCAGCAAAACCGGCTGATGGTTCAGATAAACTGCCATCACTGCGTATTGTTGGCAGCAGCGAATCCAAAGAAACCGTGTCGATCTTCAAAGATGGTAAAACGGCTGAATACCAAATGGTGTTAAATGTGAATGCGCAGGTATTAGTGCGTGGACACGATCTCTATCCATTGACCGTGCGCGTTTATCGCTCGTTCTTCGACAACCCATTAACTGCGCTGGCGAAAGATGCCGAGCAGGAGATGATCCGTCAGGAGATGCGCGATCAGGCGGCACAACAACTGGTTCGTAAACTACTCTCTGTTCATGCTGCTGAGTTGCAAAACAACGACAACCGCATGAATGCAGAAGTGGCTGCGCCAAAAGTGCAAAGCGCCAATGACTTTAACTCAGTCAACACCGGTGCCACTGTGCCAACCACCGCGATTAAATCTACAGGCAGTATTAGCGCACAATGACTCGCGTTTATCCTGAGCAACTTGCCGCGCAGCTCCGTGAGGGGCTGCGCGCTTGTTATTTAGTTATGGGCAACGAGCCGTTGCTCTTACAGGAAAGCCTTGATCTTATCCGCCAACAGGCGCAAGAGCATGGCTTTACTGAATATTTCACCTTTGCGCTTGATGCTCATACCGATTGGGAAAGCATCTTTAGCCTTTCTCAGGCAATGAGCCTGTTTGCCAGCCGCCAAATTATCTCTCTGACGTTGCCAGAAAACGGTGCAAATGCCGCAATCGGCGAACAGCTGACCAAGCTGTCTACCTTGCTGCACCCCGATCTATTGCTGATTATCCGTGGTAATAAGCCAACCAAAGCACAAGAAAATGCCGGATGGTTTAAAACGCTTAGCCAAAATGCGGTTATGATCAGTTGCCAAACGCCAGAGCAAGCACAGCTCCCACGTTGGGTTGCCACCCGCGCCAAACAGATGAATTTGCAGTTAGACGAAGCAGCCAACCAGCTCATTTGCTACTGCTATGAGGGCAATTTATTAGCGCTATCTCAGGCTTTAGAGCGTCTTTCATTGCTCTATCCAGACGGAAAATTAACGCTGCCTCGCGTTGAAGAAGCCGTTAGTGATGCGGCTCATTTTTCGCCGTTCCACTGGGTGGACGCTATTCTTGCTGGTAAAAGCAAACGTGCATGGCATATTTTGCAGCAGCTACGCCAAGAAGACATGGAGCCCGTGATCTTACTGCGTACCGTGCAACGGGAAGTTTTGTTGTTGATGACGCTAAAAAGCCAGATGAGCCATACACCACTGCGCAATCTGTTTGATCAGCACAAGGTTTGGCAGAATCGTAGGCCGGCGATGACTCAGGCGTTACAACTTCTTAGTCTTCAGCAGCTTCATCAGTCCATCGCACTGCTGTCACACATTGAAGTCATTCTCAAACAAGACTACGGCCAATCCGTATGGAGTGAACTGGAGTCGCTAACGCTGCTACTTTGCGGAAAGTCGTTGCCGGAGAGTATGCTCAATGCCGAATGAACATCTGCAGGCTGCCGCTAAACATCGCTTAACCGCGCTCTTTGGCGGTACTTTTGATCCCATTCATTATGGGCACCTTAAGCCGGTCACCGCGATGGCACAGGAAGTTGGCCTGCAAAATGTCACCTTGTTGCCCAATCATGTTCCTCCGCATCGCCCTCAGCCAGAGGCCAATGCGCAGCAACGCTTAACGATGGTTGAGTTGGCTATCGCCGGCAATCCGCTGTTTTCGGTTGATGAACGAGAGCTGCACCGCACAACGCCCTCCTATACCATTGATACGTTGATTGAAGTTCGCCAAGAGCGAGGTGCTGCCGCACCGTTAGCCTTTATCATCGGCCAAGACTCTTTGTTGACCCTGCATAAGTGGCATCGCTGGGAAGAAATCCTGCATTACTGCCACTTGCTGGTATGCGCGCGTCCGGGATATTCCGATCGTCTGGATACACCTGAGCTGCAAAACTGGCTCGAGCAACATCGCGTTTACGATGCGGCGCAACTCAGCCAACGACCCCATGGCTGTATTTATCTTGCTGATACGCCTCTACTTGCTATTTCAGCAACGGATATTCGTCAGCGCCGCCATCAAGGCATCAGCTGTGATGATTTACTCCCACGTGCGGTTCAACGCTATATCGAATTACAGGGGCTGTACCGTTAGCTCTGGTCGCGTGTTATACTCCGCGGCCTATTTTCGCAGAACCGATATCACAGCCGAATCCATTTCGTTATGTGATATGCCATGGTTCTAACTTTAAAGATTTGATTGCCCGAATAAACGGTTTTATTTGAAAACGTTATTCCGCGCAATACTAGCTCCAACCCGAGGGGGAACCTTTGCAAGGTAAAGCGCTCCAAGAATTTATTATTGATAAAATTGATGATTTGAAAGCTCAGGATATCGTCGCTATTGATGTCGCTGGCAAATCAAGCATCACCGATTGCATGATCGTATGCACCGGTACCTCTAGCCGTCATGTTCACTCTATTGCTACTCACGTAGTACAAGAAGCACGTATGGCTGGCCTGTTGCCTCCGCGTATCGAAGGCGAAAACGGCGCTGAGTGGATCGTGGTCGATCTGGGCGACGTGATTGTTCACGTTTTACAGGAAGAAAGTCGTCGCCTGTACGAACTGGAAAAGCTCTGGAGTTAATCGGTGAAGCTGCAACTGGTCGCCGTGGGTACCAAAATGCCAGACTGGGTACAAACGGGATTTACCGATTACCTCAAACGGTTTCCTAAGGATATGCCGTTCGAACTGATTGAAGTTCCGGCAGGGAAACGCGGTAAAAATGCCGATATCAAACGCATTCTGGAAAAAGAAGGCGAGATGATGTTAGCCGCCGTGGGTAAAGGTAACCGTATCGTCACGCTCGATATCCCAGGAAAACCGTGGGATACGCCAGAGCTTGCTTCGCAGCTAGAACGCTGGAAGCAAGATGGCCGTGATGTTAGCCTTCTCATCGGCGGTCCTGAGGGATTAGCGCCGGCGTGTAAGGCTGCCGCCGAGCAAAGCTGGTCGCTATCCACGCTGACGATGCCGCATCCACTGGTGCGCGTTCTGGTTGCAGAAAGCCTGTATCGCGCATGGAGCATCACGACGAACCATCCGTATCATCGTGAATAGCCAGTATCAACGGCGCTAGCCACAAGCTTCGCCGTTGAGCTCTCTTATTTATCCAAGCAATCACCCAGAACACGACGGAATGGAATGAAAATAGACCGTAACCCTTTTCGTGATTATTCAGCAGAGTCCGCCCTGTTTATACGCCGTGCTCTCGTTGCATTTCTCGGCATATTGATTCTGTCTGGCGTCTTGGTCTTTAATCTGTACCATCTTCAGATCCTGCGCTTTGAGGATTACAAAACCCGCTCCAACGAGAACCGTATCAAACTGGTGCCCATTGCACCTAGCCGCGGCATGATCTATGACCGAAACGGCACTCCTCTTGCGTTTAACCGCACAATTTATCAGCTTGAAGTGATGCCAGAGAAAGTCGATGACTTGAAGGCAGAACTTGATGCTTTACGTTCTATCGTCGATCTCACCGACGAAGATCTCGATAACTTCCAGAAAGAACGCAAACGCTCGCGTCGATTTACCTCTATTCCGGTGAAAACTGCGCTCAACGAAGTTCAGGTCGCACGCTTTGCCGTCAACCAATTCCGCTTCCCTGGATTTGAAGTTAAAGGCTACCAACGCCGCTTCTATCCTTATGGCTCGGCACTTACCCACGTCATTGGCTATGTCTCTAAAATTAATGAAAAAGACGCTGACCGCTTAGATAAAGACGGCAAGCTAGCCAACTACGCTGCGACCCATGACATCGGAAAGCTGGGCATTGAACGCTATTATGAAGACGTTCTGCACGGCAAAACGGGCTATGAAGAAGTTGAAGTGAACAACCGTGGGCGCGTGATCCGCCAATTGCATGAGCAGCCACCGCAGGCGGGTAAAGATATCTATCTAACCCTGGATCTGAATCTCCAGCGTTATCTTGAGCAGCTCCTCGTGGGAAGCCGTGCCGCCGTGGTGGTGAGCGACCCGCGTACCGGTGGGATTTTAGCGATGGTGTCAAACCCAAGCTATGACCCAAACCTGTTCGTGGACGGAATTTCTAGTAAGGAATATCAGCGTTTACTGAATGACCCAAATCGCCCGCTGATAAACCGTGCCACGCAAGGCCTCTACCCGCCAGCCTCTACCGTTAAACCGTATATCGCCGTTTCGGCGCTTAGCGCGGGCGTCATTACCAAAAGCTACAGCCTGTTCGACCCCGGCTGGTGGCAGTTACCTGGCTCAGAAAAACGCTTCCGTGACTGGAAAAAATGGGGCCATGGCCGTCTGAATGTCACCAAAGCGCTAGAGGAATCTGCGGATACCTTCTTCTATCAGGTCGCCTACGATATGGGCATCGACCGTCTGTCTGAGTGGCTGAGTAAATTCGGCTATGGACAATACACGGGTATCGATCTGTCAGAAGAGCGTTCCGGCCTGATGCCGACGCGCGAATGGAAACAAAAACGTTATAAAAAACCGTGGTATCAGGGTGATACCATTCCAGTCGGAATCGGTCAGGGCTATTGGACGGCAACGCCAATCCAAATGTCCAAGGCGTTAAACACGCTGATCAACGACGGGAATATGAAAGTTCCTCACCTGCTGAACAGCACGCGTATCAACGGACAGTTGGTACCGTACAAGCAGCAGGATGCAGTACAGATTGGCGATATACATTCCGGTTATTGGGAAATAGCCAAAGATGGAATGTATGGCGTCGCTAATCGCGCCAACGGAACGGCACATAAGTATTTCGCCAATGCACCGTACAAGATAGCCGCTAAATCAGGTACCGCGCAGGTCTTTGGATATGAGACCTATAACGCCCACACCTTAGCCGAGCACTTGCGCGACCATAAACTGATGACGGCGTTTGCGCCGTACGACAACCCGCAGGTTTCAGTTGCCATCATTCTTGAGAATGGTGGCGCAGGACCGGCCGTCGGGACTATCGTGCGTCAGATCCTCGACCACATCATGTTAGGCGATAACAACACGACGCTCCCAAGTGAAAATGCGCCGCCTCCGGGCGTTGAAGGCGACTGATGAGGCATACAGGTTAATCATGACAGACAACCAACAGAAACGTTCTATCTGGGCAAAGATGCATATCGACCTGCCCTTTTTGCTCTGCATTCTTTCGATATTGGCCTATAGCGCCTTCGTTATGTGGAGCGCCAGCGGCCAAGACGTTGGCATGATGGAACGTAAAATCGGTCAGATCTTCATGGGGCTGTGCGTCATGCTGGTTATGGCCCAGATTCCCCCGCGCGTCTATGAAAGCTGGGCGCCCTACCTTTACGTGTTCTGTGTCATCTTGCTGATTCTGGTTGATGCCTTCGGTCAGATCAGTAAAGGCGCGCAGCGCTGGTTAGACTTGGGATTTGTTCGTTTTCAGCCTTCTGAGATTGCCAAAATTGCGGTGCCGTTGATGGTGGCACGCTTTATCAACCGTGACGTCTGTCCACCGTCGCTAAAGAATACCGGCATCGCCTTAATCTTAATCTTCATGCCAACGCTGCTGGTCGCCGCGCAGCCTGACCTCGGTACCTCAATTCTGGTTGCCGCTTCGGGGCTGTTTATTCTGTTCCTTGCAGGGCTAAGCTGGCGGTTGATTTTGGTCGCCGTCGTGCTGGTTGCTGCATTTATCCCTATCCTGTGGTTCTTCCTGATGCACGATTATCAGCAGGCTCGCGTTATGATGCTGCTGGATCCTGAGAGCGATCCGCTGGGTGCGGGATACCATATTATTCAGTCTAAGATTGCGATTGGCTCCGGCGGTTTTGGCGGTAAAGGCTGGCTGCACGGCACCCAGTCACAGCTCGAATTCCTGCCTGAGCGCCACACCGACTTTATCTTTGCCGTACTGGCGGAAGAGCTGGGCTTAGTGGGGGTGTTGGTGCTGTTGGGGCTGTATCTGCTCACCATCATGCGCGGGCTGATGATTGCAGCCAAAGCGCAGACCACCTTTGGCCGCGTGATGGTTGGCGGTTTAATGTTGATTTTATTCGTTTATGTTTTTGTGAATATCGGTATGGTCAGTGGAATTTTGCCCGTGGTTGGCGTACCTTTGCCACTGGTCAGCTACGGCGGTTCCGCACTGATCGTTCTCATGGCCGGGTTTGGTATCGTTATGTCGATCCACACTCACAGAAAAATGTTATCTAAGAACCTATAGAGGTCGCGATGCGAATGGCGCATAAATCATGGCTTAGTGCTGGTTTACTCAGTCTGTTTTTGGCGGGCTGTACCAACACCACAACCACCGAGACCCCGGCTCCTCAGCAGCCTGCGTATAACGGCCCGGTAGAAGAAATTAGCGGTGCAGAGCCCCGCTATGAACCCTTTAATCCTGCAACCAGTCAGGATTACAGCGTTAACGGCACAAAATACAAAGTGGTTCAGGATCCATCAAACTTTTCACAGGTGGGCTATGCAACGTCCTACGGTGAAGAAAACGGCGGTAATATGACCGCTATCGGCGAACAGTTTGATCCTAACGCGATGACCGCGGCCCACGCCACGCTGCCTCTGCCAAGCTATGTCCGCGTCACCAACCTCGCTAACGGACGTCGCCTCGTGGTGCGTTTGAACGACCGTGGCCCTTATACTTCCGGCAAGGTGATTGACCTTTCACGCGCCGCCGCCGATCGCTTAAACATCTCAAATAACACCAAAGTTCGCATCGATTTCATCAACGTTGCGCCAGACGGTACGATGTCTGGCCCGGGTACGATTGGTACCACGATTGCCAAACAGAGCTATGCGCTGCCTTCTCGTCCAACTATCGGACAGGAAACCACCCAGGTATCGATGAGCCCATCACCTTCGGATACACCGGTTGCGGTGCGTCCTGTGGCGAACCCAACGCCAGCAGCGCTGGAGTCAGACGGGGATATGCCGGTTTCTGCGCCAACCAGCAACGCCAGCGGCTTCCTTGGTGCTCCACAGCCATTGCGTACCGGCGTATTAGAAGGTAGCGAACCCGTAGCTGCACCGGCACCTGTTTCAGCCCCTGCGGCCGTTGCTGCCCCCGTCGCATCTTCGGTGCCTGCGGCATCCGCTAATGGAAAATTTGTGGTGCAGGTCGGTGCGGTAAGCGACGGTGCTCGTGCCCAGCAATGGCAGCAGAAATTAAGCCAGCAATTTGGTGTGCCGGGTAAAGTATCACCCAACGGCGCCATGTTCCGCGTGCAATTGGGGCCGTTCGCAAGCCGCCAAGAAGCTGCGGCACTTCAGCAACGTTTAGCCAGCGAAGCACAGCAACAGTCGTTCATTGCTAGCGCACAGTAAGCTCAAATGCCCGCCAAAACGGCGGGCTATGCAATAATTAGTCACACATTGCTTATGTAAAGAGGCCAGATTGGTGCCCGTTCAGGCATGAACCATAAATCGGCTTCTGTTATAGTGTGGCTCGTTTTTTTCACTTAATTCACGGATGTTGTAGTCCTTATCATGAAATACACTCTCACTTCCCGTTCGATGAAACGCATTGCGCTCAGCAGCCTTCTCGCCATTGGTATGATCAATGTTGCCCATGCTGATGACGTCAACCTTAAGACTATGATCCCAGGCGTGCCGCAGATCGATGCGGAAGCCTATATTCTGATTGACTACAACTCAGGCAAAGTTCTGGCTGAATCTAACGCCGATGCACGCCGTAACCCTGCCAGCCTGACAAAAATGATGACCAGCTATGTTATCGGTCAGGCAATGAAAGCAGGTAAATTTACCGAGCAAGATGTTGTAACCGTGGGCCAAGATGCGTGGGCAACCGGTAACCCTGTTTTCAAAGGTTCATCGCTGATGTTCTTGAAACCCGGCGATCGCGTACCGGTTTCCTTGCTGATCCGTGGTATCAACCTGCAATCGGGTAACGACGCCTGTGTGGCGATGGCCGATTATGTTGCCGGTAGTCAAGACGCCTTTGTGGGCCTGATGAACAACTACGTGAAAGCGTTAGGTCTTCAGAACACCCACTTCCAGACCGTTCACGGTTTGGATGCCGATGGCCAGTACAGCTCCGCGCGCGATATGGCACTGATTGGTCAGGCGCTGATCCGCGATGTACCAAATGAATACTCTATCTACAAAGAGAAAGAATTCACCTTTAACAACATTCGCCAGATGAACCGTAACGGCCTGCTGTGGGATACCAGCATGAACGTTGACGGCATCAAAACCGGTCACACTGAATCTGCGGGCTTTAACTTAGTGGCTTCCGCCACCGAAGGTCAGATGCGTCTGATCTCGGCGGTATTAGGTGGACACACCAGCAAAGGCCGTGAAAGCGAAAGCAAAAAACTGCTGACTTGGGGCTTCCGTTTCTTTGAAACCGTTTCTCCGCTGAAAGCAGGTCGCGAATTCGCCTCTGAGCCAGTATGGTTCGGCGATACCGATCGTGCGCAGTTGGGCGTTGATAAAGATGTTTATCTGACTATCCCTCGTGGTCGCATGAAAGATCTAAAAGCCAGCTACACACTGAACTCAACCGAACTTGATGCGCCTTTAGCTAAAAATCAGGTAGTAGGCACCATTAACTTCCAACTGGATGGTAAAACCATCGAGCAGCGCCCATTAGTGGTTCTGAATGAAGTTCAAGAGGGTGGTTTCTTCAGCCGTATGGTCGATCACATCAAACTGATGTTCCATCGCTGGTTCGGCTAATCCGGCCTCTTGAAATGGGGAAAATCCATCCCCATATAATGAATAACAATAACTCCCGCTTCGGCGGGAGTTATAATTTATAGATTGAAGTAACACGCTGGAGCGCAACATGAAAACTAAACTGAATGAACTGCTCGATTTTCCATGCTCTTTTACCTATAGAGTCATGGGTTTAGCGCAGCCTGAGCTGGTCGATCAGGTGGTCGAAGTGGTGCAGCGCCATGCACCCGGCGACTATCAGCCGCAGGTTAAACCAAGCAGCAAAGGCAACTACCACTCTGTCGCCATCACCATCAATGCGACCCATATTGAGCAGGTAGAAACGCTGTACGAAGAACTGGGCAAAATCGAAATCGTCCGTATGGTATTGTAATTACAGTTCTTTAACGATTACCTCCTTTCAAGTATGAAGGAGAAACGGCCCGATATGGCACAAATGCCCTATCGGGCCGCTCTTTTTTGGATGATCAGCACTGGTCGCTGGGGGTTCATCTCGGTATAATGGCTTTACCAATTCTGTAACCGGATGATGACTCGTTTGCAACAAGACAAGATCATACTGCGTCAACTGGGGTTGCAACCCTATGTTCCCGTATCACAAGCTATGCACACCTTCACCGACCAGCGTACGGAGAGCACGCCCGACGAGCTTTGGTTGGTTCAGCATCATCCGGTGTTTACCCAAGGTCAGGCTGGCAAAGCCGAACACGTATTAGCCGCTGGTGATATTCCCGTGATCCAAAGCGATCGCGGAGGACAGGTGACCTATCACGGCCCCGGTCAGCAGGTGATGTATGTCCTTGTCGATTTAAAACGTAATAAATTCGGCGTACGCCAACTGGTAACGGCCATTGAACAAACCGTGGTTAACACCTTGGGCAAATTCGATATTGATGCTCATGCCAGAGCTGACGCCCCCGGCGTTTACGTTGGAGAACAAAAAATTTGCTCGCTGGGACTACGCATCCGTAAAGGCTGTTCGTTCCACGGGCTTGCACTGAACACCACCATGGATCTCGACCCGTTTAGCCGAATTAACCCCTGTGGTTATGCTGGCATGCAAATGACACAGATCAGCGCACTCAACCCCGGCGTTACGCTTGAAGATGTACAGCCGGTACTGGTCGAGCAATTTATTCAAATACTTGGCTATCAATCAGTCGAGTCAAGCAACTGGAACCCGCAAGATTATGAGTAAACCAATTCTGATGGAACGCGGCGTCAAATACCGTGACGCAGACAAAATGGCCCTGATCCCGGTAAAAACCGTGGCCGTCGAAAGAGAACAGCTGCTGCGCAAACCTGAGTGGATGAAAATCAAGCTCCCTGCGGATTCCAGTCGTATTCAAGGCATTAAAGCGGCCATGCGTAAAAATGGCCTGCACTCGGTCTGTGAAGAAGCCTCCTGTCCTAACTTGGCGGAATGTTTTAACCACGGTACGGCAACCTTTATGATCCTCGGTGCAATTTGTACCCGTCGTTGCCCATTCTGCGACGTGGCACATGGACGCCCAGTAGCGCCAGACGCCAACGAGCCCGAAAAGCTGGCACAAACCATCGCCGATATGGGCCTGCGTTACGTGGTGATTACCTCCGTTGACCGCGACGATCTGCGCGACGGCGGTGCGCAGCATTTTGCCGATTGTATTCGTGCCATTCGCGCCAAAAACCCAACCATCCGCATTGAAACGCTGGTGCCTGATTTCCGTGGTCGTATGGAACGCGCATTAGATATTCTGACGGAAACACCGCCGGACGTATTCAACCATAACCTTGAAAACGTACCGCGTATCTATCGCCAAGTACGTCCGGGTGCCGACTATAACTGGTCGCTGAAACTGCTGGAAAACTTTAAGGCTGCGCACCCAGAGATCCCAACCAAATCGGGTCTAATGGTTGGTTTAGGTGAAACCAATGCCGAAATCATTGAAGTGATGCGCGACCTGCGTGCGCACGGCGTAACGATGTTAACGCTGGGACAGTATTTACAGCCTAGCCGCCATCATCTTCCGGTACAGCGTTATGTCAGCCCTGACGAATTTGAAGAGATGAAAGCTGAAGCGATGGCGATGGGCTTTACCCATGCCGCCTGTGGTCCGTTCGTGCGCTCTTCTTACCATGCTGATTTGCAGGCCAAGGGCGTGGAAGTTAAGTAAAGATAATTCTGTTTCCGTAGAAATATTTTTTTACAAGAGAACAGACTGACAGCCAAAATCATGAGGTCTCGGTGAAACTCACTGCAACCTCAATACTTGGCAAACAGAACAGAAAAAACCGTAGAGGGCTCACTCTCTACGGTTTTTTTATTGGTCACTCAGCGAGGGCTGAAAAACCGAATTAGTCTTTATGGTCAACGCGAGGTGCGGCGCTATCGGCATCCGCACTTGGTTTAGCTGTGTCGTCATTCATGGCTTTCTTAAAGCCTTTCAGGGCAGCACCGAGGTCACCGCCCAGAGTGCGCAGTTTGTTTGTACCGAACAGCAGAATAACCAGAACCGCAATCACCAACAATTTGGTAATACTGATACCTTCCATAAACACCTTCTTAATGAATACATCAGACGGCAGGACCGACTGACTAAAAAACGTTCGTAATAATGTGTCTATTAATATCCAATTTGCCCCTATTAGCAATGTGAATATGTAACAGAGTTAGACGCTTCTTTGTGGATTTGACTCTGAAAAACGGCGGCGATAGATCGACGGCGTTACGCCAAACTGTTGACGAAATGCCTGACGAAAACCTTCACTGGTATTAAAACCACAGCGCTCAGCTACGCGCTCAATCTGAATCTCCCCCAGCTCTAATAGCTCACAGGCTAAGGACATTCTTGCCTGCTGCAGCCAAGTCGCTGGCGGTACACCGAGAACCGCCACAAAGCGCCTAACCAAAGTACGCTCACTCATATTCACTTCTTGAGCCATAATGCGCACACTCCAGGTTAAATGCAGATTGGTCAGTATCTGCGTCATCAAACGCTGAAGAGCATCGGTTGTCTTTTTCACCGGTGTTTGCGGAATAAACTGCTTTTGCCCCCCACTACGCTGTGGAGCCATCACCAAACGCCGCGCCACACGATTCGCCACCTGCACACCATAATCACGGCTAACTAAATGTAAACAGGCATCAATACCTGCTGCGCTGCCCGCTGAGGTGATCACCTGTCCACTGTCGACATACAACACATCGGCATCCACCTGAATATCAGGATAGCGCTTGGCGAGTTGTTCACAGTAACGCCAGTGGGTTGTGACACGCGTTCCCGCGAGGATTCCCGCAGCAGCCAAAACGAAAACCCCTGAGCAAATGGTAATAAATCGTGCGCCTCTGGCATAAGCGCTACGCAATGCATCGATAAGCGGCTGTGGCGGCATGACATCATTGCCACGCCAGCCGGGGATAATAATCGTATCGGCCTGCGCCAACTGCTCTAGACCATATTCGGCCAGTAGGGTAACGCCGTTGGCCGCACGCATCGGGCCCTGATCAACGCCCACTACGACGTGTCGATACCACGGGAAGTCGAATTCTGAGCGGGGCAAGGCAAAAACTTCAAGCGCAATACCAAACTCAAAGCTACATAGACCATCGTAGGCTAACGTTGCCACTAGTCCGGGATATTCATTCATACAATGCATTCATTGGCAGATTTACTAGGAAAGATGGCACATCTGCCACTGTAGGCAAGATGAGATGCACAATACAGTAGAAATTCATTCAAATGAGGGAGTTTCAACGATGACCAGCTTAGTTAGCCGTATTCCGGCCGCAGATTCTATTGAAGCCGAACGCTATTTTGCGCGCCGCTTTCAGTTTGAGACCGACTGTTCTGATGTTCATGCGTGTTTACAGCAGCCACAGGTGGATTTTGTATTACTCGACGTGCGCTCGCCAGCGTTGTACCAGCAATCCCACCTTCCGCAAGCCATCAATATTCCTCATAAAGAGATGGATCAGCGCCTATATCAGCGCTTCGCTCGCGAGACTCTATTTGTGGTGTATTGCGCGGGGCCACACTGTAACGGTGCACAAAAGGCCGCATTAAAACTCAGCCAATTAGGTTATCCCGTGAAGGAGATGATCGGAGGAGTAATGGGATGGCAGGATGAAGGCTTCTCGTTTGCCGGACAAAAGTCAAAAACCGCACAGTGCGGCTGCTAATACTAAAAAGCCGCTCATAATGAGCGGCTTGGGTATCACGTCAGTCAAGATTTCCCTTAGTGGGTTTCTGGCGCCGACACCGAAGAAATATAATTATTAAATGCAGTCGCCTCCTGAGCTAAAGCCTCAATATGCGCTCCAACCATCTTGAACTGCTTTAACAACGGATTATTTTCTGGCAAAGAGCCCATTTCAACCAGCTTGCGTGTCAGCTGTTCATTCTTAAGCAGGAGAGCAGCTTCGCGCTGACGCGCCTGTTCGAGCTGCATGCGTATTCCTTCGCATTCTTGTTGCCATACGAGACGCTGTTGCTCAAAGCTTTCTTTAAGATCATCTAAAGCCGCTAGCGAATTACGCAGTTGCACTTCCAAATCAGACATCGCGTTTCTCATCCCTCGACAGGTTAGCCATAGAGTATACCTAATGGCCTCCGACGCACCAAAAAATAGATTGTACCCAACATAATTCGAATTGCATTGAAGCGGCACATCAGCGGTTCGAGAGTGTGAACACAGCCAACAAAAATGCAGTTTGAAGTACGGCAGGTATACGTTGGCAATCATAAATAGCTTATTCCTTAAAAGCTAATTTTGGTTAAAGAAATTTATATTCATAAGAAAGTTCTTATATTTCATAGCATTCCTTCAATATGCATCGATTCCCATTGGCTGCCACGCGCACCGTAATAACCCTCTGCTTTTAAATGCTTTTGTGATCGCCATCGGTCCAACCTGCTAAATTCTGCCATCCCTAAGCCTTGCGCGGCAGCTATCCGAAGGTGTGAAATCTGCACACTATTTAGACTCCTATCGTCAGAGAAGTGGCGCCCTACACATTGATGCATTCCATTGCCGCTTCTCACCTATAACAAAAAGGATAGGACGAATGAACGACTCTATTGTTTTGGGAATCATCTGGCATCTGGTTGGCGCGGCCAGTGCTGCATGCTTTTATGCGCCATTTAAACAGGTAAAACATTGGTCATGGGAAACCATGTGGTCTATCGGCGGATTTGTCTCGTGGCTGGTCTTGCCTTGGTTAGTGAGCTACATCCTGCTGCCTAACTTTTGGGCTTATTACGGCTCATTTAGTTTCTCGGTGCTGCTTCCCGTCTTTTTATTTGGCGCCATGTGGGGCATCGGCAACATCAACTACGGCCTAACGATGCGCTACCTCGGCATGTCGATGGGGATCGGCATTGCCATCGGTATTACGCTCATCATTGGCACCTTGATGACCCCGATTATTCAAGGCCGTGTCGACGTGCTATTCGGAACGCCCGGCGGACGAATGACGTTGCTGGGTGTGTTAGTCGCGCTGATTGGGGTGGCAACGGTCAGCTATGCTGGCTTACTCAAGGAACGCGCCCTAGGGATCCGTGCCGAAGAGTTCAACCTGAAAAAGGGCCTGATTCTCGCCGTCATGTGCGGGATTTTTTCTGCGGGAATGTCGTTTGCCATGGATGCCGCGAAGCCAATGCATGAAGCCGCAGCTGCATTAGGCATCGATTCTCTTTATGTCGCATTGCCGAGCTATGTGATCATTATGGGGGGCGGGGCCGTCATCAACCTCGGTTACTGCTTTATTCGTTTAGCCACCATGAAAAACATCTCAATTAAAGCAGACTTCTCTTTGGCGAAAAGGCTTATCGTGGTTAACGTGTTGTTTTCCATGCTGGGCGGTACCATGTGGTATCTGCAATTCTTCTTCTATGCGTGGGGACACGCCAAAATTCCGGCCCAATACGACTATATGAGCTGGATGCTGCACATGAGCTTCTACGTATTGTGCGGCGGCATTGTAGGATTATTGCTAAAAGAGTGGAAGTGCCAGAGCAAAAAGCCAGTCAGCGTGCTGTGTATTGGCTGCCTAATCATCATATTAGCAGCCAATATTGTCGGCCTTGGCATGGCGGCTTAGAAAAACGATCAGGAAACCGTTTGAGTTAGATCTCCTTCCGATACAAACGCACGGGCTGGTCAGGATAGTCCAGTCCGTCGCCAATATACTGCCAACCAAAACGTTCGTAATAATCTGCAAAGGCCGCGTAGAGATAAAGTTCTTTAAATCCGGCTTGGCGGCTAAAGTCCTCCACATAACGCTGTAGCTGAACGCTTAATCCTTGACCACGCTGACCTTCATCAATGTAAAGTGCGGCCAGCCATGGAAATAGGTCTTGGCGGCTAATCAAATCACAGCGCCACAATCCCACGGTGCCCACTGGCTTCTCGTCTTGCAAAGCCACAAAGGTTATCGGCAAACCTTCAGCGCGCAGGCTGCTACGCACAATGCTGGCAAAAAAATCTCGGCTATTTTTACTGCCAAAAGACGTGAATAACCAATCAGTTATCAACTCACAGTGTTCTGGAACTTCAGACAGCGGCAATATTTGGATCATATAAAATGGTGGTTAGAAAACAATCAAGGTGGAGATACTACGCCGCATTGCTTGAAAGTGAAATACAAAACAGCCTAGAAGGTTAGTCAGTGACGGGTGCATACACAATTCTGCCCTCAAACTTATGGCAGCACATTAACCACTCGGCGTGAGCAAATTCATAACAACGTGCGCGGTAGTCATATTCACGGCACACGCTGCCCAAAAAAAAGGGCACATTTCATCTTTTGTTAGAAAAGCATCCCTCTCACTAGCCCAATGTTATAAAAGTTAAACGAACTCTCAATTGGCAATTTTAACATTAAAGCTATATTAGCTTTTTATCAAAATCATCAAATGAAATCTGTAAACCATCAATGCAGATTGGAAATTCTAGTTTTCATTCTCATCTCGACTGATGAAAAAATAAAAATGGCATCTTTTAATATTTACATTTCAGAAAAAACACATAATGACAATATTAAACATGATTAAAAAACGCTAGCGACATTGCGCCACATGGCAAAAATCATAAAATAAGAACATTCTTGTAAATCTGCGAGATCTTCATTATTTAATTTTTTTATATTAAGGTGATGATTCCGAGTTAACCTTCATTGTTGCAAACAAAAAACCGCCTTGTTAGAATCGTTTGCAATTTCTACAGACTCTTCAGATAAAAACCACCGATGGTGTTTTTGCATTTTATCCCTAGCAATTCTCCCCTCTTTTTCCAAAGGAAGAAGCAAATGCCTGACTCTATAAATCGAGACTTCACATAGTTCGGCTAATTGCCTTGTAGATAGCCCCCCTGTTCTATCTCTTTCTAATAAACGGAGAATCAATCCCTGTTCCGGCACGCTAACCATCATGTGGTTACTTAAATTCATTGCTGCCGCCAACACTCTAAGATTATCCTGTGGAACACGTTGTCCTTGGAACAATAAAGAAGGATGAGAAGAATAAGATTCAAGTTTCATTTGCCGAGCTCCTTGTTATCAAATGAACCCCAGTATGCTTCTCGCCCGCACAGGCAGCAAGATTAGTCAAAAAAATCAATAATAACGATATTTTTATCCACTATTTATGTGTTTTTTATATAAAAAACCTAACCAAGCTAAAAAAACTTGATTTAGTATGGAGATTAACATGAGGTTCGATATAGAGGGATTTGTCACCTTTGATACTGAAGATGCGTCACTGGTCAATATTATTACCGGAGATTGTATCGAACTATCACAAACCTCTAATCGTCTACTTACTGAGTTACTGCATCACCGTAGTGATATTCTCTCTCGTGGGGAAATATTTCAGTCCGTATTTGATAAATATGGTGCAAGAGCATCTAACAGCAATCTCAACCAGTATATCTCTACGTTAAGAAAAAATATGAGCCATCTCGGCATTCAAAAAAACATCATCATTACCGTACCAAGAATTGGTTTTAAAATTGCTGAAGATGCGATCATTACGTGCGATCAAGAATACAATTCTTTTTTTACACCTACACCGATAAAGCAAGAAAAAACTGAAAAAACGAATTCTTGGTTGCGCCCTATACCAATATCAGCAACAATAATCACCCTTCTTTTTTTGTTACTCACGGTTATTATTAAAGTCGCTGATAACAATAAAGAGGTAGAAATTAAAAAGTTCACCAAAGAAAGCTGTATTATATTTATACCTTCAAACCTTCCGTTTAATGATGTGATGAATAATGAGCGGTTGGGACATTTGTCCTTAGATAAACTTGACTGTTCTAGCAAGAAAAAGCTCTACATTTATAAAAAACAGCGAAATAGTGTTCTAGGAACCAACATCCAGATTTTCATTACAGAATGTGATGAAGAAAAGAAAAGGTGTACAAGCCACTATTATAGAGAAAAGAAAAATGCATAAGAAAATTTATATATCTATCATATTTCTCTGCTCTACAGTGGTGACTTTATGGGCCGTATTAAAATATCATGCACCCGATAGTTTTATCTGCGATGCGGACTTCTCTATTGAGCAAAACATTAACGATGTGCATACCGTCTCAACGGGTATGCTCTCGATAGAGACATCACAAAACTATCTCTTTATCAATATTGATGGTTTATTAACCCGCAACAATGATCGATACATTATTTCGCGAAGCATCCAGATCACCTACAAAGCCTACAATAAAGCCTTTCACCTCTATAAAGTTACTGCAATAAACACCTCTCGGTACGACTCCGATAACCTTGATGATAATACCGCCTCTGACCTTTTTTTTAGTAACAGTGACAAAAACCGCATCATATACATTAACAAATCTTATGATGGCGTCATGCTATTCGGTAACTCAATTTTTCCGCAGTATGGTTGCCATGTAAGATAAGTTACTATTATTTAATGTAATATTTTAAAAATCACTCACCTCAAATAAAAATAATCATGGATATAAACCTAATACAAACATTAGCCTGCATATCTAAAACCATTGATATGATAAACCCAAAACTGAACATGCATCATGTTCGAACGGCATTCATCGCATGGCATTTAGCCAAAGAAGCTTCGTTCTCACCCGCAAGCTGTCGTCAAACGCTGCTGGCTGCGCTATTACATGATATCGGCGGCCTGAATGAGCAATCTAGGCTAGCGCCGCTCAGCTATTATGATAATGATCATAACAATCATGCACTTATTGGTGGTCTGTTATTAGCCCATATTCCGCTATTCAAACCGCTTAGCGATTTTGTCCGCTATCATCACACCTGCTGGGATTACGGTACCGGCAGCATTATTGACGGCGAGCAGGTTCCCGAAGAAAGCCATATTATCTACTTGGCCGATCGTATTGATGTGCTTCTGGCACAATATCGCCACCAAGATCTGTTTGCTCTGCGGGATGTGCTGACAAAGAAAATTCAGGAAGGTATCAATGTATTGTATAAACCTGAATTTATTCAGGCCTTTACAAAAATCGCTGCGCGTGATGTTTTTTGGTCTGTCATTCAATCCTCTAACTATCTTGATTACATTAGAGAAATCCCTCGGATTCATAACAATACAATCTCGCTGCATAACTTTCGCGATATCATGAATTTACTGGCATTTATCATCGATCAGTTCAGCGAAGATGATGATTGCCATTCACTGGTTGTAGGACGCCTCGCCGGCTATCTGGCGAAAGAAGCGGGCATTCCCCCTACACAGTGCCTAAAAACAGAAATCGCTGGATTTTTGCACAACATTGACAGTCTCGATCGAACTTCACCGCACTCCCCTCAGCATATTTGGGAAATACTTCAGCCCATTGAAGGAATGAGTGATATCGCTGAATGGTGCATGATGCAGTCATCCTCTAAAGAAGAAAGAGCGAGCGGCCCTGTCGAGCAAGAGATTCTCTACGTCAGTCATCGAACCGCTTTGGTGCTAGAAAAAAAACTGTCCACTCATGGGCTTATCGCTGATTTAAAACTGGCCGTACGGCAGAATGAAATTTCGCCAGCCCTTTTTCGTCTAACCAGCGATCACGCCGCTATGTTGGTACAAATCTATCAGGTAACGACGCGTGAAAGACGCGCATTGGTGCAACATATCGATAAACTCAACCACGCGTTAACTCGCGAAAAGCATGAATAAAAACAGACTTAATCGATCGAATACTCAGGCCATTAAGCGGACAGCCCGCCATCGAGAATAAGCGTTTGTCCCGTTAAATAATGGCTATTTTCACCGATTAAAAACTCTGCCGCTTTAGCGACTTCGTGTGGGTGCCCCAAGCGGCGCAGCGGGATCTCCTGACGCATTGCTTTTAGCTTAGATTCAGGAATAGCTTGAGTCATACCGCTATCGATAAGGCCTGGCGCCAAGCAGTTGACTCGAATGCCAAAACGGCCCACTTCGCACGCCAGCGAACGCGCCAGTCCCATCATCGCCGCTTTACTCGCCGCATAGGCCGTCTGCCCACGGTTTCCCTTAATCGCACTCACCGAGGACATCAATACTATCGCCCCCTGCCCTTGCAGCATCATCGCCGGAAGCAACACGCGGTTCCAATTGATAATCGCCACCAGATTCGTCTCCAGCACATCTCGCCAAATTTCAGCGTCTTGATGTATATGCAGTGCGTCTCGCGTCACCCCAGCATTGTGAATAACGGCGCTCGGCGCGCCAAATTTATCGATTAATCGTTGAGCCAGCTGCGCAACCTGTTGCTCATTTTTCCCATCGCAGGCATAGCCTTGTACCCAGGTGTCCGTTTGAAGATTTTCGGCTCGTCTCTGCGTCCCCACTAGACTTTCAGCGCTGCGCCCCGTAAACACCACATTCCACCGCGGCAATAATTCAGTAACCAGCGTCTGCCCGATTCCGCGACTTCCGCCGGTGATCAATACCCATTTCTGCGTCATGTTAGGCCACTGACTCCTTATCGATGAACTCACACACTTCGCGCAGCGTAATATTCGGATGCTGAATAAAGAGTTCGGCGGTTAAGGTCACACCAAATTCTCGCTTGGCTAAGATGATCAACTCCACGTAGTCCAAACTATCCAGCGAAAGGAGCGCTAGAGGCGCATCGGCCTGAATATCTTCACACTCTAAATCTTTGGCATCGGCAATCATCTCACTCACTTTTTCATAGATAACATCATACTGGCTCATGTTTTTTCCCTTATTATTCAGCGGCTAATTAGCCAATTTTTAACGTAATCGCATTGCTGATAAATGCATGCTGATAGTGTGTATGTGCGGCAATTCGCACCAGCGCGCTGCCCGGTGCATCGTTGATGAGTAGCGCTGGCTCAATGTGGATAACCAGCGCCTCAGGTGAAATCGAGGGTTCCCATGAAGCAAGCAAGCGACGATCGAACACCAGTTCCTGATGGGTCTGAACCACAGGAAACTGGGTAAAAATCGCCTCAAATGATGCCTGCGCATTCTCGGGGAAATAGTGGCAAAGTACCTGCTGGCGCAGCAGCCCGCTATCATGGATCAGGTAGCGAAACAGCAGCGCGTCCAAAAATTGCCACTGTTGGGTATGCGGCTGTAAGGCAGAAAACGCCTGCCCATGACGGATGATATCCACAGCCTCAAGCGTTCCGCTTTCCCCCTTATCACCATCGACCAAAGACTGCACGGCGCTCACCTGACATGACATGCTCGCTATCCCTGAATCTGAGTGAACAATGGAGGCCTTTCGTCCCGCACGGATCAGTTGATAGGGCGTATCGCACCACACCGGCTGGCGTAATCGCGCGACGCAGCGCAGATAAGCCGCCGACTCATCCAAGCCCAACGCCGCACGTGCAATCTCCTGTTTGATATCCAGCAGTGCGCGCATCCCATGAACCCTAAGACCTTCACCACGCAGTCGTGCCTGCTCAAGATCAAAATGAATCGGGTTATAGTCACCGGAGAATTCAGCCCAGCGGTTGGCATCAGCCAAAGTGTATTGAACGGAATTCACGGATGCTGCTCCAGAATCAATGCTGCATTCGCGCCGCCGAAGCCAAAACTCAGGTTCAGCGCACGCGTCACTCGCCCAGCGCGATGCCCTTCAGCGATATAATCGAGATCGCACAAAGGATCAGGCTCAGTGAGATGCGCGGTTGCGGGCATAATCTGGTGCTGCATCGTCTGTAAACAGATAATGGCTTCAAAAGCGCCTGCGGCAGCAATCAAATGGCCTGAATATGATTTGGTGCTCGAGGTTGGGATCGCATACGCCGTTTGGCCTAAAGCCAGCTTCAGCGCTTGGGTTTCATTGAGATCGTTAAGCGGTGTAGAAGTGCCATGGGCATTGATATAGTCCAGATCTTCCGGTGCCAGCCCCGCTTGCTTTAGCGCATGCTTGATCGTGGCCACACGGGCAACGCAGTCTTCCGCCGGGGAGGTAAAATCAAAGGCATCGGAGAAATTACCGTATCCGGTGACTTCGCCTAAAATGGTGGCTCCTCGCGCTAACGCGCTTTCCCGTTCTTCCAAGCACAGCACGCTGGCACCTTCTGAAAGTACAAAACCGTTACGCTGGGCGCTAAAAGGACAGCTTGCACGCAGAGGATCGCTCGGCTCGTGACACAGCGCGCCGAGCACGTCGATGTTCCACACGGCACCGTCGCCTGTTAACGACTCCCCGGCACCGGCCAACATCATGTTGGCGCGACCGCCACGGATAACCTCAACAGCATCGCCAATAGCGACCGTTCCCGTTGCGCACGCGGCCACAACGGTATTTTGATAGCCACGCAGATTCCAATATTGGCTGCATGCAGCCGACGTCACGTTCGGCATGGTATAAAAACAGTTGAACGGAGAGGAAACGCCCTGTAAGGCAAACTCTCTGGCAGCATAATAGCTTTCGTCGAGTCCACCCCAGCCGGTTCCCATAATGGCGCCACACATCAGGGGAGAGTAAAAATCGAGCGGCGAGCTTTCACCAAACGCCATGCTCATCGCCTCACGCGCGGCGCCTAGCGTCAGCCGAGCAAAACGCGGCAAACGCCGACGGATCGCGGCCGGTACGCCTTTTAAACTCGGCTCTTCCGCGATAAGCCCCAGAAAATGCGCCTTGATACCCAGTTCAGTTTTATCCACGTAGCCATAGCCCAACTGATAATCCATGATGGCCTGCCAGCTGGCCTGTGCATTTGAGCCCAAAGGCGTGATTGCGCCATAGCCGGTCACCACAACGCGTCTCATCTCATTATTACGCTGCATTTTTGATTGTCCTTGGTTGCGAATTTCCACCGCCCTGTGCCAGCCATAGCTGTAGCGTGGCATAGAGGTAGTCGTACTGCGCCTGCGTCAGGCTGTTTTCCAATGTGAGCTGTACATCCTGCGCATCGAGCAACGTTTGGTAGTCCACTGCACCTGCTCGATAACGGCTTTCAGTCAACGCTAAACGCTGTTTGCCTAGCGCGATCGATTGCTGTAAACGGCCACGTTGCTCATCCGCACTCAGCCGCTGCTCCATGGCGTTATCCACTTCAGAAAGCGCGGTATAAGCCGTCTGGCGAAACTTCACCGCCGCCTGCTTGATCTGCAAATTCGACTGTTCGATGGTGAGCTGCACGGTGTTCCACTGAATAAACGGCAAGGCGACAGCGCTACCCACGGTGCGGGTCGGGTTGTTAAACCACTGCCTGAAAACCTGACTTCCGGCGTTCATGGTCGCGTTCAACGAGAGCGAAGGATAAAAGCTCAGACGCGCAGCGTCGTAGCCCGCCAGCGCCGCACGCAGCCGAGACTCGGCCGCCTGAATATCAGGACGCTGGCTAATGACCGCCAGCGGCGTTACCGCGGCTATGGCTACCCGCTGATCGGTATTAAGCGTGGCGAGTTCATCGGTATGCTGCTCTGCGGGACGGTTAAGAAGCAGTGCCAACGCATTACGAGAGGCTTCGCGCTGCTGCAACAGCGCCCGCAATGAATTCTGGCGACTTAGGCGCGTTTGGCGCGCCTGCAATACGTCGAGCAAACCGACTTTACCCACCGAATGCCAAGACTCAATCTGCGCCAGCGTTTGTTCAGCAATATCCAAACTATCGCGCAAATTGCCGATCTGCTGATTGAGCAACGCGATGGTCCAGTAAATTTGCGCGGTTGTGCCAATGGTTGATAGCACCGTCGCCCGATAATCTTGCTCGCTCGCGGTGGCCTGCCACTCGCCTTGCTCACGCACCCGAGCTAATTTCCCCCACAAATCCAGCTCATAATTGATCGACAAAGACGCCGCGTAGCTCTCCTGCGCCGCCGAATGGTGACGCACCGATTGACTATTACTGGCCGATCCCCCGAGCGAAACGTCTGGGGTTAAATTGGTATTGGTGAGTCCAGCGGCAATCCGTGCCTGCTGAAGCGTAATCGCCGCGGCGGCTAAATCGTTATTGCTCGCAAGAACTTGATTAACCACCCGCGTCAAACGCGGATCGTTAAACCCTTGCCACCAGTTTTCAGACTCCGATGCCAACACGTTGGGATCTTGCGCCATTTGTTTCTGCCACTGCGTCGGATAAGAGATCTGTGGGCGCTGATAGTCACTGCGCGTCAGGTTGCCACAGCCCGATAACAGCAAAATGATGGAGATAACGTAATGAAGTTTCATTCGCGTGCCAGTGCCTCAGTCGGATTGAGTTTCGCCGCACTGCGCGCTGGAAAATAACCGAAGGTCAAACCGATAAGCGCAGAGAACGCGCACGCGATCGCCACGGGAAGCCACGTGAACGCCATCGAAAATTCATCGGTGATCAGAGCAAAAATCTGAGCCGCAATCCACGAGCCCCCAACCCCAACAAGGCCGCCCAAGGTGCAAATCATCACGGCTTCGATTAAAAACTGGTGCATGATGTCGGAGGGACGCGCGCCCACCGAAAGCCGGATCCCGATTTCATGGGTTCTTTCCGTTACCGAAACCAACATGATATTCATCACCCCAACGCCGCCCACCAGCAGTGAAATAGCGGCAATCGCGGTGATCAGCAGCGACATTGAATCGGAGGTTTTCTGCATCGCCTTGGTGAGCTGGTCGTCGGTTTGAGAGAAAAAGTCTTTCTTCCCGTGCTCACGTGTCAGCAGATGCTCAACGGTCTGCATCGCATCCTGAGGCGTTAAGGACTCTTGAAAGCGTAGAACGATGGCTTCTAAAGGTTTATCACCGGAAATACGCTGTTGCAGCGAAGTATAAGGCAGCCATCCCGCCATAAACCCGCCCACTACCTTTGGCCCAGGTTTCACCGCCACCCCCACCACGCGCCATGATGCGCCAGCAATCTGCACAATTTGGCCGAGAGGATCTTCGCCATCTTGAAACAGGGTGTCGCGGCTGGTTTCATCCAGCACCAGAACCGGCTCCCCTTCGGCGACATCACGAGCGGTAAACCCATTGCCTTGAATAAAACGAATGCCCTGTAGCGCAAAGAAATCCTGTGATACGCCGGATAACATCATCGACGAGTCGTAGCCTTTGCGCACTGCGGTAGCCATGCTGCTCACCTGTGGGGATACCCCCTCTGCCCACGGCTGCTTTTGCAGACTCGCCACGTCATTAAGCGACAGCGCGCGTTCCATATCAGGCCGCTTGCTGCCCCAGCCAGTACCCGGTCGAATTTCTAGCGTGGTGTTACCTAACTTGCCAATTTCATTCATGATGGTCTGGCGCGCCCCTTCCCCCACGGCCATTGAAGACACCACCGATGAAATGCCAATGATGATGCCGAGCATGGATAAAAAAGTGCGCATGCGATGCCCCAATAGAGAACGCCAAGCCATCCGCATCGATTCATGAATGCTGCGCCACAGCGAAGCTCGCCCATTATCTCGAACCACGGGAATGTGCTGTGCTAAACGATCTTCGGGGCAGGACTGATTGATTTCATCCGCGATAATGCGACCGTCGCTGATTTCAACGATGCGCTGCGCCTGTTTAGCGACGCCGTGATCGTGCGTGACAATAATGACCGTATGCCCATCCGCATGCAGCTGGTGAAGAACCCCCATTAAAGCCTTACCGCTAACGCTATCCAAAGCGCCGGTAGGCTCATCCGCGAGGATCACCTGCGCGCCATTGATTAACGCGCGGCAAATGCTTACGCGCTGCTGCTGCCCGCCAGAAAGCTGCGCTGGGCGATAGCCTAAGCGACTTTTCAGACCCAATTTTTGCCCCAGCATTTCAATACGCGCTTTGCGTTCACTTTCGGGCATGGCGGTATACAACGCGGGGATAGCGATGTTTTCTTCTGCGGTCAGATAGGGCATTAGGTGATAGCGCTGGAATATAAACCCGAGATAGCAGCTGCGTAGCTCAGCAAGCCGATCGCTATCCGTTTCGTTAACGCTAATCCCATTGATCAGAACCTCGCCCCGCGTGGATTTATCCAGACAGCCAATGATGTTCATCAACGTCGATTTTCCTGAGCCCGAGGCACCAATAATGGCAACCATCTCGCCTTGCGCAATCGTCAGCGTAATATCATTGAGCACCACGTGAGTTTGGTTACCAGCAACAAACTCGCGGTACACGTGACGCAGCTCAATAATGGGATTCATCTTCGCTATCGCACTCATCCCTGAGCCCCATCCGCTGGCATCACTACGCGGTCGCCCAGCTGTAATCCCTCTAGCACCTGAGCAAACTGACGATCGTTGATACCAATACGGATCTTGCGCTGCTGTGGCTTGCCGTTTTCAAGCACGGTGATCAGGTAGCTATCGGTGCTCAGTGCCCGTCCCAGCGTCGAAACCGGTACACGCAACACATTCTTCGCCTCGGCGACGCGCACAAAGACCTGAGCCGTCATGGAGGTTTTCAGTTCTCGCTGTGCGTTATCAACAGCAAACGTGCCGTTGTAATAAACCGCGTTGGCCTGCTGGCTTGCCGCACTATTCCCGTTTGCCTGCTCTTCCAAAGCTTCTTGAGGAGCGGGCTGAACAAAGCCCATCCGGCTGGTGTATCGTTTCTCAGGGTTGGCAATCACATAAAACCACAGCGGTTGACCGGGCTGTATTTTCTGAATATCTGCCTCTGAGATCCGCGTTTGAACCAGCATTTTGTCGAGGACGGCTAATACCAGAATGGTGGGAGCCGTTTGTGATGACACGATGGTTTGTCCTTCATTGGTCACAATGCCCAGCACTTCACCACTGATAGGCGCAATAATGCGGGTATAGCTCAGGTTCGCGTTGGCGGTTTTGACAACCATTTCGGCCTGCACAATTTGCGCATCATTCATCTCGACCTGCTGGCGCTGAGCGTCATATTGCGCCTGTGCTTGCTCCACATCGCTTCGCACACCTGAACCATCGCGCATCATGGCTTGTTGGCGGTTCAGTTCTTGGCGATAGCGCACCAGCATGGCCTGCGAGGCCAGTTTTTGCGCTTTGGCGCTGGCTAGCTGCGCCGTTGCATTGCTCAGATCGGACTCTTGCAGCGTGGGGTCGATCTCCGCCAGCAACTGCCCTTTCTCCACTTTGTCGCCCTGACGGACATACAGCTTTCGTAGCTGCCCATTAACCTGCGCCCCGACGTTGACCTGCATCGATGGCTTAAGCGTACCGGTCGCCAAAACCACTTTTTCAATGTCACCCCGATCAACCTGCTCGGTGATCACCGGTTCTGGCGCAGAAAAACCCCGCGAAAGACCGATCGCCGCCAGCAATATAATCGCTCCGGCAAGCAGCGCGAGCAGCCAGCGCGAGGTGACAAAAGAGCGCCATTGCTTCATGCCAAAAGCTCCACGTTAACCATCGGTTTGGCCTCAGCCGGAGTGACAGGCCTAAGCTCGCCGTCAAGTAGATGATAAACCTGCGAAAACTGCGGCAGAATGTGCTGGCTGTGAGTGACCACAATCAAGGTTTTGCCGGTTTTACGGCAATGTTGTTGAACCGCTGCCATCACGGTACGTGCCGTTTCGTTATCCAAATTGGCCGTGGGTTCATCCAACAGCAAAATGGGACGCGAGCTATACAGCGAACGCGCCAGCAGCAAGCGCTGACGCTGGCCAAGCGAAAGCGCGGCATGGCTTTCACGGATTAGCGCATTGATACCGCCGGGCAGATGATGGATCACCGGATACAGCGCCAGAGAGGTGAGTAACTCCTCAATACGCCCGCGATCGCTGTCGCGATAATGAGGATCGAACAGGGTGATATTTTCCAAAACGGACGCATTAAACAGAATGTCTTCTTGGCTTTGCAGACACACTAACGATGCCAATTGCTGAGCCAACACCGGGTTTCCATCAACCAACGCGCCGCCCTCTTGAGGGGAGAACAGCCCAGCAATCAGCCGCAATAAAGTACTCTTCCCTGCCCCCGACTCGCCGACAATCGCGATTTGCGATCCCGCAGGCAGATCGAGAGAAATGCCCGCGAAAATGGTTTTCGCCGGATCGTAATAGAATCGTACACGCTCGAAGCGCACATGCGGCGCAACGGTACTTAGCTCGGTACTTTGCGGTACGGCATGTTGATCTTCCTCGGCCGAAAACAGGCTGTGGGCGCGGGTATCAATCACATGCAGCTGTGATTTTTGAATAATCGAAAAGAAAATGCGCGTCACATAGGAACTGAAAATCTGACGTAGGAAGCTATAGGCAAAAAAATCACCCAGTGAGATCTGCTTGTTGTTCACCATCGGCAGCACCACCAGCATGAAAACCACCATCTCAAGGCTGCCCACCAGTTGATACAGCCCCTCTTTGACCTGCTGATAGACCTTCTGTCGCTGCAAGCAGCTAAACAGATCGCGGCTAAACCATGCAAACTGTGCCTTGCGCTGGCTCTCAAGCCTGGCCGTTTTGATGGTTAACACGCCTTGCAAGGTTTCCATGAAAAAGTCATTGAGCACTGCGCTTTTGAGCTGCAGCTGCTGGGTATACCAACGATCGCGCAGAACCGCCCAAATGCTGATCATTCCCATGGCTATCACCCCTACGCCTGAAATCAGCGCCAGAACAGGAGCAATCCAAAACATAATGCCCAGCGCGATAAGGCAGATAACCCAATCGCTTCGTAAACCGTTATCCAGCTCGATTTTCTGCAACAGCCCGCCCTGCCAAGCGATAAATCGGCTAAAGATGTCGCCCGGCGCGCGTTTTTCAAAAAACCGCAGCGGATTGGCGAGCAGTCGCGAAAAACCCACGCTGCTGTTGAGCAGGACAAAACGTTTGATAAAGCGCTCGCTGATCACGCGCACACCCAGCGCCAGCAGCGTTGAGGCAATAAACGCGGCAATAAACCAACCGTAAGGGAAGCGGCTGTTACCCACCTCAGCAAACGCCTGATTGATGGCGTTACTGACCATCGAAGGCATGAGAAATAACGTGAGAGAAACCAAAAACGTTATCAACATCAGCCCATACATACCGGGCACCGCTGCCGTTTCTTTCAAACTCATCGCATGAGGCAATGCGCTTTTCGTCGTGCCTGTTTCGGCGCTCTGTTCAGCGGTAACCCGCGTTTGTGGATCGAGAATGAGCGCATAGCCACTGATTTCAGTTTTCAGCGAGGCAAAGGGCAACCATTGTTGGCCAATCGCGGGATTCATCACACACACCTGCTGGCCTTTGCGATAGGCCAACACCACATAGTGGCTTGCGCCATAGTGCAAAATGGCCGGTAGGGGCAATTCACTGAGCTCATGGTGTTCGAAAAGTACGGGAGCCGAAGCTATGCCAAGGCTCGCCAGAATGGAGGATAAATCGTTCAGTGAAGTTCCATGATCCGACGCGGGGAAACGCGCTCTCAGCGTGTCCAGATCGGTTTTTCGTCCCTGCGTTTGCGCCAGCATGGCAATGCACGCTAGCCCGCATTCGTTGGTCTCTTCCTGAAAAATCAGATCGGGTATTATTGGTTTCATCATCATCGGTTATTGATTGATAAAATACAGAGAGTGGCTATGCCAAAGCAGCCAATCATGTGGATATTCCTGTAGCGCCTGCTCGATGATTTCTGGCAGTTTCTCCGCCACATCGCGCGCTTTTACCGGCGCATGAATATGGATACGCAGCCCGTCTTGATAGTAGAGATGGTAGAAAACCACCTGTGCAGAAACGGCCCGCGCCAAACGCACAATACCGCTATGCAGCCCCGCGACGCGTCCAAACAGCCGGCAGCGTAATTTCCCCGATGCGGCTTCCTCGGTTTGCACGGTATAGTCCGGCGTAATATCGGGAAAAATGATGAGGTTCTGCTGCCCCATCGCGACGTCGCTTAACAACGAAGTCAGGCTGGAAGCCAGCTGTTTGCTATCTTGATGAATAGAGCAGTAGGAAAGATTCACGCCCCCTAAGGCACGCGCGCGGGCGTTATACTGTTCAGCGCTTGAAGAAACGATAACGCTAGCGCGCCCCGGTGTTACGCCAGCGGCTACCATCGCAGCGAGCACATCAGAAATACTGTGCAGCGGCGCCAATATGACCGCATTTTTCCGCAGGCGAAGTGGCGCTACGGCCTCATCGAGCTGTTGAGTACAGGCGGCAAGCTGCTGTAGCACTTTTGGGTTTTGTGCCCACGTTGCGCTGGCCTCAAGAATTTTGCGCCGTACCGCAATCCATGACGCATCGATGCGCCCTTTTTGCCCTGTTAAGCAATGAAAATTCTGAGTCGCAACCGGATTCTGATGGCGAAACTCTCGCCCAAGCACGCCCAAAAAACAGAGCCCGCGAGCGACAGCTAGCACAAGGCGCACGTTACAAAAACGCAGCACCCAGCAAAAGAATGTTTTCAGCGCGGAAAATAAGCGATGAGTCACTTGATGCAAATATCCGCCGATATTTTTGGTGCTGAAAACGATCCACACCAGCAGAAACCGGGTCATCGCCATTACTTATCCTTTCCGAGCAATTTCAGCATACGCTTTGAGAATTCAGGGAAAGAACTATCTTGTGCGACCACAAAACGCTTATTAATAATAAAAATTGGTGTTGCCGTAATATCGTAAAAATCGGTGATAGCTGACATTTCGTCTAATCGATGCTTAACAGCTTCACTGGTTCGCGCTTTTTTATATTCAGCGGCATCGATGCTATTTTTAAGCAGCCATTTATCTAATTCTGTTGTATCCGTTAGATTAATACCCCGGGCAATAATGGCGTTATACGCACTATCACGCACGGCAGGTTCTACGCCCATTTCTTGTAGCGTGGCAAAGATAGGGGCAAAGGCAGATAAACCACTCTTTTCTGTATTGATATGTATTGATTCAAATACTACGCCTGCGGGCAGTTTTTTAACAAACTCCCTCACATTATCCTCATTCGCGGCGCAGTAATGGCAGCCATAGGACATCACTTCGATAATACTGTTATTTTCTCTTATTGGGCTTTTCTCTGCCTGCGCAATAGTTAATTCTTTCTGCGGCGAGGTTTGATTATCGCTTTCACTTGAAAACGACTTGAACACAAACACATGGTAAAACAACACGGTCATCAACGATGAGACAATGACAAGCAGCAATGAATAACTAATAACCGTTGTGCGTTTAAACTGCATAACTTTAATGCCCCAAAATTGATCGTCGAATAAATACATGGAGAGCAACTCTCCATGTATTGGTGACTATTTATTTAGCAAACTAGAGAGATTAACGATTTGGCACGCGGCACAGGTTCATATCGGCATCTTTCATGGTGGTCGTTGAACCATGTTTGTCAGTGCAAACTGTCACTAACTTACAAGATGCTACGCCGCCAATTACCACGGTTTCATAAGAGCTGCTACACGTTTTGCAGTTGCCACCAACGATCTGTGAGGCTTCCGCTGCATTAATGTGTTTCATATATAATCCTTACCTTAGTTTATTAAAAATATGCAATGAATTGCATGTACCTACCGATGAACATGGCACCAGTAATCTTTAAAAATCGTTGATAACTCAGTCGTTACGAGGCGTTGCCACAATACATTTAAAAACATTAAACAAAGCGACATTGCTGGTGACATTAAGCCGCTTCATTAAACGCCGTTTGTAATAACTCAACCTTCGAACGTTAATATTGACTTCGTTCGCTATCTGCGAAAGTGATTTACCCTTAAATATCTCTTCCATGAGCCACCACTCATCGCTTGAGATATAACACCCAGCGTCGGCGGTTAACCATTTCATTCGGGTGTAACTCACCAATGAGGGACTAAAAACTGTTTGTCCTATTTCGCTACACTTCAGCTCATTAAAAAATAGATTCACATTCTGTTTAGATTCACTTTTTAATAGCCAATGTGCACCAGGTAATAGCGAGTGCAGCGCAAAAAAAAGCGGGATATTATTTTCACTCAATAAGATAACGAGTTTCTGTCGATGATGACGGTAGTACATCTTGATCATATTGAGTACATTAAACCGCCCCTGAGGAAAACTTTCAAAATCACAAATCACCCAGCGCTGTTCTCGTTCATTCCTTTGCTGTTTAAGCACCTCAACAAGCTGATGTATATTATTAGAGCTGGTAAATTGGACTCGCATTGAGTCATCACAAGCATCCTGAATAACGGACTTCAAGCCTTGAGAGAAAAAGATATTTTTATCAAAGAAAAAGCACTGATAATTCATTTATAAATACCTTCTCAGCAAATCACTGATAATTTAACGTGTAGTTAGCTGTTGCAGTGAAAGCACCGGTCGTTAACGTTCCGTTCGCTAACGCCTGCGGCTCTCCCTCCACGAAGGCTTGGAAGTTCAACTGCATCACGGTATCGGTAATAGCCGTTGCGTTGGTTGGCATATTGAGTCGAATCGGTGAACCATCGCTTTCTTCTAAGCCAATACCTACGCCGCTCGCGCCGCTTGGCGCCACGGACTTAATGGCCAAACGATCGGTCATGTTCGAGTTCCGGTCGCCATCAAAGGTAACCGTTACCGAGTCAAATACGCTGGGGTTGCAGTCTTCCAACACAATCGAAAACGCAATGGGTGTAGTTTTCCCCGTCGCATAAAGTGACTTGGTTGAAATCTCACCAAAGTCTACCGGCACTTTTTCCGATCCCGGAGCAATGCTGCAAGGCAGAGCGACAACCACGCCTTTAAACGTCATTGCACCACCCACCAACTCTCCCGCCGCTTCAACCGCGTTACTGAACATCAGCGTCGCTAGCACAGCCAGTTCCATCAGACGCATACCCTCTCCTTACTGGAACTCTGCAACAACGGTTGCAGAAGCCTGAAAATCACCTTCCTCAATGTTGGTTCCGGCGTTTGCAATCGGCGCTGCGATGAGATTCCAATCCCCCTCGTTATTGTTAAAACCAGGGACGTTATAAAATCTATTCGGCGTGATGGTCGAACCGCTTTGATCTGTCAGCTTGATGCCCAAATTTGAACGATCGCCGGAGCCGGTGGTTCCCAGATAATCACTGTTAAAACTGGCTGGGCTGGCCTGCTGAATAGCCAGTTTGATATTCAGGCTGCCCGTGGTAAAACTTCCGCCTTCACACTTCACGTGAATTGGCACGTTATGGCTGTAGTTATTGCCATTGAGCTTGCTGCCCGTACCAGGGATGGTGCCGAAATCCACCACGATAGGCGTTCCCTGATTCACCACGCATTTATCGGGCACGGTAAGCACACCCGAGTTGATATAAATCACCGACATCGGCACTGAGCCGATACCGGAGGCCGTTGAACCAATGCGGCCATATAACTCAGCAATTTGCGTCCCGACCAGATTGACACCGTTGATAATGGGTTTCGTGATCATAAAAGTGACACGCCCCTTCGACCCAGATTCAAAATCGGTGTACTGCACCGATGGCGGCGCACAGGTGTTCTGATACGCGCGGTTGCTTTCATTGTTGAACGGAACCGGCAGGTATTCGAGACGGTTACCACGGATGTAGATTTCAATTTTGACATCCATATAGTCGTTCAAACGCAGATAGCCGGGGTTATTGCCTGATTCAGCCAGCGTCGCACGCGAGGTGAAAAATACTGGCTGATTCGTCATCGGCGTATTGCAGTAGGCTGTCCCGGCATAAAGCCCACCTAATGCAAACTCAGAGCTAATCAGAGAGCCCGCTACGTTAGAGGTAATATCCTGATTTCCCACATCGATGTTGTATTGATGCGGGCCACCGACCGGGATAATTTCGCCATCGATGTAGGCCTGCGCGCCAGCGGGAAGTAGCGATAGAGCGAGCGCGCACGTAACGCACGTTTGGCGTGAGAATAGGCCAGACAGTTTCATTACAAATACTCCATTTTCACACGCAGCAATCCTTGGAACTCACCGGCGGTGACCGAGTTTCCCGTCGATTCCAATGCGGCCATAAAGGTCAATACGCTATCGCCGTATTTCACTAAGGAAGGCGTCTGGGTCTGATTAATTGCCAGCTTATTGCCTGACATATCCATCAAACGAATACCTGCTCCTTGCACCATACCGGTAGTGTGTAATAGCGCAGGGTCGGCTACATCGGACTCACCGATAAAGGTCATTTGCACCGCTTGCTCACCGGTGGTATAGGCTCGCCAATCGCTTCCCGTCGTCTTCGAAGCCAAGCTACTGCGCGCCATTGATGCCCCTTTTAGGCAATCGCGTAGATAGATTCTGATCAGCACCGGTTGGCTGTGATCGCCAGCACGATGAAAACTACGCGCCGTCATTTCGCCCATATCGATATCTTGCATCCGGCTCTCCCCCGCCATTACGCACGGAGAGGCATACACAGAACCATGGAACCGAACAATGCCGCCATCTTCACCGGCATGATCCCGATCTTGATGTTGTGGCAACTGCGGCACCGTAGACTGAGCCTGAAACACAACGCCCAGTGCCAGAAATGCGCATAACGCGAATCGATTTTGCATTGTCGGGTCCTTATGGTTATTCCTGCTGCGCGCTAGGCAACGCTTTACAGGTGCTGCCTGAACAGCTGAACTTCAGTTCTGGGTGGCCGCCATAGTCATTGACATACATCATGGAGAACGCGCTCACCGCCCCATCAGTAACCGCAAAATCAAGGCTCGATTTCGGGGCGACCATAATTCCTGGGAAGCGAGTAATTTTGCTGCCCGCGCTATTCGTTAAACCAATAATCGTGACGTAATACGGCGTTGGGTTTTGCGCCGTCATCGTGCTGCCGTTTTTCTGGAACACCACTTGGTTTTGCCAGATCTCATTTTTGCTGGTGGGGATAATTGCCGCCGGACGATAGAAAAGCTTGATACGTGACTGCATAGCGAGTTGCAGCATGTTGGGCTTATTCGGCTTAGGCGGGATTTCACGCACGTTGAGATAAAATAGGCTTTCGCGATCCTGCGGCAGCGTGTTTATCGCACCGGTTTTGGTCACGCGGGCAATCCCTTTCTGTCCACCGTTGATTCGCTGTAGCGGCGGCAAGACCATTAACGGCGAGGTGATCTTGTGACCTTCCGCGTCCTCTACCCATGACTGAGCCAAAAAAGGAATATCTGGGCTCGTGTTGGACAGGTTGGCGCTCGATGAGCTCTCTTTTTCGGTAATAATGATCCGCGTGCGATCCAGTGAAACGCCCGCCTGCGCGTAGCCGGTCAGAACCGTCAGAGCCATCGCCGCTATCCAGCCGCATCCGCTTTTTTTCTTCATGCTCATTTTTAGCCTTTTATGACAGTTATGGATTTATTGCTTCGCCATAGATTTGTTGCTTCGATTTAGCCGCATCGCTCAATGGCAAGGCAGCAAAACAGAATTCGAATAATTCGACGCTTTTGCCGGAATAGTGATTTTGCACTGTGTTTTTCCGTTCCAAACCACCTTGAGCGTTTCATCAGGATTAACACCGGCAAGCCACGCCTGACCGTCATCAAGCACCATCGCCACGCTGACACCGTCGCCATTAAAGACTTCAGCGCCGAAAGGTGGTGTGCTGCTATCAGAGCGGCGAATGTTTGCCATCATCTTCATCCCTTTTGCCATCCCAAAGGACTGGTAGCCGATAGCGCCTTCGGTCAGCGTGGTCGTGCTAATGGCTTTCGACGGCTCGATATCACTGTCCATCGCATCCACATCCACGCGGGTGTCAAAGCTGTTGTAGCTGACAACGTCTGGCACCACCGCGATACCAAATCGGTTGGTTCGCGATTTGCTTCCGTTTAGCGGAACGCCTGCAATACCGTTGGTGTCGACCATCATGCGAGCCGTGTTGAGCGTAGCTCCGCTGTTATGCAGCGCGGCGCCGTGTCGTGTCGCCGTGAAACCACCGCGCAGCGTGCTACTCAGCGCCACATAATAGCTTTGCTGATAGCTGAGGTTGCTGTTGATTTCTGCCATCTGCGAACGGTGCTGGTAATAGCCATCCATATTGGCGTTACCGCTCTGGCTTGCCCCCGCGCGCACTCGCCATAGGTTGTTGTTGTCGCTATTGTCGGTGTACGACATCATCGGGCTGGTTTTGCCGTTATTGGTTTGCATATCCAAACCGGCCCAGCGGCTATCGCCAACCGGCACAGAGATTGAAATCGCAATCGAGTCATCACGCCGATCTTTATAGTCGGTGCGATACGCAGAGAGATTGGCCGTAATACCGTTAATTTCACCGATGCGGAAAGTTCGTCCCAGTGATACGCCATAGCGATCTTGGCTATTTCGATCCCAATAGTTTTGGTGGGTATAGGTCAGGAACGTAGTCAGCGTTTTGCTCGGCTCATCAGCCCAGAACGTTTTGTTACCGGTGATGGTGTATAGCTCTTTCTCACGCCCGACATGGTCGTAATCCTGATAGCGTTCATCCATGTATTGCGCCATCGAGCGGAAGTCTTGCTGCGAGAATCGATAGCCCGCAAACGTGATAGAGCTATTGTATTCGTCAAAGGTTTTGGCGTAGCTGAGCTTGTATGACGTTCCTTTCAGGCGCTCGCCATCACGGTTTTGGCTCCATGATTCGGTAGCATCCACGGAGATAGCCCCAAACATGCTGAGATCGCGCCCAATCCCCATCGACATGGCGTTGTACTCTTCACCCGCCGTTTGCAAACCACCGTACAGAGACCACGCGTTGGAAATCCCCCACGAGAAATCCCCCGAGACAAAGCCCGGCCCTTGAGTTTGGTGGGTATAGCGCGAAGGCTGCCCCGCGGCGATGTTGTAACGTACGTAGCCCGGGCGCGTGAGATACGGAATATTGGCGGTATTCACCTGAAAGGTAGACACCGAACCATCCTGCTCTTCAACTTTGACGTCCAGCGTTCCACGCACCGAACTGCTCAGATCCTGAATATTGAATGGACCGGCTGGCACGGTAGTTTGATAGATTATTCGGCCGCTCTGGCTCACCGTCACTTTAGCGCTGGTGCGCGCTACGCCGTGTACTTCGGGCGCATAGCCTTGTAGATTTGGCGGCAGCATACGCTCGTCACTCGACAGATTGACGCCGGTGAAACGCAACGTATCGAAGACCTGCGAGTTAAGATAGATTTCGCCCAGCGTCAGTTTGGCCGCCATCATGGGCAGCGGACGATAGGCATAAATCTGGTTCCAATCAAAATCAAATTGATGAGTTGAGTTGTAGTAGCTGGTCTGATATTCACTGCGAAAACGCCAGCCAGCCACATTGAACCCTGCCTGACCATAGCCTGACAAAGAGTTGTAATCTTCACTGTGATCGAGTTGATGAGTGAGTTGGCCCGTCAGACTGTAGTCAAAAATGACGCCAGCAATACCGTTATCCCAGCGCTCCGGTGGCGTCCAATTGGGATCGTTATATTTCATCCACGCCTGCGGCACCGTAATATCCAGCGTTCCGGCATAGTTGCTGAGCTTAGCCCCTGGCAGGCTCTGCAAAACAAAACAGTTTTCTGAAACCTGCTCAACTTTGAGTCTGGCTTCTTCCTTCAATGCCAGCTTATCCAGCACGGCCTGACTGATGCAGGCTTGCGTACTTTTACCATCGGGTAATAGCGCGTAATGCACCTTGTCTTGGCCTATCGGCTGGCCGTTAATTTTGATATCCAACAGGTAATCACCTGCGGCAACATAGTTGTCTGAAGCAAAACGGGATAAATCAACATGGGTGCGATCGGACGCATCCAATACGTCGGTATTAAATTCAACGAGATCGTCTGCATATACCGTATTGGCATAGCAGAAAATAATCACCTTTAAGGCCACTATTTTTAATTTTGTTTTTAGTGTTACCGACATGACAATTTATCCCGAATTAATCGACGGAATACGCCGAATACCCCAAATGGCATTGGTTAATTTTTTAGTTATAATCAATAAAAAAACGAGCAATAGCATAAAACTCACCGGCTTTAATATGTTTATTAACCGGAACCAGCGAGGCGGTAAATCTCAGAATATTACTCCCGTTACTTAAATCATATCCGGGAGAAGGTTGCCCTATTGTCAGCATACTTCCATGCTGATTACGTAAATGAATACCAAATCCTTCCCCTTCTCCGGTAACTAATAGCGCTGACGGATCATGAGGAGATGAATTGCCAATAAAAGTGATCGTGGCATAAGGAAAGCTGTCATCAGCAGCCGTTTTATTTTTAATAACTCTGCACCCGATAAGATGAACATTAAAATCTTTCGTTAGGTGACTTTCGCTATCCATATTAATGTCACGAGCAGATACATCGCCAAAATCAACCCAGATCTCACGTGAAAGAGGATCAATGCCACAGGCAGTTTCAATCAGCTCACCAGACATTTCGACTTTCCCTGGTGTAATACTGGATGCCAGCGTGTCAGCGGAAAAAAACAGCGCATATAAAAAAAGCATCACTGATATTTTTTTCTTTATTCCTGACATCATGCTCGCTATCCCTACTGAATATTTCACAGGTAGAAAACGGGGGATATACGCCCCCCGTGTGCACCACTTCTAGGAGATTACTGGTAAGCGATCTGGAAGTTGATGGTTGACTGGAAAGAACCTGCGGTTACAGGGTTTGCAGTCTGATCCGCGCTGTCTGCTTTCACATAGGCAACAAATGGAATGGTGTTAGTACCGTTAACCAGCTGTACAGCCGTGGTGCCCTGACCCCAAACCACATCCTGGCTGGCGCTATCTTTCAGACCGATACCCGCATTAGACGCGGTACCTGAAGTGAACGCTGCCAGAGTTGCATCAGCTGGGCTTACACTAGTTGGGGTGTAAGAAACAACGGCGCTGGTCGCAACGGTAGTATCGCAATCCTGCAATTCGATGTTTTTCTGCACGTTACCTGCATGAGCACCGTTAGCCAGCGCTGAAACAGGGATCTGACCAAAATCGACAGATACTGGGCTAGAATTAGGTGATAAACCGCAGGCAGTATTCACCAACTCACCTTGGAATTGGATTTGGCCATTGGTCGTATCAGCCAGAACAGACATAGAACTTACAGCAGCGGTAAATGCTACGGCTAAAGCAACTTTATTCAATTTCATAAAAATTTCCTGCGTAATATAAATATCCTAAAAAAAGATAAAGAGCATTTAAGCCACAGGACGCAATCCAAGCGACAATAGAAGCTCTCTGTGTTATTGGTATAAATCCTTTTAAATAATTAAAGACGCCATGTGTTTATCATAATTATTATCCTGCTCCATCGGACGAACAAAATGCTATCAAATCCCATTAATCGTTAAAAGCCTTACAGCCAAAGAGGTTTAAGTACGTATTTAAAACTCGCAACAATGCTATATACGCTATTTTAATCTCGCGAAGTATTTGGAATCATCCTAGTCGCGCCATTTTTTAATATCTGAAAATACTTAGATATAGTTTTTCCTATACAGTTAATACACGCCAGCACACCACATACGTGGATTAATAATTAATAGAGAGTGAGAAACGTTAAACGAAGTTACATTAAGGAGTGGCAATAAGACGTGACAATAAAATAGGAGGAAGTTTGTTGTCTCTAGAGAACAGCCAGAAAACTGGCTGTTCCAGAACTATAATAGCATCAGGGCTTATGGCAGCTCGTTACCGGCTGCGCGATAAATTTCATACCATTCTTCACGCGTTAACGTGATATCGCAGGCCTGACATATTTGCTTGAGGCGTGAAGTGCTCATCGTGCCTGAAATCATCTGCATATTGGCTGGATGACGTAAAATCCACGCCGTCGTAATAGTGGTATTTGATACGCCATAACGCGCCGCAATCTCATCAATTTTCTGATTCAGTTCTGGGAACTTAGGATTGCCGAGGAATACGCCTTCAAACATACCGTATTGGAACGGGGACCATGCCTGAATCGTCACGTCATTTAAACGGCAATAGTTCAATACTTCACCGTCGTGATCGACACTCGACGCATTTTCCATATTGACGTTAATACCACTGCGGATCATACCGCTATTGGTAATACTCAATTGAAGCTGATTCGCCAAGATCTTTTGGCTCATAAACTTTTGCAGTAAAGCCATCTGCATTGGGCTTTGGTTTGAAACACCAAAACGGCGCACTTTGCCGGTATTCAGTAAGTGATCAAACGCCTCGGCCACTTCTTCCGGTTCCATTAGCGCATCAGGGCGATGCACCAGCAGCATATCGAGATAGTCGGTATCTAAACGCTCTAAGATGCCGTCTACTGATTTTAAAATGTGCTCTTTAGAGAAATCGAACAGGCCTTTACGAATCCCGCATTTAGACTGTAGGAAGACCTTCTCACGGCGGTCATCATTGAGCTTGGCTGCACGAGCGAAAATACGCTCACATTCGCCGCCGCCATAGATATCTGCGTGGTCGAAGAAGTTTGCGCCCAAATCCAGCGCGGTTTGCACAAAAGTTTCGGCCTCTGCGGCTTTCAACTCATCCATACGCATGCAGCCCACCACAATGGCGGGAACATGCAGGGTAGAACCACCTAATTTAATATGTTTCATCAAACTGCCCTATCTGGTTAGCGGTGCCGAATCACGGCCACCGCTATTGATGATGACGAAAATCGCCGCAAAAAATGCCATGTCATACTCTAGCTTATCCCCCAATAATTGGACTGGCTTCAAGTATAAAGGGGTTAAATCACTCGCTCTGGTTCAGTCACAAAGCGCTGGCGATACTCTCGTGGTGTTAGTCCGGCATCACGGGTAAACACCACGGAAAAATAGTTGCTGTCTTCAAAACCGCAGCGCGTCGCAATTTCACTGATACGATAGTCGCTGCGTCTCAATAATCGCTTAGCCTGACACAGACGTAGCTGACGCAGATAATGGCTGATCGACATCCCTGTTTGCTGGCGAAATAGCTGTTTCAGCGAGCGCTCGACCAACTGATGCTCTGCGCAAAAAGCCGATAAATCGAAATGGCTGTCGAGTCCACCTTGCAGTGATGCCATCAGCAAATCAAGCTGTTCGCCAGCCGGTAGCAAATAGACACTCTCCGCCGTGTAACGATAACGTTTTAGCACAATCGCTAACTGCAGTAGCAGAGCTTCAGTCAACTGAATCGAAAGTGCGTCGGTTTTACGGCTCTCTTGCGCCAGCTGAGCAATAATCGGCCTCGCCTGCGCTAAACCACCGGTGCTTAAACGCCAATGATTCTGTCGAGTCGACTCATCAAACGGTGGCAATAATAGATTCCATTGGGCGTTTAAACGTAAACGCTCGGGACAATAGATGATATTGTCGAGAACCAGATCGTTAACCGATTCGTAGCTATGACAGTCCTCGGCGTTGATATAGAAAATATCGCCGCAGGTTATCCGATACGGTCGATCGTTGAGAACGTGCAAACCGTTGCCACGCCAAACGATCACGATCTCGCAAAACTGGTGGGAATGTTCGGCAAAAACCTGCTGTGGATAACGATCCGCAACCGCGACCGGCATCTGTTCTGAAGGAAAATAATCCCGATTCTCCAGCACTAACGGCTTTCGCATTCCCCGCCTCCCACGCTTATTTAGCCAGAAAGTATCACAGAATCATCATGGTTTTACGTTGACGGCTTTCTCGATTCCGCACATTGCATTCCGCCGTTAAGTAACAAAATGTCACTTGGCTTAACGTGACTGAGCCACTATCCCTGATAACGCAAGGCTCGAGGAGATTGGTCAAATTCGCGTTTAAAAAGCGTAGAAAAATGATTGCTGTCGCCAAAACCGCACTGATAGGCAATATCCGTCACGCTGCTATCACTGTGACAAAGCTGGTGTCGGGCTTGTAAAAGACGTAGGCGAGTCAGATAGCGCTGCGGTGTCATGCCGGTATGGTTCTTAAGCTGGCGGTGTAAGGTGCGAAGCGGCAAAGAGAAACGGTCCGCTAATTCCGTCCACTCCACAGATTCGGCGTAGTGATGCTGTAACCAATCTAAGAGCTGACGCAAACGCCCTTCCTGATCGTCCCCGACCTGAGCAGAACACCCCTGCCAAAGCTGCACAATAAGCTGCATAAAGACGCTTTCATGTAACGCAATATCCTCGGCTCGCTCGCTGGCCGGTGTTTGTTCGAGTTTCGCCATCAGCATTTTTACCTGCGTTAACACCTGCTGGCTGATACGCCAATGCGAGGGATAAACCCCTTCAGATTCTTGCGGTAAAAATTGCTCAACGCCCGATAAAAACTTAAACGCATCCGGCGCTCGAAAGAGCACATTGGTGAGAAAAAGGCCGTCGGTATGCTCAAACAAATGACGATCGTGATCGCGAACGAAACAGACGCAGCCGCTGTTGAGCGTATAGGGATTGCCGTTGAAAACGTGTACGCCAGCGCCCTGTTCTACAATCACAATTTCATAGAAATCATGGTGATGTTCAGGAAATTCCGACTGCGGAGCGCGAGGCTCTATGGCGACAGGCGCATAGCCAGAAGAGAAAAAATCAATACTGTGCAAAACCGTCATCGTCAGACTCCTTATCTTATCGGGGTATCAACGCGGGTGATTTCTCCAGCGGTTTGCTATGGCTCGATAGTAGAAGAAGGCTAAAAAATGAACCTTAAACTTTTGACGTCAAAACGGCTTTTCGCGTTCGTTTATTTAAGAATGCGCGACCAATATTAAGAAATGCGGCGAACATCACAGGCCAGCGCATCTAAGAACTGTGACTTACTTCACTTTCACCTTTGCCGTATTGCCATCGCCATAATTTCGCTGGCATTCATGAGAAGGTGCCCCACCAAGCAAGTTTCTACACTGACCGTCATTGATAAATAAGAATGTTCAACGACGGACGGTTCAACATGACGACACGCCATATTGCCGCAATCGATCTTGGTGCCTCCAGCGGGCGAGTGATGCTGGCGAGTTACCACGTCGGCACGCAACACCTTACGCTAAAAGAGATCCGCCGCTTTACCAATCGGCTGGTACCTCGTGACGGCTTTGATACTTGGGATCTTGATGCCCTTGAGCAGGAAATTCGTACCGGGCTTGAGCAAATTGATGCTGAAAATATCCCATTAGACAGCATTGGCATTGATACCTGGGGCGTAGATTTTGTGTTGTTGGATGCCAGCGGCGAACGAGTCGGCCATCCCGTCGCTTATCGAGACGATCGTACCCACGGCCTGATGGCACAGGCGCAAGAGCACTTAGGTAAACCGTTTATCTATCAACGTACCGGCATTCAGTTTTTGCCCTTCAATACCCTTTATCAGCTGCGTGCGCTCAGCGAACAGCAGCCTGAGTTGCTGGATCGGGTTGAGCATTTGCTGCTTATTCCCGATTACCTTCATTACCGTTTAACCGGGCAAATGAACTGGGAATACACCAACGCCAGTACAACACAGCTGTTGAATATCCATAGCGGCGATTGGGATACCGATTTGCTGAATTATGCCGGCGTTCCGGCTCGCTGGTTTGGCAAACCGACCCAGCCGGGTCAGCGTATCGGTTGCTGGCAAAGCCCGAAAGGACAACAGGTTCCAGTCGTTGCCGTTGCCACCCATGACACTGCCAGCGCGGTGATTGCCACCCCAATGCAGGATAGCGATTCGGCCTATCTCAGCTCAGGTACATGGTCATTAATGGGCATTGAAAGCCGTACGCCGTTCACCGATAGCCATGCGTTGCAGGCCAATATCACCAATGAAGGGGGGGCAGAAGGCCGCTATCGGGTGCTGAAAAATATTATGGGCTTATGGTTGCTACAGCGCGCAACCCAAGAGCTGGGTGTGCAATATCTTCCCGATCTGATTGCAGAGGCCGCTCAGCAGTCTGCACACCATTTTCTGATTAACCCGAACGACGAGCGCTTCATCAACCCAGCCAATATGTGTTTGGAAATTCAAAACGACTGCCGCGAGCGTGGCGTTCCGGTGCCCGAAACACCGGCAGAACTGGCGCGCTGTATTTTTGACAGCTTGGCGAAACTCTATCAGCAGGTGGCCGAAGAGCTTGCTGAACTGCGCGGTAAGCCGATCAGCCATTTACATATCGTCGGCGGGGGCAGCCAAAACCGTTTCCTCAATCAGCTGTGCGCCGATCTCTGCAACATCGAAGTCAGCGCGGGCCCCGTTGAAGCTTCAACCTTAGGCAATATCGGCTGCCAGTTAATCGCGCTGGGCGATATCGCCGATGTGCATGCTTTCCGCCGCGTGGTGGCAAATAACTTCCCGCTGGAACATTTTTTACCCAACCCATCTCACCACTCTTTATCCGCATCGCTCAGCAACGGCGGTGCGCAAACCTCTGCCCAATTCAAAGGAACATGTGTATGACCACTTCAATCGATCAGGCTTGGGAACTGGCTAAACAACGTTTTAACGCTGTTGGCGTAGACGTCGAAAATGCGCTGAAAACCATGGAGAAACTGCCAGTTTCGATGCACTGCTGGCAGGGCGATGACGTTGCCGGTTTTGAAAATCCTGAAGGTTCACTGACCGGCGGTATTCAGGCCACCGGTAACTATCCGGGCAAAGCGCGCAACGCCGCAGAGCTGCGTGCCGATTTAGAAATGGCATTAACGCTGATCCCAGGGCCAAAACGCCTGAATCTGCACGCGATTTATTTAGAATCTGATACGCCGGTCGCACGTAATAAAATCGAGCCGTGCCATTTTGCTAACTGGGTTGAATGGGCTAAAAAACACCATTTAGGCTTAGATTTTAACCCTTCCTGTTTCTCTCACCCGCTGAGCGCCGATGGTTTTACTCTCTCATCCGCCAACCCCGAAACACGCCAGTTCTGGATTGAACATTGCCAAGCCAGCCGCCGTATTTCAGCCTATTTTGGCGAACAGTTGGGTACGCCGTCCGTCATGAATATCTGGATCCCAGACGGCATGAAAGACACGCCGATTGACCGCTTGGCTCCGCGTCAACGCTTGGCTTCGGCGCTGGATGAGGTTATCGCTGAAAAACTAAACCCGGCACATCACATCGACGCGGTTGAAAGCAAACTTTTCGGCATCGGCGCTGAGAGCTATACCGTGGGCTCAAACGAGTTTTACCTCGGCTACGCTGCCAGTCGCCAGACTGCTCTGTGTCTGGATGCCGGTCACTTCCATCCAACAGAAGTAATCTCCGACAAAATTTCCAGCGCCATGCTTTATGTGCCTCGTTTGCTGCTGCACGTTAGCCGCCCAGTACGCTGGGACAGCGACCACGTGGTCTTGCTCGACGATGAAACTCAGGCCATTGCCAGCGAAATCGTCCGCCACAACCTGTTTAACCGCGTGCATATCGGCTTGGACTTCTTCGATGCTTCCATCAATCGCATTGCGGCCTGGGTAATTGGTACGCGCAATATGAAAAAAGCCCTGCTGCGCGCACTGCTAGAACCGACTAACCATCTGCGTAATTTGGAAGAAAGCGGTGACTACACGGCACGTCTGGCTCTGCTGGAAGAACAAAAATCGCTGCCTTGGCAGGCGGTATGGGAAATGTACTGCCAGCGCAACGACGTTCCCGTTGATGCCAGTTGGCTAAAAGCAGTGCGCGAATATGAAGAACACATTTTGTCTCAGCGTTAAGTGATAAATAAAAGGAATAAAAACTATGCAATCTATCATCGATTCCTGGTTCGTTCAGGGCATGATTAAAGCCACCAGCGATATGTGGCTCAAAGGCTGGGATGAACGTAACGGAGGCAACGTTAGCCTGCGTTTATTAGAGGAAGAAGTCGCACCGTTTCGCGCCGATTTTAGCTCACAGCCGCGCTGCGTTGAGCTGACACAGCCTGCCACCGAACTCGCCAATAGCTGGTTCTTAGTGACCGGCTCAGGCAAATTTTTCCGCAACGTACAAATTGCGCCGCAGGAAAATCTGGTGCTGCTACAGGTTAGCGCCGATGGCATGGCCTACCACATCCATTGGGGATTAACCAAAGGCGGCCTGCCAACCTCTGAACTGGCCGCGCATTTCCAATCGCATATCGTACGTATGCAGGTTACCGGCGGCGATAACCGCGTCATCATGCATTGTCACGCCACCAATTTGATTGCGCTTAGCTACGTGCATGATTTGGACAATGCCAAATTTACCCGTCTGTTATGGGAAGGTAGCACCGAGTGTTTAGTCGTGTTTCCTGACGGCATTGGCATCGTACCTTGGATGGTACCGGGCACCGACGGCATCGGCACGCAAACCGCAGAGCAAATGCGCCAGCACGGTTTAGTACTATGGCCTTTCCACGGAATTTTCGGCAGTGGCCCAACGCTAGACGATGCTTTTGGCCTGATCGATACCGCTGAAAAATCCGCGGAGATTATGGTGAAAGTGCTGTCGATGGGAGGGAAAAAACAGACGATCTCCACGCAGGAGCTGATTGCGCTCGCCGCACGCTTTGGTGTTACGCCAATGGCTGCGGCACTTGAAGATTAATCGCTGAGAAAGACCGATCGCATGCGCTTCTCCTTAGGAAGCGCATTACAACGGTTTTTCATTTTCAGGAGCAATATCATGAGTTTCATGCTGGCATTACCGAAAATCAGCCTGCACGGCAACGGCGCTATCGTCGATATGGTAAAACTGCTTGGCGACAAAAAGTGGGGAAAAGCGCTGATTGTTACCGATGGTCAGTTAGTGGAAATGGGGTTGTTAGACAGCCTGTTTAGTGCGATGCAGCAGCAAAACCTGCCATACGCACTGTTTAAAGATGTGTTTCCAAATCCAACCGAAGAATTAGTTCAGGCAGGTTTTCAAGCCTATCAGCAAAACCAGTGTGATTACCTGATTGCCTTCGGCGGTGGTAGCCCAATTGATACCACCAAAGCCATTAAAATTCTGACCGCCAATCCCGGCCCTTCCACCGCCTATTCTGGCGTGGACAAGGTGAAAAATGCCGGTGTGCCGCTGGTCGCCATTAATACCACGGCGGGAACTGCCGCTGAGCTCACCAGCAACGCGGTGATCATTGATAGCCGACGTCAGGTGAAAGAGGTGATTATCGACAGCAATATTATTCCTGATATTGCCGTGGACGATCCGGCGGTGATGCTAAATATTCCCGCTTCGGTAACCGCCGCAACCGGTATGGACGCGCTAACCCATGCAATTGAAGCCTATGTTTCCGTAGGCGCGCATCCACTGACCGATCACTCGGCGCTGGAGTCTATTCGCATGATCGCCGAATGGTTACCGCTGGCGGTGGACAATGGGCAGAACCTTCAGGCACGTGAAATGATGGCCTATGGGCAATATCTGGCAGGGATGGCTTTTAACAGCGCCGGACTGGGTTTAGTTCATGCATTAGCGCATCAGCCGGGGGCGACTCATAATCTGCCACACGGCGTATGTAACGCCATTTTGTTGCCGGTGGTTGAAGCCTTTAATCGCCCTAATGCGGTTTCCCGCTTCGCTCGAATCGCGCAGGCAATGGGAGTTAATACTCAGGAAATGGATGAAGAGCAGGCCAGCCACAGCGCTATCGCGGCCATTCGTGAGCTCTCGGCACGCGTTGATATTCCATCTGGATTCCACGCGCTGGGTATCAAAGAAAGCGATATCGACGGCTGGTTAGATAAAGCGCTGGCCGATCCCTGTGCGCCGTGTAATCCGCGTAGCGCAGATCGTGAGCAGGTTCGGGCGCTCTACCTTCAGGCGATGTAAGGAGGAAATATGATCCGTAAAGCCTTTGTCATGCAGGTTAATCCAGATGCTCACGCAGAGTATCAGCGCCGCCACTCGCCGATTTGGCCAGAGCTGGAAGCCGAATTAAAAGCGCATGGCGCACACAATTATTCGATCTTTTTGGATGAGAAACGCCATCTGCTGTTTGGCTTCGTTGAAATTGAATCCGAAGCGCGTTGGAATGCGATTGCACAGACCGAAACCTGCCAGCGCTGGTGGAAACATATGGCCGATGTAATGCCGAGCAACGCGGACAACAGCCCAGTTACCGATGAGCTTAACGAGGTGTTTTATCTTCGCTGAAGGATCTTATTTTTTTACTAAAAATGCGCAAAACAGCAGGTGACCTACTTGCTGGATGACTATATGATCCCTGCGTCTGTTTCGGGCGTAGGGATCCGTCTATTTAAATCAGGCATTCCCTTCGACATGGTCGTCTCACTAATGAGTCCTATTCTATTTTAATGGATATGGCTGGCGTGCTCACCAATGATTTCAATACTCAAACATCCTTCGCGATTTGGCATTATGCTGCTATTGCTTTTCTTGGCTGGCTGTTCAAGCAAACATCATTATAAAAAGTACGACACCCATGCCTACGACGATGTTATCGAAGATGCTGCCGATGACTATAAGGTCGATCCCAAACTTATCGCCGCGATTATTCAGGTAGAATCCAGCTTCAACCCAGAAGCCGTCAGCCCTTCGAACGCCATCGGTCTCATGCAGCTCAAAGCCTCAACCGGCGGGTGTGATGCCTATCGTTATAAAGGTAAACGCGGCTGCCCTGACGACGATGATTTACTCGATCCCGAAACCAATATCGATTTAGGTGCCGCTTACATCAGCGCGATCCAGCATCAACAGCTGAATTGGATTGACGATCCTGTAACTCGTCGCTATGCAACCGAGGTGGCTTACGCTAACGGCGCAGGCGCGCTGCTGCGTACTTTTTCGAGCAATCGCAAAACCGCGATTCAGATGATTAATCAGCTTTCACCGGAAGCGTTCCACTGGCACGTGCGGCAATATCATCCTGCGGCACAGGCTCCGCGTTATATGGCGAAGGTCGAGCAGGTTTACAATAGTTTATAAGAGTTGGAGTAATCCCCCCTCCCAACCTCCCCCTTGGCAGGGGGGAGGGACTGATCGAGTTCTCGCATCCAACGCCGAATCGGTTCTCTCCCCTGCCAAGGGGAGGGTTAGGGTGGGGTCATACAGCACGATCGGCTTTAATAACATCAATCCTCTTCACCTCTGCCGTTTGCCGGTTCTCCCACATCACCGTGAGTAAGCGTTGCAGCCCGATAAATGCGAACAACAAAATCCCTATTGCGATTTTGGTCCACCATGAGCTAAGCGTGCCGTCAAAGTTGATATAGGTTTGAATCAATCCCTGAATCGCAACCCCAAACAGCGTGCCCAAAACGGTTCCCACTCCGCCGCTCAGCAACGTGCCACCAATCACCACGGAGGCGATGGCATCCAGCTCAACACCCATTCCTGCTAGCGCATAGCCCGCAGAGGTATAAATGGAAAATACGATGCCCGCTAACGTCGCCAATCCAGTTGAAAGCATATAAATACGGATGGTGGTGCTGCGGGTTGAAATCCCCATCAGATTGGCCGATGTGGCATTACCGCCAATCGCATAAACCTGATTACCAAAGCGTGTACGATTGGCCAAAAAGATCCCCAGCACGACCACTGCCAACATCAATAGCGCCATGGCGCTCAAGCGCCCTCCTCCTGGAATTTTCCAAGCCAGTGAGGAGAGCGTGGTGTATATCGGATGATCGATAGGCAACGACTCTTCTGAAACCAAATAGCTGGCACCGCGCAGAAAAAACATGCCTGCTAGCGTGATGATAAACGCCGGAATTTTTAGCGCATCAATCAACCATCCCATGAAGGCCCCGAAGCCGCATCCCATCACGAGCACCAACGGAAAAGCCACCAGCGGCGACATATGATAATCACCTATCATGCGCGCCAGAAATACGCCGGTAAAAGCGATCACCGAACCAACAGAAAGATCGATACCACCCGACAAGATCACAAACGTCATCCCAACGGCGACAATACCGAGAAAAGCATTGTCTGTGAGGATATTACAAATCACACGCGTGGTAGCAAAACCGGGAAACTGGCTCAAACAAAACAGATATCCCAGTACAAAAACCGCCAGCGTAATCATCAACGGCAAATTACGTTTAAGCATGGCGCGGCTTCCTTCTGATTGCGGCGAGAAAACGCGGTGACTGGAACACTAAAACAACCAATACCACCACGGCTTTAACCACCTGATTCAATTCCGGTTGGAATCCTGAAAGCAAAATGCCGGTGTTCATTCCTTGGATAATTAACGCCCCAAGTATCGATAGCAGGAGATTAAATCGGCCTCCCATCAGCGATGCACCGCCGATAACCACGGCCAAAATGGCATCCAACTCTAGCCATAACCCAGCATTATTCGCGTCGGCGCCGCGTATATCCGCCGTCACAATAATCCCTGCAATCGCAGCGCATAGGCCGCTCAGCATGTAGGTTCCCATGACGATCAGCCGCGTATTCACCCCTGCATTTTTCGCCGCTCGGATGTTAATCCCTACCGCTTCAATAAAAAGCCCGAGCGCGGTTTTACGCGTCAGTAGCCAGAAGGATAACAAGGTCAGTAACGTGATAATCACCGGCGTGGGGAGCAAAAAGAGTGAACCGCTGCCCAGCCACGATAGTGAGGGGGAGTTGAAAGTGACAATCTGCCCTGCCGTAATCAATTGGGCTACGCCTCGTCCTGCAACCATCAGAATCAGCGTGGCGACAAACGGCTGAATTTTTAGGAGTGCCACTAAAATGCCATTCCACAGCCCAGATAAAAGGCCGACGCCAAGCGCGGATAAAATCACGATTGGCAAACCATAACCCTGAACCGTTAACGAAGCGGCGGTCGCCCCTGAGATTGCCATCACCGCGCCCACGGAAAGATCGATACCGCCAGTCGCAATCACCAGCGTCATACCTATCGCCAAAAGCGCCACTGGCGCACAGCGGTTGAGGATATCGATTAAGCTGCCAAACAAGCGCCCATCTTGAATATGAATAGAAAAGAAATTATTGGCGACAACGCTATCAACCAGTAACACCACAACCAACGCCACAATTTGCGGCATACCCGTTGGCCATCGTAGCCGTGAGGTTTTGGAGGGATTGGCATCGGGCAAAGAACCAGACATGGCGTTCATCTCCTTATGCCGCAATGGCATTCATAATGGCGGCAACCGAAAGCTGCTCAAGTGGGATTTCGGCGATTTGCTGGCGATCGCGCAGGATCACCACCCGATCGGCATACCCCACCAGCTCTTCAAGCTCCGATGAGATCACCAGCAGCGCTAAACCATCGGCGCACAAGGTTTCTATCAGGCGAATAATCTCGGCGTGAGCGCCCACGTCAATCCCGCGTGTCGGCTCGTCTAAAATAAGAAACTGGGGTTTGGTGAGCAGCCAGCGCGAAAGTAAAACTTTTTGCTGGTTGCCGCCGGAAAGAAACTCAATGGGCTGTTCAGTGCTTGGGGTACGAATCCCCAGTTGGCGAATGAAGCGTTCCGCGATGTGCTGTTGCTCTTTGCGTGCAATCGGGCGCAGCCATCCACGCTGTGCCTGAAGCGCCAGAATAATATTCTCACGCACGGACGCCGCCGCGATGATGCCATCGGTTTTGCGATCTTCAGGGCAGAATCCCAATCCGTAGCGCGATGATTGATGCGGTGAACGTAACGATCTTGGTTTGCCTTTGACCTGTGCGATGCCGCTGTCCGCTGGTTTAATACCAAAAATGACCTCAGCCATTTCCGTACGACCAGAGCCAAGTAACCCAGCTAACCCCACAATTTCACCGGGACGAACCTTGAGATTAAAGGGGGCGATCACGCCCTTTTTGCCATAGCTTTCAAATTCGACCGTTGGATTTTCACTTAGTAAAGTACGGCCCGCACGCTGCAAAGCATTGTTGTCCAACTCACGACCCAGCATCATTTTGACTAATTCAATATAAGGCAACTCTTTGGTGTTTCGAGTTCCCACAAACTCGCCGTTGCGCAGCACCGTGATGCGGTCGGTGACGGCATAGACCTGTTCGAGAAAGTGGGTCACAAAAATCAGGCTTATACCTTGATCGCGTAAATGACGCATCAGGGTAAAGAGCATTTCTACTTCACTGGTATCGAGGCTGGCAGTAGGTTCATCAAGGATGAGCACCTTGGCAGAAAGATCGATAGCGCGACAGATCGCCACGATTTGCTGCATAGCGACAGAAAACCGCCCAAGCGGCTCCGTGACATCCAGCGAAAAACCGTAACGTTGCATCAGCTCAGTGGCACGGCGGATCATTTCACCACGATGAATAAAACCAAAACGACGCGGCTCTCGGCCAATAAACAGGTTGTCTGCCACCGACATATTAGGCAGCAGGTTCACTTCTTGATATACGGTACCAATACCCAAGATTTGCGCATGAGCCGTATTTTTTGGAAAGACCTCGGCACCGTCTAGCCAAACAGTACCGCTATCCCGTTGGTAAACGCCGGTTAGCGCCTTAATCAGCGTCGATTTTCCCGCACCATTCTCGCCAAGCAGCGCCATAATTTCGCCGCGACGTAGGCTGAAAGAAACGTTATTGAGTGCCTTAACGCCGGGAAAATATTTACTCAAACCTTCAGTGCGGAGTAACACCTCATTATCGCCATCGCCGCGCATACCATCGCTCCTAGCTTCGCTGAAAATCATGGGCAGAGGCGGAAGCCTCTGCCGGTGAAGTCACTAATAGGATTGAAAACGAGAGATAAGATGAAATTAATATCCCATATCTTTTTTCTTATCTAACTCAGCTTGCGCGCTGTCAGGTAGGAACAATTTGGATTCAGTTTTGGTAATTTTCGGTGGCAAGGTGCCATCTTTTTTATACTTCTCTAACGCATCAAACGCAGGCCCCGCCATGTTTGGCGTGAGTTCAACGTTGGCATTGGCTTCTCCTGCCAACATAGCTTTATAGATATCAGGTACGCCGTCGATAGAGCCAGTCAGGATATCTTTACCCGGTTTAAGCCCCGCTTCTTTGATCGCCTGAATGGCACCTATCGCCATATCATCGTTGTGTGCGTAAACCATGCAGATATCTTTGCCGTTGTTTTCGGCTTTAATAAAGCTCTCCATGACCTCTTTACCCTTGCTGCGGGTAAAATCTCCAGACTGAGAACGGACAATTTTGATGTTTGGCGAATTGGCAATTGCTTCAGCAAAGCCTTTTTTACGATCGATCGCTACGCTTGCACCGACCGTTCCCTGTAGTTCCACCACGTTACACGGCTTTCCTGCGACCTGTTTCACCAACCAGTCGCCGATTAATTTTCCTTCCAGCACGTTGTCTGCGGTAACAACGGTCATATACAGCGATTTGTCTTTCACGGTGATGGCGCGATCAAGTAAGAAAACGGGGATATTCGCCTCTTTGGCTTCCTGCAGGACGGGTTCCCATCCGGTCTGAACCACCGGAGCAATAAAAATGGCATCAACACCTTGGGCAATAAAGGAACGAACGGCTTTGATTTGGTTTTCCTGCTTTTGCTGACCATCCGCAATTTTCAACGTAATACCGCGCTTTTGTGCTTCGCTTTTTGCCACGCTGGTTTCAGCGGCGCGCCAGCCTGATTCAGAACCGACCTGAGAAAAACCAACGGTCATCGACTGAGCAAACGCAGCTGAAGAGAGTGCAGCAGAGACGGCAGTAACCAAAAGTAAACGCTTCCACATACTGAGATCCTCATTGAGCAATGGTTGGATAAAAAGCAACCGAACAGGGATCACTATAGTCAATGCGTTGAAGTGAGATTTGGGTTACATCACAGTATTGAAAAATTAACAAAGTGAATACATCTTAGCTTTATCTAACTTTTTCTTGAGGTTATGGACGGTTTAACTTCATCACACCACGGTAGAGATAGAGAAATCTAATGAGAGCGGGGAGTTGCATTCACAACAATGAAAGCGATTACACTTATTCAGGCCTTATATGCACTTTTTACGTCACGGAATCTGAGACGCTGGGTAACATGGCTTTTGTAAGTTTTGCGAGATAGATCTCGGTACACAGAAGATATATGCAAAGGGGTATGGAAAACTTTGATGTAAAGGCCTGTGACTCATCATCACAGGCCTTTATCTTTTGATTTAACAGCCTTTATTTTTAGTCTTGTGCTTTGCTAAAGCGACGGCGCACAACCACAAAGAATACCGGAACAAAGAAAATCGCCAGCAGCGTTGCCGTCAGCATTCCTCCCATCACCCCTGTACCCACGGCGTTTTGCGCACCTGAACCTGCACCAGAACTGATAACCAGCGGCATAACCCCCAGAATAAACGCCAGCGAAGTCATCAAGATTGGGCGCAAACGCATTCGCACCGCTTCTAAGGTGGCATCGATCAGACCTTTGCCTTCTTTATCCATCAGATCTTTAGCAAATTCGACGATTAAAATGGCGTTTTTAGCGGAGAGGCCGATGGTGGTTAATAGCCCAACTTGGAAATAAACGTCGTTGTTCATACCGCGTAATGCCGCGGCCAATAAGGCACCGACCACGCCAAGCGGAACAACTAGCATTACCGAGAACGGTATAGACCAGCTTTCATACAGCGCCGCTAAGCATAGAAATACAACCACCAGCGAGATGGCATACAGGGCTGGTGCCTGATTTCCCGACAAGCGTTCCTGATAGGACATGCCCGTCCAGTCATAGCCAATGCCTGAAGGTAACTTAGTCACAAGTTGTTCCATCATTTGCATGGCATCACCGGTACTTTTACCCGGTGCCGCTTCGCCGAGAATTTCCATCGACGGCAAGCCGTTATAGCGCTCTAAACGCGGTGAACCCTTAATCCAACTGGCGGTCGAGAACGCGGAGAAAGGCACCATTTTTCCGCTGTTACCACGTACATACCAATTATTGATGTCGTCTGGCAGCATACGGAAACGCGCATCGGCCTGAGCATAAACTTTCTTCACACGCCCGCGATCGATAAAGTCGTTAACGTAGGTTCCCCCTAAGGCAGTTGAAATGGTTTGGTTAATGTCCGAGAGCGACACGCCCAACGCCTGCGCCTTTTCCTGATCCACATTCAGTTTGTACTGAGACGTATCCTCCAGCCCGTTAGGACGTACACGCACCATCACTTCTGGATGCTCAGCGACCATACCTAACAGCTGATTACGCGCCTGAGTGAGCTGTTGGTGGCCCAGGTTTGCCTGATCGATCAGTTCGAAGTCAAAACCGGTCGCGGTACCAAGTTCAATAATGGCCGGTAAGTTGAATGGGAACACCAGACCATCCTTGATCTGCGTGAAAGATTTCATCGCACGACCGATGATAGACGTCACGTTATTTTCTTTCCCCGAACGCTCGTCCCATGGTTTCAAACTAATGAATGCTAAACCGGAGTTTTGTCCCGATCCGCTAAAGCTAAAACCGTTCACCGTAAAGACAGACTCAACGTTGGCATGCTCTTTAGTCAGGTAATAATTCGTCACCTGATCTAAAACCTTTTGGGTGCGCGCTTGAGTCGCTCCAGCAGGCAACTGCACCATCGTCATAAAGACGCCCTGATCTTCCTCGGGCAAAAATGACGTAGGCAGACGTAAGAACAGCACGCACATACCGACAACTATCAATACGTAGATAACGAGGTAACGTCCCGTATTTCGCAGGATCCCACCCACGCTATCCGTATAATGATGTGTACTCTGTTCAAACTTGCGGTTGAACCATCCAAAGAAACCTTGCTTCTCCCCATGACCTTCAGTTGAAACGGGTTTAAGCAACGTAGCGCACAGCGCTGGCGTCAAGATAAGCGCCACCAGCACAGACAACGCCATGGCGGAAACAATGGTGATGGAGAACTGCCGATAGATCGCCCCGGTTGAGCCGCCAAAAAATGCCATCGGAATAAACACCGCCGACAGCACCATGGCAATCCCAACCAATGCGCCCTGTATCTGATCCATCGATTTTATCGTGGCTTCTTTTGGCGGTAGATGCTCCTCCGCCATCACACGCTCAACGTTTTCTACCACGACGATGGCATCGTCAACCAGCAAACCTATCGCCAACACCATCCCAAACATGGTTAGGGTGTTTATCGAATAGCCAAACGCGGACAGCACAGCAAAAGTCCCCAACAGAACAACGGGCACTGCGATGGTTGGGATCAGCGTTGCGCGGATATTTTGCAAGAACAGATACATGACCAAGAAGACCAAGATAATGGCTTCAAACAGGGTTTTGACCACTTCGTGAATCGAGATTTTAACGAACGGCGTGGTGTCATACGGATAGACAACCTTCATCCCCTGAGGGAAATAGGGCTGTAGCTCTGCTAGCTTCGTTTTGATCGCTGCGGCCGTATCCAACGCATTAGCACCTGTTGCTAACTTAATCCCTAAGCCAGCCGCGGGTTGTCCGTTAATTTTCGCCACGATGTTGTAGTTTTCACCGCCAAGCTCAATGTGAGCCACATCTTTCAGACGAACCTGCGAGCCATCCTGATTCACCTTCAGCAAGATCTTGCTAAATTCTTCAGGATCTTTTAAACGCGTCTGCGCAATGATGGACGCGTTAAGCTGCTGATTACCCACAGCAGGCGTGCCACCTAACTGCCCTGCCGCAATTTGGTCATTCTGGATTTTTAGCTGATTAACAACATCGACCGTGGTCAGTTGATACTTGTTCAGTTGATCGGCATTCAGCCAAATACGCATGGCATACTGCGCACCAAAGAGCTGCACGTCACCCACACCGCTACTACGGCTGATCGGATCTTTGATGTTTGAAGCAACGTAGTCAGAAATATCATCCTGAGTGAGACTTTTGTTGTCTGAAATAAACCCTGCTACCAGCAAGAAACTGCTGCTGGACTTTTCAACGCTAATCCCCTGCTGCTGCACTTCCTGCGGCAGCAACGGCGTTGCCAACTGGAGCTTATTCTGAACCTGAACCTGTGCTATATCGGGGTCAGTCCCCGAGTTGAAGGTTAGAGTAATCGTTACCCCTCCCGCAGAGTCACTGGTGGACGACATGTACATAAGATTATCGATGCCGTTCATGTTCTGTTCGATAATCTGCGTCACCGTATCCTGTACGGTCTGCGCATCAGCGCCTGGATAAGTTGCCGTTATCGCCACCGCAGGAGGTGCAATCGTTGGATACTGGGCAATCGGCAGTTGCAAAATTGCCAATCCCCCTGCCAACATGAGGATAATGGCAAGTACCCAAGCAAAGATCGGGCGCTCAATAAAAAACTTAGACATACGCTCGTTTTACCTTGTATGAATTATCGCCGTAGCGATTACTGACCCTGAGACGCATTCGCCTGCAGATTCTGCTCTTCGGCTTTTACCGTCATTTCAGGGCGTATTTTCTGTAGCCCACTGACGATCACGCGGTCACCGCTGTGTAATCCATCCGTCACCAGCCATTTATCACCGATTGCCTGCGCCGCGGTCACATTGCGCACTTCAACCTGACTCTTAGCGTTAACCAGCATCACCGTAGCCTCTCCGCGCGGGTTGCGTGCTACTCCTTGCTGCGGAACTAGCAACGCATCTTTTTGCATCCCTTCATCAATACGCGCACGCACAAACATCCCCGGTAAGAGATCGTGTTGAGGATTTGGGAACAAGGCGCGAATCGTGATCGAACCGGTGCTTTCATCAACGCTCACATCTGAAAATTGCAACTGGCCCTTGAGCGGGTAAGGCTGGCCATTTTCCATCACCAGCGTGACCTGAGTTTGCAGCGCGCTTTTTTCTAGGCTTCCTTGGATGACGGCCTGTTTAAGACGGATGAAGTCGTTGCTTGATTGGGTGACATCAACATAAATAGGATCAAGCTGCTGCACCGTCGCCAGTGCATTAGCTTGTTCAGTAGTCACAAGCGCACCTTCGGTGACGTTGGACTGTCCGATTCGCCCATCGATAGGAGAAGTCACCTTGGTGTAGGCCAAATTGATGCGAGCGGTTTCAACATTGGCTCTTGCCGCTTGGACATCAGCATCGGCTTGCTGCGCATTGGCCACCGCCGTATCGAATTCTTGTTGGCTAACATAGTGATCGCCAACCAACGGCTTATCTCGCTGGACGGTTAAATGAGCCAGTTTTGCTGCGGCAACAGCTTTGGCGAGCTCGCCTTGCGCGCTGTCATAAGCGGCTTTGTAGGGGGCAGGATCGATTTGATACAACGATTCGCCACCACGAATATCACTCCCCTCAGCGAAATTACGTTTGAGGATAATTCCTCCTACCTGCGGACGAACCTCAGCAACACGGTAAGCATCTGTACGCCCTGGTAATTCCGTCGTCACTTGCAAAGGTTCGGCTTTCAACGTCACCACCCCCACATGGGGCTGCGGCAGAGGCGCTTTGACCTCTTTATCATCACACCCAGACAACACGAAGCAGGCGGAAAGGAGAATTACTGATGGCAGGAGAATAAACTCACTGTATTTCTTCATTACTATTCCTTAAATAGTTCGATACGACGCCAGGCGTACATATAAATGGTAATAAGTTGTACGGGTATAATTCATACATCGTTCTTCTGATGGTTATAAACAACGTGTTCTGATAGAAAATAGTGGGTGCCGCACTACTGATAAATCACATAAATGATTAACATCAAAAAAAATAAAAATAAAACTTATCCAGCGATACGAAAAACAGAGTTGCAGCCCGCTATTTTTTAGGAAAAAGAGATTAACATCCAGATAAAAAACAAGAACACCCAGCTAATTGTGTAAGTTTAATTATCAAAGCCACTTTATCTTTACGTTCATCTTGACGTTTGAATTCAAACAATCCCCATATAAATACTTCACACCTTAAACATATAAATTATTTATCATTAATTACCCAGACTTTCATGACTAATATGATTCTGAATAGACACGTTGGCTAGTTTAATCACAAGTATTAATAGACAGCCAAATAATAAAATCAGAATGACAAACTGAATGTGTAGCGAATAGAATGATGCCCATCCTACAAAATCCTATCCTTCCCTGTAAATCACCGTCTTGGATGTTTGGTATCACTATGGCACGTAAAACTAAAGAGGATGCATTTATTACTCGCCAAAGAATAATAAATGTAGCAATCAGTGAATTTTCAACGCGTGGCTTTTCATCCACAACATTAGGTGATATCGCCTGCTCTGCGGGGGTGACTCGAGGTGCAATTTACTGGCACTTTAAAAACAAAGAAGAGTTATTCAATGAGATATGGCAGCAATCTGCGCATTACTCATTACACGTATCAGAAAAAATACATAGTGAAAACAAAGACAATCCTTTAAAGGCCTTACAAGAAACACTCACCTATCTTTTACGCGCAGTGGTGAGCGATCCCCAACAGAAATCATTAATGGAAATAATGTTCCATAAATGTGAATTCACTAAAGAAATGACACCCAGACATGAAATACGTCGCATGGTCTATTTTGAGGAGGCGCGTTTAACCAACACGCTAAAACGTTGTGTTACATTAAACCAATTGCCATCAACATTAAACATTCCTCAATCAATAATTATCATTCGCGCATATATGAGCGGACTGATAGAGAATTGGCTATTGTCTTCAGAAAACTACGATCTGGACAGCAACGCATCAGGGTTAGTGAATAATTTAATCACCCTTCTAAAACTGCAATAAAATAAAAAGGCCGCAGAAAATGCGACCTAATTAAAACGTGAATGTTAAATATAAAATATATTAGCTACCACGATATGTTGAGTAGCCATATTGACTCAGCAGCAAAGGCACATGTAAATGTTGGTTAGTTTTAATGACGTGAAACACAACAGGGATTTCTGGGAAGAATGTTTCTTGTTTAAGTTTTGAGAAATACTCACCCGTTTTGAACGTCACTTTATAATCCCCCAACGCCATATTTTGCCCCTGTGGGTACAATGCTGGAATACGCCCATCATTGTCAGTAACTCCACTTGATAAACTCACCCAGCGATCGCCCTCTTTATGTTCTAGCGTGACGGCAACACCAGCAGAAGGCAGCCCAGTCTGCTGATTTAATATATGCACGCTAAGTGGATTTTTAGCCTGTTCCGCAAATACCGTGGTAGACAAAGAGATAAGCGAGGTCAGAAGCGCGATTTTCAACAATTTCATCCGTTAATCCTTTTTGTTTTGTCTTGAACATTGAATCTAGCACGCGAAAAACGCGATCTGCCTTTATCACAAAAAGTTTAACAATGGACTGATAACAGCATGAAACCGCAGTTCTGCCGTATGTAGCGCTATTTGCGATACTGCTCGTCCGTCACTTTCTCCATCCATTCCACCACGCTGCCATTCAATGACTCGGCAATCGCAATGTGTGTCATGGCGGTTTCTGATGTAGCGCCATGCCAGTGTTTAACGCCAGCAGGGATCCAAACCATATCGCCTGAGTTAATTTCCTGAATCTCTTTACCTAATTCCTGTACCCATCCGCGACCTTGGGTAACGATCAGCGTTTGCCCTAATGGATGTGTATGCCATGCGGTGCGCGCACCGGGTTCAAAGGTCACTGTAGCGCCGCCTACGCGCGCAGGATCTTCAGCCTGAAATAGGCCATCGATACGCACACGACCGGTAAAATAATCATCTGAACCAACCAGTGAAGCCTGCGAACCGTTATGGATAATTTTCATATTTTCCTCTTCTTTGATCTTATACAGCCAAGCCAATCAAGCGCTGAAGCCGTTAGTACTCTATATGGCCTAAACGTTACCCCGATTCAAACAACGGAACTAGGTAGCTAAATGCGCAAGGAGCTATGAGTAAAATTCATAAATAGGCATATACTTGCGCTATCTTGAGCCAAAAGGCCTGCAAAATGCTTAAAGAAAACTTTAACGATCTGATCTCATTTCTCGTCGTCGCCAGAGAACGCAGCTTTACCAAAGCCGCAGCGAAATTAGGCGTATCGCAGTCGGCGCTCAGCCATTCCATTCGCGGGCTTGAAGAGCGTCTTGATATTCGTTTACTGACCCGCACTACGCGCAGCGTAGCGCCAACGGAAGCTGGTGAGAAACTCGCCAACAGTCTTGAACCACGGTTTCGTGAGATTGAAAGCGAGCTAGATGCCCTCCGTGATATGCGCGACACCCCAGCGGGAAATATTCGCATTACCGCCGGAGAGCACGCCGTAGATTCTGTTCTGTGGCCATTTTTGAAATCGTTTCTCACCAACTATCCCGATATCAACGTTGAAATCGTGGCGGATAATTCCCTGACCGATATCGTTAATGGGCGCTTTGATGCTGGTGTTCGCCTTGGCGAGCAAGTGGCTAAAGACATGGTTGCCGTGCGGATTGGCCCCGATATGCGAATGGTGGTGGTGGGATCGCCTCAGTATCTCCAGCAACACAACAGCCCTTCGACACCACAGGAACTGCAAAACCATCGCTGTATCAACATGCGCTTACCCACGCGAGGTGGACTGTATGCATGGGAGTTTGAGAAAGATGGGCAAGAGCTGAGGGTTCGTGTCGATGGGCAACTGACGTTTAACAGCCTACGCCAGCGTATTGATGCGGCCGTGGTTGGCTTTGGCTTAGCCTATGTGCCTGAGGATTCAGTGCAAAACGAGCTCGCCGATGGGCGGTTAGTTCAAGTACTTGACGCATGGTGCAACACATTCCCCGGTTACTATCTTTATTATCCAAGCCGCAAACAGCACACTACGGCATTTTCCTTATTCGTCGATGCCCTGCGCTACCAGTCTTAACATTTAACATTTGGCCAGCGGCAAAGTCCGCTGGCGATTCTCCGCAGTTTCCCTTCAGCCTCTCTTTGGTCGTACCAATCCAACTAAAAACGTGAGCATTGGCAGCAGAAAAATAAAAAAAGTAAACGCTATCGTTGCAAGAAATTAACAAAAGATTAACCATTGAACACTATAACAGTGACCCGCCCAATTTGGTCAGACCAATGGAGCGGAACAATAAAGTGTCTGTTCTCTGGAGATACCTGCATGCAAGTTTGGCAACAAGTTTACGACCCCATCGGGAATATCTGGCTATCCAGCCTCATCGCGTCGTTACCGATTTTGTTCTTCTTCTTTGCGTTGATAAAACTCAAACTCAAAGGCTATATTGCCGCCACGATTACGGTCGGCATTGCACTTTTGGTGGCACTGTTTTTCTACCAAATGCCCGCAGACCGCGCCTTTGCTTCCGTTATTTATGGCTTTTTTTATGGTCTGTGGCCTATCGCTTGGATCATCATCGCCGCCGTATTTGTATACAAAATATCGGTAAAAACCGGGCAGTTTGACATCATCCGTTCTTCCATTCTTTCCATCACGCCGGATCAACGTCTGCAAATGCTGATTGTTGGTTTCTGCTTCGGTGCATTTTTGGAAGGTGCCGCAGGCTTTGGTGCTCCCGTAGCGATCACCGCCGCGCTGCTGGTGGGTTTAGGCTTTAATCCGCTTTATGCTGCTGGCCTTTGCCTTATTGTAAACACTGCGCCGGTTGCCTTCGGTGCAATGGGCATCCCCATTATTGTGGCTGGACAAGTTACTGGCCTAGACAGCTTTGAGATTGGCCAGATGGTCGGACGCCAACTGCCTTTCTTGACCATCATCGTACTGTTTTGGATTATGGCTATCATGGATGGCTGGCGCGGTATCAAAGAGACTTGGCCTGCGGTTGTGGTTGCCGGTGGTTCGTTTGCCGTCGCCCAGTACCTGAGCTCTAATTTTATCGGGCCAGAGCTGCCAGATATCATTTCATCGTTAGTGTCACTCGTTTGCCTCACGATGTTTCTGCGCGTATGGCAGCCAAAGCGTATCTTCCGATTTAACGATGTGGGTGCATCCGTCACCGATCAAACACTCGCGCGCCAAAACTACACGGCCAAACAGGTTGTACGTGCGTGGATGCCCTTCATTTTCCTGACCGCCACGGTCACTATTTGGAGCATTCCGCCGTTCAAGGCATTGTTTGCCAAAGGTGGCGCATTACAGGATTGGGTGTTTAACTTCTCCGTTCCTCTGCTGGATAAACTGGTAGCAAAAATGCCGCCGGTGGTAGCAGAAAGCATGCCTTATGCCGCGGTGTATAAACTTGATTGGCTCTCGGCAACCGGCACGGCCATTATGGTGGCGGCGGTTATCTCGGTTATCTATCTGCGCATGAAACCACAGGCCGCAGTAGCGACATTCTTCTCAACGATGAAAGAGCTGGCGCTGCCGATTTACTCCATCGGGATGGTTTTGGCTTTTGCTTTCATCTCTAACTATTCAGGTTTATCTGCCACGCTGGCGCTGGCTTTGGCACACACCGGCGATGCCTTCACCTTCTTCTCACCGTTCCTTGGCTGGCTAGGCGTATTCCTTACCGGTTCGGATACCTCATCAAACGCGCTGTTCGCGGCCCTTCAGGCGACAACCGCGCAGCAAATCGGTGTTTCAGATGTTCTGCTCGTTGCAGCAAACACAACCGGCGGCGTAACGGGGAAAATGATTTCACCGCAGTCTATCGCCATCGCCTGCGCCGCCGTTGGGCTGGTTGGTAAAGAATCGGATCTGTTCCGCTTCACGGTGAAACATAGCCTGATTTTCACCTGCATGGTGGGCGTAATTACCACGCTACAGGCATATCTGCTGACTTGGATGATTCCATGACATCATTGCCACAACCTCGCCTTGCCGACCATTTAGTCGAGCGCGTTAAGGCGATTATTAACGAACGTAATCTGGAGGCGGGCATGCGTTTGCCCGCCGAAAGGCAGCTTGCCGCCGAACTTGGCGTATCTCGCTCATCGCTGCGCGAAGCCATTCAGAAGCTGATCAGTGAAAATATTCTGATCAGCCGCCGCGGCGGCGGCACCTACGTGCGCTTTGAACTACAGCCTTGGTCGGAACAACGTATCGTCGAACCTCTGCGCACGCTGGTGGCCGAGGATCCCAACTATCGTTACGACATCCTCGAAGCCCGACACGCGATTGAAGCCAGCACCGCATGGCATGCCGCAATGCGGGCCACCGACGCCGACAAAGAAAAACTCCAATACTGTTTTGATGCCACGCTGAAACTGAAAGAAAGCGACAATCCCGATCTCGCGGCACAGGCCGATGTACGTTTCCATCTGGCCATCGCCGAAGCCTCACACAACGTGGTGTTACTGCAAACTATGCGCGGCTTTTTCGATTTAATGCAGTCGTCAGTGATGCATAGCCGACAGCGCATGTACACCGTACCCACCATTTTCTCTCAACTCACCGAGCAACATGGCGAGTTGCTTGAGGCCATTCTGGCCGGCGATCCCGAGCGTGCCAGCAAAGCGGCAAAGTCACACCTCGGTTTCGTTCACTCCACCATTAAAAATCTGCATGAAGACGAAGCGCGACAGGCCCGTATCACTCGCCTGCCCGACGAAGAAACAAATGTAACAAGGGAAGGAAATCCATGATTATTTCAGCTGCAACCGACTACCGCGCCGCGGCGCAACGCAAACTGCCTCCGTTTTTGTTTCACTACATTGACGGCGGCGCTTACGCCGAACACACCCTACGACGCAACGTAGAAGATCTGTCGCAGGTAGCGTTACGCCAGCGCGTACTGAAAAATATGTCGGCGCTGAGCCTTGAGACTCAATTATTCAATGAAAAACTCGCCATGCCTGTTGCGCTTGGTCCCGTTGGATTATGCGGGATGTACGCACGTCGCGGTGAGGTTCAAGCCGCTCGCGCCGCTGATAATAAAGGCATTCCGTTTACGCTTTCCACGGTTTCCGTTTGCCCTATCGAAGAAGTCACACCGGCGATTAATCGCCCCATGTGGTTTCAGCTGTATGTGCTGAAAGATCGCGGATTTATGCGTAATGCTTTAGAGCGCGCCAAAGCCGCAGGCTGTTCAACGCTGGTGTTTACCGTCGATATGCCGACGCCGGGCGCGCGTTATCGTGACGCCCATTCAGGAATGAGTGGCCCCAATGCCGCCATGCGTCGCTATCTGCAATCGATGACGCATCCAGCCTGGGCGTGGGACGTTGGCCTTAATGGCCGACCACATGATTTAGGCAATATTTCAGCCTATCTGGGCAAGCCGACGGGACTTGAAGACTACATCGGCTGGCTGGCGACGAACTTCGATCCATCGATCTCTTGGAGCGATTTAGAGTGGATCCGCGATTTTTGGGACGGCCCAATGGTGATTAAAGGCATTTTGGATGCCGAAGATGCGCGCGATGCGGTTCGTTTTGGCGCAGATGGCATCGTGGTGTCGAATCATGGCGGTCGCCAATTAGACGGCGTATTGTCGTCTGCCCGTGCCCTGCCCGCGATTGCTGATGCGGTTAAAGGCGAGATTAAAATTCTTGCAGATAGCGGTATTCGCAGCGGTTTAGACGTAGTGAGAATGATCGCACTCGGTGCCGATTCCGTATTATTAGGCCGCGCCTATTTGTATGCACTAGCCACCGCCGGACAGGCGGGTGTAGAAAATCTGCTGAGCTTAATCGAAAAAGAGATGCGCGTTGCGATGACGCTCACAGGAGCAAAATCGATCGCTGAAATTAGCCGCGACTCTTTGGTGCAGGAAGGATTGAGCTAATTGATTCGTCAATCTCCCCCCGGTTACGGGGGGAGGAATATCGTCAACGACTGACTTATTCTGTTTTATTGGTATCAATTTCCAGGATTTCAGGCTGAATACGCGGATATTTCCATAGCCAACGACCGCTGACCATACGCCAATAGAAGCATACGCCGCGCACCGCCCAGTCAAAGAACATCCCCAGCCAAACGCCAACGACCCCCATGCCAAGCACAACGCCTAACGTATAGCCTGCCACGACGCGGCAACCCCACATCCCGAGCATCGAAATCCACATGGCAAAGCGAACATCACGTGCGCCCTTAAGCCCTGCCGGAAGCACCCACGATGCAGCCCAGATCGGCATAAATGCGGCATTGAGCCACAGCAGTATTTTAACCACGTCGATAACGTCTGACTCTTGCGTATAGAAAGACGCAAACAAGCCGGCAAAAGGTGCGGTTCCCCAAGCAATAATGGTTAAGACAATAGTTGATAACCAGAACACATAACGCAGCTGACGTTCAGCTTGGCCTATTTGCCCTTTGCCCAAGCGTCGTCCAACGATAATCGTTGAAGCGGAGCCCAACGCATTGCCGGGTAGGTTGATTAATGCCGCTACAGAAAAGGCAATAAAATTACCTGCAATAACGTTGGTGCCCATACCCGCCACAAACATCTGGGTGAGCAGTTTACCGCCGGTAAACAGCACCGATTCAATACTGGCAGGAATACCAATGCCCAAAACCTCCCACAGAATATTCAGCTTCAGCGGTTTAAAATAACTTTTCAGCGAAATACGCAGCGCAGGGTTAAAGCCCTTTAACAGCACGTAAATAATGCAGGCCGCGCCGATATAACGAGAGAGCGTTAGTCCAAGCCCTGCACCGATAAAACCAAGCCCACCCCAGCCAAAGATGCCGTAAATTAGTACGCTACTGATCATGATGTTCAGGATATTCATCCCACCGTTAACCAGCAGGGGAATTTTTGTATTACCGGCACCGCGCAGCGCCCCGCTACCGATGAGCGCAATGGCCGCCGCGGGATAACTCCACACCGTGGTTTGCAGATAAGACAGCGCTAACGTTTTGACTTCTGGCGTCGCATCACCGGCGATAACATCAATAATGTGTTCACCCGCCAAATGAATACCCGCAGCCAGCAGCAAAGCAACAACCGTCATCAATACCAGTGATTGCCTTGCGGCGGCTCGCGCTCGACGGCGATCGCGTGTTCCTAAACTAAAGGCGACCACCACGGTCGTCCCTAGGTCAACGGCGGCAATGAAAGAAATAATCACCATATTAAAGCTATCGGCAAGCCCAACGCCTGCCATCGCTTCTTTGCCAATCCAGCTAACGAGAAAAGTACTGAGGACGCCCATCAGTAACACACAGGCATTTTCGACCAAGATAGGAACAGCAAGCGGCGTTATTTCTCGCCAGAATAGAACCCGATAACTTTTTCTTTTCGCATACCAACGCGTATTGGCTACGCGCTGACGCAGTACTGCATGTAAGTTCAAGATTAGCCTACAAAATTGGAGTGAAACCACGTTTCAAATAATGATTTATAGATACTTATTCTGCAAAGTATTTTTTGTATCCTACTGTTGTCGCTAAAACGGGACAAAGGTGATTTATGACATAACAAAAAGGAATGGCAAAAAACTTACTTAAACTAAGGTATTGTAAAAAGAGAGAATTAGCGTGAGGGGGATAATAATTTCGCTGGCAGGGTTATAACGTAGAAAACAATAATTACTTATTGGTATACGTTTTTATTATTAATAAAAAACAATCTTTGAGCCACGCTAACATTCGACAACACAACATCGCATGACTCAGAAAAGCTAGGGCAAGCTCAAAGCCTGCCCCTCGTCGACGGGGTTATACAAACGCCGCCAACGGATCTGCCGCAGCAAAAGCAACATCGAGCTCTGCTTTTGGTGGGTAGATCAGCTCATTAGTGATTGAGATTTTGATCTTTTTTGCTTCATCGCGAATCGACTCAACTTTTTGTTCCCACCCCTGCGTGAACACCGCGCCCCACGCGCCTAAATCGAGGCAGGTCACATAGTTTTCCTGGCGGTAAGCAACGCCAGAAACACCAATAAGATCGGCGGCAACGTTATTACCGGCAAATTTCCCCAGTTGAATCGCATGCTGACAGGTCATCAGCGCTTTATGCCCTAAATTATCGGTTGCGGCATGGGCAACATCTCCAGTGGCATAAACGCCCGGCAATCCACGAACCTGCAAGTTTTCATCAACCAGCAAGCGACCTTGACTATCACGTTCAGCCTTCAACTGCTGTGTGAGTGCGCTGGCCTCTACGCCAACGGTCCACACCACGGTAGAAGTATCAATGCGTGTTCCATCCTTCAGCGTCACGCCATTGGCATCAATGACTTCAACTTCCGCATTCAGCTTCCACTCAATACCTAACTCTTCAGAAGCTTGAGCTATAACATCGCGTAATTCAGCGCTGAACCGACTGCCGATTTCGGCACCTCGTTCAACTACGATGACTTTAGTCTTTGTATCCTCGCCGAATAACGCTTTAAGACGTGAAGGAAGCTCCGTTGCCAATTCAATACCGGTAAATCCGCCGCCGCATACGACAACGGTATTACGCGCTTCACTCGGCTCTTGATTCGATAAATTTTGCAGATGATTTTCAAACTTCTGGGCTGATTCTAACTGATCAATATCGAAGGCATATTTCTGCGCACCTTCAACCAACGACTTCTTCACACGACTACCACTGGCTAGCACTAACCGGTCATACGATACCGAAGCGGCATTTCCTGCACCGTCACGGTATGAAACTGTTTTATTTTTATAATCAATCTGTTCTGCACTTCCCTGCAGGAAGTTAACGCCAATCTCACCAAACAGTGGCAGCAAAGGAGAAACTAACGTGGCTACTTTGTCTTCATAAAATCGCGGACGAACGCGCAGTTCTGGCTGCGGCGCTAAGACGGTTATTTCGATATCACGACGATTATTCAGATGTGCTAAACGCGCAGCGCTGATAGCGGCCCACATGCCAGAAAAACCAGCGCCAACGATAAGAATACGGTTATTCATGCTTTGCTACCTTTTGATTATTTGATCATCGATTTCAATAACTACGACTATACATGTCGCCGTTAACTCCGACAACATGTTTCGGAGTTAACGGCGGCGCCTAGTCAGCGACTTTATCTAATTATCTGATTTTAAAGTTATTAAAATTTCAAATAAGGCTATATCTCACACATGCCTTTGCAGAACGTGCGGTTCCATGTATTCTTACTAAGAATTTACTAAGCGGAGTTTGATATGGCATTCTATAGTTCAGGCGTGGAATATGGCCTTCATAGCCTGTTGTGCATGGTCGATAGCAAAGGCGACGATCGTGAAATGAATGTACGTGAGATGGCTGAACTACAAGGTGTTCCCTTCGATTACCTTGCCAAAATTTTTACCCGTCTTTCACGTGCTGGGCTAGTGGTCAGCACCGAAGGTAAAGGGGGAGGATTCCGCTTAGCGAGAGCGCCTGAGCTCATTACCGCGCTTGACGTTGCACAGGCCATTGATGGCACCAAGACGGTGTTTGAGTGCAAAGAAATTCGTCAACGCCTCGCTGTTTTTGAGGAAACACCTCCGGCTTGGGCATGTGAAGGTCCATGCAGCATTCGTGCGGTCATGGATGGCGCCCAGCAACGCATGGAAGAAGAGTTGGCTCGTCACACGATTTTAGATTTGGCTCGACGTACATTCCGTAAAGCGCCAGACACTTTCGCTATCGAAATTCAGGACTGGATTTCAGAGCGTCGTAGTTCGAGATAAAGTCTCAGCAAATTATCGCCGGATACTTCTGAAGAAAATAAAGACGCCCAAGAGCGTCTCAATAGATTTATTGCAAATAAGAGTTATATTCAGAAAAGAATAATCTCATGCCACGCTGTTATTTCTAACATCATTTAGGCTGTGGCGTTGCTGGCCTTGATTATCAAAATTATCCGAGCTTAACCAAGAGACAAGTGCATTTCGAACTTCTGGCCATTCTTCATCGATAATCGAAAACCATGCGGTGTCACGGGTTCTTCCTTTATAGACCGTGGCATTACGGAATAGGCCTTCAAATTTGAACCCTAATCGCAACGCAGCTTTACGCGACCCTTCATTCAGGGAATCGCATTTCCATTCATAGCGACGGTAATGGAGATTATCCATAACATATGACATCAACAGAAATTGTGCTTCCGTCGCCATACGAGTACGCATTAATGCTCTGGAATAAACCACCCATCCCATTTCAATCACGCCATTTTTCGCATCAATGCGCATAAGCGCAACGGTACCAATCGCCTTACCCGTCGCTAAATCAACAACCGCATAGTGCAGTGGATCCACCGAAGCTAAGATTGCGTTGAAGTGAAGATCAAACGCCTGTCGATCCTTAAATGGGCCAGCAGGAAGATACGTCCAATCCTTTTCTGAGCCGGGCAATTGATAAGCTTCGAACAGATCGTCAGCATGAACAGCTGATACCCTTTCTAACCGGCAATACTGCCCGTTAAGCACGGATTGGGTTGGCACCTCACATCCATTCCAATGAGGTAAGCTATGTCCTACTGGTTGGTTAAACTGATTATATTCATTATTCATAACTAATTTTTTCTCTGTGTAGAGTACCGTAATGCCATTGTATCTTATTATCAGAAAAATAATAACCACGACCTCATATAATGAAAATAAAATTATATGTATATACACCCACATCCAATTAAGATATATCCTATAATGCAAATACAATATTTAACAAAATAAAAACAGCTAACACCTCACTACATAAACACCATTTACATTAATAAGACTTTTCCTGTGTAGATTATTCTTACAGTGAAAATAATGATTGAATAACCATTCAATTACTGTGTATTACGTATGAAAGTTTATCTCGTTGCAGATTTTTATTAAAAAAAAGATCTCAATACATATCTTGATAATATTGTTATCTGTCACTTATACTCTATTAAACTATAAATGTTCTGGTGAGATTATGATCTACCGAATCAGTCACTCTATTATCTATACCCCAGATGACGGTAGCATAAAGCTCATCAGCGACGATCCGAGCTATTTTTCAACCGGTGAGATCACGCTAGCACCAACGGCTAACCGCCTACTTAGCCTACTTATCGCACATCATGGCAGCATCCTGCAACGCGATGAGCTACTTGAACAGGTTTGGGACGCTCATGGTTTAAAAGCGTCTAACAATAGCCTAAACCAGTATGTCAGCATGCTTCGCCGCAACTTTGCCGATCTTGGCATCGAAGAAGTGGTGATCGTGACGATTCCCACGGTTGGCTTTATGTTCAGCAAGGATATCGATGTCACCATTGAGAGCTCTTTGCCCATTGAACCTTCAACAGCAGAAATAGCAGCGCCTGAGATTATTACAGATACAGGCGAAGCACTATCCACAGCAGCACCACAGTCTAAGGCTGTAGTAAAAAATAAGTGGCAGAAGTTCATCATAATTGCCTTGGTTTTCTTAACTATCGCCAACGGAATCTATTATTTTCTCTCAGTCACTCCGCCCCCTTCTTTCGAAAGCCGCTATCTGGTCGGGAAAATAGATTCATGTCCAGTTTACAGCTTTTACCATACCGATAGAACGAATAGAGATAAGCTTCTCGCCCTAGCGAATGATAGCTTAAAAAACTCAGATCTCAGCTGTCGCTTAGGCAGCGATATTTATCTTAAAGTTGGGGATTCTGCACTTCAGGGTAAAAAAGCAATGATCTTCGTTACTATCTGTGAACAGATAAATGATGACAAGTATTCCAGCTGCCATAGCAACTATACTAATTAAGTGATGAATACGATGAAAAAAATATTCGGTGTTGTTTTGGCAATTAATCTTATTTTTGCATTGTGGGTTTATTTTGCACCGCATACCGCATCACATAAGGAAAAACTCGATATATTTTGTGAATCTACCCTTAAACTTAGCACCAACCGAGATAATGAAAATGTACCCTTTCATTTTTCAGGCACCGTTTTAGTTCGCTTTAAACCAGATTCAACTGGATATATCGGATTATCTGGCGATGCTGAATACAATGGAACTACCTATTATGTTGCTAGAGAAGTTGGATTCCAATACCAACCTAAAGACACTAACAATATACTTTCAATAAAATTAAACGCACAACATATAGCAGCACGTGACAACACCCCAACGCAGCTTATCGAAAACAACATCACTGGGAAACCGAACGCTGATTTAGTGTATATTGTGCGCCGCGCTAACAGTAACACTTATAGCATTGGCAATATGTACAGCCCTATTATTATGTGCGTTGATAAATCTTAACGGTCTTACCTTCTTCAAAATAGCTAAAAAAAGGTGATATTCATCGATTAATCAGTATAAAAATCTATAAAATATATTTTTTTAGATATTTACACCAAAAACATCCATTTTCTATTTATAAATATAAAAGAAGCGTACGACGCAATATCATAAATTCATCGGTTTAATGATGTATTAGATGATACGTATTTATTCAATCCTGTGACAAAGATAAAAATTATCACAAGCAGATAGTTTTTTACGCTACACTTATTTCGTATTGAATATACGTACTAAATACAACATTGTGCGAGTGTTATAATATTTTCTTTATCAAGATAAGGATACACAATGAAAATTTTAAAAGCCCAGCCAGAAGATGTTAAAAAAATCCTTCCTTTATATCTTGGATACCGCAAATTTTATGAGGTCAGCGAATCTAAAGAAGCTGCTGAAGAATTTCTGACAAACCGTATTACGCTCGGTGAATCAGTCATCTACTATGTAGAAGATAATGGAAAAGCCGTAGGCTTTACTCAGCTTTATCCGCTGTTCTGCTCACTAGAAATGAAACGAATCTGGTTACTTTATGATTTGTATGTAGCGCCAGAGGCAAGAAAACACGGTGTTGCTAAACAACTCATTGAACGTGCTGATCAGTTAGCAAAAGAAACAAACTCTGCTTTCATTATGCTTAGTACTGCCACTGATAATACAAAAGCACAGGCACTCTACGAAAGTAACGGGTATGTCCGCGACGAAGCATTCTACGTTTATAATAAATTAGTTTAATAAAAATAATCTGGGGCTTCTGCGTATTAATAATGAATGGAGCCCCAACCCCTCCTTCTAATCTAAACATCTACCACGCTAATCATAAAACACATTAATTAATCTTGATTTAAAATTCTATTTTATTTTATAGATTGATTGTTATTTTTAAATTTTAAAAACTATTTTCTATACTGTAAATAACATTTCCACCACTGGTGATAAAATTGACATAAAAGAATTAATATATAATAAAATACATATACTTCAATAGATTAAATTCTGGCACAGCCATTGCTATATCCATTAGGACATTACCTAACCTAATGAGGCAACGAAGTATGGAACTGCGCGACAAAGGCTATAACACTAAAATCATCCATGCAGGACAGCATCCCGATGCAACAACCGGTGCGCTAGCCACCCCTATTTTTCAGACTTCTACATTCGTATTCGAAAACGCTAAACAAGGCGCCGCTAGGTTTGCCCTTGAGGAACCCGGATATATCTACACACGCCTTGGAAACCCAACGCAAACGGCTCTTGAGGAAAAAATTGCCATGTTAGAGGGAGGCGAAGCTGCGCTTGCCACCGCATCAGGGATGGCCGCTATTTCATCAACGCTGCTAACACTATGCGGACAAGGCGATCATATCGTTGCTTCTGAGGCAATATATGGTTGTACCCATGCGTTGTTATCGCACAGCATGCCTAAATTCGGGATAGAAGTTACTTTTGTCGATGCTGCCAATATAGAGAACATCAAAGTAGCAATAAAACCGAATACCAAAGTGATTTATATTGAAACTCCTGCCAATCCTACCTTATCCATTATCGATATCGAGCAAAGCGCCAAACTCGCTCATGCCAACGATGCATTATTAGTCGTCGATAACACGTTTATGTCACCCTATTGTCAAAACCCACTTAAATTTGGCGCCGATATCGTAGTTCACAGCGTGACTAAATATATTAATGGGCACGGCGATGTAATTGGTGGCGTGATCGTAGGCGACCAAGAATTCATCAATCAGGCGCGCTTTGTCGGCGTTAAAGATATAACTGGTGGCTGCATCAGTCCTTTCAACGCGTGGCTCACGCTACGTGGATTAAAAACATTGGCCGTGCGCATGGAGCGCCATTGTCAGAATGCCATGCAGGTGGCAAAATTTTTATCCTCGCATTCTGCCGTCACAAAGGTTTATTATCCCGGCCTGCCAGAACACCCAAACTATGAATTGGGCAAAAAACAGATGTCGAATTTTGGCGCTGTGATTAGCTTTGAAATCAAAGGGGGCGTTGAAGCGGGGCAAACAGTGATGGACTCCGTTGAGCTATGCCTGCTTGCAGTCAGCCTTGGCGATACTGAAACCTTGATTCAGCATCCTGCCTCTATGACGCATTCACCTATGTTACCAGAGGAAAGAATGAAAGCCGGTATTACCGATGGCCTAATAAGAATATCTGTAGGACTTGAAGATCCTGAAGATATCATCGCTGACCTCGAACAAGCCTTTAATAAGGCGATTTATTAACCTTTACTCATTTGTCCTCTAAGCAGCCACTGCCCCACACGATAGGGAAATCTATCATCATGCCGTGGCTGCACATGGGGAAACAGCCGAGTGCGCACATATAAAACAGATAGGCACCCGCTGCAATTTTGACTCTCTCGATTATTCAGACAGGAGTAACTCATGTCGACCATTGCTTCCCTAAGTGAAACAAAGCGGCAATACAAAAGCGTTCCTCTCACGGCCTATGACATTGGCTGGATATTACTGTGCATCGGCATGGCTATTGGGGCTGGAACCGTATTAGTTCCAGTACAAATCGGTTTGAAAGGTATTTGGGTATTTATTGTCGCATTTTTAATCGCCTACCCTGCTACTTACATGCTACAGAATCTTTATATGAAAACGCTCTCAGAGAGCGATATCTGTGAAGACTACTCCAACATTATCACCCAGTACCTTGGCAAAAACTGGGGCATAGCTCTGGGGATCATCTATTTCATCATGCTGGTCCACGGCATGTTTATCTATTCTATTTCAGTTATTTACGATAGTGCTTCATATTTAAAAACGTTTGGGGTAACGGATCAGATTCTGTCTAACTCTGCTGTATATAAACTCATCGTTTTTATGGTGCTAGTGTTTATTGCTTCTCGCGGTGAACGCTTGTTATTTAAAATATCAGGGCCGATGGTTGTCATAAAAGTGGGCATTATTATCCTACTCGGCTTAGTGATGATCCCTCACTGGGATTTGAATAATATTACCGCATTTCCTGAAATGGGTGTTTTTTGTCGAGACGTGTTGTTAACGGCTCCTTTTGCTTTCTTCTCTGCTGTGTTTGTACAAATCTTAAATCCAATGAACATTGCCTATAGAAAAAGAGAGGAGGATAAGCAGCTTGCCACTTATAAAGCCATCCGCGTACATCGCATTTCCTATATTATCCTCATTAGTATAATAATATTCTTTTCATTCTCTTTTACCTTCTCAATGAGCCACGAGCAGGCCGTAGAAGCCTTTAACTTGAATATTTCTGCTCTCGCCATGGCAGCAAAGGTTATCCCCGGAACGCTTGTCCACGTGATGACAACGCTGCTAAATATCTTCGCAGTATTAACAGCGTTCTTGGGTATCTATTTAGGTTTTCAAGAAGCCGTTAAAGGTATTTTAGTTAATATCATCCAACGGTTCATTCCAGAAGATAGAATCAACCATAAAGCGCTTGGGCTAGGCGTTTATATTTTTATTGTTCTGCTACTGTTTGCTTGGGTTTCTCTTGGTTTCTCCGTGGTGATCTTCTTCCATATCGGCAGCCCACTCTACGGCATCGTATCATGTTTAATCCCGTGTTATCTTGTCTATAAAGTTAAAAAACTACATAAATTCAAAGGAGTGCAAACATGGTGTGTGTTAGCGTTTGGCATACTGCTGGTCATATCACCTTTCCTTAAATTTTTCGAATAGCGGTTAGTCCATTCCAAAAATATCTCAGTATTGTGATGTCCGGCGGGTACCAAATCACTCGCCGGACAATCTGCAATTGCTCAACTAACAAACATTGTTACCATAGTCGCCATACATTTGACTCTGGTGGTTATCATGCTTACCGTTGGGTGGAATATAAAAACTATCGATCGCACAGCTATGATTGCTGATGTGATTAGTGAATTCAGAAACATGGATGTTTATATTGATTCAATGCACGTATCATCTTGTGAAATTTTCATTCGCTTTAGCATTCCCTCGGAAAAAAAACTTCAATACTTACTAGGTAATTTACTGATAAATAATGACATTTTAAGCATATATCCTGCTAATGGCGAACCGGCTACATCACCCTCTTCGCACTTTGCCCACATTGTTATTTCAAACTACGGCGTTATTAATGACTTTAACTCTAGCGCAGAAAAAGTGTTCAGCTTATTACGCCATGAAATGATTGGCAGAAATATATCTGCACTGATTGATTGGGAAGAAGTTAAAGATTTTCGCTGTGGGAAAGTCAGCACTAAAGAAATAGAAAACAAGATCACCGGGGAGATAATTAGCTGCACTATCCGCCCTGTATTACACAATAACAAAATTACGGGTGCCAATATTATTCTTGGTACGGCCAAGAATACATCTCTAATACATACGCCCAAGAGTAAAAAGCTATCCTCTGATTTCGATGAACTCATCTACGCAAGCCCTATCATGGCTGACTGCTTAGCCGCAGCACGCAAAATAGCGCAAAGTAAATACACCGTCCTGATTCGGGGCGAAACAGGTACAGGCAAAGAGCTCATTGCACGATCTATTCACGACTCCAGCGAACGGCGGAACAATGCTTTTGAAGCGATAAACTGCGCAGCAATTCCTGAATCTTTAGTTGAAAGCGAACTGTTCGGCTACGAATACGGTGCTTTTAGCGGTGCACTTAAAGGCGGCAAGATGGGCTTGTTTGAAAGTGCCAATCACGGCACTGTTTTTCTTGATGAATTTGGTGAGCTTTCTCTTTCCCTTCAAAGCAAGCTGCTGCGAGTGCTGCAAGACGGAATGATTAAGCGCGTGGGAGGACTCAAGACACAGCATGTGAATGTGAGAGTGATCGTAGCCACCAACCAAAATCTAGAACACCTGATTGAACAGAAGCTGTTTCGCGAAGATCTCTATTATCGTGTCAATATTCTGCCTATCGTCATCCCGCCACTTAGAGATCGCAAAGAAGATATTCTTCCACTCGTCAGTTATTTTTTCCAAAAATACAGCCAAGAACTGGATAAAAAACTAACGCTGTTGCCCAGCGCTCTCGCCACGCTAACTGCGTACTCATGGCCAGGCAACGTACGTGAATTAAAGAATATCCTACTTAGAACCATGCTATTAGCAGAGAAACAAGAAATCGCGGGTACTGATATCCCACTGCCTGAAAATAAGCATCTAGAAGAACATATACACAATGGCAGCATTAAGGCGATGATAGAAAAACAAGAGCGCGACATTATTAGGAAATATCTTGTTTCGCTGGGTTCTGCGAGGAAGGTCGCAAGCCAAGTGGGGCTATCACACACCACGGTGCTCAATAAAATTAAGCAATATCATTTAGAGCATTTGCTGTCTCGCAACAAAAAATAGCTTCTTCGGAATTCATATGTTTTTTATTATAGTTATGTTTTATATGGATAAAATTCCTTTCCCCTTCAACTTAGGCTCCCAACATTTGCAGAATGAATTACTCTTATAACAATGGGGATATGAGTAATTTATTCACAACCAGAACTAAGCTCCCCAACTACCACAGCATCCAATTAAATATTATTATATCGCGAAGATGTTTATTATCACCATTTTATTTCGGCAGTCTGGTTTGCATTAAAATAATAATTGGTTAGCACCTCAAAGATTGGAAAGTTGACACTAGCAACTTTAAACCTTGATGATTCACCATAGAATATTCGTAAAGTTTATCTTTCCACGTCATTATCCTATATCTCTTCTCCTCCGTATCCGAAATAAAAAAATAACGTTAGAATAGAAAATATTACGGATATACACAGAAAGGATGCCCTAGTGATACTACTCTCAGCCTATAACGCCCCTTTTCTCTTTGCACTCGCGTTCATCATTTCACTTGGTGTTTTAGAAATTCTATCGTTGTTAATAGGCGCTAGCGCATTTAGTCATATAGATTCCTCCATAGGAACTCATCTTGATCTCGCCACTGGGGATAACCTGTTAGTGCAGGCGCTGAGCTGGTTGCACATTGGCAAACTTCCGCTATTGGTTACGCTCGTTTTACTGCTGGGTAGCTTTGCTATTATTGGCATCAGCGGGCAATATTTAATGATTAGCCTGCTTCAAACACCGCTATCAGCAGGGTTAATGGCTCTGATTTCATTTGTACTATCGTTGCCTACTTTACATTTCATAGGGCGATGGCTCGCCCCATATCTCCCAAAAGATGAATCCTTTGCTGTGTCAGAAGATAGTTTTATTGGTTCAATGGCTCTCGTGACTCAATCAGCAGGCCAGCCAGGGATGTCAGCCGAATGCAAATTTATCGATGCCTACGGACAATCCCATTATTTTTTGATCGAACCAGAAAACTCAGACGTTATTTTTACCCGAGGAGAACGCGTACTCATTATTGCCCAAATATCGGCAGCGCGATTTTTAGCAAGTAAAAACCCTTGGCCTAATTTGCTGTAAACCTATATTACTTAATGATATCAAAAGGAAATATTATGTTTGAAATGGATAACATCCCTTATTGGGGATTTGTTTCATTTGGTGTATTAATCGTATTGTTGGTTATCGGGATTATTTTTTCTCGGCTCTATGAGCGCGCTTCAGCAGAGCAATCTTTTGTTAGAACCGGTTTAGGGGGGCTGAAAGTTGTCATGAGCGGAGGAGCTATCGTACTCCCTATATTTCATGAGCTTATTCACATCAATATGAATACCCTCAAGCTGGAAGTCAGTCGCTCTATGAAAGACAGCCTGATCACCAAAGATCGTATGCGAGTCGATGTGGTCGTCGCATTCTTTGTACGTGTAAAACCAACCATTGAAGGCATCGCAACCGCGGCACAGACGTTAGGACAAAGAACGCTGTCACCGGAAGATCTGCGCATCCTTATTGAAGACAAATTTGTAGATGCGCTGCGTGCAACGGCATCACAAATGACCATGCATGACCTCCAAGACACCCGTGAACACTTCGTTCAAGGTGTGCAAAATACGGTCGCTGAAGATTTAACTAAGAACGGCCTTGAGCTGGAAAGCGTTTCATTAACCAACTTTAACCAAACCTCAAAGGAGTTCTTCGATCCTAACAATGCGTTTGATGCTGAGGGCCTAACCAAGCTCACTCAGGAAACCGAACGCCGCCGCCGCGAACGTAATGAAGTTGAACAAGATATAGAAGTTGCCGTACGTGAAAAGAACCGCGATGCCATGTCACGTAAGCTAGAAATTGAGCAGCAAGAATCATTCATGACCTTTGACCAAGAGCAGCAGGTTAAAACCCGTAGCGCTGAGCAAAGCGCTAATATTGCCGTATTCGAGGCTGAACGTCGTCGAGAAGCGGAGCAGAGCCGTATTAGTACCGAACGCCAGATTCAGGAAGCAGAAATCGCACGAGAACAGGCTGTACGCACTCGCAAAGTTGAAGCTGAACGTGAAATTAGAATAAAAGAAATTGAACAACAACAAGTTACCGAAATTGCTGCACAGGACAAAGATATTGCTATTGCCAGTAAATCAGAACAGCAATCTCAAGCTCAGGCAAGAGCAAACGATGCATTAGCCGAGGCAGTACGAGCCGAAGAGCATGTGGTGACAACTAGAGAAACGGCCGAGGCAGATCGTGCCAAGCAGGTTGCGCTAATCGTTGCTAAACAATCAGCAGAAACTGAAGCCGTACAGCTAACGCTAAAAGCTCAAGCCGAGAAGGAAGCGGCAGAGCTGCAAGCATCCGCCATCATTAAACTTGCTGAAGCAACATTGAAAAAAGGACTTGCTGAAGCTGAAGCTCAGAGGGCGTTAAATGATGCGGTTAATATACTGTCTGATAATCAGACCAGCTTAAAATTCAAACTGGCGCTATTACAGTCCTTGCCTAGCATCATTGAAAAATCCGTTGAGCCAATGAAATCTATCGACGGAATCAAAATAATCCAGGTTGACGGTTTAAACCGTAATGGTCCAGCTACAGCCGGTAGTTCGTCAGAACCAAACAGCAATGGCGGCAGCGGCAATCTCGCGGAACAAGCCATGACGGCCGCGTTATCCTACCGTACACATGCGCCGATTGTAGACTCCTTGCTCAAAGAAGTCGGCCTTTCGGGTGGTTCATTAGCTGCGCTCACCGCGGCATTACCCAACACGCTTGGTCATGCAGATCTGACGGCGACTGAACATCCAGTACAAGAAAATATATCGGTTGTTGGCAACGAAAACGCTCCGCTACCTGCTTAAGCTATTTTCTGCACACCGAGGCCGTGCCACGTGCTTATCAGTAGCATATTGAGAAAAGAGTCTGATACGGCCTAAACTGAATTCGAGTAACCCATTGGCCTTACGCAGGTTTGAAAAAACTTGCTAGGGCTTTTAGGTGAACGTTAGAACAAACCACTAATTTGGGACACCCGCCGCCACACCATGCAGAATGGATAAATGAAAGGACTAAAAACGACGATAGGAATTTTGTTAACTTAGCTTACAGTTTGACTAGTGATTGAGAATTAAATGCGAGGATTACTTATAACTTATTGATTTTAATGGTACGCCCTACAGGATTCGAACCTGTGACCTACGGCTTAGAAGGCCGTTGCTCTATCCAACTGAGCTAAGGGCGCACTGAGACGGTAGAGCTGTTGCTCTCTGTCGGGTCGTGCAGCGGATTTGGATTATACGGTCAGCACGGTTTGAGTCAATGTCTTTTGTCCGTTTGATCATCCACTTGGTTATTTTATGGTTATTCTTTGCCTGACAGCACGCTTTGCATCTGACACAATAGAAGCCCTCCCCCGCTTGAACAATATTGATGGATTTCGTCACTGATGGCAGCAAAGATTATTGATGGTAAAACGATTGCGCAGCAGGTTAGAAGCGAGATGGCTGTGCGCGTAGAACAACGTTTGGCTGAGGGGAAACGCGCCCCTGGGCTGGCAGTAATATTAGTAGGCGAAAACCCTGCCTCGCAGATTTACGTCGGCAGCAAACGCCGCGCATGTGAAGAAGTCGGTATCATCTCAAAATCTTACGATCTGCCGATTTCCACCAGCGAAGAGCAGCTATTAAGTTTGATCGATGACCTCAACGCCGATAACACTATCGACGGTATTCTGGTTCAGCTTCCGCTGCCTGCCGGTATCGACAACGTGAAAGTGCTGGAAAGAATCAGCCCAGATAAAGACGTTGATGGCTTCCATCCTTATAACGTTGGTCGTTTATGCCAGCGTTCACCAAAGCTCCGCCCATGCACTCCTCGCGGCATTATCACTATGCTAGAACGCTGCGAAATCAACACCTATGGCTTGAATGCAGTGGTCGTTGGTGCATCGAATATTGTGGGTCGTCCTATGGGACTTGAGCTGCTGTTAGCCGGTTGCACCACCACCATTACTCATCGCTTTACCAAGGATTTGCAAAAGCACGTTGAAAATGCCGATTTGGTCGTGGTTGCAGTGGGTAAACCAGGCTTTATTCCCGGTGCATGGATCAAACCAGGCGCCGTGGTGATCGATGTAGGGATCAATCGTTTAGCCAGTGGGAAAGTCGTTGGCGACGTTGAGTTTGATGTAGCCGTTGAGCGCGCGGGTTGGATCACGCCGGTACCGGGTGGCGTTGGACCAATGACCGTAGCAACGCTGATTCAAAATACCCTGCAAGCCTGCGAAGAGTTTCACGATATTTAAGCAGCAAACCACTCTCAATATAAGCCAGTCATTGACTGGCTTTATTCATTTATAGCGGTTGACCACGCGGCAAGATAATTCTTAGTCTCACCTCATTTCCTTGTAGATATACGATTCCAGCCTATAGTTAGTTATTACACATCAGCGATTGAGTCGTGAACTCGTTAATCTCAGTTGTTCCATTAACGTTCATAAACATCATGCCGTTCAATCACCTATCTCGGAGAATATCCAACTCGTCTTCGTCAACATGATCTATACCGATAAGGAGCCATCATGCCATACCAGACAATCAACCCTTATACCGACAAACTCATCAAAGAATATCCGCAGCACGACGATAAATATGTCGAATCCGCTTTAGCAACCGCGCACAAACTCTATAAATCAGACTGGGCACAAGGCGATATATCTCAACGTCTTAACGTTCTTAGCAAGCTGTCTGAGCTATTTACCCAACACGAGGAAGAACTGGCAAAAACGATCAGCCAAGAAATGGGTAAACTGATTGAACAGAGCCGTGGGGAAGTTAAGATTTGCGCCGCAATCGCCCAATATTATGCAGATAACGCTAAAGCGTTCCTCAAACCGGTCAAATACCCTTCATCACTCGGTGACGCATGGGTTGAACATCATCCCATTGGCATCATCATGGCCGTTGAGCCTTGGAATTTCCCGTTCTACCAGCTTATGCGTGTATTAGCCCCGAATATGGCCGTTGGTAACAGCGTGATGGTGAAACACGCTAGCATCGTCCCCCACTGCGCAGAAACCTTCGAACGGATGGTCTCTCAGGCTGGTGCCCCTAAAGGTGCCTATACCAATCTGTTCATCTCTCAGGATCAAGTTGCCAGCATTATCGATGACGATCGTGTCAGCGGCGTTGCGCTTACCGGTTCCGAACAAGCGGGTAGCGTGGTGGCTGCACAGGCGGCCAAGAACCTTAAAAAATCCACCATGGAACTTGGTGGGAATGACGTATTTGTGGTTCTTGATGATTGCGACCTCGACAAGGCGATAAAAGTAGGCGCTCAGGCTCGCCTGCAAAATGCGGGTCAGGTGTGTACCGCTGCCAAACGCTTTATTATTCATGAAAAGATTGCTGATAAGTTTCTTGCTGGTTTTACCAAAGAGCTGGAATCTGTAAAAATGGGCGATCCACTCGATCCGAGCACTACATTGGGGCCGTTGTCGTCTAAAAGCGCATTGCAGAACTTGGTTAAGCAGGTTGATAAAGCAGTCAAAAACGGCGCAAAAGCCACGTTAGGCGGCAAGACGGTGGATAAACAAGGCTATTTCTATCCACCAACAATCCTCACCGATATTAAGCGTGATAACCCAGCCTATTTCGAAGAGTTCTTTGGCCCAGTCGCCATGGTATTCGTTGTGAAGAGTGACGATGAAGCCATCAGCTTGGCGAACGATTCACACTACGGGCTGGGTGGTGCCATCTTCACAGGCAACATTGAACGCGGCAAAAAAATGGCCTCACGCATTGAGACCGGCATGGTATTTATCAATACCTTGAGCGGTACTGCGCCAGAACTGCCGTTTGGTGGTGTAAAACGTTCAGGCTATGGTCACGAGCTAGCCGATCTTGGGATTAAAGAGTTCACGAACCAAAAACTGGTGGTTGTGGCTTAACTTATTCTTGGGATTAGTTCTCTGCGGGTGTGCAACGCACCCGCACTTCGTAGATTAGCTATGCGCCATCGCGCGCAAACTGGCATAATAGCGTATTGCCCGCCGTATATTGATAGTCATATATTGGCTGTATGATGGCTACGGCATCTCGAACGAATCACTCCCAAAGAATAAAGAGATAACACCATGGAAATCTTCCATCTGGAAAACCATCCGCACGTTGAACTGTGCGATCTGCTGAAACTGCAAGGCTGGAATGACAGCGGCGCGGCGGCAAAAAACGCCATTGCTGACGGCTATGTGAAAGTTGATGGGAAGATCGAAACCCGCAAACGCTGCAAAATTCTTGACGGCCAGACGGTGACTTATAACGGTCAGAGCGTGCAGGTCAAAGCGTAACTTCTATTATGCTTGATATGAAAAAGCCGGCGGATAAGCCGGCTTTTTTATTGGGTAAATCTAACGCCTTACTTACGACGCCAAGTCGTCCCCTGCGGGCCGTCTTCGAGCACAATGCCTAGCTCATTCAGTTGATCGCGCGCCGAATCGGCCATCGCCCAATCTTTTGCCGCACGAGCATCGTTACGCTGCTTGATCAACGCTTCAATTTTGGCCACATCACCATCGTCACCTTGCGCACCGCTTTGCAAGAATACTTCAGGATCTTGCTCCAGCAGGCCAAGGATTTTCGCTAGCTTACGTAGCTCTGCCGCCATGGCATTAGCCAGCGCCATATCTTCTGATTTCAGGCGATTAACTTCACGCGCCAAATCAAACAGCGCAGAATACGCTTCTGGCGTGTTGAAATCGTCATCCATCGCTTCACGAAAACGGGCTTCAAAGACCTTGCCACCGGCTGGCTCAGCGTGAGGATCGGTGCCACGCAGCGCGGTATACAGACGTTCCAAAGCAGAACGTGCTTGCTTCAAGTTCTCTTCGCTATAGTTCAGTTGGCTACGATAGTGGCCCGACATCAGGAAGTAACGCACGGTTTCAGCATCATAGTGCTGCAACACATCACGAATAGTGAAGAAATTGCCCAGCGATTTCGACATCTTCTCGCGATCAATCATCACCATACCGGAATGCATCCAGTAGTTCACATAAGGGCCGTCATGCGCACAGCTTGATTGTGCAATTTCATTCTCGTGGTGCGGGAACATCAGGTCAGAACCACCACCGTGAATATCGAAATGTGCACCCAACTGTTTGCAGTTCATGGCTGAACATTCAATATGCCATCCAGGACGACCAGGGCCCCAAGGAGACTCCCAGTTTGGCTCACCCGGTTTCGACATTTTCCACAGTACGAAGTCCATCGGATTGCGTTTCACGTCGGCAATTTCAACGCGAGCGCCTGCCTGCAGCTGATCCAGATCCTGTCGAGACAGCAAGCCATAGTCCGAATCGGTATCAACAGCAAACATCACATCGCCGTTGCTGGCAATGTAAGCGTGGCCGCGCTCAATCAGCAATTCTACGATTTCAATAATCTCAGGAATATGGTGCGTCGCACGTGGCTCAAGATCGGGACGCGCAATATTCAGCGAGTCGAAATCTTTGTGCATTTCCGCCAGCATACGCTCGGTCAACTGCTCGCAGGTTTCGCCATTCTCCACCGCACGCTTGATGATTTTGTCATCTACGTCCGTCACGTTGCGCACATATTTAAGGTTGTAGCCTAAATAGCGTAGATAACGCGCCACCACATCAAAAGAAACGAATGTACGACCATGACCGATGTGACACAGATCGTAAATGGTTACCCCACACACATACATACCGACTTCACCGGCGTGAATAGGTTTGAATTCCTCTTTTTGACGACTGAGTGTGTTAAAAATCTTTAGCATCGGGCATCCATGATATTTGACATAATATTAGGTGTATTGAACCGCGAAGAAAGGCTGTTTGCAAGAATAACCCCTATTTTCACCCGTTTGGGTACCGATTTCCTGTGTTCTTCTTTGTGCTCTTTCACGTTTTCGATTTTCACAGAGTTTTGCAGCCCAAGGGGTATTTCCGTTATCGTAGTGATGTACCGCTAAGAAAGGCGATACGCTAACTGCGACAAAAGGGTGTCAGCGCCCTGCGCATCGGCTACAATCGCATTCTTTCGTCCTCTACATCAAAAAAACAGGATTATTGATATGGTTACTTTCCACACCAACCACGGTGACATCGTCATCAAAACTTTTGACGACAAAGCACCGGCTACCGTTGCCAACTTCCTGGAATATTGCCGTGAAGGTTTCTACGACAACACCATCTTCCACCGTGTTATCAACAGCTTCATGATTCAGGGCGGCGGCTTCGAACCTGGCATGAAACAAAAAGAAACTAAAGCTCCAATCAAAAACGAAGCAAACAACGGCTTGAAAAACACCCGTGGCACGCTGGCAATGGCGCGTACCAACGACCCACATTCAGCAACTGCGCAGTTCTTCATTAACGTGGTTGATAACGATTTCCTGAACTTCCGTTCAGAACGTCCAGACGGTTGGGGCTATGCCGTCTTTGCCGAAGTCGTTGAAGGCTTAGACGTAGTAGACAAAATCAAAGCAGTCTCTACTGGCCGTAGCGGCATGCACCAAGATGTTCCACGTGAAGACGTGATCATCAAAAGCGTCACCGTAAGCGAATAATCGCTTTCTTGATGCGTACGCTATTTATTGCAGATTTGCATCTTAGCGAACAGGAACCGGCGATTACCGCCGGTTTTCTGCGTTTTTTACAGCGCGATGCCTATCAGGCTGACGCTTTGTATATTCTCGGTGACTTTTTTGAATACTGGATTGGCGACGACGATCCACAACTGCTGCACCGTGAAATCGCCGAAGCACTACGCGATCTAACGGCTTCTGGCGTACCGTGCTATTTCATTCACGGCAACCGTGATTTCTTGATAGGTAAACGTTTCGCGCAGGAATGCGGTATGACGTTACTTCCTCAAGAAACATTGTTAACACTTTATGGACACCGCATTCTCATCATGCACGGTGATACGCTGTGTATCGACGATGAAGACTACCAGCGCTACCGCCGTAAAGTGCACAATCCGCTTATTCAAACGTTGTTCTTATGGCTACCTCTGCGTACACGCTTAAATATCGCGGCCAAAATGCGCGATCGCAGCCAGATGACCAACGGTGATAAATCTGACGCCATCATGGACGTCAATCCACATGCGGTTATAGAAGCGTTAGAGAGAAATCAGGCCGAGTGGCTGATTCATGGGCATACTCACCGCCCAGCGATTCATGATATCTCCATGCCGAACGGTAAGCTTGCAAAACGGGCCGTACTGGGCGCATGGCACTATCAAGGATCGATGATAAGCGTTACGCCCGCAGGTATTGAACTGATTGAGTTCCCTTTCTAAAAACGCCTCAAACTGGCGCTAGTATTCGTTGCCCACGACGCGGCTACGATAGCTGTCCCAATCAAAATTAACCCATAAACTGTTACCTAAGCTCATGCGATCCATCACGCGTTCGCCGAGCAACGTATTCATGCTCTGCACATTTAGGTTAGACAGCATACCGGTTGGTCGTTTAGACGATGAGCGGCGGTCGACAATTTGATTGATGATCACTTTTTCATAGCGAGATTCGGTCTGTACGCCAATTTCATCAATAACCAGCAAATCCACCGCGCTAAGATCCTCTAACAGGCGTTCTTCGGTGGTATCGCTGTTACCGCTAAACGTCCCCTTCATGCTCGACATCAAATCCGCCACGGTGACAATTAGCACTGACTTATTGCGTAAAATCAGATCGTTGCCAATGGCCGCGGCCAGATGGTTTTTTCCTGTGCCGGGCTTACCAGAAAACACAAAGCTTGCGATATTACCGTCAAATTCAGCAGCATATTGGCGAGCACGCTCCAACGCGATGCGCTGCCCTTCGCACTCCACACGATAATTATCAAAAGAACAGTTCATATGCAGGGGGCGAATGCCAGAGCGCTTGAAAACGCGCTGCATTTTCATTGCCTGATTCTCACGCGAAATGGCTTCTGAGCGTTTACGCCCTTCTTCTTCCTGCCAAACACGCCATTCCTCAGCGTTGGTAAACTTTGGCTCAACGTGAGCAGGCATCATTTTCTTCAATCTCTGCATCAGGTTCATGCTAGCGGCGTCTTTCATCATTAACCTCTGAAACCTTTAGGGATGGAATAATCTTGTTCGCCTATGTCATTGATATCGCGTTTTGGCTGACCACCGTTGCTCATGCGATTTTGCTGCACGCTGCGTGCGAGTTTCTGCTGCCATTGCACATGATGGAAGGCTTTCCCCTCCGCCTGCCAATAGGCAACAAAGGAGGCCAATTCGGTTGGAGTCACCGGTGAGGTCAAAATGCACCCCCACATTGCCGCCATGCGCAAAAAGTCAGCGTCGGGCTGCCATCCAGCGTACATCACAAATTTGCCTAACGGCGTTGGAATATTCTGTGCGACAGGCGCGGCAACGTCATGGCTAAAATCATCATTAAACAGAGATTCTTCAAGAGTGACATCTGAATTTGCGCGGCCAGCCGCTTCCTCAATGGCCAACAGCTCAGCCATTCTCTCAGGCGTCACGGCGTAAAAAATTGGCATGTTGTTATCGAGCACAGTCATTACTCCGCGATCGCCGGATTTTAATGCCGTCGCTGGATCGCGGCTAAATGAATCTAAGCTCGTAATGGAGGAGGCCAAAATTTTGACAGACATGTTTTCTTTTTACTCTGATGAAGTGTGAACTGATAAAGCTAACAATGGTGCATACCGCCCAAATACCCTGCACCCTAGGCATTTTTAGCCCAGAGCAATCTGGCGATATATTACCAGTCCATACAGTATAAATCAGTCTTATATCGAACGAGAGAAGGAATGAACCCACCAGCGGATGAGAAAACGTGGAATACCTGATGCTTAACAGGGAGGTTAAGCAGTTGTGTGCTCAAACTCAGAAGCAGGATGAGAGTAAACCACCACACGATCTCGCCCGCTTTTTTTAGCTTGATACATAGCTGAATCGGCTCGAGATATGCTCTCATCTACGCTGAGGTGATGATCGGTTATGGTGTACACGCCAACGCTAACGGTAACTTTTTCCGGCCCCGCATGTACGTGGACCTCTTTTGACACACGATTGCGGATATTCTCAGCAATTTTTGACGCTAACTTTGAGTTTAACCCTTTGAGAATAATGGCAAACTCCTCGCCACCATAGCGCGCGACCACATCCGTTTTACGCACCGATGCCACCATCGTATCAGCAACACGCCGAATTACTTTATCGCCAACGGGGTGACCATAGCCATCGTTAATACTTTTAAAGTGGTCAATATCAATAAAAAACAGTGAAATCGGTGATTCTTTCGACGCTCTTTTAATTCGGCTAGCTAATTTATTGTCGAAATAACGCCGATCATATAAATGAGTAAGAGAGTCACGGATAGAATTCTCATAGGATTCAAGATAATCTTCCAACCCTTTTTGATAAAGCTTGTAGATGTCATAAATGAACGCCAGAACAACAAACAGCGTAGCCAGTACCTCAAACAAATGAGAACCATACCAAGCCAATGAGGTAACGTATTCGCTGCGCCACATTAGCAAGATGCTACCAAGGAAAGCCAAACAACTGAGACTCAGGCTGAACCAGAACCCATTAACTAATTTAGTAAAGAAAACTACTGTGAATGTCGTTATTACCCAAATAATGATTAAGGCGCTACCAATATGAGAACTCCACAGGCGGCGATAGTTAAGTTCATCTGTTTCAATTATCGGCAACTGTAAGATGTTGTTATGGTTTATAATAACAACAGCAAAGCCAATTGCTATCAATATAACTGCAGCACAGCTCGTTATCACATTACTTTTATTAACGTAATTACATCTCCCTTTTATATAGAAAAGCACAGAGAGTAAAAACAATACCGCCATTGAAAAACTACGAATAACGAAATCAACGGCTAAAGCATTTGCGCTTTCATTAATATTAGATTCTGATATTAAAACACCTGGATATATAAAAAGACTATTAGCAAGAAATAAACTCGATAATCCATAAGCGCTTGCTATCGTAAGTAGATGCAAATGTGTATTTTTAAAATGAAATCGTATCAATATAATAATAGTTAAAAACAGATGTAAAACAAAGACAATAGCAGTAGAAACGGGGAAAAAGGATCGTAGAACATCAACCCGATGAGCGCCAAAACGGATAAAAAAAGCGAATAAACAAAACAATAATAAAAAGGAAGCCACGCTCAAAAAATGGCCCTTACCCAGAAATGATATTTTCTCTCTTTCTAACATAGCGAACATCCTGTTCTCTAACCGCTATTAAGCTTAGGTTATATTTGTCATGTTAATTTAATTTACCTATTGATATATATATCATTATACAAACAGACATTCAATGAATTAAACTAATCGTTACAAATTACAGCCACATTATTAATGAAACATATAGCATCATTATTATAGATCGAATTCTTATATATTTTAAAATTAATAAATAACACTATTGTTTGGCTAGCTAGCCAATTAAAACAAGATTAACACTCTGTTCAATATCTCCGTATTATTATCCACTAAAACTCAATCAAGCCATTATAACAATATACCTCAGGATTATAATCAATACAAAAAAGACAGCATTACGTACTTAATGTTGATGCTCTTAATGCCATGAACGATGCCAAAACTCACCGCCGACGACGCCACGCAACCGTTTTCGTCACTATAAACACGTGATATACTTCGCGCCTCTTTACTTGCTCAGCGGTGCTGAGTTACCAAAGTTAGTTCGTTAAACAGGAGCTTGCCATCAATGTCAGCCAATGTTGTTCCGGCTAACCTATCCGAGGCAAAAATTGCCATCGTGATGGGTTCCAAAAGCGATTGGGCCACCATGCAGTTTGCCGCCGAAGTTTTGACCCAGCTTGATGTTAAGTTCCATGTAGAAGTGGTTTCCGCTCATCGAACTCCTGACAAACTCTTTAGCTTTGCCGAACAGGCCAGCGAACGGGGCTTTGACGTTATTATCGCCGGTGCCGGTGGCGCAGCTCATCTGCCTGGCATGCTGGCGGCCAAGACATTAGTTCCTGTACTCGGCGTACCCGTGCAAAGCGCAGCGCTTAGCGGCGTAGACAGCCTCTATTCCATCGTGCAAATGCCCCGCGGTATTCCTGTTGGGACATTGGCTATTGGCAAAGCCGGCGCTGCAAACGCAGGATTATTGGCTGCACAAATTTTAGCGCTACATGATCCGATGCTCGCGCGTCGCATGGCTGCATGGCGTCAGGCGCAAACAGATGAAGTGCTGGCGCATCCCGATCCACGGGAGGAAGCATGAAGCCCGTTTGTGTTTTAGGAAATGGCCAACTTGGTCGCATGCTACGTCAGGCGGGTGAACCGCTGGGGATCACCGTTTTTCCTGTCGGACTCGACGTTGATCCTGAAGCCGTTCCTTGGCAGCAGGGTGTTATAACGGCCGAAATTGAACGCTGGCCAGAAACCCCGCTGACCCGAGAATTAGCTCGCCACAATGGTTTTGTTAACCGCGATATTTTTCCACGTCTAGCCGATCGTTTAACGCAAAAGCAGCTGCTGGATGAGCTGAACTTAGCCACCGCACCGTGGCAGCTATTAGCCTCAGCACGCGAATGGCCGGAAGTATTTGCCAATATTGGCCAATTCGCGATAGTGAAGCGCCGTACCGGCGGCTACGACGGTCGTGGTCAATGGCGAATTCGCCCCGGTGATGAGTCTGAATTACCGACAGATGCTTACGGTGAATGTATCGTTGAACAAGGCATCAACTTTTCAGGCGAAGTGTCATTAGTGGGCGCACGAGCCTATGATGGCCGTTGTGTATTCTATCCGTTAGCACACAACCTACATGAAGATGGCATTCTGCGAACTAGTGTCGCCCTTCCTCAACCAAATACCCAGCTCCAGCAGCAAGCAGAGCAGATGCTCAGCGCTATCATGAATGAACTTGGTTACGTCGGCGTGATGGCGATGGAGTGCTTCGTGGTGGATGACGGTTTACTGATTAACGAACTTGCGCCGCGCGTCCATAACAGCGGGCACTGGACGCAGAATGGCGCATCGATAAGCCAATTTGAATTGCACCTACGCGCTATTCTGGATTTGCCACTCCCAACACCTGTAGTCAGTACACCGTCAGTCATGGTTAATTTGATTGGCACCGACTTAAACTATGAGTGGATGGCGCAACCGTTAGTACATCTTCATTGGTACGATAAAGAAGTACGTCCAGGGCGCAAGGTCGGCCATCTCAATTTGAATGACGTTAACGCTTCACTTCTCGCCGCTGCGTTAAATGATCTTACGCCTCAGCTATCGGCGGAATATCACAGTGGACTACGTTGGGCGCAGCAAAAACTTCTCGCCTAATTCTGGTCATCAAAAACGGAGCCCAGAGGCTCCGTTTTTACTTCATGCGATGAACTAAGTATATATTACCCTTAATGGCACTGAATTCTCACGTCTCATTATTTGTGTAGTGCGCGCAGAATAGATAACCACACGATCGCGCCCCTCTTGCTTGGCTTGATACATTGCCTCGTCAGCACGTGCAACGCATTGCTCGGCGGTAAGTTCATTATCCATCACGGTATAAATACCAATACTGATAGTGATTCTTTCGGGAACATCCTGTCCGAACGGCGAGTCCTGATGATGGCAAATTTTAACACGTATTTTCTCTGCAATTTCTAACGCATCATCTCGGCTAACACCATCGAGCATCACCGAAAACTCCTCGCCACCAATCCGCGCCGCAATATCTGTCTTGCGTATTGAATCCTGCAAAGTTTTTGCCACGTATTGAATGACGCGGTCACCGGTTATATGTCCGTAAATATCGTTAATCCGTTTGAAATGGTCAATGTCTGCCACCAGCAGTGTAATCGGCGAATTTTTTGATGCGCTCTTCATACGATTAACTAAAGAATCATAGTAATAACTGCGATTATATAAACGTGTCATCGGATCACGGATAGAATTATTATAGGAAATCTTATAATCAATACGCGCTTTTTGATAAAGCTTAAAAATATCAAATAAGAAAGCCAGCATAACAACAAACGTGGCAAGCACTTCAAAAAGATGAGCGCCATACCATGCCAGAGACGTCAAATATTCGCTGCCGCTAAGCAGCATCGTGCTCCCTAAAAAAGCCATACAGCTAAGGCTCAGACTTGCCCAAAAGTTATTCTTCACACCGGCAAACCACATCACCGCACAGGTTGTTCCGCCCCAGAGTAACACCAGATAGAGCCCAACGGATGAGTTCCAAAACTGCTGATAAGAAAGGCTTCCCTCATCAACAATCGGCAGGCTTAAAACTGAGCTATGGCTAGAAACAAAATAGGCGGTAGACAGGAGAATAATCGTCAAGCACGTGCACAGAGCCGTAACCGAAACCATATTAATAAATCGGTTATTCCATAAACGATAAACGACTAAAGACAAAAGAAAAAATATCGCCATGCTGGCACTACGAAAGATAAAATAGATGGCCAAATCATTAGCGTTAGTACCAATCCCACCTTCAGTAAAAATAACTCCCGGATAACTAAGCAGTTTACTCATAAGGTAAAGAGAAGAGATACCATAAGCGAATGCAAGCACAACCAAATAAAGGTGTTTTCTATCAACACTAAATTTCATCAGCATAAACAATGCTAACAAAACATTCAGAATAAGCGTTACTGACGTGGAAACAGGGAATAATGCTTCTAATGCGGGAAGTCGGATATAGCCAAACATTCTGAATAGAACAAAAAGCACAACCAATAATATAATTGAAAAAATTACAAACTTATTTATCTTGATAGATCCAGTATTAACCTCAGATCTTTTCATATTTAAATTCCTTTTAAATATTAACCACTCGTCCATATATCCTATAAAAATCTCATAAGCTGATATTACTTATGAACTGCATCACATGCAATTATTCGCACCAAAAACATATACTTTTACCGAATAAACGAGCTAACACATCGGGATTTATATAGCTATTAGCCCACGAAGCGGGGATTAATAAAGCAATTAATTGAATAATATATCAATGAGCACGCCGATAACGGCGTGCTCATATTCGTTATCGCTTAAGCAAACGAGCACCTAAGAAACCACCGCACAATGAAAGCAACAGCGCTCCACTAATAGGAACTAAAGCCCACATTAAGTAATTCGGCTGCCACGGAAAATCAAACACCTGCCGCTGTAGTAACCACAATGCCACTTCAGCACCCGCCGCTGCCGCAATACCAGACACCAATCCTAATAAGGCAAATTCGCTCCACAGTGTACGGCGCAGTAAACGCATGCCCGCACCCAGTGTGCGATAAACCCTGAGCTCCTGCCGGCGTTGCTGCATGCCCACCTGCACCTGCGCCATGAGTAGCAATACGCCGCAGATAATCACCAGAATGACCATCACTTCTAATGCGCGGCTTACCTGCTGTAATACCTGACTCGCCTGTTGCAATATTGCGCCAATATCAAGCAGGCTCAGCGTTGGAAATTGCCGATTAAGCTGAGTCAGTAGCTGTTCGCTGCCCACATAACGGAAGCTGGTTAGCCACGTTTGCGGCTGGCCATCCAAGGCATGTGGAGGGAAAATGAAGTAAAAGTTTGGCCGCAGGCTCTCCCAATCAACTTTACGTAGACTAGTGATTTTGGTGCTAAAGTTTTGCGTATCGCCACTAAACGTCACCTCATCACCGATCCCCAAACCAAGACGTTCGGCAATTCCCTGCTCGATGGAAACCTCGCCGGTCTTCGGTGGCCAATATCCCGCCGTTAACGGATTGTGCTCAGGTAACTTATCTTGCCACGTCAGATTCAGCTCACGGTTAACCGCTTCGCCCCCCGGCGCATCTTCAGCGATTAACTTTGTCGCTTCATGCCCGTTAATTTCCGTTAAACGCACGCGCACCACGGGATAAAATGTACGCGCCTCAACCTGATGTTGCTCAAGGAAGTTTTTTACCTGTGGAACCTGCTGCTCCGTCATGTTCATCAGAAAATAGTTCGGGCTGTCCGGCGGTAATTGCTGCTGCCAACGATCGAGCAAATCCCCGCGCAACACAAGCAGCAGAGCCAATAGCATGAACGACAGTGAGAACGCCGCCAACTGACTGATTGTCGCCGCAGGTTGACGCAATAAGCGGTTAACCGCTAAGCGTAACGCCAAATTCTTAAGCGTGAGCCTACGCAGCACAACTAATCCCCCCCAGCCCACCACGCTGAGCAGAAACGCCAGTGCCACCATGCCCAGCAGCAGTGACCACAGCAGAGTGCTAAGCCCAACTAACGATATCAACCCCGCAACTAAAATCAGCGCCGTGATGGGCAGGTAGTAACGCAGCGGCCACACCACGCGAAACGCATCGCTACGCAGCACGCGTAACGGTTGTGTGGCGATTAGTTGGCGATAAGGTCTTAGCCCAACCACCAGCGAAATCAGAACCATGCCCCCTAGCGCCCAAACCCAAGGCCAGCCTCCCGCAGCGGGAAGGGCAGCCGGTAATACAGGGGCCAACAAGCGGATCAATAACGCTTCAAACAATAGCCCTAGCGCGCTTCCCGCAACACCAGATACCAGCAGCAAGGCCAACCATTGTCCCGCAATGAAACGCAGCAACGTTTTACGCCCAGCACCGAGCGTTTTTAGGATCGCCACCAGTTCATAGCGGCTTCGGCAATAATGGTTCATCGCAACGGTGACAGCCGCCACCGCAAGTAAAAGTGTGAGTAACGCGGATAACAGCAAAAATTGCTGCGAGCGCTGCAATGATTTGCCCAGCGTCCCACCCGACTCCTCCAGCCCAAACAGCTTTTGGTCAGGCTTCAGTTGTGGCGTGAGATACTGCGTAAACCGTTCGATAGCATCAGCGGGGCCTGCAAACATGTAGCGATAGCTCAGGCGACTGCCCGGTTGCACCGCGCCCGTTTTATCAACATCAGCGAGGTTGATAAGAATTCTTGGTGCGGTTTGAAACGGATTAAACCCGTTGTCTGGTTCTTGCACCACCACGCCCGCCACTTTTAGCGTTGCGTCTCCCACATCTAAGCTATCCCCCACTTTAAGATTTAACAGCGAGAGCAAACGAGAGGCGACCAGTACTTCACCCGGCTCAGGACGTAATCCGGCAGGTTGCGTAATTAGCTCACCGTATAGCGGATAAAGCGTGTCGGTTGCCTTTACATCCGCCAACTGCGGTCTATCTCCAGCAAACGTCATAGTGGTAAACGAAAGCTGGCGGCTTACACTCAACCCATCGTGCTGAGCCTGCGTTAGCCATTGCTCATCGGCAGGATGCGCGCTGCGCAGAACTTTATCACCGGCCAGAAAATCGCGGCTTTGCTGACTCAGCCCGCGCTCCATTCGGTCACTGATACTTCCCAGTGCCAACACGCAGGCCACTGCCAACGTTAAAGCCATCCAAACAATCAATAACGAAGGCGATTTCCACTCGCGCCAAAACCAACGCAGAATCATGCTTCCTCCTGCAATACGCCTTCAACCAAGCGCATACGACGCTGGCATCTTGCTGCCAACTGAGGATCGTGAGTCACCAAAATCAACGTGGTATCAAAATCAGTATTCAGGGAAAACAGAAGATCGGCGATGCGATCGCCGGTGTGACGATCGAGATTACCGGTTGGCTCATCGGCAAAGAGAACTTTGGGACGCCCGCTGAACGCACGCGCCAACGCCACGCGCTGCTGTTCTCCCCCTGAAAGCTGCGCCGGTAGATGATTCAAACGCTTGCCCAGCCCAAGCTGCTCTAGCAGCTGCACCGCCTGTTGACGGCTTTGACGATCGCTATCACCGCGCAGCAGCGCCGGGAGTTGAACGTTCTCCAACGCCGTCAGCGTGGGCACCAACATGAAAGACTGAAACACAAAGCCAACGTCACGTGCACGCAGCGCCGCCCGTTGTTCCTCGTCCATTTGATCTAAACGCTGGCCTAAAAGGGAAACCTCTCCGCTAGTTCCATCATCTAAACCGGCTAAAATCCCCAGCAGCGTTGATTTACCTGACCCCGACTCGCCAATCAACGCTAATGTTTGCGCAGGTTTGACAACCAGCTCAACTCCGGTAAGGATGGAAAGCTGACTATCACCTTGACCGACCTCTTTGGCTAAATGATGAACTTCAAGAACATTTTCCGTTGGCATATCCCTTTCCTTCTTCTTTTCAGCCTGTTATGTGGGCGGGCAATGGCCGCTGATACATTATTAATATTAGGCGACAGCCTTAGCGCAGGCTATCGGTTACCGATTGCCGATTCATGGGCCACCCGTCTTGCGCAGCAATGGCAAAAAACAACGCCGCCGGTTTCCGTGGTGAATGGTAGCATCAGCGGTGATACTGCCGATCAAGGTCTTGCTCGGCTCCCCGCGTTGTTGAAACAACATCAGCCGCGCTGGGTATTGATCGAACTCGGCGCTAACGATGGGCTAAGAGGCTTTGCTCCTGCCGATATCGAAACGGCCTTAGGAAAAATAATTACTCAGGTACAACAGGCGAAAGCACAGCCACTGCTGATGCAAATTCAGCTACCACCTAACTATGGCCGCCGCTACACCGAAGCCTTTGCGGCTATTTATCCTAAACTCGCAAAACAACATCAAATACCGTTTATTCCATTCTATATGGAACAGGTGGCGCTAAAACCCGAGTGGATGCAGCAGGACGGATTACACCCAAACGGCAAAGCACAGCCGTTTATTGCACAATGGATGAGCGAACAGCTCCACCCGTTGCTGACGAATCCCCATCAGTAATGTTTTAATTAAACATCTTTAACGCCGTGCCAACAGGTTTATATAGGTAAAGTTATGCAAAAAGCCATCCTTATCACCGGCTGCTCCAGCGGAATTGGACTCACCGCAGCGCAGGATCTCCGCAACCGCGGATATCGCGTGTTAGCCGCTTGTCGCAAGCCGCAGGACGTTGAGGTGATGCGCGATCTGGGCATGGAAGGTATTGAGCTGGATTTGGACGACAGCGAGAGCGTGGAACGCGCCGCGGCCGAAGTGATTCGTATCACTGAAGGACGCCTGTATGCGCTGTTTAACAACGGCGGCTTTGGCCTCTACGGCCCGCTTAACACCATCAGCCGAGCCGAATTAGAACGGCAGTTTGCCACTAACCTTTTTGGCACCCACCAGCTCACCCAACTTTTATTACCCATTATGCTGCCACACGGTGAAGGCCGAATTATTCAAACCAGTTCGGTGATGGGACTCGTCGCCACGCCGGGGCGTGGTGCTTATGCCGCGAGTAAATTTGCGCTTGAAGGTTGGTCTGATGCACTGCGGATGGAACTACACGGCAGCGGCATCCATGTTTCACTGATTGAACCAGGCCCGATAAATACCCGCTTCACCAGCAATGTGCATCAAATGGAAAAAGATAAGCCGGTGACCAATCCAGGTATTGCAGAGCGCTTTACGCTCACGCCTGATGCCATTCTGCCTAAGCTACATCATGCCTTAGAAAGCAAAAGACCCAAGCTTCGTTATCCGGTCACGCTGGTCGCGCACGCGCTAACCGTGCTGCGCCGTATTTTGCCAGGACGGTTACTCGACAAAGTTCTGCGTGGAAATTAACAGCTTGGCATTGCAAACGGCCAGATAAGCCCCATATCGTTTTTATATGTTTAAGCGTCTGAGAGAACAAAAGAATGCTAAATAATTCCGTGATCAACGTTACCGAAGCCAACCTACATCAGACGCTAGAGCAGTCTGCGTCTATTCCAGTGCTGTTCTACTTCTGGTCTGAACGCAGCCAGCATTGCCTCCAGCTCAACCCGATTCTCGACAAACTCGCGTCAGAATACGCAGGCCAGTTCGTGCTGGCTAAAGTAGACTGCGACGCAGAGCAAATGGTGGCCTCACAGTTTGGTCTGCGTGCCATCCCAACGGTTTATCTCTTTAAAGATGGCCAGCCTGTGGATGGCTTCCAAGGGCCACAGTCTGAAGAGTTCATTCGCGAGCTGTTAGGCCGCTTCTTACCAAAAGAAGAAGAGCTGAAAGCCGCACAGGCAGCTGAATTCATTGCCGAAGGCAAAATGGCCGAAGCCTTGCCGTTGCTGAAAGAAGCGCGCGCGTTGGATTCTAAACGCAGCGACATCGCGTTGATGCTAGCCGAAGTACAGATCGCGCTCAACCGCAGCGATGAAGCAGAAACCGTGTTGGCAACCATCCCAATGCAGGATCAGGACTCTCGCTATCAAGGACTCGTGGCGCAAATCGAATTACTGAAACAAGCCGCCGATACCCCTGAAATTCAGCTGCTGCAAAAACAGGTAGACGCTGAGCCTGAAAATGCGGTCATTGCCGCTCAGCTGGCTTTACAGCTGCATCAGGTTGGACGCAACGAAGAGGCCCTTGAACTGCTGATGGTTCATCTACGCAAAGATCTGACCGCCGCCGACGGCGCTGCGCGTAAAACCCTGATGGACATTCTTGCCGCGTTGGGGAATGGTGATGCATTGGCGTCTAAGTATCGGAAACAACTGTATTCGTTGTTGTATTAATCAATAGCTATTCATTCTCGATACTAATGCCGCTGATATTAAATTAGCGGCATTTCATAATAAAATCTGATATATACAATTTTTTAAATAACTACGACTCATTCCTAAAAAGCATCTCAAAAAATAAAGATTGATCGAAATCAATATATTAGCCTCATCTAAGAAAAAATATGATTACCCTCGCTTGATAATAGACAACCTTAATCTATCATTTTTAGTGATAGTTTAAGGCCGATGATAAACATCGTTTTCCCCGGCTATCACCAACTCTATTTTCATTAAAAACAGTTTGTCTCTGATATTAACAAGAGAGGATAAATCATGGGTAAAAGTCCAAGTATTGAAGAAATGGAAAAAAAAGATAAAAAAAGCCGTGAATATTTAGATGAAATAGCCAACGAATTAACTAATAAACTCGGTAATACCTACGCAACATTAGAAAAAGAAGCTGAAAATTTCTATCAAAAAGAACATGAAAAACCTTGGTCTAGCGATCTTTATATTACGGGTAAACAATTTGATTACCAATCTGTGCAAGAATGGTCGCTCGCATCTGTATCTGCCATTATTAATAAAATATCCGCTGCGGTTATTGGCACCGTTGATGGAAAAGTAGAAAATCTGCCAGCAGGAACTGATGCAGGAGATAAAGCACAGGATATTAATAAAAAGTACGACATGAACAAGGATAAGCGATTATTAATTGCGACTAACTGCTTTAACCTGCTGGCCGGTATCGTTGGATCGTTCGGCAATGCCACCTCGATTACCGTGAAGCACGGCACTAAGTCAGATCCTATTGGTGGTGGGCTACGAATTTTCGGCTCCGTCGGAACCCAAACCTTCCAGCGTTCCTCTTTCTTCAATAACGAGAAAATCGCAACCTACCAGTTTGCTTATATTGTGAGATTCTCCGTTGAAGAGTTTGAACTGCAGGCGAAAATTGCGCTTATAGATCAGTACCAAAACACGTTAAACGTGACAAAATTTGCCTCAGATAAAAATGACCAACAGTTCTTTGAGGATAAAATCACCTATGAACAGTGGTCAGTCATGTCTGCTAAATTTGAAAAGGTTATGGAAGATGTATTAAAGAAAATACGAGAACTCGATCCAAAAAAAGAAAGAGGAACACAATTGGCCAAAGAATTCATTTCTCAAAACGGTCTATACAGAATATTTTACTCCAGCAACAAACATCTACTCGAAGCAATAAAACGCAGAGAGGCGGGGTTGTTAAAGATATAATTAAAAAATATTTATTCCTGTTCAAATTCATACCCACAGCAATTAAATATTATAGGAAAATCCTTATGCCTAATTATTATCGGCTTGGGAATAGAACCCCAGCTAATTTTACGCCACGTATTGCCGATACCGTAGGGCCCGGTGCGGGGCTCTCCATGGCAAATACGGCTCCAGCAGTAAGGGCGCAGGTTATTGACTCAGCCTTAACTCAGGTGACCCAAATTATTAATACACCTACTCCAGGAAACCCACAGCATTATTCAATTTTGCCAAATCCCAATGTAGGGCAGGATTTGCTAGATTGGGCCGCAACCCGAGAGGCTCTGCTCGCCGATAATACATGGACGAATCCTCTTATCGGGCCCTACACTACGGACGTCAACACGGCACGTACAGGCCAAGTTAACTAGGGGAAGATTTATGGATCTCATTAAAAAAATGTGCGGTTCATTTGATTTCACAACGATTTCTTCTGAACTATATGCACTTATTCCACAGGATAAAACGGACGTAGAAACAGCCAAAAAAGCGGTGGACTACGGCTATCCCGGTGTTGCCCCTATTCTGCCGGTGCTCATCTACTGGCTACAGGATCTTAACTGGCCGGTAGCGCAGGAGTTAACGCCGTTTTTAGCCAAAATTGGTGCCCCGCTAAAACAGCCAGTACTTGATGTGCTAAAAACTCAAGACTCGATTTGGAAATATTGGGTCGTCAGTGAATTAGTCGATACAACCGACCTACAACTGGCCAAAGCCATCGCCCCTGAGCTACAGCATTTGAAACTCAAAACGGCGGCGAGCGTCGACGAGGATGATATTAGCGTCAATTCAGCTATTGACGCGATTTTGCATAAACTCCAAACGCAACGCCCTTAGTTCCATCTGATATAGAGGTGGCGAAATTCAGTGTGTTTTTCGTCGCCTTTCTCTATTGTCTTTTCATTGATTCACTCCCCCACCTGTGATCCCCTTCCCAATTCTTATACAACCAGCCCTGTCGCTATCGCCTAAAATCCTTCACAATTAAGAAATTAATTCGTTGTTTTATCTACAAATACTTTTCTTCTCCACGTCCTTATTCCTTTAAATCACGCGTATAAAATCTATTTGCATATACTTGTCTATACAAGTATATGTTAATCAATAACAGCTTTTGTTAAACACTAGTTAACTAGTAAATCCTGATATCTGAACTGATAACGCGAAAGGAAAATAAAAGTGACTCTTCCAAACCGACTGCGTGAAATCGACATCCGCGCCCCGCGTGGTACTCAACTCAATGCCAAAAGCTGGCAGACCGAAGCGCCGTTGCGCATGCTGATGAATAATCTCGATCCTGAAGTGGCAGAAAACCCTCATGAATTAGTGGTTTATGGCGGCATCGGGCGCGCTGCACGCAACTGGGAGTGCTACGACAAAATCGTTGAAACACTGAAAAATTTAAACGACGACGAAACTCTGCTGGTGCAATCTGGCAAACCCGTTGGCGTATTCAAAACCCACAGCAGTGCACCGCGCGTATTGATTGCTAACTCCAATCTGGTACCACACTGGGCAACGTGGGAACACTTCAATGAGCTCGATGCCAAAGGCTTGGCTATGTACGGCCAAATGACCGCGGGCAGCTGGATTTACATCGGTAGCCAAGGCATCGTTCAGGGTACCTATGAAACGTTTGTGGAAGCAGGCCGCCAACATTACAACGGCGATCTGACCGGTCGTTGGGTTCTGACCGCAGGCTTAGGCGGCATGGGTGGCGCTCAGCCGTTAGCCGCAACCATGGCTGGGCTGACCTCATTAAACATCGAATGCCAGCAAAGCCGTATCGATTTTCGTCTGAAAACGGGCTACGTCGACGAACAGGCAACCGATCTGGATGACGCGCTGGCACGTATCAAACGTTATACCGAAGCGGGCAAAGCTATTTCTATTGCTCTGTGCGGCAATGCGGCAGAAATTCTGCCTGAATTAGTTCGTCGCGGGGTACGCCCAGACATGGTGACTGACCAAACCAGCGCGCACGACCCACTCAATGGCTATTTACCGAAAGGCTGGACATGGGAATCATATCGCGAGCGAGCGCAGGCCGAGCCTGCATTCGTGGTGAACGCTGCTAAAGAGTCCATGGCTGAGCACGTTGAAGCCATGCTGGCTTTCCAAAAGATGGGCATTCCTACCTTTGACTACGGCAACAACATCCGCCAGATGGCCAAAGAGATGGGCGTGACTCACGCTTTCGATTTCCCTGGTTTTGTCCCTGCTTATATTCGCCCACTGTTCTGCCGTGGCGTAGGTCCGTTCCGCTGGGCGGCATTGTCAGGCGATCCTGAAGATATCTTCAAAACCGATGCCATGGTTAAAGAACTTATTCCTGACGATGAACACCTGCATCACTGGCTGGATATGGCGCGTGAGCGCATTCATTTCCAAGGGCTGCCAGCGCGTATTTGCTGGGTTGGTTTAGGCCAGCGCGCTAAGTTAGGTTTAGCTTTCAATGAAATGGTTCGCAGCGGTGCGCTGTCTGCCCCTATTGTGATAGGTCGCGACCACTTAGACTCAGGCTCGGTTGCCAGCCCAAACCGCGAAACAGAATCCATGCAAGATGGATCGGACGCCGTATCCGACTGGCCACTGCTGAACGCATTATTAAACACCGCCAGCGGAGCAACATGGGTTTCACTGCATCACGGCGGCGGCGTGGGAATGGGCTTCTCTCAGCACTCTGGCATGGTTATCGTGTGTGATGGCACCGATGAAGCCGCTGAACGCATCGCCCGCGTACTGCACAACGATCCCGCCACCGGCGTGATGCGTCATGCGGATGCTGGCTATGAGATCGCCATTGAATGCGCACACGAGCAGGGATTAAACCTGCCAATGATTACCTCCGCTCAGGGGAAAAAATAATGTTCGAATTAATGCTTCAGCCGGGAAAAATCACCCTTAGCCAGCTGCGTGAAATCTATCATCATCCAGTACATATTCAGCTGCACAGCAGCGCACGTGAGCCAATTCGTCAAAGCGTGGCCTGCGTTGAGCGTATCGTGGCCGAAGGCCGTACCGCCTACGGCATCAACACCGGTTTTGGCCTGCTGGCTTCAACCCGTATTGAAACCTGCGATCTAGAAAACCTTCAGCGCTCCATCGTACTTTCACATGCGGCGGGTGTAGGCAGCGCTAACGATGACGCGATCGTACGCTTAATCATGGTGATGAAAATCAATAGCCTAGCGCGTGGCTTCTCGGGGATTCGTGAAGAAGTGCTGGATGCTTTGATTGCCTTGGTGAATGCCGAAGTGTATCCACATATTCCGGTAAAAGGCTCAGTCGGCGCCTCTGGAGATTTAGCCCCGCTGGCACATATGAGTCTGGTGCTGCTGGGTGAAGGCCAGGCACGCTATCAAGGGGAATGGCTACCCGCCACACAGGCGCTGGAGAAAGCCGGTTTAAAACCTATTCAACTGGCAGCCAAAGAAGGGTTGGCGCTACTTAATGGCACACAGGTTTCGACTGCCTATGCGCTACGTGGCCTTTTCGACGCAGAAGATATGTATGCCTCTGCGTTGGTGTGCGGCGGTTTAACCGTTGAAGCCGTGCTGGGTTCACGCAGCCCGTTTGACGCTCGTATTCACGACGTGCGTGGGCAAATTGGCCAAATCGACAGCGCCGCAGCCTACCGCCATCTGCTCGGTGAACGCAGCGAAGTGTCGGATTCCCATCACAACTGCGGAAAAGTGCAAGACCCCTACTCCTTGCGCTGCCAGCCACAGGTGATGGGAGCTTGCTTAACGCAAATCCGTCAGGCCGCTGCGGTGCTAGAAATTGAAGCTAACGCGGTTTCCGATAACCCGCTGGTCTTCGCTGAACAAAATGACGTGGTCTCCGGCGGCAACTTCCACGCCGAGCCAGTGGCCATGGCGGCGGATAATCTGGCCCTGGCGTTGGCTGAAATCGGCGCACTGTCTGAACGCCGAACCTCGCTGATGATGGATAAGCATATGTCACAGTTGCCGCCATTCTTGGTGAACAACGGCGGCGTTAACTCTGGCTTTATGATTGCTCAGGTCACTGCGGCAGCGCTAGCCAGCGAAAACAAAGCCCTCGCGCATCCTTCCAGCGTTGATAGTTTACCGACTTCCGCTAATCAGGAAGACCATGTTTCGATGGCACCGGCAGCGGGGCGTCGACTCTGGGAAATGGCAGAAAACGTGCGTGGGATTCTGGCTATTGAATGGCTTTCTGCCTGCCAAGGGTTAGATTTCCGCAACGGTTTAAAAACCAGTCCACGGTTAGAACAAGCACGTCAGCTGTTACGCGAAAGCGTGGCTTATTACGACAAGGATCGTTTCTTCGCCCCCGACATTGAAGCCGCCAGCCAGCTATTAGGTTCCGGTCAGCTCAAAGCGCTCATTCCTAGCGCGCTGCTGCCTAGCCAAGCCTAAGTCCTCTCTCATTATCTGCAAAAAGTAAGAGCACGCGGGGTATATATTCTATACCCTGCGTCGGTAATCTGTACCTGCCGACCAATATGACGGGATAAAACATGCAAAATAATAATGAAACATCGCCCCTGCAACCGCACAACACCTCGCACCTCAAACGTGGTCTGAACGCACGCCACATTCGTTTTCTGGCCTTAGGATCTGCCATCGGCACCGGTCTGTTTTACGGCTCTGCGGGCGCGATACAACTCGCCGGCCCCGCGGTTTTATTAGCCTACTTAGTGGGCGGGCTCGCTGTTTTCATGGTGATGCGCGCGCTAGGGGAAATGGCGGTACATCAGCCGGTATCCGGCTCTTTCGGTCACTATGCCAGCCGCTATCTTGGCCCCTTAGCCGGTTTCATCACCGGGTGGACATATACTTTTGAAATGGTGATTGTCGGCATGGCTGACGTCACGGCCTTCGGCATCTATATGGGGCTCTGGTTCCCCGATGTTTCCCAATGGATTTGGGTGCTCAGCATCGTGTGCTTTATCGGCGCGTTGAACCTGTGCAGCGTTAAAGTATTTGGCGAAATGGAGTTTTGGCTCTCGCTGATTAAAGTGGTCGCGATTATCGCCATGATCGTCGGCGGCGGCGCCATTATGATGTTTGGTTTCGGTCAGCATGAACAGGCAACGGGTTTTAGTAATCTGTGGCAGCACGGCGGATTTATGCCAAACGGCATTACCGGCGTCATCGCTTCGCTGGCTGTGGTGATGTTTGCCTTCGGTGGGATAGAAATTATCGGCGTAACGGCGAGCGAAGCCCGCGATCCGGCCAAGGTAATCCCTAAAGCCATCAATACAGTTCCAGTGCGTATTTTGCTGTTTTATGTCCTCACGCTGATGGTATTAATGGCGATTTATCCATGGAACAGCATTGGTCAGCATGGCAGCCCGTTCGTTGAAATCTTTAAAAGTCTGGGTATCAGTTCTGCCGCTCACGTCCTCAACGTAGTGGTCATCACCGCGGCAATATCGGCCATCAACAGCGACATTTTTGGCGCTGGTCGCATGATGTATGGCATGGCAAAAGATGGGCAAGCGCCTCAGTGCTTTACCAAATTAACCGCGGGCGGCGTGCCATGGATGACGGTTCTGGTGATGGCGATTGCACTGCTCACGGGCGTGGTGTTGAACTATCTGATTCCAGAAAAAGTCTTCTTGATTATTGCCTCTATTGCTACCTTTGCCACCGTGTGGGTATGGCTGATGATCCTGCTTTCTCAGGTTGCTATGCGCCGCCAGATGAGCAAAGAAGAAGTCGCCACGCTGAAATTTCCCGTACCGTTCTGGCCGTTAGCGCCAGCGTTAACCATCATCTTCATGGCCTTCGTTATTGCGCTGCTCGGATATTTTGAAGACAGCCGAGTTGCTCTCGCCGTAGGTGTGGTGTGGATGGCGCTGCTGACGTTGGCATGGTGGATTTGGGTGAGAAAACCGAAAGGTCAATCTGTGAATGGTTTTAATGCTGAAACTGAGGCGGATGTGTAGCTCATCAGCTAATACCTCCACCTAGCCTCCCCCTTCGCAGGGGAGGAGCAGAGCGAGTTAATGCAGGCATCACTAATCGGTTCCCTCCCCTGCCAAGGGGAGGGTTAGGGTGGGGTCTGTCTAAAGAACCTTACTCAAAAACGCTGCCGTGCGTGGATTCTTTGGCGCGGTGAAAATCTGCTCCGGCGTACCCCCTTCCTGAATAATACCCTGGTCGATAAATACCACACGGTCGGCAACCTCACGGGCAAAGCCCATTTCATGAGTCACGATCACCATCGTCATTCCTTCCAGCGCCAGCTTCTTCATCACTTCCAACACTTCGCCAACCAGCTCAGGATCAAGCGCAGACGTCGGCTCATCAAAAAGAATAATCGAGGGATCCATCGCCATAGAACGTGCTATTGCCACGCGCTGCTGCTGCCCGCCAGATAAACTAGCAGGCCATGCATCAATTTTGTCGAGCAGACCCACCTTATCTAGCAAAACCTCAGCGCGCTTGAGCGCATCGGCACGCGACATACCTTTCACCGACATCGGTGCCATAATCAGATTGTCTAACACCGTCATATGGGGGAACAGATTAAAACGCTGAAACACCATGCCAACGCTTTCGCGCATTTTATTTAAATTTGTTTTAGGGTTATGAACGTCAAAACCATTAACCGACACTTCGCCGCCGTCTGGTTTTTCTAGAGCATTGAGGCAGCGTAAAAAAGTACTTTTCCCCGATCCCGACGGGCCAATAATGCAAACCACTTCCTGTGGTTTGATATCGCAAGAGATCCCACGCAGTACGTGCGTTTCACCAAATTGCTTCTGCAAATTATCAACGTGAATCACTTTTGCTCAACCTCTTTTCCATATGTTGCACCAGCAGCGACAGGATGAACGTTAGCATCCAGTAAATCACTGAAATCGTTAGGTAGGGTTCCCAGTAAGTCGCATATGCGCCAGACACGGTACGTGCAGCGTACGCAAGATCGGCCAAGCCAATAGCGGAAGCCAGTGAAGAGTCTTTAACGATAGCAATCGCGTTATTTCCTAACGGCGGGAGGATCCTGCGAAACGCCTGCGGCAAAATGACTTTGCGCATGGTTTTACCCCAGCTCATGCCGAGTGCGCGCGAAGCCTCCATTTGGCCGTGATCGATAGATTGAATACCCGCACGGAAAATTTCGGACACATAAGCGCCAGCATTAAGCGTAATCGCCACAATACACGAGAGGAATGCGCCATAGTCTGAGCGCAGCATACGGGCAAAATCTACGGACATCAGCCCGCTCGTCACCAAAACACCGTCGCGCGGGTTTATCAACAGAGGAACAAGGGCAAAATGCACCACCATAATCTGTACAAACAACGGTGTGCCGCGGAAAGCGCTCACGTAGACACGGACAGGCCATTGTACAAAATAACGCAACACGAAGCGCCACGGGCCATTTTCAGCCTTAGCCATTCTTCCTAAGCCTAAGGTTAATCCCCAAAGCGTGCCTAAAATCACACAGATAATGGTGCATTTAATGGTCATCCACGCGCCTTCAGCAAACAGCGGGGCATATTCCTGAATGATTTCCCAACGGAATCCGGTCATACAACTTTCCTGTTTATTGCATTTTTTCTATTTATGACAGCAAGTTATAACAGCTATACCGGCTGCGCCCAGTCCATGAGCGCAACCCGCAGCGTTTACTTTTCAGGCAGCGTTGGAACGTTCGCGTCAAACCATTGGGTATAAATCTTGGCATAGGTCCCGTCGGCCACAATTTTCTTCAGGCCGGCATTAATTTTATCGAGTAATTCTTGGTTGCCTTTTGCCACGGCGATACCAAAATACTGGCGTTCAAATTTGCTATCGGGAACCAGTTTGAATTCTTTCTCTGGATGATTTTTAATGTAGTACTTCACCACGCCCACATCGCCAACCGCCGCGCCTAGACCATCCTCATACAACTCTTGCAGCATCAGCGGCGTATTGTCGAAACGCTTAATATCAGTGCTGTTTTTGCCTAGCACTTCAGACACCACAATGTCGCCGGTGCTGGAGTTCACCACCCCAACCTTCTGCCCTTTCAGCGCATTAACCGAATCTACTTTTGAGCCATTCGGTACCACGATAGATTGTTCGGCAGGGAAATAAGGCGCGGAGAAGTCGACCATCTGCTGGCGCTTATCGGTAATGGTAATGCCTGAAATAATAATGTCGCGATCGCCTGAGTTTAGCGTGGCGAAAATGCCTTCCCACGGCGTATTGACCAGTTTGATATCAAACCCTTCAGCCTTTGCAACCGCTTTGATGATATCGATATCAAAACCTTCCAATTGCTTCTGGCTATTTTCAAACTCAAATGGACGGTAGGTACCACCAGAGCCCACAACGTAGGTTTGTTGTGCAGCAAAAGAGCTCCCCATCATTGCAGCCATAAAACAGCCAACCAAAACCATTTTCTTCAACATGTCTTTTCCCCTGACGTAAGATATTTTATTTATGCAGTTTTAATGCATAAAAATACACAACAAAGCATACCAACTCAATACCATTGCGAATAAAATTTTACTCCCAGCATAAAAATTCAATCTAACGTCACAATTAAGCATCAGTTGTTGCAGGGACTCATAATTCTAGTGAGAGATCTTATAAAGATACGCAAAGACTATTTTTTATACGGAATTAGATGGCATAAAAGAGAGGAGAAACGGCGGTGATAAAGACATAACTTTACGCTTTATCGAACACGTTGAGATATCGATTACAAAATAAGCAGAGTTTTTGTGGCATAGTACTTCTAGGTTTTGACAAAAAGGAGTGCATATGTTCCCAGAGTATCGAGATCTTATCTCAAGACTGAAAACAGAAGACGTCCGTTTTGCCACGCTCTTTCATGAGCACAACCAGTTGGATCACACGATTCGAAGGGCTGAAAACCGGCCAGGAGCCCCGTTTGATGAACAAATTGCAGGATTGAAACGAGAGAAGCTTAGATTGAAAGACGAGCTTTATAAAATCCTGCGATCGTATGAAGATGAAGCAACAACCTGATAGTTAGTCGTGTTGTTTTCTTCTGCATACAAAATACCGAATAAAAAAAACCCGCTCATGAGCGGGTTTTTTAATGAAGTCGTTTTTAATTAAAAAAACGTGCTCAGTAACGAATTACTGACCTTTAACTTCTTTCAGACCGTTGAATGGTGCTGGGGTGCCTTGTGCAGCCAGAGCTTCTTCGATACGAATCAGCTGGTTGTATTTAGCAACACGGTCAGAACGGCTCATAGAACCAGTTTTGATTTGGCCTGCAGCAGTACCAACAGCCAGGTCAGCGATGGTAGCATCTTCAGTTTCACCTGAACGGTGAGAGATAACTGCAGTGTAACCAGCGTCTTTAGCCATTTTGATTGCAGCCAGAGTTTCGGTCAGAGAACCGATCTGGTTGAATTTAATCAGGATGGAGTTAACGATACCTTTTTCGATACCTTCTTTCAGGATCTTGGTATTGGTTACGAACAGATCGTCACCGACCAGCTGGATTTTGTCGCCCAGTACTTTAGTCTGGTATGCGAAGCCATCCCAGTCAGATTCGTCCAGACCGTCTTCGATAGAAACGATTGGGTAATCTTTGGTCAGGTTTTCCAGGAAGTGGGTGAATTCTTCAGAGGTGAAAGCTTTGTTGCCTTCGCCAGCCAGAACGTATTTACCGTCTTTGTAGAATTCAGATGCAGCACAGTCCATAGCCAGAGTAACGTCTTTACCCAGCTCGTAGCCTGCTGCTTTAACCGCTTCAGCAATAACAGCCAGCGCTTCTGCGTTAGAACCCAGGTTTGGCGCGTAGCCACCTTCGTCACCAACAGCAGTGTTCATACCTTTAGACTTCAGAACTTTAGCCAGGTTGTGGAACACTTCAGAACCGATGCGAACCGCTTCTTTCAGAGTTTTAGCGCCAACAGGCTGGATCATGAACTCTTGGATATCAACGTTGTTGTCGGCATGTTCGCCGCCGTTGATGATGTTCATCATAGGCAGAGGCATAGAATATTTGCCTGGAGTGCCGTTCAGTTCAGCGATGTGCGCATACAGCGGCAGGCCTTTAGAGGCAGCAGCAGCTTTAGCAGCAGCCAGAGAAACAGCCAGAATAGCGTTAGCGCCAAACTTGGATTTGTTTTCTGTACCATCAAGATCGATCATGATCTTATCGATGTTAGCCTGGTCTTTCGCATCTTTACCCATAACCGCCTGAGCGATTGGGCCGTTTACAGCGGCAACGGCTTTCAGTACGCCTTTACCCATGAAACGGGATTTGTCACCGTCACGCAGTTCCAGCGCTTCACGGGAACCCGTTGAAGCACCTGATGGTGCAGCAGCCATACCGACAAAGCCGCCTTCCAGATGAACTTCAGCTTCTACAGTTGGGTTTCCGCGTGAGTCGATGATTTCGCGACCAATGACTTTAACGATTTTGGACATTAGGTTTTCCTCGATACAAGTTAAACTAAAAACTCCAGACGACAGGCGCGAAACCGATGCTTCGCGCCTACCAGTATATTCACTTATTTTGCCTGACGCTTCTGGTACTCACCGGCCGCTTTCACAAAACCAGCGAACAACGGATGTCCATCACGCGGCGTAGAAGTAAACTCTGGGTGGAACTGAGAGGCGACAAACCATGGGTGGTTTGGCAGCTCAATGATTTCCACCAGCTTGTTATCCGCAGAACGGCCGGTCACACGCAGACCCGCAGCTTCAATCTGTTTCAACAGCATGTTGTTTACTTCATAGCGATGGCGATGACGTTCAACGATAGTGGGTGAACCGTACATCTGACGAACCAAACTTCCGTCGGCCAGATTACATTGTTGTCCACCTAAACGCATCGTGCCACCTAGGTCGCTTTCTTCTGTACGTACTTCTACGTTGCCTTCTTCGTCACGCCATTCTGAAATCAGCGCAACCACTGGATATTTGCAGTCTGGTACAAACTCGGTTGAGTTCGCATCAGCCATGCCTGCCACGTTACGGGCAAACTCCATCAGAGCAACCTGCATACCCAAGCAAATGCCCAGATATGGAATATTGTTTTCACGCGCATAGCGTGCGGTAGCGATTTTGCCTTCGATACCACGGTAGCCAAAGCCGCCCGGTACCAAGATCGCATCCAAACCTTTCAGCAGTTCAACGCCTTTGGTCTCTACGTCTTGCGAATCGATAAGCTTGATGTTCACGGTAACGCGATTTTTCAGGCCGCCGTGCTTCAATGCTTCGATAACAGACTTATAGGCATCCGGTAATTCGATGTATTTACCGACCATACCGATGGTCACTTCACCACCAGGATTGGCTTCTTCGTAAATCACCTGTTCCCATTCTGCCAGATTTGCTTCAGGACAGTTTAAGCTGAATCGTTTACAAATGTAATCATCAAGTCCCTGAGATTTCAAGAGGCCTGGGATTTTATAAATAGAATCAACGTCTTTCAGAGAAATAACTGCTTTCTCAGGAACATTACAGAATAGCGCAATTTTTGCGCGCTCATTCGCAGGAACAGCACGATCTGAACGACAAATCAGCACATCAGGCTGAATACCGATAGACAGAAGCTCTTTTACAGAGTGCTGAGTAGGCTTAGTTTTCACTTCGCCAGCCGCCGCCAGATACGGCACCAAAGTCAGGTGCATATACATGGTGTGCTCGCGACCCACTTCTACCGCCATTTGGCGAATAGCTTCGAGGAATGGCAAGGATTCGATATCACCGACGGTACCGCCGATCTCAACCAGAACCACATCGTGACCTTCGCCACCTTCAAGGATGCGTTCTTTGATTGCATTAGTGATATGAGGAATAACCTGAACGGTCGCGCCCAGATAATCGCCACGACGCTCTTTACGCAGCACGTCGGAATAGATACGGCCGGTGGTAAAGTTATTGCGACGGGACATTTTGGTACGGATGAAACGCTCGTAATGACCTAAATCCAGATCGGTTTCTGCGCCGTCTTCGGTGACGAAAACTTCCCCGTGCTGGATAGGGCTCATCGTGCCCGGATCGACGTTGATGTACGGATCCAGTTTCATCATGCTTACGTTGAGGCCACGGGCTTCAAGAATAGCCGCCAGGGAGGCTGCGGCAATGCCTTTACCCAGAGAGGATACAACCCCGCCGGTCACAAAAATATAATTAGTTGTCATGCTGAACCTGAGAGTTAGGTTTAAAGACGATGGAAGAACCAAGACGGGACAGTAGTATACCCGAACCTTTCATTTGCCACAAACGATCTCAACGCCTAAGTCACATTTGTTTAGGGTAAAAGGTATGACTAAAATCATTTAAGCCTTAAATTACAACTGGATAAAAATTTCATTGGTAAAAAAAACCTGTAAACCAACGATAGGCGGTGAAATTTGTTAAAACATACGACAACTCTCGTTATCGCTTCCATCGATGAATCATGAGTGACATGAATTAAGCTCTAGCGCCAAATATCTTTTAATTTCAAAACAGCACGTTCGATGGCGCTCTCACTCACTCCCGCAAACCCCAGAATAAGACCGTAGTGGTTAGCGTTCTCTTCCGACTCCGGCAGCCATAACGAACTTAAGGGGGTTATCTCAATGCCCTCACTCATGGCCTGCGCCACCAGCGTTTGTTCGCGTTCAAAATTGGGCAACCGGATGGTTACTTGTAAACCCGATGCCACCTCCGGCATTGAACCTATATGGCTAAGGTGCTGACACCATGACTTTAGCAACGCATCGCGCCGTAGCTGACCAGCCCTGCGCATCCGGCGAATATGCGGCTGAAAGTGACCCTCAGCAATAAAATCAGCCATCACCCGCTGATCGTTGATCGGCGGCTGACGACTAGCCATCGTGCGCAATAGTGTGAGCTGTGATACCAACTGTGGAGGTGCCACCATGTAGCCCAAACGTAATCCGGGGTACATGACTTTAGAAAATGAACCGATATAAATCACGCGGTTACTTTGATCAAGTGCAGCCAATGGCATCAACGGGGTGCCGCTATAACGATACTCACCGTCATAATCATCCTCTAAAATCCATGCTTCTCGCTCTATTGCCCAATTCAGCAGTTCTAATCGACGGGGTAATGACATGGTGACCCCCGTTGGATATTGGCAAGAGGGGCATACATAGGCCATTTTAGCTTTAGGGATCTGCGCGAGCTGATGCGTTAGTAGCCCATCGTCATCAACGCCTACGGCGTTAATGTGCACCCCTAAACATGAGAATGCCCCAGCAGCAGCCCAATAGCAGGGGTTTTCCATCACAACTTCATCTTCAGCCCTCAACAACATCGCCGCAGACACCATGATGGCTTGCTGTGCCCCAAGTGTGACTAGAATTTGTGCAGGATCGCACGCCAATCCGCGTGCACTTCGCAAATAGTGGGCAATCAATTCTCGAAGCTGTATATCACCGGCAGGATCGCCATACCCCATATGCTGAATCGGTTCTCTACGCCAAAAACGGTTCTGTAAACGGGACCAAGTTTCAAAGGGAAACAAATCCAGCGCCGGTAACCCAATACGAAAGGCTGAAGGCAAACCGTCATGCACGATATGACGGTTAAATTGCTGTGCAATCGGCAGACGGAGCCCTGCATGAAGTGGCGGGTTTAAGGGAGGTGATGGTTGGGCCTGCCCCCGAGTGCCACTGCCTGCTAAAGTGATATAGGTACCATCGCCCACTCGGGTTTCAAGAAATCCATCAGCAAACAGTCGTTCATAGGCATTCATCACGGTATTGCGCGAAACGCCTAGCATCTTCGCTAACTCCCTCGTTGCCGGTAGCTTACTGCCGCCACATAGCGGCTCACTGGCAATAAGCTCTCGTAACAACAGATACAACTGCTGGCTGCGTTTTCGTCCTGCCTCAAGTTTTATTCCTGTGAGCTGAAGCTGCAAATACGCGGATGAGTTTGACAACAAATTGGCACCTTAAAATCACACCATTTTGGCTCTTTTATACAACCAATAAGCCTCCTAGCATAGCCAAATTAAATTTGCCTATGCTTTGGTTAAAACAAAGGGCAGATCCGATTAGCTCAATATTTACAGGCCAATATCTGATGACAAACCAAACCGTAATATACGCAGCAAAAAAAATTATCACGATGTGCCCTTCTCAACCCGAAGCCTCACACGTTGCCGTTCGTGATGGAAAAATTTTAGCCGTCGGCACATTGGAAGAGCTGGAAGGCTGGGGCGAATACACGCTCGATAACACCTTTGCGAATAAAATTGTGATGCCAGGGCTTATTGAGGCCCACTCCCACGCCACCGGCGGCGGTATGTGGCAATTCCCTTATGTTGGATATTACGATCGCCCTGACTATACGGGAAAAATCTGGCAAGGATGCCGGTCGTTCGACGAAGTGGTCACCGCGTTACAGGCCATCGAACGCACCATGACCGATCCCCATGCGCCGCTGATCGCCTGGGGCGTAGATCCCATTTATTTTGGCAGCGAGAAACTTGGCCGCCAGCATCTGGATAAAGTCTCCACCACCCGTCCAGTTGCAGTGATCCACATGAGCATCCATTTGATGGGGGCCAACACCTGTGCTCTGCATGACTGTGGAATTTTTGATGACAGCGCCATTGAAGGCGTAGTCAAAAATGAAGATGGCACATTGCATGGTGAGCTCGTAGAGTTCGCGGCGATGGGGCCGATTCTCGACAAATATGGCTTCTGGGATGCACTTACCACTGAACAAGCGATCCGTAATTTTGGTCAAGAAGCTTTCCGTGCTGGTTGCACCAGCGCAGCAGACATGGGACTAACCGATTTCAGCAATCCAGAACTCACCGCGAACTACATTCGTATGACGCGGGAAAACAGTTTCCCTATTCGCTTGCTAGTCGCTTATGGCCCTCCGTTTGTGAAAAAGCCGTTTGTTGAGGCCATTGAGTTCGCTTCAGATGTAATGAAACACGGCCATGAAAAAATGCTCTTCGGTCCAATGAAAATCTTTTTAGATGGCTCTATTCAAGGTGGCTCTGGCCGTATGTTATCACCCGGCTATTACAAAACGGGACATAACGGCGCTTGGAACGCCACGCCACAAGTTGTTGAACAACAGGTCTATGAGATTATGTCTCGTGGTTATCAGGTTCATTGCCATTGTAACGGTGACGAAGCGTCTGAAGCCTTCATTCAGGCAGTCGAAAAAACGCTTAACCGGATCCCTGCAGCCAATCACCGAGCCACCATGCAGCACGCTCAGATGCTGCGAGAGGATCAGTTTAAACGCATCAAAAGTCTGGGCATGTGCGTGAATTTTTTCAGTAACCATATCTACTATTGGGGCGACCAGCATTACGCAAAAACCATGGGACCAGAACGCGCCAACCGCATGGACGCCTGTGGTAGCGCCGTACGTCACGGCATTCCATTTGCCTTCCACAGCGACTGTGGTATCACACCAATTAACCCACTATTTACCGGCTGGTGTGCCGTCAACCGCGTTACTGCCAGCGGTAGAGTGCTGGGCGAAAAAGAGAAAATCAGCGTCGCTGAGGCTCTACATGCCATGACAGTCGGTGCGGCCTATACGATGAAAGTCGACCATCTCATCGGCAGCATCGAATGCGGGAAATACGCCGACTTCACGATCCTTGAACAAGACCCACTCGCTATTGAACCGATGAAGCTTAAAGACATTGGGATTTGGGGAACCGTACTGGGCGGGCGCTTACAGCCAATTCAAAACTAAGCAATACGCGGTCTTTCTTACCTTTTTCACCTCATACCGGCCTGCACAGCAGGCTGGCTAACGGCTTGCGCCCTAAATTTACCTTTAAAGGTTATAACTATGTCCTCAATCGCAACACCCGCGGTTGCCAACACTGCTGATTCATCAACGACCATCAAATGGCTACCACTGCTGGTTTTATGCCTAGCTCAGCTCTCAACATCTGGCGACAACGCCACACTGAGCATCGCCACGGGTGCATTGGTTAAAGATCTTCACGCATCAATGGATCTCATCAACATAGCCAACGCCATGTATTCATTAGCCGCCGGTTCACTCATGGTGGCCGCAGGGATGATTGGTCTTATCATTGGGTGGAAAAAGACCTTCCGTATCGGTTGTTCATTGCTCTTTTTAGCTGAACTCACCGCCTTTTTCTCTCCTAATATGGAAGTCTTCACCTACGGAGCTCGCCTACTCTCCGGCGTTGGTGGCAGTTTCATGATCCCCTCAGTTTTAGGACTTATCGCGAGCAATTATAAAGGTTCACAGCAGGCCGTTGCCTTTGGTGCAATCGGTGCTGCCAGCGGAGTCTCTTTTGCAGCCGGCCCCATTATCTGTGGTTTATTAGTCGATCACATGGGCTGGCGTACCGCATTCGCCGCCATTGCTGGCTTATGCATTGTTATCTTTGCTGGCTCATTTTTAGTTCCTACACCAGCCAAACCAGAGCGTAAGGTAAAATTCGATGCGTTAGGCGTGCTACTTACCGTTGTTGGGTTGTTTAGCGTGATCCTCGGCTTCCTAAAAGTGTCAAGTTGGGGACTGTTTACACCATTCAATGCGCCGTTCACCGTTGCAGGCCTTAGCCCTGCGCCGTTCTTAGTATTATTCGGGCTGGTTGTGTTAGCCGTTATGCTGAAATGGGAACGCTATCGCGAAGCAAAAGTGGGAAGTGCACTGATACCGATGTCATTTTTAGCTACCCCACAGGTACGTAACGGTTTATACCTCACCGCGTTTATCTTTTTGGCCTATGGTTCTGGCATCTTTGTCACCGTCAGTTTTGTGCAGGTGGTTGCAGGACTCAACGGTATTCAAACCGGATTAATGATTTTACCTTTCGCTCTCGGCGTGGTTTTTTTCTCTCTTGGCCTACCGGTCATCTACAAAAATGCCAATCCTAAACGCCTCTGTCAGGCTGCATTATTAATCGGCACGCTAGGATCTATTTTATGTATTTTTGGGTTCCAGCCCTCTGATTATTCAACAATCGTACCTGTCGGTATGTGTTTGATTGGTATCAGCATGGGCACCATTTCCGCCTATTCAAGCTATATCGTAACTAGTGGTCTTCCTCCACGCGATGCCCAACAATCGGGTGGCGTACAAGCAACGTCACGTAACGTTGGGCAAGCTATCGGCGTTGCCGTTTGCGGCATGGTAATGCTCACCACCGTCACCATGGCCGTTCAAGGGGCCGCGCGTAGCGACGATCATTTATCCATCGATACTCGCACCAAAGTCTCTGAAATCACCGTAATTCCCTACCTAAGCGATAATGCTTTTACCAAGCTAATGTTAGATCACGGAATTACACAGGGGGATGTTCCGGCGCTCAGCGAGGTTTACAAAACTGCGCGTCTGAACGCGACTCGAGCAGGCATGGTCGCGACAGCCATAATGACGCTGCTGTTTTTATTCGGCACACGCAACCTCCCTACTCGGACAAAGGGCAACCAGCCGGATGGGCAAACTGATGATAAGAAAAAGAAACAGGCAGCACGCTAATAATCTTTAGCCGTTGTTTGCCTCGTTAACGCACACCTCTGCAAGGAGGTGTGCGTTTTGGTATTTTCCGCACCGGAGAATTTTCATGTTAAAAACAGCCCCGATCAACACACGCGGTATTTGGCTGCCACTCATCGTGCTCTGTATGGCACAATTTCTGGCCTCTGCCGATAACGTCACGCTCAGTATTGCCACACACGCCTTAATGCACGATCTTGGCGCATCAATGGCGCAAGTTAGTGCGGCTAACACCATGTATCCGCTAATTGCAGGCACCTTTATGATTGCAGGTAGTATGCTGGGCGGTGTTCTCGGCTGGCGCAGAACATTCCGTATTGGATGCGCAATTTATTTATTAGGCGAACTGTGCGCCACACTTGCCCCCTCTATTTCGTTCTTTATCTGGGCAGCGCGCATTCTGGCAGGAATTGGGGGGAGTTTTATGATCCCTTCCGTCTTCGGCCTAATCACTGGACTCTATCAAGGGCGCGATCGCGCGATGGCCTTTGGGGCGCTCGGTGCAGCCAGTGGCGTTTCCTTTGCTTTAGGGCCGATTATTTGCGGTATGCTACTGGATACACTCGGCTGGCGCTGGGCATTTTCCGTGATGGGAGGGCTGCTCGTCATTATTCTGCTGCTTTCTGCACTTATTGATGAACCAGCCAAAAGCAACCAGCCATTACATTTTGATTTTCCTGCTTTTATTCTCTCAACCATCGGCTTATTTTTAGTCATCTTTGGCATTTTGCAAATCTCTAACTGGGGGCTATTTGCACCTTTTAATCCGCCTTTCACACTGTTTGGTTTAAGCCCTGCCCTATTTTTAGTTTTAGCAGGTATTCTGGTCTTAATCATAATGCTACGTTGGGAAAAAACGCACGAAGCCCGCACCGGTAGCGCACTCATTCCACATGCTTTTTTACATACCCCACAGGTGCGTGCCGGTCTCTATCTCACCGCTTATATCTTTTTTGCCTACAGCTCAGGAATTTTTGTGGTAGTGAGTTTTGCTCAGGTGGTTAGCGGGTTAACGGCGATTCAAACCGGCCTACTCATAGTGCCGTTTGCTATTTGCCTTGCTGGATGTTCTTTAGGATTGCCACTTTTCATCCACCAGCGTAATGCACGTAGGCAGTGCAGAGTTGGGCTAATTCTCGGCATTATAGGCGCAGCGGTTACCGCCGCCGGTATTGGAGTGCATAGTTTTAACAGATCATTGATTATTGTCGGGCTTTGTTTTATCGGTTCCAGCATGGGAGTGATTGCAGCCAACGCGCCATATTTGGTCACCAGTGCATTACCGGAAAAAGAGGCTCGCCAGTCAGGCGGAATTCAGTCTGCCGCCCGTGATATTGGTCAAGCGCTTGGTGTAGCGTTGGTGAGTACGGTCATGCTTACTACGCTTACGTTTAGCATGAAACACCGAATCGCAGACATCACCGTCACACCTCAGACCCGCATTACCATACAAAATATGACCGTGTTTCCCTATCTCAGCGATCAAGGATTCAGCAGCCTGTTAGTGCAGTCTGGAGCAACCAAACAAGACTTACCCACTATCACCAAGCTTTACCAACAATCTCGAGCCCGTGTTAGCCAAGCAGGTCTACTGGCTATGGCACTAATGACGTTGCTGTTTCTACTAGGCACACGAGGAATTTTGCAACCAGATGGTAAAAAATAGAGTGGCGAGGAATTATCTGCCTGTACGGCAGTGAACATGTCGGTTGATCTCCACGTGTTACTTGAATTTTTCTAAGCTGCCTGTACGGCAGTGAACAGTCAAGGCGAGGGGATGCAGCTCGACGGCAATTTCTAAGCTGCCTGTACGGCAGTGAACCATGGCTCTGCTGAGTCACGCTCTCGGATGTAGTTTCTAAGCTGCCTGTACGGCAGTGAACATGTACTTTACGAAGCCGCCGTAGATGGACATTTTCTAAGCTGCCTGTACGGCAGTGAACAGCTGGACAGGGTTCGACAGGCTCACTGGATGTTTCTAAGCTGCCTGTACGGCAGTGAACTAAGGCACATCAACACCACCGGCGCTTTCCTCTTTCTAAGCTGCCTGTACGGCAGTGAACGTCAGCGGCGGTAAAGCGACTGTTCAGCCAACTTTCTAAGCTGCCTGTACGGCAGTGAACCTTGGGAATTTCACCCAATGCTATTAGTCAGTTTTCTAAGCTGCCTGTACGGCAGTGAACCAAGGCCCCGCACATGCGTGGCTTTTTATCGATTTCTAAGCTGCCTGTACGGCAGTGAACTATCTCTCCCCACGTTCCCCATTCTCCGTACTTTTCTAAGCTGCCTGTACGGCAGTGAACTGCCGGGTAAATCTGTTCACGTATTTGTGGCTTTTCTAAGCTGCCTGTACGGCAGTGAACTGCTGGATTTTATGACTAGCTGAGTGAAAATAAAGCGATTTCGCGCAATAAATTCAAAATACCCTTTTTCTGCGCGTTATTCTCAGCCTGTTTAAAATCAATCAGTTACTAGTAGGCAGAAAAAAAAGGCTAACGCAGCACGTCAGCCTTTTTCACTTTAACCAACGCGATTTTGACTATTTACCTTCAGCCTTTTTCACCTGCTGCCAATGCGCTTCCATTTCGTCAAGCGTGGCTTCTTCCATGGTTTTGCCCGAGGCGCGCACTGCATCTTCTACTGCACGGAAACGACGTTCAAATTTGCGGTTGGCTGCCTGTAGGGCGTTTTCAGCTTTATGGCCTAAGTGACGCGATAAATTCACCGTTGCAAACAGCAGATCGCCAATTTCTTCGCCTAGCTTTTCCTCATCCACCACCGCCTGCTGCGCTTCATCCATCACTTCGTCGATCTCCTCATACACCTTGCCTAATACGGGGCCAAGCGTATCCCAATCAAATCCCACTGCCGCGCAGCGTTTTTGGATTTTATAGGCCTTCATCAGCGCAGGTAGCGCATTTGGAATATCGTCCATCGATGAACTGAGATCTTTTTCAGCACGTTCCTGCGCCTTACGCTGTTCCCAGCGAGCTAGCGATGCTTCGGCGCTTTCGGTATGTTCGGCAGCAAAGACATGCGGATGGCGGCGTTCTAACTTATCGCTGATGGCATTACACACATCGTCAAAGTTAAACAGCCCTTGTTCCTGCCCCATCTGTGCATAAAACACTACCTGAAATAACAGGTCGCCCAGCTCTTCGCGTAAGTCACTGAAATCTTCACGCTGAATCGCGTCAAGCACCTCATAAGTTTCTTCAAGCGTATAGGGCGCAATCGTGGCAAAAGTCTGCTTCTGATCCCACGGGCAGCCGCGTTCTGGGTCGCGCAGGGTTTGCATGATGGTCAGCAGGCGTTGCATCGGGGAGGAATTCATAGTGCAGCTCTCAGGTATAAAAAATAACCGCCGCAGAATGCGGCGGTTTCTATGCTGACTATCTTACGGATTTAAGCGGCAGGGATAAAGTCACCGTTTTGGCGCGCCACCAGCGTCAGAATGCTGTATAGCGCCACCGGTTGCTGATGCTGATTGAGCACCTGCACATCCCATACCACCACACCATGCGGTTTATCTTCAGCGGTTTTCTGGGCTTTTTTGATTTTTTTCTTGCAGGTTAAGCGCACCTGAATGGTATCGCCGATTTTCACCGGCTCAATAAAGCGCAGGTTTTCCATGCCGTAGTTAGCAATCACCGGTCCTACGCCCGGATCGACAAACAGGCCTGCCGCCGCTGACACCACAAAATAACCATGCGCCACGCGCTCACCAAACAAGGATTCCGCCGCGCCAATTTTATCCATGTGGGCATAGAAATGGTCACCGCTCAGGCAGCCAAAATTCACAATATCCGCTTCGGTGATCGTGCGACGTGCGGTCAGCAGGCTTTCACCAATCGCCAACTGTTCGAAATATTTTCGGAATGGATGGACCTGCTCTTCCACCACATCTGCGCCACGCACCCATTCACGGCCAATCGCCGCCAGCATGGTTGGGCTTCCCTGAATCGCGGTGCGCTGCATGTAGTGTTTGACCGCACGTAAGCCACCCAGCTCTTCCCCTCCACCGGCTCGCCCTGGGCCTCCATGTACCAGCATGGGCAACGGTGAACCATGGCCGGTGGATTCTGCGGCCGCATGGCGATCCAAAATCAGCATACGCCCATGAGCACATGCCGTTGCGCGGATAATTTTCGCCGCCGTCTGCTCATCCGCAGTCACCAACGATCCGGCTAAACTTCCCTGCCCCAGCAACGCTAACTCAACCGCTTGCTCAGCGTTTTGATACGGCATCAGCGTAGCCACGGGGCCGAAGGCTTCGGTGCCATGCACGGCCTGATGCGTGAAAGGGTCGGCACAGTAAAGCAGCGTCGGAGGATAAAATGCACCGTTTTCAGCACCGCTTCCGGTTAATTGCAGCGCCGAAAGCGAGCCACCGCACAAAGGCTCACAGCCGTTACGCAGCAGATAATCGACTTTTTGTTGCACGTCATCACGCTGTTCAAGATTGACCAATGCGCCCATACGTACATCGGGGTGCGCAGGATCGCCCACCGTGACACCGCCCAAACGTTTAAGCAACGCTTGCTGAACGGCGTCCATCTGCGCTGCGGGCACAATGACACGACGAATAGCGGTACACTTTTGCCCCGCTTTTGTGGTCATTTCTCGCACCACTTCTTTAATGAAAATCGCGAATTCAGGCATCTCTGGCGTGACATCTTCGCCTAAAATGCAACAGTTGAGCGAGTCGGCTTCCATGGTGAAGGCGATGGATTTTTGTAATAAGCGGGGATGTGAACGCAGCTTCTGGCCAGTTTGGGCAGAACCGGTGAAAGTCACCGCATCCTGATAGTCTAAGTGCTCAAAGATATCGCCGACGCCGCCGCAGATGAGCTGCAACGCCCCTTCAGGCACCAGTCCACTCTCAATAATCAGTTTAACCATCGCCTGAGTGAGCTGTGCCGACGCCGTAGCCGGTTTGATAATTGCAGGCATTCCCGCCAGCCACGTTGGTGCTAGTTTTTCCAACATTCCCCAGCAAGGAAAGTTAAACGCGTTGATGTGCAGCGCCACGCCGGGACGAGACGTTATGACATGACGGGCGGCAAACTGTGATTGCTTGGAGAGAGGAATTAATTCGTCTTCGGGCCAAAGGGTATCGTCGGGAAGCTCGCGCCCAGCCAAGCCCGCATAGGCAAACAGCGTCGCAATACCGCCTTCAATATCCACCCAACCATCACCCCGCGTAGCTCCGGTTTCAGCCGAAATCTGATACAGCGATTCTTTGTGAGCCAGCAGGTGCTTGGCTACCGCTTTCATCATTTGCGCTCGCTGTTGGAAGGTCATCGCAGCCAACGCTTTGCCGCCGTGCTGGCGCGCATAGTCCAAGCTTTCAGCCAACGGTAAGCCATCAGAACACACCTGATACAGCGCTTCACCGCTCACAGCATGGTGGATCGCTCGCTCTTTGCCCTGCCCATATGCCCAGACACCTGAAATATAACTGGTTAACTGCTGCATCCTATCCTCCAAGCTTCACTTTGTGACTAAGTATTTACTCAAGGTGTATCACATTATTTTAGTTACCCGCCACTCATTAATTTAACAAAATAGAAACACATCGCATTTTAAAAAAGCACCCGTTGATATAGACAAACCTTTACAAGAAAACAATTTATTGTTTTTAAACAATTAAAAATAAAACCCTGTGACCTGTACGACAAATGCGCACAATAGGTGTTTGATCTTTTTGTTATCAGAATGTAGCTTTTGAGTTATTGAAAGTGATTCACAATTTAAATTAAAGCTTAAAATATCCGAATCATTAAGTGAGGAAGCAATGACCCAAAAAGCTCAACATCAGGCGCTATTCGAGGCAAAAATTGCCGCAGATACGTCGATAGAAGCCAAAGACTGGATGCCAGATGCCTATCGGCAAAACCTCATCCGTCAAATTGGTCAGCATGCGCATTCAGAAGTCATCGGGATGCTGCCAGAAGCCAACTGGATCACTCGAGCCCCCAGCCTACGCCGTAAAGCCGTGCTGCTGGCGAAAGTGCAGGATGAAGCAGGACATGGTTTGTATCTGTACAGCGCTGCGGAAACGCTGGGCTGTTCACGCCAAGACATCTACCAAAAGATGCTCGACGGCAAAATGAAATACTCCTCGATCTTCAATTACCCAACCCCGAGCTGGGCTGACGTGGGCGTCATCGGCTGGCTGGTTGACGGTGCCGCTATCGTTAACCAAGTGGCTTTGTGCCGTGCCTCCTATGGCCCCTACGCTCGCGCCATGATCAAAGTCTGTAAGGAAGAAAGCTTCCATCAGCGTCAAGGCTATGAGGCCGTTACGGTGCTGGCCAACGGCACCGCCGAGCAACGCGCCATGCTGCAAGATTCCATCAACCGTTTCTGGTGGCCGGTGCTGATGATGTTCGGCCCTAACGACAGCGATTCCCCACACAGCGCGCAAAGCATGGCTTGGAAAATCAAACGCCATAGCAACGATGAGCTGCGCCAGAAATTTGTTGATAACACGGTGCCGCAGTTAGAAGCGCTTGGCATGACTGCGCCTGACAAAGATTTGGTATGGGACGAAGCCATCGGACATTACCGCTTTGGTGAAATCGACTGGAGTGAGTTTTATCAAGTTCTCAAAGGCCAAGGCCTCTGTAACCACGAGCGCCTGAGTGCTAAACGCCGCGCTTGGGAAGAAGGCAGTTGGGTACGCGATGCCGCAATGGCCCACGCAGAAAAATCTGCCACCAACGCCACCGCGGCATAAACAAGGAAATCCAAATGACTCAAGCACACTGGCCACTTTACGAAGTTTTTATTCGTAGCAAACAAGGATTAGCCCACCGCCATGTTGGCAGCCTGCATGCCGCAGACGATCAAATGGCGCTGGAAAACGCGCGCGATGCATACACCCGCCGCAACGAAGGCTGTTCAATCTGGGTGGTGAAATCGGAGCATTTAGTGGCATCGCAGCCGGAAGATCGCGCTGCATTCTTTGATCCGTCTGACGATAAGGTCTACCGCCATCCGACGTTTTACACCATCCCTGACGGCATCAAGAACATGTGAGGCAGCTGATGACAACGTTAAATCAAGACCTCATCCAATACGTACTGCGCCAAGCCGATACGCCGCTCATTTTAGCTCAGCGCCTGTGTGCTTGGTGCGGCCATGCGCCTGAGCTAGAAATCGACCTCGCGCTCTCAAATATCGGGCTGGATCTACTTGGGCAGGCACGCAACTTCTACAGCTATGCTGCCGAATTATCCGGTGAGCTATCCGGTGAGAACGTCGACGAAGATAGTTTGGCATTTGGGCGTGACGATCTGGCGTTCTGCAATCTGCTTTTAGCTGAACAGCCGAACGGCGGCTTCAACGACACTTTGGTGCGCCAGTTTTTCCTCGATATCTATCATTTTCTGCTGCACCAAGGCTTAAGCCAAAGCAGCGATCCACAGCTTGCCGCTATCGGTGCCAAATCACTGAAAGAGGCTGAATACCACCTACGTTTCAGCCGTGGCTGGATGATCCGCCTCGGTGACGGCACCGAACTGAGCCAGAAAAAAATGCAGCAGGCGATCAACGATCTGTGGCGTTTCACCGGCGAACTGTTCCACAGCGACGACGTGGAACGTCGTCTCGCTGAGCAAGGCATCGCCGTCAATCCTGAAAGCCTTCAGGCACCGTGGCTGCAAATCGTACAGCAAGTTCTGCAAGAAGCCACGTTACAGCTTCCTGAAGGAGAGGCCTACCGCCACGGCGGAAAACAAGGCAAACACACGGAACATCTTGGATTCATGCTGGCCGAAATGCAGTTTCTACAGCGCGCTTATCCGGGCTGTCGCTGGTAACGCGGCAACGGGGAACAGGAGAAGATCATGGAACAACGTCAACCACTCAATAGCCTGTTAACGCCAGAGATCCATCAGATCTGGCAGTGCCTGCACGAGATTAGCGATCCTGAGTTGCCGGTACTCTCGATCACCGATCTTGGCATGGTGCGCGGCGTTGCCCCTCTGAAAAACGGCTGGCTGGTCACGTTTACCCCCACCTACTCCGGCTGCCCCGCAACGGAGTTTCTCATCGATGCGATTCAAACCACGCTAACCGCCGCTGGCTTTTCCCCGATCAAGGTTGAAATCCGGCTCAGTCCGGCATGGACAACCGACTGGATGAATGCCGAGGCCAAAAAGCGCCTGCGTGAATACGGCGTTGCGCCTCCGCAAGGGCTGGCCTGTGAAAAGCCGCTCTCCTCCGGCGTGGTGCAGTGCCCGCAATGCGGCAGCCATGAAACTCAGAAGATCAGCGAATTTGGCTCCACCGCCTGTAAAGCGTTGTACCGCTGCAAGCAGTGTCTTGAGCCTTTCGATTACTTCAAATGCATTTAAGAGGTCGCGAGAAAAATGACCGTATTTCACCGTTTAAGTATTGCCGCCATTGAGCGGGAAACCCCAGAGGCCGTGGCGATCACGCTGCGAGTGCCCGACGAGTTAAAAACGCATTACCGTTATAAGCCGGGGCAACATCTCACGCTCAAGGCCAACGTTAACGGCGAAGAACTGCGTCGCTGTTACTCTATTTGCAGCTCACCACAGGATGGCGTGCTTCAGATTGGCGTGAAAACTATCCATCAAGGGCGTTTTTCTTCTTTCGTCAATCAGCAGCTCAACGTGGGCGATGCGCTAGAAGTAATGTTGCCACAGGGGCGCTTTGGCTATCAGCCTACTGGCGAACATCAAGGCAACTATCTGGCTATCGCGGCAGGTTCGGGCATCACCCCGATGCTCTCGATCATTAAAACCACGCTGCTTTTGGAGCCAAAAAGCGAATTCACCCTGATCTACGGCAACCGCACCAGCCGCTCCATCATGTTTAAAGAAGCGCTGTGCGATCTCAAAAACCGCTTCCCGCAGCGTTTACAAATTCTCTATTTGTTTAGCCAAGAAAGCTTGGACAGTCCGCTGCTTAATGGCCGTATCGACAGCGAACGTTTAAACCTGATGGGCAAATCACTGCTGGATTTCACCACGTTCGATCAAGCGTTTATCTGCGGCCCTGAAAGCATGATGGACGATGCCCACACCACGCTCGAAGCTGCTGGAATGGCGGCGGAAAATATTCACAGTGAACGCTTTAACACCGCCGGTATCAGCGTTCGCCCTGCGAATATGACCGAACGAGAGCAAACCATGGTGGAAATCCAGTTGGATGGCCGCCGCGTGAATATCGCCATGAGCGCACAGGATGACAGCATTCTGGACGCGGCGCTGCGCCAAGGTGCCGATTTACCCTATGCCTGCAAAGGCGGCGTATGCGCTACCTGCAAATGCAAACTCAAATCTGGCGAAGTGGAAATGGGGGTGAATTACAGCCTTGAACCCGACCAGCTCGCAGCCGGTTATATCCTCAGTTGCCAGTCGTGGCCGAAAGGCGACGGCGTAGTGCTCGACTTCGACGTCTAAGGAAATTCCATGAGCAACGACTGGATTTTACGCCACCAGCAACAGCGGGTTTTAACCCTAACGCTTAATCGTCCTGATGCACGTAACGCCCTGAGCACCGCCTGTTTAGAGTTGTTAGTCAGTCATTTAGAAAACGCCGATAGCGATGACAGCATTGGTGCCGTGGTGATCACCGGTTCCTCGCGCTGCTTTGCCGCCGGTGCCGATTTACGCGAGCTCCAGCAACAAAAAGTAGCAGACGCCATTATCGACCGTCGCCCACAGGTATGGCAGCGCTTCAATGCCATCAGCAAACCGATTATCGCCGCCGTCAATGGCTACGCGCTTGGCGCAGGCTGTGAGCTAGCGCTGGCCTGCGACATCGTGGTGAGCGGTGAAAATGCGCGCTTCGGGCTGCCTGAGATCACCCTAGGGTTGATACCCGGCGCCGGAGGTACCCAACGTTTGCTGCGCAGCGTCGGGAAATCTCTCGCCACGCAGATGGTGCTGACCGGTGAGCCAATTAACGCGCAACAGGCGCGCGATGCACAACTCATCAGCGAAATCTGCGTTACCGAACTGACGCTGGAACGCGCCCAGCAAATTGCCACACGCATTAGCCAGCAATCACCGCTCGCACTACGTGCGGCCAAATCGGCGCTTAAGGCTGCGCAGGAAACCACGCTTTCACAGGGATTAAATCTGGAGCGCCAGCATTTTGTCTCATTGGCGGGGACTGACGATCGCGCAGAAGGCATCGCCGCCTTTTTTGAAAAACGTTCACCTGAATTTAAAGGACGCTAATCCTATGACTTCCTCTGATGAAAACATGGTACTTACCCACATTGAGGCTGGCGTTCTGACTATCACGCTCAATCGCCCCGACCGCTTAAACAGCTTCAATGACGAAATGCACCGTCAGCTTAGCGAAGCATTAAAAATTGCCGAACGCGATGAGGCCGTGCGCTGCATTCTGTTCACCGGTGCCGGACGGGGTTTCTGTGCCGGACAAGATCTGAACGATCGTAACGTCAGCGTTGAGCAAGCGGCTCCCGATCTGGGGCTGTCCGTGGAGCGTTTCTATAATCCGCTGATCCGCCGTATGACCGCCCTGCCAAAGCCGATCGTTTGCGCAGTGAACGGCGTTGCCGCCGGTGCCGGTGCCGCCATTGCTTTAGCCTGTGACATTGTGATCGCCAGCGCTAACGCCAGTTTTATTCAGTCATTTTGCCGTTTAGGTCTGGTGCCAGACTCCGGCGGCAGCTGGTTCTTACCCCGCTTAGCCGGCCATGCGCGCGCCATGGGAATGGCGTTGTTGGGCGATAAGATCAGCGCTCAGCAAGCGTTGGAATGGGGCATGATTTGGCAAGTTGTTGAACCCGAAATGCTCGCTGCACGCACACAAGAACTCGCTCAGCACCTCGCAACCCAGCCAACCTATGGCTTGGGATTAATTAAAAAAGCGATGTACAGCGCTGCCACCAACACGCTCGACCAACAGCTGGATCTTGAACGCGATCTACAACGCCTCGGCGGCCGTAGCGAAGACTACCGCGAAGGCGTGAGTGCGTTCTTCCAGAAACGTCAGCCTGAATTTAAGGGGAAATAACCATGTCTTCTCCTTTGCTACAAGGCTCCGTTGGCGTGATTGGCGCAGGAACAATGGGTATTGGCATTGCTCAGGTTGCCGCCAGCGCAGGCCATCATGTGATGCTGTTTGACGTTAACGCTGAAGCTTCGTCGCGTGCGTTAAGCGCTTTACATCAACGCCTGCAACAGCGCGTGGACGCAGGTAAAGCAGATGCGGATATCACGCAACAGCTTTTAGCGCGTATTCAAATTGTCACCGCGCTCACCGAGCTGGCTCCTTGTGCTTTAGTGATCGAAGCGATCGCCGAGCGTTTAGAGATCAAACAGAGCCTGTTTCGCGATCTAGAAGCGATTTGTTCGCCACAAACGCTGTTTGCCAGCAACACCTCTTCGCTATCAATTACCGCCATTGCCAGCGCGCTGAAACACCCGCAGCGTATGGCTGGATTACATTTTTTCAATCCCGCGCCGGTGATGAAACTGGTCGAGATTGTACGTGGTTTGGAAACCGATGCGGATACGCTCAATGCGCTACGAGAATTGGCCGTGGCATGGAAAAAACAGCCTGTGGTTTGTCGTTCGACGCCTGGCTTTATCGTTAACCGCGTTGCGCGTCCTTTCTATGCGGAAACCCTGCGGGCGTTAGAAGAACAGATAGCGACACCGGCCACGCTGGATGCCGTGCTGCGTGATGCGGGCGGCTTTGCGATGGGGCCCTTACAGCTAACCGATTTAATTGGCCACGACGTGAACTATGCAGTAACGGAATCGGTGTTTCATGCCTTCGGCTCCGATCCGCGCTTTCAGCCCTCATTGGTGCAGAAAGAGCTGGTGGAAGCTGGGCATTTAGGGCGTAAAAGCGACCGGGGTTTTTACCGCTACCCGAGCGACGTTCAGCCTGTTATCGCTGAGTTTGCACCGATTGAAACTGGCGCAATGCCGCAACGAATTAGCGCGCATGGGCGCTGGTCGGCGCTGCCTGAATTTGCTGCGCTGTTGCAACAAAATGGGATCGCGATTGAAGAACGCAAAGAGAGTACCGAATCGTCTCCTTTTTTGCGCCTCGATGAAGTTACATTTATGTTAAGCAATGGTAAATTATCTTCGCAAATCGCCGTAGAAACGAGAACGCCCGTGGTTCAATTCGATCTTTCAGTGAATCATCAACAGGCTTCAGCCATCGCTATTAGCGCGGCCAGCGGTAATAGCACGGCGCAAACGGCGTTAGTGATTCGCTTCCTGCAATCCTTAGGCAAAAACGTCATTGTTCTTCCTGATTATCCCGCGTTGTTAACCCTGCGTACGGTTGCCATGTTGTGCAACGAAGCGCTCGACGTGGTGAATAAAGGGATCGCCAGCGTCGAAGATATCGATTTGGCGATGCGTCTGGGAGTGAATTATCCCGTAGGCCCCTTAGCCTGGGGCAACCAGCTTGGCTGGCAGCATATTCTCACCACGCTCGAAAACCTTAATCACTTCTATGCCGATACCCGCTATCGCCCAGCGCCGCTATTGCGCCAACTGGCGGCTGGCTATGTGTCGCTTGCCACTCAGGAGCACCATTGATGAACGCCTCATCGCCGACTCATCTAGCACAACGCTGCGCCGAACAAATGTTTGCTCAAGATACCTGCGCGCAATCCATGGGGATGACCATCGACCGCGTTGATAGCGGCTTCGCTCAGGTCAGCATGACTATCGCCCCCAACATGCTTAACGGGCACCAAACCTGTCACGGCGGGCAACTTTTCAGCCTCGCCGATACGGCGTTTGCCTATGCCTGCAACAGCCAAGGATTAGCCGCCGTGGCTTCTGGCTGCTCTATTGATTTTATCCGCCCCGGATTTAGCGGCGATCGTCTAACCGCCTGTGCCGAAGTGCGCCATCAAGGCAAGAAAACCGGCCTATACGACGTTGAGATCACTAACCAAGATGGCAAAACCGTCGCGTGGTTCCGCGGCCGTGCGCATCGTCTTGGTCATTCCCTTTTAGAACAGCAAGGAGAGCAGCCATGAATCACGCTTTTATCTGCGACGGCGTTCGCACCCCTATTGGCCGCTATGCCGGTGCATTAGCCAGCCTGCGCGCCGATGATTTGGCGGCTATTCCATTGCAAGCCTTGATCGCTCGCTACCCCGCGTTGGACTGGGAACGCGTCGATGACGTGATCCTCGGCTGTGCCAATCAGGCGGGAGAAGACAACCGTAACGTAGCCCGTATGGCGGCGTTATTGGCGGGATTACCACAAACCGTTTCTGGCACCACCATCAATCGCCTGTGCGGGTCTGGTTTAGACGCTCTGGCCTTTGCTGCTCGCAGCATTAAAGCCGGTGACGCTCAGCTGATGTTGGCCGGCGGCGCGGAATCCATGACGCGCGCTCCGCTGGTGATGGGTAAAGCCGACAGCGCCTTCAGCCGTCAGGCACAAATATTCGATACCACCATCGGCTGGCGCTTTGTTAATCCGCTCATGCAAGGGGCTTTTGGCACTGACTCCATGCCGGAAACCGCCGAAAACGTAGCCGCTCAGTTCAATATCAGCCGCGCCGATCAGGATGCCTTTGCACTGCGCAGCCAACAGCGTACTGCGAAAGCGCAGGCTTCAGGCGTGTTAGGGCAAGAAATTGTTCCGGTAGTGTTGAAAGGGAAAAAAGGAGCGGAAATCCGCGTGACGCAGGATGAGCATCCTCGTCCAGAAACCACGCTGGAGCAATTGCAAAACCTGAAAACGCCGTTCCGTATGCCGGGCAGCGTGACAGCCGGAAATGCCTCGGGCGTTAACGACGGCGCCGCCGCACTGATTGTGGCATCCGAAGCACTGGCTATCACGCAGGGACTGACACCAAGAGCACGCATTGTCGCCACCGCCACCTGCGGCGTTGAACCACGCATTATGGGGATCGGCCCGCTTCCGGCAACGCGCAAAGTGCTGGAACTGGCCGGTTTAAGCCTGAACCAAATGGACGTTATTGAACTTAACGAAGCCTTTGCGGCGCAGTCTCTGGCCGTGATGCGTCAGCTTGGCCTTCCTGACGATGCCGAACACGTGAACCCAAACGGCGGTGCCATTGCACTCGGTCATCCGCTTGGCATGAGCGGTGCACGTTTGGCCTTGGCAGCCACTTTTGAACTGGAACGGCGCGGCGGGCGCTACGCACTTTGCACCATGTGCATCGGCGTAGGGCAAGGCATCGCCATGATTATCGAGCGTGTCTGATCCCTCCGCCTCTGCCCCTACAAATCAGAGCCTGTGAGCGCGATTCAAATACTAAGAAAAATATTATCAGGAATGGCAAACATGACTAAAACATTACCGCACATTGACCCGATTGAATTCGCCTCATGTGATGAAATTCAGGCATTGCAGCTAGAGCGTATGAAGTGGACGCTGCATCACGCCTATAACAACGTGCCGATGTACAAGCGCAAATTCGATGCGGCTGGCGTTCATCCTGATGACTTTAAGCAACTGAGCGACATTGCGAAATTCCCCTATACCACCAAGCAGGATCTGCGCGACAACTACCCTTTCGACACCTTCGCAGTGCCGATGGAACAGGTGGTTCGCGTGCATGCGTCATCGGGAACGACCGGTCGCCCAACGGTAGTCGGTTATACCCAGCAGGATATCGATAACTGGGCGGATATTGTGGCCCGCTGTTTGCGTTCCGCAGGAGCAACGGCCAAAGATAAAATTCATGTGGCCTACGGTTATGGGCTATTCACCGGAGGTTTAGGCGCGCATTACGGCGCTGAGCGACTCGGCGCAACCGTCATCCCGATGTCCGGCGGACAAACGGAAAAACAGGCGCAGCTCATTCTCGACTTCAAACCCGATGTCATCATGGTGACGCCTTCTTATTGCCTGACGCTGATTGATGAGCTCGAGCGCAAAATGGGCGGTGATGCCCGCGGTTGTTCACTGCGCTTGGGCGTATTCGGCGCGGAGCCTTGGACCGATTCTCTGCGTAGCGAAATCGAAACCCGTATGGGGATTAAAGCGCTAGATATTTATGGACTGTCTGAAGTGATGGGCCCTGGTGTAGCGATGGAGTGCGCCGAATATGCCGACGGCCCAACAATCTGGGAAGATCATTTCTATCCTGAGATCATTCATCCCGATAGCTGCCATGTGCTGCCAGACGGTGAAGCGGGAGAGTTGGTTTTCACCACCCTAACCAAAGAGGCGATGCCGGTGATCCGCTATCGCACCCGCGATCTTACCCGCTTGCTGCCGGGATCGGCACGCAATATGCGTCGCATGGATAAGATCACCGGCCGATCTGACGATATGTTAATTATTCGCGGCGTAAACGTGTTCCCTTCTCAGCTTGAAGAACAAATTATGAAGTTCCGCGAGCTGTCGCCGCACTACCAGCTGGAAGTCACGCGCAAAGGCAATTTGGATAACCTGTCGGTCAAAGTTGAACTGAAAGAGCCTAACGTTCTGAACCACGACCAGCGCTGTGATATCTGCCATCAGCTGCGCCACCATATTAAATCGATGGTCGGCGTGAGTACTCAAGTCAGCATCGTCAACTGCGGTGATATTCCGCGCTCAGAGGGCAAAGCCGTTCGCGTGGTGGATTGTCGGGAGCGGTAAACCCTGCCCCACCTAGCCCTCCCCTTATCAGGGGAGGGAACCGTTCTGCGCTGTTTGGAAGATCCCACAACTTTTCATCCGGTTATGCTACTGTGATGACACACTAAAAACTGACCGGTGAAGAATAATGGAACACAAAATTGACGACTTTATTCGTCATGCGCTGGATGCCCAGCCGATCAGCGGTACGTCACTGATTATCTCGTTGTATGGCGATGCACTCAGCCATCGTGGCGGTGAAGTTTGGTTAGGTAGCCTGAGTGCGCTGCTTGAGCCGCTTGGGTTTGGCGATCGTTTTGTCCGTACCTCCATTTTTCGGCTGCAAAAAGAGGGATGGCTGGACGTCATAAAATTAGGTCGTCGCAGCTACTATCGCGTCACCGAGCGCGGCATGAATCAGTTTCGTCATGCAGAAAGCAAAATCTATCTCAGCGAACAGCCTGAATGGGATGGGCAGTGGGATTTGTTGTTGCTCGAAATGGCGAGTAAAGCAGAGCGAGTCCGATTGAAGAAAGCACTTAGCTGGCTTGGTTTTGGTCAAATGAACAGTTCGCTGATGGCGGCTCCCGCACGCGAACAGAACGACGTTCCCGCCATGCTAAGCGAGTTGAACGCCAGCGAATCAGTGATCTATTTCCGTGCGGACTATCCTTACAACCGCTCGGAGCAGAGCTTGAAAGAGCTAGTTTCTACCAGTTGGTCCCTGAATGAAGTTGCAGAGTATTATCATGAGTTTATCGCCTCGTTTCGCCCGCTCATGACGCTGCTGCGTGATACACCAGAAGAAGAACTCACCCCTGAGCGCTGCTTTCAACTGCGTTTACTGTTGATCCACTACTATCGCCGCGTGGTTTTGAAAGATCCGCTGTTGCCCGATGCGCTTTTGCCGAACCAGTGGGAAGGACAGATCGCCCGTAATCTGTGTATCAATATTTACCAACGCATCGATCATGCCGCCACGCGCTATGTGAGTGAGAAAACAGAAACCACCATCGGTGAACTCCCCCAGCCAGCGGTCGCCTACTATCGGCGCTTTGGCGGATTACCCCGAGAAAGCCTTACACCTTAAGGAGACTTAACGATGCCCGTGTATCAGATTGATGGCTTAACCCCCGTAGTCGACAGCAGTAGTTTCGTTCATCCTACCGCGGTTTTAATTGGCGATGTGATTATCGGCAAACGCGTATATATCGGGCCCAACGCCAGCTTGCGCGGCGACTTTGGCCGCATCGTGGTGCAAGACGGCGCAAACATTCAAGATAACTGCGTCATGCATGGGTTCCCACAGCAGGATACCGTGGTAGAAATCGATGGGCATATCGGCCACGGTGCCATTTTGCACGGCTGCCGCATTCGTCGTAATGCGCTCGTTGGCATGAATGCCGTGGTGATGGATGGCGCAGACATCGGTGAAAACACCATTATTGGCGCAGCAGCTTTTGTGAAAGCCGCCGCAAAATTTGACGCAAATAAGCTGGTGGTTGGCAGCCCCGCCCGCGTGGTACGCGAGCTCAGTGAACAAGAATTGAGTTGGAAACGCGCAGGCACCCGCGAATATCAAGAGTTGGTTATCCGCTGCAAAGAAACGCTGCGTGAAGTTGAGCCACTGCGTGAAGAGGAAACGGGCCGCAAGAGGCTGAGTTTCAATGAGGATATTGTGCCGAAAGGGCAGATTTGAGATTGACTCAGTAACAGCATAATGACGGTGCAAGGTTTCGTTCGCCTATTCCTGTTGGAGTTCTTAGCGTCCGAAACCCGTCACCTAAGCCAACGAAACATTTCATCTCACGGCTTTGGCACATCTTATGGCGAGGATTAGGGTAAGACCTTCCCGATATCCGGCCACTCGCTGAGCGGCATTGGCCGAGCAAAGTAATACCCCTGTGCTTTTTGGCAGCCCATTGCCTGTAGTTTGTCGGCCACTTCCGCAGTTTCAACCCCTTCGGCCACCAATGGAACATTAAAACCGTGGGATAGTCGGATCACCGCCGACACAATCGATTCGTTGCGGCTATCGGTAAGGACATCGCTAACGAAGTCTTTATCGATTTTTAAGGTATCAAACTCAAGCTTATGCAGATAAGAGAGACTTGAGAAACCTGAACCAAAATCATCAATAGCAACAGAAACACCCCCGCGGCGGATAGTGCTAATAGTTTCCATTAGGATCTCAGTTTCTTTCATCATGCTCGTTTCAGTAATTTCAATCGAGATGTTGTGCGGCGCAATATTATGCCGAGCCAGCGTAGCAAAAAGACTGTGCGCAAAATCTTGCTGCATGAGCTGTACTAGTGAAATATTCACATGCAGTTTAAAGTTGCTTGGCCATTCACCGCTGGAGAGTTTTTCACTCAGTTGCATACAGGCGTTATCTAAAACCCACGCACCGAGAGGAACAATAAAGCCGGTATCTTCCGCGAGAGGAATAAAGTGATCGGGCCCCACCATGCCGAGTTCTGCATTGCGCCAACGAATTAAGCATTCAGCGCCGGTAATATTACGCGTAGCCAAATTCACAATCGGTTGGAATACCAAGAAGAACTCGTTCAGCGCTAGCGCACTCTTTAGATGGCGTAGCATATTAATATTGAGGATTTCCTCGGCGCGAATATCTGAGTGATACAGCATGCTGTAACCGTTGCCTTTGCTGCAGGCAAATTTGAGCGCAATATAAGCATCCATAATACTGTCATTGAGCGTGCTCGGATTGATAACGTCATGCACAAAGCCGGTATTTCCCGCATATACCTGCCCATCCGCATCATGCTCTACATCTAATCCTCTGAAGAAACGCTCAAATTTATGTTGCTCTGCTAAGCAGAATTCCTGCGTTTTTACGCCCGGATAGCAAATAATAAACCGCTCTTCGGCATCCCGCGCAAGCCATGTCCCAGCGGGCAAAATTGCCTGTAAGTCTTGAATAAAACGTGAAACAAAATCTCTGCCGTAGCTGCGCCCTAAACTGCTGGTGATGGCATTAAAATTACTTAAAGCGACAATCGCGAGCAATCCAATCGTATAACCACCCTGCTCTTCATGACATTCTCGGAACTTACCCAGCAATCCTCTGCGCGTCAGGAGTTGAGTGTCTTCATCAATATTGAGCTGATTTTCTAGCTTTAGGAACATGCCTTCCAGCTCATCCGACATTTGTGCAAAGGCGGTATTCAGCACCCTAATTTCAGAAAATTGAGCCTGATGATTAAGACTTGGTTTCCATTTTCGGCGGGCAATCATCGGCGCTTGCCGCGCAATATCTAATATCGGGTTCGTTACCATCGAGAGTAATTTCACCGCGATCAACGAACCCAGTGCAAATATAATGACCGAAAGGATAATCGTAATAATACGATTACTCAGCAAATCACCGGTTAAATCGTCCTGAGCTGACAGCACAACAATGCGCCAGCCGGGTAAATTAAGATCGTTTCCTACCGGCATGACCTTACCAAAGTACATAGAGCTGCCAGATTGAATGCGCTCAACTTCGCTAGGGTTATTTTGCAGGATTTTAACCGTCGATTTTATTAAAGGATCGGTGCTGTCCATGACTGAACCCAGCCCGCCACCGTCCTGATCGGCAATGCCAAATGAGAGATCGGAAATGAGATAATCATCTTTAGAAGACGCAATGATCTGATTAGAACCGTTCACAATAAAAATGACGTTGTTTTCATTTTTTGTCAGTTCCATCAGGTAGCGACTAAATCGGCTTAAACGCAGATCGCTTGAGATCACGCCAATGTAGCGATTTTTTTTGTCATAAACGGGAGAGCTAAAAGAGATGCTGATGCCGCTATCTGAGTTAAAGTCTCGGTAGGCTTTGGTCCATGAAGATTTTTTGCTTTCATCAACATAACGGAACCAGGGACGTTGGCTAACGTCGTAGTTTTCAATGCTTTCTCGTGGTTTTTCATCCTGAGAAAGTCCATTGTAGTAATTCAGCCGACCCTGTGTGGCACGCGACTTCAGGATGAGATATTCTTTATCCGTAATGTTATTCCGACCGACGCCGATATAATGGCCATCCCTCGTACCAAGCGCCACCATGCTTAAATACTTGTCACCCGAAAAAATTCGTCCCATGGTTTGCAGCAAAATTTCTTTTATAAACGGCATTTGATCGCTGGTTTCACTAAAATCCATGGCTTTCAGTGATGTGGCTACGGCGGCATTCGACTGTTTGGGCACATTGATATAGTGCTCCAGCATGCTTTTTACCGTTTCCCCTTTAGACGTAATGACCTTTTCGCTCATCCGATTCAGCGCATGGTTCTCTTGCTGAAACTGGAGATAAAGAATAAAGATGACAATAAACGTGGTAAAAAACACGAATACCGACAGAACAATCGTCTTGAGAGAGTAGCTCTCTATAAATGCCAATTTATTTTTTTTCATACGAACTAGTGCTCAGAAGGTGAACTGTTTCTTACCGCGACTCTTCGACTCGTATAAGTTAACATCTGCCAGTTTCATTGTCGTGGAAATATCATTATCGAACTTCGCGACGCCAATTGAAACGGTCATTTTTGCCGTCACGCTCTCAGAAATATAGAGTTTCTCATCATTAATATCATGCAAAATTTGCTCAGTAACATGCTTGGCATCCTGTAAGGTGGCATTAAACAAAAAGACCACAAACTCATCGCCTCCCATGCGAACAACAATATCACTCGCCTTGATATTACCCTGCATAATCTTCGTGCATTTGTACAAAGCTTCATCACCAATATCATGACCATAGCTATCATTGATTTGTTTAAAGTGGTCGATATCGATAGCAAGAACATAGTCTAAACCAGCACGTTTTTTAATCTTAGGAATATATCGGCGATTATAGGCTTTGGTCAAAAAATCCATATAGTAGTCTTTATTCATCTTATCAAAGATATCTATATAGTAGAGTCCATGTAGCGTGCGGATAACGGCAATAAGAAAGGGGATTAAGATCAGCAGTATTAACTGCCAATGAAACGTATATTTTATTTCCTCTAACGACTCTTCAATAATCGCTCTGAAGTTTTGGGTATTCGACGGTAATACCATGGTCCCCGAATCACCATGCCTAGCATTGATAACCCGGTTAAATAATTCGTTTGACGCCGTTTCTTCACTTTCTTTTAACCCTTTAGGGATTGAAAAGCTGTGTAGCAAATTAATATAGTTTGAATAACTCCATTGTAAAGCTTGTAATTGGCTATCTTTGAGCCGCTCATTCGTTTTTCGATTATCTATATTATAAAACGTAGACGCGGAGAGAGAGAGAAAGTCGCTGCGGGCGCTGGAAAGTTTAAGCAAAAATTCCATCTGCTTAACGGTTGTTTCAGTTTTGTAATAAAAAAGTGTAAAACAGGCAGCACTGATAACGAACAATATTACCGTTATTACGTCCTGACGCTGGCTTAGCAAGCGGAAAAAAAGATTATTTGAGCTCATAAGCCAAACCAGAATTTTCTCATGAGTAGATTATTCTCTTTAGGATTATTGTCTGAAAGGCACAACTGAGGCGTATACTCAGTGAATATTTCGTTGATAATAAGTCAGATGTAAATAATTATCCAGAGATGCATCGCGAGACTCATAAAATGAGCGCCACCATGAAACAAAAATCATGATTGATAACGAGAAAGAAAACGGTAACACGCTGATAAATAAAAATTAAAAATATAATTAGAAATCAGATTACATATTAATAGTTAAATCTAATTTAATAGGATTTTTATTAAAAATAGAATTATCTTAATATAAATAGAGGTGACGAATAGCGCCACCTCTATTTTTAGCTAGTTATTTTTCTGCTTTTCCACCGTGCAATCGGCGCGCATCGATAACATCGGGTAACTGATTTAATTTTGCCAGCACACGTCCAAGCACCTGCAGATTATAAATCTCGATATCCATATCAATCGTTGCCAACTGTTTTTTGGTATCGCTACGGCTGGCCACGCCCAGCACGTTAACCTTCTCATTGGCGAGAATGGTGGTGATATCACGTAGCAGACCACTACGATCGTTAGCCATCACGCGAACCACCAGCGAATAGCCACTGGAGTAGCTTTCGCCCCATACCGCGTCAATGATACGTTCAGGCGCATGAGAGCGTAATTCATTTAGCTGATCGCAGTCAGAGCGGTGAATTGAAATACCGCGCCCCTGAGTGATAAAACCGATAATTTCATCGCCAGGGATCGGCTGGCAGCAGCGCGCAATGTGGTGCATTAAATTACCAACGCCTTCCACTACAACACGACCGCTGCTCTTATCACTACGTGACTGAGATTGGCCTTTTTGCGTGAGCTGTTTTAGCGCTTCCCGATCGGCTTCTTCCGCACTTGGCTTATTCGTTTTGCCCTGTAGGAAGTTAACCATTTGGTTAACGCGAATATCGCCGCCGCCTATCGCCGCCAGAACCTCATCCATTGAATTGACGTTATAACGCGGGATCAGAAGCTTCTCAGCTTCTTTCAGGCTGATATCCAAGCGCTCAAGTTCATCATCGAGAATTTGGCGGCCAGCAAGGATATTTTTGTCCTTATCTTGCTTGCGGAACCAGTTATGGATTTTGGCGCGCCCACGGCTGGTTGTCACATAGCCAAGGTTCGGGTTCAGCCAGTCGCGGCTTGGGTTTGGCTGCTTCTGGGTGATAATTTCAACCTGATCGCCCATCTGTAGCTGATAGGTGAACGGCACGATGCGGCCACCAATTTTGGCACCGATGCAGCGATGACCGACGTCGCTGTGGATATGATAAGCAAAGTCGAGCGGCGTTGAGCCCGCAGGCAGATCCACGACGTCGCCTTTTGGCGTAAATACATAAACACGATCGTCAAATACCTGACTACGTACCTCATCCAGCATCTCGCCGGAATCCGCCATCTCTTCTTGCCATGCAATCAGTTTACGCAGCCATGCAATTCGGCCTTCGTAACCAGAACGACCCGTCGCCTGCGGCCCCTCTTTGTATTTCCAGTGCGCCGCAACGCCCAGCTCGGCATCTTCATGCATCTGGCGTGTACGGATCTGAATCTCTAGCGTTTTACCACGCGGGCCTAAAACTACGGTATGAATCGACTGATAACCATTAGGTTTTGGGTTAGCCACATAGTCGTCAAATTCATTAGGCAAATGACGATAGTGAGTGTGCACTATCCCCAGCGCCGCGTAGCAATCTTGCAAGCGCTCAACCACGATGCGCACCGCACGCACGTCAAATAGCTCATCAAACGCCAATGCCTTTTTCTGCATTTTGCGCCAGATGCTGTAGATGTGTTTGGGTCGGCCATAAATTTCGGCTTTGACACCTTCTTTGGCCATTTCCTTGCGCAGCGCTTCAACAAAATCGTCAATAAACTGCTCACGATCGATACGGCGTTCATGCAACAGTTTGGCAATCTTTTTATATTCATCGGGATGCAGGTAGCGGAAGCAGAAATCCTCTAACTCCCACTTTAGCTGCCCAATACCCAGACGATTTGCCAACGGCGCATAGATGTTGAAACACTCTTTGGCCGCCAATACGCGTTCTTCTTCCGGCGCATCTTTGACCTCGCGTAGATGAGCAATACGCTCAGCCAGCTTTATTACCACGCAGCGGAAATCTTCCACCATCGCCAGCAGCATGCGGCGGATATTATCCACCTGCTCGGAGGCGCCGGAGTCATTTTGGGTGGCTTTTAGCGCGCGGATAGCATCCATTTCCAGCACGCCATGCACCAGATTGGTGATTTCTTTACCAAAATCTTCTTCGACGGTTTCACGGTCAATGACCTTGGCTTCCACCAGCGGAAACAGCAGCGCGGTGCGCATACTGTCATTGTCCATGCTGAGCGTGGAGAGAATTTCCACCATTTCAACGCCGCGCCACAGTAACAATGCCGCGTCAGGATGGTTAAGTGTTTTTTGCTGACAATAACGCCAAGTTGCAGAGAGACGCTCACACGACTGCTGGTTCGACAGATTCAGGCTCTTCACCCACTCATCGAGGGCAAATTCACCAGCCGTATTTAGATGGGCACTTCTTACCGCAACCATATCCTCTCCCTTTTACTCATCAACTTTGAGCCGTACTACGACGCAACAAACAACGCCATCGACTCTAAATGCCCCGTGTGGGGAAACATATCTAGCATTCGCACGCGCGCCATTTGGTAACCCGCGGCGATTAAAATCTGACTGTCACGCGCCAGCGTGGTGGGATTACAGGAAACATAAACCACCTTCTGCGGTGCCAGTTTAACAATGTGGTCCATGACGCCTGCGGCGCCGGCTCGCGCTGGATCTAACAACACTTTATCAAACCCAAGTTTAGCCCATGGCTGCAGAGTCACATCCTCCTCCAAGTTGTGCTGGAAGAACTCGACGTTATTCAATGCATTAATCTGGGCATTATACAGACCATTTGCCACCAGCGTAGCAACACCTTCAACGCCAACGACCTGTTTTGCGCGTTTTGCTAACGGTAATGTGAAGTTGCCCATACCGCAAAACAGATCTAACACGCGATCGGTCGATTCTACCTCTAGCCACTCCAACGCCTGCGCAACCATCTGTTGATTCACGGCGTCGTTGACCTGAATAAAATCTTTGGGGCTAAAAAATAAGCGCAGTTTATCAACCTGATAAAACGGTGCGTCATCGCACAGCTTAACCAGTTCGTCGTCATTACCCTGCAGGTAGATCATAACGCGATGCTGCGCACTAAAATTGTGCAATCGGGCCAAATCTTGTTCTTTCAACGGATCAAGATGGCGCAATACCAACACGGGGCCATTATCGGCTAACACCAGCTCGGCATGGCCTAAACGGCGAGCGGCCTTCATTTCGGCCAGACATTCATGCAGCGGTTGCAAAAGCGATGCCAGCGCGGGCGCTAATACAGGGCACGCTTTAATAGGCACTAAATCATTAGAACCTGACTTGCGAAATCCCATCACCAGTTGTTGTTGCTTCGGCTGAAACTGTAATCCTAAACGCGCACGCCGACGGTAGCCGTATTCTGGCCCGCTAATAACGGATTCTGGTATGATATCCAAACCTGTTTCACGATTGATCAGGCGCTGGAGAGAAGCCGATTTACTGCGCTGCTGCAGAGGCTCACTGGCATGTTGCTGTTGGCAGCCGCCACAGGTGCCAAAATGCGGGCAACGTGGCGCTACACGCTCTGGACTGCGAGTGAGTAAACGCTTCACTTTGGCGCGAGCGAACTGCTTTTTATCTTCGGTTAACGTGACTTCGGCTTGCTCATCTGGCAATAGGCCTGAAATAAAGATAGCTTTACCATTGTGGCGCGCAACACCCTGGCCAAAAGGATCAAGGTCGGTTGCCGTCACAGTTATGGTTTGTCGGGTCGCCACACGGCGTCCCGGAGAGTAAAATTGAGCCATGTTTTATCGATTTGTTGTTGGTTTTAGCTTTCGCTAATAATGATATCTGCCACCAATTCTCCCACATTGGACCCACATGACCAAATACAGCCTGCGTGCGCGCATGATGGTACTGATTTTAGCCCCCACTTTATTGATTGGTTTGCTGCTCAGTACCTTCTTCGTTGTTCATAGATACAATGAGTTACAAGCACAATTGGTGGATTCTGGAGCCAGCATCATTGAGCCGCTTGCCGTGGCGAGCGAATACGGTATGACCTTCCGTAGCCGTGAAGCCGTGCGACAGTTGATTGGCCTGCTGCATCGCCGTCATTCCGATATCGTGCGTTCCATCGCCGTTTTCGACGATAACAACGATCTGTTCGTCACATCGAATTATCACCACAACTATTCGCTGCTACAGCTCCCTAAAGGGGTGCCGATGCCTAACGACCTGATGCTTTCTAAGCATGGGGATTCGTTAATCCTGCGCACGCCGATCATCTCAGAAGACCGATTTATCGATGCAACCAACGACGAAAATCCACACCTTGGCTATATCGCGGTTGAATTGGATCTGCGTTCGGTGCGATTACAGCAATACAAGGAAGTGTTCGTTGCGACGTTGCTGTTGATTATCTGCATGTGTATTGCGTTGCTGTTTGCCTACCGGCTGATGCGCGATGTCACAGGGCCTATCCGCAACATGGTTAACACCGTGGACCGTATCCGTCGCGGGCAGCTCGACAGTCGCGTAGAAGGCCATATGCTGGGTGAGCTGGATATGCTCAAAAACGGTATTAATTCGATGGCAATGTCTCTGACGGCCTATCACGAAGAGATGCAGCAAAATATCGATCAGGCCACTTCAGACCTGCGTGAAACGCTCGAGCAGATGGAAATCCAAAACGTCGAGTTAGATTTAGCTAAAAAACGTGCTCAGGAAGCTGCGCGAATTAAATCCGAGTTTTTGGCCAATATGTCGCATGAGCTGCGTACGCCGCTCAATGGCGTCATCGGCTTTACTCGACAAGTGCTGAAAACACCGCTTAACGCTACCCAAAGTGACTACTTGCAGACCATTGAACGTTCGGCAAATAATCTTCTGACCATCATCAACGATGTGCTTGATTTCTCGAAGCTTGAAGCAGGCAAACTGGTACTGGAACATATTCCTTTCCTGCTACGTGAAACCATCGATGAAGTCACTGTTTTACTTGCTCCTAGCGCACACGAAAAAGGCATTGAGCTTACTCTGAATATTCGTAACGACGTTCCCGAACATGTGATCGGCGACCCGATGCGGATACAGCAAGTCCTCACTAACCTGTTAGGTAATGCGATTAAATTCACCGAGAAAGGGAATATTGATATTCGCATTGAGCTGCGTAGCACCACCCCACATCAGGTGGAGCTTGAAGTGTTGGTGCACGACACCGGTATTGGTATCTCAGAACGCCAGCAATCGCAGCTGTTCCAAGCATTCCGACAGGCAGATGCCAGTATCTCTCGCCGTCATGGCGGCACTGGATTGGGGTTGGTCATCACCCAGAAACTGGTGAATGAAATGGGTGGGGATATTAGCTTCCATAGCCAGCCGAACAAAGGTTCGACATTCTGGTTCCATATTCAACTTGAGCTCAACCATAACGCACCGGCAAGTCACTTCCCGATGCAGCGTTTAGCCGGGCAAAAACTGCTTTATGTCGAGTCAAACCCCGTTGCGGCACAATGCACGCTGGACTTGCTTCAGGCAACGCCGTTGGAAGTGAGCTACAGCCCACTTCTGGCTCAGGTTATTCCTGACTCTCACTACGATATCCTGTTGGTGGGGCTACCGGTTAACTTTACCTATGACGATGCACAGGGCCGCGATAAGCTGAAAACCGCATTGTCCTTAGCCAACCGCGTGATCCTTGCTATGCCGAGCCACAAGCTGCTCTATAGCGATGAACTGAAAGAACAAGGTGTACGCAGTTGTTTAGCCAAACCGCTGACTAGCAACCGTCTGCTGCCTATTTTGCTGGATAATAGCCTGCCGAAGCGTGCGCCGGTGGTGATTGAGCATAAGGTTGAGCGCCTACCGCTGAACGTCATGGCGGTTGATGATAATCCGGCCAACCTCAAGCTGATTGGCGCGCTGTTAGGTGAGCTGGTCGAACAAATTATTCTGTGTCATAGCGGTGAAGAAGCGATTGCTCAAGCTAAAGAGCATCGTTTAGACATCATCCTCATGGATATTCAAATGCCAGAAATGGACGGCATTCGTACCAGTGAATTAATCCGCAAAATTCCACGCTATGTTGATACGCCAATCATCGCCGTAACGGCACATGCCATTAACGGTGAACGTGAGCGCCTACTCCGCGCGGGGATGGATGACTATCTCGCTAAACCCATCGACGAAAATATGCTGCGCCAGCTTCTAGCGCGTTACTATCGTGCCCCTAATGAGACTAATTCACCAGCCGCAGCCGCATCACTTGAAACCGATAGCGATCTGACGCTCGATTGGGACATGGCGCTGCGACAAGCGGCCAATAAAGAAGATCTGGCGCGGGATTTACTACAGATGCTGCTGGAGTTCCTTCCACAGGTCAAAACACAGGTGGAAGCGGCTCTCGAAGGCAATCAGGATCCGGCTATCGTAGATATTATTCACAAGCTTCACGGTAGCTGCAGTTACAGCGGTCTTCCACGGTTGAAACGTCTGTGCCGTTATATCGAGCAACAACTGCGCCATGAGATTGCGGTGGGCGATTTAGAGCCGGAGTGGATGGAGTTACTCGACGAAATTGAAAACGTGGAGAAAGCCGCACAGGAGAAACTGAACGGCTAGCATTGTTGGGCGCTCAATCACGCGCAGAACGGTGATCGAGCGTTAGTTATCTCGCTATTTTTTACCCTTCAACAATCACGGTCGCACAGGCATAGCGGCGTTCATCAGCCAGAGAAACGTGAATCGACGTAATCCCCATTTCCTGCGCCAGCTCGGCGGCTCGCCCGTGTAAACGCAGTACCGGCTTGCCCAGCGAATCGTTGTAAACTTCAAACTGAGCAAAGGCCAGCCCGTTACGAATACCGGTGCCAAATGCCTTAGCCGCAGCCTCTTTCACCGCAAAGCGCTTGGCTAAATAACGAATTTTCTGCTGATGAGCGCAGTATTGCTCCCATTCAGCGGGCGCCAATACGCGTTTCGCCATTTGATCGCCACTGCGCTCGACTACGGCCTCAATGCGAGAAATTTCGACGATATCAGTACCCAATCCTAGAACAGCCATTAGCGACGCGCTTCCAACATCAGCTGTTTCATGGCACTCACGGCCTCAGGTAAACCGCTCATCACCGCACGACCAATGATGCTGTGGCCAATATTCAGCTCATGCATTTCAGGCAATGCCGCAATCGGCAGGACGTTATGATAGGTCAAACCGTGGCCCGCATTGACTTTCAAACCGCGCTCGTTGGCAAAACGCGCAGCTTGGGCAATACGCTCAAATTCGGCTTGTCGTTTTAGTTCACATTCTGCATCGGCATAAGCACCGGTGTGAATTTCAATATAGGGCGCGCCAACGCTCACAGCGGCTTCAATCTGACGCTGGTCGGGATCGATAAACAGCGATACCAAAATACCCGCCTGAGTTAAGCGCTCCACGGCAACCGTCATTTTGTCCAACTGGCCCGCAACGTCTAACCCGCCTTCGGTAGTCACTTCTTGGCGCTTTTCAGGCACTAAACAGCAAAAATGCGGCTTCAATTCACAGGCGATATCAATCATCTCATCGGTAACCGCCATTTCCAGATTCATACGCGTCTGAATAGTTTGGCGCAGCAAACGCACATCGCGATCGGTAATGTGACGACGGTCTTCGCGCAGATGCACGGTGATCCCATCAGCGCCAGCCTGCTCTGCAATAAAAGCGGCTTGGACAGGATCAGGGTACTGGGTGCCACGCGCGTTGCGCAGGGTTGCGATATGATCGATATTGACGCCCAACAGTAAATCAGCCATGACAAATCCTCTTAAGAAAACGTTTAAGTCAGAGATTACAGACAGAATAAGGCTTAGTTCGCATCAGTGTACACCGAACTTAGCGGGATAGGGTCAGACAGAATTATTGCGATGTAGGGGACAGTGAGATTTCAAGCAGATGCAGGTTTGACTGGGCGTTTTCCGACAAACTGACGGAACAGCTCACGGCTTTTTAGCGGTTTTCCACCTAAATAGGGTTTCAGCGCCATACGCGTAAAACGTTTAGCCGCACGCAGCGTGAGGGGATCTGGGAATCTACGTTCAGCTAACGCTTTTAAATCGCGGCCGGTAAAACTGAGCTGATCGACCAGCAGACTGGCGATAAAGCCTTTCTCTTCACGGTAGCGATAGGTCATCTCATCAGAGACCGGTTCGCCGCTGCCCGCGCAGTGCAGAAAATCGATGCCATAGCCAAGATTGCCCAGCAAAGCGAGTTCGAATTCACGCAGCGTATGTTCAGGAGAGCCGACGGTCGCCGCCAGATTTTGTAAACAGTTGAGGTAATCGAAGAATAACGAAGAGTAGTTGGTTTCCTGCTCAAGCACGCGGGAAACCAGCTCATTGACATACAGACCGCTATAGAGCGAAATGCCCGTCAGCGGTAGCCCTAATGAAACAGGCTCAGCATTACGTAGGGTTTTAACTTCCCCTTTACCGCCCCAGCGAACCAGCAGCGGCGTGAAAGGTTGTAACGCACCTTTGAGACTTGAGCGTTTGCTGCGTGCGCCTTTTGCCAACAGACGTACACGCCCGTGCCCTTCAGTGAACAGGTCTAACAGAAGACTGGTTTCACTGTAGGGACGCCCATGTAACACAAATGCGCGTTGCCAACCTTCCATAGGCGCGATCTCTTAGAGATCTTCACCATAACCCAAGCTGCGCAGCGCACGTTCGTCGTCTGCCCAACCGGATTTAACCTTAACCCACAGCTCAAGATGGACTTTAGCTTCAAACATGGCTTCCATGTCTTGGCGAGCTTCGATACCAATTGTCTTGATTTTGCTGCCTTTATTACCGATAACCATTTTCTTCTGGCCTTCACGCTCAACCAGAATCAGACCGTTAATATCGTAACCACCGCGTTCGTTAGAAACGAAGCGTTCAATTTCAACGGTAACGGAATACGGCAGCTCTTCGCCCAAGAAACGCATCAGTTTTTCACGGATGATTTCAGACGCCATAAAGCGCTGTGAGCGGTCAGTAATGTACTCTTCTGGGAAGTGATGGATCGCTTCCGGCAGTTTTTTACGCACAATACTGGCGATGGTATCTACGTTCGTTCCCTTCTCCGCAGAGATTGGAACCACGTCCATAAAGTTCATTTGTTCGCTGAGGAACTGGATATGTGGCAGCAAAGCCGCTTTATCCTGAACGTTATCGACTTTGTTGATCGCTAAGATAACCGGCGCTTTCAAATCACGCAGTTTATTCACGACCATTTCGTCATCGGCGGTCCAGTGTGTCCCTTCAACAACGAAAATCACCAGCTCAACGTCACCGATTGAGCTGCTGGCAGCGCGGTTCATCAAACGGTTGATGGCGCGTTTTTCTTCAATATGCAACCCGGGGGTGTCCACGTAGATGGCCTGATATGGCCCTTCCGTGTGAATACCCATGATGCGGTGGCGGGTCGTTTGTGGCTTACGCGAGGTGATCGAAATCTTCTGCCCCAGTAATTGGTTCAGCAATGTCGATTTGCCAACGTTAGGACGTCCAACGATGGCAATAAATCCGCAATAAGTTGTTTCTTCGCTCATTCAAGCTCCAGCTGTTTCAGCGCTTGTTCAGCCGCTGCCTGCTCGGCCTTGCGACGACTTGAGCCAATACCGATAACCGGTTCGCTCAGGCCGCTGACCTGACAGTGAATAGTAAATTCTTGATCGTGTGCTTCACCGCGAACCTGCACCACCAAATAAGATGGCAGTGGCAGATGGCGTCCCTGCAAGAACTCTTGCAGACGCGTTTTCGGGTCTTTTTGCTTATCACCTGGACTTATCTCGTCCAAGCGTGAGCGGTACCAATCAAGGATCAGTCGTTCAATCGTTTGGATATCACTATCCAGGAAAATGCCGCCAATTAACGCTTCTACGGTGTCAGCTAAAATAGATTCACGGCGGAAACCACCACTTTTTAGCTCACCCGGCCCAAGACGTAGGCACTCCCCCAAATCAAATTCTCGTGCCATTTCTGCCAGCGTATTTCCACGTACTAAAGTAGCACGCATGCGGCTCATGTCGCCCTCATCAACCCGCGGGAAGCGGTGATACAGCGCATTGGCAATAACGAAACTAAGAATTGAGTCGCCCAGAAACTCAAGACGTTCATTGTGTTTGCTGCTGGCACTGCGATGAGTCAATGCCTGCAATAACAGCTCCTGCTGTTGAAAAGTATAGCCCAGCTTCTTTTGAAGCCGGTTAGTTACGATGGGATTCATGAGATACCAAATAGATCTAGAATGCGTCAAAAACCGCAGCATACGGAACAGGCCTGCTTGCCATTAGCCAATCCAAAGCTGTTTCGTTTGCAGTGGCTTCCAGATCGGAAGCCAACTTTTTATCGCTCGAAGGGGTATTCTACAACGACTGAAAATATAATGCTGCGGTAATATGCCTTATTCGCTGAAGTTGCCTAGCTATTAATGCAACGGAAATAAGTTTAGGCACATATTTTAATGCTGGTGAAAACGTCACACAGATTTCACGCTGTAGGAAGATCCCCACAGCGTGAATAACGAGCAGAAAATCAGTGGATGCCACCAATACGATTCAGGCGAACGCCGGTCGGCCATTGCCCTTCTTGTTTTTCAAAGCTCATCCAGATTGCCGTTGCTTTACCTACGAGATTTTGCTCAGGAACAAAGCCCCAATAACGGCTATCGGCGCTGTTATCACGGTTGTCGCCCATCATGAAGTAATGGCCTTCAGGCACCACCCATACGCCCTGTGGTTGACCCGGCTGGCGATAGTAACGCGACATCATGTCCTGCGCTTGAGGTACGGTCAGAATCCGATGGGTAACGGTACCCAGCGTTTCTTTGCGCTCGCTCATGCGGTATCCATCATCCACGTTTTGATCTAATGGAATCTGGAAAAAGCCGCTGCTCGCTTCGCCATTACCCATTTGGCCAAAAGTCTGCACCCACTCGCTTGGCTCAGCCGCGCTGTAGGTAATCGGCAATAACTTGTCGCAGTTCTGCCCTGTTTGGCAGGCTGGGTAAACCGTAACTTCTTTACTGTATGGATCGTAAGTGACTTTATCACCCGGTAAACCAATGGCGCGTTTGATATAGTCCAAACGTGGATCCAGCGGATATTTAAATACCACGATATCGCCGCGCTTAGGATGTCCGGTTGGAATAATCGTGTGCTGCGCGACAGGCTCTTTAATTCCATAGGCAAACTTTTCTACCAGAATGAAATCGCCGATCAGCAGCGTCGGCATCATTGAACCTGATGGGATCTGGAAAGGCTCATAAATAAATGAGCGGATAATCAGAACCAGTGCCAAAACAGGGAAAACGGATACGCAGGTTTCAATCCAACCTGACGTTTTCACCGCGTCTTTGGCGGTCTGCTTATCTAAACCGTCAACCGTTTGGGCATTAATCGCCTCGATCTTTGCTCGACGCGCCGGTGCTAACTTAAAGCGGTCGATACACCAAATAACCCCAGTCACCAACGTTGCGATAACCAGAATTAGAGCAAACATATTGGCCATGCCAATAACTCCTTAAATAACCCCGTGATTTCAACTTTAACGAGAACGAGGTTGAAATCTATTTGGGCATAAGCCTCTCAATGATAACGGCACCTCAATCGGTGCCGCTCATCATAGAACTTTAGTCTTTACCTACGTGCAGAATGGCCAAGAAGGCTTCCTGCGGCAGTTCGACGTTGCCGACCTGCTTCATACGTTTCTTACCGTCTTTCTGCTTCTGCAGCAGTTTTTTCTTACGGCTCACGTCGCCGCCGTAACACTTAGCAAGAACGTTTTTACGCAGCTGCTTAACCGTTGAACGCGCAATAATCTGGTTGCCAATAGCCGCTTGAATCGCAATATCAAACTGCTGGCGCGGGATCAGTTCTTTCATCTTCTCAACCAGCTCACGACCACGATACTGCGCGTTGTCGCGATGGGTGATTAGCGCCAGCGCATCCACACGTTCGTTGTTGATCAAGACGTCAACGCGAACCATGTCAGACTGCTGGAAACGTTTGAAGCTGTAATCCAGCGACGCATAACCACGCGATGTAGATTTGAGGCGGTCGAAGAAATCGAGCACCACTTCTGCCATCGGTATTTCATAGGTTAATGCAACCTGATTGCCGTGATAAACCATATTAGTCTGAACACCACGCTTCTCGATACAAAGCGTTATAACGTTACCAAGATACTCTTGTGGTAACAGCATATGACATTCAGCAATCGGCTCACGCAACTCTTCGATATTGTTGATTGGCGGCAATTTAGATGGACTATCAACAAAAATCTCTTCACCACCGGTGGTTTGGATCTGGTACACAACCGTTGGTGCCGTTGTGATCAAGTCTAGATCGTATTCACGCTCCAGACGCTCCTGAATGATCTCCATGTGCAATAAGCCCAAGAAACCACAGCGGAAGCCGAAGCCCAGCGCGGTAGATGTTTCTGGCTCATAGAACAGGGACGCATCATTCAGGCTTAATTTGCCCAACGCATCGCGGAAAGCTTCATAGTCATCAGAGCTTACAGGGAACAGGCCTGCGTAAACCTGAGGTTTTACTTTTTTGAAGCCCGGCAAAGATTTTTCGGCTGGGTTACGTGCCAGCGTCAAGGTATCGCCTACGGGTGCGCCGTGGATATCTTTAATCGCACATACCAACCAGCCTACTTCGCCGCAGTTAAGTACGTCACGGTCGATCTGCTTCGGTGTGAAGATACCAAGACGGTCAGCGTTATAGGTCTGACCGGTGCTCATTACCTTAACTTTCTCGCCTTTGCGCAGTGAACCGTTTTTAATACGGATCAAAGAAACTACGCCCAGATAGTTATCGAACCATGAGTCGATAATCAGCGCCTGTAATGGGCCATCTGGATCACCTTCCGGTGCAGGGATATCGCGAACCAGACGTTCAAGCACTTCAGGAACGCCAACGCCGGTTTTTGCTGAGCAACGCACAGCATCCATCGCGTCAATGCCGACGATATCTTCAATTTCCTGAGCAGCACGATCGGGATCGGCCGCTGGCAGGTCAATTTTGTTCAGAACAGGAACCACTTCCAGATCCATTTCCATGGCTGTATAGCAGTTAGCTAGCGTCTGGGCTTCAACGCCCTGACCTGCGTCAACCACCAGCAATGCACCTTCACACGCCGCCAGAGAACGAGAAACCTCATAAGAGAAGTCAACGTGTCCTGGAGTATCGATGAAGTTCAGCTGATAAGTTTCCCCATCCTGTGCTTTATAGTCGAGCGTTACGCTCTGCGCTTTAATAGTGATGCCGCGCTCACGTTCTAGATCCATAGAATCCAGAACTTGCGCTGCCATTTCACGGTCAGTCAAACCGCCACAAATCTGAATAATACGGTCAGACAGTGTCGACTTACCGTGGTCAATATGTGCGATAATGGAGAAATTTCGTATACGCTTCATTATTAAGATATTTTGCCTGATGATTTCTAGATTACTCGCCTAAGGACACACTGATGGGTTCAAAGCGATGGTTTAACGTTTGGCGGTAATTTGCCAGATTCGATGCATTCTACACATCGAACCCAGTAAAACCTAGATATTCGTGGGGGTGCGGATCATCGATGGAGGCAAACCGACCTGCAAAACGATAGGCTGGTAATCTTGCCGGTCACTTAGCTTTTTCGCCTTAAATCGCGCAAACATGAAACCAGCAGCAGCGCCAACCAATGCGCCTAACGCAGCCCATGCATCAGAATGCATCAATGACTGCCCCACACCACCGCCGACGATGAGTCCAAGCAGCGGCGTGAGGTAGACTAGCACCGCAGAACGCAGCAGATTGGCTTCAGTAATGCCAATCTCGACCCTTTGGCCAGGCTCTAACGGTTGAGCAATTTCAACTTGAAGCTGATGCTGCGACTGAGGATTGATTTTATTCAACACCGCCGTACCGCAGGTATTTTTCGCCCCGCAAGAACCACAACCTGAGCGCTGTTCACAGTTTAGCGTAGCGATGCCCTGTTGCCAGGATGCCACCGTTGCCCATTCGCGCATCATGATTTACGACCATTGAGCGTAATGCTGTTTGCAACACGTTTAGCCGTTGACGGAGGTAATTCACCGACGACGGTAATATCAGTATTGTTACGCGTTTCGGTGTGAATGGTGCGACGCCCTTGGCGCAAGAATTGCTCGCTCACCGCAGCACCCGCAGCGGCACTGCTGATATTGACAGAGAAACTGAACAACCCATCGCTATACAAGCGTGATTCCACCGGTTCGGTGAGTGATGGCAGGGTACGGCGACTGCGTGAAACCTCTTTGAAACCCTGCGGCAGCCAAGATGCTTGCCAACTGAAGTTAACCTTATCCGTTGCCGGTAATTTCAGCAAAGGTGGCAGCGTGAGCTGAGCTAAGCTCGCCATCGCTGTACTGACCTGATCGCCAACCGTGAAGGAAATTACGCGGAACTGCTCTAACGTTTCGCCATCGCGATCTAACAAGTCGACCCGCAAAGGCAATTTCGAACTTTCATCAATCCATACGATATAGCTAAAGCGCAAACCGTCACGCGACACAATACGAATCACCTCGCACGGGCGATCGGCAACGCGGGTTCTACCAACGGAGATGAAATTGTAATACTGACTCAGCTGTTTGATGTCGGAGAAAATTATCGATGGCAATGCATCAACAATGTGATCGCCGTTGAGCGTAAATGGCTCAAGTCCAGGCTCAAAATAGCTGATTTCATTGCCACGCAGTAAAACTTCACGGCGCGGACCATCCATCTGCAAGAGCTGGGATAACAACTGATTATTATAAATGGCATGACGATAGCGTAACGACTCAATCCCCTGCTTGGTGATATTGATATACGCTAACTCATAACTGAGTGACTGACTGGCACCGTTCATTTGTTGCAACATCGCCTCAGACGAATCTTGCGCTGAGGCGATGTTAGAAACAAATAGGCTACCAGCGAATACGCTGATGGCGAACCAAAGTTGCTTCATTACTGCTGCTGAGTTCCTAATGACAGAGTTCCTGGCACCTGAACTGACGCCTGAGTATTACCATTGTCCATTTGCAACTGTTCAGTGTGCAGACGGCGTTGCAGTTCATAATCCTGCAAAATCGCATTAATGCGTTTACGCTGCTGCTGAACCTGCTGCTGTCCATTGGCGTTGCTGCTCTCATTCGGAACACCAAAACTCACCGGAGAAGCTTGGCCGCCCATCGGTAGCGTGTTGAATGCCGGAGCATCTGAATCACTTGCACCACCGACTGGCTGATTATACTGCTGCACACCAACCAGCACGGCGAGAGAAACACAGGCCGCAATACCGATTTGTGTGATTTGGCTGGCCCAAGGACGAACCTTGCTCCAGAAAGGCATATCTTTCCAGCTATGTGGCTGAGGCTGGGATTCGGGAATTGCATTGGGAACCAAGCGAACTGGTTCATCATCAAGCGCCGCGGCAATGCGATCGGAGATATCAAAATCAATCGCGTCGCTCACGTCACCGCGCAGGGTGTCACGTATCAGGTGATAGCTCTTCCACGTTTGTTGAAGCGCATCGTCTTTACCCAGTGAACCAAGCAGTTCACTGTCCAGCACTTCACCATCCATCAGAGCCGAAAGTTGTTCTTTCTGCATGCCTAAATACCCTTCCTGTGCCCGCATAATTAACGCTGTATCAGCGGTTGAACTTTATTATCGATCGCTTCCCTCGCCCGGAAAATACGAGAACGTACCGTTCCAACCGGACAATCCATAATGGCCGCTATCTCTTCGTAGCTTAAACCATCCAATTCTCTGAGGGTGATTGCCATACGCAAATCCTCAGGAAGAGACTCTATGGTTCGGAAAACAATCTGCTTCAGTTCATCTGACAACATTAAGTTCTCAGGGTTCGAAATTTCTTTCAATGCACCCGCACTTTCGAAGTTTTCTGCCTCACTAGCATCAACATCGCTTGATGGCGGACGCCGCCCCTGAGCAACCAGGTAATTTTTTGCTGTGTTTACAGCAATACGATAAAGCCAGGTGTAAAAAGCACTCTCGCCGCGGAAAGATTCCAACGCACGATAGGCTTTGATAAACGATTCCTGCACAACATCAGGAACATCGCCTGATGGCACGTAGCGGGATACGAGACTCGCAACTTTATGCTGATAGCGAACTACCAGTAAGTTAAAAGCCTTCTTATCTCCTTTCTGGACTCGCTCGACCAGCACCTGATCCGTTAACTGCTCGCTCATCCGAGGTAATCTCTCCTCAAATCTCTCTCCACGCATGAAAAAATAGTACTGCCAGTTGTCTCAATCGATCCTGAGCAAGCACTAGCTTAGAGTTCATACGTACTAAAAAGTTCCGTACGATGCTGTTTTTATATTCGTTGTTCATTAACCGTGCATTTACACGTTGGCATAGGCTAACATGATTTTCACTTTTCAGCTGCACACACCACAACCTATGCAATCAAATTCTGAGCATTTCAACGATGTATTGATTATCGGTAGCGGAGCTGCCGGACTTTCACTCGCCTTACGTCTTGCCGATCACTGCAAAGTGACCGTTTTAAGTAAAGGTCCCTTTAATGAGGGTGCTACGTTTTATGCCCAAGGCGGTATCGCCGCGGTTTTTGATGAAACCGACAGCATCGAATCTCACGTGCAGGATACACTGATTGCCGGTGCTGGGCTGTGTGATCCTTCAGCGGTTGAATTTATTGCTCGTAACGCAAAAGATTGCGTGCAGTGGCTCATCGATCAAGGCGTTCTATTTGATACCGAAATGAGCCCCGCAGGCGAATCTCGCTACCATCTAACCCGCGAAGGTGGTCATAGCCATCGGCGGATCCTACATAGCGCAGATGCAACGGGTAAAGAAGTCGAGACAACTTTAGTACAGAAAGCAAATGCACACCCTAACATCCGCGTTTGCGAGCGGTACAACGCCGTCGACCTGATTACGTCCAAAAAAATTGGCTTGCCGGGCACCCAACGCGTGGTAGGTGCCTATGTATGGAACCGTGAACTCGAACGCGTTGAAACTCTGCGCGCTCGCACCGTGGTATTAGCTACCGGCGGGGCGGCAAAAGTTTATCAGTACACCACAAACCCTGATATCTCTTCCGGCGACGGCATTGCTATGGCGTGGCGCGCTGGATGTCGTATTGCCAATCTAGAGTTTAACCAATTCCACCCCACCTGCTTGTACCATCCGCAGGCAAGAAACTTTCTCTTAACCGAAGCCTTGCGTGGCGAAGGTGCATTCCTCAAACGCCCTGACGGCTCGCGGTTTATGCCGGACTTTGACGAACGCGGCGAACTTGCGCCGCGTGATATCGTCGCTCGCGCCATTGACCACGAAATGAAGCGCCTTGGCGCAGACTGTATGTATTTGGATATTAGCCATAAACCGGCAGATTTCATCATGCAGCACTTCCCGATGATCTATGAAAAACTGATGGATTTAGGCTTAGATCTCACCAAAGAGCCGATCCCTATCGTTCCTGCCGCACACTACACCTGCGGCGGCGTGATGGTCGATCATCAAGGAAGGACTGATTTAGAAGGGTTGTATGCCATCGGTGAAGTCAGCTACACCGGCCTGCACGGAGCCAACCGAATGGCGTCTAACTCACTGTTAGAATGCGTGGTATATGCATGGTCGGCATCGCAAGATATTCTGCAACGCCTACCACAAACCAGCCTCGCACCACGTCTACCAGAATGGGATGACAGCCGAGTTTACAACTCAGATGAGCGCGTAGTGATCCAGCATAACTGGCACGAACTGCGTTTATTTATGTGGGATTACGTGGGCATTGTGCGTACCACCAAACGTTTGGAACGTGCGCTGCGCCGCATCCAAATGCTTCAGCAAGAAATCGACGAGTACTACGCCAACTTCCGCATTTCTAACAACTTGTTAGAGCTGAGAAACTTGGTGCAAGTTGCTGAGCTCATTGTACGCTGCGCCATGGAACGCAAAGAAAGCCGCGGCCTGCATTACACGCTGGATTATCCAGACCTTTTAGAGAATCCGCAGCCAACGATTTTGCAGCCTTAGCAAATCATCAACGTTAGCTGCAATACAGTAGAAACTAAAAAGGCCTTATTGGGAAATGCTGGCAACTTAAGCATGATTTTAGGGGAAGTACACCGATGGGGTCGTAGCAGCTTTAGCTGCCGGAGCGCCCCGCGGTGTGCTAGCCCCGTGTATCTCGATCTCATAAACGATCGGCATTACCCCTATTGGGCCTTTTTCATATCATCACACTCAGAAAAAAAGATAAAACGCGTTGGTTAATTCGCGGAAATCGTCCGAGTAAGCATTGCTCTCATCACGAATAACCAATCGGTCTGACTGCAGTGACGCAGGCTCCACGCCAAACAACATCAGAGCACGGTGAGGTGCTCTATTAGCAAACTCCGCAACTTCCGTATGCCGCAATAAAAACCATCCCTCCCCTGCCGCTAATTGCATAAAATCAGCACTGATATCGCAAGGCAAAACCACTGCCATTTTTCCTTTATTGGAAGCTAGCGCGCGCGCATGTTTGAGCAACTTTTGATGACTAAGCTCAGAAGTATAACGGGCAGTACCTCGGCTCGGGTTTCGACATTCTACGCCGGGCTGATAATAAGGTGGGTTGGTGATAATCAGGTCATAACGTGAAGAGGTTTGTGCTGCAAACGACTGCAATGCGCAATGATGCAGCGCCACTCTGCCCGCCCATGGCGACTGCGCAAAATTTTCCGTCGCCTGCAACGCGGCATTATCATCGAGTTCAACCGCATCAATTTGCACTGAATCTGTGGTACGCTGCGCCAACATTAACGCTAAAAGGCCGCTACCGCTGCCGATATCCAGTATCTTTCCAGTGATATCGCTGACATCTGCCCATGCGCCCAACAAAATACTGTCTGTACCAACCTTCATCTCACAGCGATCGTGAGCAACAAAAAATTGCTTAAATGTGAATCCGTTACGACGTAATGGCGCTGATTCTGATGGGCATTGAACCACGGTAACTCCTTATTTTTGGCCGCATAGCATAAAATATCCGCATAAATTCGCCAAGGTTGGATCGGAGTAAACATGCTAATTCCCCCGCTTTAATGGGTGAACATCTGCTCCAACCCGTCTATAATCGGCGCCCCAAGTAGAGGTAGACCATGACAGCAAGCAATTTTTCCGAACTCGAACTCGATGAACGCCTACTCGACGCATTGCGCGATAAAGGCTATGACCGCCCGACAGCTATCCAAGCTGCCGCCATTCCTCCGGCAATGGACGGTCGCGACGTTCTGGGCTCCGCGCCTACCGGAACCGGGAAAACCGTCGCCTATTTGCTGCCAGTGTTGCAGCACCTGCTCGACTTCCCGCGCAAGAAATCCGGCCCACCGCGCATTTTGGTGTTGACCCCAACGCGTGAACTGGCAATGCAGGTTGCCGAGCAAGCCATTGAATTGGCAAAACACACAAATTTAGACATTGCGACCATCACCGGTGGCGTTGCCTATATGAACCACGCTGAAGTATTCAGCGAAAATCAGGACATCGTGGTAGCAACCACCGGTCGTCTGCTGCAATACATCAAAGAAGAAAACTTCGATTGCCGCGCGGTTGAAACCCTGATCCTTGATGAAGCAGACCGCATGCTAGACATGGGCTTTGCACAAGATATCGAAACTATCGCAGCAGAAACTCGCTGGCGCAAACAAACCATGCTGTTCTCGGCAACGCTGGAAGGCGATGCGATTAAAGAGTTCTCTGAGCGTCTGTTGCAGGAGCCGGTTGAAATTGAAGCCGACCCATCGCGCCGCGAACGTAAAAAGATCCAGCAATGGTACTACCGTGCCGATACCCTTGAGCATAAGACCAAGCTGCTGTGTCATCTGCTAAAAGAGCCCGAAGTCACCAAATCCGTGATCTTCGTACGTAAGCGTGAACGTGTTCATGAGCTGGTAAGCTGGCTACGCGAAGCCGGCATCAACTCCTGCTACCTAGAAGGTGAAATGGTACAGGCCAAACGTAACGAAGCCATGAAGCGTATGCTCGATGGTCGCGTAAACGTTCTGGTTGCCACCGACGTTGCCGCGCGTGGTTTGGATATCCCTGATATCAGCCACGTATTCAACTTCGACATGCCGCGCACCGCAGATACCTATCTGCACCGTATTGGCCGTACAGGCCGTGCGGGTCGCAAAGGCATCGCAATTTCGCTGGTTGAAGCACACGACCATTTGCTGTTAGGCAAAATCAGTCGCTACGTTGAAGAGCAGATTAAGTCACGCGTCGTTGACGATCTTCGCCCGACAACCAAAACGCCTAGCGAAAAGAACAAAGGTAAGCCTTCTAAAAAGACGCTGCTCAAGCGCCAAGAGAAAAAGGCTGAAGAGAAGAAAGATAAAAAGGTAAAAGTGCGCCATCGCGACAGCAAAAATGTCGGGAAACGCCGTAAGTCTAAAGAAGCTGAACAGCCGACCAAGACCGAAGAATAAATCAGCACACCGACAAAAAAACCGCCTTTATCGGCGGTTTTTTTTCGTCTTAAGCTTAGAGAATATCCTGCTCATATAAAAAAGCACGCAGCATTATGATATTTCCATTTTTCATTTCAGGCGCTTAACTTATTTGTCGCTATATAATACTAACACCATGAAATAGAATGATAATAATACCAATTATGAGATTGCTACTCATGATGATATTTTGCACGGCTAAGCAAAAATCGCTTCGCTATCAGACGTAAAAAAGGAGCCTTTCGGCTCCTTTTTGCTATTTCTTTATGCCTTTAGCCTAAACTTACAGGCTTTCGGTAAAGGTACGAGCAATAACGTCACGCTGCTGTTCTGGAGTCAGTGAGTTGAAACGCACTGCATAGCCAGACACACGAATAGTCAGCTGTGGATATTTTTCTGGGTGCTTAACAGCATCTTCCAGAGTTTCACGGCGCAGAACGTTAACGTTCAGATGCTGACCGCCTTCCACACGTACAGTTGGTTTGATGTCCAAAGGTACTTCGCGATATTCAATTTTGCCCAGTTCGCTTACTGCAACGATCTGGTCTTCGGCGTAGCCTGCTTTTGCACATACACAACGTGCTTCGTTTTTATCTGTATCGAGCAGCCAGAAAGAGTTCATCAGGTCTGCATTATCAGCTTTAGTGATCTGAATACCTTGAATCATTTGTTGCCTCCGTCAATAGAGCAAAAAAATCTGGGATTAATTTCTTAGTTTACGGCCTTAACTTCGGCCATTTGGTAAAACCAATGTTGTCTTGATGTTTTATATACCAGTATAGAGTGGGTTTTTCTTTGATTTAAATCAATTTTTTAAAGGTGTCAATTTTACCAATTTGGGCAAATTTATGTTTTACATCAAATTTACCCCTCTAGAGAGGCTTTTTCTATTTTTGTAAATTTTCAAAAAAAATTTAATTTACGCACAAAAAAACATCACTTTTGACTGTTTTCTGAAATGGCTAAATTTTCATCATGGTTTAAATTCATCACCTGAAACGGTAAGCTACGACAAAATAATTTCCGTATAAACAAAGAGGAAGTGCAGATGACTTCTCCACAAAACTGGCACGACGTCATCGGTGCCGAGAAAGAAAAACCCTACTTTCACGACACGCTCGCTTTTGTCGCCGCAGAGCGCCTAGCCGGTAAGACCATTTATCCACCGCAGAAAGACGTGTTTAATGCCTTCCGTTTTACGGAATTTAACGATGTGAAAGTCGTGATCTTAGGCCAAGACCCCTATCACGGCCCCAATCAGGCTCACGGTCTCTCCTTCTCGGTGCGTCCTGGCATCCCTGCGCCACCTTCGTTAATGAATATGTATAAAGAGCTCAAAACCGATATCGAAGGTTTCGAGATTCCGCAGCACGGCTATCTAAAAAGCTGGGCTGAACAAGGGGTTTTACTGCTTAATACGGTATTAACCGTTGAACGCGGCCAAGCGCATTCACACGCGAAGCTCGGCTGGGAAACGTTCACCGACAAAGTGGTCGCCGCGCTAAATGAACATCGCTCAGGGATTGTCTTCCTGCTATGGGGCGCACACGCGCAAAAGAAAGGCAGCATTATTGATATCCAGCGCCATCGCGTCTTAAAAGCCCCGCACCCTTCGCCACTGTCGGCCCATCGCGGCTTTTTAGGCTGCCATCACTTCTCACAAACCAATCAATTGTTGATTGAGCAAGGTTTCGCGCCTATTGATTGGCAGCCACGTTTGCCAGAGAGCGGCAGCGAAGAGTAAGTTGCAGGCGAAAAAAAACCAGTCAATCGACTGGTTTTTTATTTTCGAAAAAGACGTCAGGATCACGCTTTCGCTTTAGATACCGCAACCATCGCTGGACGAATCAAACGACCGTTCAAGGTATAACCTTTCTGCATAACCATCATGACGTGGTTAGGCTCGTGTTGTTCAGACTCCATTAGCGTCATCGCCTGATGCACTTCTGGATTAAACGGAACGTTCACTTCACCCACCTGCTCTACGCCAAATTTACGCACCACATCCAGCATGGATTTCAGCGTTAATTCGATACCTTCAATCATAGAGGTCAGTTCTGGGTTAGATTTATCAGCCAGATCCAGCGCACGCTCCAGATTATCAATCACTGGCAGCAGTTCGTTAGAGAACTTTTCTAAAGCGAACTTATGCGCTTTTTCAACGTCTTGCTCAGCACGACGGCGAATATTATCCGCTTCTGCGCGGGCACGCATGACAGAATCACGCTCACGCTGAGCGGCTTCCTGCAACTGAGCTTCTAATTCGGCAATACGCTCATCGCGCGTATCAACGACGTCCGCCGCATCGACCTGAGCCTGTTCGTGCTGCTCTTGTCCGTTTTCCATTTCTTGTGAGGCTTGCTCATTCGACATGTTCTGTTCTTTACTACTCATGAAATTCTCCGCGGTTTGGCATTAATCTCGCTACTTGGCTTATTATGGGGATGAAAGCTGGCGATTCAAGAGAACCGCGCATAATGAGAGCCATTAAATTGCGCTCGGTAGGAAAACCACCGTATGAATAAAAAATTTGAATGTATCGGTCTGGTCGGTCACCCGCGTCATCCTGCCGCGCTGGCCACGCACGAAATGCTATTTCACTGGCTTGTCAGCAAAGGCTATCCGGTGATCGTTGAGCATCAAATTGCGCACGATCTAAAACTTGAAAACGCCGAAACAGGCAGCTTGGCGGATATAGGCCAAAAAGCCGATCTCGCCGTTGTGGTTGGCGGCGATGGAAATATGCTCGGTGCAGCCCGCATTCTGGCGCGTTATGATATCAAAGTGATTGGCGTAAACCGTGGAAATCTTGGTTTTCTTACCGACTTAGATCCCGACAATGCCAAACAACAGCTCTCAGACGTTCTCGACGGCGAATATTTTAGCGAACAACGTTTTTTACTTGAAGTGCAAGTTTGCCGCGAGCAACAACAAAGACGCATGAGCACCGCCATCAATGAAGTGGTTTTGCATCCAGGCAAAGTCGCGCATATGATTGAATTTGAAGTTTATATCAATGAAAACTTTGCATTCTCTCAGCGTTCTGATGGACTGATTATCTCTACGCCGACGGGCTCTACCGCATATTCATTGTCTGCTGGAGGGCCTATTCTGACGCCAACACTGGATGCCATTGCGTTGGTTCCCATGTTCCCACATACCCTCTCAGCTCGCCCGCTGGTTATTGATAGCAACAGCAAAATTCACTTACGGTTTAGCCATTTCAGCAACGACCTAGAAATCAGCTGCGACAGCCAGATTGCGCTACCGATCCAGCAAGGTGAAGAGGTCATGATTCAGCGAAGTCAATTCCACCTGAACCTTATTCATCCAAAAGACTACAACTATTTCAATACATTAAGCACGAAACTAGGATGGTCGAAAAAACTTTTCTGAACAGAATAATTTTTTGCGTTAGCTACTTTACTGTATAAAAAACCAGTTTATACTGTAGTTAAATACAGTTATGTGATTCCGTACAGGGGAATTTCGAATGCTGACGCAACTGACCATTTCTAACTTTGCTATTGTTCGTGAACTTGAAATTGACTTCCAGCGTGGAATGACTGCCATCACCGGCGAAACAGGCGCGGGTAAGTCGATTGCTATTGATGCGCTAGGTTTATGCCTTGGAGGGCGCTCAGAGGCCGCTATGGTGCGTTTAAACACGCCTAGAGCCGATATTTGCGCACGCTTCTCTCTGGCAGATACGCCGTCAGCACGACAGTGGCTTGAACAAAATCAGCTAGATGACAGCAATGAATGCCTGCTACGACGCGTTATCAGCGCCGACGGGCGTTCCCGCGGATTTATCAATGGCACCGCGGTTCCTCTTTCACAGCTACGCGAACTTGGCCAACATCTGATTCAGATTCATGGCCAGCATGCGCATCAGTTGCTGCTCAAGTCCGAGCACCAAAAACACCTGCTCGATGCCTATAGCAACCAATCTGAGCTATTAGCAGAAATGCAAGCCGCCTATCGCCAATGGCATCACAGCTGCCGTCTGCTGGCTCACCATCAAAAGCAGGTTGCCGAACGTGAGTCGCGCAAACAGCTACTGCAATATCAGCTCAAGGAACTCAATGAGTTTGCTCCCCAGCCCGGAGAGTATGAGCAGATCGATGAGGAGTATAAGCGCCAAGCCAATAGCGGTCAGCTTCAGACCATCAGCCAGCGCGCATTAAACATGCTGTCTGATGCCGACGATGGCAATATTCTCAGCCTGCTGCACAGCGCAAAACAAAACGTGTCTGAGCTGATTAGCTACGACAGCCAGTTTTCGCCTCTGCTAGATATGCTGGAAGAAGCTTCAATTCAAATATCTGAAGCCAGCAATGAACTGCGCCATTACGGCGATACGATTGATATGGATCCTGCTCGGCTTTATGAGTTAGAACAGCGGATATCCCGCCAAATTGCGCTGGCGCGTAAACACCATGTTACGCCAGAAGAACTGCCTCAGTTTTATCAACAGCTTTTGGACGAGCAGCAGTCACTTAGCCAACAGGAGAGCGATCAAGAACAGTTGGCTGAGAACGTACACAAACATCATGAGTACGCGCTTTCGCTCGCCCAGCAGTTGCACCAACAGCGGGTGAATTTCGCTCAAGAGCTTTCTCAGCTCATTACACACAGCATGCATGAACTCTCTATGCCTCATGGACAGTTTGCAATTGATGTTAATTTCATGCCAGAAGCACTCACCGCAGATGGCGCAGACCGCATTGAATTTAGCGTAACCACCAACCCTGGCCAACCACTCCAAGCATTAGCTAAAGTGGCTTCTGGTGGTGAACTCTCACGTATTGCGTTAGCGATTCAGGTCATCACCGCCCAGAAAATGGATACGCCTGCGCTTATCTTTGACGAAGTGGATGTGGGGATCAGTGGGCCAACTGCCGCTATCGTTGGAAAAATGCTGCGCCAGCTTGGCGAATCAACGCAGGTCATGTGTGTCACCCACTTACCTCAGGTCGCCGGATGTGGGCACCAGCATTTTTATGTCAGCAAGCACACTGATGGTTCTGAAACTGAAACAACCATGCAATCATTGGATAAAAAAGCCCGTTTGCAAGAGCTGGCGCGGCTGTTAGGGGGAAGTGAAGTGACGCGCAACACGCTGGCAAATGCAAAAGAACTGCTTGCCGCATAAAAAACATCAACTTTTTTTGATTCCTGAGGTCATATTGGAGTCTGTTGAGGTTTCCAACTGTTGCAAGGTCGATTATCATCGGCAACCTATGTCCAAAAGGAATGAGATTACTATGCGTTGTAAAATGCTGACTGCCGCTGCTGTGGTTATGGTTACGCTAACCGCAGGCTGTTCAACCTTTGAAAAAGTGGTATACCGTCCTGACATCAATCAGGGAAACTACCTGACTGCTGCTGACGTAGCCAAAATTCACAGAGGGATGACGCAGCAACAAGTCGCCTACACGCTAGGTACACCAATGCTGCAAGATCCGTTTGGAACCAGCACATGGTTCTACGTGTTCCGCCAACAGCCAGGGCATGAGGCCGTGTCTCAAGAGACGCTGACCCTAACCTTTGATGGCAGTGGTCTTCTGACCGGAATTGAAAACACCAAGAAGCTTCCTGAAAGTAAAGAAGACTGATCAGCGCCGTGAATACGGCTGGTGTAAGATACCCTTAAAAAATAAGGCGCATACGCGCCTTATTTTTTTGCTCTTTCAGCCCGTAAACGGCGTAGCTCTTTAGGGTCTGCAAGCAATGGACGATAGATCTCTACCCTATCACCTTCATGCACCTTATCTGATAATTTGACCGTGCGGCTGTAAATCCCAACCTTGTTTTTCGTTAGGTCAATTTCAGTACGCAATGCTAACAAGCCAGATTGTTGAATCGCCTGCTCGACGTTGGCACCTTCAGATAACTTAATGCGACGAAGATATTGGCGCTCAGGCAAGGCATACACCACCTCCACATTGATATCAGGCACTGTAGACCTCTTTTGCTCGTGAAGTAAAAGCCTGAACCATATTCCCCGCTAGCTCTTTAAACACCTTACCAAACGCCAGTTCAACCAGCTTATTAGTAAACTCAAAGTCGAGATGCAGCTCAACTTTACACGCATCATCGCTTAACGGGATAAAATGCCATCCACCCAGTAACTTACGGAATGGTCCATCTACAAGCTGCATTTTAATGCTACTGCTATCAGCCAACGTATTATGAGTCGTAAACGTTTTGCTTATCCCTGCTTTTGAGACATCAACAGCAGCTGTCATCGAGTTTGGCCCTGATTCTAAAACACGACTTCCGACACAACCGGGTAAAAACGCCGGATAGGCAGAAACATCGTTGACCAATTGGTACATTTGCTTGGCGCTAAAAGGCACCAAAGCAGAACGGCTAATCTGTGGCATATCAATTCCTGAGTAACATAAAACGCACAAATAATACCATTTATCTGTGGACAGAGAGAAACGCGTTAAGCACACTGAGCTAATGTATTAAAAAACAACGACAGCTTAGGGTTAAAGGATGTTCATCCCATGACTGGTTCAGTATAATGGCAGCACTATGACAAAGAAAAAAGCACACAAACCCGGTTCAGCAACGATTGCTATGAACAAACGCGCTCGCCACGAATACTTCATCGAAGAAGAGATCGAGGCGGGGTTGGCGCTGCAAGGCTGGGAAGTTAAGTCGCTGCGCGCAGGTAAAGCTAATATCGCCGATAGCTACGTAACTTTCCGCGACGGCGAAGCATACCTCTTTGGCGCAACTATTCAGCCTCTTAATGTGGCATCAACGCACGTGGTATGCGACCCAACACGTACTCGCAAACTGCTACTGAAAAAGCGTGAATTAGAAACGCTGTTCGGAAAAGTTAGCCGAGATGGTTTTACCGTTGTCGCGCTGTCTCTTTACTGGAAGAATGCTTGGTCCAAAGTCAAAATTGGGCTCGCAAAAGGTAAAAAAGAGCACGACAAACGCGATGACATTAAAGATCGTGAGTGGAAATTAGAAAAAGCACGTATTATGAAGAACTCAAACCGCTAAGCTACTGGCTTTACGGATATATTTTCTGATACAATGCACGATAGTACTTGGGGCTGATTCTGGATTCGACGGGATTTGCGAAGCCCAAGGAGCATGCCGAGGGGCGGTTTGCCTCGTAAAAAGCCGCAAAAAAATAGTCGCAAACGACGAAAACTACGCACTAGCAGCTTAATAACCTGCTCAGAGCCCTCTCTCCCTAGCCTCCGCTCTTAGGACGGGGATCAAGAGAGGTCAAAACCAAAAGAGATCGTGTGGATACCTTGCTTGGGGTTGAAGCATTAAATCTAATCAAGCTAGTTTATTAGTAGCGTGTCTGTCCGCAGCTGGTAGGCGAATGTAAAGACTAGACTAAGCATGTAGTGCCGACGGTGTAGTAATTTCGGACGGGGGTTCAAATCCCCCCAGCTCCACCAAATTCTCCATCGGTGATTACCAGAGTCATCCGATGAAGTCCTAGAAGCCCGCATGGCGCAAGCCCTGCGGGCTTTTTTGTGCCTTCAATTTGTACGATGCTGTTTGTGCGCTACAGCCCACACTTTTACTCAAATCAATAATCTTACATAATCAATGGAAGAAAGTGACTCTCTTAGTTCGATTGCTCCTGCAATACCTCGATAGCTAATGTATTACCCGCATAATCTGGCTCTATGCAATCCAACTCAAAAGTGTCAGCTTTACAACTAAAGATAAGGTGTTGAAGCCATACATCAGCATCAACACCGCAAATATCTAGCCCTTCGTTTTCTTATGCTTATACAGCAATTCATCAGCTTTAATTTGCGCATCGCTCAACGTATCACCGGATTTCATCTGGTAGCAGCCATATGAAAAATTAACAATAGCATCTGTATCAATCACTTTTAATTTCTGTTTAATTAAGTCAATAGTAATAAAAGCACGCTCTACATCGCAATCGATAAGAATAATACAGAACTCATCACCGCCGAGCCTAATACCATAATCACTCTTTCTTATAGAGGTTTGTATCGCGTCTCCTAATAAAGTGATTGCCTTATCCCCCATGTGATGACCTAAAGTATCATTGATGGTTTTTAATTTATCGCAATCAAGAGCAATAATAGTGACTGGAGTATTTTTTTCAGTCAACGACTTTAAACGAGCATCCAGAGTCTGTGTCAGTATCTTTCTATTATATAATCCCGTCATAGAATCAGTTATGTTTTCCAAAGACAAAACTTCATTTTTTGATATCTGGTATTTTAAATACTTACAGATGGAATACGTTATAAGTACATATAAAATAAAAAGAAATAAGTTGTTTAAAATAAAATATTGAACATCTAATTTAAGATGGACAGTATAATATCGAGTAATATCCTTGTCGTAGTTTAAAATACTAAGTAATTGCTTATCTGGTTGATTGAAATTAATTTCTTCGGCTGAATTTCTATCTATAACTGAAAGCGTGAGATATTTCCATAGGAAAGGACGATCAAATGTATAAAATGCCTTTGCTAGCTCATTGATACTTACATCAGTCAAAATTATACCTTTAAGATTCCCACCAAAAAACAACGGCGTGATCATGCTAATTATTTTTTCACCGGTATAACCGTCATCATATATATGTGAAGTAACACTTTGCCCATCATGCAAACTCCTCAATGCTTCATCATCAATTTTAATGCTTCTGGCATTTCTATCTACATCAATAAACTTTCCATTATATCGCAACCAATTATTGAATGCGTATCGAGAGCTATCGACTAACTTATTAATGTATATATATTGGTTTTCAAAATCAATATAGTATCTAATGCTATCTTGCACTTTCCAATGGTAATTAGAAAAACTGTACTCTTGAGAGATTGCTTCTTCTTGACTATTAAACTTCTCAAGATATTTTATATCTCTAGCCCAATCTTCGCAGGATGAATTTTTAGTTTGTAGCGTTCCAGCTAGTTTAGGATATTTATGCCCAGTCAAATTCAAACCATAAATATCATTTGCGCTCTCCATACGGTTACAGATACTCAGCACACTTGAATCTGATTTTTTATTTTTATATTCAGAAATTGAAAATGATTTTATTAAATTAAGTGCTATTCTTTGATTTATATATTCTTCAGCAAAGATAGCAGAACGGCCTTTATCTACCGTGTAACCTAGATAATTTCTTAAGCCTTGGTAGTCATTCCACAAAAAGAATGCCAGAACCATCGTTGTTAATGACATAGTAATAAAAACTCCCTTTTTATAACTTTTTGTCAGCAACATATTAAAACCCCTTAAGATTATTCTACAAACAATGCAATTTTGCACAGACTAATAGTCATGTACAATATATTAGCAATGATAAGAAATTTAATCTCTCTAATAGTGAAATTGTTATATTAGCATAGCGTTTTCTTTTGTCTGTGATGGCTAAATAATCACAATCGTAACGAGACTATACTTATAGCATGCAAATTATTATTCTTTTTTCATTGGGGTTTATTGCCCTGATTATTTTCAAACCCTTTAAATATAATTAAATATGCTGGGGTTAACGCTCACATTTTGAATAAAGAACACAACTAAAATTAGGTTCACCATTTATCTTCACGATGCTATTCATTGTAATTCTTACTATTTCCTCTTGAAATACGAATGAAAAAGGTTAGTGTAGCTATGTTAACTTACGCTTCGAACGATAGATATTTTCTGTCTTTGCACTTCTAGGAAGGTTCCTTTGCCCAGCCCCACGTTAAAACAGCGCAGCCTCGCCCTCTTTGTTTTCTTTTTCTTACCTGGCGTATCAATGGCGTCATGGGTGACCCGAACTCCCGCAATACGCGACAAACTTGGCGCATCGACCGCAGAGATGGGGCTTGTTCTTTTTGGTCTGTCGATTGGGTCAATGGCTGGAATTCTCTGTTCTGGTTATTTAGTGCAGCGCTTTAGCACTAAACCCGTTATTGCTGCAGGCACGGGTTTAGTGATCGCCGGTATTTTACTGGTTGCCCTCGGGGCATTTTTCTCATCTGCGATCTCCGTTTCATCTGGGTTATGTTTATTTGGAGCAGGTATGGGCTCTGCTGAAATAGCCATTAACGTTGAGGGCGCCGATGTAGAACGCATATCACATCGCCCCCTCCTTCCTATGCTGCATGGCTGTTTTAGCTTAGGGACACTGGTTGGCGCAGGGGTTGGTAATGGGCTTACCTCGGTAAATTTCCCCATACAGTGGCATCTTTTATTAATTGGTGTTATTTGCGTTCCGGCAACATTGTGGGCACTAAAATCCGTACCTAAGGGGAATGGCCTACGTCCAGTAGAACATGCGCAGAATGGCAACCAGCCTACACAGGCTAAAACAAATGTTTGGCGAGATAAGCGTCTGTTGCTTATTGGCTTAATTGTCCTTGCAATGGCCCTTGCCGAAGGCTCAGCCAACGACTGGTTGCCGTTATTAATGGTAGACGGTCATGGATTCAGCCCTACATCCGGCTCGTTAATCTATACAGGCTTTGCCTTAGGAATGACCATTGGGCGCTTCTGCGGGGGATATTTCCTGCGTCGATTTGGCCGCGTTAATGTCGTTCGGGGCAGCGCCATCTTCGGCGTTATCGGCTTAGGGTTAATTATTTTTGCTGAAAATACATTTCTAGTCAGCGCTTCAGTTTTATTTTGGGGCGTAGGAGCTTCACTCGGCTTCCCTCTTACGTTGTCGGCCGCCAGTGACACTGGGCCAAATCCAGCTGCTCGCGTTAGTGCCGTGGCAACCACCGGTTATATTGCATTTTTGGTTGGGCCTCCAATGCTAGGTTTTTTAGGTGAGCATTGGGGATTGCGCTCCGCCATGATCGTGGTGTTGGCGTTAGTCGCTTTTGCAATTTGGTTAGCACCTGCCGTTGGCGAACCGCCAAAATCTGACGCCTAGTATACCGACATCTCACCCATCAATTTCTGGCGGGTGAGAACTTAATTCCATTATATTTATTACATTACACGTCAGATCCAATCTGTTTGGAACCACCTTCTCATTTCTCATTTTCTTCGTTTGTTGTGTTTATTTAACGCTATATGCTCAACATCAAGCCTATATCTCGCGTTGGCAACTCGATTCTACTCAGACTCAAATAACGAAACTAAGCCCTCTGGCATACTCAGGAGTGAGTCATGAAAGACTCGACCATACAGATCCTACAAAACAACATGTCATGCCTGCATCAGGTAATTAGTACTAATACCCAAAACGGGCTCCACGGTAATTTACTCGATGTACTGGCACTAAGTTTTAATCTGTTAAATATGAGCAACAATGAATTAATCCAGCTACAACAGCAACAAGATGCGCTTTCATGCCATTCAGTGGGTTTAGTGATTCAGCAGTGTAGTGCCCTATTGTGGATGGTGCTCGAATATGCCAGCGCTCAGATGGAACAATCTAGCGTGGATAAATTAGCCGATATATATCTACATACGCATTATCTTGCGCGGTCAATATCCGGCACTCCGTGCCCATCATAAGCAAGGCTCCAGTCACTCAGTGGCTGGAGCCTTTTTGTGAATCTGCCTATATATTTTTATTCGTGGGATTTATAAAAACAGCGCCCAAATAAAACAAACAATAAAGAGCACTAAAGCAGCAGCAGGAACCCAAAAAGCCTGATCGTAAGTTTTCATTACGTTTTTCCTTAAACTCATTTATTTCACCATGCCTTGATGAACATTCAATCTCTGCGGTAGCAGATAGTTATGAATAAACCTTACAGAGACATAGCCAATAACTAACGTCGCAATCACTGCTTCTACCGTCGCCATCATATGCAGTTGTCGCGCATACTCCACCGCTTGCGGGTAGCTGCCCACGAGATTTGCCATTTTATAAAGTGCGGTAGCGCCAATCGCCATAGGGAACGTAAAAGCGGCGTAGCCTGGGCTAAACGGCAAGCGCATTAGGCGGAAGAAAGCACAATAAATAACCATGGTCATCAACAGTGCGATACCAAGCAACACCGCACAAATCAGCATTGAAGGCTCTTTGACAACGCTCAGATAGCCCGCTAATGACAAACTGGCCGGTGCCGCCATAATGGCAATCGTTGGTTTTGCTGCATCAGGCACTTCATCGCGAAACATGAAGCGGTAGATCATCATTGGCAGCATCAGCACATAACTCACCATCCCAATTGCCAATAAAATCAGTGCAAACTCAGTGTAGGCCTCACTTGGGCAAGTCACATCTGCCACAATAATGCCCACTGGCGGCACAAACCAGCTAGGAACTAGATGATGCAGCTTAGGTTCTTTCGCACGGTGATAAATAAAAAGCGACAGCGAGACCAGATGAACAATAACAGCCCCCAGCCAAAGCATCTGGCCCGCCGTCGGCATAAAGTTACCCAGCGCCTTAGAAACCACCATTGCAGCCATTGCAAAGGTAGGAACAATGCTTCCCACCACCGGATGTTTAAGATCTTGAGTCAGCGTATCGGGATGAAAAATAAAACGAATAGCGAGAATGGCAAGCAGTAGCCCAGCAATCAATGCGCCCACGTTTTGTCCCACACCGTGAAGCGGCAAAGCATTCTCTAAACACCATCCCAAACTAGCGATCCCCAGCGCTAAACCCGCTACGGGAGTTGGTAATCCGCGAACCTTATGATGTAGGTATCTCAACATGTCATCACCTCGATTTTTTTCATTCTTCTGCGGTAAAAACTATAGCCATCCGCTATCATTTAAAAAATCGAGTTATTTTTTACATTAGGTTTAGAGAAACTAAACGATGAATATTACCTTCAAACAACTTTCCGTCTTTGTCGCCATCGTCCGCAGCGGCAGCATGACGCTCGCCGCAGAAACTCTGTTTATGACAAAAGGAGCCATTTCACAGACATTGGCTGAATTAGAGAGTCAGCTAGGAGTACGGCTCTTTGATCGTCAACATGCACGCTTATATATCAATCATGAAGGGCAAAAGTTACTGCCTGTCGCCGACGAACTTTTGTCTCGAATGCAGGGGGTTGAACAATTATTCGGAGAGAATAGCCAAGATACCCAGCTCAAGGTGGGATGTACTAAGACTATCGGCAGCTATCTTCTGCCTGACATGCTGAAGGGGTTTAAAGAACATCAAGGGTGGTTGCCACAATGCACTATCGCCAACACGCAAAAAATCAGCACTATGGTCAGCCATTTTGAAATTGATGTGGCGTTACTGGAAGGACCCGCTAGCGAACCCAACCTTATTTGCGAGCCGTGGTTAGAAGATGAAATGGTCATTATCGCCGGTAAAAATCATCCGCTCGCCAAGCAAGAAACGGTTTCATATCAGGTACTGAGTCAAGAGCGCTGGCTGCTACGCGAGCAAGGCTCCAGCAGCCGTGCCTTTTTTGATAATCAATTGGCACTACATTTAAGCAATCCACAAATCGCTCTTTCACTGAACGCTTTTGACGCCATTCTTTCTTGCGTTGCTCATCACTTAGGCATCACTTTTATTTCAAAGCGCATGCTACATAGTTCATTTTATACGGGGCATTTTGTGCAATTACATACCGAGCAGCGGTTTATGCGGAAGTTCACACTCTGCTACCACAAAAGTAAGTTTATCTCGCCAACATTATCAAGCTGGCTAAGCTTCAGCCGCTCATGGCCTCACTCCTAACTAGCTTGGCTTGTCATATTTAAATCACGACAGATCAGCACAAATGATCATAACGAACTGTTTTTAAATGAAAATATTTCCAAAAGAGAGAAACTTAGGCATCGGAGTGCTTTAATAGGTTTTTATGCTATTTTGTAAGAACAAATCAGGCTATTTGGTCGCAAAATAAATATCAGATCATCCATACGATAAATTACCTCGCATTTTATTTCACGCCATAAAGTTAGTTTTTACTGGCATATGAATACGTTACCCTTACTGCGCTCAATATATCTCCCAACGTCATTTGAGCAGAGCTAAGCGCAGGAGATAAATCCCGTTTTATGTGGTAACGAGTTAATAAAATGAAAATACGCCTTTGCGACGTAAAATTATTTCTTCTGGGAGTTTTGCTCTCGATTAATGGCTCTGCATTTGCAGCTTTAGCCCCGGTGAGTGGCGGTCAGGCAAAAGATGACTCCAAAAGCACCCTATACATTCGCGGTAATATATTTGAACCCGCCGCCTGTAAAATTAACCAAAACAATAATCTCGATGTGGACTTCAAACGCATCGCACTGAAAAAAATTGACGGCGTTGCTTTCGCCAGCGTAACTCCTGTCGATATTGTATGCAGCATTACCACGGGAGCAACCGTGCAGCTAGAATTTCAGGGCACATCATCAGGTAAAAGCAACTACCTGACCACAACCCTCGATAATCTGGCCATTGCCCTCTCAGACGATGCGACAGGCAAAAATATCGATCTGAATACGTTCTTTACCATTCAGAAAACGCAGACTATTCAACTACGCGCGGTGCCAATAAAAATATCTGATGCGGTGGAATTAAAAGAAGGCGAATTCAAAGCCACATCCACGCTGATTACACGCTATCTCTAACAGGTGATAAATGAAACACGCTTTATTTTCAAAACTTGATGCAAAACGCCTGCTACCACTCGCGGGATTATTGTTCGCATCGTTTCATGCTTCTGCTTTTGACTGCGTTGAAAACGGCACCGGCGTTGTTGACAAGCCGGCTATCGATATTGGCGAATTAGCTATCCCTGCTAACGTTCCCGATAAAACCAAAGTATGGGAGTCTAATCCCATCACTGTGACGGCTTATTGCGATAACAACACGAAAAGTAACTTTCAAGACTTCGTGACCTTCTATTTTAATCCTAAATCAAAATCTTTGGGTCAAGGATTAAAGCTAGGCGTAACGTACGAAGGAAAAGATCTTGAACAAAATGGCCAAGGATTGCAGGTGCCTGGCGGCGGCCCAGTCTATAAAAAAGGGTCAGGTACACCAACGTTTAAAGTCGTTACCGTTACCTTTCGCCTCTATATTCGTGTTGATGGAAAACCGCCAGCGTCAGGTCACTATCAAGGAGCCGATGAGTTTGTTGTCTTTCAGCTCGATGGCTCAAGTGGGATCAATTTTCGCCCAGATGCAAAAAACCTTAAGTATTCACTCTCAGGTTTAACCGGAACACGTTTTTTAAGCTGCGGCGCGCAAATAAAACTCTATCCAGAAAATCAGAATCTCGATTTTGGTGATATTGACCGAACAACGCTCAGCAGCGGTGGCATACTCTCAAAAGAATTCAGCGTAAAAGCAGTGAAGGAAGGCGGATGTCTAGAAGACTTCTCCTTAACCTCTGAGTTCTCAACAACTGAAACCCTGCTAGATAGCACACATATTAATTTAAATAACGGCGTAAAACTCAGTTTCACGGATCAAGATAGCAAAGCCGTCGAGTTCAATAAATATACTAACTTCGGCAGTATGAAAGGTATTACTGAGTTGAGTAAAAACTACAAAGCCAGTATTTCAGTGATACCAGGACAAACGATCAAAGCAGGGCCTTTCGTGGCAACGACGATCGTTAAAGTCAATTACTATTAACTTCATTTAGAAAAATCCTAATATCCTATTTTACTAAATGATATTTTTAGATTAATAAGTAGAAACGCAGACGAGGTTCCCCTCATCTGCGCTATTATTAAAACATATATTAAATTCATCTGCTGATTATTAGGATTTTTCCATTGCAAAATGCCGCAAAAATACTCCGTACATAAATATGTTCGGAGAAATGGAAATGCGACAGTCTACCCGCTAAAGGAATAAGTGCAAAAGTTAATAATCAACGATGGGGTCTAGCTCTAAATTAGCGGGTTGGAATACACCAGCGTAGAGAATTGCTACGACCAGCTCCTCCTTGATAGCAATTTACCTTGCCTTCACCGACAAGCTGCAATAGCCAGTGACGTGTAACATAAATGCTTTCACCACTTTCTTCTGCAACCTCTCTGGTTTTTGGCCAACATGATTCAGGTAGATAAGGGTCTGTACTGCGAGTTTCCCCCATTCTGATTGAACATATTTTACCCAAATTCATGTAGATTCTTTCTTTCTTCGTTAATTTATCCATTTCCAACTCCATTGACTCGTTATCGTTGAACGTTATGTGTCTTTGTTGTTGCTACCGCATGTGCGGCAATTCTACCGTCCCTGGCGGATACTTCTCTCATCGAGGATGAGGGTCCAAACTCAATTCCATTAAAGCGCGACAGTATGAATTAATTCCTCTTGCAAACGACGTTTATTATTCAACTCAATCGCCGGTGTGTTTAAATAAAAAAGGCGGCGACGGCCAGAGACATAAGTGAGTCTCTCTTCATAAAGTTTCATCAAAGCCAAAAGCTCGGCATCGCTATTCAAATTAAATTTATGCATAACAGAGCGTTTGTGACTGCTGATGGTTTTAATATTTAATGAAAGTATCCAGGCAATGCGTTCAACGCTAAAACCTAGGCATATATAGCGCACCACCTTCTCTTCCTGAGGAGAAAAATAAAGCGCTTGGCATTCTTGGCAGTTGCGTACTCTTTCTTCCCCAAGTTGTGCATGCTTCCACGCCTGTAACAGCTTGAGACTCAACGAATTCAAAGTCTCTTTGCGGCTGATAAACAGCACATTTTTCAAACAATCAGGTAGCCGTGACAACGGTGGCTGCGCTGCTTCACTGCATACACCAACCAACAACGAATTTGCCTTTCGATGTAATAACTCATGGTGACAAACTTGAGCACCACCATTTTGGAATATCTTTACTACAATATCGGAAGCAACCAAGTTCTCTTGACTGGTTTCGAGTAATTCAAGCGTTCCATAATCACTTGAAGCAAAGTTTTTCTTTATAAAATGCCACAGTCCTTCACGGTAAAAGGCATTATCATCATCAATCAAAACTCTAATCATCTTGTCACCCGGAAGCTTATTATTGGATTATTGTTTCTGGCCAAAGATAGCCTTGTAAATGGCTAGCACCTGAGCGAGCAGCAATATCCCTATGCTGTAAAGTTTCAATACCTTCAATTAATACGTTAGATGTTATTTGATAACACCTTTTAACTAGTTGCTTGAGCTCGAGTGGTGAAAACTGAGTACGCCAAAAAGCGTACTTATCAATTTTGATACCATCAAAGCAAAAATTAAGCTCACACACCGTAGATAATAATGGTTCATCAAGATCGTCTAGCCAAACGGCTATATGACGTTCACGCAATCGCTCAAGATTATTGACTAACTGTGCTTTGTCTACATCATTCAGCCCAACTAAATTCTCTGGGTCCTGTAGTTCAATTACTAATTTTTGTTCTGGAGATATCTGAATTTTATTTTCTAACTCCGAGCCCAACAGATCGCGAACAGATAAATTTACAAAATAATGGTATCCCGCAGGGTTACTCGCCACCTGTTTAACCTGTTGGTTGAAAATCGAAATTAATATATTTTCTGGCGCATGCTGAAAGTAATATTCAGAATCGACATCCTCGGTAAAATAGCTAAGCACTTCATACCCAATAATCGAGCCTGTTTTCAATTCAACGATAGGCTGAAGTTTAATTCCTGCTGGCGACTGATGGTCAAACATAGTCATTCCACCTCCCTTGACGTAATGGCTATCGAGTTTTGAAAACGGGGATCATGAGAAAATATTAGGCTAGCCTCATGGCGCTGTTTTTCTGCCTCATCTGCTTTATTGCTAAAACTCAATATGGCAATACGATAGGCATATACATTTTTATCAACATGGTGTGAAAGATATTGCTGCGACCACGTGATATAGCTCTGTAATATTTTAGGGTCACGGCTGACGTTATATTGCAAAAGCTGGTTCACCTGACGATCATATTCAATGCGTTCTTGAAATATCCAAGGCTGCCAAAACTGTTGCTCTAATCGAGGGAAATCAATATTTACCTGTCTTAGCTGTAGCTGTTCCGCTTTAGTCAACAGTACTTGGGTTTGTAATGTTGAAAGCATGATTCCAAGACCGCCACACGCCCCGGCTAGGGACACGGCTCGAATGGTCCTCGCAATCTTGGGTTTCGTTACCACACGCGGCTTAGAAAGCGCCGAATCCGTTAGGCTCAGCAACAGTAAGAAAATCAGCCAGTGCCCTGTGGACATATAAAACGGATATTCCAACTGGGTATGCACCGCGAAAGGCAACATCAGAAGCCATAGCGTAAATAGGCTTTTATCCGTTCGCCGCCAAGCCAATACCATTAAGCGAAAATAGGCGGTAGCCAGAAAAATATATCCAGCCAGTGCAGCAACACCGCCCTCAACCCAGCCAAACAACAGCTCGTTATGTGGGTGGGTAATAACGCCCATTCCGGTTATCGGTGGCGTCATGCCAAGGGCGAAATGGGCAAAGCTGTACTCGAAACTGCCATACCCCCACCCAAGAATCGGATGGTTCATAATCATCGCCAGAGTAATCTGTAAGATTTTCCAACGTTCCAGATTTGAGCCATCATGAGAGACGGGGATAACCAGCTCAGCGCCGACTAACAGCGTATAACCAAGCAAAATACCGCTGATGATTAAGCCGACAAATGCAGTCGTCCGACGTGGCTGATTCCTTACGCGTAATAAAAAGTTAATCAGCACAACGGCTATCGCACCGATATAGCCGGCACGCGACTGAAGCAAAACGAGCATCGCGGGCAACAAAACCAACGCAGCCAACTGCTGTAGATGTATTAGACGATGAACAACTGAACTTACTTTGCTTCTTATGTTCAGCGGTTGGGGCAAATAAAGCAGATGCAACGAGCAGGCCAGCCCCGTGGCCATAAACGAAGCCATCACATTGACCTGACGAAACACGCCAGTTGGCCTAACGCCCTCATCACCGAGCGCCATCAAACCTGAGAGTGGAGGCAGCAGAGTGAGCTGAATAAACCCGATGACGCTCTGCACCAACGTCGCAAACAGCAAGAAATTAAGCAGCAAGATGCGCCAGCGAGAGCTAAAGCGGCATTGCAATAAGGTGAAATAAAAAATTAGCCCTGCCACTACACCAGACATTTGCAGAAGAGCCTCTTTCAGCCATTTTTCTGATGTATAAAATAGAGGAAGTAACAGCAATAAAATGCCGATAACAATTAAATTAGATGTGGTTGTCGTAATAATGGATTGATGGCGATTAAGCAGCCAATAGGCAAGAACAGATAGCGCAATAAACACCCAAGCAACAATATTTCCCGGCACTCGCAATCCGCTTCCGCCCATACTTGGAATAAAGACGTGCATCGCCAATGCTAAGTAAATTAGCAGCATGACTGAAATGGCTTTTCGGTTAATCACTTGCATTCTTTACTCTTAATAACGCTTTACGCTATATCGATTGGAAAAACCTTTCGATAAATATATCGACTAGGGATATTCAAGATGAAATTCTACCGTAGTATTAAAGTCCCCTTCTGTAATGCTGTGGTCGGCAATACTTTTTGGTGAGGCCTGTAAAAATGCAGCAAACTTAAAGGAGTTGGCGCCTTGAGTCAGGCTGTACTTAGCCGACCCCGTATTCAGAGGGATAAGCGTGGATGGGTTTTGAACATCACCAGATATTGACTCTATGCCGATTGCTAAACCTTTAACTTGAGCACTTTTTAAAGAAAGATATCCTTTTTGATCGCCATCTTCTGCGCCAATAAAAGACACCAGCACCGTTTTCGAAATTGAAACGTCACAATTCTTAAGACCAATGCTGAAAGGTTTAGAGTCAGAGCGACCTGCTAAATAAAATGTCTTAATCGCAGTAACACCAAAATCAACACTCTGTCCATCAGAGTTTATGTCAACCTCACAAGGTTCACTGACGACTTCACCATGAAAGTTAATATCTATCGTTGCCCATGAAGTGCTTGAAAATAGCGCTAAACATAGCAAGGCTAAAAACTTCATATTTATTTTCCTCAGCATAACTACGAGCGCATATTTCTGATTAAAATGCTTTACTGGTACGAAATATTTAAATTAACCGTGGTATGAAATTCACCTTCGATCAGTTCTTCAGGAATTCGCTCCAGCATGGCATGCATCACTAAATCCATATTTCCTTGAGACATGATCAACGGTTCGCTATGTTCACCGGGGATCAACTGACGATGTTTGTCATCTTCCAATCGCAAACCAACCCCTCGTGCTGAGCCAAATATCTTCATCAGATATTTATTATTGTCACTCTCCACACCATTCACGGTGATATAGGAAACCAACTGTCCGGGAAGATAGGTGATATTGCCGCCGTGCATATTGTCTCGCGGTGAGTTTCCCACTACGCCGCAGTCCTTCAGCCGGATATGCACCGCTACGGGATCGGTTCGATTTCCCACCCGATTCAAACTCACACGAGAAATCGTTCCTAAATTCACCGATTGTTCTTTCGATTCCATTTCCAGTACGCAGGTCGGTTCCGTTAATGCGCCCTGTACTAGGAGCTCGCCATGCATACCAAAAACATCCCAGCCATCAATGTCTTCTGCATTAGCCAATCGCAGATCCACCGCGGTGATACTCCCTGAAAACAGGAAGAGCCACAGCGTTGTGCGAGCAAACTTTAGACATGAAGTACGCATAGCATTCACCACTAGCCTTGGTTGGCAACGGCACGGCACTCGCTACCATTACAGGTAAATTTCAGTTCAGGGCGACCGCCAAAATCGTTGATATAGGTGACATATGGCGTGGCATAAACTGGGGAAACCGCCTTAAGAGTCGATTTTGGCGGTACCATCACAGGACGAAAATCATTTGCTGAATCCGACTTCGCCTGTCCAGATATACCAATCACGGTGAGGTAATAAGGCGTTGGGTTGTGAATCTGATATCCATCACCGACTTTCGTCAGTACCACTTTTTCCTGCCAAATCACATCTGAATCGATCGCGATCGGCGCTGGTCGATAAAACAGTTTGATCTTGGTTTGCAACGCAATCTGCATCACGTTTTGTTTAGTACTACGCGGCGGGATTTCGCGTACGTTGAAATAGAATACGGACTCGCGATCCTGTGGAAGTTTGGCAACCCCAGCCATAGCATTGATTCGGATCTGGCTCTTAGCACCAGGTTCAACGCGTTGAACAGGCGGCACAACCACCAGCGGGTCGGTGATCTTCTGGCCATTGCTATCTTCCAACCATGACTGTGCCAAATAAGGCAACTGAGTATTATCGTTGCGAATATTCAGACTGATCGATTTTTGGCTACCGTCAAAAATAGCGCGAGTACGATCGAGAGCAATGGCTGCATCAGCTGCCTGAGCAGCCAGTAACAAGACGAAGCCTAATGATAAAGTTTGTTTTAATTTCATAATGTTATTGCTCTTCATGGATGTTATCTGTCGATTCTAAAGCAGCGCTATCTTTCGCTACCGTGGATGTTTGGCTTTGCGCTACCGCATGGCACGGCAAAAGCAGTTGCTCCTGATCTCGCAAGGTTTTAGGAATGGATATCGCGCACTGTGCTGCGCCATCCCATAACACGTCGAGTGACTCCCCGCCCTGTAGGCCGGTTAACCAAGCTATGCCGCCATCACCTACGATCGCCAATTCCTTGCCTTCACTATTTCTTATGCTGGCGCCAAACGGTGGGTGGCTCCCATCTGCCAGTGCCAGTACCGCCAGCGCTTTCGCACCTTTGATTACGCCAAATTTACGGTAACCAATTGCCCCGTCAGTCAGCGCTGAGTCCACTACTGAGCGGCTAGAATCCACGTCGTCGGCCATTTTGGTTAAATCAATGCTGGTTGAATTACGGTAATAGCTGTTCATATCCGTAATCACCCCAATGCCGTAACCGTTGGTATGCACGCGGCCACCGTTAATCGGAACGCCACCAACGCCTTCGGTATCCACCATCAAACGCGTACCTCCGCTGATCCCGCCCGAATGTAACGCCGCACCTTTCGCCGTAATCGTGGCGCCACCCTGCATCGTCATCCCCGCCGAGCTATAGTTGCCCTGCGAATAGGCGGCGTTGGCGCTCATATCAGCGAAATCGCCGCGATGGCTGTAATAACCATTAAATTGTGTACGGGTGCTCTCATCGCCGCCGCTGCTTACCCCAGTTGAAACTCGGTAGTTATTGTTGTTATCAACACGGTCGTAATAGCTCACGTTCTGGCTATATCGATTGTTGCTGTACTGGCCGTCATAGCCTATTGATGCGGAGTTCCCCATCGGAATAGATAGGCTCACAAACACCGCATCATCGTTGCGTTCGTTAATCTTGCTGCGCGTGGCTGAAACGTTGAGAGACACATTTTTCAGTGAAAATAGGCTCACATACGTGCTTCCAGACAGGCTATACCGGTCATCCGTTGGCTGATCCCAATAGGTCTGATGGCTATAGCTGAAGTAAAAACTCAGCCCCACTTCGGAGAAGTTTTTGTTCGCCGTGATGGTATAAAGCTCTTTATCGTGGCCTGAGTTCTCCTCGTGATAGCGCGCATCCAAGAATTCGCCCATCGACATATAGTCACGCTCGGAGAAGCGATAGCCCGCAAAGGTCACTTCACTATCGTACTCATCAAAACGTTTGGAATAGCTCAGACGCCATGACTTCCCTTGACGTTTCTCTTCTGCGGGTAAGCGAGCAAAAGACTGCGTTACGTCAGCAGAAACAGCACCGAGCAAGAACAAGTCGCGCCCAATACCCATCGACGCCGAGTTGTAATCACCTGCAAGAATGCTACCGCCATACAAAGACCAACTATTGGCAATCCCCCATGAAAACTCACCGGTTGCAAAAGTTGGGCCTTGTATATGATGTTCGTAGGTTGACGGACGCCCCATCGCAAACTTATAGCGCACCATTCCGGGGCGGGTCAGATAAGGGATCGTCGCGGTATCAACCTGAAATGTTTGAACCGTCCCATCCTGCTCCTCAACCTTTACGTCAAGCTTACCGGTCACTGCGCTACTCAAATCTTGAATACGAAATGGACCCGATGGCACCGTGGTTTCGTACAGCACACGTCCTTGCTGAGTCACCACAACCTTGGCGTTCGTTTTAGCAATCCCTGAAACCTCCGGTGCATAGCCACGCAACGCAGGAGGCAGCATTCGGTCATCGCTGCTTAAAGACATCCCGGTATAGCGCCAAGAGTCGAAAATACTGGATGAGAGATAGTTCTCCCCCACCGATAGCGTTGAACGTAGCGCTGGCAGCGCGCGATACATATAAACGCGGCTCCAATCCATATTGTGCTGGCTGCTCTGTGATGAGCCTGAAGCACGGCTATAGCTGCCCTGATAGTCACCACGCAAACGCCAAGCACCTGCGTTAGCCCCCACGGTTCCGCTTATGCTGGCATTTTGGCTATTGCTACCTTCATTAGGGCGACTCATCGAGGCATTCAGGTTGTAGTCCAGCAGCAAACCGGGGATACCTTCATCCCAACGTGACGATGGAACCCAGTTCGGATCGCTGTACTCGATCCATGCCTGTGGAACAGAAAGCTGCAAACTTGAGTTCGATAAATCGCCACGAACCGTTGTGCCATCCAACTGACTGAAATCCGCACACTCCCCTTGATGCCAGTAGGTCACTTTATTTAAGGCGGCAGGTTTCAATCCCAATTCACTGACTATTTGCGGTGAAACGCAGGCTTCGCTGCTGTCTGCCTCGTTATCACGCGGGTAGTAATTAAAGGGATACTCACCCACGTTTTGATCATTTACTCTCAGCGCTAACTGATACAGACCAGGCAAGATATAGTTGGCTTTTGAGAAACGAGAAAAGTCGATATTTGCCTTATCTGCGGTATCTAGCATATCCGTATTAAATTCCACGGCCTTGCTGGACATACTGGTGCTAGCCAATGCAAACGCCATGGCCAAACTGATTTTATTGATATGGAATGTAGACATTACCGTCTCTATTATTTTCTAGCCCAGATGTACCAAACAAAAACAGTTCTTACAGAAAACCATTCACCAAATGTGCGCATAACATGAAGATAAAAATCTGCCTGAAATTCGTTTTTATGCGCAAACTCCCCTTACCCAATATGAGGTAACGATGAGGAGAGTAATTATTTTTCTATAAAATCTTTTTTTATAAATATTCCACTTTGAACTTCACAATAACGCTGTAACTCCCAGCGCGTAATTCGTGCTTATTTCGCTGAATCGCCAGCTTATAATTCAAATCCATCGACCCCACATTTAGCGGAATATCCGGTAAGGCTTTCCCCGGCACAATAGTATTGCCAGCCTCATCTTTTAGTATCAGACCAATCCCGCTGGCCTCTCCATGAATACTGAGTAAATTGGCAGTATCATCTCTCACCCCATCAAACGTGAGATGCACACTTTTAAAGTCAGGACGCAAATTATCCTGAGAAGTCAGTTCACAGTTTTCCAATTTGATGACAAATGCTTTTTCAGGACCTTGCCCAGTACGTGCAAGCTCGCTAACGGGCAGAGTACCCAAATCAATAACCTGCTCTAATGATCCAGAAGATATGCTGCATGCGGTTGCCACTAAGGTGCCACCCATTCTGACGCGCCCTTGCTGAACATCCATAGCTCCCGCCGTTGTTACAACTAAAGCCATAAAGGCACAGAGCGTACGGACCACCATGCTATCTCTCCTGCTAAACCACTCTCTGGAAATAAGGGCGTTGTCATCAACGCCCTCATCCATGACCACAACATAATTTTTAAATAATCTTTCCTGTAATCAAGCACTCAGCATTCTCAGTACGGTTACAGTTCCAATCATTCAAGAACAATTAGTTGTAAGTAATCACGAAGTCAGTCTGGCTGGTGAAATCACCTGCGGTGATTGCAGAACCTGAAGCACCTGTTGCCTGCACGTAAGCAGCAAAGTCAAGTGAGTTATCGCCTTGAATCAAGGTCTTAACTTCAGTTTCTTTACCCAGTTCGAAGTCTTTACCGTTAGCATCGGTAATACCAACACCCACGCCTGATGCTGTGCTGCTGACAATACCTAACAGGTTGCTTGAACCCTTAGCGCTAGTACCGTTGAAAGTAATAGAAGCTTTAGGTGCAGCACCGCCGCTTACGTCACAACCAGTCAGCTTGATGTGGAAATCAGATGGAGTTGATTTAGCTCCGTCTTTCAAGGCCTTAATTGCAATAGAACCCAGATCGATAGTCTGATCGCTGTTATTAGGCGCAATTGAACATGCAGCATCAACAATAGAACCGTTGAATTTAATAACACCGTTACCGCCTACTGTGCCTGCTGCATTAGCCGCCGCAGACGCAATACCCATAGTCATAACCAATGCCACAGCTAATTTATTCATTTTCATTTTTGTTTCCATAATTTAGATAATAAGAGATCCTTCGCCAGTAAAGGCGAAAATATCCATAATGTATTTATTCCCTGTGAAATTTTATTTTGTGGTTTTCAGATAAATATATTTATTAATTTATCTTATGCAAACAGGAGATTAAGCCATAACACCAGTTAAAAATTTCACTTCCCAGATAAAAATTGTGTAATCCGTACTCATATCTGGCTCCGGAAATAATAATTCCGACATTGTCATAAAAAAACAAAAATTTACACTAATAGGTTAATACGACAGTTTCACCTAAATAGGATAATTCCTATGACTTATGCGAGCTACTTTGTCGCACATTCAAAAGTTGCGATATATAATCTTTTAAAGAAAGATATTATAAAAAGTTAAATTTTATAAAGTGTAAAAATCCGGTGTTTAAAGCTAAAAACCACCGTTTTTGATCAAATCAAAAACAATAATTAAACATAAATGCAACAATGAGAGATGAAATACATATGTGGCAATAGGATTAATACCAAATAATAAATTTTATTGTTTTTAATAAACGTTCCTAATTCTGCAAATAGTTTTTTCACTTCCCGAAAAATACATTGATTTTCCTGCCAATTAGGCCTATTCGCGCTAGTAGCATGATTATTATTTTATTGAAATATATCTCTCAGGATTTGAGATGTTATAACAAAAACAATGTTGTGAAATGATGGTAGAGCGGTAAGAAATTTACGAAGGGAAAGTGCGGCAGAGCCCCTGTACCAGAGGGATACAGGGGAAAGTGAATGCTGAAAGGAGCGTTAAGCAGGAAGAACTATGTTGCTATCCGCCAAGCTGCCAATCTCGTTATAGGCCGCACATGCGGCGTCTACGATATGCATGGCAACAGCGGCGCCGCTGCCTTCGCCCAAACGCATTTCTAGCTGAAGATAAGGTTCAAGTTTCAGCTGCTCTAACGCAATACGAGCGCCTTTTTCTGCAGAAAAGTGAGAAGGGATCAGATAATCGTGAACCTGCGGTGCAATCTGGCAAGCAACCAGCGCCGAAGCGTAGGAGAGGAAGCCATCGAGTACCACCGGAAGCCCCGCTGCCGCAGCACCTAACATCAGCCCTGTCATACCCACCAAATCGAAGCCTCCAACTTTAGCTAACACATCAATTCCATCGTCTGCGTTTGGCTGATTGCAGGCAATAGCGCGGCGCACTACGCTAACTTTGTGCTGAAGTTGGTCGCTCGGGAAATTGGCTCCAATGCCGACGACGCGTTCCGGGTCATTATTCGTCATCACGCTAACAATCGCAGCGGCAGGGGTGGTATTCGCTATTCCCAATTCGCCGACACCGAGCAAGCGCACGCCACTCTCTGCCTGTTGCATCGCCAGCATTGCCGATTTAACTAATAGAGTTTCTGCCTGCTCACGGTTCATCGCGGCAGTTTGGGCAATGTTTCCGCACCCTCGCCCCATACGCATATCAACCGCGCCAGAAATCGGATCGCAGTCAATGCCCGCATCAACAATCACCACCTCAGCACCGGCATGTTTTGCCAATACGCAAACGCCCGTCACGCCATGCACCATATTCTGGGCTTGAATCGCCGTTACCGCACGTGGAGAAACCGCCACGCCCTCTTCAAAAACGCCATGATCTGCCGCCATCACAATAATTTTCTTCTGCTCTACATTCACCGCATCTTCACCGAAAATACCGGCTAGCTGCACGGCTAGCTGTTCCAGACGCCCCAAGCTGCCTGTTGGCTTTAACAGACCATCGAGTTTTATCTGGGCTTTACGCATCGCGTCTTGGTTCAGTGGTTTAATCTGAGCAATGATTTGTTCTAATGTTTGCATGGTTGTCTCTGTTGAAATGTAAACGACCGGAGTTATCAGCCTTTTATTTTTACTTCAATCCCTGATATGACGAGGTAAACCTGCTGCGCCTGGGCAGCCAGCCGTTGATTGACGCGCCCAGCAATATCCCTAAAACGTCGCGCAAGCAGGTTATCTGGCACAATGCCCATCCCAAGTTCGTTGGTAACGATATAAACGGGAATATCACTTTGGCTACATGCCAATATCAGCGCATCGATTTGCTGGTGTATGCCTTGCTCAAGTGCGGTGAAATCCATCTCTTCAGCGGCCACGTTGCCCGCCTGTTCAAACAGCAAATTGGTGATCATCGTCGTGATGCACTCAAGCATAATGGCGTTACAGCCTTCGCCTTTCTCGCTCACAACGGCGTCAAGATCGCGATAGCCTTCGTGTGTTATCCACTGTACCGGACGCGTTTGCCTATGGATCTCAACCCGCTGAGCCATCTCGTCATCGGTTATCACCGAAGTCGCGATATATAGCACCCTTTCACCGCGTTGAGCGGCCAGTTTTTCCGCCAGCGTGCTTTTCCCACTGCGCGCCCCGCCGGTAATCAAAATCATCATTGGCCCACCTGTTCAGCAACGTGTTCACGCATAAGGCGATACACAGCGTCGATATCAATATTCTGGCGCATTGCCGCGGCCAGCAGATCAAACTGTTGATCCCTAAAAGCCTGATACTGGAACGCTTCTCCCACGAGCGGCGCTAAACCTTTGCGTTCTCGCAGCGCGTTCAACAAACTACGCGTGAAGTCGTCTGAATCAAAAATGCCGTGAATGTAAGTACCAGCTACTGAACCATCGGGGCTAATCGCCCCCTCACATTGATTGATTTCTTCGCCGTTACGTTGCTGCAATAACGTCAATGGTGACGCCTGCTCACCGAGCTCGGTGTGCCCCATATGAATTTCATAGCCCGCTAACGCATGGTCTTGGCATGCAGCAAAAATACCGCTTAACACAGGCTGAACCTTTCCAATGACACGGGTAGTCATTTTTTGGTGCGAAAATTTAGTTTCACAATCCAACAGCCCAAGCCCTGCCATCTGGTCAACGCCGGATTCCACGCCATCAACAATATGCCGTCCTAACATCTGAAAACCACCACAGATGCCCAGCACCGGCGTGCCTTGCTGATGCGCGAGCAAGATTTGATGTGTCAGGCCGCTATCGTGTAAATAGCTGAGATCGCTCAAGGTGTTTTTACTACCGGGTAAAATCAACAAATCGGGTGCGCCCAGTTCATCACGATGCGTGACATAGCGCAGCCGCACATCTGACTGTGCATTGAGCGCATTAAAATCGGTGAAGTTAGATATATACGGCGTTTGGATCACCGCGATATCCAATACATTCTCATTTTGCTGACGATATTTGCCTTTTTGCAGCGCAACGCCGTCTTCATCTTCCAACTGCACATCGATCCACGGCATCACACCGATCACAGGCACGTGAGTCAGCTCTTCTATCTGGCGCAAACCTGAGGTTAATAAGCTCACATCACCGCGGAATTTATTAATAATGACGCCTTTTACCCGCGCCCGTTCATCAGGTTCCAGCAAGGCCAAGGTGCCATAGATGGAGGCGAACACCCCGCCACGGTCGATATCGGCCACCAGAATAACGGGAACATCCACTTTCTCGGCCATCCCCATATTCACAATATCGCGATCGCGCAGATTGATTTCCGCTGGGCTGCCCGCGCCTTCCAGCACCATGATATCCACTTCATCCGCAAGACTTTGATAGACCTGGGCAATCTGCTCCAGCAGTTGTGGTTTGAATTCGTGATAGGTCACCGCGTCCATCTGATCGGCTACTTTCCCCATCAGCACCACCTGCGCACGGCAGTCGCTGGTTGGCTTGAGCAAAACCGGATTCATACGCACATCGGGTTCGATGCCCGCCGCTTCGGCCTGAAAAATCTGTGCTCGGCCCATCTCGCCGCCATCAGCGGTAATCCCTGAATTCAGCGCCATATTTTGAGATTTGAACGGTGCTACACGATAGCCGTCTTGATGGAAAATACGACACAGCCCAGCAACCAGAACACTTTTACCTACGTCCGATGCGGTGCCTTGCACCATGATGGATAAACCCATGATATTTTCCTATTTAACCTGTTCTGGCATGAATTCCGGCTTGAAAGCAAACAGCTCATGCTCGGTTTTAAACAACGGCAATCCCAGCTGCTGATGCATTTTCACCAGCCATGGTTGAACTAATCCCGCGCGTTGTAGCATCTCGCGCTGTAGGAAAACCTCGTTCTCGCGCCCCTCACTCAGCAGTTTTCCCTGCGCGAGAACATACAGGTAATCGCAAACTTCATAAATTAAATCAATATCGTGGCTGGAGATCACCACGCGTTTACCCTGATCCACAATCTTCTGAATAATATGAATCATCTGCTGACGGCCTGAAGGGTCAAGTCCGGCGGTCGGTTCATCCAACAGCAGATAATCCGCATTCATCACCAAAGCGCCTGCAATCGCCACGCGTTTTTTCTGCCCGTGACTTAAATACTGCACCGGTTTATGGCGAAAACCGAGCGCGTCCACCAGCGTTAGAGCCTGCTCGGTGCGATGACGAATGGTGTCTTCATCAACGCCAAGATTACGCAGGCTGAAGGCAATATCGCTGTCGATATCGGTATAAAAAATTTGCTGGTCGGGCTCTTGGAAAACCATCGCCACCTGCTGGCGCAGTGCGCGAAGGCTACGTTTGTCGTAGCTCAGTTTTTCTCCCTGCCACATCACGCAGCCCTGCTGTGGCTGCAATATTCCCAGCAGATTCATAAACAGCGTAGATTTCCCACAGCCGTTGGCACCTAATAAACCGGTTACCTGACCGCGATTAAAATCCAGCGAGAGATCGTGCAGCACGCTCTCCCCGTCCTGATACTGAAAACTGAGATGCTGAGTGGCGAGTCCAGAAGTGCTCACAGATGAAAATCTCCGTTGTACAATTTAACTTCTAACGCGATGCTCATCTGCTTATGACGCTCCATCACGCGCGCCAGCAGCATGCCGACTAACATCGACAACGAACGGTAGCCCGTGCGCAACGAAACATAGCCAAACCGCAGTGACTGAGCGCGATGAATAGCAGCGGCTTCCTCAATAAAAATGAAGATAAAGCGGTAGGTCAGCAGCACTTGTTCAATCAATACCAGCGGAAGATGGCTGCGCTTGAGCAGACGCACCCACTGGCTGAAAGGCGTGGTTAGAACGAAGAGGTACGTCGCCGATAACGCCGCCAAGCTGCGACACAGCGTATTCATCCCCGTGATTAATCCATTGCGCTCAACGCCCAAGGCCAAATGGCCGATGTGAACGCTATACAACAGCGTATCCGCCTGCCACGAGAACGACAGCACCACGCCCAGTAGCCCAGTGAACAAAAATGCCAACGGCACCGCCAGCCAGCGGAGATAACGCCGTACCCCCACACGCAATAAATAACAGGTGAGCCCGGCGCAAAACAGCAGCACGCACAGTTGGTTCCACGGGGAACCCAACAGTGCGGTCAGCAATAAAACCAGATACAAGGCAAACTTATGCTCTGGTTTTTTTTGGCTCCAGCGGCTGCCGTAAGAAAGCTTATCAATCTCCAGCATGAACGGTGCGACGCCCTCGGTAATAGCCCAAGATATAGAAAATCACCGCAGCACCGAAGGAGCCTTGCAGCGTGAACAACAGGCTTTCTATTTCACCGCTTGCAGGTTCATACAGCGGCTCAAACCACGGTTTATAGCTAGGTGCCATTTGAGCAATCACGCCTTCGGCCTGATCGTCTGAACCGCCATATTCGCCGCCGTGATTAATGAAGAAAGGCAAAACGGCCAAAGCAATCACCAGAAAGATCAAAATCAGCGTTTTTTTCATTTTAAAGGCTCCTTGCAGCAATCAGTTGGCGCTTGCATAGTTGGTCATAAATCAGCACGGTTAACAGCCCTTCAGCAATAGCGATAGGCACCTGCGTCAGGCAGAAAATGGCCATAAATTTGGTTACCGATGCCATAACGCCTAGTTGAGGATCGGGGAAAGCCAATCCCAACTGTACCGACGTCACAAAATAGGTCACTAAATCGGCTAATGCCGCGCACAGGAACACCGCTACATCACGTCGCATTCCTGCTCGAGTCGCTAATTTCCATACCACGTAGCCCGCCATCGGCCCAATAACCGCCATCGACATTCCATTCGCGCCTAGCGTGGTCAAACCGCCGTGCGCCAAGAACAGGGCTTGGAATAGCAAAACAATAGCGCCGAGCACCGAAACCACCCACGGGCCAAACAAAATCACGGCTAAACCCACGCCGGTTGGATGCGAACAGCTGCCTGTTACCGAAGGAATTTTTAGCGCCGACAGCACAAAAATGAAGGCCGCACATAACGCCAGCAGAACTTTTTTATCGCTGTCATCGCGTACGATGGCTTTAAGACGCGTTGCCCCAATCACTAAACAAGGCAAAAACATCAGCCACCATGCCAAGGCCCAGAAAGGCGGTAAAAAGCCTTCCATGATATGCATAGCAAATGCTTCTTGTGGCGCGAGCGTCAGCAGAACCGCCAGCGCCATGCCGTAGAGCGGGAGTTGTTGGAGGTTTTTCATTTATGCCCCTTATTTACGTTTATAACCCCCTCCCAACCTCCCCCTTCGCAGGGGGAGGAGCAGATCACCGAACGGCTCCCTCCCCTGCGAAGGGGAGGGCTGGGGTGGGGTAAATTAAAATTCAGCTTGCCCGATTCACCAAAATCGTCGAAAAGTACGGCAGCTTGGTGTCTTCGTGGATCTCATCGAGATGATGGAAACATTGCTCATTCGGCAGCGATGCTTCAGCCATCAAAATTGCATGGTCGAGCAATCCCAGACGACGCAGCATTTCGCGTATCTGAATAACTCGGCCATACACTTTCATCATCACCACGCATTCATGGTTAAGCAGCGCTTGTTCAAGCTCCTCTTCAGGTGCAGTACAGGCCACCACCGCCATAGACTGCTGCTCCATCGCCAAAGGAAACTGGGCGCGGGCGGCAATGCAGGCAAACGAGGTCACGCCGGGTATAATTTCGATATCCACGTACCCGCGTAGGCGTTCCAGCAAAAACACCCATGTGCTGAACAGCATGGCGTCACCCAGCGTAATAAAACCGACCTGAAGCCCTTGCTCTGCGTCCGTTTGCATCTCCTGCGCAACGGCGTCCCATGCGGTGCTTTTTTCTCCTTGATCGGCGCTCATCGGGAAATGGCGCTCTTTGATATCGAGCGTAGGAGATAAAAATTCACGCACGATAGACAGCGCAAGACTATCGCCTCCCTTGCGCCCCGCGGGGGCATACAGCACATCCAGTTCACCGAGTTGCCGCGCGGCACGAACGGTAATCAAATCGCTGCTGCCCGGGCCGGTGGCAATCGCCCACACTTTTCCCTTTTTCACATCGCTCATCAGGCCGCCTCCTCTGCTTGGTGTAAAACATCGTGTAAGTGCTCAACAAACATTTGTTGGATAAGTGGATTTTCGCCCAGCCCTTGCAGCCACGGCGTGGCTTCAATGCCGGCCTGAGCGAGCTGGGTTTTCCACGAATCTTCATCGTCAGAGGCCATATCGTTAATGGCGTGATCGCCTGCCACCAGCATTAGCGGCATCAAATGCACACGGCGCACATTTTGTTGCTGTAAACGCGTCACCACATGGTGAATCTCGGGATAGCTCTCTACAGCCCCTACCATCGCGGGGATCTGGTGGTTCATCAGCATATGATCGAGGCAGGCGTAAGCGGCAAAGGCATGATGCGTCGCGCCATGGCCCATAAACACCACGCGCTCATCGTCGGCTAAAGCTGGCATCTGTGACTTCATGGCCGCGATCAGTTGCTCAAAATCGTCATGGCTACTCAGTAACGGCACGCCGATACGCAACCGTTTAAACATCCCTGCGTGAGCGCGTACCTGAGTCACAACCTTTTCATATTCATCGCCGTTGATGATGTGCAATGACTGGATGACAACGTCCTGATAACCCTGTTCAGCCAAACGCTGCAGCGCCTGATTTGGGTTATCGATTTGCATTCCATCTCGCTTCGCTAACTTGCGAATAATCATCTCGGACGTGAAGGCGCGAAACGCATCACGATCGGGACAGGATTCCGCTAAACGACGCTCGCAGGCATCAATGGTTTTCGCTCGCGTCTCGTGATAGCTGGTACCAAAACTGATAATTAAAATGGCTTTTTTCATAGGTATTGGCTCTTTTTATTTTGTAACCAGTCGGCTAGATAGGGTTCAAGTTCAGCCAGAGAACTCATTCGAATCTGCCCTTCAGCCATAGGTTCTGAAGGACGACAAATCACGATGCAGGGAATATTCAGCGCCAAACAAGGGACGACTTTTTGCTGATATCCCCCTTCTGCACCAGACTCTTTGGTGATCACCACGTCAGCCTGACAATGCTGATAAGTTGCCTGATTCATCTCGGCGCTAAACGGCCCCTTCAGCGCCAGCACGTTATCTACGCCCAGCCCTAAATCCTGACACTGCAACAGGACGTCCGGCGTCGGTAATACGCGCGCAAAAAGGGTTTTGCCCGCCAGCAAACGCACAAAGTCAGCCAGCTGTTTACTCCCAGTGGTCAATAGCACCCGCTCACCTAAACGATGTGCAACCACGCAGGCCTCTTCCACGCTCGCCACTTTGTGCAGCAAAGGATGTTCTAAAGCATCAATTTCGCTAGGGCGTAAATAGCGCAACAGCGCAATGTTCTGAGTGGCGCAGGCGTGTGCGATATTGGCGCTTAACACGCCTGCGTAAGGATGTGAGGCATCAATAACCTGCGTAACCCGGCGCGCTCGCAGCCATTCGCTCATCTGCGCGGCATCCATACGCCCAACGATAATTTCACCGTTGATATTTCCCGCCAGTTCGCGCCCCGCATCGGTTGCAACCGAGAGGCTGTAACTCAGCCCCACCTCATCAAGACGCTGACAAATATGGCGCGCATCTGACGTACCGCCAAAAATGTGCAGAGTGGGTTTGCTTGCCGTTGTGGCCATATTGGCTTCGGGCGCATTGCTGCTAGAAATATCGTTATAAAACATAGCCGCGCGGCGTAATCATCAAGCCGTCCTGACAGTAGGTGGTTTTATTGCCGACAATCACCAGACTGGTCATATCGACATTTTCAAAGTCCATCTCACCGAAGGTGGTTAGCCATTTCTCCTGCTTTTTGCGCCCCGCCGCTTTGACCACGCCCACCGGCGTGCTGGCGGCGGTGTAAGGACGCATAAGGTCGAAGGCGCGAGCAAGGTGGTCAGCGCGGCCACGGCTGCGCGGATTGTAGAAACAGATAACAAAATCGGCCTGCGCAGCGGCAATCACGCGTTGTTCAATCACCGGCCACGGGGTAAGCAGATCGCTCAGGCTGATATGACAAAAATCGTGCATCAGCGGCGCACCCAGCAACGATGCCGCTGCGGTACTGGCGGTTACGCCAGCGATCAGCTTGACTTCAACGTCCAGCTTTTGCTTGGTCACCAGCTCAAGGATCAGTCCCGCCATGCCATAAATGCCCGCATCACCACTGCTGATCAAGGCAACTTTTTTGCCTTGTACGGCAAGATTCAACGCTTCCTGACAGCGCTCAATCTCTTTACACATACCCGTTTTGATCACCTCTTTCTCGGTGGTCAGGGCTTTTACCAAGTGGGTGTAAGTTTTGTAGCCCACGATAATATCTGCGTCACGAATAGCTTCGATGGCTTCCAGCGTCATCATGGACTGACTACCTGGACCAATGCCGATTACATATAACATCAGAGAGTTTCCTGAAGGGTTAGAGCCAAAGTAAGGGTGACTCCCTGCTCTCGCAGCGTCTCCCCAATGATTTTTCCGCCGCCGTACTCTTCGAGCAGCAGACATGCAGCAGGTTGAGATACGCAGCCCACGCCGACGGTTTGACGCACAAAATTCGAACACGGGAAGCGATGTTCATGCACACGCAGCGCTTCGGGCGTAAACACATAGAAAGGAACGCGATAGCAATGCGCCAGCTGTTGTAGCGCGGCTTCATCCTGTTTCAACGTAATGCTACCGATGGCGCGTAGCGCGAGTGGATCGATATGCAGCTCGGCAAATTTCTGCAATAGCAGCGGATGCAACGTGGCAAACGGCGTATCTCTTCGACAGCCCACGCCCAATACCACACGTTTAAGCACCAGTTGGTAAACCGGGATCGCCGTTGGTGGCAGATCCGAGTGATAGCTAATGCATACCAGCGCAGAAAGATCGGGCAATGAATGAAGATCGGCTACGGGAATAAATCCACGTTGATCGTACTCGGTGAGTTGCACATTAACGCGCGGATCAAGCCATAGCCCGACGCGATCGCCGCTCACCAGCATTTGGTTCACGCTCTTCACCGCATGTCGAAAATCTGCGATCTCTGCATCGAGCTTCTGCGCTAAAAGATCCAGCGCCGCAACACCGTTTACGTCGGTTGAGGTGGTGATCACCGGATCGGCGTTAATTAACTCGGCGATCTGCTGGGTGAGCCGATTCGCGCCGCCCATATGCCCTGAAAGCAAACTGATCGCATGCTCGCCGCGCTCATCAAGCACCACCACCGCAGGATCGGTTAGCTTGTCCTGTAACAGCGGCGCGATCACCCGCACCACGATCCCCGTTGCGCCGATCACCACCAGTGCATCAAAGCGTTTGAACGCCTGCGCCATCGTTTCGGCAAAGGATCCGCTAAACGCGGTGAAACCGGGCTGTAGCAATTTTTCGCTGGTAAAGCATTCGCTGATGGTGGATAGCTGCGGCAGCAAAGGACGCAGGCGCTGTGCCAGGCGAACGCCGCCCGGCGTCAGGCAAAACAACGCCAGCGATTCCACCTTCATCGGCTCAGGCCTGACGGTATTCATGGCTAAAGCCTGCGTCATACAGCTTGGAGTAGTGATATTCATCACCAAGGAACGCGCCCACCAGAATTAGCGCCGTTTTTCGAATACCTGCGTTGCGCACTAAGGGCGCAATGGTTTCCAAGGTGCCGCGTACCGTTTGGTGATCTGGCCAAGTTGCTTTGTAGACCACCGCCACCGGCGTGGTTGCCGGATAGCCGCCGCTCAGCAGACGCTCAACAACATCACCAATATCTTGTACCGAAAGGAAAATCGCCATCGACGTTTGGTGCGCGGCGAAGGATTCTAATGACTCACGCTCAGGCGTTGGCGTGCGTCCGGACATGCGGGTGATCACCAGACTTTGAGAAACCTCAGGCACCGTATATTCCACACCCAGCTGTGAAGCGGCTCCTAAGAACGAGCTCACACCCGGCACCGAGCTAAAACCAATACCCAGCTTGCCCAGCTCTTCGCCTTGCTCACGGATAGATCCGTACAACGACAGATCGCCGGTTTGTAACCGCACCACCAGTTTTCCGGCACGAATGCCCTGTTCCATCAGTTCGATAATCTGCTGGAGGTTTAGCCCTGCGCTATCGTGGCATTCTGCCTGCGGTTTGCAGTAATTCAGCAGATCGTGATTAATCAGCGATCCCGCAAAAATCACCACATCAGCCTGCGATAAAATTCGATGGCCTTTCAGCGTAATAAGCTCAGGATCGCCCGGCCCTGCACCGATGAAATAGACCTGTGCGCGATCGATAGACTCAGCCATGCGTTTGCTCCTTACGGCAGGAAATCAGATAAGTAGGATTGTTAGGTTTGAAATAGTGACCGCTGCCCAGAGCGGTAAGGCGAGAGATCTGAATCAGGCTACTTTCCAGTTCAACTACCGCTCGGTTTTGCAGTTGATTGAACGCCTGCTGATAGTTTTCCAGCAGAATAAAATTCATCACTAGGCTGCCGCCGTCGTTAAGTAATGCCAGCGCCCAATCAATGATGTCGGGGAGATTGCCACCGCTGCCGCCGATAAATACCGCATCGGCGCGCACGTCTAACGCCAGTGGCGCATCCGCAGCTACAATATCAATATTCTGGCAGCCAAAATGGCGGCAGTTTTCCTCAATCAGCGCCAGTGCCGCAGGATTGCGCTCGATGGCGGTGATATGCAGATCGGGATAGCGGAGAGCGGCCTCCAAAGAGACGCTTCCTGTTCCTGCCCCAACGTCGATCAGACGTTTAGCCGTTCGCAGATTAAGCCGCTCTAATGCCGAAAGGCGCACTTCTTCTTTAGTCATCGGCACTTTATGACCGCGTAGAAACAGATCATCTTTCATTGAGGATCGCCACCACGTTCATTGCGTAAGCCTGCTGTACCTGCTGAGGAGGCAAAATGTGAATACGTTCATCGGGATAAGAGAGGTTTTCGCCAATCACCAGCGTCCGTTTTGCCCCACGACGCAGAATTTGCTGGGCGATTTGATACGGCCCCATGTGGTGGTCAGTCACCATCGCCACTTTTTCGTGTTGCAAAACAAAATCAAAATCAGGCTGCTTGCCGTGACAGCTGGTGATGTAGATATCGTTCATATCCACGGCGATGCGCGAGAACAGATACTGTATTGAGCTAATGCCCGACACGATATTGAGTTTTTCCCGCGGAAGATCTTGTATCAAGCGTTTGCCAATGCCGTACAGCATCGGTTCACCCGAAGCGAGAACCACGATATTGCGATCAGCGTTATTCTGTAGCCACAGCGCCATCTGAGTCAGATCGCTGCCGATGGCCAGTTTCTCACCATGAAATTCGTGGTAGGCACTTAAATGACGTGACCAGCCCACCAGAACGTCAGCCTGTGAAATTAATCTTTTTGCCAGCGGCGTGATGTAGTCCTGATGCCCCGGCCCCATGCCAACAACGTGAATCATGAAGACTCCTTTTCGCAGAGAATTTCTTGGGAAATTTCGGTACGTAAATCGGCAACAATGTCGTTAACTGGGCGATTACTGCCGAGCACAATATTGTCGAATGAAAACAGCACCGCATCGCATTGCAGCGGCTGTACCGCAAAGCGCAGCATTTGATTGATACGCGCGCAGATTGCCTGCGCGATATCGTTATACACAGCCTGCAAACCGTGCTGCTCTATCAGCTCCATCGCGGCTTCCGTAGTGCTGCATTCAAACACCGCTTGCAGTAATTCACGCGGAGCGCCCATCAGCGCAAGCCGCGTGACCAGCGTTTCCATGCGACCATCGGCAATATGGCTATGGGTATGAAAAATGCCGGCAGCCACTTTGATAAGTTTTCCTAAGTGCCCCACCAGCACCACGCGGCGAAAACCGAGGCGCTGAGTTTCTTGCAACATATAGCCGACAAAATTACTCATGGTGACTACGCGGTCACCGTTTAACTGCATCTGTTCTTGTACAAAGCGTTCACCATGATTACCCGGAACGAGGATCACGCTGGTCATCCCCTGAGCGCGCTTCATTTCAAGCTCTAAAGCCAGCGAACGTTTCCAGCTCTCTTCAGACATCGGGGTCACAATGCCGGTGGTGCCGATAATCGAGATCCCACCTAAAATACCGAGCCGCCCGTTGTAGGTTTTTTGCGCCCGCTCTTCGCCTTCTGGAGCAAAAATAACAATCTCGGCGCCGCGTTCAGGCCCGATCACTTCACGCACCGCTTCTTCAATGGTATGCAGCGGCGTGCGGTTAATGGCTGAACTTCCCACCGGCAAACCAATGCCTTTACGCGTTACGGTGCCGACGCCTTCACCGCCGACAATGCCGATACTGCCGCTGTCGTTGAGCGCTACCTGAGCAAAAATCAGCATTCCATGCGTGGCATCCACGTCGTCACCGCCGTCTTTACGAATCGCTGCGCTGGCCTGCTGACCGCAAATCAAAGGGTGCTCAACGTTTAACCGCAGCGTAACGCCCGAAGGTGTAACGATAGAAATCTGATTGATCACCTGCTGGCGCAGCACCATCAGCGCAGCGACTTTCGCCGCCGCGGTGGCACAAGAACCGGTGGTGTAGCCCTTTCGATAGCTTTTACCGTTATGCCATAACGTATCCAGTCCGGTGTCGCTCATTGCGCATCTCGCATGTGGTATAAAATGGCGTTAACAATAGCCGCGGCAATATTGCTGCCGCCCTTGCGCCCTAAGGCTGCAATGCCCGGCAAATCGCTTTCTGCCAGCGCTTGTTTGGATTCGGCTGCGCCAACAAAACCGACCGGAACACCAATGACCGCAGTAGGCGTCATCACGCCTTGTTGATGCAGTTCTAATAAGCGGAATAACGCGGTGGGGGCATTGCCAAACACAAACAGCTTTTCCCCCTGCTCCTGCGCCGCGAGATCCACCGCCGCCATCGAGCGGGTAATCCCCTGAGACTTAGCGATTGCGACCGCGCGCGGATCCGAGATATAGCACTGCCATTGGCATCCTAACTGCTCAAGCTGGGTTTTATTGATGCCGGAAAGCGCCATGGTGGTGTCGGTGTAGATCGTGCAGCCACGACGCAGAGCCTGTGTAATACGGGATAAAACATCTGGCGAGAAATGCAGGATATCCAGCCATTCAAAGTCAGCGCTGGTATGAATTGCGCGTTTAATGATTTTTTCTTGCAGCTCATCGGCAAAACGGTAATCAGGGCGCTCGTCGGCGATAATCTGAGAAATGATCTCAAAGCTGTGCTGCTCAATGTTCTGGGGATTCTTGTTGTAGTTCATTGTTCATCCTGTGTGGTTGATCCAGCGTGACTTTCATACCTCTATCTTTTGCATTACCCCCTCCCAGCCTCCCCCTTCTCAGGGGGAGGGGCATAACGACGCCTCCATCGGCTTCCCTGTATCTCCTTTAAAAAGCCGGCTTGCCTTTATCTCTTGGCAAACGCAACGCCGAGCGATTCCCTCCCCTGCCAAGGGGAGGGTTGGGAGGGGGTCAAATTGGTCAGGTCAAAACACCACTGCCCATCTGGCGAATGCAAAAAGCGCCAACGCCAGCGCGGACGCCGTCATCATGAGTCGAATACTGAGGCGAATATCTTGAATGCTAATCTCGCGCTCTTCGTCGCCAATCCACGGTTTCTCAACCCATTCACCGAAGTATTTATTCGGCCCACCGAGGCGAACACCGAGCGCACCAGCCACGGTGGCTTCAGACCACGCGCAGTTGGGGCTTTTATGCAGATAACGATCGCGCCAGCCGATTTTGAGTGCCTGTTTGCTGTTAAGGCACAGCATGCGAGCGGCAACGCTCAGCAGCAGCCAGCTCAAACGCGCTGGAATGAGATTGGCAAGATCGTCCATTCGCGCCGAAACGCAGCCAATAGCGCGATATTTTTCCGTCCGATAGCCAACCATGGAATCGAGGGTATTCACCGCTTTGTAGGCCACCATCAGCGGCACGCCGCCGATGAAAAGAAAGAAAAGCGGCGCAATCACGCCATCCACGCTGTTCTCCGCCACCGTTTCAACCACCGCTCGGGTAATCTGCGGGCGATCGAGCTCAGACGTGTCGCGCCCAACTATGTATGAAAGCTGACGGCGGCACTCTTCAAGCGATCCATTTTGCAGAGCGACGTATACCCCCATAGCTGCATCACTTAGGCAGCGCCCCGCTAATAGCGTGTAAATAATCCACACCTGCGCCAGCCAGTTGAGCCATGGATTTAGCTGTGACAAAAGCTCAAGCAGTGCGTAGGTCGTCCCCCAGCACACGCCGACCACAATCAGCCATAAAAACGCCCCGCCGACGTACAGCGCACCTTCGGTGCGGCAAAGCGAGCGGATACCTTTCTGAACCCAAGTGATAAAATTACCGATCCAACGCACCGGATGCGGCCACGTTGGCGGATCGCCCAAGCGCAGATCCAAGAGATAGGCCACCAGACAAGCAGAGAAACTGATCACAACGCTCGCCCTCTCTTTAGCCAATGGCTTAGCATTTCTGGGTGCTGGTAAAAATGAAGATGGAGGTAACTGGCGAGGGTATTTCCCATTTGATATCCCCCCTGCCAACGCTGTTGCGTTACGCCGTCGCGTTGTTTTTCAAACTGGAAAACAGGCGGGAAATCGGTATGAAAATCTGAATAATGGAACTCATGACCGCGAAGGGTTTCCCCTTCTGCCGCCAGTAACGTGTCATGCACCGCGGTGGCTTGGCAGTAACCAAAACGCTTTAAACGCCCTTCCATGCGGCTTTCTCCGGGGAAAATCCCGGTCATCGCGTACGTGTTTCCAGACTGATCTTTTAACGTCGTGCCCAAATACATCAGGCCGCCGCACTCGGCATAAATAGCTACGCCACGCTGATGCGCATCACGCAGCGACTGACGCATGCTGCTGTTTTTCGCCAGCGTTTCTCCGTATAACTCGGGATAACCGCCGCCGATATAGACCATCTGGCACGCAGGCAGCGCCTCATCGCGCAGGGGGCTGAAGCGCACAATGTGGATGCCGAGCTGTTCAAGCAGCTGTAAATTATCGGGATAGTAAAAGTGGAAAGCTTCGTCGTCGGCGAGCGCAAGGGTTAGGCCTCTCCCAGATTCTGGCGCAGGTAACGTAGGCGCACAGGCATTCGGCGCGGGTTGTACGTCGCTCAACGACAACAAACGATCGAGGTCGATATGTTGTTCAAGGCTATCCGCCAAGGTGTCCCATATCGCATCCATGTCCTGCTGTTCATGAGCGGTAATCAAGCCGAGATGGCGTTCAGGCAAACTCACGCTGGGTAGAGTAGGCATTCGCCCGAGTACGGGAATTTTAGTGTAAGTTTCAATAGCTTGTTTCAGCAGTTGGTAGTGCGTTTCGCTATTGACGCGATTCACAATGACACCCGCAATACGCACCGCCGGATCAAAATGACAAAATCCCATCACGGTGGCTGCCGCTGACGTTGAAACGGCTTTACCGTCGATCACCAAAATAACCGGACAGCCAATCTGCTTGGCCATACCGGCGCTGCTGCAATAGTTGGGGTCGGTGCCATAGCCATCGTATAGCCCCATCACGCCTTCAATCACGGCCACATCGGCGGCTTGAGCATGTTGGTTATAGAGCCAATTTAAAGTGGGCTGAGGCAGCATGAAGGCATCGAGGTTACGCGACGCAACGCCAGAAACGGCGCTGTGCCAGCCGGTATCGATATAGTCGGGGCCCACTTTGTAGGGTTGCACTTGTAAACCGCGTCGCGTTAGCGCTCGGAGCAGCCCAAGTGTTAGCGTTGTTTTACCGCATCCGCTACCGGTTCCACCAATAAGAAATGCCTTCATTCATCCGCCTGCCAAACAAAAAAGCCCGTCCTTGCGGGCGGGCTTTGCGTTGTCATAGCAGATCGATGCACGGCAGCAAAAGCGCAGCATGCAGGGAAAGAATGACAACTCGCTTCCCACCGAAGGAGCTGAAATAGATGTTGATATCCCAATATTGGGTTTTACAGGCTGGTCTTCTGGCTTAGCGTCATCCTTACCCACACCTTCCCGATGTTCATCAGTGGCGTCTTGTGGGTTCGTCGGCATCACAGCAGCGGGGGCTGCGGAGGAATTGTATTTGCACAATACGCACCTCCTTCCTGACGCCCTTACGGCGCGTCAAAAACCTGTATTTATACTTTTCTATAAATGATCTGGGTACATAAGTTAAAGCATTCATCACAGATATACCCATTGTGAGATCAACAAAAGCCTAGAATGGAGTGTGAATGAGTTAACATATCTCAACTTTTTAGGGACCAGTGAGAATACCTATGGCCATCAGCAGTCAGCACGGCGGCAACGTGCTAGAAACCGCGCTTACTCTGGGCGTTTCTCCGCACGACATCATTGATTTCAGCGCCAACATCAATCCGCTCGGCATGCCCGAGTCGCTCAAGCACGCCATCATCGAGCAAATGTCGGTGGCTGAAAAATATCCCGATGTGGAGTATCGAAAGCTACACGCGGCGCTAGCTCAGCACCATGGTTGCCCAGAGTCTTGGGTGATGGCAGGCAATGGCGAAACCGAGTTGATCTTTGCTTTAATTAGCCAACTGCAACCCGCCAAAGCGCTGCTATTAACGCCCGGTTTTGCCGAGTATCGCCGTGCGCTAACGCGGATAAACTGCGACATCCTTGATTATGCGTTGCATGAGGACGACGGATTTCAGCCTGATACCCGTATTCTTGATGCACTGACGCCCGATCTCGATTGCCTATTTTTATGCACTCCCAATAATCCCACCGGATTGCTGCCGGATAAAAACCTGCTTTTAGCTATCGCCGACCGCTGCCGCGCGCTGAATATTGCTCTAATACTTGATGAAGCCTTTCTGGATTTCGTCCCTACGGAAACCGGCTTTATTCCTTTATTAGCGCAGTATCCTCAGCTGTATGTGCTGCGCTCATTGACCAAGTTTTTCGCTATTCCGGGATTACGATTAGGCTATTTAGTTAGCGCCAATGCGGAGTTAGTGACGCAAATGAAGCAGCAACGAGAGCCTTGGACGATCAATGCTTTTGCCGCGCTAGCGGGCGAAATTATCTTGCGGGACACCGATTATATTGAAGCAACCCATCGCTGGCTGGCACAGGAACAACCTCGGGTGTTCTCCGCGCTAGCGGCATTGCCACAGCTGAAAGTATGGCGTCCCGTCGCTAACTATATCTTTATACGCTGTACCGACAGCCAGCTCGCATTGCAGCAGGCGCTATTGAAACACCATATTTTGATCCGACACTGCGCCAACTATCCGGGGCTAAACGCCGACTATTATCGTGTGGCGATTAAAAGCCCGCAGGACAACGATCGCCTGCTTGCCGCCCTAACACAGATTCTGCATCATGGCTGAAGCACGCTGTCCCGCCTCGTGCGGTGAGTTAATTCAAGGCTGGATCCAAGGCGGCGAAAAGCTGGTCTCTTGCCCGGTCAATTGGTTTAGCACGGTGGCAGTGAGCGATGGAACGCCGTTGCCCACCGAGCGCGCGCGCATGCGCTTGGTATTGCGCGCGGTTTTACGGCATTTATCGTTGCCCTCTTCGCTTGAAGCCGGGTTGCGCATTGAGTTTGAATCCTCTATTCCGGTTGCAAAAGGGATGGCCAGCAGCACGGCAGACATCGCCGCCTGTGCAATCGCGACCGCGCGTCACTTCGGTATGCAACTGACTGAAAAAGAATTAGCGTCGCTGTGCGTTGGCATTGAACCGACCGACAGCACGATTTTTCAAGCGCCGACGCTGTTCGATCATCAACAGGCACTGACGCAAACGCCGCTACACGAGCGATGCCCAGAATGGGACATGCTGTTGTTGGAAAGCCCTGATTGTTTGCGCACCGAAGACTATCATCGTCGCCCACGCCAAGCGCTGTTGCAGGAATATGCACCGCAGTTGAAACGGGCGCATCGGTTGCTCACCGAAGGAATGCGAGAAAACAACCGCCATAAAATTGGCGCAGCCACCACGCTAAGCGCCCAAGCCAGTCAGGCCTTGCTGCCCAAACCGGCATTTAATGACATTGTAGAAATTGTTGAGCAGCACGGTTTATTCGGCTTGAACGTCGCACACAGCGGCAGCGTGGTAGGTTTGTTGCTCGATACGCACCTTCATGACCCAGAAAAAATAATTCACGCGATGCGCGTGAAAAATATTCTTGTTTTTTATCCGCATGTTAGGCTGCTGCATACCACCTTAGGGGGCGTACGCTGAGCGGCATAAATGCCAAAAGCGTACACATTCACGTACATGATAGGCAATAATTGTCATACATATAAAACTCTAATTTTGTGAGGATGATCTATACTGACTCGGTACTAAACAGTTACTAGACGGCAATTTGTGAATCTATCAAGACCTTTAGGAGATGATAAAGATGAGCACACCAAAACTGGAAAAAAGCAAAGTCGGTGACGCAAAAAAACGTCAGTTCACTCCTCTAGCCACCCCAAGTGATTTGGGCGCTGAGGCCACCAAAGACATTAGCGGTACAATGAACGCCATCCTTGCTGATATCTATGCGCTTTATTTAAAAACTAAAAACTTCCACTGGCACATGAGCGGTCCGCACTTCCGTGACTATCATCTGCTGTTGGACGAACAAGGCGCAGAGCTATTCGCAATGACCGATGAAATTGCTGAACGTGTGCGTAAAGTCGGTGGCATGACCCTGCACTCTATCGGTCAGATTTCTAAAATGCAGCGCATTAAAGATAACAACGCCGAGTATGTTGAGCCGCTGGATATGCTGGCTGAACTGTGTGAAGACAACAAGCTGCTGGCTGCTGAACTGCGTGCGGCACATGTGGTATGTAGTGAGCATAATGATGTTTCAACCACCAGCCTGATTGAAAACTGGGTCGATCAAACCGAACGCCGCGTGTGGTTCCTGTTTGAAGCTTGCCGCCAATCACAAACTTCTGGTCACTAGTTTTTCCTTTTGATAAACGCGAAAGCAGGCCTTTGGGTCTGCTTTTTTATTTTCAGCACCTCTAATTCCGCTATAGTTACGGTTTACCTCCTACTCATTACCACTGTCTGTAGACCAGAGACTTGTTATGCACGGCGTTCCAGCCCAATTTATCGATGACCGAGATCGCGCCCAGTTTAAACACTTCGCCCATTTGCCCGGCGTTGAGGTGTATCGCGCGCATATTGAACATCATGAATTTGAGCCACATACGCATGAAGCCTATGGTATTGGCGCGATTGAGTATGGTGCCGAGCGTTTTCGCTATCGCGGTGTGAACCACGTTGCGCCAGCGGACTCGTTGGTATTGATGAACCCAGACGAACTACATACCGGCCAATCAGGTACCGAAGGTGGCTGGCGCTACCGCATGATTTATCTCACACCCGAAATTTTGTCTGAGGTGAGCGGCGAATCTGGCTGGTGGTTTAACGACGCGGTAAATCATCATCCTCAGTTGGCCCGAACTACCACTTCGCTGATAAATGCCCTGTGGCAAAACGATGAACCTCTCGCGCAATCCAGTTTGCTGAGTGAACTGCTGACATTAACGCGCCATTGGGCCAAGGCACCACAAACGCTGAAGCTTGATGCTCCGCAGCGTTTTACCGCGGTAAAAGAGTATCTTCGCGCCCATTTAGATCGGCGTATGACGTTGCCCGAATTGGCGCAGTTGGTCGATCTTAGCCCCTATCATTTTTTGCGTCAGTTTAAGGCGCAGTACCATGTCACGCCGCAGCAAATGCTGATGGCTTATCGACTCTATGAGGCTAAAAATTTGTTGACCCGAGGCTTACCTCCCGCACAGGTCGCCGCCGCCGTTGGCCTCACCGATCAAGCTCATCTTACCCGCGCTTTTAACCGCTTTTACGGCGTCACGCCCGCTCGTTATCAAAAACAGGTACGTTAATTTTTCAACTGTTTTTACCTAAACAGCAATCTGCTACAAGACGCTTTCCTCTTCGCCTTCTAGACTTGCTGCATAATCCCTTTGAAGAGTTAAGAAAGATGTTAATAGGCGTGCTATACGCGCTGACGGCGGGGCTAATGTGGGGTCTGATTTTCGTTGGGCCGCTCATCGTGCCGGAATACCCTGCCAGTTTGCAATCCGTCGGTCGCTATCTGGCTTTTGGCCTGATTGCGCTGCCGCTGGCGTGGCACGATCGCCACCGCCTACGTCAGCTGGTACGTAGCGATTGGATTGAAGCCCTTAAGCTCACCATCGTGGGGAATTTCATCTATTACCTGTGCTTAGCCAGCGCGATCCAACGCACGGGCGCACCGGTCAGCACCATGATTATTGGCACTTTACCGGTGGTGATTTCCGTAAGCGCAAACCTGAAATATAGCCATCGGGACGGAAAATTATCGTGGCGTCTCCTAGCCCCCTCGCTGCTATTGATTGCTTTAGGATTGGGATGCGTCAACGTGGCGGAACTACAGAGCGCGCACGCACCTACTGATATGTTCCGTTACGTCACCGGTTTGATCTTGGCCCTCATCGGCGTGGTGTGCTGGACCTGGTATCCGATGCGTAACGCAAGCTGGCTACGCACGCATCCCGATAAAAGCCCGACTACATGGGCTACCGCACAGGGATTAGTGACGCTGCCGCTGGCGGTGGTGGGATATTTACTGGTTTGGGGGCATTCCGCCATAACCGCCGATGATTTCCCTATGCCATTTGGCCCACGTCCGGCGGTATTTATTGGCCTGATGCTCACCATCGGTTTGCTGTGCTCATGGCTGGGAACGCTGTGTTGGAATCAAGCTAGCCAACGCCTGCCAACCGCTAAAGTCGGGCCGTTGATCGTTTTTGAAACTCTTGCGGGCCTGAGCTATGCCTTTATCTGGCGACACGAATGGCCACCGCTGCTGACACTGGCCGGTGTGGTGTGCTTGGTCATCGGCGTGATGAGCGCCATGAAAGTAAAACCCACGCCGGTGGTGATCGTTCCGTTGCAAACGTCAGATAATAGTCAGTAAATCATTTAATAAAGGCATTTAAATGATGCTCTTACTAAAATTCTTGAAATAATTTAGTCCGGATAAATTTAGGGGAAGTTTATTCCCCTAACCCTCCCTCCTTTAAATTCTATAATGTGACATCAGTTACATATCCTATCTTTATTTCGCACTTACTAATTATAAATTAGTGAACCAGATCAAATTCCCACAAGTTAATATGATGCTCAATGTATAGGGCATTTTTTGTTATCGATAGTATTCGTCATAGCTTTCTCGGATGATTAATATCATTACAACTCCTAGCTTTTAAGTAAGGCTAATTTTATGACCATAGTCGCTATAGATAATATGGATACGCATTCAGATCCTGATGCCTATTTCTTCGAGGAACTCACTTTTATAGAAAGTTCCTTTCAACATCAAAATGATTACTTTGACTCTATATTTCTATCATTGAAAAATCGTGGCTATGTGCGCGATTCTTTTTTATCTGCTATTAAACAGCGGGAGAAACTATATCCCACAGCACTTCCTACCCACCCCTATGTCGTTGCTTTACCACATACTGATACTGAGCATGTGATAAGACCATTTATTTGCGTAACACGCTTACATCATGAAATTGCGTGGCATGAAATGGCAAATGACGATAACGAGCTTGAAGCCAAGTTCATCTTTCTACTAGGATTTATAGATAAAAATCATCACATCACACTATTACAAACGCTCATGGAGTGCCTCAGTGATGAAGACTTTATTCAAAAAATGAATCAAGCACCAACACCAGCCTCTTTAGTAAAACTGCTTAAATCAGCCATTACAATTAATAACGAGGAAAATATAAAATGAAAAAAATCATTGTCGCTTGCGGAAGTGGCGTAGCAACATCACAAACGGTGGCAAGCAAAGTTTCACGGCTACTAAAAGAGAAAAATCTTAGTGATATTAACGTCGAAGTCATTGACCTTAAATCTCTAGATACACATATCAAGGATAGTCTTGCGTATGTTGCCATTACAAAAGTAGATAAGGAGTATCCCATCCCTGTTATTAACGGCATTGCATTTCTTACCGGCATTGGAATGGAGGTCGAGTTACAAAAAATAATTAACGCATGTAAATAATCATATTGATAAATGAAATTTCTTGCTAACAAAAATCAGCGAAATAAATAAATGATAGGATTGATTAAAAAATAAAGTAACGGAGTAAAGCGATGAACTTTCTCAGTACAATTATAAATTATATTCTAGCTTTAGGTGCACCAGTTTTCGTTCCTCTCATTATGCTAATTGCGGGCTTAATCGTTCGCATGAAGTTTAAAGATGCAGCATCAGCGGCTATCACCCTCGGCGTGGCTTTCGTCGGCATGAGTATGCTTATTAGCTTTATGGTTGGAGCTATTGGTGTTGCGGCTCAAACGATGATGAAACGTACAGGGCTTGAGTTAAGCATCATTGATGGCGGTTGGACGACCATGGCAAATATCTCATGGGCATGGCCCTATGCTTTTGCCATGTTCCCGTTACAGGTAGGGGTCAATATCCTGATGCTTATGGGCAACAAAACCAACACGTTTAATGCTGACCTCTGGAACGTTTGGGGAAAAATATTCACTGCGTTCATTGTGATTAGCGTGACCACACCAATATTTGGTCGTGGTTGGAGCTTGGCACTGGCATTTATTATTGCCGCATTCCAAATTGTCATGGAACTGAATGCTGGTGATATTCATCAGCATCGAATAGAAAAGCTGACCGGTATCCCCAGTGTAACCTGTACCCATCGGATGGTTTTTTTTGGTGCCATCTATTATCCCTTCGACCTACTGCTACGCAAAATCCCAGTATTAAATAAGCCGATGGATGCGGCTGCTTTACGCCAGAAGGTGGGCGTATTTGCTGAAAACCATACTATTGGTTTTCTCCTAGGTATCATGTTTGGAATTATCGCCGGATACAGTCTTGCAGCAACATTAATGCTCGGGGTACAAGCAGCTACTGCTTTAATGTTATTCCCTATGATTTCGAAGCTATTCATGCAAGCTCTTTCTCCAATCTCCGAAGCGATTAGTACCTACATGAATAACAAATTTTCAGGTAGAAAACTGTTTATCGGTATTGATTGGCCGTTTATGGGGGGGGCAAGCGAAATTTGGTTTGCAGTCATTGTAGCTATCCCATTAACCCTTGTCTGGGCCGTTATTCTACCCGGAAATAAGATACTGCCTTTTGCCGGGATTATTAATATTGCCTTGATTGTACCCGCTTATCTGGTTACCAAAGGCAATACTTTACGTATGGTTATCCTCAGCATTATTGGCATTCCATTCTTCCTATTTGTTGGCACTCAGTTTGCGCCAATGATTACAGAACTAGGACTTGCGACTAAAGCTATTAACATTCCTGCAGGACAGTTAATCTCCAATAGTTCCATTGATGGCCCTGTTTTTACTTATGCATTCTCGTTTTTATTCAAATTCTTGCAAGGAAGTTTTATTCCACTGCTGTTAGCGGTGTTCTGGGCATGTAGTTACTTTTTCTATGCGCAAGAATTAAGAAAAGAAACAGCTCAAGAAACAACAAGCATTGAAGTAAATCAGGTACCAGAGGCGTAACGGCTAAAAAGACAGAGCGCTGGTGTCACCTTTAACATACGAGGATCTTGCATATGGCTGTAGATAAACGAGTCTTCACCGTACTTGATGCGATTGTGAGCGATCCTAGTATCACGGGTGTAGCGCTTGAGTCTGAATTTAATTTAACGCGCAAGCAATTAAGCTACACTATTAAAAAAATTAATGATTACCTTGAATCAAACCATTTTGAAACTATCACTCGATTAAAAACAGGAAAACTTCATGTTCCCAAACACGTTATAGAAAACTTTCGTCATCAAGAAGACATCATATTTAATAATCGCTATCTTTTCGCAGAAGAAGAGCGCGGGAAATTAATTATTTTCTTTTTGCTAACTAGAGAAGAACGTTTATCTTTATTACATCTTACTTCAGCACTTAACGTTAGCCAAAACACCATTATTAACGATATCAAGAAAATAAAATCAAGTGTTAGCCAGTATAGCTTGAAAATTCGCTATAACCGTGAACAAGGGTATCACGTTGCGGGTGAGGAAATTAAAAAACGCTATCTTCTTCTCAGTACATTGCGTAGCATTCTCATGCTCCCTATAGCTAAAAGCATTATTTCGCAATATAACAACGTTATCTCTGAACACATTGAACAGGTTGGTAATTTTTTCAGCGAGATTGAAAAATGCTTAAAAATTCAATTTACCGATCAACAACTACAAGAGCTAATCTATTTTATTTGTTTTATCCAACATCGTATAAATCATGGAAAAACAGTAGAATTCCTTCCTGATACCTACAGTGAAATCACCCATGGTCGTGATTTCAAGATTATGCAGAACATTATTCACAAAATGGGAATAATTCAATATAACGAACATATATTTCTGACTGCAATTATTCAAAGCTCAAATATTCAAACAATTTCGGATAAATATTTTCATTTGGATACGCTACTACTTGAAAGTGTAGTTGTGGTAGTTGATAACTTTGAAAAAATTAGCTGTATTACTATCAAAGAAAAGAGTGAGTTAATCGAGAAGATCTATCAACACTGGAAACCTGCTTATTATCGCATCCGCTATCATCTGACTAACATCAATGCCAATAGCGTGTATGATTTAGTTGCGAAAGAGTTTAATCATCTTCATGAGATGGTACGTCGCGCAGTGTTGCCATTTGAAAAAATATTACACTGCGAAGTACCCAATGAGGAAGTTGCTTTCTTAACCGTTTTATTTGGCGGCTGGCTCACACGAGAAGGGCTTATTAATCAAATCAAAACGCAAAAAACAGCAATTGTCGTTAGCGAAAATAGTGCAACTGTCTCAACTTATCTTTATTTAACATTGCAGGTTTTATTGCCAGAGCTGCATTTTATCGAAATGATGTCACGCAGAGAGTTTGAAAAATACTCCCGCCATTATGATGTCGTTTTCTCCACGACTTTCGTTAAGACGGATAAAATATTATTCGTCGTGAATCCTGCGATTAACAGCTTTCATAAAAATACATTTCGTCATCAAGTCATTAGTTCACTACAAGGTGTAGATCCACATATTATCCAAGTAGAGGAATTACTATTGATACTTGAAAAATATGGCACCATCCATGATAGAAGTGGCTTACAAAAAGAGCTAACTAGCTATATTTACGACGAAAGCAGTTCAGAATGTCAGCCGCATTCTTTAACCACTGAAACTCCGTCACTGAGTGAACTATTGTGCAATGAACACCTTTATTTTCAAGATATAAATACTTTGTCTTGGGAGCAATCCATTGCCAAGGCAGCAGCTCCGTTGCTAGCTGAACAACTGCTTGAAACCCGTTACATCACCACTATGATTGATAAAATCTCTATTGAACAACCATATATCATGTTGGCCGATGGGCTCATTATTGCTCATGCAGGCGTGGATGATGGCGTAAATAAAATCTGTATGTCCCTGCTACGCTTACCAGAAAAAATTAATATTGCCGATTATATGCAAGCCGACATTATTATTGTTCTTGCTACCAATAACCCACAAAAACACCTAAAAGCACTAGCACAACTTAACGAATTTCTTGAATTTAATGATGGCGGAGAAAAGATCCGCAATTCGGGAAACAAAGAAGCGTTACTGCAGCATCTTTCTGTGTATTGTTAATATACATCACACTGCGTGGCATTTACTTATTGCCACTATCTCCGTCATTCTGACTATAGGATATATATCATGTTAGACGTTCAGAAAAAACAAGTGGTAGAAATGGCCAAAATGGCCCAACAATGGGGTTTATGTAAACATAAGGCAGGAAATTCTAGCGTACGAGATAAAGAAACAGGATATATTCTCGTCACCCCGACAACGATTGATAAATCTGTACTCACGCCACGAGATATTGTTGTTATGGATATTAATGCCAACGTTATTGAAAGTGAATCAGGCCTTCGCCCTACTAGCGAATGCCTAATGCATATTGAGATCTATAAAGCTCGTCAAGATGTATTTGCCATATCACATACCCATTCAATTTTTGCGACTTCATTTGCAGTACTGAATAAACCGATCCCAGCAATCGTATACGAATGTGCAATTTTAAATTTAAAAGATGGCATTATTCCTGTTGCACCTTATGGCAGACCCGGAACGCCTGCACTTTCCACCAGCGTTATCGAGCCCATTTTGCGTGCAGATGCGATCTTAATGGAAAAACACGGTGTTATTGGGGTAGACAAAGAACCGTATGAGGCCGTATTAAAGTCGGCTTACATCGAGGAAATGGCTGAAATATATTACCATGCATTACAGATCAACGGTGGTAAAGAGCCCGAAAGTTTCCCTCCTCATGAGTTACAGAGTTGGGCTTATCCTAAAGAAATCAAATTCTAATTAATTACTTTATTTCAATAGATTACTCCCAGCCAACACCAGGTCGGCATTAGCCTGCGCTCTATTCTATTGCGCAGGCTACTTAATATCACAATAGCAGTTATTGTTTTAACTCCATTGAGAAACAATATGAAAAAATTTATTAATTTACCAGAAGACTTTATTCCCGAAGTATTAAATGGAATTTATCTCGCTCACGCCGGAAAGTTTAATTTTGTTAATAACGATCTGCATTGCTTAGTCTCTACCGATAAACATCTAGGCAAAGTCGCCATCGTTACCGGTGGAGGCTCTGGACATTTACCCCTTTTTCTTGGCTATGTAGGAAAAGGTATGCTTGACGGTTGTGGTGTTGGCGATGTTTTCCAATCTCCTAGTCCTGAGCAGATTTTATCAATCACGCAGGCCGTCGATTCAGGCGCAGGCGTACTCTATCTGTATGGCAACTATAACGGTGATATTTTCAATTTTGATATGGCTGCAGAAATGGCTGAGTTCGAAAGTAATATCGTCACGGCCACCGTTATCGCTGGCGATGATATTGCTTGCCCACCGGCATCAACTGGTGAACCAAGCCGTCGCCGTGGCGTTGCGGGCATCTTTTTTGCGTATAAATGTGCCGGTGCCGCTGCCGCACAAATGTTAGATTTAGCCAACGTCCAGCGTATTGCGCAAAAAGCCTGCAATAACATTAGAACCATCGGCGTTGGACTTTCTCCCTGTATTGTTCCTCGCATAGGCAAGCCAAGTTTTCATATTGGCAATGATGAAATGGAAATTGGCATTGGTATTCACGGCGAAAGCGGTATTCGTCGTGGAGAGAAACTACCAGCTAACAACATTGTTGATGAACTAATGGGTAACCTGCTTGCAGACTACCCGCTACATGCCGGTGATGAAGTAGCCATCCTGATCAATGGACTCGGCGCAACGCCTCTAGAAGAGCTTTATTTAGTCTATGGAAGAGCCAATCAAACACTGAAAGATGCTGGAATAAAAGTATTCAAAACCTATGTTGGCGAATATGCCACTGCAATGGAAATGGCCGGGTTATCGATCAGTTTAATGCGCTTAGATGATGAACTGAAACAGCTGTTGGTACATGAAGCCAATACGCCTATGTTTAAGCAATTTCAGGGGGAATAGATAATATGAACCTGACAGCCAGCCAGCTTAAATTACTATTTGCTCAATGGGCGGATATTATGTCGGCCCAAAAAGAAAAGTTGATTGAAATGGATAGCATAGTCGGTGATGGAGATCTCGGCCTCACCATGAGCGATGGCTTCGGCGCCGCCTATCATGCTGTATCTCGCAGCGACGAAACTGATATTGGGAAGTTTTTCTATCTCGCGGGAAAAACTATGTCCTCCGCAGTCCCCTCCACTATGGGAACCTTAATGGCTTCAGGTCTTATTGAGGTAGGCAAAAAATTTAAAGGAAAAACTCTACTCAAAAGCGAGGATTTTGGCCGCTTATTTCAAGCCTTTTACGACGGTGTGCAAAATCGCGGTAAAGCTCAACTTGGCGAGAAGACGTTTCTTGATGGTCTGTTTCCCGCAATAAGCGTACTTAACAAACAAGATGCAAAGGCACAGAGTTGGGGGGCTATTGCTCAATTCGCTTATGAAGAAGCAAAACTAGGCGTACAAAACACTACCACGCTGGTAGCAAAACATGGGCGCGCCGCAACGCACGGGGAACGGTCGCGGTCGCTGCTTGATCCTGGTGCCTATGTTGCCCAACTGTTAGTCAGCGGGTATTGCATGTTTGCGAATAATTTTTTAGCCCAAGACTGACGATAAAGAGGATTTTTTCATGCTAAAAGAAACTGTCACCGTGGGTAATCAAACCGGTATTCATGCCCGTCCCGCTGGGGTTCTTGCTAAAGCAGTAGGGAATTTTCAATCACGTATTGAGCTGGTTTATAACGGAAAAACAATCAAAGCAAAAAGCATCATGGGGATTCTAGGCGCAGGGATTAAGGGTCGCGCTCAGGTCGAAATTATCTGTGAAGGACAAGATGAAGAGTGTGCTATGCGGGAGTTAAAGCAGCTTTTTGCACGTGGTTTTGGGTTTGATTAATCAAACAGCTAGCGGCTACACCGTGTGGCCGCTAGCTGATAATATAATTAGCCCACCTCATTCTCGGCATATTGCGCCATAAATCGTAGGATAAGTGCCATAGAGACAGCCCCCGGATCGCAATGCCCTATTGCTCTATCTCCCAAATTTTTTGCCCTTCCAAAGGATGCCACCATCATTTTAGTTCTTTCAGCACCTTGGTCTGCGGCCTCGGCACAACGGGTTAGCGCTTCGCTCAACGATAAAGACTGCGCTGAGTTTGCAACTCCTGCGGCTGCAACTAACGCATCGACCATCGTTTTGTCTCCCGGCTTCGCACCTCCACGCGCATGCACCGCAAGCCATCCTTGATTCAACCAACGTGCTAACGATACAGAGCTAAATTCGGTTTCGCTAGCTAAGCTTTTACCTCCTGCGCGAAATAGTGTGCCAAACACTGCACCAGAGGCTCCTCCCATAGACGTCATTAGCGTAGTCCCCATCTGAATCCAACATTCCCCAACGTTTAGTGGCTGAAAAGTTTGGTCATTAATGAGTTTAACCAGCGCCGAAAAACCTCGTTTCATGCCTATACCGTGATCGCCGTCGCCAATCGCCTGATCTAATTCAGTCAGCATGGGTTCACACGCAATCATCTGGTGTGCGGTTGATAACATCATTTGCTTTAACTGCGAGGTATTCATTTTATTTACTCCAACCTAACGTAGAATGCGGCATGTCGTAGAGCGACTGTAGTTCATCATCAAGCAACATTAGACTGATAGAAAAACCAGACATTTCCAGCGATGTACAAAAATGGCCAATGACTACGTCGTGGGTTTCTAGACCACGTGCGTCCAGCGCCATCCCTACTCTGCGGCCGATCACCAATAATTCTGTATTACTGAGCGCCCCTAAATTATTCACGGCTACACACAGGCGATCACCTACTTGGAAAGCTCTGTCCTGGCATAAGCGTTCAATCATGACGTCTACAATCTCATCTGCCGTCGTCAATTTTTGGCGGTAGAGTCCCGGCTCACCATGGATGCCAATACCGACTTCGATTTCGTCGTCCCCCAGAATAAAATTAAATGAATCAGATTGCGGCAACGCGCAACCATTTAAAGCGACGCCAATAGTGCAAGTATTAAAGTTCGCCTTTACCGCTACGTCTTGCAATTGGGAGAGATCATATTTTTTATATTGTGCCGCCGCGCCAGCAATTTTATATAAAAACATAATGCCACCGACGCCACGCCGATCCGATATTCGATCTAAAGGTGCAGAGGCAATATCATCGGTTGCTTTCACAGTGCGAGTTTCAATACCCTCATCCGCTAATATTTCTGCCGCAATATCAAAATTCATACTGTCACCAGAATAATTCCCATAAAGGAAGAGCACACCATTATTCTTATGTGTTGCTTTAGCTACCGCGATAATTTGATCGGGTGAAGGAGAAGTAAAAACTTCCCCTAATGCACAGCCATCAATGCCCCCAGCGCCGATGAATCCAGCGAAGGTAGGTTCATGACCACTTCCTCCGCCGCTGATGATAACCACCTGTTCTGGATTAATACCTTGACGATAAACAGCCGAAAACTCATCGATAGAAATCATTTCCCCTTGGTAAGCATAAACTATTCCCTGCATAATTTCATGGCGTAAATCTTCAGGGTTATTCAATATTTTTTTGGGTTTTCGCATATTATTATCCGCTCTATAAATTAATGTTTACATAAAGAATCTTCTAGCATAAAGACCAATAGCTATTTTCATTCTATTTAATACATTTTTATTGAGCCACTACCATTAATGACAATTAATATCCTACCCATGGCGCATTATTGTTACGTCAACTTTTTCGTATATAAGCTATTTTTGATATAGTCCAAATAAGTATTACCCTCTTTTTTCCTATTTGTCTTATTTTGTCTGCCATTTTTATTGACCACTACGAGCATCGGCTGGTTGGTTTTCCAATCATTTATCCACAAACGTTACCTGACACCTCCAAGAACGACATCCATAGCGTGATTATTTTGCGGCAGCGTTTTTTGCCATTATGATGTCACTCACTTTTCTTGATAGGGCTTTCCATGATTTGGTTAATGCTGGCAACGCTGGTGGTGGTATTTATTGTCGGCTTTCGGGTGTTGAACTCGGATGCGCGGCGCGCATCTCAGGCTCTGACGAAGCGATTAAACATTGAGCCGGTGTATGTTGAGTCGATGCTGAGTCAAATGGGTAAAACGGCGGGTGGTGAGTTTATCAGCTATCTGTTGCAGGATAATGAGTCGCATATGGGCAATGCCGCAGGCGTGTTGCTTATTTATCAGACATTTATCGTTGATGAATCTGACGAGAGCTTAACGTTTTGGCGTTCGGTTTTGCGCAAAGCCCATCTGCCCACTGAAATTACCCATAAACACGTACGCTTGGCCCTAACATTTTTGCGTGAACTTGAACCAGACCCTAATGAGATGGCGGCCTATCGTCTGCGCTACAACGCGAGATTTACGGCATTATCTACAGAAGGCGGTGCAGCCAATAGCAACGTCTACTACATGGATGGTTCATCGGAACAAGATTAGCTCGATGCCGACCACTGAATGTTCCGCCCTAAACTCATCACTGAGAGGGCGCATAGTTATTTCTGCTATGTATCCTCATCTGTATATATACAATGCACATAAATTAGCCTGCGAATAGTTATTTTTCATTTTAATTATCCGCGGGACTATCATGCATGTATACAGTCTGATAATGTGATCGCCTTAACGATTCATACGTTTGTAGTGTCTCTAATCCAATCAAATAACGACTCAAAAATGCAAACTCATACTTCTGTTGAACAAGCCGCAGAGCCTGTTGCCACGCCGTCGACATTTAAAGAAGGCGTCGTAGATAGCCTGCCTATTGTGATTGGTTACTTTCCCGTCGCCTTTGCTTTCGGTTTAACCGCGGTAAAACTCGGGTTCTCTCCGCTCGAGAGCATTTTCTTTTCCAGCGTTATCTATGCCGGTGCCAGCCAATTTGTGATCACCGCATTGCTCAGCGCGGGAATGTCGTTATGGGTTTCAGCACTCACTGTGATGGCGATGGATATTCGCCATATTCTATATGGCCCGTCTCTACGCCATCGAATCATCACCCAAATGAGTCCAGGGAAAACCGCGCTCTGGGCATTTGGCCTAACTGATGAAGTGTTTGCCGCCGCAACTAGCAAACTCATGCGTGATAACCGCCAGTGGAGCGAAAACTGGATGATCGGCATTGCGCTTTGCTCATGGCTCTCATGGGTAATTGGCACCGCTGTGGGCGCAGTTTTCGGCAATGGCCCGCTGAAAGCCTATCCAGCGATAGAAGCTTCGCTTACCTTTATGCTACCCGCACTGTTTTTAAGCTTCCTGTTAGCTTCCTTTAAGCGTCAGCAGAGTTTTACGGTAGTTGCATCCATCGCAGCGTCTTTGGCCGCGCTGCTTATTTTTTCAATACCTGCCTCCATTTTGGCCGGTATCGCGGCTGGTTGCATCGCCTCATTGTTTAGCCCTAAACCACAGTCACTCCCAGAGGTTTGCGATGATAAATAATTTCTCCTTCAGCAGCCTCGCGATGGACTCAACGGTGATCACCATTAGCTTAGTGGTGGGTGGTGCGAACTTTCTCTTTCGTTACTTACCACTCCGACTGGGACGTGCACGCAAAAGCGATACTGCTAAACAAGGTATTGTCGCCCTTCTTTTAGATAATATTGGCATCGCCTCAATTTGCGCGTTGCTGGTGGTTTCTAGCACACCCGAGATCTTAGCCCAACATGAGCGGCTGATTCCTACCCTGTGCGGTTTTCTTGCCCTTGGAGTGTGCTTCTACCGCTCACAAAGCATCATCATGTCAACGCTATCCGGCGCAGTCACCTTTGGGCTGGTTTTTAAGATGATGATGATGTTTACCTGATTTCGACTAAGTGATATTAACCAGTCAAACTATTTTTATGGATAATGTTTCTAACAGCAATTAATAACAATTACTGCTAATTATTTATGTGTTAGATTATTTACATTATTAATCCCTGTAGTTACTATACCGCCCGAAACTAATGAGGTTATGCCCATGTCAAGTTCTATGACTCATATTGAGGAAATGCTGAAGCAACGCGCGCTCCGTCAAAAAGACTTCCCTTATCAAGAAATTTTATTGACGCGCCTGTGTATGCACATGCAAAGCAAATTGTTGGAAAATCGCAACAAAATGCTAAAAGAACAAGGGATTAACGAAACACTGTTCATGGCTCTGATCACGCTGGATGCGCAAGAGAGCAAAAGTATTCAGCCATCTGAACTGAGCGCGGCGTTAGGCTCATCACGTACCAATGCAACCCGCATTGCCGATGAGTTAGAAAAACGCGGCTGGATCGAACGTAAAGAAAGTGACAGCGATCGCCGTTGCCTGCATTTACACCTAACCGAAGCCGGTGAGGCGTTCCTCGGGGAAATTATTCCTCCGCAGCACAAATGCCTACATTTCTTATGGTCTACTCTGAGTGCGGACGAGCAACAACAGCTCGAAACCCTAACGCGCAAGCTGCTGGGTCGCATCGAAGAAATGGAACAATCTGGCCTAACGCAGTAATCGCGCGCGCCATCTCAATCGTCAGGTATTAACCATGCAATTCCCTATTCGTAGGCAAATGACTGTGCTCGCTACGATGCTTCTGCTTGCTGGCTGCGCATCAACTAATAATATTGAACCGCAGTCTTCACTGCTGAACTCACAGCAATTGCAGTTATCCACGCCGACGAACACCGTCAAAGCGGTGAGTATTAACTGGTGGACGGCAGCCAACGACACACAGCTTAATGCGTTGATGAACGACGCCCTGAAAAATGCGCCGACGTTGAAACAGGCGGCGGCGCGCGTGCGTGAAGCCGAGAACGCAGTAGGCATGGCGAACTCGGCCAACGGCCCTAATTTGGATTTAACCGCCAATAGCCGCCGCGATCGTTTCTCCAAGAACACGATCCAGCCGCTGGCACCTAACGTACCGAATCCACAGCCGCTGTATGAAACCACCAATAATTTGGGCTTAAGCTTTAGCTATGAGTTTGACTGGTGGGGAAAATATCGCAATCAGGTGAATGCCGCAAAAGCTCAGGTGAATGCTGCTCACGCAGAGCAACAGCAAACGGCGTTATCCCTGACATCTGCCATTGCGTCTGCGTATTATCAGTTGCAAAGTGACTATGCGATGCAGGATTTGCTCAATAAGCAGATCCAATCCTATCAAGCATTGGCTGAAATCAATGAGCAACAATACAATGCGGGCGTCATCGGCATTGAAGTGTGGCAACAGTCGCAGGCACAGGTAGATATCAATCGCCAGCTCGTGACACAAATCCAAACGCAGATTGATTTGCTGTCTCATCAAATTGCTGCGTTGACAGGAAAAAGCGCCGCCGGAAAATCTAACCTCCAGCGCGTTGCTTTGCCAGATAGCAATCTGCTCACTCCACCGACTGAGTTAACCATTAATCTGCTAGGTCAACGCCCTGATATCACCGCACAGCGTGAGTTAGTCGAATCATATGAGCAAAGCGTTCAGGCGGCCCGTAAAGACTTCTATCCGAGCGTGTCCATCAGTGGTTTTGCCGGTTTTACCACCGCCAACTTCAAAGGCACCAACCCCACATTGCTTGAGGCCGCGAGTAAAGCATGGAATTTAGCGCCAGCGATTTCGCTGCCCATCTTCCACGCTGGTGCACTACAGAGCAAATTGGGTGAAGAATCAGCGCTATACGATCAGGCGGTAGAATCTTATAACCAGACTATCCTTAGTGCAGTTCAAGATGCGGCTGATGCGATTACTCAGCAACAAAGCGCAAACCAAATGTATCAGCAGGCACAGGGCGCTTCGCAGTCTACGGGGCAGGTTTACCGTGTTGCACAGGCTCAGTACCAAAGCGGGCTGACAGGACGTCTTCCGATGCTCAACAGCGAAACTCAACTGTTACAACAGCAACAGGCAGAACTGAATGCCAAAAATAATCTGTTGCAGGCAAAAATTGGACTTATTCGTTCACTTGGCGGCGGCTACCAAGCCCCAGCCGTGAATTCAAAAGCATAATATTTTAGTAAGGCGGAGATACACATGAGCGAAAGCGTGGCAGCTCAAACCACTCAGCAGCAACCTTCGAACAAAAAGAGACAGCGCAAAACGTGGCTCACGATTTTGACCGTCATTTTTGTTGTTATTGGCATTGCCTATTTGGCTTATTGGTTTCTCGTTCTGCGTCATCATCAGGAAACTGACGATGCGTATGTCACCGGTAACCAGGTGCAGATTAATGCTCAGGTTTCCGGCAGCGTAACCAAGGTTTATTTCGACGGAACCGATCTGGTGAAAGCCGGTGATATTTTGGTTACGCTCGATCGTACCGATGCTGAACAGGCGTATGAAAAAGCCAAAACCGCGCTGGCAAACAGCGTTCGTCAAACCCACCAGCTGATTATTAATAGCAAGCAGTATCAAGCTAACATTCAGCTGCGTAAAACCGAGCTGAATAAAGCGACCGATGACTATAAACGCCGCCAAGTCTTAGGCAGCGTTAACGCCATTGGCCGTGAAGAACTGCAACACGCGCAAGACGCCGTTGAAAGTGCGAAAGCCGCATTAGACGTTGCCGTTCAGCAATACAACGCTAATCAGGCGTTGATTCTGAATACGCCGCTAGAAAAACAGCCGGCCATTCAACAGGCAGCAGCACAAGTTCGTGATGCATGGCTGGCACTAGAACGTACTCAGATTCGCAGCCCGATTACCGGCTATGTATCACGCCGCAGTGTTCAAGTGGGCGCTCAAATCACGCCGAGCACCCCACTGATGGCAGTGGTGCCGGATAACCAACTGTGGATTGATGCCAACTTTAAAGAAACCCAGTTATCCGGTATGCGTATTGGCCAACCAGCAACCGTCGTGAGTGACATGTACGGTGACGACGTAGTTTATAAAGGTAAAGTCGTCGGCTTGGATATGGGGACCGGCAGCGCGTTCTCTCTGTTACCTGCCCAGAATGCGACCGGCAACTGGATCAAAGTGGTTCAGCGCTTGCCTGTACGTATTGAGCTTGATGCGAAACAGATTGCAGAGCATCCGCTACGTATCGGTTTGTCTACGCTAGTGACGGTTGATACCGCAAATGCCGACGGTTTAGTGTTGGCAAATACCGTACGTAAAACGCCTGCATACGAAAGTAATGTCCTGACGTTGAATCTGGATCCGGTGAACCAAGTGATTGCCGAGATCATTCAGGCTAACGCAAGCTAAAAACGGCAGAGGTTAACGTGCAACAAAAACCGCTTGAGGGCGCACGGCTTGCATGGATGACGGTGGCGCTAGCAATGGCCACCTTTATGCAGGTTCTGGACTCGACGATTGCCAACGTGGCGATCCCGACGATCTCCGGGAACCTAGGTGCATCTAACTCGCAGGGAACCTGGGTGATCACATCATTCGGGGTGGCAAACGCCATCTCGATTCCGATCACCGGCTGGCTAGCAAAACGCTTCGGGGAGGTTCGCCTATTCCTGTGGTCAACGATCCTGTTTGCCGCCGCGTCTTGGCTATGTGGGATCTCCTCTAGTCTGGAAATGCTGATCTTCTTCCGCGTTTTGCAGGGGATTGTCGCAGGCCCGCTGATCCCGCTTTCACAAAGTCTCTTGCTCAGCAACTACCCACCTGCGAAGCGAAGTATGGCGTTGGCGATGTGGTCTATGACCGTGATCGTCGCGCCGATATGTGGACCGATTTTGGGTGGTTATATCAGTGATAACTATCACTGGGGCTGGATCTTCTTTATCAACGTCCCACTAGGGATTGCCGTTGCGCTCGTCGCGATGTCTACGTTGAAAGGACGTGAAACCAAAACCGAGATCAAACCTATCGATACGGTGGGGCTAGTGCTTCTAGCGCTTGGCGTGGGCTGTTTGCAGGTCATGCTGGATAAAGGTAAAGAGCTCGATTGGTTCAACTCCACCGAGATCATCGTGCTGACGGTTGTCGCCGTGGTAGCGCTGTGCTTCTTGCTGGTCTGGGAGCTTACCGATGACCATCCGGTCGTCGATCTGTCGCTCTTTAAGATGCGAAACTTTACCATCGGCGTGCTGTGTATCAGCTTGGCCTATATGCTCTACTTTGGCGCCATTGTTTTGCTGCCTCAGTTACTGCAAGAGGTCTATGGATATACCGCAACGTGGGCCGGTTTGGCATCTGCACCTGTCGGTTTGATTCCGGTACTGCTTTCGCCAATCATTGGTAAGTTTGCGCCGAAACTGGATATGCGCCGCCTAGTGACGTTCAGCTTCATTATGTATGCAGTGTGTTTCTACTGGCGTGCTTATACCTTCGAACCCGGCATGGACTTTGGCGCATCCGCGTGGCCGCAGTTTATTCAGGGCTTCGCCGTGGCGTGCTTCTTTATGCCACTGACCACCATCAGCCTTTCTGGTCTTCCACCAGAACGTTTGGCGGCGGCCTCGAGCCTGAGTAACTTCTGTCGTACGCTGGCAGGTTCTATCGGAACATCGATAACCACGACGCTATGGACGCGCCGCGAAGCGCTGCACCATTCACAGCTGACGGAATCGGTGAACCCCTATAATCCAATAGCGCAGCAGACATACAGTGAATTGGAAAAGCTGGGCATGAGCAGCAAGCAAGCGTCAGCCTACTTGGCAAATGAAATTACCGCGCAAGGTCTGATTATTTCGGCCAACGAGATATTCTGGATTTCTGCGGGCGTATTCCTCGCCCTGCTAGTGCTAATTTGGTTTGCTCGCCCACCATTCTCAACCGCCGGTGGCGGTGGTGGCGCGCACTAAAACACCAACGCTCGATTTCAGATATAAAAAAGCCGCCCTTAGGCGGCTTTTTCTTGCATACTTTTTAGCGATTACTGCATCAGCAAATACAGTGAGTTATCACCACGTTGGATGTTCAATGCCAGAACCGGTGGCTTGGAATCCATAATTTTACGCAGTTCACCCAAGTTAGCGACTGGCTGCTGGTTCACGCCCAGAATGATGTCACCTTTCTGCAAACCAACACGTGCCGCCGTTGAACCCTTCTGCACGTTATCAACCTTAACGCCTTTGACGTTACCGGTGGTCACGTTACTCAACTCAGCACCTTCAATACCGGCAAAAACATTGCTTGATGCCACTTGGCTTTGTTGGCTCTGCTCTAAGGTTACGTCAACCGTGATTGGTTTACCGTCACGGATCAAGCCCAGTTTCAGCTTGCTGCCTACTGGCATAGTCCCGATTTCAGCACGGAACGAAGCGAAGCTGGAAATCGCTTTACCGTTCAGAGAAACCACCACGTCACCGGCTTTAATACCTGCTTTCGCCGCAGAAGACTTCGGCAACACTTGGCTAATGAATGCGCCACGCTGTGCATCTACTTTCATGGCCTTAGCCAATTCAGAGTTCAGCTCGGTGCCCATAATCCCCAGTTCGCCACGTTTCACTTGACCAAACTCGACCATCTGACCGGTGAGATTTTTCACCATGTTGCTTGGAATGGCGAAACCAATACCGATGTTGCCGCCGTCCGGTGCCAGAATCGCGGTGTTAATCCCGATCAGTTCACCGTTTAGATTTACCAGCGCGCCGCCGGAGTTACCACGGTTAATCGCCGCATCCGTCTGGATAAAGTTCTCGTAGTTTTCGACATTCAGGCCACTGCGTCCTAACGCAGAAACGATACCTGAAGTGACGGTTTCACCTAAACCATAGGGGTTACCAATGGCCACGGTGTAATCACCCACGCGCAGTGCATCAGAGTCGGCCATTTTAATCGCCGTCAGGTTTTTCGCGTCTTTCAACTGGATCAACGCAATATCTGTACGTGGATCGGTGCCGATCACTTTCGCATCATATTTGCGTCCATCGCTCAATTGAACTTGGATGGAGTCTGCGTTTTCTACAACGTGGTTATTCGTCGCAACGTAACCTTTGGCTGCATCAATAATGACGCCAGAACCCAAGGCTTTGAATTTTTCTTTCGATGGGCCGTTGGCGCCGCCGCCCTGACACATCGGTGAACCGCTAAATGGCGATCCTTCCTGACAGAAAGGAGAATTATCGCCAAAGAATTGCTGGAACTGCTGTGGCATACGCGCGTTGTTATTCACCGTCGCGCTACCTTCCACATTGATGCTCACCACGGATGGCATCACCTTCTCCAGCATGGGTGCCAGACTAGGTAGCTGCTGGCTAGTCGCAGCCGATGCCGTTTCAGCCGCGCTGGCTGACATCGGGCTTAACGCCATTCCCAAACTCAATGCTACTGCACTCAATACTAAAGTGGATTTTTTCATAGAACTTTTTTCTCTTGTATTATCAACGATAAATAATGTGAGGAACACATAACGTCATTCATGATGCTCTTATCTATAACGTAGGTCTGATTTGAGCATTTTCAACGTGTCCCAACTAATCTGTTTACTTAATCTAATCACTGGCAAATAAGCCGTGATATTTGTGCATATTAAGAGTCGGATAAAACAATGAAGTTCCCTTTGCATGAGTCAAGGAAGCGTAAAAAATTATGGCACGTCTTTACAAAACTCGACTTTATTCATCATCTTTATTATTCCGCGGCCATTAAGCGGCGGTACTCATCATAGGCATAAAGATCGGTCATGCCGCTGATATAATCTTGGATTAAACGGGCCCGATAATAATACTCGCGAACTTCGCGTTGCTCGTTAGACAGATGTTTAATCTGTTTAACGGCCTCACGATAAGCGGCAAGGTGCTTCCCTGAAAGCTTATGAAATAGGCGAGTTTCGATAGGAAATTTTTTATGTTTATTATCTTCAACGAGTTTCGCAAAGTCGTCCATTGGCATATCAAGCAGGTCACTGTAAATATCTAATAGCCCAGTGATAACGCGATATCCCTGCAGCTCAAGCTGTTCAACTTCGTGATGATTAAACACATAGCTACGCGCAACATTTTTAAACACGTCAAGCAGGCGGTTTTCTTGCCCTTCATCGTCAATCAGCGGCTCATTAAAAGCGCCTTCAACGATTGACTCGAGATGATGACAGAACCGGTCAGCGGCATGCGGCACCAGTACTTTAATGACATTCACTCTCAAATACATAAAGAACGCTTCTGAGCGCCCCACTTTTTGCATCCGGCAATATGCGTCGTCCACAATCGTGGCGAAGAGTTCGCCTTCTCCATTTTTATTCCATTCGGTCTTGAGATAGTCATACAGTTGGTCTACGGTAAAAATGTTCTTTTCTACCGCATCTTCTAAATCCGCAACGCAATAGGAAATATCATCCGCCGCTTCCATTATATAAGTCAGCGGAAAACGGTGATATTCCTGAATATTTACTTTTCGTTGTAAGGTATGGATGAAGCTTTCTTCTGCCCAATAATAACCAGGCTTTTTCATCAAGTAACTATATTGCTTTGGTTTCTCACCAGTCCAATAGGCTGGGCGAGTATATTTAAAAACACAGGCAATTTGCGCGTAGGTTAAATTTAGTCTCAATAAGGTATGAATAAGTCGTATTGCCTGTGCATTACCTTCAAAATTGCATAAATCAATTCTAACTTTGCCACGTAAAATATTCAGGTCAGTATCAACCGCGTTACGACGCAACACGGCAACTTGGCACTGTAATTCATCATCTGAAAAACCTTGGCCTTCCGCGATAACACCTAAACGCCGGCTAAACCAATCATTAATGGCTGATTCTCCAAAATGGCCAAACGGTGGATTACCGATATCATGCATCAGGCACGCCATTTCAACGATGCTCTCAAAAGAATCAAGATACAGCGCTAAACCGAGTTCGTTTATGCGGTCTGTTTTTTTCAGATGATGAATGACTTCTTTGGCAATATGCCTCCCAACCTGCTGCACTTCCATCGAATGTGTCAGGCGGCTCCGCACGGCGGCGTTTCGTTCCAGAGGAAATACCTGTGTTTTCTGCTGTAGCCTGCGAATCGCGGCTGAATTGATAATGCGCCCACGATCGCTTTCAAAACGTCGTGCTATTTCATATCCGTCGTCAAGCTCTTGGCTATCCGCGCTATAAAACCGCTGATAGCAAAATTTAGCACCTAGATTAATATCCATTTTGCATCCTTTTCCAAGTCCTCAAACAACAGACAAAAAATAACCAATAAAAGAATACGCTAACAGTAATGTACTGAAAATTCATCCTTTGTGCGCCACAACCCTTGCATTAGCAGCCGATTCACAGCCAAAAGCACTTTTTACCTCCTCATGATAGACTAGGGCAGGTCTTTGAATGGCTTAAGCTTGAATAATTAACGAGCATTAACTCACAATTTTGCAGGTATTATCATGAAAGTAGGCATCATTGGTGCAATGGAGCAAGAAGTTGCTGTGCTGCGCGATCGCATTGAGAATCGTCAAACCCTGCAGCGCGCAGGCTGTGAAATCTACACGGGCACCCTTGGTGGTGTTGAAATCGCTTTACTCAAATCTGGGATTGGTAAAGTCTCTGCCGCGATGGGTACGACCTTGCTGCTGGAGCATTGCCGTCCAGACGTGGTGATAAACACGGGTTCTGCCGGTGGTTTGGCAAGCACGCTGAAAGTGGGTGATATCGTCGTTTCTGACGAAGTTCGCTATCACGATGCCGATGTGACTGCTTTTGGCTATGAACCAGGCCAGATGGCTGGCTGCCCTGCGGCATTTGTCGCAGACGCCAACCTGATTGCGCTGGCAGAGCGCTGCATCATCGCGCTGAATCTGAATGCGGTTCGCGGCTTAATTTGTAGCGGCGATGCTTTCATTAACGGCGCTGAACCTCTGGCTCGCATTCGTGCAACCTTCCCAAACGTTGCTGCCGTTGAGATGGAAGCGGCTGCGGTTGCTCACGTTTGTCATGCATTCAATACACCGTTTGTGGTTGTGCGCGCTATTTCTGACGTAGCGGATAAAGAATCTCACCTGAGCTTTGATGAGTTCTTAGTGGTTGCGGCTCAGCAATCTTCACTCATGGTCGAAGCGATGTTGCAGGAATTTGCTAAACACGCCTGAGAAAAGATGAGACCCCATAAATGAAACTGAAACAGCCTGTCTCACGCCTGCTTGGCGCTCTTTGGCTGCTGCTGTGTCTGCCGCTCTCTGCGGCAGACCGCGTCATTAGCCTATCTCCACACACTACTGAAATGGCCTATGCCGCAGGACTGGGCGATAAGATGGTCGCGGCCAGCCTTTATTCTGATTACCCTCCTGCTGCAAAAAAGCTCGAAAAAGTGGCCTCATGGCAAGGGATAAACCTCGAACGTATTCTCGCGCTGAAGCCTGATTTAATTCTGGCATGGCGCGGAGGAAACCCTCAGCGCGTGCTCGATCAGTTAGCCGGATTCAATATCCCCATCTTTTATTCCGATCCTAAAAGCATTGATGGGATTGCCGACGATCTCGATCGCTTAGCCTCTTATAGCCCAACACCTCAGGTTGCTCATGATGCGGCAAACCATTTTCGTGACGAGGTGAAAATCCTACGTGAGAAGTATCAACGCCCAACTGCAACTCGCGTACTGATGCAGTTTGGCACTCAGCCGCTTTTCACGACGTCTAAAGCCACTATCCAGAGCGATTTGTTATCGCTGTGCGGTGCCACCAATATTTTTGCCGACAGTCCAGTACCTTGGCCTCAGGTGAGCCGCGAGCAAGTGATCGTCCGTAAACCACAGGTCATTGTGGTCAGTGGTTCGCAAGAGCAAATAGAAACGGTGAAGCAGTTTTGGCAGCCACAGCTAAACGTTCCCGTTATCGCCATCAACGAAGATTGGCTAAACCGCAGTGGCCCGCGCATTATTCTGGCGGCTCAGTCCCTGTGCGAACAATTAGTTAATCTCACGCCTAAAACCGCACTGTAGCTAAAAACACTTTTCTTTAGCCATTGAAGAAAAGTGTTTAATTCTGTATCCCCCCATAGAAAGTGTTCAAAATTCAATGTATCTTATTGCATCACAACAAATAAAATAACCAATTAAAACAATAATTTAATTATATAATCACTCACTCACTGATTTGACAGTTGTCATACATTGCAGAGAAACAGACAGGGGAACCAACCATGCTGGTGTATTGGCTGGATATTTTAGGCACCGCGGTATTTGCTATCTCAGGCGTTTTATTGGCAGGCAAGCTGAGAATGGACCCGTTCGGCGTGCTGGTTTTAGGCGTTGTTACCGCCGTTGGCGGCGGAACTATTCGTGATATGGCACTCGACCACGGGCCTGTTTTTTGGGTCAAAGATCCTACCGATCTCGTTGTGGCGATGGTGACCTGCCTCGCAACTATCGTATTGGTGCGGCAACCCCGTCGTTTACCAAGCTGGATCCTGCCGGTGTTAGATGCTGTTGGTTTAGCCGTATTTGTGGGTATCGGTGTCAACAAAGCATTTGCCGGTGGCGCTGGCCCGCTGATCGCCGTTTGTATGGGAGTTATTACCGGCGTGGGCGGTGGCATGATCCGCGATGTTCTCGCCCGTGAAATCCCGATGATTCTACGCACTGAAATTTATGCAACGGCCTGTATTATTGGCGGTATTGTTCACGTTACCGCTTATGCAACCTTCGGAATGGATCTGCAAAATGCCATGATGCTAGGCATGTTCGTGACGTTAGCTATTCGCCTTGCTGCCATTCGTTGGCATTTGAAACTCCCTACGTTTACTCTAGACAGCTAAATAATTTTCTAGGAGCAGCATCCTGCCGCTCCTATCCATTCACTTTGTTGAATCTATTTCTCTTCAAGCGCTAGGAAATAAAGTCCTCTCTCTGTGGTGTAAACACATCGATCAGCGTTCCCGCCTCTACGCATACACAGCCATGCATAACATCCGGCTTTTTATAGAGTGTATCTCCCGCGCTTACCCGATGGGTTTCATCCCCAATCGTAAAATCGAAAACACCTGATTTTACGTAGGTACTCTGCTCATGTGGATGATTATGTAAAGAACCAATCGCGCCTGCTTGAAAGCAAACCTCCACCATCATCATCGTGCCACCGTGAGCGAGAACCTTTCGAGTAACACCTTCACCTGCTGGCTCAACGGCAATATTTTGGTAAAAGAAGAACATGGTTTATTCCTTTCGATATAGGCTTTTGATAAATATATTCGCCATCGTTCAAGCAACGTTTTCTTAGTGCACAAGACCAAACGTATATTTAATGAAAGCAGATAAAATCGTGAAATCAGGGTCAGCGAAAGTCACCCCTGTAGCACCCAAATAGCTGAATAACGGTAAAACCAGTGCGGGAAGGAAACACAGCAATAAGCCGTTAACGAAGCTGGCAATGATTGCGCCTCTTAAACCACCGGTGGCATTACCAAATATGGCTGCAGTGCCTCCGCAGGTAAAACTGGCAAGAATTCCCGGCACAATAATCGGTAATCCAAGCGATGGGAAAATTGCGATGCAGCAAAGTTCAGCAAAGAAGCTCACTAAAAACCCAATCAATACTGCATTAGGCGACTTATCAAAAAGAACCATGGGATCAACGGCTGGAATTGAACCGGGGGCAATAGTTTGGGAAATCCCCTTAAACGCAGGAACAATTTCTTCGGCAAATAACACCACGCCCTTTTTAGCGATAAATAGCCCACCAGCAAAGACCGCTGATTTTTCCAGTAACCAAACGAGGTAAGGCTTCTTTTCCATAATGCTGGCTAAATATTCATTGCTGGAGAATAAGGAGGAAACACCAAGGAGGCAAAACATGGTAAGAAACGTTGCTACGTCTGCGTTTTTCAAAAAGCTAAATTTGTCGCTGACATTAACGTGCTCAACGTTAACCGAAGTGTTGCCAAACCATTTACCTAAGAAAGAAGCAATAAGGTAAGAACTGGATGCCGCGTGGGCGATACAATAATCATTATGGCCGATAATTTTTCGGCTAAACCTAGACAGAATCGTTGGGAATACGGCCATGTAGACGCCAATCACAACAGAGCCAAACACTATGGAAAATAACTCGCTATAGCCTAACCCCACCAACGCAGCCGTCACTGAAAAAGCCATAAAGACAATAAGATGTAATGACAGATAGATAGATTTAAACCGTGTATATCGCGCCAGCAAAATATTAATTATCATGGCAAAAAACAAGATAATTGCCGCAGGCCGGCCTAGCCGATCGATAGTTAACGCCATGATCGCTTCGTTGCTGGGAACTACGCCTCTCAAGCCAAATGCATGGGTAAACAGATCGCTGAACATGGTCAATACGCCACCCAGTATTCCGCCCCCTGTTTTAATCAGAACAAAACCTAAAAAAGCTAATACAGTCCCTTTTATAATCGTGGTCAGCTTTGCCTTTTGCAGGCAAAGCCCACAAAAAGCAATAAAAGCTATAATGATCGATGGTGTTCCAAAAACTTTTAATAAATAGTCCATGAGAAACCTTATTTTTATATTAATTTTGAAAATCACATTCAGTAAAAAACAGCAACACTCATCCCCTCATCAAATAGTTAATTTAATGAGCAACATTCTTTTGTATAAAAAAACAGGTTATTAAATATATTAATTTAATTCGTAAAAAGAACTTTTAATACTTTCAACAGTTATTTAGTTAAATAGCCCCTAACCATTTTCACATGGCATAAAGTTTATAAATTTGGCTAATGTATCTAATACCAAATGTAAAAAGACCACTGAACAAATAGGTTTATCAACTCATGTTGTTTCCCATTAATCTCTATAAAAATGAACCGGCGTTTCAAGTAGAGAGGTATTTTATCAAAAAGGAACAATGATTTTGTGACGCCGATAACTAAACCTACGTTTCAAAAATCATAAAACCAATTTGAAAAGATTTTTGATAATGGCCATTTGCAGCATAGCGCGGCGGCAGTACGCCCTATCTTCGACTAAACTTTCTGTTGCGGATTACTTTCAGCATATAATTTTTCTTACAGCGGATCTTATCGCTCAGGTACGAGGCGGTAAGATCATGAACACTCGGTAATCCAATATGCTACCGAGGAATATATCTATGCAATTAAGTACTTATCTGTTTTTCGACGGAAACGCTGAAGAAGCTATTGTGTTCTATACTCAAGCACTAGGCGCAGAGGTATTATTCAAAATGCGTTTTGGTGAAGCGCCAGTCGATGACTCCCAATGCGCAACCACGCCACCGTTCCCTGCCGATAAAATTATGCACGCTTCGCTTAAAATCGGAGACGGTTTGCTCATGCTGAGCGATGGCAACATGTGCGAGGAAGAGAAAAAGCACGGCGGCTATGCCGTTAGTCTGCACTCAAATGATTTAACACAGGGGAAAATTTGGTTTGAACGATTATCGGAAGGGGCTGCGGTGACGATGCCTTTTCAGGAAACCTTTTGGGCTTTAGGGTTTGGGATGCTAACCGATAAATTCGGTATTCCCTGGATGGTGAACGTAGAAAAAGCGATGGGATAGAGGGTTCTGAAAAACAAAAAAGCCCGCGATCAACACGGGCTTTTTTACTGGTTAGGTTAACGCTTAAACACTGAAAGAGGAGCCGCAGCCGCAGGTCGATTTCGCATTTGGGTTGGTTACGATGAAACGAGAGCCTTCCAAACCTTCGGTATAATCGACTGAACCGCCAACCAGATATTGCAGGCTCATCGGATCGACTACCAGCATAACGCCTTGCTTCTCAATGGTCATGTCACCGTCGTTCACCTTATCGTCAAAGGTAAAGCCGTACTGGAAGCCACTACAGCCCCCGCCAGTGATATAGACACGCAGCTTCAGATCCGGGTTTTCTTCGTCTGCGATCAGTACTTTAACTTTATTAGCTGCAGCTTCGGTAAACTGCAACGGCAGAGCCATATCTTCACTCATTTCTCACTCCCAAACTCTGCTTTTCACAGAATGTTTCTACACAACATGGAGACACGTACATGCAGGTATCGTCAGAAAGCCATGTTGATTTATGCGGTCATTATCTAATACCTGACTAATTCGTTCAAGTATTGCTCGTCGGTAACGATGCCTTTTCCGCTTCTTGCTGAGCTGCCTGCTCCTGGGCCTGCTTTTGAGCCAGCTCCTGACGCTTGAGCGTTCTTTCTAAGATGCAAGAGTACAGCGGTTTTCCACCTAAAAACTGGGCTAATAGTGTAGCGCCAAGACAGGTAATGATCATCGGTAAAATGAGCTGATAGTTATCAGTCATTTCTAGAACCAGCACAATACCTGTAAGCGGAGCCCTGACGGTGGCGGCAAATAACGCGCCCATTCCGGCAATAGCGAACGTGCCGGCCTCAATGCCGTATTGCGGAAACAGATGTGCACTTGCCATCCCAAATGCCGTTCCCAGCAACGTTCCCAAAGCTAACATCGGCGCAAAAATACCACCAGGCGCACCGGAACCAAAGCACAGCAGCGTAGTGACTACGCGGGCAATAAAGATAAATAGCAACATGCCCATCGTGTAATTTCCAGCAGCAGCAATTGGGATGAGATTAAAACCGCCGCCCGCAGCTTCTTGCTGAATCAATCCAAGTACACCGCACAGCCCGCCTAAAACGCCGCCGATCAGAACCAGTTTGCGCCAATCGCCGCCGTGTAAACGCTGGAACATATCCTGAACACGGAACACGCCACGGTTAAACATCACCCCAACAACGCCAAAAACCATACCGAGCAGCAGATACAGCCACAGTGTATTGATGCCAACGTTGCCCAGCTTGCCCACTTCAATCACCGTGCGTTCACCGTTGAAAAAACGGAATACCACGCAGGACATAATAACGCCAATAAAGACCGCTTTGATTGAAATCAGACTATAGCGGAACTGCGGACGCATCTCCTCAATCACAAATAAGATACCCGCTAGCGGTGCATTAAACGCGGCGGTTAACCCCGCAGCCGCACCGGTTGCCAGAAGACTATGCCGTGCCTCCGTGCTGCGAGCACGAAACAGGTCAAACACCATTTGACCAAGGTTTCCCCCCATCTGCACGGTGGGACCTTCACGCCCTAGCACCATGCCAGCACCAAGCGTTCCCAAACCACCAAAAAACTTCACGGGGATCACTCGCCACCAGCGTACAGGACGTAAATTTTCTAACGCCCCTTCAATTTCGGGAATGCCTGAGCCGCCAGCCTCTGGAGCAAAACGACGCACCAAATAATAGCCAAACATCGCTAACAGCGCGGAGCCAATAAACGCCATCGGCCAAACAATAATCCAGTAATCAGCGACATGGGCCAATCCACCCAATCGCTGCTGTTGCACCCAATCAACGCTTTTTTCAAACGCTACGCCGATGAGACCCGCAAGAGTCCCGACCACCGCGGCCATCAATAAGATGGCCACTGGGGTTTTATCGCGGCGTAAAATTTGCAGCATCACGTCGCTACGACGCAAACGCGTGGCAGACGGCAGAGAAGTTTGTTGTTCTTGCTGTGTCATAATCAGTCAACTAAAGGTGTGGTTGATAAGTAATACAAATGAAAGAAGCGTTATTCTACATGGCAAATGCCGCTAAGTCCCCTTTGCGAGTGAGAGATTGCTACTCCATAAGGATAGCGTTTATATCCACGTTGATACGATTGAATTATGTTCAACGCCTAACCTAACGTTTTTCTTCATTTCATCTCAGTGGCGACTTCTTTAGAATAGAAGCGACTTTTTACATTCAGCACAGGTCAGGAGCCGATTTATGAGTAAGTCTGAAAGTCTGTACGCTCAGGCAAAAGAGCTAATTCCGGGTGGCGTTAACTCCCCGGTTCGCGCCTTCACCGGCGTTGGTGGTGTGCCTTTATTTATTGAGCGCGCAGATGGCGCTTACCTGTACGATGCCGATGGCAAAGCCTACATTGATTATGTTGGCTCATGGGGCCCAATGGTTCTCGGCCATAACCACCCTGCGATTCGCGAAGCCGTGCTAGAGGCCGTTGGCCGTGGCTTGAGCTTTGGCGCACCAACCGAAATGGAAGTCAAAATGGCCGAACTGGTCACCACGCTGGTGCCAAGCATGGACATGGTGCGTATGGTGAACTCAGGGACAGAAGCCACCATGAGCGCAATCCGTCTTGCTCGTGGCTTTACCGGTCGCGATAAGATCATCAAGTTTGAAGGTTGCTACCACGGCCACGCCGATCATCTGCTGGTGAAAGCGGGTTCGGGTGCCCTCACCTTAGGCCAGCCAAACTCTCCGGGCGTTCCGGCTGACTTTGCTAAACACACGCTGACCTGTACCTATAACGATATCGAGTCCGTTTTACAGGCATTTGAGCAATACCCTGACGATATCGCCTGCATCATCGTTGAACCGGTGGCAGGAAACATGAACTGTATTCCTCCACAACCTGAATTCCTGCCAGGCTTACGTGAGCTGTGCGATCAATACGGTGCGTTACTGATCATTGATGAAGTGATGACAGGCTTCCGAGTTGCGCTGGCTGGCGCTCAGGATTATTACGGCGTGACGCCGGACTTAACCTGCTTAGGCAAAATCATCGGCGGCGGTATGCCCGTTGGCGCATTCGGCGGTCGCCGTGACGTGATGGAAGCGCTAGCCCCCACCGGTCCCGTTTATCAAGCCGGTACACTATCAGGTAACCCTGTCGCGATGGCTGCGGGCTTCGCCTGCCTCAACGAGATCTCTCAGCCGGGTATCTACCCACAGCTGACCGAACTCACCGACAATTTGGCTTCCGGCCTGTTAGATGCAGCGCAGAAAGAAGGCATTCCACTTGTAGTGAATCACGTGGGCGGCATGTTTGGGATCTTCTTCACCGATCAGGAAACCGTCACCTGCTATCAGGATGTGACGCGTTGCGACGTTGAAAGATTCAAGCAGTTCTTCCATTTGATGCTGGAAGAAGGCGTGTACTTCGCTCCATCTGCGTTTGAAGCAGGCTTTATGTCGCTGGCGCATTCACAGGAAGATATTCAGAAAACCATCGATGCCGCGCGTCGTTGTTTTGTGAAGATGAAGAAATAGGTTTTATCTCACGTACGCCGCGGTGCGGCGTACGGTTTTCACTAAATATCGCTTAATTAATTACGTGTTTGGATCCAAAACGCATGGATAAGCCCTGGAATATACCCCAGCAGCGTTAAGATAATATTTAGCAGAAAAGCACCGCCAATCCCCTTGTCTAACAATACCCCTAGCGGCGGCAATATAATGGTGAAAACAATTCGCCAAAATCCCATCTCACTCTCCTTAAATTGTGTTAATGAATCCCCATCATCTTGATGAGACACAACATTAAGCATAGACCGTCATCCGCAACTTGGTAAAAACTCAGATAATTAGCCATAAATCCCACCGGATGCAGGCGTTTTTTCATCGGCAGGAAGGCTTTCTCACGGGAATAACACACCATCTGGCAATGTACAGACCTGATACACAATCGCCATTGACAGCACCTTGATAAAATGGTTGTATCATACAACTTAATTTAGAGGCCAGTATAAATGAGCAATGCAACACCCATCATTGAAGAAATACGCGTAGCTTCACGGCAAATGGTACGAGAGCTCGGCTTTATGCGTAGCACACTCGCCGCAACCGAATACTCCCCATCAGTAGTTCATACGTTACTTGAAGTAGAACATCGTGGGTCGATGACTGCAGCGGAGTTAGTACAGATCTTAGGGCTTGAGAAGTCTAGCGTCAGCCGTATGTTAGCGAAACTTGTCAGCGCCGGTGAGCTAGAAGAATGTCCATCTGCCAAAGATGCCAGAATTAAGCAACTGAGCCTCAGTGCACAAGGCCGGGAAACGGTGGAAAGAATTAATCATTACGCGAACGAGCTCGTCATCGCTGCATTAAAAAAAATGAATCCACATCAGCAAAATGCAGCCTCACAGGGGCTTATGATCTATGCCAATGCGCTACAAGCCTGCCGCGAAAATAACGAAATGAGCACTCAAAACAATCTACACATTGTTTCTGGCTACCATCCCGGAATGATTGGCCGCATCGCTGAAATGCACGGCAGTTACTATGCTAGGGAGCACAATTTCGGTAGTTTTTTTGAGGCAAGAGTTGCAACAGAATTAGCTGAATTCTCCGGACGTTTAGACAATGAGTGTAATCAAATTTGGCTGGCTATGTTGAACGGGCGTATTGTCGGCTCGGTCGCAATCGACGGTGAAGATCTTGGCAACGGCGAGGCTCATCTTCGGTGGTTCATCCTTGACGATGGCTGCAGAGGCAACGGAGCTGGCAGACAGTTAATCGCAGAGGCCATGCAGTTTTGCGATAAGAGAGGATTTTCTGCGGTTCAACTATGGACGTTTAATAAATTGACCGCAGCGAGAAATTTATATGAATCATTTGGTTTTAAACTAACGAAAGAGTGGGAAGGAGATCAATGGGGAAGCAACATCACAGAACAGCAGTTTACACGCAAGATTTAATCATCATCCCGTAACCCTTCAAATAAAACAGGGTTACGGGAATGACTTAAGCTTTTAGAAATAACGTAGACTTACTGGCATTCGCCAGACGTTAAATTATTCCCACTCAATGGTAGCCGGTGGCTTGCCGGAGATGTCATACACCACGCGGGAAATACCGTTAACTTCATTGATGATGCGATTAGAAACGCGCCCCAGGAAATCGTATGGCAGATGTGCCCAATGCGCGGTCATGAAGTCGATAGTTTCTACCGCACGCAGAGAGACAACCCAATCGTATTTACGACCATCGCCCATCACGCCAACGGAACGCACCGGTAGAAACACGGTGAATGCCTGACTCACTTTGTTATACAGGTCCGCTTTGTGCAGTTCTTCGATGAAGATAGCATCAGCACGACGCAGCAGATCGCAGTACTCTTTCTTCACTTCACCCAGCACACGAACGCCTAAACCAGGGCCAGGGAACGGATGACGATACAGCATATCGTATGGCAGACCCAGTTCCAGACCGATCTTACGCACTTCATCTTTAAAGAGTTCTTTCAGCGGTTCAACCAGACCCAGCTTCATCTCTTTTGGCAGGCCGCCCACGTTATGGTGAGACTTAATCACGTGCGCTTTGCCAGTTGCTGATGCCGCAGACTCGATCACGTCTGGGTAGATAGTACCCTGTGCCAACCACTTAACGCCCGGCTGTTTACACGCTTCTTCATCAAAGACTTCAACGAATACGCGGCCGATAGTTTTACGTTTAGCCTCTGGATCGTTAATGCCAGAAAGCGCGCTTAGGAAGCGTTCTTCTGCCTTAACGTGGATGATATTCAGGCCGAATTTATCGCCGAACATCTCCATCACCTGCTCGCCTTCGTTCAAGCGCAGTAGACCATTATCAACGAATACGCAGGTCAAACGTTTACCGATAGCACGATGCAGCAGCAGCGCGGTCACAGAAGAGTCAACGCCGCCAGACAGGCCCAAAATCACTTCATCTTCGCCCACTTGTTCACGCAGGCGCACTACCGCATCTTCGATGATCGTGGCTGGTGTCCACAGAGCTTCACAGCCGCAGATGTCCAGAATGAAACGCTCCAGCATGCGCTGGCCCTGATGGGTATGAGTCACTTCAGGATGGAACTGAACGCCATAGAAACGCTTTTCGTCGTTCGCCATAATAGCGTACGGGCAGGTTTCAGTGCTGGCAACGGTAACGAAATCAGAAGGGATCGCGGTAACTTTATCGCCATGGCTCATCCAAACGTCCAGCACTGGGGTGCCGTCTTTTGTCAGAGAGTCTTTGATATCGTCAAACATTTTACTGTGCGCGGTCACTTCAACCTGCGCATAGCCAAATTCACGTTCGTTTGAGCTTTCTACATGGCCACCCAGTTGCATCGCCATGGTCTGCATGCCGTAGCACACGCCAAAAACAGGCACACCGGCAGTGAAGACATATTCTGGAGCACGTGGGCTGTTGTTCTCAGTCGTGCTTTCAGGGCCACCGGACAGAATAATACCGCTTGGGTTGAACTCACGGATCTGCTCTTCGGTGACATCCCATGCCCACAGCTCGCAATATACGCCGATCTCACGTACGCGGCGTGCCAGAAGCTGAGTGTATTGGGAGCCGAAATCCAGAATCAGAATGCGATGCTTATGAATATTATGAGTCATGTAAGGCCTTGTTTAGAAAAATAAATAGCCAAAAAAAACGAAAATAGGTCACTGAATATTCAGCGGCGAGAATCGGCTTTGCGTCCTCGCCGCCTGTAAAGATATTACGAACCCATGCGGTAGTTCGGTGACTCTTTGGTGATGGTCACATCGTGAACGTGGCTTTCTTGAATCCCTGCGCCGCTGATGCGAACAAACTCAGCTTTGGTACGCAGTTCATCAATGGTTGCACAGCCGGTCAACCCCATGCATGAGCGCAGACCGCCCATTTGCTGATGGATAATTGCTTTCAGGTGACCTTTGTAAGCTACGCGGCCTTCGATACCTTCAGGAACCAGTTTGTCGGCAGCGTTATCGCTCTGGAAGTAACGGTCAGAAGAACCTTTAGACATCGCGCCCAGTGATCCCATACCGCGATATGATTTGAATGAACGGCCTTGATACAGTTCGATCTCACCCGGAGATTCTTCGGTACCAGCCAGCATACCACCCACCATGACGCAGCTTGCGCCAGCAGCCAGTGCTTTGGCGATATCACCGGAGAAACGGATACCGCCATCGGCGATAACAGGAATACCGGTACCTTCCAGCGCTTCAACGGCGTCAGAAACGGCGGTGATCTGTGGAACACCAACGCCGGTAACAATACGTGTAGTACAAATAGAACCAGGACCGATACCTACTTTAACCGCGTTCACACCGGCTTCAGCCAATGCTCTTGCGCCCGCAGCCGTAGCCACGTTGCCGCCGATAATTTGCAGGTCAGGGAATTTAGCGCGAGTTTCGCGAATGCGCTGTAACACGCCTTCAGAATGGCCATGGGAAGAGTCGATCAGCAGTACGTCAACGCCGGCTTCAACCAGCGCGGCAATGCGCTCTTCGTTGCCTGCACCCGCGCCTACCGCAGCACCTACGCGCAGACGGCCATGCTCGTCTTTACACGCGTTAGGCTTGCGCTCTGCTTTCTGGAAGTCTTTAACGGTGATCATGCCGCACAGGTGGAAGTTTTCATCAACAACCAGCGCTTTTTCCACACGTTTTTCGTGCATGCGCTGCAGAACAACTTCGCGAGCCTCACCTTCTTTCACGGTAACCAAACGCTCTTTCGGCGTCATTACCGCAGTCACTGGCTGCTCCAAATCGGTAACAAAACGCACATCACGACCGGTGATGATACCCACCAGCTCCAGATCGTCAGTGACAACCGGATAACCCGCAAAGCCATTACGCTCGGTCAGCTCTTTCACTTCGCGCAGAGTAGTGGTTGGCGTCACCGTTTGAGGATCTTTTACCACGCCGCTTTCATGTTTTTTGACGCGACGAACTTCTTCAGCCTGACGCTCAATAGACATGTTTTTGTGGATGAAACCAATACCGCCTTCCTGTGCTAACGCAATCGCGAGGCGCGCTTCGGTAACGGTATCCATTGCCGCAGACAGCATTGGGATATTCATACGAATAGATGAAGTCAGCTGAGTGCTAAGATCGGCAGTGTTTGGCAGAACGGTAGAATGGGCTGGAACTAGGAGAACGTCATCAAACGTTAGGGCTTCTTTTACGATACGTAGCATGGGCAATATCTCACCAGGGTGGTAAATCAAATAGATTTAATATTGCCGCGGCATTATACAGGCCGAAAACGGTTGCCTCCAGTACTTTTTACAAAAAAGTCTTGCGAAGGTCATTCAAGCATGTAGTATCGACTGATTAACACCTTGATTTAGAGTTTGATCTACGTCACATGTCACTGCCATCTTCCCCACCAATTTTTACCGTTAGCCGGTTAAATCAGACCGTCCGTCAGCTGTTAGAAATGGAAATGGGGCAGATCTGGTTATCAGGCGAAATTTCTAACTTATCTCAGCCTTCATCGGGCCATTGGTACTTCACGCTTAAAGACGATCGTGCTCAGGTTCGCTGCGCGATGTTCCGTAATAGCAACCGCCGTGTCACTTTCCGCCCGCAAAACGGGCAGCAGATTTTGATGCGTGCCACCATTACGCTGTACGAACCTCGCGGTGATTACCAACTGATTGCTGAAAGTATGCAGCCAGCCGGTGATGGTTTGCTGCAACAGCAGTTTGAGCAGTTGAAGCAACGCTTGCAGGAAGAGGGGCTGTTTGATCCTGCCCACAAAAAACCATTACCGTCGCCAGCCCACTGCGTTGGCGTTGTGACTTCATCAAGCGGTGCCGCGCTGCACGATATTCTGAACGTATTAAAACGACGGGATCCGTCTCTGCCAGTGATCATTTATCCAACCGCGGTACAAGGCGCCGATGCACCGATGCAAATTGTGCGCGCCATTGAGTTAGCCAACCAGCGTAGAGAGTGTGATGTGCTGATTGTCGGCCGTGGCGGTGGCTCGCTTGAGGATTTGTGGAGCTTTAACGATGAGCGCGTGGCGCAGGCTATTTTTGCCAGCCTTATCCCTATCGTCAGCGCCGTTGGTCATGAAACCGATGTCACTATCGCTGATTTCGTCGGCGATCTGCGCGCACCAACGCCGTCCGCGGCGGCAGAGTTAGTCAGCCGAAATCAAACCGAGCTCATGCGCCAAATGCTTTCACAGCAGCAGCGCATGGAAATGGCGATGGATTATTATCTCGCCCGTCATCAGCAGCGTTTTACTCGTCTGAATCATCGTTTACAGCAGCAGCACCCGCAGCTGCGTCTGGCTCGTCAGCACACATTGCTGATTAAGCTACGTCGCCGTTTGGACGAAGCCGTGCAAACACGCCTGCGCTTGGCGGAACGCCAGCAAGAGCGTACCAGCCAACGCCTTAATCAACAGCAGCCCTCTACGCGTATTCAGCGCCATCAACAGCGCATCGAGCAGCTTCACAACCGGCTGGAATTACTCGTCCAACGCCAGCTTAGCGGCAATCGTGAACGCTTTGGCGCACTGTGTTCACAGTTAGAAGGCGTTAGCCCACTCGCCACGCTGGCACGTGGGTTTAGCGTGACGCAGCCACCCAGCGGCGGTGTGCTGAAAAGCATTAAGCAGGTAGCTCATGGCGATCTGTTAAAAACCCGAGTACAAGACGGGTGGGTAGAAAGCACGGTGACTTCAACCGCAGCGCTGCCTAAAAAACGTAGTGCAAAATATAACTCATAAGCCTAATAGTGAGTTCTGTGATATAGGTCACTTCGCATAATAAAAGCGGTGGCCTGAATCCTGTTTATACCCACTTTCGTTATTCTGTCATCCCTTCCTTGCTTTATAGATAAAAACAACGCATTTAAATTTCACTTTGCTTTTGATTGGTTATGAATCGAAAGCAAAATGGCGTGAAATCGACGCAAAATAAAACTGTGATCCTCAGTGCATTCTATAAACACCCGCTTTGTTTTAATTCCTCACAGCCCATTAAGGCTATTAGGGGATCATCATATTTATTAAACATCTCCTAGTTCACAGATAAAACATTATCACCATTCGTTTCTAACAATGGCGGTTTATTATCATTACCTGTTTATTGGGAGTGCCCACATGTCGGACACAAAGTCTTTTAAGTCAAGGTTATGGGAATTTTTTCAAAGTCTAGGAAAGACTTTTATGTTTCCCGTTTCTTTATTAGCTTTTATGGGTTTGTTATTAGGCGTTGGAAGTTCAATTACGAGCCCCTCCACCATCAAAAGCTTTCCATTCCTAGGCAATGAATTAGTACAGCTAACGTTTGGGTTTGTTGCAACCGTCGGCGGGTTCGCTTTCACTTACTTACCGATTATGTTTGCAATGGCCATTCCATTAGGTCTTGCTAAACGTAATAAAGCTATTGGCGCATTCTCTGGTTTTGTTGGCTATATGATAATGAACCTTTCAATTAATTATTATCTTATGAGTAGCCATCAACTTGCCGACGCAGCACATATGAAACAGGCTGGACAAGCCATGGTATTAGGCATTCAGTCGCTTGAAATGGGGGTTCTCGGAGGAATTGTCGTTGGGGTTATTACCTATTTCCTACATGAACGTTTTCAAGATACGCAGCTCCATGATGCCTTTGCATTTTTTAGCGGCATCCGCTTTGTCCCTATTATTACGGCACTAACGCTCTCTATCGTTGGGCTAATTATTCCATTTTTGTGGGAATATGTTGCCATCGGCATCACTGCCATTGGGCGATTAATTCAGAGCACTAACGTCTTTGGCCCTTTTTTATATGGCGTCGGAGTTCTATTATTAAAGCCTTTTGGTTTACACCATATATTATTAGCAATGGTAAGATTCACACCGGCAGGTGGTACTGAATTTGTCGGCGGGCAAGAAATATCAGGTGCTCTTAATATTTTCTATGCTGAACTAAAGGCCGGCTTGCCCTTTAGTCCACATGTGACAGCGTTTCTTTCTCAAGGCTTTATGCCAACCTTTATCTTTGGCTTACCTGCCGTTGCTTATGCTATTTATCGTACCGCAAAGCCAGAAAACCGACCAATTATAAAAGGGCTTTTGCTTTCTGGTGTTTTGGTTTCTGTCGTCACAGGAATATCAGAGCCAATTGAGTTCTTATTCTTATTTATTGCACCTTTCTTATATGTTTTCCACGTTATCATGTCGGGTTTAGCGCTGATGGTTATGGCACTGTTAGGTGTAACTATAGGGAATACTGACGGTGGAATATTAGACTTATTAATATTTGGTATCATGCAAGGCACAGCAACAAAATGGTATCTCATATTCCCAGTCGGTATTATTTGGTTTGCCGTTTATTTCTTTGTATTCCGTTGGTATATCCTCAAGCACGATATTAAAACACCAGGCAGAGAAGATGATGATATCAGCGTAGCTGAGAAAGTAGAGCAGAAAGCCAAAAACAATAAAGGTTCGAAATACGATCCTGAATTAATTCTCTCTGCGTTAGGTGGCAAGAACAATATCGATTCTTTAGATAACTGCATCACTCGCTTGCGCTTGGTGGTAAAAGATATGGCGCTTATCAACAAAGATATACTAAAGAAAGCAGGTGCACTTGCCGTCGTGGTGCTCGATAACCACAGCCTACAGGTTATTATCGGGCCTCAGGTACAAAGCGTAAAAACCGGCATTGAAGCATTAATCTAGTCCAAGGGAACCGTATGTATAATTTTGATGAGATTATCGATCGTAGCGTTGATAAATGCCGCAAGTGGGATTATGACTACGTCTGCTCACGCTTTGGGGCTGTGCCAAAAGATTTTATTCCCATGTGGATTGCGGACATGGACTTTAAATCGCCTCCGGAGGTCATCGCAGGACTGCGCCAAATCGTGGAGCATGGTACTTTCGGCTATACCTATTGCTTTGATGAGTTCTATCAGGCCGTCATCAATTTTCAAGCTAAGCAGCATAATGCTGATATTGCACGGGAATGGATCACGCTGACCTATGGTACGGTCTCAACTCTGCATTACACCATTCAGGCATTCTGCAACGCAGGCGATGCCATTCTCATGAACACGCCGGTGTACGATCCTTTCGAATTGGCGGCAGAGCGCCAAAAAGTACGCGTCATAGCTAATCCTTTGGTCGCCGTCAATCAGCGCTATCAACTCGATTTTGAAAAATTAGAGCAGCAGATAAAAGAGCATCAGCCAAAACTTTACCTATTTTGCTCGCCGCACAACCCATCGGGAAGAATTTGGACGGCGGCGGAGATCCGTCGAGTCTCTGAGCTTTGCCAAAAGTATCAGGTGATTTTAGTTATTGATGAAGTTCACGCTGAACATATTCTGCATGGTACGTTTATCAATGCATTAAATGAGGGTTGCGCCCATGCAGACAACCTTATTCTGCTTACCTCGCCCAATAAGGCCTTTAATCTCGGCGGGCTTAAGACTTCCTATAGCATTATTCCCAACGAACAATTGCGTGCACGTTTTCGTCAGCAGTTAGAGAAAAACTCGATTACCTCGCCGAATATGTTCGGGGTATGGGGATTAATTTATGCCTATACGCAAGGATTAGATTGGCTGAAAGCGTTGAATACCTACTTAGCTGAAAACGAACGCTATCTCTATGAGTTTATAAGTGAGCGCCTACCAACATTAAAGATGATGCGCACCGAATCATCGTATCTCGCCTGGATTGACGTTAGCGCAACAGGGATGAATGCCTATGATTTCACTCATCAACTGGCTCATGAAACCGGCGTAGTTGTCGAAGATGGTACTCACTATGTACAAAACGGTGAACACTATATCCGCATTAATTTTGGCACGCCGAAAGCGCTTATTGAACAAGCGATGGCTCGTCTGGAAGACTTTGTCCAAAGGCACAGCGCGTAGGTAACCGTATTAAGAATACGTAAAACTAGGCGCACGGATGCGCCTATGTCTGATATTTACTCTTTAACCACGTAGCTAAACACCACGCGCTTTTTAGAAATCATTCCATGGCCGTTCGGACAAAAATAATCAACGGCACCACAGGCTTTTAATTCCTGAAGGGACTTGCCGCAATCTGGGCAATCGGCATGTTGCTGGTAAGTTTGCTGACAATGCGGGCAATAATAATCACCCTGCTGCCACACCATTTCATGCTGACACTTCGGACAAAACACATCCATTTTAACCTCCTAAATAACCCCCCAGCCGCGTAGAAAATAAAGTCCCAGCGCCGTGGTGAAAAAAGATCCTACGGTAGTAATCGCAATAATATTCGCCGCTAGGGTCGCGTTTCCGCCCATCGCTCGCGTCATCACGTAGCTAGCTGCGGCGGTTGGCGTAGAGGTGAACAAGAAAATAACCCCTAACGTCACGCCGCGAAATCCGAACAACCAGCCGCCCAACGTCATAAGCACCGGAACGGCAATTAACTTAGCCGCACTAGAATAGCCCGCCACGTTAGAAGAGCTAAACATAGCATGCCAATCGATACTGGCTCCGGTGCACAGCAGCGCCAACGGTAGCGCCATCGCTGAAATAAATTTCCCAGTCGAGGATAAGACTTCTGGAACCGGTAGTTTGGTCAGCGAATAGCATAGGCCAAGAACAATGCCGATGATCAGCGGGTTAGTGATCACCCCGCGTAAAATCTTACCCCAGCTGATTTTCTGCTGGCCGTCCGAACTCAATGTTCGGGTCAACGTCACCACGGAAAGCACGTTAAACAAGATCACCGTTACAGCCATATACATCGACCCAACGGCAACGCCTTCGCTGCCATAGGCGCTAGCGCAATAGGCCAGCCCCACGATGGCGGTGTTCGCACGAAAGCCCCCCTGAACGAAAATACCTCGCTCACGCGGGTCTATCACCAATTTGAGCGCAACTAATTCCAGCAGCAAGAAGCTCACCACCGTTGCCACGCCCCCATAAACAACAAAAGCTAAATTATTGCCGAGCGTCGAATGATTGGTCGCAATGCTGAAAAAGAGTAAACAAGGAAGTGAGAGATTGAAAACCAGACGGGTAGCACCATCGCAGAAAGCATCATCCAATAGACGAAACCTACGCAGCACAACGCCCAGTAGCAGCATCAATAAATTGGGCACCGTAACACCAAAGGCAAAACTCCACGTCTCCCACGACATACTCAAATCCTTGTTGGCGCTGAAAAAATAGTTTGCAGACGAAGAGAATACACTGAAAATTCACGGCGCTACCATAAAAAAATGGGGCGCATATTCTGCGCCCCATCATAACTTTGCGTATTAGCTATTCGTTATTTGCTCTTTTTAATATGAGCAAGCAGACGTTTACGTTTACGCAACTGAGTTGGATTCAGCATGTTACGTTTACCCGCATACGGGTTGTCGCCTTCTTTAAACTGAATGCGAATAGGTGTTCCCATCACTTTAAGTGAACGACGGAAGTAGTTCATCAGGTAACGCTTGTAAGAATCCGCAAGGTCTTTCACCTGATTACCGTGGATCACCACAATCGGCGGGTTATAACCACCGGCATGGGCATATTTCAGTTTTACACGACGACCACGAACTAACGGCGGCTGATGGTCTTCCTGCGCCATGTTCATGATACGCGTTAGTAAGGATGTACTTACGCGGCGAGTTGCACAGTCATAGGCTTCTTGAATGGATTCAAACAGATTACCCACACCGCTGCCGTGTAATGCAGAGATAAAGTGAATTCGCGCAAAGTCTACAAAGCCTAAACGCAGATCCAGCATCTCTTTAACTTGAGTTTTGACGTCTTCAGACAGGCCATCCCACTTGTTGACCACAATGACCAGTGAGCGCCCACTATTCAGGATAAAGCCTAATAGCGACAAGTCTTGGTCTGAAATACCTTCACGAGCGTCAATCACCAGCAACGCAACGTTAGAGTCTTCAATCGCCTGCAACGTTTTGATGACGGAGAATTTCTCAACCGTATCGGTCACTTTCCCACGCTTACGCACCCCAGCGGTATCAATCAGCACGTATTCGCGCTCATCACGTACCATTGGGATATAAATGCTGTCACGCGTTGTTCCCGGCATGTCGTAAACCACAACACGATCTTCGCCCAGAATGCGGTTGGTTAGTGTGGACTTACCGACGTTCGGACGCCCAACGATAGCAATCTTGATAGGCAGATCTTGAGGATTGAAGTCATCTTCTTCCTCTTCAGCCATCTCATCGGCTTCATCCGCTTCAAGCTCTGCCCAATAGGCTGCGTTAGCTTCTTCTTCCGTCAGCTCACGCTCAGGCTCTGGAGCTTCAACGAAGGGGATCAGCGCTTCTTCAATCAGCTGAGCCACGCCACGGCCATGGGAGGCTGCAATGGGATAAACTTCGCCAAAGCCTAATGAGTAAAAATCGCCGATGGCAACGTCAGGATCGATACCATCAGTTTTGTTAGCAACCAAGAAAGTGGCTTTTTCACGGCTACGCAGGTGCTGGGCAATGCCTTCATCGGCAGGCATTAAACCCGCACGAGCATCAACCATAAACAGCACGATATCCGCTTCTTCAATCGCCATTAACGATTGTTCGGCCATATGCGTTTCAACGCCATTTTCAGTGCCATCAATACCACCGGTGTCGATGATAATGAATTCATTCCCATTAACTTCAGCACGGCCGTATTTACGGTCACGGGTCAACCCTGGGAAATCCGCAACCAACGCATCACGAGTGTGCGTTAAGCGGTTAAATAAGGTGGATTTACCCACATTCGGGCGCCCGACCAGCGCGACGACAGGTATCATTGTTGAAGCCTCTATTACTTAATTTAATTCCAAATACGCGGGGAATATTCACTCCCGAGCAAGGACTTTTCAGAAGACGAAACGGCTCCTGAGGTGATCAGGAGCCGTTCCCAGACGGCTAATTCGCCGCCCTAAATAATTGTTTTATTAGCGAGTAAATGCGTAAACTTTACCGCCACGAGCCTGAATAATCAGCTTATCGCTGGCTACCAGAGGCGCGCTTAGCAGACCAGAACTGTCTACTTCTTGCTGAGCGACAAAACGTCCATCATCAGTATTCAGCCAGTGCAGATAGCCTTCGCTATCACCCACGACCAAATAGCCGTTATACAGCGCAGGCGCGGTCAGATTACGGTGCAATAAATCGCTTTGTTTCCACAGAGAAACACCGCCATCGGTGCTTAATGCCGCAACGCGATCGTCTTGGTCAACCACATAGATACGGCCAGCATCAACGATGAAATCGTTCACTGAACCCATCTCGCGTTTCCATTGGATTTGTCCAGAACGCAGATCCAGCGCCGCCAAGTTACCGTTGTAACCCAGAGAGTATACAACACCATCGACTACGACAGGGGTAGTATCCACGTCATTTAAGCGGTCGATTTCGGTTGAACCCATAGGCTGAGCAACACGCTGCTGCCAAATCATTTGGCCTTGCTGCATCATGATTGCGCTAACGCGACCATTATCACCGCCAACGATGGCTGCACCAAATGCCGTAGCAGGTGCTGACTCACCGCGTAAGGTCAGAGAAGGCATATCAAGGTTAACGGTCCACTTAATGGAACCATCAGCTTCATCTAACGCCTGCAGCATACCGTTAGCGGTATGGATTAATACCAGACCATCGCTAATCACTGGGCGAGAAATAGCTTCACCAGCCACCGTCGTTTTCCACGCTTCGGCACCGTCTTCAGTGCTCAGCGCATAAACAACAGCACGTTCTGAACCAACAAAGACTTTTCCGCCAGATACCGCTAAACCACCAGACAACAGAGCCGTTTTATGCGAGAACCAGCCATCTTTCTCAGCCAAGTTCACAGACCAAACAACGTCGCCGCTATCCGCGCCCATGGCTTTTACAACGCCCATGCGGTCAGCCGCGTAAATGCGGTTATCTTGCCAAGTTGGACGCAGGTGGGAATAGAATTCGCCCACACCATCGCCTACTGACGTGCTCCACACCTTGTTCGGTGTGAATTGGTTTTCAACTTTTGGCAACGGTGACATGGTGACCACATCAGTTTCACTGCTGAACCACGAGCATCCGCTCAAAAACGTCACAGACAGCAATCCGACCAAGAGCGTTTTACGCAATTGCATTGATTATCCCCTTAGTTGGATAAATTGTTCAGTTTCATGCGCAGTAAACCCTGCAATGACTGGGAAGCATCAGAGGCTAAGCCTTTGCTGTATGCTTCACGGGCGCCTTTTACGTCGCCTTTCTTAACCAGTACATCGCCGCGAATATCCTGCGCCATAGCAACCCAGCCGGTCGCTTTAATTAAATCCAATGTTTTGAGTGCGTCGTCCAGCTTATTTTCCTGTAGCTGTACACGAGCTAAACGCAAATCAATCAGGGATTTCAGATTTTCGTCTTTCGTTTGACCTTGAGCCCAAGCCAGCTGCTGTTCAGCTTTGGCAAAGTTCTTCTGGTCAACTTCATGTTGCGCTAACTGCAAGGCAGCCAAAACACCATAATTGTTAGCGTTTTTTTCAATAAACTTTTCAGCCAGCGCCACGCCATCAGCTTTACCGCCGGTCAGCGCTTCACTTGCTTGCTGATATGACTGGGATGCGCCGGTCATTTCTGCCTGCTGATGATTCTGCCAGTAACGCCAACCGAGCAGTGCACCAATCCCAATGACAACACCAATCGCCAACGCCTTACCGTTTTCGATAAAGAAGCGGCGCAGGGCATCAACTTGTTCGTTCTCTGTGCTATAGACTTCCACTGTTCTCTACTCCTTACGCCAACATTGATGCCAGGAACGCCGCAACGTCGTCCTGAGCAAGAGTTTGCTGATCGCCACTTTGCAGGTTCTTAACATTCACCTGACCCGCATTCATTTCATTTTCGCCTAATACCAGCGCAACGCGAGCGCCCCACTTATCAGCACGAGCGAACTGCTTCTTAAAGTTGCCGCCGCCATAGTTAGTCATCAGTTTGACCTGCGGATACGCATCGCGAATCTTTTCTGCCAAACGCATGGCAGCGCTTTGCGTGCCTTCACCAGAGGAAATCAGATAGACATCAACGGCGCGCTGAGGCTGGAAATCAGGATTTACCGCCTGAACCAACAGAACCAGACGCTCTAAGCCCATGGCAAAACCAACCGCTGGCGTTGCATGACCACCAAGCTGAGCAACCAAGCCATCATAGCGGCCACCGGCACAAACCGTACCTTGCGCGCCTAAGCTATTCGTCACCCATTCAAATACGGTACGGTTGTAATAATCCAGACCGCGAACCAAACGCTCATTGACGGTATACGCAATGCCCGCTTCATCCAGCAATTTGCACAGGCCAGCAAAATGCTCGCGAGACTCTTCGTCCAGATACTCTGACAGACGCGGAGCATCGTTGAGCAATGCCTGTACGTCTGGATTTTTAGAGTCCAGAACGCGCAGCGGGTTGCTATACATACGACGCTTACAGTCTTCGTCCAGCTTATCTTTGAACTGTTCCAGATAGGCCACCAGCGCATCACGATAGTTAGCGCGAGCTTCCAGAGAACCGATTGAGTTCAACTCCAGAGCAACGTGCTCAGAGATCCCCAGCGCACGCCACCAACGAGCCGTCAGCAGAATAAGTTCTGCGTCTACGTCAGGGCCATTTAGGCCAAAGACTTCGGCGCCCAGTTGATGGAACTGACGATAGCGACCTTTTTGCGGACGTTCATGACGGAACATCGGACCGATGTACCATAAACGTTGTTCTTGATTGTACAGCAGACCATGTTCGATACCGGCGCGCACACAGCCAGCCGTCCCTTCAGGACGCAGCGTCAGGCTGTCACCATTACGGTCATCGAAGGTGTACATCTCTTTTTCAACGACGTCGGTCACTTCACCGATCGCACGTTTGAATAACGGGGTCTGCTCTACAATCGGCAAACGGATTTCGCTGTAACCGTAGCTGGTCAGGACTTGTTTGAGCGCAGCTTCAATCGGCTGCCAAAGCGCCGTATCTTCCGGCAGGTAGTCGTTCATGCCACGAATAGCTTGGATATTCTTCGCCACGTCAATTCTCTATACTATGTAATTCAAAAAATGACCCCGATTATGGAGGATTGAAGCAATCTCATCAATCGGGAGCATTGTTTATTCAAAGCAAATGAGATTACAGGCCGCCTAAAGCGACCTGCTATTCAGTTACTTCTCGTCGATCTGGCTGACTTCGATGCGCTTGTTAACATCCAGCATCGATGCTTTGGCGCGGATCTTAGCCTCTAGCTGATCGATCATCTGTTCGTTATCAAAACGCTCTTTTTGACGCACACCGTCTTCATAGAAGCCGCTCTTATTATGTCCGCCTGTCACGCCAATCGTTGAAACCAAGGCTTCGCCTGGACCATTCACCACACAGCCAATAATGGATACATCCATTGGTGTGATAATGTCTTCTAAACGCTGCTCTAGGGCATTTACCGTACCAATAACGTCAAATTCTTGCCGTGAACAGGTCGGGCAAGCGATAAAGTTAATCCCACGCGAACGAATACGCAGCGATTTAAGAATATCAAAGCCCACCTTCACTTCTTCAACAGGATCTGCCGCCAACGAAATACGCAGCGTATCGCCAATCCCTTCGGCCAGCAGCATGCCTAAGCCCACCGCAGATTTAACCGAGCCGCTACGCGCGCCGCCTGCTTCGGTGATCCCGAGATGCAGAGGCTGATCGATACGTGACGCCAACAGGCGATAAGACTGCACCGCGAGGAATACGTCTGACGCTTTTACGCTGACTTTAAACTGATCGAAATTAAGACGATCAAGAATATCGACATGACGCATCGCTGACTCCAGCAATGCTTCAGGCGTGGGTTCGCCGTACTTCTCTTGGATATCTTTTTCCAGCGATCCGCCGTTAATTCCTATACGGATGGGGATATTTTTATCACGAGCACAGTCAACAACTGAGCGAATACGTGATTCATTGCCGATGTTGCCTGGATTAATACGCAGACAATCAACGCCATATTCAGCAACTTGCAGCGCAATGCGGTAGTCGAAATGAATATCGGCCACCAGCGGCACTGAAACCTGCTGCTTAATGAGTTTGAATGCTTCAGCAGCATCCATAGTCGGAACTGACACACGTACAATATCTACGCCAACACGTTCGAGTGCGCGTATTTGTTTTACCGTGGCATCAACATCCGTTGTCTTGGTGTTGGTCATCGACTGTACGGCAATCGGTGCACCATCACCGATAGGCACATTACCGACATAAATGCGGGTCGATTTTCTCCGCTTAATGGGTGACTCATTATGCATATTAATTCTCCATGAATGCCGTACTATCAATTGAAGCACGCATATTCTGCTTCCAACATTTAACCGGCAATCAGGTAAACAAAGTACTTATACTGCTAACGCTGCACAAAACAAACCGCCTTGTCCCTGCTTAATGCAGAATGTCAGAGCGGTTCATTTTGTTTCTACAGCGCGCTGCGCTCACCATAAGCGACTCTATCGAATCACTCAGCATTCAACGTCAAACGAGCAACCTGACTTGATTTAATAAAACGGCTCAAATCAACGGGCTTACCTTGATACGTAATATCCACGGCGGCTGGTGCACCAATTTTCAGCTTATACGGTGCCGTACCGGCTAAATCCAATGAAGCACCAGATTTTTGCATTCCGCTGAACAGCGTTTTACCCGTTGCGTCTTTAACTTCTAACCAGCAATCAGCTTTAAATTTCATCACTAAGTTGTTGGATGCTGACGCAGCAGAATCAACGGTCGCCCCTGCGGTTGGTAAAGTTGCACCATTCACAGTGGAGGTGGCATCAACCGGAGCCTGACTCGGAGCAACAACGGTATTATTGCTTTGGTTTGGCTGGGTTTGAGCCGTTGCGGCTGGCGCGGTAGCGGCATCAGTAGGTGCCGCGGCCGCTTGACCATTGTCTGCCGTGGTCACTGAAGAATCTGGCGGTGTACCGACAGACTCTTGAGTATCCGCAGATTGCGCAGCTTCATCAGAACCATTAGCCGATTCTGACGGTTGTAACTGACCATTTTTTGCCAGCTGAGCAGAAGACTCATCCGCCATTGTCGCAATATCTTCTTGTTGAGCTTTGTGATTTTCCCACCACCAAGAACCGGTGATGCCAATAACCACAAATACCACCAACCAGGTAAACATCATCAGCCAACCATCGCGCTTTTTGCGTTTTTTACCCAGTGAGAAGCTTTGCATCGGCGCAACTTTTGCCGCCTTCAACGGCGCCTGCTTTTCTAACAGCGGCGTTAATTCGTCTTCCGGGATGTGGACCAGTTTTGCATAGGAACGAATATATCCACGCAAAAACGTTGAGGCCAAATCAGCCGGAGCCTTGTCTTCTTCAATATCGCGAACCGTTGAAACTTTCAGACACAGACGTTCTGCAACAGCCTGCTGTGTAAGTTCTAACTTTTCGCGCCCTTGGCGCAGGCGTTCGCCTGTAGTCAATGGAGCTGTTTGATCTTGGGGGGCTTCAGTATTCATTCGCTAGGAACTGCTGGTACTGTTGAGATTGTGGAAAATTTCGCGCCAGTTGTTTGCCATAACGCTCTAAGTTCGTTTGGCGCCCATCTAACGCAGCGAAGCGGATTTGTAACCATAAGCTATTGGCACTCGCCGGTAGAATATGATTGTAAACATCCAACATTACTCGCGCATCTCCGCGCTTCCCTTGGTCAAATTCTCGGATAGCTTCCGCAATTAGCGAAACTCCCTTATCCGGATCGCTCTTTAAAGCGCGACTAAATAATTTTCGCGCTTCGTCAGTCTGTCCTGCTTTTAGAAAACAATAACCTGCATTTTCGAAGCTATCTGCAACCTGACCGTAATCAGGAAGATTTGCAGCTGAACTAAACTGTTGTTGTGCCGCTACATACTGCCCTAAACTACACAGAAACGCACCGTAATTATTCATCACAGTGCCATTCTGTGGCGCTAAATTCATCGCTGTTTGATAACTTTTCTGCGCAGCATTGTTATCGCCTGCGCGCTGCTGGTAAAGCGCCATGCCAAGCTGGGTTCGGTAATCGTCTGGAGCCGCATCTCGCGCCTTTTCCAGATTTTGTTGGGCGGCTTTTAAGTCGCCCTGATTCAAGTATTCCAACCCAAGTTCGAGCCTACTCTGCGACGCCGCAGCCATCTGCTCTCCTTCAGGTTTAGAGCTTGAACAGCCCACCAACAAACTCGTCGTTAGTAGCCCTATTACCCATCCCATTTTTAGCTTCATTGCTTTTACCCCGTTATCCTTTCCGCTGAATCATCAAAAAACCTGACCAACAATGCTAGGGAAATCACTAATATGCATGCACTCTGCGTCAGACCTCGCGAACCGTGATAGGTTCACCGGCCATTTTTTTCTTAATCGTACGTTTGGTGCGGTCAATAACATCACCAGCCAACTGCCCACAGGCCGCATCAATATCATCGCCACGCGTTTTACGCACAATTACGGTAAAGCCGTATTCCATCAGAACCTTAGAAAAACGATCCACGCGGCTGTTTGAGCTACGTCCGTAAGGTGCACCTGGGAACGGGTTCCATGGGATCAAGTTAATCTTACATGGCGTATCTTTCAGACACTCTGCCAACTGATGTGCGTGATCCATGCCATCATTAATATGATCCAACATCACGTACTCAACCGTGACACGTCCTTGGTTGGCATTAGATTTCTCTAAGTAGCGGCGTACAGCCCCAAGGAAAGTTTCGATATTGTATTTACGGTTGATAGGAACAATTTCGTTACGAATTTCATCCGTCGGCGCATGCAGAGAGATAGCAAGCGCTACGTCGATCATATCACCCAGTTTTTCCAGCGCAGGAACAACCCCTGATGTTGACAGGGTGACACGGCGCTTAGACAGGCCAAAACCAAAGTCATCCAGCATGATATTCATGGCTGGAACAACGTTATTCAGGTTCAGTAAAGGCTCGCCCATTCCCATCATCACCACGTTGGTGATCGGGCGCTGGCCGGTAACTTTATGAGCGCCGATAATCTTAGCTGCACGCCATACCTGACCGATAATTTCAGATACACGCAGGTTACGGTTAAAGCCCTGCTGGGCGGTAGAGCAGAATTTACATTCCAGCGCACAACCCACCTGCGAAGAGACGCACAGCGTAGCGCGATCGTCTTCTGGGATATAAACCGTTTCTACCCGTTGGTCGCCCACCTGAATCGCCCATTTAATGGTGCCATCAGTTGAACGTTGCTCTTCTGCCACTTCTGGCGCACGAATTTCAGCGATTTCTTTGAGCTTGTTACGCAACACCTTATTGATGTCGGTCATCTCATCAAAATTATCGCAGCAATAGTGATACATCCATTTCATCACCTGATCGGCGCGGAACGGTTTCTCACCTAGCTTGGCGAAGAACTCGCGCAGTTGTTGGCGATCAAGATCGAGAAGGTTAATTTTTTCCGACGGATTGGCCGGGGCAGGTTGCACAATATCAACCTGCGCAGCATTTACAGGTGCGCTAATTTCAGACAAGTTTGACTCGACGACAATAGATTCAGATATAGCATCTGAATTGGATGAATGGGGGGTAGTTGTTGGATCTTCAGACATGCGTATAGACATACTAAACTCTGGCCTCGTTGTTACACTTTGCGGCACGGTATTAAAGTGACTGACCCGACAAGCGTAGTGCCTGTTGGCGACAGATACAAACCCAGTTTGCATCTCATTCAGTCTTGCTCTGTACAACACATTAAAAACACTTATTAAATAAAGCGGTTAGCAATGTGTCTAAAAAAATGTCCCTGAGGATAATCACTCAGGGCGCGGTATTGTACTCGGTCTCTCATCGGTATGCTATGCCCTTAGGCTTAGCTTAATGAATGAATTCCCGATTTGCGTGATCGATTAACGAGTGCGCGGGCAAACTTCATTGTTTGCAAAGAAATAGGCGATCTCGCGCTCAGCAGACTCTAATGAATCAGAACCATGAGCAGCGTTTTCAGTCAGACTATCCGCATAGTCAGCACGCAACGTGCCAGCTAAAGCATTTTCAGGATTAGTCGCGCCCATGATTTCGCGATTACGGCGAACCGCATCTTTGCCTTCCAGAACCTGAACCATGATTGGGCCAGAAGTCATGAAATCCACTAGACCGTCAAAGAACGGACGACCTTTGTGTTCGGCGTAGAAACCTTCCGCCTGTTCACGAGTCAGATGAACCATTTTTGCCGCAACAATTTTCAGGCCTGCTGCTTCAAAACGAGAATAAATAGCGCCGATAACATTTTTAGCCACCGCATTCGGTTTTACGATGGAGAAGGTACGTTCTACTGTCATTTAAACCTCTGTCTAACTTCCAATGAGAGCCGTTATTTCCACTAGACCTTGGTATAACACCAATGATTATAGGGATACTTTTTATGAGTTTACGAGCAGTAAGAGGCAGATGGAATATTTTTAGAGCACTAACCATTTGAATGAAAGGATTATTCTCTTATTTCACACCTCGAAAGCCGAACCCCGGCCGTGAATCGCCGCCGATTATAGATGGGCGGCTAATATTTGCCTATTGAAATGAGATAAAAATGTTAAGGAAATATTACTTTTTTGATTTGAAGCACAGTGCGAATTTACTCCACCTGAAAATCAGCGCTAGTCAGCTGGCCGCCGTCGTCCATAACCGTTAGCTGATATCGTCCTGCACGCGTAAAGCTATAGGCAAACTGTGGTGCCTGAGAAACCAGTTCTCCGTTTAAGAACCACCAGCGTTCCCCTTTTCCCCCTTGCGTCGTTAAGCGCAAATCGATGCGAGTCTTACCCGGCGGACGGCGCAGAATCGAACCATTATTGAGCCCAATTAAAATGAGTGGTGCAGAAACTGTCTCGACCGGTGGCGGACAAGTTTGGCTTGCCATAGGCAAACGGTGGGATCTTTTTTCGGCCTCTGGGAGCCAAGGCTCTAGCGGCAACGGCCATAGCGCGAGCTTTTTCTCAACCGCTCCCACACATTCAGGGGCAACACGCTCGCCTTTATCGTTTAACCATTGACGCAGCCAAATTCCCTGACTGCTTTCCTGCCCTGGGGCAACGAGCGTAGGCGGAATAGTGCCATCCAGTATCCATGCGGAGCGGCGTTGGCGACAGTTGGTATCCTGCGCGTTTAGCGACTGACCGCCGGGCCAGCAGATCACCGCACTGGAAACCGAGCGCGGCCGAGGGTCTATCGGCCATCCATTGCCACGCAGGCGTGGATTATTCAGCAGCAAATTATTGAGCTGAAACAGCAGCGGTATCGCCGTCGCATAGCCAAATTGCCCTGCAACCGGAGTACCATCTGGGCGTCCAACCCACACACCAATGGTGTAGCGTGCATTCAGGCCGACGGCCCATGCATCACGATAGCCAAAACTGGTTCCCGTCTTCCATGCCAGCGGAACCACCGCAGACAGGGAATCATCCGGTTCAGGCCTTGCCTGCCCTGCCAGCGTACGGCGGATAATCCACGCAGCCCCCGGAGACATCAGCGGCCGATTATGAATTTTTTGCGTGGGTACAAAACGCAAATCTGCACTTTGTCCATGCCGCGCTAGCGCACTGTAGGCAGAAACCAGCTGATCTAACCTAATGCCCGCGCCGCCTAAAATGAGTGATAAGTTAGGCTCAGCATAAGCGGGAAAACGTAACGTTAGCCCTGCATTGCGCAGCTCGGCGGTAAATCGCTTTGGGCCATAGGCTTCCATCAGCTGTACCGCGGGGAGATTCAACGAACGCGTGAGTGCTTCACTTGCCGCCACGGCGCCATGAAATCCCGTATCAAAATTTCCCGGCCGATAATCGCCAAAACGGCGCGGCACGTCCTGCAACAAAGATTCGTTGTGGATAATCCCATCATCCAGCGCAAGCCCATACAAAAAAGGCTTGAGAGTGGAACCGGGAGAACGCCACGCGCTCACCATATCCACATAGCCAAAGCGCGAGCGGTCGGCAAAATTCAGCGATCCTAAGTAGGCTTTCACCTGCATATCCGTGTGATCAACAATCAGCACGCCTACTGATGTTTTCGCCGGCAGACGTGAAAGCCATCCCTGCGCTAACGTTTCAAGCTGCCGCTGTAGAGCTGCATCGATAGTTGTTTCAATGACATCCTGATGTGGATAGGTTTGCACCATGCGCCGTGCTAACAGTGGCGCTGTCTGCGGCATTTGTCGTGAAGCTAACCAAACTGGCTCTTGCTTAACATCATCCGCCTGCTGTTTTGTCCATACTTGATACTGCACCAAACGGTCTAGCACCTTGTTGCGCGCCGCCTGCGCGCGCTCTGGGTAACGATCTGGACGTAAACGGCTTGGCGCCTGAGGTAACACAGCCAGCAAGGCGGCTTCTCCACGAGTAAGCTCATCAGGCGGCTTACCTAAATAGGCCCAACTTGCCGCACCGATGCCTTGTAGCGTGCCACCAAAGGGCGCACGATTAAGATAGAGTTCAAGGATTTGAGTCTTGGAGAGATGCCATTCTAACTGTGCGGTGCGCCAGATTTGACGCACTTTTCCACCAAAGGTGCGAGGATGGGGATCGAGTAAACGCGCAACCTGCATCGACAGGGTGCTTCCACCGGAAATAATCTCACCGTGACTAAGATCTTGCCAAGCCGCTCGCGCAATAGCAAAAGGGTTAATGCCAGGGTGTTTATAGAACCAGCGATCTTCGTAAGTTAACAATGCCTGAAGATAATACGGCGACACTTGCTTGATCGTAATAGGGTAGCGCCATACCCCCTGCCCATCAGCAAAACGCCACAGCGGCGAGCCGTCCTCAGCGACAACAACCCTCGCCACTTGTACGTCACTCAGTGGTAGCGGCCAGACCTTATCAGCCAGCCACAACCCACTACAAATCAACAGCGCAAGCAGTGCGATTATCACGCACCACTTGCGTAAGCGTTTTAGTGGCATCCTCAATCAGCTATCACTGAGCGATACTCACAGTTGCAGGCGTTTCCCCAACGGCGCGCCACTGCGGGATATACATTGATTCAACCTGCGGCGCAGGCAGTTGATATTTACCCGGCGTTACCGCTCTTGCCAGATACAGCAGAGTCGTATGCTGACCAGACTGAATATCCACCGCGGCCACATAACGATCGTCTCGGAACTCTTGATGTTTGAGCGTGGTCTGACGTGATGCATCGAGCAACGAAGTCACCTCAGTTGCTGCATCATCCAAGCTTGCGCTCGCATCATTCAGATTTTGGTTTTCCAGCTCAACGCCTGCGGGCAGCAGATCAACCACCAACGCATCCGGCACATGCTCTGACGCCCACACATCCAGATGAACCAAAATTAGCTGCCCACTTTTCAGCTGCGCCAAATCAACCGGCTTGCCATCTAATCCTAAGAAATCACGTTTAATATTGAGAATATTGCTCATTGGCTGTGGCGCGCTATTTGGATAACCCACCACGTCAAAACGCGGATATAACGTGGACTCGCCTTGGTTATTAATCACCAAACCATTAGAGAGCCAAGATTCATCATAGCTTTTGACCTGAGCTTGCTCGCCATAGGCTAAATCGACACCTTTAGCCGATGAAATCACGCCTTTCCATTCACTTTCCGGCTGGCCGATAAAACCTTTGCCTGCCATAAATACCGCATTCTGTTCTTGGGTCGAAAGGTATTCAGTGGTCGTTAATCGATCCGACAATGAAAGTAAGCGCTGTTCCTGCGTTTTTGGCTCGAGGTTAAACTCTTCCATCAGCGCTAGAATCATCGCGTCATCGCGCACTGGGCTACCGTAGTCTTCCAGCCAATAGTTCGTTGCCGAGCGCTGCACTGCCAAACCTTGCTTGAGCACTTCTTCGCTGCGCGGTGTATCTCCCATCAGCTTAAGCGCAATGCCTAGCTGAATGAGAGGTAAACCGGACTCAGCCTGAGTACGACGCTCATACAACTGGCGCAAAGCACCTAATGGTGCCTGTTTTTGCTGTGCTAAAACGAGCCCTGCATAAGCCTGCACCGCAAAACGCGTCGCATCTGGACGTGCGCTGCTGTTAACATCGATTTGATTGCGATCCTGGAGATAGCGCAATAGCGCGGCATCCGCCTGTTTCAACCCGTCATCCTGTACGGCAAAACCGCGTTCACGCGCACGATGCAAGAAATCGGTAACATAAGCAGTTAACCAATACTCTTCTGGTCCATCGCTGCTCCACAGCGCAAAGCTGCCGTTATAGCGCTGCATACCCAGCAGACGGGTAATTCCTGTTTCAATATTCTGTCGACGAATGTCATCCGGAGAGGTTTTGATACCTAGCTGCGCCAACTGCTGTTGATTGGTATACAGCGATGGGAACAGGCCGCTGGTAGTTTGCTCCAGACAGCCGTACGGATAGGCATACAGTGCACGTACGTAACGCGCAATATTCAGCGGTGGTCGGCTAGTCAGTAGTAGTGATGCTTCTGGCGCAACGAGGCCTGAAAGTTGCTCAGGATCTACATGCCAGTTTTCACCAGGTTTAATAATGCTCGCCAAATGGCGAGTTTGAGCAGGGTATGCCGGACGTACACCGATTTTCCAGCTATGTTCATAATCACTGACTTGTTCGCCCGGTAGCTGCATTCCGACGATACGGATCGCAACGTTACCGTCCCCAAATCCATCTTTTGCGCTAACAGGAATAGTGATCGTTTTACGCTGTCCATTTTCGAGTTCAACCGTTTGGCTATTGTCGCCACTCAGGCTGATAAGGCCCGACGTGGTGAGTGCCACACCCAACGTTTGCGGATGCCCAGACAGATTCGTGACGTCCAGCGCCAGCTGGCTGCTATCGCCACCCGCTAAGAAGCGTGGTGTTTGTAGCTCTGCGATAACCGGTGCTGCGACCGTCATTTTACGTTCGGTGCTACCAAAATTTTGCCCATTCCACGCTTGAGCCATGAGTCTTAGCTCACCGTTAAAATCTGGCACTGGAAGCTGAAGCGTCCCGTTGCCATTTTCATCCAGCGTGATGCGTTGCAGCTGCTGCGCGACGATATTCACTTCCGTTGGGGGTTTCTTGCCCCCGCGTGATAGCGCATCTTCATCTTCGCCATCGCCACCAAAGCGCAGCGTTGCTAAACGCCCAGAGCCTTCGATAAGCTGCCCGTAAACATCATACTGATCCGCGCCGTAGCGTTTACGACCTAAGAAGGCGTCGTAAGGATCGGGCGTTTTGAAATCAGTAATACTTAAAACGCCGGTGTCCACGGCAGAAAGTAACACAGTCACTTCTTTTTGTTTCTCGCCCCCCGCCCCAGCAACGTTGACCTGAACCGGCACTGTCTGGTTTGGTCTGATTTTCTCTTGTGCTGTCAGCGTCACATTCAGCTTACGCGCTTCTTCATTGAGAGGAATATGTAATAAGCCTACCGCGCGTTTTGGCGTTACCTGCTTGTCTTTCTCACCGGGACGAACCACCAGCGCGTTGAAATAGAGATCGTGACGACGCCATTCTTGATTGAGCGGAACCTCTACCGTGGTACCAGCTTCTGGTACATCAATTTCCTGCCACCATAAAGGCCCTTCGCCAGACTCCAGCATCAGGTATCCCTTGCCAGCGGTTGGCGCGTTGATGGTCACTTTCACTTTTTCGCCGGGCTGATAATTAGGTTTATCCAGCTTCAGCTTCACTTGATCGGGGCGCACGGCTCCCGTGCCGTCAGTATTATCCTGCCAACGATATCCAGCCCAGAATCGAACGCTGTTGATCAGGCCGTTGGTTGGATCTTTAACTTCAAGACGGTAAGAACCCCATTCGACGGGGAAACTCACTTTCGCACTGCCGTCAGCCGCAATATTTAGCGTTTGCTCGCCGACGGGCAGATCTTTTTGATCGTATTGAGACTGCCAGCCAGCGCCCTCAGACCACTGCCAGTAATAATCGCGACGCTCCTGGATCAGCGTGGCTTTCAGCCCCTGTTTAGCGAGACGTTTCCCCAGAGGATCGGTATAGATCACATCAAAAGCAGCATCGCTATTTTCATCAACCATCGGCTGCTTACGGTAGCTATTGGTTTGATAATCATAAATATCTTGTTGCCCGAATAGCGGGCGGATCGCTGACAGCTGCTTGGCTGGCCAAATATCCTGCTCGCTACGTCGAGTCACCGGACGGCCACCAGACTCTAAAAGACTCGCTTGGAAAATCAGACGCACAGGAGATTTAACATCGGCCCACTGACTTTCCGTTTCAATGTTTGCCGTTCCCTGCTCATCGAGCGTGGTATCGACTTCATCTAAGGAGCGCTTTAGATTTTCTTCCGTGGCCGAACCAAAGCTGTAACCCGGTAATTCGGTCACCGCTTCACGCAACGGACGTAAATAAAGCTGCCCTTGAAGACGGTTCATGGCCGCCGGAGCTCCATATAAATAGCGTCCTGACACATTGAAACTGGCGCTCTGCTGCATCTCAATTGGAGATGCGCTTTCCGGTTTGATTTCCAATGCCATGCGCTCAGGCATGAAGTCTTCAACGTTAATCGCATAGTAGCGCGGCTGGTTGTCGCCAAGATTGAAACGTAGCGACCATTTGCCCGTCGCCGCATTTTCAGGCAGCGCATAACGATATTGATATAACCCATTTTCCGGCTTCCAAACGAAGCTCGACGCCACGCTATCATCTGGACGCAACACATCGACTTTTATCGGTTGCTCAGGCAAAGGCTGCCCATCGGCATCGCGCAACAGAGCATTCACGATCACCGTTTCACCAGGGCGATAAAGATCGCGTGGGCCAAAAGCAAATAGCTGCTTGCTGAAGCCTTCTGGGCCACCAATATCAAACTCACTGAGGTCGAGCGCTGGCTGCGTCAGATCGATAATACTGGTCTGCCCGTTTTGGTTCGCCAGTAACAGCTTCGCTTTTGGCGATTTGCTTAGCTGTGCATGCCCCTGCGCATCGGTTTTACCTTCCGTTAGCACACGCCCTTTTTCATCTAACACCTGCAATGCCACATCAGACATCGCACCACCGCCCGCTAAGGCCTGAGTGAAGACATCCATTCGTTCGTGATAGCTGTGCAGTGAAACACCGATATCGCTCAGGGTTAGCAGCGTAGCCGGATTACTGTAACTGTAACGCCCCGCTTGCTGCATAACGGCCAGATAAACTCCGCTCTCTTGCAAAGGTTTGATATCGCTCAGGGGAAGCTGAAGCTTTTCACGCGTATTGCGCTGAGGATTGAGATCAAAACGACCGCTGTAGACCAAATCCGCCATTTTTAGCAGTTCATCAGATCGCCATGACTCCACCGATTGGCCGTAGCCCCACTCGGATAAAAACGCAGGTAACGATGCAGGCTTAATGCGATAAAAATTGACGTCTACGCTGTTTACGTTAAGCGCCATCACCGGCAAACCCGCAGCCACTTTACCGGGCAATAACGAACCGCGGCTAGCAAATCCAACGCTTGGCTGAATATCTTTGGTGGCAATTTTTTTCTGTGTTTCTTTACCTAACGTTGCGCCATTAAGCGCCACTAAGGAGGGATCAATCGTGAGGAGTAATTTGCGTTTAGGCTCCAGATGACGCAACCGCAGTTCGCGCAGATTATCTGAAAGCTCCCATGCTCCGTCGATTTTGCCTTTTTCGGTATCCACTAAGTGAACGCTATCGGCAAATTGTTGTTTAGGATCTAACGGAATGGAAAAAGTGAGCACAAGGGCGGCTGCCCCATCAAGCTGTAGCTCCGAGGCATCGAGTAAAGTGAGCGTTTTGCCCTGCGATTGTTTCGCCATTTGCGCCAAGTCGGTGTCACTCAACGCTTTCTTTTGCGTGGCCACAGCGGCGGGATCCGCTGTGGTAGTGGTTTTCACATCGCTATTATCACAGGCAGAAAGTGCAGTAATAAGCGCTGCCACGAGTACACTACGGCGCAACATGCGGACAGAGCGGCAGCTTTGTGACTGAGATGATCCTTGGCGCATAACATTTTCCATTTTTAATCCGAATAACACTATTATCCGTGACAAACAATGAAAGTGAAATGGCGAAACCTTAATTCGGATTATGCTAGGCCTAAAATGACAAAGAGAGCCCTGCGGCTCTCAACGTTATTGGATGATTAGGCTGTTCCGCTGGAAGGAATGCTGTTGCGTAGCCAGCTGCCCCAGCGTCGCTGATAAAACGGCTGGGTATGCGTTTTCAAATAATGACTTACTGCATCCCCTTTTTCATCGGTGACGAGGCAAAGATCTACCGGCTCATCTTCTGGTGCGGTTTCGCTCGCCAAGCTGCCGGTTTCCTGAATGAGCAAGTCGATCTCTTCATCAGTTCCATCAATTTCTAACCCAATCAATAAATTAGGTTTTTCATCAATCGCCTGATCCTGAAATATCGCTAAATAGGCATTACGTACAATCTTACGTTGGGTAAATAGCGTGGTTAACGCATCTACCATGGCAGACGGATATTCTTCAGGCTGACCAAGCAAAATTTTACTTCCGCCATCAACCACTTGCTCCATCGGCTGTGCCATACCGCCCGTTTGCAGCAGCATCGCCACTTCCTGCGCGTAGAAAGCTTTGCCATATTCACATTTTGGATTCAAAAACAGCTGAGCGCCTTTGGTCATCGCAAACAGATCGCGAACCGGTAACGCCATAAACGGCTGTTCTTCGTCTTCTACCGCCTGCTGCAACATCTTCAACGATGAGAAAAACGGGATCGTCGAGAGTCCGTCTTGCATTTCCCAATGCTGTACATTCAGCTCACCGTTAGGCGCAATGATAAGCTCGCCTTTATCCTGAACGCCGCTTTCAGCCAAAATATAAACGGTAGAATCCAGCAGCGTGCGGTAAAACAGAGTGCGGTAAGCGGGATCTTTTACCGCCTTTTCCAAGCTTTTTTCGAGCTGCTCTTCTGGGGTGTCATGGTGGTGATCGTGATGATGAGAACTCATCGGGTGCTCCAAAGTGATCGGTATATCCCCCTCCCAGCCTCCCCCTTCACAGGGGGAGGGGCTGACCGTGCTCGATAGTACATTAGACAATGATCGATCCCCTCCCCTGCGAAGGGGAGGGTTAGGGAGGGGTCTGTTAATTACGCTTTCGCTTTTTCCAGCAGTAAATTAGCCAGCGCACGCACGCCTAAACCGGTTGCGCCCGCAGCCCACTGATCGACGGCGCTTTTGCGATAGGTAGCCGAGCAGTCAATATGCAGCCAGCCTTGACGGTATTCTTTAACGAAATAAGACAAGAACGCCGCAGCGGTGCTTGCGCCTGCGCCATATGCCGCACCAGCAACGTTATTGAGCTCCGCAAAGTTGGATGGCAGTTGGCTGCGGTGGAATTCAGCCAGCGGCAAGCGCCAGAAAGCTTCATTCTCTTGCTCAGCGCTTTGCAGCATGTCGGCAGCCAACGCGTCATCAAAGCTAAACAGGGCATGGTAATCGTTGCCTAGCGCCGTTTTAGCCGCGCCGGTCAACGTTGCACAGTCAATGATCATCGCCGCATTTTGCTCGGAAGCATCAATCAGGCCGTCAGCCAAAACTAAACGCCCTTCCGCGTCGGTATTCATAATCTCAACGGTTTTACCGTTGCGATAGGTAATGATATCACCCAATTTGAACGCATTGCCGCTAACTAAATTATCCGCGCAGCAAAGATAAAGTTTTACGCGCTGATTCAAACCACGAGAAACCGCCAGCGCCAACGCTCCGGTGACCGTAGCCGCACCACCCATGTCTGATTTCATGGAGTCCATGAAGGCACTTTGCTTCATGCTGTAACCGCCGGAGTCAAAGGTGATGCCTTTGCCCACCAAGCAGGCTAGAACAGGGGCGTCAGGATTTCCTGTTGGGTTATAATCCAGAGCCAGCAGCACAGGAGAACGCTCCGAGCCGCGACCCACCGTGTGCAAACCCATGTAGCCTTGCTCGCGCAGATCTTCACCTTTGGTGATACGGTAGCTCACATTGTCACAGGCAACGCTGCACATCAGATCAACCGCGCGCTGTGCCAACTGAGATGGCCCTACTTCTTCGGCTGGCGCATTGATCGTATCACGCACCCAGTCGACGATCTTCAAGCGACGATCTAATTCAGCGCGATCGGATTCGCTCAGATCAGGCCACTGTACTTGACGCGATCCTTTTGGCCCACGATAACCCTGCCAAAAAGCCCAGCATTTTTCCAAGTCCCAACCTTCACCCGCGAGATGAACCTGTTTGATACCTTGTCCATCAAGCTTGCGCGCAGCGCGCTGAACGGCAACAAGTTCACCATTACCGTTCAGATGAATAACCATCCCTTCGCTGCCGGAACTCAGCAGCGCTTTTTCGCCCCAGCGTGCATCGGCTGGCTGATGGGATAGGCTTACGGGCATAAATTCGGTCGACATAAATCTTCTCCTGATATACCCAGCGTATTTGCAGCAACACATCGCTAAGTCGCTGGTCAAGTAAACGCGGGTATCTTTATTAATCGTTAGTTTTTCAGTGAAATTGATTTGCGATTAGCGTGTTCTATCAATATCTAGACTGTAGTAAAAGGGCCGCCTTTACAGGCAGCCCTTTAATTTTTACTCTGCTTCATCTAACCAGACTAGCAGGATAGCTTCCAGAATTTTTTCGTTCGATTTTGTAGGGTCATCGTCGAAATCTTCTAAATCGCAAATCCATTGGTGCATATCGGTGAAGCGCACGGTTTTAGGATCGATATCCGGAAACGCATCATACAGCGCTTCGCCAATCTCGCGGCTGTCTTGCCACTTCAGACCCATAATATTCTCCCAAACAAGCGTTATCGCCTATTTTTAATGCTCGCGAGCGTGGTTAACGGTATAACGCGGGATCTCGACAACCAGATCCTGATCCGCCACTTTTGCCTGACAGCTCAGACGGCTTTCCGGCTCTAAGCCCCACGCCTTATCCAGCATGTCGTCTTCCAGCTCACTGCTTTCATCCAGCGAGTCAAAACCTTCGCGAACGATGCAGTGGCAGGTTGTGCATGCGCAAGATTTTTCGCAGGCATGTTCAATTTCGATTCCGTTACGTAGAGCAACGTCGAGAATCGTTTCGCCTTCCTGAGCTTCAAGAACTGCGCCTTCAGGGCAGTGCTCCTGATTAGGAAGAAATACGATTTTTGGCATTTTTAAACCTCATCCACAGAATGACCAGCCAGCGCTCGGCGAACAGATGCATCCATCCGGCGCGCAGCAAATTCTTGCGTTTGTGCATCAAGCACTTTAATCGCAGCTTCAATATCTCCGGCAACATCACCCGCAGCGGCCTGCTCTAGTGCAGTTACGGCCTGTTTAATGTTGCTCAGCTCTGACTCACTTAGCAGCGCAGAATCTTCTGCCAAGGCACCGGTCAGGCTCTCAAGCACGCGTGCCGCTTCAACTTTTTGTTCTGCCAGCATGCGCGCGCTGATATCCCCACTGGCATTAGCCATGGAGTCTTTAATCATGGTGATGATTTCGTCATCGCTCAAACCATAAGAAGGCTTGACCTGAATCGACGACTGAACGCCGGTGGATTTCTCCATCGCGGTAACGCTCAGCAGACCATCGGCATCAACTTGGAATGTCACACGGATATGTGCGCCACCCGCAGGCATTGCCGGAATGCCACGCAGTGTGAAACGCGCCAGAGAGCGGTTGTCTTGCACCAGCTCACGCTCGCCCTGTACCACGTGGATCATCATGGCATTTTGGCCATCTTTGAAAGTGGTGAATTCTTGCGCACGCGCCACTGGAATGGTGGTATTACGCGGGATTACCTTCTCAACCAAACCGCCCATGGTTTCTAAACCAAGCGACAGTGGGATCACATCTAACAGCAACATTTCTGAGTCGGGCTTATTACCCACCAGAATGTCGGCCTGAATAGCTGCGCCAATCGCTACTACGCGGTCAGGATCGATAGAGGTCAACGGCGTACGGCCAAAGAACTCCCCGACCAGCTCACGAACCAACGGAACGCGCGTTGAACCGCCAACCATAACCACTTCAATCACTTCATCCGCGGTAACGCCTGCATCTTTCAGCGCGCGACGGCATGACAGCAAAGTACGTTTTACCAACGTGCTAATCAGTTCATCAAACTGTTCACGGGTAACACAGCCTTTCCAACCCGCAACTTCAACGTCGACTTTTTCAGCATCGCTGAGTGCGATCTTGGCTTCCACCGCCACATCAAGGAACTGGCGCTGAATACGCGCATCGCTGCGATCGGCATAGCCAGATTGTTCGCGTAGGAAATCGGCTAACAGGTGATCGAAATCATCGCCGCCCAGCGCGGAATCGCCGCCGGTTGCCAGCACTTCAAATACGCCACGGCTTAGGCGCAAGATAGAAATATCGAAGGTGCCGCCGCCCAAATCGTAGACTGCAATAACGCCTTCTTGGCCGGAGTCTAGGCCATAGGCAATCGCTGCCGCCGTGGGTTCATTGAGCAAACGCAACACGTGTAGACCGGCTAAACGCGCAGCATCTTTGGTTCCCTGACGCTGAGCATCATCAAAATAGGCAGGAACGGTGATGACCACGCCATCAAGCTCGCCTTCCAAGGTCACTTTGGCGCGCTCGGCCAACGCTTTTAAGATCTCGGCAGAGACTTGGATAGGGTTAACCGAGCCCCCTTCCGTGATCATCATCGGCAAACCATTTTCGCTCGCCTCAAACTGATACGGCATATGCGGATAGCGCGCCTGAACATCTGTCAAAGAGCGTCCCATAAGACGTTTAGCGGAACTGATGGTATTAACCGGATCTTGCGCTGCCTGCCGGCGAGCATCGTAGCCAACCACAATGTCATCTTTCAGATAATGAACGACAGAAGGCAGCAAATGACGGCCCTGCGCATCGGCCAGAGTTTCTGCTTGGCCGCTGCGCACGGTCGCCACCAATGAATTGGTAGTACCTAAATCGATACCCGCCGCTAAACGGCGTTGATGCGGAGCAGCACTCAGCCCCGGCTCACTAATTTGCAATAAAGCCATCTTGAGCTTCCGTTAAACAAGATTTGTTAGAACAATTTCTGTGTGAAAACAGCCATTGAATCAACGCAATCAAAAATCGGTTATAGGCCCAGCAGTTTTTCTTCGAGTTGTTCCACTTGCTGCTGTAGCTTGTCGAGAAAACGTAGCTTACGCACGGTGTCTGCGGCTGATTCCCACTGCTGTTGATCCAGCTCGGAAAGCATTTGCGCACTGCGCGTTTTGGTCATTTTAGCGATCCGCGCAGAAAAGGCCATCAGCGCCTCTTCGGGATCGGCATGCCGCGCAATACCATCCAGCTCTTCACGCAGTTCAAGTTGCTCCATCAGGAACGACGTATCGCGCATAGTGTGCTGTTCATTGCCTAAGTCAAACCCTTGTAACAACAGCATATACTCTGCGCGCTTAAGGGGATGTTTTAACGTTTGGTAGGCATCATTGATGGTGGCAGCTTGTTGAATAGCCTGCATGCGCTCGCGTTCAGGTTTAGACGCATAGCGATCGGGGTGGAATTGGCGCTGCAATTCCTGATAGCGTGAAGCAAGAAGGCTGCCGTCCACTGGGTAGCGAACCGGCAGCCCGAATAATGTGAAGTAATCCATGCCGTGCTCTGATGTTAGTCTGTGGATGAGGTATCCCAAAATACCTCATATACCCTAAATAATTCGAGTTGCAGGAAGACGGCAAGTTTGTGGAACCCTAGAAATTGGCTAGGATAAACAAACGTAGCCAACACACATGCGGCTCGTATTATGGCGGATATACAAAACGTTGCGATACGTCAGCAGCCCAGCCAATCAGACGTTAAAGCTTTCGCCGCAGCCGCACTCGCTAGTCATGTTTGGGTTGTTGAATTTGAAGCCTTCGTTCAAGCCTTCTTTCACGAAGTCCAGCTGAGTACCGTCAAGATACGCCAAGCTTTTACCATCAACGATCACTCTTACGCCTTTGTCTTCAAACACCACATCATCTTCGTTAGGTGCATCAACAAATTCCAGTACATACGCCATTCCCGAACAGCCAGAAGTTCTCACTCCCAGACGTAAGCCATACCCTTTACCGCGGTTAGCCAAAAATGTCTGTACGCGCTGTGCGGCAGCGTCGCTCATGCTAATAGACATACAACAACCTCAATTCTTATTAAGCGTTTCTCTGATAACGGCTACTGGCGATTCAATCTTAAATCGCCAGTCCTGAAACCCACTGAAAAACGTCTACAGATTACTTAGCGGAATGCTTGGTTTTATAATCAGCAATCGCCGCTTTAATGGCATCTTCAGCCAGAATCGAACAGTGAATCTTCACCGGAGGCAGCGCCAGTTCTTCAGCGATATCAGTATTCTTGATAGCCTGAGCCTGATCCAAAGATTTGCCTTTTACCCATTCGGTAACCAGTGAGCTTGATGCGATTGCTGAACCACAGCCATAAGTCTTAAAGCGGGCGTCTTCAATGATACCCTCATTGTTGACTTTAATCTGCAACTTCATCACGTCGCCACACGCTGGTGCGCCGACCATACCGCTACCAATGCTCGGGTCTTCGTTGTCGAAGGAACCGACGTTGCGCGGGTTTTCATAATGATCAATAACTTTGTCGCTGTAAGCCATAACGTTACTCCTTAAATTTGAATCCTGAGATTAATGAGCAGCCCACTCAATGGTGCTGATGTCTACGCCCTGCTTGAACATATCCCACAGCGGAGACAGGTCACGCAGACGGCCAATAGACTTACGAACCAGAGCAATGGCGTAGTCGATCTCTTCTTCCGTGGTAAAGCGACCCAATGAGAAACGAATTGAGCTGTGTGCTAACTCATCGTTCATTCCCAAAGCACGCAGCACGTATGACGGCTCCAAACTCGCAGAAGTACAGGCAGAACCAGAAGACACGGCCAGATCTTTCAGAGCCATAATCAGCGATTCGCCTTCGACGTAATTAAAGCTTACGTTCAGGATATTCGGTGCACCGTGCTCTAAAGAGCCGTTCAGGTACACTTCTTCAAGATCTTTCAGGCCATCCCACAGACGGTCACGCAGCGCGCGCAGACGTGGAACTTCGGTAGCCATTTCTTCTTTAGCGATACGGTAAGCTTCACCCATACCGACGATCTGATGAACAGGCAATGTGCCTGAACGCATACCACGTTCATGACCACCGCCGTGCATCTGTGCTTCGATACGAACGCGTGGTTTGCGGCGAACGTACAGGGCACCAATTCCTTTCGGGCCATAAATCTTGTGGCCGGAGAAGGACATCAAATCGACTTTCAATTTGCTCAAATCGATCGGAAGTTTGCCAACGCTTTGCGTCGCATCAACGTGGAAGATGATGCCACGGCTACGGCACAGTTCACCGATAGCTTCGATGTCCTGAATCACGCCGATTTCATTGTTCACATGCATGATAGAAACCACGATGGTATCTTCACGCATGGCGGCTTCCAGCTCTTTAAGATCGATAATACCGTTACGCTGCGGTGCCAGATAGGTCACTTCAAAGCCTTCACGTTCTAACTGACGGCAGGTGTCCAGCACAGCTTTGTGTTCGGTTTTGCTGGTGATAATGTGCTTGCCTTTTTTCTGATAGAAATTGGCAGCGCCCTTAATCGCCAGGTTGTCAGATTCGGTTGCACCGGAGGTAAAGACGATCTCACGCGGATCGGCACCGACCAGTTCAGCAATGTTGTTACGTGCGATATCTACCGCTTCTTCCGCCTGCCACCCGAAACGGTGGGAACGCGAAGCCGGGTTACCGAAAGTACCGTCCAAGGTTAAAAACTGCATCATCTTCTCAGCTACGCGCGGATCGGCTGGCGTAGTGGCTGAATAGTCTAGATAAATCGGTAATTTCATTCTCTTGCTCCGTACATCACTTCCAAATTAGTACATTTAAAGAAAGTGTTATGACTCGTCGTCGCAGCTGCTTATGCGCGCAGATTCACGTTAATCGTGTCCTGACGACCGTTAGTATTAGCACCACGACGCGTATCGGAATTCTGGCGATCGGCAACATCCAGCACTTCTTGGTTATTCACCAATTCAGCCAGAGTGATGTTATTCAGAAAACCGCTGATACGCTCACTCAGGTCACGCCATAGCGTGTGCGTCAAACAACGGGTTCCACCCTGACAACCTTCTTTACCCTGACAGCGCGTTGCATCAACAGATTCATCAACGGCAGTGATCACGGTACCTACGGCGATTTCGGCTGCGTCTTTACCCAGCAAATAACCACCGCCTGGCCCACGCACGCTGGAAACTAATCCATTTTTGCGCAGACGTGAAAATAATTGTTCCAAATAAGAGAGCGAGATGCCCTGACGTTCGGAAATATCTGCCAGTGGAACTGGCCCTTCCTGGGAGTGCAATGCTACATCAAGCATAGCTGTAACAGCGTAACGGCCTTTGGATGTCAGTCTCATGGCAAATAGTAACCTTTAAGAAAAAAGATGAAACACGCTTACTTATCGAACGTGTTAATTTTCTCATTCCTGAGTAAAACAGTCAACTATTTAACCTAGTAATTCACTCAACTATTACATCTTGTTAAAAAAACGTTACCACTGGAACAACAATCCCTGTTTACTATCAGCATCTTACTCATCGAAATACCTGTGTATTTTACTATGATATTCCGACGAAAGCAGTCATGAATTAGTGCTTTCCGTGCTCTTGCTTCTCAATTGAAGCCAAAATACCGCGCAAAATGTTCAATTCTTGCGCTTCAGGACGCGCACGCGTAAACAATCGACGCAAACGGCTCATGATATTTCCAGGATGCGTTGGGCGAATGAAGCCTGTCGCATGCAACGTTTCTTCTAGATGAGCGTAGAAACGTTCGAGATCGTCCACCAACGGATATGGCTCTTCTTCTGCTACTGGCTGGTGAGCGGCAATACGATCCAGATGCGCGACGCGAATTTCATACGCGATGATCTGCACCGCCATGGCTAAATTCAGAGAGCTATATTCTGGGTTAGCTGGGATGGCGACATGATAATGACACTTTTGCAGCTCATCATTGGTCAAGCCCACGCGCTCACGACCAAACACAATCGCGACTGGCGCATGTTCAGATTCCATCGCGCTGCGCTGGCCACATTCACGTGGCTCTAGCATTGGCCACGGCAGTGAACGCGAACGGGCGCTCGTTCCGACAACCAAGCTACAACCGGCAATTGCTTCATCGAAAGTATCTACGATAGTGGCATTACCAATCACATCGCTGGCACCCGCAGATAAGGCAATAGCCTGAGAATCTGGCTTGACCAGTGGATTAACGAGATAGAGGTTGGTTAACCCCATGGTTTTCATAGCTCGTGCAGTCGAACCCATGTTTCCGGTATGGGAAGTCTCCACCAGCACAATACGAATGTTGTCCAGCATGCTAACTCTGATTTGGTTTGGATAATCGCGATATCTTAACATAAAGCGTCTATTGATCGTTTCTATTGATTTAATCCGTTTCTGATAGAATTCTCATTATTGGCTTTTCGTTGGCCTAGCAAAACGCCCCATCGCGATAGTTCTGCCAAATATAAAGAAGAAACGAATTGAAATCAGGCGTGGCTGTTTAATTCGCAGCCTGCTATACTGCGCGCCGTTTCCTGTTCTTTAACATCCCGTGGAAGATACCCATGCATCCGATGCTGAATATCGCCATACGCGCTGCGCGTAAGGCTGGTAACCTGATTGCCAAAAATTACGAAACTCCTGACGCTGTTGAAACTACACAGAAAGGCAGCAACGATTTCGTGACCAACGTTGACCGTGACGCTGAACACCTGATCATTGAGACTATCCGTAAGTCTTACCCTAAGCACACGATTATCAGCGAAGAACGCGGTGAATTGGTCGGTGAAGATCACGACATTCAATGGGTAGTTGATCCACTGGATGGCACTGCAAACTTCATCAAACGTCTTCCACACTTCGCGGTATCTATCGCTGTACGCATCAAAGGCCGTACAGAAGTTGCTGTGGTCTATGATCCAATGCGTAACGAACTGTTCACTGCAACCCGCGGTCAGGGTGCACAGCTGAACGGCTATCGTCTGCGCGGCACAACCGCTAAAGATTTAGACGGCACCATTCTGGCGACCGGCTTCCCGTTCAAAGTTAAACAGCACGCACCTGCTTATATTGCGATCCTTGGCAAGCTGTTTACCCAGTGTGCAGACTTCCGTCGCACCGGCTCTGCAGCGCTTGATCTGGCCTATGTTGCCGCTGGTCGCGTTGACGGTTTCTTTGAGATCGGCCTGAAGCCTTGGGATTTTGCCGGTGGCGAATTGCTGGTTCGTGAAGCAGGCGGTCTGGTAACCGACTTTGTTGGCGGCCACAACTACCTGAGCTCTGGCAACATCATCGCGGGTAACCCTCGCGTAGTGAAAGCCATTCTGGCCAATGTCCGTGACGAACTGAGCGAAGCGTTGAAGCGTTAAGACTTCCGCTCGTTGAGTAAAAAAACCGCCCTTTCGGGCGGTTTTTTCATTTTAGCGACTTGCCAGACAGGTTAACCATCACCGAGACGGAATTATTGGAAATACTCCAACTCCCCTTTCCCTGCGATAGTAACGAGCCAGAAACAATAAGCAGGATACAAACGTACCGTTTCATTGTGCGATCCATGCAAAGACCGCGTCACAGCAACACCACCGGAGATCCTGCCGTGAAAACAAGCACTGTGATGCGCTTGTATTAACGATCAGCGGATTTCCTTTCCTTCGATCCGGCGCCTGCTTGCAAGGCAGCGAAAAGGGCCGTTAGGAATCATACTCCGTAATTAATCGTTTATTAAACATGATGTTTTTATCAAAACAACAAAAAACATTTACATTAAAAACGCCCGCTAGGCTCCATAGTCTCTTTGACTTCCAGAGCAGGATAGGTTAAAAATAAGCCACTGTGATGCGCTTGTTTATCTCGGTAATTTTACTACCGTACATTACCTCGATAATGAGACTTCGCCAGAAAGGCCGCTAACCTAACTGGCACAAAAAACCGTCTTAAAGACGGTTTTTTTGTTTTTATCATGATGCTTTAACGACCAAAAATTCTACCACTGCCCATCCCTACTGGAATTGCGCTTTGATACATCAGCAAACCAATAACAATAAGCAACGCACCGCCGATAAACATCAGCACTAATCCCCAATATGGGCTAAAGCTACGACCTCGTTCAACCGACCAGCGAACAACAATCTGTCGCGCTATATGAACCAAAAGCGCAATTCCGCTGATCGTTAATGCCGTCCCCGCCGCCATCGCCATCGCCGCTAAAATGCCCCAACTGTAAACGCCGATCACTTTGGAAAATAACAGCACCAAGATAGCCCCTGAGCATGGTCGCATTCCCATCGCGGCAACGACTGCAAACTGCGTTTTCCAGGTCGTCGCCGCCGCAATCTCGCCATCACTCGCCACATGTTTATGCCCACAACCACAGTTAGCCGAGTGCCGGTGCTCTTGATGAGTTTTCTGATTCAACGGTTTAATCGCTGAAATCTGCAAGGGAGTCGAAGACGTCCGGCGCCTAAGCGCTAAGACCTTCCTCAAAGCACGCCAACAGAGAACCGCACCTAAGACCACAACCAGCAGATAGCTGGCTTTCTCTAGCCAGAAACTACTTTGATGCAGATAGCGCGTCGAAAGTTGTAAAACACCTAACACTCCCGAAACAAGAGCTATCGCGACCAGACCTTGTAGCAACGAAGCGGCTAATGTCAGGCGTACGCTGCTGCGTAATCGAGATGGGTTAGTGGCTAAATAAGTCGTTATCACGACTTTGCCATGCCCCGGCCCCAGAGCATGCAGGACGCCATAGGCAAAACTTAGCGCAACTAGGGTTAAACCAGCCTGTTTGGAATTATTCCCAACCTCCTGCAGAAGCTGGGACATCGATTGATGCAATGATTTTTGCCATTCGATCGCGACAAAAAGCCATTCGTTCCAGTGAACAGCACCATACGTTACCCCTGAAATCAGCAGCAGTGCTGCTATAGCCAAAGGCACGTAGCGCCATCGTGTCGGTTTTTTGCGGGTTGTCGGCATGATCAATGACATGTGATCTCCACGCGCTGCGCAAACTGCTTCCCTAGCTCCATGTCTTCGTCAGGAGCATCTGCTTTATCAAGATTCTGCGCATAGGCTTGCAACGACGTATCTGGTTTAGGCGTTATCAATGCTAATTTACACCTTGCCTGAACATCGACAGGCAGAGTGATGGAAGCCGCATCGGCATAGGTCATATCAACGTAATAAGTGGGATCGTAAGTCAGCACGGAAAAATCGGCGTTCAAAGGCTGTGGTTTTGCCAGCAGCATTTCAAATGACAAAATAGCGTTATTACCATCGCGGCTGAGATGATATTCACGAGGACGATCGAGGAATTTGACCTTTTTGCCATCATGATAGAATTCAGTAAAGTAGTGCTGACCAATCACGTTTGCCATCACTTCTGCAGCTAGCTGTTTCCAGATTTCCGACCCGTTCGCCGCATTGCCCGCATCGTAAAGCAAGTCAGCCGATGTAAGCGGATCCATCGTCCACGTCATGTTCATTCCGATCAGTTGGTTATTGTTCACCACAAACGCATTTTTCATTTCAATAAAACTATGCGGGTGTGCAAACCCCGAGCGAGAAAAAATGAGCCCGATGATCGTGATTAACCAACCAGACCAGCGTAGAAATCGCTGTTTTTTAATCTCAAAATGCAACATAAACGTCCTGTTTAATCCTTAGCAACAGCCGCAAAACGCGGCGGGTAATCAAATTCATTCATTTCTGTATCACAAAAATACAAAAACATGGCACACCAGCACCGCGCCTTTGCACAACTTTGCTATTCTTAGCCAACAAAACATGTTCATTCACTGACCGAAAATAAAGAGATATGAATATGAGTTTAGACACACCTCTGGTGCCTGAGCTCTCAACACAGCAAAGGCACTGTAATCTTGTGCTATTGCTTTTCACACCGACAACCCCGCTGCATCTGGCCACCATTGGCCGGGTTAATCGCGTTTTGCCTGCACAAGCCGAACTAGACATTCACAGCGTGGCGCAGGAAATCATGCGTTTTCATGCACTGCGTGTGATCTTCCATCCTAAACAAGGCTATCGGCTACAAGGCTCGGCTTACGATCAGCGACTTTGTTTGCTGCATTGGTTAAGGCGCTCTCAGCGGCTTGTTCCCAACAGTATTGAAACTATTTTTGTGCCCCGCATCAATGAAAGCCCGGCGGGTATTACTACAGCGCATTTTTCGCAGCAAATCATCGATGTGCTTACGCAGGCCGAAGCCACTTTGCAGCGTATTTTTAGCGACCAACATCGCGATCTTATTCAGTCTTTTTTACACTACAGTCATTACCAAAGACAAACGACACCGCTCCCTGTCTTTCCAGCACATCTAAAACGCTGGCTGCAAGCCAAAGAAGAATACGGTGTGGCGAAAAATCTATGCCATGCCGCCTATGGGCAATTGCCTGATCCGGCGCTGGAGCTTGAATCAGAATTTACCACGCTGTTATTAACGCAGCTTAAAACCTACCGCTATTTACCCCAGATTTACCCAGAAGATCGGCGTTTGATGGATGAGATCGAGTTTGCTATTCAGCAAATAGAAAATGCCACCCACGTGACATTTAGCCATCGAGAACAGCTTTGTACTCAGCTGTTTGCCCATATGGGGCCCGCGATTGAACGATGCTTATTTGGCCTAAAAATCAGTAATCTGCTATTGGATGAAATCGAACTGCTTTATCCCGGTTTGATGAATATGACTCAACAGGCCGTTCATCATATTGAACTGGAGTACCATATTCATTTTCCACCTGAAGAGCTGTGCCTAATCGCCGTGAGTTTTGGTGCATGGTTGATACAGGAAGGCGTACTGGCAGACAAATAGACGGTTATCAGAGACAAAAAAGCCCGCTTTCAAAGCGGGCTTTTTACATCAAGCAAAAAGTTTATGCGTAAACCGGCAGGCGTGCGCAAATATCCAATACTTTTTGTTTAGTACGTTCGATGGTGGCTTCGTCGTTGATGTTATCCAACACGTCACACATCCAGCCAGCCAGTTCACGCGCGTCAGCTTCTTTAAAGCCACGGCGGGTAATAGCCGGAGTACCCACACGAACACCTGAAGTCACAAACGGACTCTTCGGATCGTTAGGCACGCTGTTTTTGTTCACGGTGATATTTGCACGGCCCAACGCGGCGTCAGCATCTTTACCGGTGATATTTTTATCAACCAGATCCAGCAGGAACAGGTGGTTTTCAGTACCGCCGGAAACCACTTTGTAGCCACGGTTCAAGAATACTTCGACCATCGCTTTGGCGTTTTTAGCAACCAGCTGTTGGTAAGCCTTAAACTCAGGCTCCATCGCTTCTTTCAGAGCAACGGCTTTACCCGCAATCACGTGCATCAGAGGGCCACCCTGTGCGCCAGGGAATACCGCTGAGTTCAGCTTTTTATACATCTCTTCGCTGCCACCGTTGGCCAAAATCAGGCCGCCACGCGGGCCAGCCAAGGTTTTGTGCGTCGTGGTCGTCACAACATGCGCATGTGGAACAGGGTTTGGATAAACACCCGCAGCCACTAAACCAGCCACGTGAGCCATATCAACAAACAGATAAGCACCGATGCGGTCAGCAATTTCGCGCATTTTCGCCCAGTCAACCACGCCAGAGTAAGCAGAGAAACCACCGATGATCATTTTCGGCTGGTGCTTTTCAGCTTGGGCGGCCAAGTCGTTATAGTCGATATGACCGCTTTCATCGATACCGTAAGGAACGATGTTGTACAGTTTGCCGGAGAAGTTAACCGGAGAACCGTGAGTTAAATGGCCGCCGTGCGCTAAGTTCATACCCAGCACGGTATCACCTGGCTGTAACAGCGCAGTGTATACGGCAAAGTTTGCCTGAGAACCGGAGTGCGGCTGTACGTTGGCATAATCAGCGCCAAATAGCTCTTTTGCACGATCGATGGCCAGCTGTTCAACAACATCAACGTATTCGCAACCGCCGTAGTAGCGCTTGCCTGGGTAACCTTCAGCATATTTGTTGGTCAGCTGAGAGCCCTGAGCCTGCATAACACGCGGGCTGGTATAGTTTTCTGATGCGATAAGCTCAATGTGCTCTTCCTGACGCACGACTTCCTGCTCCATTGCCTGCCACAGCTCGGCATCGTAATCGGCAATGTTCATTTCACGCTTTAACATCCGCTTCTCCTGACTCAGCTAACCTGAATTGTCTATTCGCTATTGTTCAATAAAAACACACCCCGTAAGGCGACTGCCCACAGTGTAATATGTTTTCACCTTGTTACGATAGACCCTAGACCATGTTTTTACGCAAACGTTTGGCTTGGCGCTGCATAAGGCTTTAATACTGCACATGAAGACGTATGCCAGCAGGAGTTTTCTTCAAATGTGATATGCAACAATTTCACCTTGGTGAAACAAAAGCGATAAAAGCGCTATGTAAATAACATCAGCACAACAAAAATAGGGATTTACAGCTCAAAGAAAAATCTGTAAGTTGCATTTAAAATACATCAATTAAAACACCTGCAACAACGAGGACATTTTTATGTTGGATAGCCAAACCATCGCCACCGTTAAATCCACTATTCCACTATTAGCGGCTACGGGGCCAAAGCTCACTGCGCACTTTTACGATCGGATGTTTGAGCACAATCCCGAGCTAAAAGAGATTTTTAATATGAGTAACCAGCGCAATGGCGATCAGCGTGAAGCGCTGTTTAACGCGATTTGTGCTTACGCCACTAATATTGAAAATCTAGCCGCGCTGCTGCCCGCCGTTGAACGCATTGCCCAGAAGCACGCCAGCTTTAATATTAAGCCAGAACAGTATCAGATCGTCGGTCATCACCTGCTGAAAACCTTAGAAGAAATGTTTAATCCGGGTGACGAAGTTATAGAGGCGTGGGGCAAAGCCTATGGGGTTTTGGCCGATGTCTTTATCCAGCGTGAATCTCAGATTTACCAGCAAAGTGAAACCACTGAGGGCGGCTGGCGTGAACTTCGACCGTTCAAAATCCTCAAGAAAGAGAAGCAAAGCGACTTAATCACCAGCTTCATTTTGGTGCCTGAAGATGGCAGCCGCGTAGCCGATTTCCAGCCGGGTCAATATTTGGCTGTTTATATTCGCCACCCAAGCCTGCCGCATCAGGAAATTCGTCAATATTCTCTGACCAATGAGCCAAACGGCGAATACTATCGTATTGCCGTGAAACGTGAAGGTCAGGGGCAAGTCTCGAATTTTATGCATGATATCGCGCAAGAAGGCGACGTGATCCAAATCGCGCCTCCGCACGGTGATTTCTTCTTAGAAGTAAAAGAAAACACGCCTGTTGCATTGATTTCTGGCGGCGTCGGCCAAACGCCAATGCTCGGCATGCTGCGCACCTTACAGGCTCGCGGCCATCAGGGCGAGATTCAGTGGCTACACGCAGCAGAAAACAGCAAGGTTCGCGCCTTTGCTGATGAAGTAAATACTATTATCTCCGCAATGCCTCAGGCTCAAAGCCACGTTTGGCTGCAAGAAACCAGCGCTGACGATCGTATTGATATCGATTTCAACTATCAGGGATTGATGGATATCACCCCACTCGCTGATAAATTGAATAACCCAGAAATGCACTACTACTTCTGCGGCCCAGTTGGATTTATGCAGCATGTCGCCAAGCAGCTACAAGCATTAGGCGTCGATGCCGACCGTATGCACTATGAGTGTTTTGGGCCACATAAGGTGGTGTGAGGGGACTTATCACACATTGATTATGTGAGTACTGTGTAAGGTTTCGACCGCCTATCAGCAAAGGTATTCACATACAAACTAAGTCGAAGGCGTCCGATAAGGGTGGGCCAGAGCGCCCACCCTTAACCCGCGCTCTTTTATCCGCAATGCCATCTCCGCGCCGGGTCGGCATGCGCCATCCATGGCGCCTCCTCCCCTAGTGGAAACCTCCTGTTTCCACTGCTCTAACTACCAAGACTTAAACAATTAAAAAAATAAAAATGTCTTTTGTCTTTTCAAGTTGAAAGAATGCATTTTAGAGCCGCCAGCAGGGATGCTGGTGGCAGGTTGAGGGCGTACAGGATGTACGCTCCGAAACCGGTCGGCCAAACGGCTCGGTAAAAAGCGCGAGAGACGAGAGGTTGCGCGCTGGCAACCTCTCGTCGGACGCCTACGCCAGTGGTTTCATAGAGAGCTATTTGCTAACGGGCGGACGAAAACCTTCACTGCTCTGACATAAAAAAGAAAGCAGTAACCGATCAGTCTTTCACCTCCACCCTCATCTCCATCTCCGTCACCTCCCCTTTTCCCAACAACACCAGCCCCGCTTGTCCATCCATATTGTGGGCATCGACAGGATGGCTTTGCGGTTCAAGGCAGATAAACGGTTCATCAGGCATTTGAAACAGCATTAGGTAGGACGCAGAGCTGCGTAACGATATCGTCGGCTGATTCGGCGTCGCTAAATGTGCCACACCGTTCCATCCCGAATAGCCGTGATTCATCCACGCATTATCCGGCACTTTAGTGCGGGTGAAATCCAGCGCCGCTGGCACATTGCCCTGCCATGCTAAAGGCAAATGCAGTTCGCCCTCCGGCCAATAGCCGGAAGAGAAAAACTGAATTTGTGTCCGCGGGGTTTTCACAAAAAAAGGATGAAAACCTACCCCATACAGCATGGGTTCTGCGCCACAGTGACGTAACGTGAGATGCGCGCTAAGCCCCTCGTCCGTGAGCCGATAAACCAAACTCGCCGAATAATCAAAACCACAGCTATGCTGCACACGCAGCCCGAGTGTAATGTGTGTGCAGCTCAAATCTTGCAGCTGCCAGCGCTGTAGCCAGCCATCTCCGTGTAAAAAGAATTGGTTATCCAAGGCGCTGTCTGGCAAGCAAATTTCACGTCCGGCTAAGCAAAAGCGATTATCCCGCACTCGGTTTGCCAAAGGTAACATGGGAAACAACGCGCTTTCGCCCGGATGCCATCCCGCATCCTGCTGATAAGGGCGTAGAATGGCCGCACCACTCCCCACGTCGTCAAAACTTAAGATTGCCGCTGACTGTGGAGTCACCCGCAGCCGAAACCGCGGGTTTGAGAGGGTATAAATATCCATCATGCTTGTTTCACGCTGGGTTCAACGGGTTTGGTGCTGCCCGCCAGTTGATGTTCTAGCGCTTCAAGGGTAACGCCTTTGGTTTCAGGCACGCTGCGTAATACAAACACAAACCCGAGCGCACAGATAATGCCGTAAAGTAGGAAGCTTCCCGATGCCCCTAAATTCGCATTTAACAGCGGGAAAGTGTAAGTCAGTAAGAAACAGGCAATCCACAGCGCTAGAGTCCCGACTGACATCGCCATACCACGCACGCGGTTAGGGAAGATTTCAGACAGCAATACCCACGTGACCGGTGCAAGGGTCAGGGCGTAAATCGCAATCGCGGCAAGCACCAGCAGCAAAACCGGTAACCCCATAATGCCCAGCGCATAGGCACCGGCAATCAGCACGTAAATAATGGTTAGGCCAGCCGCTCCCAGCAGCATTAATTTGCGACGCCCCAGCTTATCCACCAGCGGTAAAGCGATGATGGTGAAGATCAGGTTAATCAGCCCCGTCGCCACTATCGATTTAAGCGTGCTGTTGATATCAAAACCGGCCGACGCAAAGATCTCCTGCGCATAGTTAAAGATCACGTTGATCCCACACCATTGCTGGAAAACCGCCAGTACGATCCCAATCACGATAATGGGCCTGACGCGTGGATTCAGGAGCTCACTTGCCGCCACTTTTTGCGTATTTTCACCGAGCGTTGCACGAATATCCACCATCGTTTCTCGCGCATATTCTGCACTACCAACACGTCGCAGCATGCGCTCCGCTTTGTCTTGTTTACCTGCTTTCGCCAACCAGCGCGGGGAATCGGGTACTAAGAACATCAGGAGTAAAAACAGCACCGCCGGAAGCAACTCAGCGCCAAACATCCAGCGCCAGCCAACTTGTCCATTCCAGCTTTGTAAGATGTCCTGCATGGTTGCCGAGCTGGCAACGGGTTCAGCGATCATCAGGTTAACCAACTGAGCGGCCAAAACGCCAATAACAATCGTCAACTGGTTGATAGCAACAAACTTACCCCGTTTTTCAGCCGGACTTACCTCAGCGATATACATTGGGCTCAGCGCTGAAGCAAGACCAATGCCTACGCCGCCAACGATGCGGTAAAACACGAACCAGTCAAAGTGCGTTGCCACCGCCGTTCCCCACGCAGAGGCAGAGAATAGAATGGCTGATATGATCAGCGGCAGCTTGCGACCAAAACGATCGGCGCACCAGCCAGAAATCAGGGCACCAAAAACACAGCCCGCCAATGCGGAGCTCATCGCCCATCCTGACTGAGCCGGATCGGTGATCCCAAAATAGGCTTCATAGAAGGGTTTGGCACCGCCAATCACTACCCAGTCATAGCCAAAAAGTAACCCGCCACAGGCAGCGACCAGACATATCATCCAGACGTAAGACATATTGAGATGGTTCTGCGTGTTTTTCATTTTTCACCTTATTTTAACCTTGTAGGATAGAGGCTTACGCAGTCATGAAAATGTGGGCCACAACCGTGGCCCGTTGTGGCTTAGTGATTAAAAATGCCGTGTTGTACTGCTAGACGTAACAAATGCGCTTTATCATGAGCAGGATTACGTTTTAACAACTCATCGGTGAGGCGTATAAAGCTCACTTCATCGCCCAGCCCTAAATGCCCCAATGCTTCAACCCACAAGCAGTGTTGGCTATGCTGCTCCTGCGCCGATGCATCCAGCACAATAAGATCGGGCAGGGAAACGGCGAAGAAATCAGGTTCAGATAAATCATGCCTATGCTGCTTGGCCCAATCGATCATGGATTGGAACTGCTGCTGAGCCTGCTCTCTTTCACCTAAACGCGCGGCTGCCATCGCTTGGTAAAACAGATAATCAACCGGCTGATCGTTGTAGTAGCGTCCAGCGCTCAGCGCAGAACCGCCCTGAAGTGCGTGTTGTAACGCAGATTGAGACTGCTCTTTTTCGCCCATTTTCTCGGCGCAGATAGCCATTAAGAACCAAATATCATTGTCACTTTGTCCTACCAAACGCCCCTCGCCGAGATTGGCGGGATAGCTGAGCGACTGACGTAGTACGTCATAGGCTTCGGCGTAATGACGCTCCTGCATCAAAGCCAGCGCACGGCGCTGAAGGTTAATCAAAAATTGCCCCGTGACTTTGCCTTCACCGCCTTCCCATGGGTGGAATTGTCGACGCCACAGAATTTCAGCGGCCGCATCTACTTTGTGATGAATGTGATAGAGGCTGAGCAGTTCGGCGGTGAGATCGTCGCGTTTAAGCGCCACATCACGGCGATCGTCCAACAATTGCAGGCGCTGTGCGGTTGGAACCGCCGTTAGTTTTTGCAGATAGCTGAATTCAAACAGCAAACGTGGATTTTCAGGCTCAAGGTCCAGCGCGCGCTGGAAATACTCTGCGGCTTGATCCAAATTGCCCTGCTTGTTAAACGCATAAATCCCCAGCACGCGGTGTAGCGCAGCAAAATCTGGTAGCTGCCGTAACGCAAACAGCCAACAAGATTCGGCGCGGGCATAGCTACGCTTGCTGTAGAAGAAACAGCCCAGTAGATATTGAGCAAACCCGTCTTGAGGGAGACGTTGCAGAACAGCAATATCATCCAAGGTGTTAGGGAAGCGAACTTTAAGCGCAAAGTTCTCGCGCGCTAACTGCAAACAGTGACTTCGCTCGCTTGCGTCCTGAGTTAATGCCGCACGATACAGCAGCGGAAGCGATTCTTGATTGTTCAGAAGCTTTAGAAGCGTTAAGGCCTCTTTTTCTCGGCCTAATCCCATCAACCATCCTGCTAATACGCAGGCGTTCACTCCTCGCGCTCCCGCAACCTGAGTCAATGCACTCGCTTCACCATTCAAAACAGACTGCGCATAAAGCAGGACATAGCTCAGCGGATAGAGAGCCAGCTGGGAAGCGACATATTCCAGCGCCTGTTGGCGCTCTCCCAACTGCTGTAAAACCAGCGCTTTCAGCCCCATGGCTAAATTGTTTGCAGCGTTGAAGTTCAGGCTCTGATTGATAAACGTCAGGGCTTGTTCCGCGTCACCTTTGCGTAACGCTAAGCGAGCCAAAGCATAAAACGCCGCATCACGACAATTGCCGCTCCACGTGGCTTTGAAATAGTCATCATAGGCTTCGGTTTCTTGTCCTAGTTTTTCACGAGCAGAACCCAGCAGCATGCTTGCTTGACCGCACTGCGGATTTTTATTCCAGCGCTGCGCGCGTTGCAGAGCGGTATTGGCATAGCTTGCCGCTTGCTCAAAATCAGCACGGTTAAATTCCAGCGTTGCCAGCGCAACGTTGCAGCGATAATCGAGAGGATCGATATCCAATGCACGGCGGTAATAATCAAAGGCAGAACGGCTGGCGTGGAGATATTGCTCAAGATGCTGGCCGATAAAATAGAGCTCGTCGGTATTGGTGATTTGCTCTGGTTTTTGCGGCGCGCTCGCCGCCTGTGGCAGCGGGGTTTCTTCAGGAATGTGCTCGAGATAGCTGATAATTTCGCGGCCATCGCGATCCACCAGCGAAAGCGTTAAACGCTGTGGCGAACAATCGGGCAACGCGTGCAGCCATGCTTGCGCCGGTTGAAGAGAAATCGGCTGGCGGAAAATTTCTTCGCCTTCGCCTTTCACCACCAGCGACACCTCATTCAGCGGAACAATGGCGTATAGCCCAAGCTGTAATGCTCCGTTAGTACGTTCTAGCTTAATCGCGGCCTGCGTGTTGGCATTCTGTAGGGTTCCGAGCTGGCTGTATGGCAAAAAGTTCTGCACAAACACCTTCTCTTCGTAAGGCGCAAGCCAGGTGAAGTCCGGCTGGTTATCGGTGAATACGCCCGTCATCAGCTCAATGTAAGGGCCGTTGTGATCGGTTAAGTTGCGATCCCACGCAAGCCCAAAATCACAGTTGCCCCACGTCCACTGTTTTTTGCCTGGAGAAACGTGGTGATCGGCAATATGCAGCAGGCCGCCTTGCTCGCCATGATGGTATGCGCCAACAAAATCATAATCTGACTTATCCGCCATATATGACGTTGGCACGGGAATATTCTTGTAGCGGGAAATATCAACGCCAGCGGAGTAATCCACTTTGTAGTAGGTGCCGGTGGCAATAGGGAAAGCCGAAACATCACGCTTGCCGTGATCATATACCGCCGTGACATCGGGCGGGAACACGCTTTGGTGATCGTCGCCGCCTTTTACCGCGGGATTGGCCCACCACAGGAAATGACGCGGCGTAGCGTTGCCGTTGAAAACTTTGCCCTTAATTTCGATCAACGCTTTTTGTGGATACAGCGTAAAACCGGTCATGACCTGCAAACCGCGCATCGGCTCAACTTCCCCCAGCCAAACCGTTTTGCTGCCGTCATCCTGCTGGCTAATCGTCACATCCACCGGCATAAACGTCGTTGGGCGGTGGTGCTGCGGCCAGTTAAATTCAATTCCGCCGGAGATCCACGGCCCAACCAATCCCACCAGCGCGGGCTTAATCACTTCGTTGTAGTAGACAAAATCACGTTGCATCACTTTGTCGTAGGCACGATGAATTCGCCCTCCCAGCTCGGGCAGCAACATGACGCGTATAAAATCGTTTTCTAGCCATACGGCCTGATATTCCCGATCTTCACACTCACCGGTTAACGTATCGATGACGCCATAGGGATAAACCGCGCCAGACGATCCTTGGTAAACCCGCTTTTCTAAAAACATCGGGTTGGGATCTTCCGCTCCGGTGCGATAGGTCGGTAAGGTCACTCTTTCTTGCCAAACTTTGACATCGCCGTACATTTCCGTATCTCCAGTAAAAAAATGACAGTGAACTGATGTATGTTTGCAGTGTATGTGAGCGATTCTTTTCCGTTGTGAGCAACGCTCACGCAATACAGTTAACGGAGTTAAGTGAAATGTTTGATCTGGGATTGAATAATCAGCGGGTGCGCCATCTCAACAAGCGGATACTGCTGGCGTTGATCTATCGCTATAAGCACGCCAGCAAATCAATGCTGGCACAGCACACTGGGCTATCGATTCCGGCGATTGGCAAAATACTGGAAGAACTGCTTGATGAAGGAAAAATAGAGCATTCAGATCGCATGCTCAGCAACCGTGGATTAAGCGGTGGGAGCTATCAAATCCCGGCCGGTAATGCTCTTATTCTATGCATGAACGTAACGCCAAACTGTATTGAGAGCCAGCTGGTTAACAGCCAAATTTTGCCCTTAGGTGAATATCAATTTACGGCCGTTTCAGCGCCCCATCCTCAAGATCTGCTAACGGCCATCGAGCAGGTCTATTATCAGCAGAGAAAGCTTTACCCACAGCGCACGATCCAGTTAGCACTGGCCATTCACGGTCAGGTCGATCCTGTCACCGGCGTTTCACAAAATATGCCGCAGGCACCGTGGAAAGAGCATATTGAGATGAAGTACCTGTTGGAAGAAAAGCTGAAAACGCGCGTTTTACTCGACAATGACTGCGTAATGCTGGCGTTGGCGGAGAAATGGCAAAATACGGACAATCAGCAGGATTTTTGCGTCATCAACGTGGATTATGGGATCGGTTCGTCATTTGTGATTAACCAGCAGATTTATCGCGGCAGCCTATACGGCAGCGGACAAATTGGGCATACCATCGTGAATCCCGACGGCGTGGCCTGCGACTGTGGCCGCTACGGCTGCTTAGAAACCGTCGCCTCACTTTCGGCACTAAAAAAACGTGCGCGCATTTGGCTGAAATCTCAGCCACACAACAGCATTCAAACTGATTGGGACTCACTCAGCAGTAAACAGCTTATCGAGCGTTATCATCAAGGCGATCCGCAGGTGCAATCATGGGTGGATAGTGCGGCAAGCGCCATTGGCCTTAGCCTGTATAACTTCCTGAATATTTTGAATATCAATCGGATCTATTTCTACGGCCGCAGCTGTGCGTTTGGCGATCGTTGGCTCAGTGCCATTATGCGCCAAACGGGGTTTAATCCTTTTGATCCCGCAGATCCGAATATGACAAACGCCACGCGTATTGGCTTTGGCCAGCTGACTCGACCACAGCAAATTATGGGAATTGGCTATTTGTATGCGGAGAAGGCGTTGGAGGGGGTTTGAACGTCCGCGCTAGTTTAATTGTTCTTATTAAACCGGTTCCCTCCCCGTCGAAGGGGAGGGTTATCGCGCATTAGGCTAATACTACTTCTTAATTTCAGCCCGCACTTTACCTACCTGTTCCGCCGTCACAGGTGCCGCTTTATTTCCCCAACTGCCGCGCAGGTAACTCATTAAATCAGCGGCCTCTTGGTCATTCAGCGCCCAACCATAGCCCGGCATTCCATAAGACATATGCTGTTGCGTGACCGGCGTTTGTGCGCCGTCCAACACCACGCGGATAAGCGTTTGCGGATTATCGGCATTCACCGTGAGATTCCCAGCCAAACGCGGGATGGTGAAATCAACGCCCTCGCCTTTCGGGGTATGGCAGGTGGAACAATAGCGGGCATAAGTTTGAGCGCCAGATAGCATCGCACCCGCCGCTGGTTTAATTGGTTTCGCATCACTCGGCAACGCTTCCAAGCTGAGCAGATAAGTGGCAATACCGTTTAGATCGCTGTCTGTCAGATATTGCGAGCTGTGCGTAACCACTTCACCCATTGGGCCACTGAGCGCGGCATGACGGCTGCGGCCGGTCTTGAGCAGTGCCACTAAATCATCTTTGCTGACGTTTAGACCGCGCAAAGAAGGCGCATACCAACCATCCAGCTCTGCACCGTTCAAGAAACGCAGCTCGGCCTGATCCATACCCTGTTCCTGCATCGCCCAACCGCGCGGCGTATGGCAGGCACCACAATGCCCAGCGCCTTGAACCAAATAAGCACCGCGATTCCATTCATCGCCTTTTTCCGTCTGCGGCTGGTAGATACCCTCTTGTAAGAACAATGAATTCCAGATGCCTAAAGGCCAACGCATAGAGAGCGGCCATGGAATATCGCTTTTTTTATTTTCAACCGCCTGCGGCTTCACTTCGGTCATCAGGTAGTCATACAGCGCCCGCATATCTTCAGGCGTCATTTTGGCATAAGAGGTGTACGGCATTGCGGGGTAAAGATGATGACCATCTTTTGCCACGCCCTTACGCATCGCTTTGTCAAAATCATCAAAGCTGTAGCTACCAATGCCGTATTTTTTGTCTGGCGTAATATTGGTGGCATAAATATCGCCCAACGGCGTTGCGAAGCGCATCCCCCCCGCCAGCGCTTGTCCTTCGGGAGAGGTATGGCAGGCCGAGCAGTCGCCCGCTTTGGCCACGTATTCACCGGCCGACATTGCACTTGCGCCCGCGCTGGTGGCTAACAACGTTAAAATCAGTAACGGTTTCATGCGCTCTCCTTGTTCATCGCGGTGAGCTCATTCACCGCTCTCCACGCCTGATCAACCGCAGAGTTGGCGTATGGGCTCCAATCTGAATCCGAGTTGGCGATGGTGATGCGCCCTATCGGCTGGCGTGCGGTATGAATAATTTGCTCGGCTTCTTTTTCGTCATCGAACAGCCCATTAAGGAAATAAGAGTAGCCGTGCGACCAGCGGTTAACGGTAATGGCTTGAATATCACGCTGATGGTCGAAGCCTGCCTCGCCGAACATGCCCTGTAGCTGCTCGCGGATCATTTTTTCATGCACTTCAAACGGCGTGCCTAAGAGCAACGCGCGTCCTTTACGCGACTGTTCACGCGGGCTTAGACCGCTGCCCGGCAGCGTGGGGACATACACCATATGCAGCCCGATCGGTTGGTTAGGATCGCGTGGATGCTGGTAGCCGCCCATGTTGACCGGATAATCTAGCTTCACGCGGCTATAAGGCGCGGCGGGAGAATAGATTTCATGCACCCCAAGTTTTACGAATGGCTGCCAGTTGCGGATCACCACTTTCGAATACACCAGCGGCGATTTCACGTTTTCTTTCAGCGCAGCGGCCTGAGTTTCAGGCATTTCCGGTACGAGATATGGGATCATCATGTTGTATCCCGCCATCACCACCTGCCCGGCACGAACACGATGCAGTTTGTCCCCCGTCAGATACGTCACGTCCACGGCAGGTTTGCCCTGCTCATTCACGTTCGCGACATGGACACCGGTGCTGTTTAAACGCAGCCGAACGGGAGAATCTGGTTTATCTAACTGGCTGTAATCAAACTTCGCTAACACGATACTTTCCATCGTGTCTCCGGGTGCAACGGCCGGAATTAAATGACGTACCATCAGGCGAGCTAAACCCGCATTGCCATCTGGGAAGTGGAAAATATAGGGCTCGTCGAGATCGGCCAATGACTCGGCGTCTAGCGGAGGCAAATTCATACCATCTAGCCCAGGCAATGCGCAGATACGGGCATCGCTGCACGATGTGGCGTCAATGCCAACCGCTTGGAAATCGTTGGTGCGCTGCTGGAAATAGCGGATCGCCATTTCGCTGAGGCCCACTTTTTCTCGTAAAAATTGGCTGTAGCTATGGCTGTCTAACCAAGCCACTTTTTCATCGGTATTGAGTTCAGGCAGATAATCTTTTTGTTCCGTGTGTAGCGCGATCAGCGCCTGACGATCGGATTCGGCTAGCGGGAAATCACTGATGAACGCGGTGATGTCTCGGCCGTTTAAGCGGTCAGGGGCAATATCATCGGCAACCGCTCGTCCGGGATCGCCGTTAACAATTTTATCAACGCCAAAGTTTTTGCGATCGAAATAGACGCCACGGCTCAGTTTCATATCAGGATAGAAATTCTGATCGAAATCTTTCGCCATCTGTTCAATATCAACGTTGAGAGTTTTCAGCAACCCCATTGCGACGGGGCTAAAGTTAGTGCGCGGCGATTGGAAAGATTCACTGCCGCCGTAGCCGAGTATCGTTTTGCCTTCAACGTTGAATTCGTTGCGCTTGGCGTGCCCGCCAAAATCATCATGGTTATCGAGCAACAGAATGCGCTGCTTTTTGCCATGCAGCTGTTGCCAAAAACAGGCCGCCGCTAAGCCGCTGATCCCCGCACCGACTACCACCAGATCAAACCGATCTTCAATCGGCGCGCTTTTAGGATCGAAATGTTTGCCTTCACGCCCTAGTAAATGAGCCGCTTCAAACGATCCCGGATGGTTGCCGCGTAAACCAGTCAAGGTCGGCGGATAGTAAAGGCTTTGGGTTAAAGCCTGAGGAGATGCTCGAAGTGCCTGCCACGGTGTTAATCCCGCTGCAATGGTAATTGCCATCCCATTGAGAAAGTCACGTCTTGTGATGCTCATAATGCTTCCCAGTTTTATTTTAAGATTTGAAATCGAAGGAAAATCACAATTATTTTACATGATGACAACGTATAGGTCAGCCACCAAATATTCTCAGGTTAAATATTGATATGACCTCACCCGGCCCTCCCCTTCGTAGGGGAGGACGCAGAGTCACGTTTAGGATGAATTTAGCGCTTAAACGATATCTCCCCAAAAGCGGAAGACATGAAGGGGGAAACTGATTACCCGTGATTAATCATCACATGGCGCACCACGGTGTAATCCTCTAGGCCAAACATCGACATATCCTTGCCGTAGCCTGAGAGTTTTTGCCCACCGTGTGGCATTTCACTCACCAGCATAAAGTGGGTATTCACCCATGTGCAGCCGTATTGCAAGCGTGCGCTCATGCGGTGAGCACGGCCCACATCACGCGTCCATACGGAGGAGGCTAAGCCATAGTTGGAGTCATTCGCCCAACCCAAGACCTGCGCTTCATCGTCAAACGGTGTGATGGTGATGACTGGCCCAAACACCTCTTTTTGCACGATTTCGTCGTCTTGTTTGGCGCCCGCTAAAATGGTTGGCTGGAAGTAGAAACCAGGACCATTGACGCGCGAACCACCGGTAGCCACCGTGATATGCGGCAACGCTTTGGCGCGTTCAACAAAACCTTCTACGCGCTGCAGGTGCTGCTCGGTGATTAATGGCCCTAGCTCGGTGCTTTCATCGCCTGGATTCCCCATATCAAGCGTAGAAACCGTCTGCGCTAGCGCATCCACCACTTTTTGATAGATTGATTTCTGCACATACAAGCGACAAGCCGCTGTACAGTCTTGGCCGGCGTTATAGAAACCAAATATGCGAATGCCTTCGACTACTTTTTCCACATCGGCATCATCAAACACGATAACCGGCGCTTTACCGCCCAGCTCCATGTGCGTACGTTTAATGGTAGACGCCGTGTGCTCAATAATATGCGCCCCCGTGCCGATAGAGCCGGTAAGGGAAACCATGCGCACTTTTGGGTGGCCTGTCAGCACGTCACCCACGTCTTTGCCCAAACCGAACAGAACGTTAACGACGCCCGCTGGGAACAAATCGGCCAGCGTTTGGCACAGGTGGAAAGCGGTCAGCGGCGTTTGTTCCGATGGTTTCAGCACCACGGTATTGCCTGCCGCCAGCGCGGGTGCTAATTTCCACGCCGCCATCATCAACGGGTAGTTCCACGGTGCGATCGACGCGATCACGCCAACCGGATCGCGGCGGATCATCGAGGTGTGATCCGGCAGATACTCACCGGCAACGGGGCCGCTTAAGCAGCGGGTCGCACCGGCAAAGAAGCGGAATACGTCGGCAATCGCAGGGATCTCATCTTCCAATACGCGCTGGTATGGCTTACCGCAGTTTTGTGATTCCAGCTTCGCCAGCACTTCGCCCTGCTGCTCAATCACATCCGCGACCTGCAACAGCAGCGCGGCACGCTCTTTCGGCGTCGTTTGTCCCCATTCGGTGAACGCTTTGTCTGCCGCATTCACCGCCTCATCAACCTGCGCGGCACTTGCCTGTGCAATATGTGCAATGACCTCCCCCGTGGCGGGATTGTACACAGGCAGTGCAGAACCTTGACCTTCGACCAAACGCCCGTTAATCAGCAGTTGTGTATGCATTGTTTTATCCTTCATTAAGAGAGGTGGCAGCGCAGCGCTGCCGGTTGTTAGTGAATCACTTAGCAATCTGAGCACCCTTTTCCCCCACCCAACCTCCCCCTTCTCAGGGGGAGGAGCAGACCTAGCTCGTAATAATCACCGTGAAAAGCTCGGCTCACTCCCTGCCAAGGGGAGGGTTGGGGGGGCATGCATCTTTTATTTACCCCCCCCTTCGACATCTTCTGAGCTTTTCGTCAGGTAATACGCGCCTAAGATTGGGATCGCCGTCAGGCACATCACGCACAGCGCAACCACGTTCGTCACAGGTACATCACGCGGGCGGTTAAGCTGATTTAGCAGCCACAGCGGCAAGGTGCGCTCATGGCCTGCGGTGAAGGTGGTGACGATAATTTCATCAAATGACAGAGCGAACGCCAGCATTCCGCCCGCCAGCATGGCGGATGCCAGACTCGGTAGCATCACGTGACGGAAGGTTTGCCAGCCATCCGCGCCCAGATCCATTGAGGCTTCAATCAAGCTGTGTGACGTGCGGCGGAAACGCGCAATAACGTTATTGAATACAATCACCACGCAGAAAGTGGCGTGACCAATCACAATCGTCATCACCCCCGGTTCCATGTTGAGCGTTTTAAACGCCGAGAGCAGCGCAATACCTGTGACGATGCCGGGTAACGCAATCGGTAACAGGATCAGAAAGCTGATGGTCTGCTTACCAAAAAACTCGCGGCGATACAGCGCAGCCGCCGCCAACGTGCCAAGAATGAGCGCGATGGTGGTTGCCATTGCGGCGATTTGCACCGAGAGCCATAGGGCATCCCAAACATCCTGCCGCCCCGCTGCAACCTCAAACCAGTGCAGAGTGAAGCCTTTTGGCGGGAAGCTGAACGCCGAGTCCTCGGTGTTAAAGGCATAGGCGGCAATAATTAAAATCGGGAAGTGTAAAAACACTAACCCACCCCACGCGGCGATTTTGAGTCCCCACGGTGCAGCGTTGAGATCAGAGCGCATCGAAAGCCCCCAAACGTTTCACGATGGTTAGATAGATAGCAATCAGCACGATAGGCACCAGCGTAAAGGCCGCGGCCATCGGCATATTGCCAATCGCCCCTTGCTGGGCATAGACCATGCTACCGATGAAGTAACCGGGAGGCCCCACCAGCTGTGGCACAATGAAATCACCTAGCGTGAGGGAGAAGGTAAAAATCGATCCTGCGGCAATGCCAGGAATCGCCAAGGGCAGCACGATATGACGGAAGGTTTGAACCGGACGCGCACCGAGATCCGCTGAGGCTTGTAACAGCGTTGGCGGCAAGCGCTCCAGCGCAGCCTGAATCGGCAAAATCATGAAAGGCAGCCAAATGTAAACAAACACCATGAAGCGCCCAAGGCCTGACGTTGACAGCGTACTACCGCCAATATCTGGGATCCCCAGCACCCACGCCAGCACCGGCTCTAATCCCATATAGTGCAGGAACCATTGCGCAACACCGTCTTTCGCTAACAGCAGCGTCCACGCATACACTTTGACGATATAGCTGGCCCACATCGGCATCATAATGGCAATGTAGAAGAAGGCTTTGCTACGGCCGCTGGTGTAACGTGCCATGTAGTACGCGATGGGAAACGCCAGCAATCCACAGGCCAGAGAAACCAGAATCGCCATCGTTAGCGTGCGCACAATGATGTCGTAATTCGATGGGTTGAACAGCGCCTTGAGGTTGTCGAGCGTGAAATCCGGCGTCACCGTCATGGTGAAATCATCAAAGGTATATGCCCCCTGCCACAGCAAGGTGAACAATGACCCTAGATAAATCACTCCAAACCACAGCAGCGGCGGCGTGAGTAACAGCAGTAAATAGAGCGTCGGGCGGCGGTATAAAAACGTTGAGAACCGGCGCGCCGGACGGTTACGAACTTCGGTGTAGTCCATGCCCATCTCCATCTCAGCGATCTCCCGCCAGCGCCACCATCGCATTCCTTTCCCAGCACAGGCGAACCGGTTCACCGGTATTCCGCACCGGCTGTAAAAGCTGCTCTTGCGTATTGCCCTGACTCACGAACAAACGCACACCGTTGTCGATCATCACTTCATAGCGCGTTGCAGCCCCTTGGTAATGGACGTCGCGTAAAACGCCCTGAACGTGGATCTCTTCTGGCTTCGCCACATCACGCGCAAAACGAATGTGTTCTGGGCGGATCGAGAAGATCCCCGGCTGCCCGAGCAGAGTTTCTGCCGATGGGCCACGAATAACGTTTGAAGTGCCGACGAATTCGGCAACGAAGGCCGTTTCCGGCTGCATATAAAGCTTCTGCGGCGTATCGACCTGTTCAATCCGTCCTTTACTAAATACCGCCACGCGATCGGACATCGACAGCGCTTCGCTTTGATCGTGGGTGACAAAAATGAAGGTGATCCCCAGCTGACGTTGTAGCTTTTTCAGCTCGGTTTGCATCTGCTCACGTAGCTTGAGATCGAGCGCGCCAAGCGGTTCATCCAGCAGCAAAACGCGTGGACGGTTCACCAGCGCACGCGCCAAAGCCACACGCTGACGCTGACCACCGGAGAGTTGGGAAGGTTTACGCTCACCATAATCGGCCAGCGCAACACTATTAAGCGCTTCACGAGCACGGCTCAGGCGCTCATTTTTAGCGACGCCTTTCACCATCAGCCCGTAGGCAATATTCTCCAGCACGCTCATATGGGGAAATAGCGCGTAATCCTGAAATACGGTGTTCACATCACGCTGGTAAGGCGGCAGTCCGGCGGCCTCTTGACCTTGGATACGAATAGAACCGCTGGTTGGCTGCTCAAAGCCCGCAATCAAACGCAAACAGGTGGTTTTTCCCGAACCTGAAGGCCCTAGGAGAGAGAAAAACTCCCCCTCTTTAATCGTCAACGAAACGCGATCGACCGCATGAACGTCGCCGTAGAGTTTGGATACATCAATTAATTCAACAGAGCCGCTCATTTTTATGTTCTCCGACAAAACTTTAACAGCGTCCCCCTCCCAGCCTCCCCCTTAACAGGGGGAGGAGCACATCGAACGCGCATATAAATACCGCGCGATTCGGTGACCTTCGTTAAGAAGGTTTCAGAAGAGATAACAATGAATTACCTGCCACCCATGATGGCGATATAGTCCTGCGTCCAACGGCTATACGGCACACACTGGCCTTGGCTTTCACACTTGGCCTGCGGTGTTTTCCAGAAGGCAATTTTGTCGAAGAATTTATATCCGTTCGCTTCGCAACCGTTGCCACCTAATAAAGTGCTGGCTTTACAGCCTTCCGGTACGGCTGGCAGAGATCCAAACCATGCGGCGACGTCACCTTGAACTTTTGGTGTGAGCTGCCAGTTCATCCACTTGTAGGCGCAGGTCAGATGCTTAGCCTGTGCATGAACCATGGTGGTGTCCGCCCAGCCTGTCGCGCCCTCTTTCGGGAATACCGCATTGATTGGCTGGCCTTCGTTTTTCAGGCCGTTAGCTTGGAATGGCCATGAACTACCGGCAGCGACACCTTCGTTTTTGAAGTCGCTCATCTGTACGGAAGCATCGTGCCAATAACGGTGAATCAACGGATGTTGAGTGCGAAGTAAATCGAGCACAGCCTGATACTGGGTTTCGTTCAGCTCATACGGATCTTTGATCCCTAGCTCAGGCTTGGCGGTTTTTAAGTAGAGCGCGGCATCGGCGATATAGATTGGGCCGTCATAGGCCTGTACACGCCCTTTGTTGCTTTTACCATCCGGCAGATTTTGTGGTTCGAAGATCACGCCCCACGTATCAGGCGCTTTTGGGAATACTTTGGTGTTGTACATCAGCAGGTTTGGCCCCCACTGATACGGGGTGCCGTACACTTCGCCTTTAACGGTGTACCACGGGCCGTTAACCATTCGAGGATCGAGGTTTTTCCAGTTCGGAATTAAAGCAGGATTGATCGGCTGAACGCGTTTGCCATAAATCAGGCGCAATGAGGCATCGCCGGACGCGGTGACCAAGTCATAGCCGCCTTTGGCCATCAGGCTAACCATCTCATCGGAGGTGGCTGCCGTTTTGATATTAACTTTGCAGCCGGTGTCTTTTTCAAACTGGGTCACCCAGTCGTAGTTTTTATCGCTTTGACCACGTTCGATATAACCTGGCCATGTAATGATATCGAGCTGGCCTTCAGCCGGGCCGAGCTTTTGCGGTAGTCCATCGGCCTGAGCGGTTGCAATCCCACCCAGTCCGCTGATACAGAGCGCCGAAAGCGCCGTGATAACTGTATTTTTCATTGCTATCCCCTGTCTGTGTCGTGTTGCTATTTAGTGCGGCAGATGGACTGCCTGCATTGTTATGTCATCATTTGATTCGTGCTTAAAACTGCGCTTTCACTTTCGCCATGATGTGGCGCACAACGCTGTAATCCTGCAAAGCATCACCGGATAAATCCTTGCCATAGCCAGAGCGCTTGAGGCCTCCGTGCGGCATTTCACTCACCAGCGTGAAGTGGGTATTGATCCACGTGGTTCCGTACTGAAGCTGCGCCGCAAGCTGCCAGGCTCGATCGATATTTTTGGTCCAAACCGAAGACGCGAGGCCGTATTCAGATTCATTCGCCCACTGCAACGCCTGTTCCAATGAGTCAACCGGCGTAATACTGACGACGGGGCCAAAAACCTCACGCTGCACAATTTCATCCTGCTGCTGACAGCCTGCGAGGATCGTGGGTGGATAGAAAAAACCGGGGCCGGAATGCATCTGTGCACCGGTGATGCGTTCGATATGCGGATGGCCCAGCGCCCGCTCAACAAAACTCGCCACGCGGTCGCGCTGTCTGGCGCTAATAAGAGGCCCCATTTCATTTTCGCTATCGTTGCTGCGCGCATAGCGTAAAGAGCGGGCTGCATGGCCAAGAGACTCCACCAGCGCGTCATAAATTTTGCGGTCGGCGTAAACACGGCAAGCCGCTGTACAATCCTGCCCGGCGTTATAGAAGCCGTAACGGCGTACTCCCGCGACCACCTCATCTAAATCGGCGTCATCGCATACGATCACCGGCGCTTTTCCGCCCAGTTCCAAATGCGTGCGTTTTACGTTCTTAACCGCCGCTTGCATGATTTTCTGCCCGGTCACAATGTCGCCGGTAAGGGAAACCATGCGTACCAGCGGATGATTCACCAGATAATTACCCACGGTTTCGCCGCGCCCATAAACGACGTTAATTACGCCCGTTGGCACGATATGGCGTAATAAAGGGATCAGCGCCAGTGTGGAAAGTGGTGTGTGTTCGGAGGGTTTGAAGACGACGGTATTGCCCGCGGCTAACGCAGGAGCCATTTTCCATGCTGCCATCATCAAGGGGTAATTCCATGGTGCAATGGACGCCACCACGCCGATCGCATCACGGCGGATCATCGAAGTATGACCTTCCAGATATTCCCCTCCTAGCTGCCCATGCTGGCAGCGTATGGCTCCAGCGAAATAGCGAAAGGTATCAATAGCGGCGGGAATATCGTCTGAAAGAGCCTGATGGTAGGGTTTGCCACAGTTGAGTGATTCAAGCTCGGCAAACATGGTGGCGTGGCGTTCAATCACATCGGCAATCGCCAATAATACGGCAGCGCGTCGAGCCGGAATGGTACGAGACCATGATGGAAAAGCGCGTTGTGCAGACTCAACGGCATCGGAAACCTGCTGGGCAGACGCTTCGGCGAGCAACAACAAAACCTCACCGCTGGCCGGATTGAGCAATTGCTCTTCTGGGCCTTCTCCTGCGACCAGCAGACCATCAATGAATTGCTGTGTGTTAAGTCCTTGCGTCGCGCTGCTCATGCTGCGTTCCTCTAGGGCAAAATCGACATTACTAAAATGTCATTTATTTGTAATTAAAATGTAAATTAATTAATTTTAGCCTAGAGTAGCCGCTAGCCAGCGGCAAATACGAAATTATGAACGCTGCATTCGATTATTTAGATACCTGAATCTTTATAGGGATATAGAGATGTTATAGCTTGCGAGCCCCACCATTCTCGCGAGCAATTTGCAGAAACGGGGTGACGAGTTCTGGTCTTGCGCTGCCGCGCCGCCACGCTAATCCCACATCCAACGGTTCTGGCGTATCGACCAGCGTGCGGGCTTCAATCATATTTCCCTCAAGCGACCACGGGCGATAGGCCATATCAGGAAGCAAAGCGACACCAATTCCCGCCGCAACCAAGCTACGAACGGCTTCGGTGGATGCGGTGCGCATAGCAATAGTTGGCGTCAGTTTGGCTTTCTCCCAGATACGGCGTAGATGGCTGCCCATCTCATCGGTGTTGAGCTGAATGAGCGGTTCTTTCACCACGTCGGCCAGACGAATGCTGTCGTTTTCCAGCAACGGATGCAGCGGCGGGAGCCATAAGCGATACGGCGAGTGCATCAGCACTTCGGTTTGCAGCGCATCTCGGTCTTCGAGGTTCGATAAAATAAGCACCCCGATATCAATCTCGCCGTTGACCAATAAGTGTTCGATATAGGGGCGTTCATCTTCAACCAGTTGGGTGGTGACATTAGGATAAGCCGCACGAAAGCGCGTAAGCATATCCACCAGAAAGTAGCCGGCGACAAGGCTGGTCACGCCAATTTTTAACGTCCCGCTGAGATTCTCACACCCCAGCTCCAGGCTGCGCTTGGCATTTTCAACCGTGGCGAGAATTAAATATGACTGACGTAGAAATTGATGTCCTTGGTGGGTGAGCTCCATTCCCTTCGCGTGGCGCTTAAATAATACGGCGCCAATCTCCTGTTCCAGCAACTGAATTGCCTGAGTTAGCGAGGACTGAGAAACAAAAACCGTCTGCGCCGCCGCAGAAATCGAGCCGGTTTCGGCAACGGCAATAAAATGGCGAAGCTGGCGTAAGGTCATCATGGGGAGATCATCCGTTTGTGCTGATGATCAAAGTGTAGACAGGAAAAACATCTCGTTCGGTTTTATGTCAAAAGTATGACGACGTTCGGATTTTCCGAATTCATATTTCTACTTGGGCGGGGAAAATACGGTGAGCGGGAAATATTAAAATTGCGGAGCGCTAAATAGACGAAAGCCCCGAGTCATTGCTGACTCAGGGCTTCTGAATGTGGCGGAACGGACGGGGCTCGAACCCGCGACCCCCTGCGTGACAGGCAGGTATTCTAACCAACTGAACTACCGCTCCGCGTTGTTCCTTGTGGGAACGATGCGGATAATACGGATACCGCTCTGAGTCGTCAACTGTTTTTCTAACAAAGAATTTCAACTGAGCGCTTTTTCATCTTTTTGGCTATTTTTCAACAAATTCCGCGCAAAAAACTACTCAACTTCAGCACGCCATAAACAGCTGCCACCCTTCTTTTGCACCAAATCAAGCCGATGTTCATGCTCAGCTAATTCATCCGCATTGGCTCTCACCACTTTTAGCGCATGCGCTTTACGGATTATCTTTTGAACTTCGCCTGTCGGCCTCGCTTTCTCGCCTTCACTTTCCATGGAAAATGTGAGCGACGTTTGCCCGCCCGTCATCGTTAAATAGACGTCGGCCAGTATTTGGGAGTCAAGCAGTGCGCCGTGCAGGGTTCGCTTGGTGTTATCTATTTCGTAGCGATTGCATAAGGCATCCAAACTGTTGCGCTTGCCGGGGAACAAGCGGCGCGCCATCACCAAGCTATCGGTGATCTTACAGAAGGTTTCCGTCTTCGGAATGTCGCGATTGAGCTTACGGAACTCATAGTCCATAAACCCGATATCAAACGGTGCATTATGAATAACCAGCTCAGCACCGCGGATGAACTCCAGAAACTCGTCGGCGATATCAGCGAAAGTCGGTTTATCCAACAGGAAATCGTCGCTGATACCGTGAACACCATAAGCCTCTGGATCGACTAAGCGATCGGGCTTGATGTAAACATGGAAGTTACGCCCCGTTAAACGACGGTTGATGACCTCAACCGCACCAATTTCAATGATTCTATGTCCTTCGTAGTGAACCCCCAGCTTATTCATACCGGTGGTTTCTGTATCGAGGACGATCTGTCGAGTTATTCCTGTGCTCATAATGTCACTTTATGTCAGACTTACGGTTTTGACTGCGGAGTAGTCTACCAGAGATGCTAAAACAGGTTGAGATTTTCACCGATGGTTCGTGCCTAGGCAACCCCGGCCCCGGTGGCTACGGTGCCATATTGCGTTACAAGCAACACGAAAAGACCCTAAGCGCAGGGTATTACCTAACCACCAACAACCGCATGGAGTTGATGGCGGCCATTGTGGCCCTGGAAACGCTGAAGGATCCCTGCGAAGTGGTGTTGTGCAGCGATAGTCAATACGTTCGCCAAGGCATCACGCAGTGGATCCATAACTGGAAAAAGCGCGGCTGGAAAACAGCGGATAAAAAGCCGGTTAAAAATGTCGATTTATGGCAACGCCTCGACCTCGCGATTCAATCGCATAAAATTGAATGGGTGTGGATCAAGGGCCATGCTGGACATGTAGAGAATGAGCGCTGCGATGAACTAGCGCGTACAGCCGCAGGCTCGCCCGACAGAGATGACACCGGCTATCAGCCTGACAACAAATAAAGCCAGATGTAGGGCAACCGTTAGTCAGATCGTTTGCGGAAGCTCTTCGTCGCGCCAACGGTTCCACGCCAGCTCGCACGTAGGCTTCTCTCTCGAAGGGCGGTCGGCGTGAGAGGAACGGTTCTTTTACGCGCCACGATAATGCTTAGGCAACCCAATACGGGTAAATGTTTGCCAAGGAATAAGCCACCGCGACGGTTCCACGGTAAAATTTGGCTGCGATTCTCATACAAAACTTCATAGTTTAGGAGTTGCAGCCAGTCTTTCATTCGCATCATGCTAAACATTCGGCTGCTATAAGGCAGTCGGTTACGCAGTTTAGGAACCAGTTTACCTAGGCCAACCAGGCTGGTGGGGTTAAACCCAGTTAGAATAAGCCAGCCGTCATCCACGAGCACACGATCAACTTCGCGTAAAATTCGATGAGGATCGCTGGCAAAGCTTAAGCTATGCGCAAGCAGACATGCATCAACGGATTTAGCGGCAAAAGGTAAACAGCATGGGTCGGCGATTACCTGTAGGTTATCGCCTTTCATCCCTACGCTGACCTGATGAGATATACCGCATTTTTCGGTAGCGAGCTGAGAGCTCAGCGTGCCGATTTTAAGAAGATGATAACCAAATAGCTTCGGCCACCAAGGCGCAAGCTGCTGCTCTAATGCGGCACGGTAATACTCTCCCCAAGGGATCTCACTCCACGACAACGGAGGAGAAATCATTCGTGTTATCTGTGCTGGTTTCATCCGTTCACCTATATAGGGGGAATCCCCCAATGGAGAGCTATCGATTATGAATCTTATCAGTATCCCTGCAATGCAAGATAACTACATTTGGCTGCTCGCCAACGATCAACAAGAATGTTTGATCGTCGATCCCGGCGTTGCGGCTCCGGCTTTACACTACCTGACGGAAAATAAGCTTACTCCTAAAGCCATCCTACTCACGCATCATCATAATGACCACGTAGGCGGCGTGGGCGAGATCTTGCTGCACTATCCGGATATTCCCGTATATGGGCCACACGAAACGGCCAATAAAGGCTGCACGCAGCAAGTTCGTGGACACGATGAAATTACCGTATTAGGTATGACTTTCAGCGTGTTGGATGTTCCTGGGCATACTCTCGGACATATTGCTTACTATGCCACTCCCTATCTATTTTGTGGAGACACCTTATTTTCAGCGGGTTGCGGACGTATTTTTGAAGGTACGCCTGAGCAAATGTATGCCTCTTTACAGCTCATTGCGCAACTTCCTGATAACACCTTAATTTGTTGCGCTCATGAATATACTGAGTCAAATCTTAGGTTTGCAAGATACGTTTTACCAGAAAACAAAGAGATTGAAACATATCAGAAACAAGTTCACGAGTTACGGTTAAAACATCAACCTAGCGTGCCTTCTTTACTCAAAATTGAGAAGGAAATTAATCCTTTTTTACGTTGTTATGATAATGATTTGCAACGAAATTTAGGATTCGAAAATCAACCAATTAAGACTTGGCAAGTTTTTGCCCGCCTACGCGACATGAAAGACAGCTTCTAAAGCTTTTTGTTGTGTTTTGAGGCTAGGCAAAGTATTATTGCTCGTCTTTTAATCACCAGTAGACACACACATGAAGGCTAAAGCAATTATCTTTGCCTCTATGTTGCTGGCCGGGTGCCAAGGCGTAAACCATCACGCTAATGAGCCCGAACAGTATGCACAGAGTTTGTCTTCAGTCAGTCGAAGTGAAGCAGGACAGCCCTCAAGGGACGCTCGAGCGACCTCCGCGCGATGGCTCAACGATAGTAGTAGTGACATTGCGCAGAAAGATTTGTGGGGCTTCATTAGTGACGATCTGAAGATGAAGGTTCCGGACAATAGCCGGATCCGCGAACAAAAAAATAAATTTTTAAGAAATAAGAGCTATCTCCACGATGTAACATTACGGGCAGAGCCGTATATGTACTGGATAGTCGAGCAGATTAAGCAACGTAAAATGCCGATGGAACTGGTACTACTACCCATAGTGGAGAGCGCTTTTAACCCACACGCAACGTCATCCGCTAACGCCGCAGGGCTTTGGCAGATAGTTCCTCAGACGGGGCGCAATTACGGGTTGAAACAGAACCAGTGGTATGACGGTCGACGTGATGTTGCCGCCTCTACCACCGCCGCATTGGATATGATGCAGCGAATGAACCGCATGTTTGGCGGTGACTGGTTATTGACGGTGGCTGCATTCAATAGCGGTGAAGGCCGTGTGATGCAGGCAGTCAAAGCGAATAAGCGTAAAGGTTTGCCGACTGATTTTTGGTCATTGTCATTGCCACGCGAAACATCTATCTATGTTCCGAAGATGCTAGCACTGAGCGATCTGATCAAAAATAATAAACGTTATGGCATTAAACTGCCGCAGTCTAACGACCAACGTGCGCTGGCAAAAGTTGATGTAGGGCAACAGATTCAGCTGACTCAGGCCGCAGAAATGGCGGGCATGTCTCTGACGAAGATTAAGGCATTTAATCCTGGTTACAAAAAGAATGTAACCGCACCAAATGGCCCGCACTACATCATGGTGCCAAAAGCACATGTTGAGCAGTTTAAAGATTCACTGGCCGAAGGCGAGATTGCAGCAATCCAGCCCAATGCGCAGTTAGCCTCAACGAACACCTCGTCTAAAGCGAAAGTTTCAGGCTATAAAGTTCGTTCGGGCGATACGATATCTGCAATTGCTAAGCGTTTAAATATCAGTCAGAAAGAGTTGTTGAGCATGAATAATCTGCGCAGCAACAGCAAACTGAAAGCCGGTCAGACATTGCAGGTGGCGAATAACGCCAGCACGTCGATCGCTGATAACAGCAGCATTACTTACAAGGTACGTAAAGGCGACTCACTGGCCAGCATTGCAAAACGTCATGGTGTAAACATCAATGATGTAATGCGTTGGAACAGCGTCATTACGAAAGCGAGTCAAATCCAGCCGGGCGATATGCTAACGCTGTATGTAAGAGACTCAGCTAACTCCAATAGCTAATGCTCGTAAGCAGAATCAGTTAAACGCAAAAAGCGCCGCAAGGCGCTTTTTTTATAGCTGGATTTTAAGTTACGATTTAGTCAGGTTTAAAATCGACCAATAGCGGGTTATGGTCAGATGCCTGTGTAACTAACACCGATGCCTCAACAACACCCAGGCCACGATAGAAAACAAAATCTAGAGGTCGTCCAAAGGCTGTCCGGCGACGATCGTTGGTAAAGTTGACCTCCTGTAGCTCCATCCCACTCGCAAACCTCTGCAGCGCGTTGATGCGCTGTTTGCTCCAAGCGTTAAAATCTCCGGCCATGATCACAGGGCCTTTATGTAGCGCTATCTGTTCGCCAATCGGATCGAGCTGCTTGCTATATACGTCCACACCCAAGCTAAAATTCACCGCATGGATATTCACAACCATTAATAACCGTCCGTCAAACAACGGATAAACGGTGACTAGCGCAGATTTTGACAATCGAATTAACGGTTCTTTTTCTCGCAGTGGACAGCAATAAACCGGGTGTGCAGCGGCCAAAGTCATCACGCCAGAAGGATGCTGCGGAAACGAAAACGCAGGAACCTGATCGGCGGTAAGATAATTGCTTGTCGCAAATTTGACTAATTCAGGCGTAGTTTGCGCCTCTTGCAAGAGAACAAGCTGCGAGCTTTTACCATATTCTTTTAACACTGACAGCCAGTCTGAACGCTGCTGCTTAAAGATATTCCACACCATAATGCGTAGAACATTATCTGTTGGAAGAGATTGAGTAACGGGCAACGTTTGCCCCAGCTCATTCATTGCGCCGGGGAATACTCGCTCAGCAGGAAGACCCGCCACATACCTCATGGCATAATTTTTTTTCCGCACTTTCGCCGCCTGTTAGTGAAAACACATTCAATCATTTCAACAATCGTTCGAGAATTATACGCCTTCCACAACGACATCAAAAATAATCTAAAACACTTAACTTGTTATAGGGACTAATGCTGGGAAAAACAACTGTGGCGGGAGCAATGGCGAGTAAAGCTAGGTAAGTTAGGCATGAATTAGCAGCGGGTTTAGTGCTAGTTTAGAGTTTTTAAAACGTAAATGAAAAAATCAACCTCTGAAGAGGTGGGTTCAAAGGCGCATTGTCTGTTTTAGTCCAGTAATAACGCCATTTGTTGTTCGTTTTCTTGGGCTCTCTTATCCTGATGCCTCCCGTAATCCCTGATAATTTCTTCGTTCACTCCAACTGAGTCTGCAAAGTAGTCTCTCTCCCAAACATGATTATCCCAGAGCTTCTTTCGTATATGTGTGAACTTGTTGTAGAGACGAATAGATGTGCGCCCTTTCGGGACGCTCATCAACGTTGAGATACCAGCCAAGTACAGGCGCTAAAGGCTGAACTTTATCAGTTTAAAGAGGCGGCGATGGGGATGAAGGCGCTGGTTGCTTAGCGGATTGAAGATAATAAAAAACCGGGAGATATTTCCCGGCTTGGCTTTTTTAATTACCACTCACCGTCGTATTCTATAGTGGCTTCTAAAGCATTTCTGAGCCAGTCCCAAAAATTATCGAACTCCCTTACATTTTCATATCCTTCGCTGGCATAATCATGAATGATAATAATTTTTCCGTTTTTATTTTTTTCCCAACAAGCGATATCATCATTACCATCCACCCGAGCAAAAGGGATTAATTCCCTTGTAGGATATCGTTTTTTGAGCCCTTCATATCTTGTTCTTAAGATCTCACTTTCCATAATAATCCAAGGATCAAAATCAAGTAATCCTTGTTTAAATATTCTCTTAAAAGAGTCAGGATAAGAGAACCATGTTGGTAATTCATTATCTGTTAATAATTTTTCCATATTAATCAGGTGATCCTATAATAACTGAACCATCGGGATATTGATTTCTATATCTCGCCGATTGTTTTCCTATACGTAAATCAATGGCATCACCCCATGTAGAGGGACTACCTCTCTTGGTAGTTAGTCTACCTTTAAGTTCTGGTGATAGTGCTTCGGAAGCATCATGAATACGAGCATCAACTTTAATTCCAGCCCTTGATGCTGCTAATACGCGTGTGTTATCAACTGTTGTTAATTTACCATCAGCCATCCTAACTACATCGATAGGATCGCCTTTCCAACCATTAAGTTTCATACTGTTTGTTAAATCAGCAGCACCATTTACAGAACTCTGACTAAAACGAATATCGTTCGGATCTAATTGCTGAATGTCGGCCTTACACAACCCCAGCGGATCGATCCATGAGAGCGGATTATGCGCATACCCGTAAGGGTTCACCCCACCCAGCAACCCTATCGGGTCCGGCGACACATACTGCCCCGTATCACCATCATAGTACCGGTAACGGTTGTAATACAACCCTGATTCGTCATCCTCGTATTGCCCCGGAAAACGTAGGTGGCAGCTCGGGGCGCCTTCCTGATTTCTGCCTTCTTCTTTGCCCCAGAGTTGCTGTTTGCTTTTCCAGACAATGGTGCCCTCTTCGGTCAGCAGCTCTTGAATTCGCCCGACGGTGTCTGTGACCGCATAGTGCAGGAGCCCCTTTTCGTAGCGCGCCAGCGGCGTAAAGCTGCCTGGCTCATATATC